>Ga0209808_1000009_pt1 | contig 124783 bp, 119 predicted proteins | sample GraSoiAngelo_157_FD_186171 | JGI IMG/M metagenome (GOLD analysis project Ga0209808, IMG submission 186171) | Grasslands soil microbial communities from the Angelo Coastal Reserve, California, USA - 14_1009_16_20cm (SPAdes) (version 2) | ecosystem: Environmental > Terrestrial > Soil >... | reverse complement strand
ACGTGAAGCTGCCGCAGGGCGTGGAGATGGTGATGCCGGGCGACAACGTAAGCTGCGAAGTCAGCTTGATCACCCCGGTGGCTTTGGAGAAGGGCTTGCGCTTCGCCATTCGCGAAGGCGGCCACACTGTCGGCGCCGGCGCCGTCACCGAAATTACCGAATAGGTTTGGAAAAGGAAATGAGACAAGGCGACAAAATTCGCATTCGCTTGAAGGCGTACGACCACCGCATTCTTGACCAGTCCACGCGGGAAATCGTGGAGACGGCCAAGCGCACCGGAGCGGACGTGGCTGGGCCGATTCCTCTGCCCACGACCATCAACCGCTGGACGGTGCTGCGGTCGCCGCACGTGGATAAGAAATCGCGCGAGCAGTTTGAAATGCGCACGCACAAGCGGCTGATCGACATTCTCGAGCCCACGCCGGATACGGTGGATGCGCTGATGAAACTGGATCTGCCACCGGGCGTGGACGTGGAAATCAAGGCGTTCGGCCACGCAGCCAAGTGAGGCAGTTCTAAGTTGTAAGTGGTAAGTAGAGGTTTTGCAGAAACAGGATGAGAAAGTCTAAGACCATCAGTCGTGCTTTGGAGCAAACGGGGGTATTTCACTTCAGGCTTGCTCCCGGAATGAGTGGCTTGGGACTTACAACTTAGGACTTGGTTCTAAGACGCAGCCAATACCCGCTGAGGCATGCTGCGAAAGAGAGAAGAGAGCGATGGCAGTCAACGGAATTATCGGGATCAAGCTGGGCATGACCCAGGTCTTCGCCGAAGATGGCAGGCTGGTGGGCTGCACGGTTCTGCAGGCGGGACCGTGTGTGGTGGTGCAGCGCCGCACAAAAGACAAGGACGGCTACGAAGCTGCGCAACTGGGGCTAGTCGAGTTCGTCAAGCCGCAGCGCGTCAACCAGGCCATGACCGGGCACTTCAAGAAGGCCAACGTCGCGCCCATGAAAGTGCTGCACGAAGTGCGCTTGCCGGAATCGAAGGAGGAAACCAAAGTCGGCGACCGCGTGCTGGTCGAGAACTTCAAGGCCGGCGAATTGGTGGATGTGAGCGGCGTGAGCAAGGGAAAGGGGTTTCAAGGCGGCGTGAAGCGCTGGCACTATGCGGGCGGCGATAACACGCACGGCTCGATGTTTCACCGCGCGCCGGGCGGCATTGGCGGCAGTTCGTTTCCATCGCGCGTGTGGCGGAACCAGCATTTCCCGGGTCACATGGGAAATCAGAAAGTGACGGCCAAGAATTTGAAGGTTGTGAAAGTGGACACCGACGAAAACCTGCTGTTGGTCAAGGGTTCGGTTCCCGGGCCAAGCGGGCAGTACATTTTTATCCGCAAGGCCAAGAACGCGGTGAAGGCCGCGAAGTAAGGTTTTGCTGGGGCCGCCTACGGAGGCGGGCAATTGTGATACCGACGAAGAGTCAGAGCGAGAGAAGGACAAGAAACATGCCGGTCGTGGACGTCGTCAATCTGGATGGCAAGAAAGTCGGCCAGGTAGAACTCGCGGAAGCGGTCTTTGGCGCGAAGGTGAACCCGCACCTGCTGCACGAAGCTTCGCGGTGGTATCTGCGCGGGCTGCGCCGGGGAACGCACAAAGTAAAAGAAAAGAGCGAAGTCAGCGGCGCGGGTCGCAAGCTCTGGCGACAGAAGGGCACGGGCCGCGCGCGCATCGGTTCGATCCGTTCGCCGCTCTGGCGGCATGGCGGTACCGTCCACGGGCCGGAACCGCGGGATTACAGCTACGCGCTGCCGAAGAAGATGTTGCTCGGGGCGCTGCGCTCGGCGCTATCCGCAAAACTGGCGGCACAGAAGCTAGCCGTCGTGGATGCCTGGGCGCTCGAATCGCACAAAACGCACAACCTGGTTGCGGCGCTGGAAAAACTGAATCGTACAAAGTCCGCGCTGCTTGTTTCTCACGGCGAGAACCGCAACCTGGAACTGGCGAGCCGCAACATCGAGGGCGTGAAGCTGGCCGCGCCAAACATCCTTCAGCCCTACGACGTGCTGAAGCATGACCTGGTGCTGCTGTCGAAGGATGCCGCCACGCGTTTGAACCATTCGCTCGATCCGGAGAAGAAGCCGGTGGTTGTGCCTGATGTAGCCACGATTGCGCCTGCGGCGAAGCCCGCAAAGAAAGAGGCCGCGCCGAAGGCGGCAACCAAAAAGTTGACCACCAAGAAAGCGGCGAAGCCGAAAACCAAGAAGGGGAAGGAATAAGCCATGGCCGCCCCTCACTATCAAATTATCCGGCGCCCGATCATCACCGAGAAAGGCCTGGGCGTGAAGGAAACCCAGCACACCGTTGTCTTTGAAGTTTCGTCGGCGGCCACGAAGACGGAAATCAAGGAAGCGGTGCAGCAGATTTTCAAGGTGAAAGTCGACAATGTCCGCACCGCGAACTTTGTCGGGAAAATGCGCCGGCGCGGACAGAACGAAGGCTACCGTCGCGACTGGAAGAAGGCTTACGTGAAACTCGCCGAAGGCGAAAAGATGATCGAGTACGCGGAGAACCTGTAAGACCGGGACACACGGGGAAAGAACTGAGAACGATAAGGATTTAGCAGGTAAGAGGCAGCGATGGGACTCAAGAGCTTTAATCCATATACGGCGTCGCGGCGGTTCATCACCGTCGTAGACAAGAGCCACATCACCAAACAGCAGCCGGAAAAGGCGCTGCTCGAGCCCAAAAAGCGTTCGGGCGGGCGCAACAATCATGGCGAGGTGGTGATCTGGCACCGCGGCGGCGGCCACAAGAAGCAATATCGAAAGGTGGATTTCCGTCGCGACAAAGTGGGTGTGCCCGCGAAGGTGGCGGCCATCGAATACGACCCGAACCGCAGCGCGAACCTGGCGCTGCTGCACTACGCCGATGGCGAGAAGCGCTACATCATTCATCCCATCGGCCTCGAAGTCGGTGCCACGGTTTCCACCGGTGAAGGCGCGGACATTCTTCCCGGCAATGCGCTGCAGTTCCGGCACATTCCGCCGGGCACGATGGTGCACAACCTCGAGCTGTATCCCGGGCGCGGCGGGCAAGTGGTGCGCTCGGCGGGCAGCTCAGCGCAGCTATTGAGCAAGGAAGGCGAGATCGCGCTGGTGAAGCTGCCTTCCGGTGAAGTGCGCAAATTTTCCGTGGATTGCATGGCCACGATTGGCCAGGTCGGCAATCTCGACCATGAGAACGAAACCTACGGAAAAGCCGGACGCACGCGGTGGCGCGGTATCCGGCCCACGGTTCGCGGCGTAGCCATGAACCCGGTGGATCATCCGCACGGCGGCGGGGAAGGGCGCGTCAAGGGCAATCATCCGCAGACGCCCTGGGGGTTCCCGACGCTGGGCAAGAAAACCAGGCACAACAAGCGCACCGACAAGTTTATTGTCGAACGCCGGAAGTAAACAGACCGAAGTACAGGAACTGCGGTAAACCAGAAGGACACTGAGCGAGAACCGGGCCGTGAAGGAAGAGCAGCCCGGTGAGGCAGACAATGATGCGAGCGACAAGAACACGAACAGCGGGACGGCGCAGCCGGCCAGCAAAGCGCACGGCGAAGCGTCGCATTGCAAAACTCAACAAGCCGGCGCGTCCGGCAGTACGCGTGGCCGTGGCCCCTCCGGAGCCGGTGCTTTACAAGCTGTGCAAGCCGGGCTGGGCAGTCATCGTGGAGCGCATCCCCAATGCGCAGGGCACGCGGTTTGTCTGCCCGTTCTGCCCGAGGTCGCACCGCGTTCCCGGACCCGTGCGCGGTTTCAAGAAGGTGCGCCGGCCGCAGTGGAGCCGCTTGCGGCGAGTGGAGGAGTAGCGAAGCAATGGCACGCTCATTGAAAAAAGGGCCGTTCGTCGACGGCCATTTGCGCGAAAAGGTCGAAGTGCTGAACACGCGCAATGAAAAGAAAGTGGTGAAGACCTGGTCGCGGCGTTCGACGATCGTGCCGGAAATGATCGGGCACACCATTGCCGTGCACAACGGCAAGAAGTTTATTCCGGTGTATGTGACCGAGCAGATGATCGGGCACAAGCTGGGTGAGTTCTCGCCGACGCGCTCGTTCAAGGGCCACGGCGTGAAAGCAGCGCTTGAAAGGGCCGCGGGCGTGGCGCCCGCAGGAGGCGGCGCACCAGGGGCGGCGCCATCTGCACCCCCGGCGCCGAAGGCATAAGCCATGGCAGAAACGCAGCAGCTCGTTCCGGGATCAATTGAAGCGCACGCCCTGGCGCGCCATGTGCGCATGTCGCCGCAGAAGGCGCGGCTGGTGATGGATCTGATTCGCGGGCAGAAGGCGCAGAGTGCGCTGCAAACGCTGAAGTACACGCAGAAGCGCGCCGCCAAGCACATTGAAAAAGTGCTGCGCAGTGCCATTGCCAACGCCGAGCGCAAAGCCGATGAAGCCGGGGCGCCGCTGGACGTGGACGAGCTGTACGTCTCGAACTGTTTTGTGAACGAAGGCCCGCGCTGGAAGCGGCTGCGCCCGGCTCCCATGGGTCGCGCGTTCCGTTACCAGAAGCGCACCGCGCATCTCTGGGTCGGCGTAGCCGAGCATCACGTGGCCGCAGCAGAACGCGTTGCCGCGATTGAAGCGGAAGCTCAAGCGCAGAAGGGTGTGCGAGGCACGGCACGCCGTGTTCGCAAGGCATTAACCGGCAAGCAAGCGCCGCCAAAGAAGGGAAAGAAGTAGCCGGCCCGGTGAGGGCCGCGTGAAGGAAACACGATGGGACAGAAAACGCATCCGTATGGATTCCGGCTCGGCTACAACAAGCCGTTCCGGTCGCGCTGGTACGCCGACAAGGAATACGCCGACCTGCTCCACGAAGATGTGAAGCTGCGCACGGAGCTGAAAGACAAGCTGAAGAGCGCGGGCATTAGCTCGATTGACATTGAACGCGCGGCGAACAAGCTGGTCGTGCGCATTTACACGGCGCGGCCCGGCATTATCATCGGACGCAAAGGCGCGGAAATCGACAAGCTCAAGCAGGACGTGCAAAAGCGCACCAAGCGCGAAGTGCACATCGACATCCAAGAAGTGCACCGCCCGGAGTTGGACGCCCAGCTCGTCGCTGAGTCGATTGCGCTGCAGCTCGAAAAGCGCGTGGCGTTTCGCCGGGCGATGCGCAAAGCGGTGGATTCGGCGCTGCGCTTCGGCTGCAAAGGCATCAAAGTGCGCGTGGCGGGCCGGCTGAACGGCGCGGAAATCGCGCGCAAAGAGTGGTACCTCCAGGGGCGGCTGCCGCTGCAGACGCTGCGCGCGGAAATTGATTTCGGTTTCGCGCAAGCGTACACCACGTACGGCGTGATTGGCGTGAAGTGCTGGATCTACCAGGGCGAGAACATTCCACGGCGCTCGAAAGTGCAGGAACCGCGCGAAACTGCCGCGGCCGCCGGCTGAAAAGCAGTTAGAAACTTGCAACTGGCAACCTAAGGAACAGAACGATGTTGATGCCGAAAAAAGTGAAGTACCGGAAGCAGATGCGCGGGCGGCGCAAAGGCAAGGCCTGGCGCGGCGGCGATTTATCGTTTGGCGAATACGGCTTGAAGGCCCTGGAAAACGCTTGGATCACCGACCGCCAGATCGAAGCCTCGCGCGTGGCCGTCATGCGCTTCATCAAGCGCGGCGGCAAATTGTGGATTCGCATTTTCCCGGACAAGCCGTTCACCAAGAAGCCGGCGGAAACGCGCATGGGCAAGGGCAAAGGCGCCCCGGAGCGCTGGGTGTCGGTGGTGAAGCCGGGACGCATCCTGTTCGAAATGGCGGGAATCGACGAGGCGACGGCGCGGGAAGCGCTCGGATTGGCGGCGCACAAGCTGCCCATCCCTACGAGATTCGTCACCCGCGCGGGAGGATTCTAACGATGCCGCGGCGCATTGAAAAAATTCGCGAGGCGGGCAAGGAAGAGCTCGAAGCGCAGCACAAAGAGCTGACCGAGCACATTTTCCGGCTGCGTTTTCAGTTGACCACCGGCCAGGCGGAGGCGCTGAAGCGGCTACGCGAGGCAAAGAAAGATTTGGCGCGGGTCAAGACGCTGCTGCGCGCCCAGGAATTGAGGCAAGCATAATGGTAACCCAGACACCGGCCGCAACGGCGGACACCCGCGGCGAACGCATGGTGCTCACCGGCAAGGTCACCAGCACAAAGATGGAAAAAACCATCGTCGTGGAAATTATCCGGCTGGTGCAGCATCGGAAGTACCGCCGCGTGGTGCGCATCGCCAAGAAGTTTTACGCGCATGACGAAAAGCGCCAAGCCAAGCCCGGCGACACCGTGCGCATTGTGGCCTCGCATCCGATTTCGAGGCTCAAGCGCTGGCGGTTGAAAGAAGTGCTGGCGTCGAGTGCGTCGGCCAAGTAAGGGAGACCGGGGAGCAGACCAATGATTCAGATGCGAACCTGGCTGACGGTGGCGGACAATTCCGGCGCGCGGAAGCTGATGTGCATTTTGCCCGTGGGCGGCGATGCCGGATTGCAAGCGGGTTTGGGCGACATCGTCACCGCGTCGGTGAAGGAAGCCACGCCGGAAAGCCAGGTCAAGGAAGGCAAAGTGGTGAAATGCGTGATTGTGCGCATGCGCAAGGAGCAGCGGCGCAAGGACGGCACGTATATCCGGTTTGACGATAATGCTGCGGTCTTGATCAACGACGCGCTCGAGCCGATTGGCACGCGCGTGTTCGGCCCGGTGGCGCGCGAACTGCGCGACAAGAAATTTACCAAGATCGTCTCGTTGGCTCCGGAGGTTTGGTAAGCCATGGCGCTGACGCATGCAAGAGCCGAGCGGCACCGGATCCAGGTTCGCAAGGGCGACCAGGTCAAGGTAATGGCAGGCAAAGACGCTGGAAAGAGCGGGCGCGTGCTTTCGGTCAACGCCACGAAGAATACCGTGGTGGTCGAGCACGTGAGCATCATCAAGCGCCACACGCGTCCCAACCCTTCGAAGAACGTCAAGGGCGGGATCGTGGAAAAAGAAGCGGGCATCAACGTTTCCAACGTGATGGTCATTTGCCCGAGTTGCGGTAAGCACACGCGCGTCGGCCACACGATTTTGCCGGACGGCTCGAAAATGCGCAGTTGCCGGCATTGCAAGTCGACATTGGACAAGTAGCGAGTACGAGTCAAAGAAGAGGCGGAAGAAGGCGATGAAAAGCCGATTGCAGGAAAAATACCGGGGCGAGACGGTGCCCGCGCTGGTGAAGCGCTTTGGCTGGAAGAACCGCATGGCCGTGCCAAAACTCCAGAAAATCACCGTGAATATTGGACTCGGCGAGGCCAGCCAGAACGTGAAGCTGCTGGACACCGCGGCGCAGGAGCTGGGGCAAATCACCGGCCAGAAAGCGATCATTACGCGGGCGAAGAAGTCCATCGCGAACTTTAAGATTCGCAAGGGCATGCCCATCGGCTGCGCGGTCACGCTGCGCGGCGACCGCATGTACGAGTTTCTCGACCGGCTATGTAACGTGGTGCTGCCCCGCGTGCGCGACTTCCGCGGCTTGCCCTCGAACGCTTTTGACGGCCGCGGGAATTACACGCTGGGGCTCAAGGACCAGTTGGTCTTCCCGGAGATTGATTACACCCGCGTGGACAAGATCAAAGGAATGAACATCACGTTGACCACGTCGGCGAAAAACGATGAGCAGGGCCGCGAGCTGCTGAAGGGCCTCGGGGTTCCGCTGCGCGAAAGAGGAGCGGCTTAATCCCATGGCACGAACCGCAAAAATCGCCAAGACCCGCAAGAAGCCGAAATTCAAGGTCCGCATTCGCAACCGCTGCCGCTGTTGCGGCCGCGCGCGCGGCTATATCCGCAAGTTTCAGATGTGCCGCATCTGTTTTCGCGGTATGGCGCTGCGCGGAGAAATTCCCGGCGTCGTGAAGGCGAGCTGGTAGTCGCCGCCGTAAGCGGCGCAAGGACAGGAGATACATGCAGACGGATCCCATTGCCGATTTTCTGACGTGCCTCCGCAACGCGGCGGCTGCCAAGCATCAACGCGTCGACGTTCCCGTCTCGAAGCTCAAGACGGAAATCGCACGCATCCTGAAGGAAGAGGGCTACATCTCGACCTACAAGCTGGTGGACGAGAACAAAACGCGCAAGGTGTTGCGCGTCTTCCTGAAGTACACGCCGGAGCGCCGCAGCGTTATCAGTGGCCTGAAACGCGTTTCGAAGCCCGGCGCACGCACCTATTGTGGCGCGACGGAGATTCGCCCCGTGGTCGGCGGCCTGGGCATCAGCATTCTGACCACGCCGCGAGGGGTCATGAGCGGCCGCGCGGCGCGCAAGAACAAAGTCGGCGGCGAACTTCTTTGTGAGGTTTGGTAGGGAATTGTAGGGGCGCAGCTTTATCCTTCGCGAAGCGAAGGGATGCGGCACCCTAGTTGAGCAAGATTAGAACAAGGACGAACAGATGTCACGCATCGGATATAAACCCATCGCCGTCCCCTCGGGCGTAAAAATCGCGCTGCAGGGCGGCAAAGTCGAAGTGCAGGGGCCGAAGGGAAAACTTTCGGTGACCGTGCCGCAAGGCATTACCTTCGAGCAGAAGGATAGCACGCTCATTGCCAAGCGCGCCGCCGAAGAACACCGCGCGCTGCACGGCCTGGCGCGCGCCTTGGTTGCCAACGCCGTGCATGGGGTCACTGCCGGCTTCAAGAAAGAGCTCGACATTGTTGGCGTCGGTTACCGCGCGGAGCTAAAGGGCAAAGCAGTTTCTTTCGCGCTTGGCAAATCGCATCCCATCGAGTTTCCGATTCCAGAAGGCATACAAGTGGCCGTGGACAAGCAAACGCACATCATTGTGAGCGGCGCGGACAAGGGCCAGGTCGGCCAAGTGGCCGCCGACATGCGCGCGCTGCGTCCGCCAGATCCGTACAAGCAGAAAGGCGTGCGCATCACCGGCGAGCGGTTGAAGAAGAAGGCTGGCAAGGCGGGTGCGAAGGCCGGCGGCGCAGCAGCATAACGGGGTTTGCAGGGCAGGGCTTGCCCCGCCCTGGGGATTGGCAAGGTTCTGGTTTTTAGGAGAAAACGAGTGGCATCGGCACCAGTAAGAAAGCTATCCCGGGATTTGCACCGGCAGCGCGTGCATCAGCGCGTGCGCACCCGCGTCGAAGGCACGCCCGAGCGACCGCGCCTTTCCGTGTATCGTTCGCTGGGGCACATTTATGCGCAGATCATCGATGACCGCTCCGGCAAGACGCTGGTCTCCGCGAGCTCCATCGACGCGGAAACGAAAAAGAATCTGAAGGGCGGCGGCAACGTCGCGGCGGCCAAAGTCATCGGCAAAGCCATTGCCGAGCGCGCCAAGTCCGCCGGAGTGAGCAAAGTGGTGTTCGACCGCGGCGGGTACAAGTATCACGGCCGCGTCAAGGCGCTTGCAGATGCGGCGCGGGAAGCGGGGTTACAGTTCTAAGCCTATGTCGAAGCAAATTTTGCGGGAAAGTCTAGCGGTTCGCCGGCTCCTCGAGGTGAACCTTTCGGATTTGAAGGATGACGTGATCGCCATCAACCGCGTCACCAAAGTCGTCAAGGGCGGCAAGAACCTGAGTTTCTCGGCGCTCGTGGTCGTTGGCGACAGCCATGGCCATGCGGGATTCGGCATGGGTAAGGCGCGCGAAGTACCCATGGCCATCAAGAAGGGCATCGAACAGGCCAAGAAGAATCTGATCAAGCTGAATCTCAAGGGTTCCACGATTCCTCATCAGGTTCTGGGCCGTTACGGTTCGGCGCAGGTTCTGTTGAAGCCCGCTGGCGAAGGCACCGGCGTGATTGCCGGCGGCCCGGTAAGAAAAGTGATGCAAGTGGCGGGAATCACCAACGTGCTGACGAAGTCCATCGGCACGTCCAACCCGCACAACGTCGTCAAAGCGACGTTTGCCGCTTTGCTGGGCTTGAAAGACGCCGCGCAAGTGGCGGAGACGCGCTCGAAAACGGTGGAAGAAATTAGCGGCAAGCCGGCCAAAGAGAAGGCTGCCGTCGGTGAGAGCAACGCATGACCGCGCAAAAGAAAGCCGCCGGAAAAAGCTCCGGCAACGTGAAGATCAAGTGGGTAGTCAGCTTCATTGGCTGCACCGACGACATGCGCCAGACCATTCGCGGTCTCGGTCTGCGAAGATTGCATCAAGTGGTGGAGCGCCAGGACACGCCGGCGGTGCGCGGCATGATTCACAAGGTGCGTCACCTCGTGGAAGTGGTGGAGTAGGGGCATGGCGAAAAAGACAGCAAGCCGTCCGCGCAAGCGCGGCCGGCACAAGCCGGCGAGCCCGGCATCGAAAGAGCAGCGCTCTTTCACGCTCGCGAACTTGCATCCGCCTACGGGTTCGCGCATCCGCAAAGTCCGCGTGGGCCGCGGCATCGGCTCCAAGCTCGGCAAGACCGCGGGCGCCGGCAACAAAGGGCAACAGTCCCGTCGCGGCTATTCGCGCCGTCGCGGATTTGAAGGCGGCCAGATGCCGCTGCACCGCCGCGTTCCGAAGCGCGGCTTCCACAATCCGTTTAGCGTCACGTATTCGGTGGTGAATCTGGAAGAGCTTAACGTTTTTCCCGCCGGGGAAACGGTCACCCCCGATTTGCTTCGCGCGCATGGCTTTGTCCGCCGCGCTACCGACCCCATCAAGGTCCTGGGCGACGGCGAGTTGAAGAACAAGCTGGCCATTCACGCGCACGCCTTCAGCGCGTCGGCCAAAGAGAAAATTGCTAAGGCGGGCGGCACGTTTGAGGTGGTAGCCTCCTAGGTGAGTTTTAGGGAACAAAGATGAACCGGTTCGTTGAAGCTGTAAAAAACATGTTCCGCATCGAAGACTTGCGGAACCGCGTCCTATTCACGCTGGCGTTGTTGGCGGTCTACCGCGTTGGTGCGCACATTCCCACTCCGGGCATCAACGTCACGGAGTTGGAGCGCATCTTCAACCAGGCGCAGGGTTCGGCCTTGGGCCTCTTCGATCTTTTCAGCGGCGGCAACTTCCGCCAGCTCACGATTTTTGCCTTGGGCATCATGCCCTACATCACCGCCTCCATCATTCTGCAGTTGATGCAAGTGGTCTTCCCTTACTTGGAGCGGTTACAAAAAGAAGGCGAACTCGGCCGGCAGAAGATTACGCAGTACACGCGCTATCTGACCATCCTGCTTAGCGTTATCCAGTCGCTGACCATTGCCGGCACGCTCGAGTCGCAGGCCAACCTGGTCTACCATCCCGGCCCTGCTTTCGTGCTGATGACCATTCTCACGCTGACCACCGGTTCCGCTTTCATCATGTGGCTGGGCGAGCAGATCAGCGAACGCGGCATTGGCAACGGCATGTCGTTGATCATTTTTGTCGGCATCGTAGTCGGCCTGCCACGCGCGATCAATGATCTTTATGACAAGGCTTTCGTGACGCATCAATGGGGCGGCTTTACTCCCATCTACATGATTCTTCTGATTGCCTTGATGATTGCAGTCGTGGCTTTTATCGTTTTCGTCGAGGGCGGTCAACGCCGCATCCCGGTGCAGTATGCCAAGCGCGTCGTGGGGCGCCGCGTCATGGGCGGACAATCTTCTTACTTGCCGTTGCGCGTCAATTCCGGCGGCGTGATTCCGCCGATTTTTGCCAGCTCGCTGCTGGCATTTCCTGCCACCATCGCGCTGGCTCTCCGCGGCAAATACGCTTTTGTGGACACTATCCAGTCCTATGTCAAATGGGGCGAACCGCTCTATACGCTCCTTTACGTGACGCTGATTCTTGTCTTTTCGTTCTTTTACATCGGCATCGTCTTCAACCCCACGGAGCTTGCCGACAATATGCGCAAGAATGGTGGATTCATCCCGGGAATACGGCCCGGCCGCACCACCTCCGACCACGTTAGCAAGATTTTGAAACGCCTCACGCTGATTGGCGGAATCTACTTGGCGATTGTTTGCTTGCTCCCCGAGTGGATGATCGCCGGGATTCACCTCGACCATCTTGGCTTGGGCATCGGCGCTTGGTTTGATCGGCACTTCCCGGCGTGGTTCCTGAAGGGCCTGGGCGTGAACTTTTATTTCGGTGGCACGTCACTGTTGATCGTGGTCGGGGTGGCCATGGACACGGTGCAGCAAGTCGAAGCGCAATTGGTGATGAGGAATTACGAGGGATTTGCCCGGAAGGGCCGGTTGCGCGGTCGGCGATACTAGGAGAGACAAGCGGGTGGCGAGCGGAGTGGCTCCGGAGACGCGGGCCTCGGAAAGATTGGACCGCGCCGTGATTTTCCTTGGGCCTCCGGGCGCGGGAAAAGGCACGCAGGCGAAAGAATTAGCCAAGCTTTACCGCGTGCCGCATCTTTCGACCGGCGACATGTTTCGCGAGCATGTCAGCCAGGATTCGCCGCTGGGCAGAGAAGTTAAGCCCATCATGGCGCGCGGTGACTTGGTTCCAGACTCCCTGGTCCTGAAAATGGTCCGGGAGCGCATCGAGCGGCCGGATTGTTCGCACGGTTTTGTGTTCGATGGTTTTCCCCGGACCGTCGCGCAGGCGCAGTACTTGGGCGTGCTGCTGCGGCAGAACGGGTACCGGCCCGCGCTGGTCGTGCATTTTGCGCTGGATCCGGCGCTGGTGCTGAAGCGCATTACGGGCCGGCGCATGTGTAAGGTGGGCGGCGAGATTTATAATATTTACGAGCGCCCGCCCAAAGTGGAAGGCCGCTGCGATAACGACGGTGGCGAGCTTATCCAGCGGCCGGATGACCGCGAAGAAATTGTAGCGCCCCGGCTGGAGACGTACGAGAAACTGACCGAGCCGCTGGTGTCTTATTACCGGAGGCTGGGCCGGTTGCACGATGTGGACGCTTCGAAAAGCATCGACGAAGTGAAACAGCGCGTGCTGGAGATTGTGCGCAATTCGCGTTAGGCGGATGCGCTGGGTCCGGATGGGGCTCGGGAAGTCGGCCCGGCAAGGCTGCTGATGAAAAGGATCGGATGGCGATTCACCTGCGAAGTGCCGAAGAGCTGCAGAAAATGCACCGCGCAGGGCTTATCGTTTACGAGGTTTTGACCGCGCTGCGAAGCGCCGTCAAGCCCGGCATGACCACCATGGACCTCGAGAAGCTGGCCGAGGAAAAACTCGCGGGAAAGCCGGGGCACGCTGCGTTCAAGGGCTACCGCGGGTATCCCTGCATGCTGTGCACTTCGGTGAACAGCGAGATCGTGCACGGGATCCCGTCGCCCAAGCGCAAATTGCGCGAGGGCGACATCGTCTCGATTGATTTCGGGATGGAAGTGGACGGTTACTACGCGGATTCGGCGGTGACCGTGCCTCTCGGAAAGGTTCGGCCGGAGGTGCAGAAGCTGCTGGACGTGACCCGCGAATCGCTGGATCGCGCGATTGACAAGATGCGCGCCGGCAATCGCCTCGGCGACGTCGGCCATGCGGTACAAAGCTGGGTCGAGCAGAATGGGTTTTCGGTGGTGCGGGAGTTTGTCGGGCACGGCATCGGCACGAGGATGCACGACGAGCCCAACCTTCCGAACTACGGCGAAGAAGGGCGTGGCGCGCGGCTACAGGAAGGCATGGTCATTGCCGTCGAGCCGATGGTCAATGCCGGGTGCCCGGATGTGCGCATGCTGGACGAATGGACCGCGGAAACGGCCGATGGCAGTCCTTCGGCGCACTTCGAGCATACCGTGGCGGTGACGGCCAACGGGCCGTGGATCTTGACGCGCCCGAAAGAGGTGACCGGCCCGTCGTGGTAGCTGCTTTTGTAGGGGCGCAGCATGCTGCTCCCCTATCTTGGCAAGACGTAAAGTGCCGCTGCCGGGCTTAGTCCGGCTTTTGTAAGCAACGGGAGAATATGGCGAAGGGGTTTGAAGACAAAAAGAAAGGCGAAAAAGGCGACTCGGGAAATCCGAAAGAGGACGCCATTGAAGTGATGGCCACGGTCATCGAGCCGCTGCCCAATGCCATGTTCCGCGTCGAGCTGGAGAACAAGCATCAGGTTCTGGCGCACGTTTCCGGAAAGATGCGCAAAAATTTTATTCGCATTCTGGCGGGAGACAAAGTGGCCGTCGAGCTTTCGCCGTACGATTTGACGCGCGGCCGTATTGTGTATCGCTACAAGTAGTGAGAGTTCTGTAGGGGCGGAGCATGCTGCGCCCTAGCTCGGCAGGATATCAGCGTTTTGGTAAGGGATTGAGGAGCACATGAAAGTACGGGCATCGGTAAAAAAGATTTGTGACAAATGCAAGGTGATCCACCGGCGCGGCGTGGTGCGGGTGATTTGTGTCAACCCCAAGCACAAGCAGCGCCAGGGATGAAAATGAAGTCATTCGTTTTAAGTTCTAAGTTCAGGAAAGGCAATCGTCGAGCCCGAGAAGTGGTATTCAAAATCTCGCAACAAAGACTCTGAACTAAGAACTTAGGACTTAGAACTTGGAGATATTATGGCACGCATCGCAGGTGTAGATCTTCCGCCGCAAAAGCGCCTTTGGATCGGGCTGACCGCGATCTACGGCATCGGCCAGGCGCGTGCGCGAAGGCTCGCGACCAACGCCGGCGTCGATCACACGAAGAAGATTCGCGACTTGACGGAAGATGAAATCAATCATCTCCGCCAAGCGATCGAGCAGGAAGGCCGCGTCGAAGGCGATCTCCGCAAGGAGGTTCAGATGAATATCCGCCGCCTGATCGAAATTCAGGCGTATCGCGGGATTCGTCACCGCCGCAATCTGCCGGTGCGCGGCCAGCGTACGCACACCAACGCGCGCACCCGCAAAGGGCCGCGGCGCGGCGCGATCGCGGCGAAGAAGAAGATTGCGGGCAAGAAGGGCTAACGAAATCTGTTGTAGGGGCACGGCATGCCCTGCCCGTCTTTGCTGGGGTTTTCGAATCTGTCAGTCGAAAAAATGGAGTGAATCGTGGCAAAAGAACCAAAAAGCGCGGCAACGACGCCGGAAGGCGCAGCACCGGCAAAACCGGCCGCCGCAAAGCGCAAGAAGGAATTTAAGAAAAAACGCGAGCGCCGCGTCGTGCCGCACGGAGTAGTGTACATCGCTGCGTCGTTCAACAACACGCAGATCACCATCACTGATCCCGATGGGCGCACCATGTGCTGGTCCTCAGCGGGCGCTGTCGGCTTCAAGGGGTCGCGCAAGGGCACACCCTACGCCGCGCAGCAAGCTTCGCTGGCCGCCGCTGGCGCTGCGCGCGACCAGTACGGCATGAAGAGCGTCGAGGTGCGCGTGAAAGGCCCGGGCTCCGGACGCGAATCCGCCGTGCGCGCGCTGTCTGTCGCCGGATTGCACATCGTGCTGATCCGCGACATTACCCCGATTCCCCATAACGGCTGCCGTCCGCCCAAGCGCCGCAGGGTATAGAGGAGGAGACCGCGTGGGCCAAGCTTCAACATCAACGATGCGCACCGGCGTCAAGCCGTTGGCTGCTCTGACGCCCATGGCCCATGTAGCCGATGTGGGGCTCTCCGTTTCCTGGTACGCGAAACTTGGTTTTGTTGCCGAGCACACCTGGACGCCGGAAGGGAAGCCGATGCAGTGGGCGCATCTCCGCAATGGCGGTGCGGAACTGATGTTAGTGCGTTCGGATCGGCCCAGGAACCCGGCGGCTCAGGACATTTTGTTTTATTTGTATGCCCATGGCGTGGCCGCATACCGCGAAAGCCTGGTCGCAGAGGAATTACGGCCTGGCGAACTTGGTTATCCGCCCTACGCCAAGCATGGCGAGTTTCGGATTGAGGATCCCGACGGGTATTGTTTGCTTGTCGGGGACACCGAACAGCAATAAGAGTTGGCGATCGGCAGGACGGCAAAGCAATCCGGAAGCTGATCGTTGTTAGAAGTAAAGGAGAAATATCGTTGGCAAGACATCGTGATGCCGTCTGCCGCCTGTGCCGCAGGGAAGGGCAGAAGCTGTTTTTGAAAGGTCTGCGCTGCTTTACGGAGAAGTGCGCCATCGAAAAGCGCAACTTCGTTCCAGGGCAGCACGGGCAATCGCGGCGCGCCAAGGTGGTGGGTTACGGCCTGCAGTTGCGCGAAAAGCAGAAAGTAAGGCGCACTTACGGGCTGCTCGAGCGGCAGTTCCGCAATTACTTTGAGAAGGCCGTGCGCACCAAGGGCCACACCGGCGAAAACCTGATCATCATGCTGGAGCGCCGCCTCGACAACGTCGTGTGGCGCGCCGGCCTGGCCTCCTCGCGTTCGCAGGCGCGGCAGCTCGTGCTCCACGGCCATGTCCGGGTGAATGGGAAGAAGGTGAACATTCCTTCCTACCTCGTGGCCGTGGGCGAGGAAATCTCCATCAAGGAAAAGATGCACCAGAACACCGCGGTGCTCGAAGCCCGCAACGTCGCGCAGAGCCAGAACGCGGTGCCCTGGCTCGAGCAGCAGCGGGAGCAGTTCAAGGCCAAGGTCGTGGCTTTGCCCAAGCGGGAAGACGTGCAGACACCGCCGATTAACGAGCAGCTCATCGTCGAGTTGTACTCGAAATAGGGCTTAGAGTGCAGGGAACGTCGGCCGGAGTTTTGAATTCTGGAGTTCTCTTACTGGGTACTGATACTCTTCAAAGGGTTTTTGGTGGTCGACCTAGTTGACCACAGAAAGAAGGAACAAAGATGTGGAAAGGTTTTCAAAAGCCGAAGCACCTCGCGTCGGATCTCGAGTCGCTGACCGAGAAGTACGGGCGCTTCTCCGCGCAGCCGTTTGAGCGCGGTTGGGGCACCACCGTCGGTAACGCTCTGCGCCGTGCGCTGCTCAGTTCGATTGAGGGCGCGGCGGTCACCGCCGTGAAGATCGAAGGCGTTTTGCACGAATTCTCTTCGATCCCCGGCGTCGTCGAGGATGCCACGGACATCATCCTCAACCTCAAGCAGGTGCCCATCAAGCTGAACACCGACCTGCCCAAGACGATTTATCTCAACGTCGACGAGCCCGGCACGGTCACCTCTGCGAACATTGAGGAAGACGCCGACTTCGCCGTGCTCGACAAGAGCGTGTACATCGCTACCGTCAGTGAAGGCGGAAAACTGGAAATCGAAATGCGCGCCAAGAACGGCCGCGGCTACGTGGCCGCCGATCGCAACTACGACGAGGATCTGCCCATCGGCTACATTCCTGTCGACAGCGTCCATTCGCCGGTGCGCAAAGTCAATTACTCCGTCGAAGCCGCTCGTCTCGGCCAGATGACCGACTACGAAAAGCTCATGATGGAAGTCTGGACCAATGGCGCCATCACGCCCAAGGATGCCATCGGCTTTGCCGCCAAGCTGGTGAAGGATCACATGAGCATCTTCATCAACTTCGAGGAGCCCGTCGAAGCCATCGAAGCGCCGCAGGACACTTCGCACGACCCGCGCCTCGAACATCTGGACCGCTCCGTCGAGGAGCTCGAGCTTTCCGTGCGCTCTTACAACTGCCTGAAGAACGCGAATATTCAAACCATTCGCGAGCTCGTGCAGAAGAGCGAAAACGAAATGCTCAAGACCAAGAACTTCGGCCGCAAGTCCCTCAACGAGATCAAGGAAATTCTCACCAAGATGGGGCTTTCGCTGGGCATGAAGTTCGATGAGCACGGCCGCATCATCTGGCCGCCGCTCCCCAGCCAAACCGCCGCCCCTTCGGCCGAAGACACCGTTGGGTTGTAGGGGCGGGTCTTTAGACCGGTTGTTTATGTGCATCTTGTAGGGGCGGGGCTTTGGCCCCGCCTCTTGTGCAACTTTGAACTAAGGGATTGACATGCGACATCTCAACTCCGGATCGAAACTCGGCAAACAGCCCGCCCACCGGCGCGCCGTGCTGCGCAGCCTGGTGACCAACTTGTTCCAACATGGACGCATCACCACCACGCTCACGCGGGCCAAGGCCGCTCGCCCCATGGCGGAAAAAATGATCACTCTCGGCAAGCGCGACACGCTGCAGGCGCGCCGCCAGGCCGCTTCCTACCTCCTGGTGCCGGCCGTCACGCAAAAGCTCTTCAGCGAGATCGCGCCAAAGTTTGGCGATCGGGCCGGCGGCTACACCCGCATCATTCATGCAGGCAATCGTGTCGGCGACAACGCCAAAGTGGCCATCCTCGAAATCATCGGCTACCAGTACAAGGAAAAAGAAAAGAAGGAAAAGCCCAAGAAAGAAGAACCCGCCGAAGCCGCCGGCTAGGCTCAATTCACTCGCAGGATACTCCGTTGTAGGGGCACAGGCAGGCTGCGCCGCAGGTGGCAACCAACCGCCATCCCAATTGGACCGTGCCGCCCTTCTCGCACAGCAATTCGCCAAATTCTCGTCTTCGCATTCCGGAGACAACGTGGAATTGGGCTGATCCCATGAAATGATGGCCCCTCCGCGCGTGATGCGCTATCGTATCGCGGCACGGAGACATTTCCATGCAAGCGAAAGACCTATTGGTTGGCCCAAGTGGACTGCGCTCGGGCTGGCGTCTGCTCATCTTTCTTGCCATCACCATCGCCGTTCAGGCTGGGCTTCAGGGAGTCGTGTTAACGATTTTGAGGGCGCGCGGCATAGTTGCGCCGGACGGCTTGATCGCCATTGTGTATCTGATTCGAGACGCGATGGCCTTCCTTGCGATCTCGGTGGCGACTTGGATCATGGCGCACTGGGAGCATCGCAAGCTGATCGACTATGGACTGCCGGGGAAGAACGCCTTTGGCTGGAAATTTTGGGAAGGCGCAGCCTTCGGTTATGCCGGCGTCTCTCTTTTGCTTTTGGTGATTTTTCTTGCCGGCGGATACTCGCCGGGCTCCTTGGCGCTTCACGGCGCCGCGCTAGGGCGCGCAACCGCGCTCTGGCTGCTGGCTTCTCTGGCCATCGGTTTTGCCGAAGAGTATTTTTTCCGCGGCTACCCGCAATTCATTTTGACCCAGGGGATGGGCTTCTGGCCCGCTGCGTTCCTGATTTCCTTCCTCTTCGGGGCGCTTCACTATTTCACCAAGCCCTACGAACGCTGGCCAGACTGGGCCTCCACCGGTCTGATCGCGCTGTTGCTCTGCCTGACGCTGCGCCGCACCGGCGATCTGCGCTTCGCCATCGGATTCCATGCGGCGTTCGATTTTGGCGCAATTTTTGTCTACTCCGGCCCCAACGGCGGCCAGTTCGCCCCGGATCGTTTGCTGAACGCGATGTTTCACGGCAGCGACTGGCTCACCGGAGGCAAACTTGGCCCGGAAGCGAGCCTCCTGGTATTTCCCGTGATTACGGCTATGTTTTTCGCTTTTCACTTTCTGTACCGCGACCGCGCTCCTGCGGGCGTCCAGAAGCAGCCCGTATAATCCAGTCGGTTGAACCCGTTCCACCTACGGCGATTATTCTCAGATACGGCTTACTCATGCTGGTGGCTGGTTCAACGTGGGACAATGTCAGGAATCGGGTTTGCGAGCGGAGGAACGGGAGGGAATGGGACTAACGCGGCCGCGAAGCCACAGCCAGAGCGCGACCAGCGCGACAAACGCGCCCGTGGCGTCGAGCAGCGAATCGTAGGCTGAAGCCGTGCGGCTCACCACGAAGACCTGATGAAGTTCATCCGTTGCGGAGTAACCGGCGGCGATGAGCAGCGCACGGATCCCCCAGGTCCAGCGCCAGCCCGCGCTTCTGCCTCGCACGGCGCGAAACAGCAATACTCCGTACACAAAATATTCAGTGAAGTGCGCGCACTTACGGATGATGTGATGCAGGTAGTCGTACTGGCTCTGCGCTAGCCCTGGGATTAGCCAGCGCAGAATCGGCTCAAAAAACCATTTCGTATGTTCGGCGGAAAAAGTGTCGGTGGACATGGTGAAAATTACGCCCGACCACAGAATTGCCGGCCACCAAGCCCAAAACCACACTAGCGGGCCCGGCACAGGAGTTTTTGCCCGGATCTCAGACAGGCTTGGTGCGGGGCGGGGATTGCGCCAGGGTTGCGGGTCCACGATTAAGATTCAGCTCTTTCCGTCTTTTCTCAATGAGATTTTTCGAGCCTTGGCATTCGCGCGGCGCGATTTTCTGCCTCATTGCACGCGCCTTATTCCATGCGATAATTCGGCGCTTCCTTGGTGATGATCACGTCGTGTACGTGACTCTCGCGCAGGCCTGCCGCTGTGACGCGAATGAATCGGCTCTTTTCTTGGAATTCTTTCAGCGTGCTCGCGCCCACGTAGCCCATGCCGCTGCGCAGTCCGCCTACGAGTTGATCCGTCAGCGCTCCCAGCGGTCCCTTGTACGGAACACGCCCCTCTACACCTTCAGGCACGGATTTGCCTCGCTCGCCGGTATCTTGAACCGTGGCGTAGCGGTCGGAACCCGCTTCCATCGCTCCGGTCGAACCCATCCCGCGATACGACTTGAACGTTCGCCCCTGGTACAGAATCGTTTCGCCCGGCGATTCTTCCGTTCCCGCGAACAAGCTGCCGATCATGACGCACGAAGCGCCTGCGGCCAGCGCTTTGGAAATGTCGCCCGAATACTTGATTCCGCCATCCGCGATGAGCGGCATATCGGTTCCTTGCGCGGCTCGCGCCGCTTCCATGATCGCCGTCAATTGTGGCACGCCTGCACCCGTGACCACGCGCGTCGTGCAAATGGATCCCGGTCCAATGCCGACCTTCAAACCATCCACGCCGAGCGAAATCAATTCCTTCGCGCCTTCGTAGGCGGCCACGTTTCCCGCGATGAGTTGTACGTCAGGCAAGCGATGGCGAATCGCTTTAATCGCTTCCATCACGCAAAAAGAGTGTCCGTGCGCGGTGTCGATTGCGAGCACGTCCACTTTTGCTTTGGACAATTCCACGGCGCGCTCCAGGAAATCCCCCGTTGCGCCCACTGCCGCGCCCACGCGCAGGCGCCCATGCTCGTCTTTGGTAGCGCGGGGGTATTCCAGTTTCTTCTGAATGTCCTTTACGGTGATCAGGCCCTTCAAATTAAAGTCCTGATCCACCACGAGCAATTTTTCGATGCGGTGCTTTTGCAGGATACGTTCGGCCTCTTCTAGCGTCGTGCCCACGGGCACGGTCACCAGATTTTCCTTGGTCATTACTGAGCTGACGAGCTGTGAATGGTTTTTTTCGAATCGCAAATCGCGATTGGTCAAGATTCCCGTCAGGCGCGAGCCGCGCGTCACCGGCAGCCCGGAAATTTTGTACTTGTTCATGATTTCTAGCGCCTGGCGGATCGTAATATCCGGAGAAATCGTTACCGGATCCACGATCATTCCGCTTTCCGAGCGCTTCACGCGGTCCACTTCTTCGGCCTGTTTTTCTGCGGGCAGGCTGCGATGCACGATGCCAATGCCGCCCTGCCGCGCGATGGCGATGGCCAGCCGCGATTCGGTAACGGTATCCATTGCCGCGGACGCCAGCGGCAAGTTCAACTTCACTTTGCGCGAAAAATGCGTGGTCGTGTCCACTTCCGTCGGCAGCACCGTCGACCGGCCTGGCAAAAGCAGCACGTCGTCAAAAGTAAGCGCGTCGGGAATCGCACCGTCGTTCATTCCAGCCTCACGTTCAAAGATTGGCCGCCAAAAATAGGCGCCCTAAAGCAACGCAGCCCAGCGGGTGCCCGCTGGGCCGTTACACCAACGCATCAAATCGAAAAAATGCATCACGGTGAATCTTCCATTCTAGAGGCCGACGCGATGCGGGTCAAGCTGGCCGCTTGCTGCTCTTGCTTGTAGTCTATCGTTGAGCCCTCAACTGGCGTTGAAGGGAAAGGATTGATATCCCTTTTTTGTCCGAGATCCTCTCTGCTTGTCTTGGACGACAGACGTGCAATACAGTTTTTCTGTGCAGACATTCGTCCCGAAATTCGAACCGCATCCGCTATTGAAAAACGGCCACGCGATGACTATTGCGGCGGCATTCGTGCCGCGCCGCTTTGACATTCCCGCGGCCGAAGCGCGCCGTTTTCAGGTGGACAAAGACTCATGGTTGCTCGGGCATTGCCATTGGCAGCCGCAAAAGAGAAAGGACGCGCCGGTGCTGGTCCTCGTGCATGGCCTGGAAGGTTCAAGCGATTCGAATTACATGCATGGCATCGCTGAGAAAGCCTTCCACCGCGGTTTTCACGTCGTGCGGCTGAACCAACGCAATTGCGGCGGAACCGAAGCGCTGACTCCCGGGCTCTACAACTCCGGGATGAGCGCCGACTATCGCGCGGTTTTCGAAGAACTTGCGAACCGCGACGGCTTCCAACAAATCTTTTTCGCCGGCTACTCGATGGGAGGAAATCTCGTCACCAAAATGGCGGGCGAGTTCAGTGCTGATGTGCCCAGGGCTTTGCGCGGCGTCTGCGCCGTGTGTCCGGCACTGGATCTCGCGGCCTGTGCCGACGCGCTCGAACGCAGCGAGAATTTCTTCTATCAGCGCCGCTTCGTTTCTGGACTACTGGCCCGTTACGCGCGCAAACAAAAGCTGTTTCCCGAGCGTTACCGGCTCAACGGGCTTCCACGGATTCGAACGGTGCGCGAATTCGATGACGTCATCACCGCGCCGCAATTCGGCTATCGCCATGCGCAGGACTATTACGATCATGCAAGCGCCAAGCGCGTCGCCGCGCAGATTCGCGTGCCCTTCTTGATGATCACGGCGCAGGACGATCCCTTCGTTCCTTATCCCTCTTTTAGCGCCGCGAAAATCACAGACAACCGTGCGATTCGTTTCCTTGCGCCGCCGCACGGCGGCCACTGCGGCTTCATTTCAAGCCACGCCGGCCCCGAACGCTTTTGGGCCGAGCAACGCATCGTGGATTTTTGCCACGCGCAAGCAGTCGCTTGACGGAATCCACGTTCACGTTCGCGCCGGCAGTGTCTTCAGCCAACGTCAATAGGCAGTGATGCCGGAGGTTACCGTCGTTTGATAATTCGACGCCGAGCAAGAATGGTAGGTATAGCCAAAGCTGTCCGGTCCGATGTCCACGCAGGAGCTTGGCTGAACGTTCGACTGTAGGGTGGCCGTGAGCGGCGCGCTCAGATTTGCCGCGAGCGTGTTCCCCGAAGCGTCTTGAGCCGCAATACTGGATCCCCACGTGCTCCCCAAAGGAAGCAGTGTTCCCCATTTCGTTTCGGTCGAAGTGTTCCAGGCGTAGTAATCCGCCGGATTGCTGCAATTGTTCCACCACGAGCACTGATACCCCTGCGAGAAGTAGGTGACGTCGCCGGCCTCTCTCTGCACGCCTGCAAATTGCAGGGAATAGAGCGGGTTCCCCGCGCTGTCCAGATACTGCAAGTATCCGATGTAATCGAAATGATCGGTAACAAAGGTGCTGCCATACTGCGCGACTACACTCGCTGCCGTCGAGTTGCAAACGGGAAAAGGAACCACCGCTAAAGCCGTCCCGACCGCGTTCAAGCCCTTATCGGTAAAAGCGATCTGCTGCGCTCCGTCCATGCCCTCGGTGTAAGAAATGTCTACGGGGAGTTGCCACGACACCGCACTCGTATTCCCGGTGCAGCCGTAATCCTGGATCAGCGTGGAGGCGCCCTGGAGGTGGATGGAGCTCCCCAATGTGCTCGCGTAGCTGAAAACCGTAGCTCCCTGATATGCCACTTGGTACGTCTGGGATTGCTCACGGGGAGAATTTACGTTGCTATCCAAAAAAATCCCGGTGCCATGCTCCGCATTGTCGGTGGAAATCGTGATGGTGCCCGTCGCGCTATTGTTGCTCATATCCCAGTCGCCAGGAACGGGATTCGCCGCCGTCACTTGAATCGCGTGCGTTCCCGCACCGCTAAACGCGTAGGAAAACTCGCAGGTTACTCCTCCCCCGGCGTCCACATACACGCTGTTCGCTTGATCCACTGCGTTCCCGTCAATGGCCAGCATGCATGCCGTAGTAGCTCCCATATCTCCATTCAACTCGGACACGTGTGCGCGAATGTTGACCATCTGCTGCACAATCGCCGTCTCCGGGAAGGTCAGATTTTGCACCGCCAGATCCGGTCGCACCTTCACCGTCGTAAGCACGGTCACAGCGTCATCCTCGGGAAAGCCCGTTACGTAATTTAGCATCCGGACTTGTTCCCCGCGATAGAGCGACGGCCACATAAAACGGTAATACCCGGTAGGGGTCGCTAGGTTCTTGAAATACTGCGTAAAGAGCTTTGTCCCGGACGGGGTGAGAGGGCTGAATCGTACATAGGCGAAACTGCCCGGAGGGGTCGTGGCGGAATCCAGTTTCCCGGTGGTGAGTTCAACGGTGGTGTTGCCGTCTTTTCCGAGCAGAGCCCGGGCGGTCACGACAGCGGAGCCCTCGCTTTCCCCCACGCCATTGGGGATGCCGCTCTCTCGGTAGTGAATCCAGCTGTTGATGGCATAACTAGGAACATTGCTTTGAGCCCGCACCGCCATCGCTGTGACTCCCAGTAGCAGGATCAGGGGAACAAATCGCTTCACAGAATGATGCACACGAACATGGAACAGGATCACGATTCACCTCAGATTAATTGAATTCTTTCTTGAATATGAGGAAGGAGGCCGGACGCGGGGCCCAAGGATGCTAGTGATTCCCCGGTGTGCGCGGCAATACCATGAACTGTTGAAATGCGGACGAGAGAACTAGGCGAATAAGATCAGGTGATACCCTGATGAGCGAACTCAGCCGAGTGGTTTCTCCAGGGAGACGGCAAATCCGGGTGTTAGCAACTGCGCTGGGCCATCAGGCATAACGACCATGTCGTCTTCGCAACGCAGTCCGAATTCCCCGACAAGGTAAATCCCTGGCTCATTGGAAAATGTCATGCCCGGCTCCAGCACGGTCTTGCTGCCGCGCACCAGATACGGATGCTCGTGCCCGTCCAGGCCGATCCCATGTCCCAACCGGTGCGTGAACGCCTTGTAGTCCGGGCCAAATCCGGCATCCGTAACGACTTTGCGAGCCGCATCATCCACCGTGCCTGAGAGCCGGCCCGCGCGCGCCGCATCCAGCGCCACATCCTGCGCTTTGCGAACAATCTCAAAAACACGCACGACTTTTTCCGAAGGCTTGCCCAGGATTCCCGTGCGCGTCACATCCGATTGATAGCCCTCCACGGCGCAGCCGCCGTCGATGAGAATGACCTCGCCTTCTTTCAATTTCTGCGGCTTGATCGTTCCATGCGGCAGCGCCGCGGAAGCTCCCAGCAACACCAGCGCGCCGCCATGCAGGCTCATCTTCGAAAAGCCGCCTTCCACCAGCTTGCCGATCTCTTCCTGCGACATTCCCTCTTTGACCGATGCGAAGACCGCGCGAAAAACATCAAACGTTGCTTCGCAGGCCAGCCGCATCAGTTCCAGTTCGTGCGCGGATTTACGCCCGCGGCACGCGATGGTCACCGGATCGGCGGAAACGCATTCGAGCCCTTGCGCAGCGGCCCGCAAGTGGTCGTAAAAAGTGAACGGCGCAGTCTCTTCCACGCCAACCCGCCCCGTTCGAATCCCGCGGTCCGCCAGCGCCGCAGCGGCGATTTTCGTAGGGCTTTGGTCCTCTTGCCAAACGCGGATTTCGGCAGGGAACTGCAGTTTCTCCCGCATCCGCCCTTCTTCAAATGCCGGCACCACGATGATGGGCTCGCCCTTGGCCGGAAGCACCAGCGCCAGAAGCCGCTCGCTCATTCCCCAGCGAATGCCCGTAAGGTAATAAAGAGAAGTTCCCGGTGCGACGAACAGCGCGTCATACTTCTGCTCTAACTCGGCCATCAATTTCTGTGCACGCTCGAGCCTCCCGCGATATTCCTCGACGGTGATGGGATGGACGCGCGAACCGAGGGGCTTGAGGCTGGAGAACGCTTCGGGGAGCGAATCGGCTTCCCGATTAGGATTAAGTCCCGCCTTGGCGAGCCCTCCGAATCCCGCGACGGAGGCAACCGCGCTGCCTTTCAAGAATTCCCTGCGCGAGGCTTGAGTTGGAGCATATGAATTTTGTTTGTGCATGGCAGAGAAGAGCTTTATCTGTGCCAGTGCACCTTGTCAAGACTGATGGGGAAACAAAAACGAGGGAGCTCCAAACGGCTCCCTCGTTTTGCAGTTAATGTTGAAAAGGCGCTTCGCTTACCAGGAGAACCTCAACCCCAGCTCTATCGTCCGGCTGCCGCCATTGAAGATGAACTTGTTCAGGAATTGCAGCGAGTCTACGAAAATATAGCTGGTATTCAAAGGGTTGGTATTCGTGCTCTGGTCAAGCGCTCCGTTGTTGGTCGGCAAACCGATGCTGTAATTCTGGTGGTTGAAGGTATCGAAGGTCTGGAAGCGGAACTGCACCGATGCTCTCTCGGCGAACTTCATGGTCTTGAACAGCGACATGTTCCAGATGTTCAGTCCGGGCGAACTCACCGTGTTCCGCCCCACGTTGGCCCTTGCCCCCAACTGCGCTTGCACGAAACGCGCCTTGGTGTTGATGGGACCGGCATCCTGCCCGACGGTTGCCGGGGCGACGACATAACCAACGATATTTGCGTCGTTTTCCGAACCGCACTGCCAAGCGCCCGTGGACGAACGCGGATCGAGGCCCACAATCGTGGTGGTTCCGCCTCCTCCTGCGTTACACACGGCATTGACCACCGTGCCTGTTAGGCTTAGGCCGCCAGGATTGAAGATGGTGCGGTCGCCCGCTACATCGCCGTTGGTGTTGGCATCGGCATCCGAGAGCGGAGTCACAGGCTGGCCCAACTGCGCCAGATACGTGCCGCTCCATTCCCACCCATGAGCCAATCCTCGGAGGAGGCGATTCTCGGAGCGAATGTTCGGGAAATCATAGACCCAAGTGACCGCGAACTTCTGCGGCAGGTCCAGAGCCGAACGGCCGCGCTCCGCGGCAAAGTTGAAGCCGTCTTGCGCGCGCCTCGGATTGACGAAGCTGCTGAACAGTTCATTGGTGGAATTGTCGATGTTCTTCGAGAACGTGTAGTTCGTCCGGAAATACAATCCCTTCGCGAACCGGTGCAGGAAATCCACCGAAGCGGCATGATAAATCGCGGTCCCAAGCGGCGGATTGGTTGTCAAGTTTCCGGCGAAACCCTCCGTCAGCAACGGCCTGAACTGTTTCGTAGCCAGGAAGTTGTCGAAGTCAGCGAGGGTGCTCGCGGGAACCGCAACGGTCGCCGGAACCGCCGAAGCGCTTAAGTACGTCGGCAGCGGTGCAATACCACCGCCAGGGATGTTCGGGTCGAATGCCGACGCCGAGTTCAGCCGTTTCTGGACTGGCAATTCCAGGCTGCGCGTGCCCACATAGCGGACCTCGACGCTTGTGTCTTTGAACAACTCGTGCTGCACGCCGAGCGACCACGTCAAGACCTTCGGATCCACCACGTCCGGGATGAGTGCTTGCGTGGCTTTCCGAGCAGCTGCTGTTGTTGTGGGTGGCACGTTCACCTGCAACAGGCCTCCACCCTGAAGGAATCCCACACCGGTGCCGCACCACGCAGGTGCACCCGATAGCGCGCAGGTAAGCGTTGGGTTCTGCTCGGTTTGAAGTTCCGGCGGCAAGCTGTTGATAGCAAAGTTCAGGGGAATTACGTCGTAAGCAATCTGGCCGCCCCCACGAATGGACCATTTGCCGCGGCCCGTAGGATCCCACGCAAACCCAATGTGCGGGCCAAAGTTGTTGGTATCCGATTTTGGCTTGCGGAAGATCAAGCCCACTGCTGGATCATCCGCAATCGAATTCAGCGCTTGTTTTCCTTCATCGCGCGGCACTCCGGACCATTCGTACCGCAGTCCCAGATTCAGCGTCAGCCGCGGCGTCAGCTTCCAATCGTCTTGTACGAACCAGTAGACGGCAGGATTGTTATTCGCCGAGGTTCCTGTTCCTGCGCCCCGGAGCGCCCCATTCCCGCCGTGGGGCACAAGATCATTGATGAACGAATTGAGCGAGGCATAATCCCACTCGCCGCGCGCCCGTGGCAAGGAGTTGGTCTCGGTGATGTAGTTCCGTCCTTCAATCCCGGCCTTGAACGTGTGCTTGCCCCGGATATAGCTTACGTTGTCGACCAGCTGATAGATGTTCTGAATGTATCCCTGCGGAGCAAGACTGTAGGGACCGGTGTTGCTCCCGAAGGCGTCGATCTCCACATTCGGAAAATTTGTAAATTGGCTTGGCGTCAAAATATCGGGCCCGTTCAATCGGGAGAACGAGGCACGGAAATCGTTGATGACACGGCTGCTCACTGTCCAGGCGTCCGTGAAAATGTACTTCCGCGCGTCAACTTGAACCGTCCCTGTAAATTGACTCTGCGGCTGAACCGGGTTGACTTGTGGCGACCGCTGCCGATCGTAAAGTACGCGGCCACGGAGCTGGTGTTTCCCGAGGTTCACGTCCCCATTGATCGTGGAATCGTGTTCCCGGAAATAGCTGGGAGCAACTCCGGCGAATTGGCCGATATCGATCGCCGTCGTGGTGTTGTTAAAGGTGACGTTCGTCGTGCCCGTCTTCGCTGCCGCCACAGGAAATTGTTTCAAGATGGCCACCACGGCGGAATCAGGATTGAGTGCCAGCAGTTGCGACATGCCATTTGCCGTTGGCGTGAGTACCGTCGCACCCTGCGATCGCAAGCCTTCATTTTGAAATTCGTAGGCGCCGTAAATGAAAAACTTATCTTTTAGGATGGGCCCTCCGGCGCTTGCGCCCACGCGGTTGTAGTCAAAGCGATTCTTGATGTCTGGAACTGTCTGACCGGCAGATTTGGCTGCGGCCGCCGCGGCGATCTCCTGGTTCGTGGCCGCATTCAAATCGCGGTTGCGGTTGTACCCCCAGCCCGCGCCGTGCCAACTATTTGTTCCCGACTTGGTTACGATGTTGAATTGGCCGCCGGCAGAATGGCCGTACTCTGCGCTGAATTGATTCGTCAGCAGCGTGAATTCCGCAACCGATTCTTGAATCACCGGCTGCGTCGGACCGTTCACATCCACGCGGTTGTCATCCACTCCGTCAATCGAAAAGCCGTTGAAGCGCGGACGCGTCCCGCCAATCGATCCACCTGAACCAAGAACCCCACCCTCCTGGGTTGTCGTTCCCGGCGCGAACACCGCAAACTCCTTCACGTCGCCGCCCAGTGTGTTTACCGGAAGATCGGCCACCACTTGATTGCTGAACGTCGCTCCCAGTTCGGAGGACTCGGTCTTGACCAACTCGGCTCCCGCCGAAACTTCCACCACCGCGGACACGTCGCCCACCTCGAGCGTCGCCGCGACTTCCGCGACTTGGTTCGACTCCACCTGTACGCCTTTATTTATTGTTTTCTTAAACCCGGACTTTTCTGCGGTAACCGTATACGTGCCCACCAGCAGGTCCGGAAAAACATACGTTCCTGCGCTGGACGCCGTCGCCGTGGTTGTCACGCCGGTGGCTTCGTTGGTGACCGTGACCTTGGCGTCGGGAATCCCCGCGCCGGTCGAATCGGAAACCGTTACGCGCAATGTTCCGTCAAGCCTTTGCGCCTTGCCCAAGGCTGGCAAGATCAATGCGGCCAACACCAGAGTAAAGAACGCCGTCCATAAACTTCTTGTTCGTTTACCGCCTCTGCCGAGTTTCGACGGCGCCCATCGACAACCAGTTACTTTCACGATCCTTCCGAGATTCATTGGCTTCCCCCTCATTCCCATGAAATCCACTCGCCTAACGCCGTTCAGACCCAACCTCCGCCTGAAACCGTTCGTGCGCAGCCATTCCTGGCTCAGGCAGGGGGAACGATTGCAGGTCACGCGCCATTGCTGAACGTTGTCAAGGCTCTGTCTTTTCTATGACTTGCAGGCCAAATTGAGAGGCCCGAAATCGAAACCTCGATACTTTTGGAGGTTTTATCTAATTTAGATTCAGGTATGCGGAGAGCGGACCTTGCTGCGACGATGGAAGGCGCTGCTGTTGCAAGGAATTTTCAGGCTCAGGCAAAGCGGTCCAGCGGGCCAGGTAAGGTGGTTGCAAATTGGCGAAATCCTGGCGCACATCCGGGAACATTTTTCAATTTTCGAATTTCCATTTTCTACTTTCGATCACCGGACGAGTGCGCCTGGCCTTTGCTCTCTAATTTCGATGTGCGATTTCGATTTTCTAATCCCCGGCGGTGCAGCCCCGCACTTCCTCGCCCATTTTTCCGCTAAGCATCAGCGCCACCATCTTTTGGTCCGCCCACCACGACCAGAGCGAGTGTTCCAAGGTGGCCGGCTGGTTGTGCTCCACAAAGAAGTGCCAGATCCAGGTCAGGGCGTAGGAAACCAGGAGCGCCAGCGCGATCCACCACCAGCGCTGCAGCGCGCGACCGCGGCCACGAACAGTGCCCATCCCACCAGCGTCCCTGTCAGGTGAATCGCCCGCGTGCCGGGATGGCTGTGCGCGCACACATACCCAGGCCAAGAATTTGCGAAATTTGTTTCGACACGCATGGATAGAAACCGAAATACGAAACTCGAATCGAAAATCGAAAAACCAATTCCGAAAAGCATACCCGACAACTTGCCGAGAAACTCGTAATCTCGGTCATTCGGAGGGGCGAAGTGATCGAGGAATCTCTCTTTTCCTGGGCTGTTCCCGCGAAGAGAGATTCCTCGCCGCGCTCGGATCGGAATGACGACAAAAGGCTTCTCCATAAGCTCCTTAGAGCAAAACTAAAAACCGAAAACTGCAAACGGCAAACTGCGAAGGGCAACCTATTCCGTGCGGATGGCCAAGATGTCCTTGCCGCGCACGCGAATTTCAATGCCCATCGGTGGACGCAAGTCCGAACCCAGCACGATCGCTCCGCGCACGAAAAAATTTCCCGGCAACGTAGTCATTTTCAGCGGATCGAACAGCGTGCGGGTGCAAGGATTGCCCACCATGGGATGTTTTGGGGCGCGAAAGCCGTAATCCGTTTTGAGCTTGGCCAGATCGGTGACGTACTCCAGCCGGCAATCTCCATAGGGTGCCCTCACAGAAAAAGCCCAATAGCCGCTGGCTTGCGACGCGGAGCCGGTCGGGAGACGGATGAGCATCCCCGGAGTGTTTTCGCCGGTGAGGCCGTTGCGAATAAAAAACTCTTTGGACGACCAGGGCTTGGCCATTTCCTCGACGCTCGCGATGCCGGGCGCGGCGTCGGTGGCATGCGGAAGTAAAGTGTTGGGGTCCGGGGCCGGTGAAGGCACCTCGATTTGCGGAGGCCGGGCGGGCTTAGGCACGGTGTGCTGGGGGCGAAGCGCCCAGCGCGCTCCCAGGAAAACCACGAGAAGCACGGCGATGAGCCCGATGCCAAGTTTGAGGGAAGAATTGTGCGAGGCAGCAGGTGGCGAACCCGGTGCGGGGACGCCGGGGATTTGCGGCATTTCTGCCTTGAAGCGCTCCGATGGGGGCTGGTCGGGCATAAGGTCTTGCACGTTGATTTATACTGGAATGAGTTCGCCTTTTCCAGGAGAGCTGTTTCTCATTTTCCTTGCTGAGCTTCCGAATAATGGATTTTGCCAGCCCTTCGTGGATTTCGCTGTGGCGGGCACCGGCCGGGATTTCTTGGTCGCGGGATTCCTATACCAGTCGTGACTCCCTCCTTTCCGAATGAGAATACAACCCATTTCCTCAAGCTTCCTGACCAAATCGCGACGCTTCGTTTGGTCACACCAACTCTTCCACCTTCCGGATGTAGCTCACTTCGCCGGACTCCAGGTCGGCCTGCAAGCTCTTCAGATTGCTGACGAGTCCCTCCTTTGATAGTCGAGTGTACAATGGTTTTCGGCTGCCTTGGCGGTTGAAGTCGAGGGGGTGAAAGGGAATCCCCAAGAGGGTCCTCCCCTCCCCCTGTTTTTTGTAAGTGCGGCATCTGAAGAACTTAGCATCCTAAGCCTTTTAGAATGAACCGTTGCGAGGTGGTCTCGCAAGTGTTGCTTCTAAGAAGTTGCAGGACGTGCCCTCGACCCGATCAGGGGGCATGATCCGTGACTCCTCGAATCTCCCCTCGCGACTCGGGGTAACGAAGAAGGGCACAACCATCCCTTCGACTGCGCACAGGGTAAAGCGGTGGCCCTACAACTACAAGGGCGTGGGAGGCGGGAATGGCAAGGTGAACTCGCCGCTACAAGAGCAGTGAGCCTCGGCGCGGAGGAAGCGGCGGCCCTTCGTGCTCGAGGTGAACCGGAAAGCCGCCGTTAAAGATCGAAAGCGTAGAGGGGATTTCATCCCACAGAGAAGACGTGGGATGGCGCAGCGCTCTCACCCAGCTTCGGCCGGGTTCGGAATGACCGCGGCATGAAAGGAGCAGATTGTTGCCAAAAGGGTAACAAAATCTGTTATTGAGATGAATACAAGAGGACAGGGATTAGTGGGCAGTGAGAAGGCATTCGGGATTAGGATTAAGGGTTAGAGCCCGAAAGCGTGGGAACGTTGAAACGTTAAGAGGATAGGAGCGGAACTGTAGGACGTCGAGAGGGGCATGAGTCCTGAAATACAAGGCGGAGCGCGGGCGTTTGTTCGCAGCTTGAACATTCTGCTGAAGTTTGCGCGGCTGTACGAGTTTGGCCACACCAAGACGACCGCGCAGTTTGATACGACGTGGAAGGAGCTGCGGCAGGCGCTGGAGGACAGTGGCGGAAGCGGCGTGCTGCTGGGCGCTTCGGGAAACCAGATTCTGCTCGACGGCGTGCCGATGGGCTCGTCGGCGGGAGAAAGAAGCTTTGCGCAATTGCTGACTTCTTCGGGGATCGCGAGCATTCACTTTTCTACGGGGCTGTCGCAATCGCAATTTGCGAGATTTGTGCGCGCGTTTCCAAGCGGAAACGCGAAGCCGTCCGCGCTGGCAGAGCAACTGAAGACAGCGCTGGGCGGAGACACTAGCATCAAGGTGAATGAAATTCGCTACGTGGCGGAAGACTCGTCGGTGGCAGGAATCAAAGTGGCGGCGCAGTTGACGGCGAAGGCGCTGGGCGCGCAGGGCGACAAGTTCCGGGAATTTTTTGAAGACCCGAACAAGATGCTGCAGATGATTCTGGCGGCGGAGAGCGCGCGAAGCGGCGGGGGGGGCGGAGGAGGAGCGGGCGGGCCGGGACATGGTCCCGGAGGGCCCGGGCCGGGATTTGGGCTCGGCGGCGGTGGCATGGGCGGAAGTGGGGGCGGCCCGCGTACGGGAGGAGGGAGGGGTTTCGGCACGGGTAGCGGGACCGGCGCGGGTGCCGGGGGGTCCGGTAGCGGAAGCTCGGGCGGAGGCGGAGGCTTGTGGGAGTCTGGCGGTGGGGGCGATGGGACTGGTGTTGGCGGCGGTTCTGGCGCAGGGCCGGGCCCAGGCGGGCCAGGAGGTGGTGGACCGGGTGGCGCTAGCGGACCCGGCGCGGGTTCAGGCGGAGGGGCCGGGACAGGTACAGGCACTCCGGGCAAGTGGCTGACAGCTTCGGCATTGCTGCGAGGTGAGAAGGGCGGTGGGCACGGCTTGCCAGGGGCCGGCGGTGTCGGTCCTTTTGCCGTTGAAGAAGAAGATGTGCGCGCGATGCTGGGATTGTTTGCGCAATTGGGGAAGGCGCGGAAGGACCCGGACTCGCGGATGGATGTGCCAACGTTCCAATCGCGACTGAGCGCGATGCCCGTACGCGCGCAGTACACGCTGCAGCAGGCGCTGGCAGGACTGGCGGCGCAAGCTCCTGACGCCAAGCCCGACAAGCCGATGCTGCTGAAGCTGGCCGAGCACGTGGCGATTCGCTTCGCGCTGGACAGCTACGAGCGGGGCGAGTTGCGCGTGAACGCGGTGAAGCAAATGCTCGACCGCATGAATACGGAAATTGAGGCGCTGCGCAAGATTCTTTCGACGCAAGAACAGATGATGGCCCAGGCGGGACTTTCCGTGCAGTCCTACACGGAATTGCTGGACCAGGAGTTCTGGGAGCAGGTGCCGGCAGAAAACAAGAAGGAAGTGCTGACCTCGGACGAGGCGTGGTGCGTGCCGCCACGGAACGTGCGCGCGTTCCTGGAAGAAATGTTGCGGCGCGGCGAATTGAAAACGGCGAACGAGATTTTGATGAAGTATGCATCGTGCATCGGACTGGAAGCGCCGGAAGCGCGGCGCACGACGGCCATAGGACTTTCGGATTTGGGCGAGCTGTATGGCAGCGGAGACGGCAGCGCGTTGATGGACGCCATCCGCCGCGTGGGCAACCAGTTGGCGATCGAGCGCGAACCGGAATTGCAAACGCTGGTGGGGGCGGCGTTTGTGCGCTTGAGCCAGGAAGCCGCGTCGAAGCGCTGCTACCCGGCGATGCAGCAAGCGCTGGCCTCGCTGGAGAACGTCGAAGCGCAGCGGCCAGGGTCGACGCAGAGCCTGCGTCCACGCATCGGGGCGGAAGAGCGGCTGCCCGAATTCGTCGAAGAAGCCATGCGCAGCGGGCAAATCGCAGACGGCATGATGGACATTTTGGGCTTGATGCCGAAGGCCACGATTCATTATGTGACCAACCGCTTTGGGCATTGCGGGTTCCGTGAAGACTGCGAACTGCTTTGCACGATGATTCACAACCTGGGGGAAGATGCCACACAGCGCCTAATCGAAACGCTGCAGACGGCGCCTGCGGGGGAAGCCGCGGAAACGATCGGTCTGCTGAGCAAACTCGCTCCACAAGCGGTAGAAAAAATATTGCCTGTGCGGCTCTCGCAGTGGCCGCGCACCTCGCATGACCGGGCCATCCGGCAGCTTTCCGCGGCGCCGCCGGAGCAGCGCGCGCAGCTGCTGGTGGCGATTTACGATTCACTGGACACATTGATTCGCCCGCTGGCGATCGATGAGATGGGGATGAGCGGACAGGCCGAGTGCATTCCGAAGCTCATCGCGCTGCTGCAGGACGACGAAACCACGGGTTTTGGGCGAGTAAAGGCCATCGAAGCGCTGGGGCGGCTGCGAGCCACGGTGGCGAGCCCGCTGCTACAGCACATTCTGGAAACCAAACAAGTATGGCGGTGGGTCTATCCGAACGAGATGAGAATTGCGGCTGCGCAAGCGCTGCTTCATGTGGATAAAGTGGTTGGGATGCAAGCGGTGGCCGCCACCGGGATCGGCCGCAAAGAGCTGACGCTCGAACCGGCAGATCCCGAAGCCAATGGCTCGGTGATCCGGCAAAGGCGTTATGCGCGGTTGAAGCTTACGCGCAACCTGGTGGCGGTGACCAGCAATTTGCGGGAGAACTTCCGGCTGAGCGTCCCGGAATTGAACCTGGGCGGCGGAATCGGCGCGGGAGAACGTCACCTGGCCCCTGGGTCCTTGCTGAGCCTGCGGTTTTCGCACGGTGTGCGGCACATCAAAGCCCAGGCGCTGGTGCGCGGCGCGCGGCCCCAGGCCATGGCATTTGAATTCGTGGATATGGAGCTGGAAGAGCGCTACCGCCTCCGCAAATTGTTGCTAGAGCTCGGCGGCTTGCCCCTGATTGCCCAGGTCACCAATCGCAGCCGGCGGCGTGGGCGCATGGTCGTTGCAAAGACCTAAGCGATTTGTTTTCATAGGCTTGCCGAGGGGCAAGCTGCTGCGCCCACCTATCCCCGCTCAAGAAAACCGTTCTTTGGGTCAGTAGAAGCGCCCGTCCAAATGGTTCTTGATGGGGAAATCCAGGGGTTGATTAGCGCGACCTTTACTCGTCTGAGCCAGCAAGCGGCCGACATTTCCCCGCCATGGAGCAGGCCGCTCGACTTGCTCGCGAGCATCGAGGCACAGAGACCGGGCAGCGGAAGCAACCTACTCCCCAAGATGGGGATCGAGGAGCGCATACCGGAATTTGTCGACGAGGCGTTGCGCGCCCGTCAGGCGGCGGCCGGTCTGACCAAAGTTCTGAAAATGCTTCCACAAACCACCATGGAGCACTTGGCGATACGGTTCAACCGCTGCAGCTTGCGCGACGAATCGGAACACGTAGCGAATCTCGCTGCGGGTCTCGGCGAAGAGGCTGCGCAGTACCGTGCGCGGCGGGCCGGTGAAAGAAGCCACGGAGATGGCGGGACTGCTGAGCCGGCTGGACCCGCAATGTCTGATGGTCTTTCTGCCCGAGCGCATGAAGGATTTTTCCGGTGCGGCCCAGGACCTTCGGTGGACCTTCGGCGAGCGGCGCGGTGAGAAAATGCCACATCCTGATGGAATTGCTCGATCACGTCGACCGGCTGATCCTGCCTTTGGTCATTGATGAAATCGGGATGACCGGCGACCGCGAAGCCCTGGGCAGGCTGCTGACGATCGCGGAGGGCGACCTGCCGAATGACGCCGGGGAATTCCTGCGCGTGAAGGCCATCGAGGCTTGGGCCGAATTCACGCACCAGAAGCATTAACGACCCTGAAGCGCATGGTGGAATCAAAGAGCATGTTCACCTGGGCCTGTCCGCAAGAGTTACGCATTGCCGCGATGCAAGCGCTCGAGAAGCTGGACCCGGAGTGCGTGCAAAGCTTCTGGTCCAAGGGCGGCATTAACCAAGAGGACCTGATGCTCGCGCCGTTGGAGGTTCCGATGCCGTCGGAGTGTGTGCGGCAACGGCGCCATCAGCGTGTGAGGCTGCAGAAACCACTGCGGGCCATCAGCGTGAACCTCAAAGAAAATTGCCGTCCGGAAATCAAGACGGCCAGCCTGAGCGGCGGCCTCGCGACCATCAGCCGGCATCTGGCGCCCGGGACACCGCTGCAACTTCGGTTGCAAGTCGGCATGCGCCACATGCAGGCCACCGCGCTGATGCGCGACTATCGTGCGCAGGACATGGCGTTCGAAATTGTGGACATGGACCTGGTAGAACGGAGCAAGTACCGGCGCCTACTAGCCGGCAACTTGCCTCAGAACCAGAGTTTGGCCGAATCCATTGAGGCCCACTCAGAGACCATTCTGACGCAATAATACTTCTGGTAGCGCTTCTTGTAGCTTGGTATTCGCATTCGCCGGAGTGATATCTCGCACCCTCTTTCGCTTCTTTGCCCACCCGCGCCCAACCAGTTAGAATGGGTTGTTTACGCTTGCGGCGTTGCAGCGGCCTTTCGGAGTCTGCTGCAGCGAAGACCGCCGGGGAATTGCGGAACCATTCATGGACGCGGCAAAATTTCTCGATAATTTGATCGCTTGGTTTATCGGCACCAAGCACGAGCGCGACATCAAGAAACTGCAGCCGGTCATCGCAGCGATTAACGCCCGCGAACCGGAAATGCAATCGCTCGGCGATGCGGATTTCAAGACGCGCTTTGCGGAGCTGCGAAAGCAGGTCCAGGAGCAGTTGAAGGACGCCGACCCCGGCGAGGCTGATTACCAGCAAAAGCTGCAGGCCGTGCTGGAGCCGATGATCGTGCCCGCGTTTGCCCTGGCGCGCGAAGCGGGCCGGCGCTTCCTGAACATGCGCCATTTCGACGTGCAGCTGATCGGCGGCATCGTGCTGCACGAAGGCAAGATTGCGGAGATGAAGACAGGCGAAGGCAAGACGCTCGTGGCCACGCTGCCCGCGGTTTTGAATGCGCTCGCGGGGCGGGGCGTGCACATCGTCACGGTGAATGATTACCTGGCACGGCGCGACGCGGAATGGATGAGCCCGCTGTACAAAGCGCTGGGGTTGACGGTCGGCGTAATCGTGCACGACTTGGATGACGACCAGCGCCGCGCGGCGTACGTCGCGGACATCACCTACGGCACCAACAACGAGTTTGGGTTCGACTACCTGCGCGACAATATGAAGTACGACCTGGCGCAGTGCGTGCAACGCGGGCACCACTTCTCCATCGTTGACGAAGTGGACTCCATTTTGATTGACGAGGCGCGCACGCCGCTGATTATTTCCGGTCCGTCGGAAGAGTCCACAGACAAGTACGCCAAAATCGACAAAATCATCCCCAAGCTCATTCAGGAAATCGACTACACCATCGACGAAAAGCATCGTCAGGCCACGCTCACCGAAGAAGGCGTGAGCAAGTGCGAGCGCATGCTGGGCCTGGGCAATTTGTACGACCCTGCACACATGGAGTCCATTCACCACGTCTATCAGGCGCTGCGCGCGCACACCCTGTATAAGAAAGACGTGGATTACGTGGTGAAAGACGGCGAAGTGATCATCGTCGATGAATTCACCGGGCGCCAGATGCCGGGCCGCCGCTGGTCGGATGGTTTGCACCAGGCCGTGGAAGCCAAGGAAAACGTGAAGATCGAGCGCGAGAACCAGACTCTTGCGACCATCACGTTCCAGAATTACTTCCGCATGTACAAAAAACTTTCCGGCATGACGGGAACGGCGGAGACGGAGGCCGCGGAATTCGGCAAGATTTACAAACTTGACGTGACGGTTATTCCGACGAACCGGCCGCTGATCCGCATCGAAGCTCCCGACGTGATTTACCGCACGGAAAACGAAAAGCTTCACGCGGTGGTCAACGGCATCCTGCAGGAAGACAATTCACTGGCCAACGGCATTCGGCACTATCACGAGCGCGGGCAGCCCGTGCTGGTAGGTACGATTTCCATCGAGAAATCGGAAAAAGTTTCGGAATTACTGAAGAAGGCCGGAATCCCGCACCAGGTCTTGAACGCGAAGCAGCATGAGCGCGAGTCACGCGTCGTGGCGCAGGCGGGACGCAAAGGCGGAGTCACCGTGGCGACCAACATGGCCGGGCGCGGCACAGACATTTTGCTTGGCGGTAATCCCGAGCAGATGACTCGCGAATATTTTCTGAAGAACAAGCTCGCCATACCTTATGCGTCGGCGCCTGCAGTCATCGGAGCGGATTCGGCGGATGGCAACGGCGCGCAACCCGGCGTGCAAATGGTCTTGTTTCAGCACGAAGGGAAGATTTTTCAAGTGCCCTTCGACCAGTGGAAGCCCGTGTACGACCAGTTCGCCGAACAGTGCAAAGCGGAGCACGATGAAGTGGTGGCGCTCGGCGGGCTGCACATTCTTGGCACCGAGCGCCACGAGGCGCGGCGCATTGACAATCAGTTGCGCGGGCGCGCCGGTCGTCAGGGCGATCCAGGTTCGTCGCGGTTCTTCATTTCGCTTGAAGATGATTTGGCGCGCATTTTTGGCGGCGAGCGCGTGAAGCAGCTGATGTATCGCCTGGGTATGACCGAAGGCGTGCCCATCGAGTCGAGAATGGTCTCGAAACGCATCGAGGAAGCGCAGAAGGGCGTGGAAGCGCAGAACTTCGACGCCCGCAAACATTTGCTTGAGTACGACGATGTGATGAACAAGCAGCGCGAGACGATTTACGCGATCCGGCGGTCCGCGCTGGAAGGAAAAGATCAGCGCGATTACGTGCTGGAAATCGCGGAAGACCTTGTGCGCGAGCTGGTGGAGACCTATTGTCCACGCGAGCGACACCCCGCTCAGTGGAATACCGCGCAGTTCCTGGCGGAAACGAACGCGCAGTTTGGCATCGACATGAAAGCCGCGGGCGTCGATCCCGGTTCCGTGGGTCACGATGAACTCATGGAAGCTGCAGTGGCGGCCGTCACGAAGCGCTACGAGGAAAAGGAAAAGCAATTTGGCGGGGAGCTGATGCGCTGGCTCGAGCGTCGCATCATTCTCGACGTGGTCGATTCGCAGTGGAAAGACCATTTGCTCTCGCTCGACCACTTGAAGGAAGGCATCGGCTTGCGCGGGTATGGGCAGAAGGACCCGCTCGTCGAGTTCAAGAAAGAAGCGTTCGTGCTTTTTGAAGACATGATGGCGCGCATCGATAATGAAACGATCCGCTATCTCTACCACATTCAGTTGCAGCAGGGCGAAGCACCGCAAGCGCGCGAGCCGCGACGCGAGCCGCCGCGCCAGCCTCCCAGCGCTGCGGCTGCGGCCGTCGCCAGTGCGGCTGCGCGAGCGAGCGAGGAACCGCCGGAAAATTTGCCCGGATTCGCGCGGGAAATGGAGCGCCGGCAACAGCGACAGCAGCAAAATTTGCAATATCAGACGGGTCCCGCGCAGGCGGAAGCGCCGAAACCCGTGCGCGCGGGCGCGAAAGTGGGCCGGAACGATCCTTGCCCGTGCGGGTCGGGAAAAAAGTACAAGAAATGCCACGGCGCGTAAACGATGGAACTCGAAATCCGAAATTAGAAACTGGAAATTCGAAAAGCGAAACTCGAAAAGCGCGTGATGAGTTAGGCTGAATCCATCGAGTTTATGCCGCGTTGAAATAGAGCCGCGATTCCTCGCTACGCGCGGAATGACCAGGCTTTAAGTTTTGAGGAGAAAAACGTAAACCATGCCACCAGGCCCAGCACCCCCGCAGATGCCCGAACGCCAGCCGATTCCTGGCGTGAAAAACCTCGTCGCCATTGCCAGCGGCAAAGGCGGCGTGGGAAAAACCACGGTCGCGGTGAATCTGGCGCTGGCGCTGGCGAAGCTCGGCCATAAAGTTGGTTTGCTCGACGCGGATGTGTACGGCCCGAACGTGCCGATCATGCTTGGCACCACCAAAGAGCCGCAGGCCACGGCGGACCGGCACATCATTCCCGTGCAATCGCAGGGCTTGAAAATGATCTCGATGGGCCTGCTGAATCCCGGGGACAAGCCGATGATCTGGCGCGGGCCGATGCTGCACGGCGTGATCACGCAGTTCCTGCGCAGCGTGGAATGGGGCGAGCTGGATTACCTGATCATCGATCTGCCGCCGGGCACAGGCGATGTGCAGTTGACGCTGATTCAAACCGTGGCGGTGACGGGGGCGGTGGTGGTTACGACGCCGTCGATTGTGGCGCTCGCGGATGTGCGCAAAGCGATAGAAATGTTTCGCCAGGTGAACGTAGAAGTGCTCGGCGTGGTGGAAAACATGAGCACGTTCATGTGCCCACACTGCGGCAAGCCCGTGGACATTTTCGGGCACGGCGAAGGCTCGAAGACCGCGATCGCGTACGGTGTGCCGATGCTCGGCGAAATTGAAATCGATCCACGCATTCGGGTTGGCGGAGATACGGGCCGGCCGGTTGCGGCGCTCGGCGAAGATGGCGCGGGAGCGAAGAGCCTGTACATTGTGGCGCGCGCAGTGGCGAAGCGCCTCGACGAGGTTGCCGGCAGTATCGGCGGGCCTTCATTCCAGATTGACTAGTCCAAGCCCTTTTCTTTGAGGTTCCCGATCTGCAGGAGGCCGTCACGGCCATCGGTCCGAACCGCCTGGTGCACTCGGAGTCTCAGTGAGCGGTACTTCACGACCCTGAAGGACATAATATTTTGCTTCTTCAAGATGGTCCAAAGTGACTTGCGGCTGGTCGGCGCGTTTCTTGTCAGTTCTGGGCATGGATGTTATGTTGGCTTGATTCGCGGAAGCTGGATTCCCGTGCAGGTAGGTGCGGGGCTTGCCCCGTTCGTTGCCTGTGGGCGCACCATGTATCGTGCCTACGCAATGAAATTGCCGCGAAGCGATCCCGATTGGCAACTGAAACGAAAATCCAGTAGTCCGAAAACTAGGACTTACCACTTAGAAGTGACAACCACCTTGAGACGCGCACCTGACATCCGGCCGTATCGCGGCAAGCACCCGCAGATTGCGCCTTCCGCGTACATTGACCCGGCGGCGGTGATTATTGGCGACGTGGTGATCGGCGAGGATTCGAGCGTGTGGCCGTGCTCGGTGATTCGCGGCGACGTGCATCACATTCGCATCGGCGCGCGCACGAATATTCAGGACGGCTGCGTGCTCCACGTGATGCGCGACGAGCATCCGCTGGTTCTTGGCGACGACGTCACCATTGGCCATTCCGTGACGCTGCACGGCTGCACCATCGAGTCGCGCTGCTTGATTGGCATGGGCGCCGTCATTCTGAATGGCGTGGTGATTGGCCACGGCAGCATCGTCGCCGCGGGCACGCTGGTGCCCGAGGGCACGAAGATTCCTCCGGGCAGTTTAGTGATGGGCTCACCCGGAAAAGTGAAGCGGCCACTGCGGGAAATTGAGAAGCACACCATCGATGCTTACGCCCAGCGCTACGTCGGATACAAAGAAATTTATCGTGAGGAACCTACCGCGTGAGCGAAGCAGCAGCCAAAAAAGGCTTCGGTGAGAAGCCTCAGCCTAAAGAAGAACGCCGCAAGTTCCAGGCCATCAAGGGTACGCGCGATTTGTTGCCGCCGGAAACGGCGCTGTGGCATCGCGTGGAGCAAATCGCGCAGGAGGTCTTTGCCTCCTACGGCTTCGGCGAGATTCGCCTGCCAATCTTCGAGACAACAGACTTGTTTGCTCGGTCGATTGGTCTAGAGACTGACGTCGTCTCAAAAGAGATGTACAGCTTTGAGGACCGCGATGAAACCTCCATAAGCTTGCGGCCGGAGGCGACCGCATCGGTGTCGAGGGCCTACCTTGAGAACGGAATGCAGCAACTGCCACAGCCGGTGAAACTGTACACCATCGGGCCGATGTTTCGGCGCGAGAGGCCGCAAAAGGGGCGCTATCGCCAGTTCTATCAGATTGACGCAGAAGTGTTGGGCGGTTCCGACGCGCCCGCCATCGACGCCGAATTGATCGAAATGGTGATGAAGTTTTTCGAGCGCTTGGGCCTGGAAGGCGTTCAACTGGACATCAACTGCATTGGCGACAAGAAGTGCCGGCCGAAATATGTGGAGCGGCTTCGCGCCGAGCTGCGGAAAGTGAAGGACAGGCTCGGGCCGGACAGCCAGCGGCGCATCGAGACCAATCCCCTGCGCGTGCTCGACTCGAAGCTCGAAAATGAACAGAAACTCATCGAAGGAATGCCGCACATCGCCGAGCACCTGTGCGAAGAATGTGCCGAGAACTATCGCGGCGTGAAAAAAGAGCTTGAGCTGCGCGGCGTGAAATACCGTGAGAACTGGCGTTTGGTTCGAGGACTGGACTACTATTCGCGGGCGACTTTCGAAATTACCGCGAAAGGATTGGGCTCGCAAAATGCCGTCTGCGGCGGCGGACGTTACGACGGGCTGATGGAATTGCTCGGCGGCCCGCCAACGCGAGCAACGGGCTTCGCCATCGGCGAAGACCGCCTGATCCTCTCGCTGCAGGAAGCCGGTAAAGCGCCCGCGCCTCAGGGGCGCGACGTGTATATCGCCTGGATGGGCGAGAAAGCTTACGCTACGGCCATTCGCGCGGCGGAGAATTTGCGAGCGGCTGGTCTCCGCATCGAGCTTCCTCCGGCGGAGCAGAAATTCGGCAAAGCGCTGGGCCAGGCAGACAAATTGCGTGCGCGTTACGCGCTGATTCTCGGCGATAATGAAGTGGCGAGCGGCCAGTGGACGCTGAAGACGCTGGCGACGGGCGAACAGATCAAATTGGCCGAGTCGCATTTGGTTGATTTTCTCAAAGGCGAGAAAGCAAAAGCAGACCCCTCGCATCGCTCGGGATGACAATTGCGGGGTTGTCGCCTTATAGCGCACTGCTCATCGGGGAAGGGCAAAGAAAAAGCGCGCGTCTAAAGACCCGCCACTACAAGTAACAGGGTACAGGCACGAGCGCCTGTGCCACGGGAGACGACGGAGACTTGCTGGATTTGCTTGGCAACTTGAAGCGCACACACTACTGTGGCGAACTGCGCGCCAAGGATGAAGGCCGCGACGCCATCGTCATGGGCTGGGTGCATCGCCGGCGCGACCTCGGCAATTTGCTCTTTCTCGATGTGCGCGACCGCACCGGCCTTGTGCAGGTGGTGTTCAACAAAGAGAGGCAAGCTGCGGCCCACGCTAAAGCCGAGCAAGTGCGCAGTGAATTCGTAGTTGCCGTCGAAGGCAAAATCGTCAAGCGCCAGAAAGCGAATCCCGAGCTGGCCAGCGGCGAAATTGAATTGGTGGCCATGAAGCTGCATACTCTGAACAATGCCAAGACGCCGCCGTTTGCCATCGAAGAAGAAATTAACGCTGCCGAAGAGACGCGGCTGCGCTTCCGCTATCTCGACCTGCGCCGGCCGAAGCCGCACCGCAACCTCGCGCTGCGCCACAAAATCATTCTGGAAATGCGCAAAGTGATGGACGAACTGGGCTTCATTGAAGTGGAAACGCCCATGCTCACGCGCTCGACGCCGGAAGGCGCGCGCGATTATCTGGTGCCGAGCCGCATCCATCACGGACAGTTTTACGCGTTACCTCAATCGCCGCAGATTTTCAAACAAATCCTGATGATTGCGGGGCTGGACCGCTACTTTCAGATCGTGAAGTGCTTTCGCGACGAAGATTTGCGCGCCGACCGCCAGCCGGAATTTACACAGCTGGATCTGGAGATGTCTTTCCCGCGCCAGGAAGACATTTTTCACGTCATCGAAACGGTGATGGTGCGCGCCTGCGGCGTCGCGGGCATCAAAGTGGCCGCGCCGTTTCCGCACATGCTGTACATGGACGTGATTCGGAAGTATGGCAGCGACAAGCCCGATTTGCGCTTCGGCATGGAGTTGCACGAAGTCAGGAGTTGCTTTCCCGAAGAGGCGAAACAGAAGCTGCAAATGGAAGGAAACGTCTTTGCGCTGGCCGCACCGGGCGCGGCAGGCTATTCGCGCAAACAACTCGATGACTTGACGGAAAAAGCGAAAGCGTTGAAAGCACGCGGCGCCTATTTCGTGAAAGTGACACCGGAAGGGCTGACATCCACGGTCGAGAAAATGATCGGCGCGGAAAATGTGAAGAAGCTTGCCGAAGCTTGCGGCGCAAAGCCTGGCGACCTCGTGGTCGCAGTTTCCGCTAAGGAGCAAATCAAAGGTACGGAGGCCGCTGCGCTCATCGCCGGACAATTGCGCTTGCAACTGGGCGAAGCACTCAACCTCATCGACAAATCGCAATGGAAATTCTTGTGGATCACCGGCTTTCCGCTCTTCGAGTGGAGCGAGACGGATAAGACCTGGGTCAGCGCGCAGCATCCTTTTACCGGCATCGTGGACGAAGACCTGGAAAAGCTCGAATCCGCGCCGTGGGAGGTGCGCTCGAAAGGCTACGACCTGGTGCTGAACGGCTACGAACTTGGCTCCGGCAGCATCCGAATTCACCGCCAGGATATTCAGGAGCGTCTCTTCAAGGCGCTTGGCTTAAGCGAAGAGCAGCTTCGCCGCCGTTTTGGCTTTTTTCTCGAGGCGCTGACCTACGGCACGCCGCCGCATGGCGGCATCGCCCTGGGCGTCGACCGCATTGCCATGCTTCTGAGCGGAGAAAAATCCATCCGCGAAGTCATTGCCTTTGCCAAGACCACGGCCGCGCAGGACCTAATGGCCGACTCGCCCAGCGAAGTAGACCCTGGGCAACTCGACGAGCTCGGCCTGGCCGTCAAGCCCGAAGTCAAGAAAGCCGCCGAATGATATCCTTGTGTCCAACTTTTTTGCGGTAGTTTAGGAAAGGCAAAAAGGCGATGCGAGGATTGGGGGCTCTCACTGCGTTTCTGATGGTTATGGCTTGGCAGAGCCGTACGAACAATCCCTTTTTGTTTGCGATGATTGGGACACTTGTTTGCTTGCGCAGCTCTTTACTCGACACGTTGGGAAGCATCTCAGATTGGCCTCTTCGGAGGTTTGCAGTTTTGCTGGCAGATTGGCATGCTAGCCGCGGGATTTCTCGCGGCAAATAAAGTCGCTCTTGCCATGGTGAGAAGGAAGAGAGAAAAGGCAATGAACCCTCACAATTCAAGAGTGCGCCAGAGCTAAGATGTCGCGCATTCGCATACTCCCCGAATCGGTCGCGAATAGAATTGCGGCGGGCGAAGTGGTCGCGCGGCCGGCGTCGGCGGTGAAAGAACTGCTCGAAAACGCGCTCGATGCCGGCGCGAAGACGGTGCGCATCGAGGTCGAGCAGGGCGGCAAGCGCATGATCCGCGTGACCGACGACGGCCACGGCATGACTCACGACGACGCGCTGCTGGCGTTCGAACGCCACGCGACCAGCAAACTGAAAACCGCCGACGATCTGCTTTCCATCGCCACACTCGGCTTTCGCGGCGAAGCGCTGCCGTCGATTGCGGCCGTCTCTCGCCTGCTCCTCGAAACACGCGACGAATCCGGAGGGGAAGGCACGCGCGTTGAGTTTGCAGGCGGCAAACTCGTCGGCGTGAAGCCTGCGGGAATGCCTTTGGGTACCACCGTCAGTGTTGCTGACATTTTTTATTGCGTGCCCGCGCGGCGGAAATTTCTGAAATCGGATACGACGGAACTGGGCCACATCGCTTCGCTCGTCACGCACTACGCTCTGGCCAATCCGGGCAAACAATTCATTCTCTCGACGCCGACGCAGGAGATCATCAACTGTGCGCCCGCAGAAAAGCTCGCCGACCGCGTTTACCAGCTCTTTGGTCGCCAAGCGCTCGATGAGCTGGTCGAAATTCCATCGGTTTCCGCGCCCTTCCGCGCGGCCATCACCGAACCACAGCTCGATCCCGAAGAACAGAAGGCGTCGCTGACCGTGACCGGATTTACTTCGCGCCCGGAAGCGCAGCGCCTGAACCGCAACGGCATCTACATTTTTGTGAACCGCCGCTTGGTGCGCGACCGGCTGATCCTCCACGCGATTCACGAAGCCTACCGCAACATCCTGCCGCCGGCAGTCTTTCCCGCTACGTTGCTGTTTCTCGACATGCCTTACGAAGAAGTCGACGTCAACGTGCATCCAGCCAAAATCGAAGTGCGCTTCCGGCGCTCGCAATTTGTGCACGATTTCACGCGCGACACCATTCGCCAAGCGCTCATGAACGTGCGGCCCATTGCGAGTTTCGCGGCAGCTGCAGCCACGCCCACAGCACCGCAAGCGCCCGGCTTCGGGAACGGAGGATTCTCCGGCGGAATCACGCCCCGGCCGGAAGGATCGCGCGTGCCGCGCGCCGTGGTTCCGCCGATGGAGGATTTCGGGCTGGGTTCCGGCGCCGTCTCTGACGGCGGATTCGACCTTTCGAATGCACCGCTGCAGGCGGTCGAGCAGCGTATTCCATTCAGTTCCAGTATGGCCCTTGGCGCTGCCGCCGCTCCCGCTGCCGCTGCCGCGCAGATTGCCGCCGGTTCGAATTGGGCGGGAAACCTCGCCGCTCCGGGCGCAGATGCACCTGCGACGCTTCCACGCCCGGAGCAAATTGCCGACCTAAAGCCGTTGGGGCAGGTCAACGCCAGCTTCATCGTCGCGGTAAACGGCGAGGGTTTGTGGATCGTCGATCAGCACGTGGCGCACGAGCGCGTGCTGTTCGAACAGCACCTCGAAGCGCGCCGCGCGGGCAAAATCGAAGCGCAACGCATGCTCATGCCCCTGGTGATCGAGCTTTCGCCGCGGCAGATCGTTACGTTTGAAAAAATCGCAGAGGAACTTGGCGCGAACGGCTTTGAAGTCGAGCTGATGGGACCAAAGAGCGTAGCGATTCAGGCGGTGCCTGCAGGGGTTGCGGCGCCGGACGCGGAAACACTGCTGCGTGAAATTCTCGATGGCATCGAGCGCGAGAACGCCGCGATTTCCATCGAAACGCTGCAAGCGAAAATCGCAGCGTCAACCGCTTGCCACGCGGCCATCAAAGTGAACATGCCGCTTGAACCAACTAAAATGGAGTGGCTGCTGGATGCGCTGGCAAAAACGGATTGTCCCATGAGCTGTCCTCACGGACGGCCCGTGGTCCTGCGCTACTCCGTAAAAGAGATTGAGAAAGCGTTTCACCGCATTTAAGAAGTGAGGGGTGAGTGGCGAGTGATGAGTAAGAAAAACAGTGCAGCACCAGGGTAGGGTGTCCGTTTCTATTCTTACAGCCAAGACTAACAACCGGGAATGAAGAACGGGAAACTGACGACCGAAGACTGGGGACTTGAGAATGAGCGATACGCAAAAAACCGCTGTAATCTTCGGCTTGGCCAACAAGCGCAGCATCGCCTGGGCCATTGCGCAAAAGCTGCACGCGGCAGGCTGGCGGCTGGCGATCACCTATCAGAATGAGCGCCTGGAGCAGGAAGCCAAAGACTTGATCGCCGATCTCCCCGGGGCGGCGGGCTTCATGTGTGATGTTTCCTTCGACGAACAAATTGCCAAACTTTTCGAAGAGTTGAACTCGCGCTACGGCGTGCTGCACGGCCTTGTGCACAGCGTGGCGTTCGCTCCCGCAGAAGAATTGAAAGGCGATTTTTTCAACACCACGCGCGAAGGCTTTCGCATTGCGCACGACATTAGCGTCTATTCGCTGATTGCGGTGGCGCGCGCTGCGGCTCCCATGATGACTTCCGGCGGAGGCATAGTCACGCTGACTTACTATGGCGCAGAAAAAGTCGTGCCTCGGTACAACGTCATGGGGGTGGCCAAGGCCGCGCTGGAAGCGAGCGTGCGCTATTTGGCCAACGACTTTGGACCCAAAGCGATTCGTGTCAACGCGATCTCTGCGGGACCGATCAAAACGCTTGCTGCGCGCGGTATTTCCGGTTTGGGCGACATGCTGAAATCCCATGCGGAGCGCGCGCCGATGAAGCGCAACGTGGATCCCGGCGAAGTAGGCGCCACCGCGGCGTTTCTGCTTTCCGAAGCAGGCTCCGGCATCACTGGCGAGACGATTTACGTCGATTGCGGCTACAACATCATGGGATTTTAAAGAAGTTGCGTCGACAATTTACAGTTAGAAGTACGGAAGGTATCCCAATCGAGCTGGGAGTCCGCTTCTGGCAGATTGTTTTCGTGTAACAAAACAGCAATGACCAAAACTCAAGGCCATCACCAAGCCGTCGAAAGCATGCAAAAACTGACAATCACGATTGACGGGCCGGCGGGTTCCGGTAAGAGCAGCGTAGCGCGGCGCGTGGCGGCGCTCCTCGGATATTCCTATCTCGATAGCGGCGCCATGTATCGCGCGTTGGCACTGAAAGCACTAGAACGAAATGTTCCGCCTAACAGCGATGCGTCGCTCGAAGCATTGGCCAAAGAAACGCACATCGAGCTGAAGCCGCCAACGCCAGAATGCGAAGCAGTCGGCGCGAAAAATCGTGTCTTTCTGGATGGGAGAGAAGTAACCAACGAGATTCGCACCGCGGAAGTCGCGCAAGCTGCTTCGCAACTCGCCACCATTGCTGCTGTACGGCGCGTGCTCGTAGCTGAACAGCAGCGCGCCGGCGGCGGAGGCGGCGTGGTGATGGAAGGGCGTGACATCGGCACCGTGGTCTTCCCCCACGCGGAACTGAAAATTTTTCTCGATGCCTCGCCGGAAGTTCGCGCCGAGCGCCGCTGGAAGGAACATCAGGAAAAAGGAGAAGCGTTCACGCTCTCCCAAGTTCTCGACGAAGTGCACGAACGCGACCGCCGCGATCGCGAAAGGAAAGTGTCTCCACTCGTTCGTGCGAAAGATGCGGTTCTTGTGGATAACACCGCCATGGGCATCGAAGAAACCGCACGCCTCATCGTGATGCTCGCGGGTGAACGTCAAAAAGAGGCGCCGGTTTGCGCTGCGAAAAAGGTTTGACCCACGAGCATTCCTTCGCTGCTTGGAGAGCATTGCAATCTGCCTGAACAATCCTGACCCTGCCAAAAAAACGCCGTCATTCGGACCTATGTACTTTAAAGTTATTCAGTTACGCGAAAAATGGGCCAACAATGCAGTTTTTGTAAAAGACTTGACGGATTCTCGGATTTCGTTAATCTTAAAGATACCTCAGTTATTTTCGCGGCTCGCCGGGATCCTCGCTGAGCGGGAGAGCAGATATGAGACACGAAGACATAAGCCAAGACGAATACGCACCAAGGCGATCGGGTCTCGCGGTCTGCTTGTTCGCGCGACTCTAATTTTACCGCCTAAGTAGTTTCGATCCAAGCTACCTGTTGCGGATCTATGTCCGCCGCCGCTGGTCCGGCGAAAAGACTTCGTTGTGGGAGAAGTGTTCCCGAAAGGAGCTGCAATTATCCGACAGAAGGTTCCTCTGCCACGCGAATCCGAGAAATGCGCCGCAGGAGTTTGCTTAGAAGATTCCCGTTGAGAACACGCTCAAGTTTCTGAATTTCCTCAGAGGCTGTCTTGCCCGTAGGGAACGGCAGGCGCGGGAATCTCAGGCAGCTCCTGCCGCTCATCGGGCAAAATAACTCAGTCAGTCCGAGAAGAGAGTACCGTTGTACTTCACTGTGCGGATAGCAATAGCTTGAAGAAAAAGTGCCTGTGGTTCACGCCGGGGAAGACATCGAGCCCAGGAATTCCATGTTCGACTTGGTTTTGGTCAGCCGGCTAAGCAAGAGTTCCATCGCTTCGACCGTGGAAAGCGGGCTCAACACTTTGCGCAGCACCCAAACGCGGCTGAGTTCCTCCGGAGGAAGCAGCAATTCGTCCTTGCGCGTGCCGGAACGCTGGATGTCGATCGCCGGGAAGACGCGCTTATCGGCCAAACGTCGGTCGAGGTAGATTTCCATGTTGCCGGTGCCCTTGAACTCTTCGAAAATCACGTCGTCCATGCGGCTGCCGGTATCGATGAGTGCCGTAGCGACGATGGTGAGCGAGCCGCCTTCTTCGACGTTGCGCGCGGCAGCGAAGAATCGCCGCGGCCGCTGCAACGCGTTAGCGTCAATACCGCCGGAAAGCACTTTTCCGGAGGGCGGCGTCACCGCGTTGTAAGCGCGCGCCAGACGGGTGATGGAATCGAGCAGCACCACGACATCGCGCTTGTGCTCCACCAGGCGCTTGGCCTTTTCCAAAACCATTTCCGCGACTTGGATGTGCCGCTGCGGCGGCTCGTCGAACGTCGAGCTGATCACTTCGCCTTTTACCGTGCGCTGCATATCGGTGACTTCTTCCGGGCGCTCGTCAATCAGAAGCACGATGAGCGCGACTTCGGGATGATTGGCGGCGATGGCGTTGGCGATGGCCTGCAGCATCATGGTTTTTCCGGTCCGCGGCGGAGCGTTAATCAAACCGCGCTGGCCTTTGCCGACCGGACAAAGCAGGTCCAGCACGCGCCCCGTCATGTTTTCCTTCACCGTTTCCATCTTCAAGCGTCCCTGCGGATAAAGCGGCGTCAGGTTATCGAAGAAAATTTTGTTTCGTGCCACTTCCGGATCTTCAAAATTAACCGCCTCCACTTTGATCAGCGCGAAGTAGCGTTCGCCGTCCTTGGGCGGGCGGACTTGACCGGAGACGGTGTCGCCGGTGCGAAGATCGAACTTGCGGATTTGCGACGGAGAGACGTAGATATCGTCCGGACCGGGCAGGTAGTTGTATTCGGGCGCGCGGAGAAATCCGAATCCGTCGGGGAGGCATTCCAAAACGCCTTCGGAGAAGATCAAACCGTTCTTTTCCGTCTGTGCGCGCAGGATCTGGAAGATCAGTTCCTGCTTGCGCATCCCGCTCGCGCCGGGAATGTTCAGTTCCTTGGCAATCTTGGCGAGGTCGGTGATGTTCTTTTCCTTTAGCTCGGCAAGGCTAATACTCATCTGATTGTTTCCTTCAACATGTGTTTCTTTTGGCATAGTTTCCCAATGTGATTGTGAATTGACCCTGAGAATCCGGATTGTTCTTGAGGTGACGCACCAAACTCGCGGTTGACCGCTCTTAGGTCCTGAACCGAAGACGCGAAACCAGCCGAAATGAGCAGACCGGACTTTGCTCCAACCGCGGCGCTTCCGGTCCCCTTCGAAGGTCACACTCCCCCCTCGCGCGCCTGACAAAAGCAGTCAGACTCGCGGGTTTGAGCCTTTTCCGGAATATCGCTGCTTAGTTGGTCAAACTCTTGTCTTTCTCTGTGCCGGCCACGAACGATTCCGTGACGGGCGCTACCGCGGCATGCTCAAGCGGCACGATGGGCCGCTCCAGCGCAATCTGCAGCACTTCATCCATGGTCTCGACAAAATGGATCGTGAGACTGGAGAGAATCTCTTGCGGGATATCCGCTAGGTCCTTCTCATTGTCCTTCGGAAGCACTACCGTACGCAAGCCCATTCTGTGGGCGGCCAGGAGTTTCTCCTTGACGCCCCCGATGGGCAAAACTTTGCCGCGCAGTGTGATTTCGCCGGTCATGGTCACGTCGCAGCGCACGGGGATTTTTGTGAGAGCGCTCACAATCGATGTGCAAATGGTGATGCCGGCGGACGGGCCATCCTTGGGAATCGCGCCTTCCGGAACGTGCACGTGGATGTCGATCGTGCGGTAGAAATCCCGCTGCAAGCCCAGCAGATTCGAACGCGAACGCACGTAACTCATCGCCGCTTGCGCCGACTCCTGCATGACATCGCCTAGTTTCCCTGTCAGCGTCAAGCGGCCCTTACCTTCCATCAGCGTTGCTTCGGTCGCGAGTACCGATCCTCCCACTTCCGTCCAGGCCAGGCCGGTAGTCAGTCCGACTTCGTTTTGCTTCTCCAGCCAGAACTCGCGGTACTTCAGCACGCCCAGGAAGTCCTTAACGTTTTCCGCGGTGATCTCGACGGCCGAATCCGCGCCGTCGCTCACGACTTTGCGCGCCATCTTGCGTGCGATGTTCTGAATTTCGCGCTCCAGGTTGCGCACTCCAGCTTCATGAGTGTAGTGCCGGATGATGTGCAGCAATCCTTCTTCGATGAACTTGAGATTCTTCTCGGTCAGCCCGGTGGCTTCCCGCGCCCGCTTCAGCAGGAAGCGCGTCGCAATTTCCATCTTTTCCTGCTCGGTGTAGCCGGGGAGCCGCAGAATTTCCATGCGGTCCTGCAGGGGTTGCGGAATGGTGTGCAGCACGTTGGCCGTGCACACGAACATCACTCTCGAAAGATCGTATTCAACGTCCAGATAATGATCCGTGAACGCGTAGTTGAGTTCCGGGTCCAGCACTTCCATCAACGCCGCCGACGGGTCGCCCCGGAAGTCCGTGGACATTTTGTCCACTTCATCCAGCACGAAAATCGGGTTCACCGTGCCGGCTTTTTTCATCATCTGGATGATTTGGCCGGGCAACGCGCCAATGTACGTCCGGCGATGGCCGCGAATTTCCGCTTCATCGCGCACGCCGCCGAGCGAAACGCGCACGAACTTGCGGCCGGTGGCATGGCCGATGGACATGGCCAACGAAGTTTTGCCCACACCCGGAGGTCCCACAAAGCAAAGAATCGAGCCTTTCGGGTTTTTCACCAACTGGCGCACGGCAAGGAACTCCAGGATGCGATCCTTGATCTTCTCCAGTCCATAATGCTCTTCGTTGAGCACCTTCTCCGCGGCCTTGATGTCCCGGATTTCTTTGGAGCGCTTCTTCCACGGCACCGCAATCAGCCAGTCGAGGTAATTCCGGCTGACCGTGGATTCCGCCGACATCGGCGGCATCAACTCCAGGCGCTTCAGCTCCTGGATGGCTTTCTCGTGCACGTCCTTGGGCATGCCTGCGGCATCGATCTTTTTCTTCAGCTCGTCGGTTTCGCTCTTCTCGCCGCGCCCGAGTTCTTTCTGGATGGCTTTCAGCTTTTCGTTGAGGTAATACTCTTTTTGCGCACGCTCCATCTGGCGCTTCACGCGCGTGTTGATGTTCCGGTCGACGTTCAGCTTCTCCAGTTCGATTTCCAGGATTTCTGCGATGCGGTTCAGCCGCTCCAACGGATCCACGGTTTCTAGTAAATCCTGCTTTTCATCCACGGGAAGCTGCAGGTTCGCCGCAATCGTGTCCGAGAGGCGCGACGGATCATCTCCGCGCGCGGCTGCAATCATCGTGTCGTAATTCAGGCTTTGCGACAGCTTGATGAATTGTTCGTACAGCCCGGTCACTTTTTCTACCATCTGCTTGACCTGCGGCGAATCCTCGACGCGCTGGCCCAGCAAACGAATCGTGGCCCGGAAAAAGCCTTCTTCCGTGGCGATAGACAGCGCCCTGGCGCGCTCCACGCCTTCGACCAAAACTTTGATGTTGCCGTCAGGCAGTTTCACGCTTTGCACGATGTTGGCGAGCGTTCCGACCGCGTAAATCTCTTCCGGCTTCGGGTCATCCACCGAAGCGTCGTGCTGCGTGGACAGAAAAATCTTCTTGTCGCTGGCCAGCGCCTCTTCCAGCGCGCGCACGCTCGCTTCGCGGCCGACGATAAACGGCGTCATCTGCTGCGGGAAGATGACCATATCTCGCACCGGCATCATCGGCACACGCCTCATCTCTTGTTTTTCTCGTGTAAACATGCGGGCCCCTGAACTTCCTTACTTCCGCCTCTTAGTTCTATACCGCCGAAGATTGGCCGTACCCTGAATTTGATGCGCGAGCCGGCTCATCCGGCTTTTTCAAGCAAGCTCCAGTTGATTTCGCGCGTACGCACCATTTCCGCAGTCACCACGAATTCGCGCACCTTCCGTTGCATGGGAAGGTGGTACATGAGCTCCAGCATGAGGTCTTCCAGAATCATTCGCAAGCCGCGCGCGCCCACCTTGCGCTGAAGTGCTAACTCTGCCACAGTTTCCAACGCTTCCTCAGTAAATCGCAAGCGCACGTTCTCAAATTCAAACAGCCGCTGGTATTGCTTCAACAGCGCGTTCTTCGGCTCCGTCAAAATCTTGACCAGTGCGGCTTTGTCCAAATCGTTCATTACGCCCGCCACCGGCAAGCGGCCCACAAATTCCGGAATCAGCCCGTAGCGGATTAAATCGCCGGGTTGCACTTGCTCGAGCAACTCCGTATTCCGCCGCTGCGGAGTTGAAGGCGTGGCATCGGTGTGGAAACCCAGCGACCGCCGGCCCGTGCGCTTCTCGATGATTTTCTCCAAACCAACAAACGCACCCCCGCAAATGAACAGAATGTTGGTCGTGTCCACCGGGGTGAATTCCTGGTGTGGATGCTTGCGCCCGCCTTGCGGCGGCACGTTGGCCACCGTGCCTTCCAGAATCTTCAGCAGCGCTTGCTGCACGCCTTCGCCGGAAACGTCGCGCGTAATCGACGGGTTTTCATCTTTCTTCGCGATCTTGTCAATCTCGTCGATGTAAATGATGCCTTGCTGTGCTTTCTGCACGTCGCCGTCGGCGGCCTGCAAGAGCTTCAGAATAATGTTCTCGACGTCTTCTCCGACGTAGCCTGCTTCGGTCAGCGTCGTCGCGTCCACGATGGCAAACGGCACTTCCAACATGCGCGAAAGAGTTTGCGCCAGCAGCGTCTTGCCCGTGCCCGTCGGCCCGATCAGCAGAATATTGGACTTGCTCAGCTCCACTTCGCCCGGCTGCTTGTTCAGGAAAATCCGTTTGTAGTGGTTGTACACCGCCACCGCAAGCTTTTTCTTCGTGCGATCCTGCCCGATGACGTAGCCATCGAGGAACCGCTTGATTTCCGGCGGCCGGGGAAGCTGCCGCGCGGGGGCCGTGGCCTGTTCGCGCTTCTCATCTTCCAGAATCGTCTGGCAGACGCCCACGCACTCGTTGCAGATGTACGCGCGCGGATAGTCCGAAGGCGAACTAATCAGCTTTTCGACCTGCTCCTGAGTCTTGTGGCAAAAGGAGCAGCGCAATGGCTCATCTGGGTTAAATTTTTTCACAGGTATGGAGGCCTCAGCTCCGCTGGGCTTCTTCGGGGTCTCTACCCTTATTCTAGGCCGATTTGTCCCCTGAGCAAGAGAGAAAAGTCGTGGTCGTGCGGACTATCGGGAACGTGCCTTCCGCCCCGGCTTCGAACGGTAAAGCACTTCGCGCCTCAAAACTTAACGATGCTTGTAGATGATCTCATCGATCATCCCGTATTCCTTAGCCTGCTCCGCGTTCATGATGTAATCGCGCTCGACGTCTTTTTCGATGCGTTCCGTGGACTGCCCCGTATGTTTCGCCAGGAGCGAATTGATGGTCGTGCGCATACGCAGGATTTCTTTTGCGTGAATGTCAATGTCCGTGGCTTGCCCGCCGAGCCCGGACAGCCACGGCTGATGAATCAGGATGCGCGCGTTGGGCAGCGCAAAGCGCTTCTTGGGTGCGCCGCCCGTCAGCAACACTGCGGCAATCGAGGCCGCTTGCCCCACGCAGGTCGTCACCACGTCCGGCTTAACGAACTGCATGGTGTCGTAAATCGCGAATCCCGCGGTGATCGAGCCGCCCGGCGAATTGATGTACAACTGAATGTCTTTTTCCGGATCTTCGGCTTGCAAGAACAGCATTTGCGCCGTCGCTAGATTGGCCACGTGGTCGTCAATCGGCGTACCGATAAAAATAATGTGCTCTTTCAGCAGCCGGGAATAAATGTCGTAGGCGCGCTCGCCGCGGCTGGTCTGTTCGACCACCATGGGTACGAGGGTCGTGGCGTGGTAATCGCGTTCGTCGTCGAATTTTTTCATGGAAGTAAAGCCGCTTGCACCCGGCCGGAAGATTTCACTTTGCATCCGTCGCTGCATTCGCCGCGGCCACGGTCTTGATTTTCGCGCTTTGCTCGATCCACTCGAGTGTTTTATCGCTTCGCAATTTAGCTTTCATCCTATCGAGCGTCCCCTGCTTTGTCAAACGAGCGTGCAGCGCTTCCGCCGATTCGCCGCTATGGCTGGCCACGTGCTCCAGCTCGCGCGTGACGTCTTCTTCATGCACATCAATGTTTTCCGCCGTGGCAATGCGGTCGATGATCAATTCCGCCTTCACGTCATCCCTTGCGCGGTCTACCTGCCGCCGCCGCAGCGCTACCCAATCCACGTTCACCGCCCGCGGATCCACACCCTGCGCCGCCAGCGACCGCACCACGCGTTCGAGCCGGACATCCATTTGATGCTCGACCAGCGATTCCGGCACCGGAAAGTCGTGCTTTTTCACCAATTCCGCCAGCACTTTTTCATGTAGCAATTCCTTGTGCCTGTGGTCGCGTTCGTGCTCCAGCGCTTCGCGAGCTTTCTTCTTCAATTCGTCGAGGGTCTTGGCGTCGCTCACGTCCTTCGCAAAATCGTCGTTCGGCTCCGGCAACTTTTTCGTCTTGATTCCCAGCACTTCCACGGCGTAATGAAATTTCTTGCCGGCCAGCTTGGGGTCTGGATAATCCGCGGGATACTCCACGGCAAAATTCTTATGCTCGCCTACATTTGCACCCTTCAAATTCGTATTGAAAGGCTCCATCGTTTCTTCCGCGCCGATGTGGCACAGCACGCTATCGGCTTTCAGCGGATCGCCTCCTCCTTCCGGTGTGCCCAGGAGCTTCACTTGGGCGAAGTCGCCGTCCTGAATCGGCCGGCCCTCCACCGGCGCAAACGCCGCCGCCCGCTCGCGCATCTCCTCAAGAGCTTTTTCTACGTCTTTCTCCGTGATGTCCATCGTGGGCATTTCCAATTCGAGCCCTTTGTAGCTGCCCAACTCGAATTCCGGCATCACTTCGAACACCGCACGAAACTTCAGCGGCTGGCCTTCGTTGAAGTCCAGCTTGTCCACCTTCGGCTGCGAGACGGGTGAAAGTTTTTGCTCCGCCAAAGCCTTTTCCACGCGCTCTGGCACCAGCGTCTGCAGCACTTCTCCTTTGATGTCCTCCGCAAATCGCCGCCGGATCAGCGAAACCGGGGCCTTCCCGCGCCGGAATCCCGGAATAGTGGCCAGGCGCGCGAATTCTTTCGCCACGCTCTCCATCTTCTTCGACACTTCTTCCGCGGGAACTTCCAATTCCAACTCGCGGCGGCAGCTTGCCTCAGCCATAAAACGGTCCTTTCCTGGGACGCAACCGGCTTGCTCGGAACTTTTGCTGGTCTCGAAAGCGGCGCGGTGTTCGGCGCTCGCGCGACTTCACCCGAGCATGCAAAGCCACACTTACTTTCGGAAGAGACCAGACAGGCGAGAATTCTCCCTGCAAATGGAATATTCAGTATAGGCAACGCTTCCGACAGCGTCAAATGGATGGGCTCTCCGTTTCCGCTCGCCCGCGCAACCTCCAAACGGTAGAATTCCTTTACCTTGACGGAGCACTCATGCACAGCGCTTCCCAAAAGCTTCCTTCTTACCGAATGGACCGCAAATGAGCACGGCTCGGAAGCAGCGGCTCTTTTGTCTTTTTGTGTTTTTTCTTCTCTTCTTCGAGGGTTCGCCTGAAAACTGCTCTTATGCTCAGGCTCCGGAAGATAAGCCTGCCAGTGCCGCACCTGCTGTTCGTCCCTGCGACTCGCGCCAGGAGAGCCCGAAGCCGGCACGCAAGGACAAAACGAAAGGCAAGAATGACGCGGATTCCAAGGAATTTGCTCCCGCGTGTCTCGAAGCCAAAGACTCTCCTTTGGGCGTCCAGGAATTTTTTCAATCTTACATCCGTACGCAGGCCTGGCGCTTTGGCGAAGAGAAAATTGTCGCGGACGGCTGGATTGTTGCGCGCTATTTGGACAAAGACGAACTCCTGCAATTTGCCAAGGAGGGGCGCTTTGCCGGTCACGTCACCTGGAACGCCGGCAAAGCCGTTGTTGTCGTTACCACCCGCGACCTGGGCGACAGCTATACTCGAGTCGAGGTCTCTGCCCGTATACAGGGCTCCGGACAAAACGTGGACCGCTTCGCTCCGGCGAGAGATTTGTGGAATTTGAATTCCAGCGGCGCTCTGGAAAAAACTCTAATCGCCGCCCTGGAAGATCACTGCAAGTCGCTTCGCTCGTCTCCACCGAACTAATCCGCCGCGGCCAACCGGCCCCAGTGCACCGCGTCAGGCTTCCTGGATCCTGAACAAATCCGCGACGCGCGGATAGAGGCCCCCGACCGCCTGATACAACTCGCGCATTCCCGTGGTCTCGCGGTTCACTTGGTGAGCCGCCAGCTCCGTTGTTATCGCCAGGCTCAACTGCGTAGCGCGGCGAATGCGCTCAGCGGTGATCAGCGGAAGCACGGTCTGCGGGTCGTGCTTCTGCAGTTGGCGCTCCTGCCATTCCTGGACCGCCCACGCAGTCTTCCGCACATAATCTACCGAGTCGCGGAACTCTTCGAGGATGCGCGGGTCTATGCCGCCAGACTTGATTTCCTGTTCGATTCTGACCAGCTCGGAGCTCGTCCTCCTTAGCTGGAAATTCAACCCCCAAAAAGTCTCGCTCCGCGCCAGAAGCTCGACGGCAACTTTTGGAACGCCGCCCTCCTTGGAAGCACGCGTGCCGACAACGCGTGCTTTGGCTGTTTCGCCCGAAAGAAGATTGGTGAGTTCCATCTCGCTGCCCACCTTGGGGTAAGTCTTCATGTCCAGCAGTCCGCCTAAGGCGCTCACCTCCATCGCTTGCGCTGTTTCTTTGACGAGTTGCCCACCGAGCGCTTGCCACTTCGCCTCCACAAACACAACGACAGGAAAGCGGCTGCCCCTCCGCATCTCTTTTATAGGTGGTTGTGTCTCAGCTGGCCTATCCATTTTGAGGACCTCCGTCAAATCGATGGCTAGCCCTTTATATCACGTACCTCAATTGCGCATTGCTTCTCCTGATAGCTACTTTCCTTTCAAACCTCGTTGAGCCTGTCAACCGGCGTGGCGAACAACTCCGGGGACGGACATCATGGAAATTCTGCAAGGATTTCTTCGACTTCTTTTTGGGTCAGGACCGGAGCGTTTTTCCCCGCGGTGAGCACCGGAAATCCGGTCAACGGATCCTTGATGATTCGCCCCTTCCCTGCTCGTTTCTTCCGAGGCACAAGAACTATCTGTCCTCCCTCAATTCCCACATCCAGCTTATCGCCCGCACGCAGATTCATGCTCTTTCGAATCAACTGCGGTAGTACGACTTGTCCCTTTGTGGAAAGCTTAGTTTCCATGGTAAGACCATCTTGCCATCAGGAGTTCGGTTGAGCTAGTCCGCAGCTGCGGGCCTGTCCAGTGCCCTTGTCAAATCCGCATGCAGCAAGCGATGAAACAAATGCTCTCCCGCTTCTCGCCGCACGGACAGCCGACCCGCCACATAGGCCCGCGACACCAGACCGCGCTGCACGGAGTCGCAGATCGACATGTCTTCGTCCTGCACTTTTTCGCTCACCTTGATGCTTGCGCGATGGTGCGCAGTAGCCTTCTTGCTTGCGTCCGCGAAGTAGTAGTCAAACACCACCGCGCACTTGTCCACCGCCAGTGGCAGAACCAGGTTGGTATCCATCACGCCTTCGTAGGCGTTGATCATGAAGTTCGGATAAATCCACAGATAGAACGCCCGGCCTTGCCGCGTCGCTGCCACGCCGGTCTCGGATTTCTTCCTTGAAGAAAGCGGGCTCGATTGCAAGCACGCGCGCTCGAGATTCTCAATCGTGTATTTCGTGTATTCGATGACGCTACTCAACCCTTTGTGCGCATGCGGCACGTGATAACCGCCGTCCAGATAATTGTCCACGTACACTTTCCAGTTGCACTGTAGCGTATAGACTCGCCGGTCGAAAAACTTCATCTTCGTTGACAATTGCAGGGGCGCGACGATGCCCGGGACCTTCCCGAGAGAGTCCTGGAGCGTCGCAGCATGCCCATCCAGATTCACAAACACAAAATTCTCCCACGTGTCCACTTTTACCGGCACCAACCCGCTTTTCGCGCGCTCAAACTTGCATACGTCTTCGAACTCCACCATGCCTTGGAGCGTTCCATCGATTCCGTAAGTCCAGCCGTGATACGGGCAGCGAAATTGCTTCGCCGAACCCTCCGTTTGCGTCACCACAGCGGCCGCGTGATGCCGGCAAACGTTATAAAAGGCGCGCAACATGCCATCTTCGCCCCGCGCCACCACGAGTGGTTCACCTGCCAGGTCCGCCGTGAAAAAGTCTCCTTTATTCCGCACTTGGTCCGCTCGGCCTACGACTTGCCACCTCCTGCCGAACACACTTTGTTGCTCCAATTCCTCGATCTGCTTGTCGAAATACCATGGCGAAGGAATCGTCCACGCGTGATCCAGGGGATCGTGTGGGTTGTACAAGTTCAGAAGATCGCGGACATTTCGTTCCATAGAGAACTCCCTTCGAGCGGTGTACAAGCCGATGGCATCGGCCGTGCATCCTTGATACCGCGAAACGTATCCCGAGAAAAGCACAAACGCACAAAGCAAGGGCCGTCGGCTGTCAGCTCTGGGGCTCTGGGGGCTGTGGGGTCTGTACGTTGACGAACCGCACAGCTAAAATTCTTCCCGGGGAATTCCACGGACCCTACATGGCCGCCTACCGCCTGCGTCGCCAATCCAAGCCCGCGCATGCGGGCAAACTTATCTGGACCGAGGATAAGTTTCGCGCCTTGCTCGAATGCGCCCCGGATGCCATGGTCATCGTGGATGCGTCGGGCAACATCACGCTGGTCAATGCCCAGAGCGAAAAACTGTTTGGCTATAAACGGGAAGAACTCCTCGGGCAACCGGTGGAAAATTTGATCCCCAATCGCTCCCGCAAAAACCATCTCGGGCATCGCAAAGAGTTTGCCAAGACTCTGCGATTGCGCATGATGGGTTCCGGCATGGAGCTCTTTGGCCGTCGCAAAGACGGCAGCGAATTTCCCGTGGAAATCAGTCTTAGCCCCTTCAAAAGCAAGGACGGCATCCTCGTCTTCAGCGCCATCCGCGACATCACTTTCCAGAAACAATCACAGAAGGAACTGGCGGATGCCAGGGATCTTCTTGAAGTTCGCGTGCGCGAGCGCACCCCCGAGCTTCTGCATTCGAATCAGGCGCTGCAAGCCGAAATTGCACACCGCGAACTGACACAGAAGCAACGCGACGAAGAACAGAATCGCTCCAGGCGCCTTGAGGAACAACTTATCTAAACTCAGAAGATGGAAGCAATCGGCCGCCTGGCCGGCGGAATCGCTCATGATTTCAACAATCTTCTCGGGGTAATCCTCGGAAACAGTGAGCTCCTGCTTCAGAATCCGTCCTTGGACGACGGCCTCAATGAGCGAATCAAGGAAATCAAAATGGCCGGGGAGGAAGCCACTTCAGTCACTCGCCAATTGCTCGCATTCAGCCGCCAACAGGTTTTCAATCCACAAGTTCTGGATCTGAACGTTGTTCTCCAGGACTTGCGGCCTTTGTTGACAAGGATTATTCGCGAAAGCATTCATTTCGAAATGGAACTGGGAAAACAGATAAGCTCCATCAAGATCGACCGCAGCCAGCTGGCTCAGATCATCCTAAATCTGGTGGCCAACGCGCGCGATGCAATAACTTCAGGCGGGCGCCTGAAAATCGAGACGTCCAACGTCGAGCTGGGCGAATCCTACGCCCGCGAGCACGTGGATGTTCAGCCAGGGTCTTATGTGCAGTTGACGGTAACCGACAGCGGCAGCGGCATGGACCGCGAAACGGTCAGCCGCATCTTCGAGCCCTTCTTCACCACCAAGGAGAGCGGCCGCGCGTCCGGACTGGGCTTGGCGACGGTTTACGGAATCGTGAAGCAGAGTGGTGGCCACATCTGGGTTTACAGCGAGCCGGGATTGGGCACCACTTTCAAAATCTATTTTCCGCGGGTCACAGAGGCATCGGATTGTGTTTCCGGCACAACGGCGCCAGCAAAGGCGGTGACAGCCTCAGAAACCATTTTGCTTGTAGAAGACTCCAGGCTTCTTGCGAAAGTCACGCGGGATTTTCTGGAGCGCGACGGCTATAAGGTTTTGCTGGCTTCCACTCCTCGCGAAGCCATGCGCATCGCAGAAAATCACAACGCGCCAATCCACGTGCTTCTGACGGACGTCGTCATGCCGGAAATGAACGGTCGCCAGCTTTCCGAGGAGCTTCTGGCAAAGCGCCCGGCAATGAAAGTCCTCTATATGTCGGGATATACGAACGGGATTCTCTCTGAGCATGCTTTTAAGCCGGAGGAGGTAGCCTTCCTCGAGAAGCCGTTCTCTCATGAGGCGCTTTCCCGCAAAGTGCGCCAGACCTTGAACTCTGGCGCACCGTTCTGAGCGGACTCTCCATCGGTGGCTTTGGCGTCAGTCGGCGGCCAGGCTTTCCAGTGCGGGTTTGTTTTTGAGCACGAGAGTTGAACCATTCAGCTCGATGGTTCGCTGTCTCTTGAACTCGCTCAGCGTGCGCGTCACCGTCTCTCGCGATGCGCCAATGAGTTGCGCGATTTCTTCATGGGTCAGCGCCAGCTTCACCCGTACGGCGCCATCCGTTGCCGGCCCGTTCAACGACCAATCCAGCAAGAACCTCGCCAGCCGTTCCGGCACCGACTGGCACAATCCGATCGCCCGCGCCAGATCATAAGCTGCGTGGCAATCGCGGCTGAGAAGACTCGCGAAGAGCAAGCAGGCATCGCCATGTTCGGTGATGCACTTCAAGAAATCTGCGCGCGGGAGGAATGCTAATTCGGCAGGCTGCAGGATCTCCGCCGTCAGATCGTGAGGCTTGCCGGTGATGACTGAATTCAATCCCAGCGCTTCGCCAGGTCTGGCAATTTTCAAGATGAGCGTGCGGCCGTCACTATTGGTCGTCAACAGTTTCACGCGCCCTTGGCGAAGGATGTAAACGCCGCGAGCGGGCTGGCCTTCCATAAAGATGATCGCACCGGCAGGGAAACTACCCGCGTGCTCGATTTTTTGGAGGGCATGCAAGGTCGCGTCAGAAACGTCGGAACAAGAATCGCTGCTGAGTTCGGTGGTGGCGCTCCGCTGAACAACCGATAAGCCGGAGGCCGCGCTTGCCTTTTTGGGGCGATTTGGCCAAACCTGCGATGTAGGAGCTGCAGTTCTGGCCGCTATCACGGGACTTGCCATAATCGTCTCCCTTCCACGCCAGTCTTCTGTGAGCAGGAGTGAGGGGGCACGCCAAGGACCGCTAGGTTCCCCCAACGGTTCCGGCTGTTGAAATCCATTTAATCGACACAAAACAAAATACTTACAATTGCTGTGGCGATTCTCTACCTTGCGCCTCCAGGCTTCAGGGCCCAGGTTTCGCTGCGCCATTTCGCACACCTTTGCGTGATCTGCATCCCTGTTCTTTGTGACCATGCGCGCGCCTTCTTACCCTGTCCTTCGGGAGGGGACACTGAGCTTCTCTTACCGGTAGAATCGGTTCGCTGCGCGTGCCTTCCTCCCGGAATATAATGCTGGCCCATGGCTGATACGCCTCGCGACTGGATTGATGGTTCCGCGGTTCGCCTCGATCGGCAGGACCCTTACTTGCGGCTTCAGTCCATCACCATTTATGTGCGCAATCTGGATCGCAGCCTCGACTTCTATGTGAACCAACTCGGCTTTCAGCTCGTCTTTGACGCGCGCTCGCAAGAATTTGCTGGTCGCCGTTTCATAACCGTTGCGCCTCCGGACGGCACGGCGAACCTCACACTGGTCGCGCCGGAACGAGATTCCGAGCAATACAAACTCATCGGCCGGTCCACGCAAGTTACCTTTGTCACTGAGCATGTGCTTGCCAAGTTCCGCGAATGGAGCGCTCGCGGCGTGCGCTTCCTGCTGACACCTCGTCTCAAGCGCCTCAAATACCCGGTGCACGTGCAAGCCTCAAGTTCCACAGAACAATCGTCAGGCGCTGGAGAGCACGCGCCGATTTGGGGCGGCGTCTTCGCCCGCTTCAAGGATCTCGACGGCAATTCGTTCTCGCTGGTCAGTTTCGACGAGGTCACCCATGCCGTGGAGGCCCAGCGCCGCGCCATCGCGGAGAAGCTAGAAACCGAACGCCGCGCGGCACAGGAACTCGATATCGCCAAGCAGGTGCAGGCCCGCCTGTTTCCGCAAACTCTTCCGCGGCTCAAGACGCTGGAATACGCAGGAATTTGCCGCCAGGCCAAGCAGGTCGGCGGGGATTACTACGACTTCCTCGATTTGGGGAGTGAACGGCTGGGCTTCGTGATCGGCGACATTTCCGGAAAGGGAATTGCCGCCGCTCTACTGATGGCGAATCTCCAGGCTAATCTGCGCAGTCAATGTGCCATCGCAGTGGACCAGCCGCAGCGTCTGTTGCGTGCGGTGAACCAGCTTTTTTGCGAGAACACCACGGACGGCGCGTTCGCCACGCTATTCTTCGCCGAATACAACGACGCCACGCGGCACTTGCGTTACGCCAATTGTGGCCATCTCGCCGCTCTTTTGCTCCGCAGCGATAATTCACTGGAACGCCTCGAATCGACAGCCACAGTTCTCGGTGTGTTCAAGAAATGGGATTGCGCCATCACGGCAATCCAAATCTCGGCAGGAGACATTTTTGCGCTCTACACGGACGGGATCACGGAATCTTTCAACGATGCGGGCGAAGAATTCGGCGAAGAGCGACTCGCCGCGGCTTTGTGCCGCCACCGCGCATTGTCTTCCAGCGATCTCCTCACCGCGGTTGTCGATGAAGTTCGCCAATTCAGCCCGCGCGAGCAGCAAGACGACATTACCCTCATTGTTGCAAAATCCACGTAATGACTGGACGCAAGTAGGAACTGCGCACTACGCAGAAATCAAAATGCACGGGTCTAAAGACCCGCCGCTACACCCTGCGTTTGGCGACGAACAGGCCATAGATGAAGTTGCCGGAGGCAAATCCTGTGCGCATGTCTCTGAAAGCGCGCAGAAAGCGCACGAAGGCCGCTCCATTCTGCGCTGCCAATCCCCACAACGCTTTGTCTTTAATAATGCCCAGGCAAAAGTCCCAGGTCTTGGCGCAATTCTTGTTCAGCACCTCGCTCCGCGTCACTTCCAAACCGGCTGCGGCCATGTGCCACGCGTAATCTTCCATGGTTTGCAACTCCACCATCATGCCGTGCTCGATCTCGTGCAGAAACTTCTTGTGCTCCCGCGGAGTCAGGTTCGTTTTCTTGAACCAATCGGTGATGGCTAGGGTTCCTCCCGGCTTCAAGTGCTTTGTCGCGGAGGCAAAGAATTTCGGGATGTCCTGGTAATGTGAAATCGATTCCACCGACCACAGCACGTCGAAGGGTTCTTCAAACGTCATAGCTTCCGCATCCATGAACAGAAACTTGGCATTGACTCCGGCAGCCGTAGCTGCTTTGTCCGCGATTTCCACCTGCACACGGGAAATGGTGATGCCCGTCGCTTGCGCCCCGTAGTTTCGCGCCAAGTAAACACTGCTGGCGCCGAAGCCGCAGCCGACATCCAGAATCCTGGAGCCCGGCTGGATTCCCGCGACCTGCGCAAGGTGCTCGATAAGTTGCAGCTGCGCGGTTTCTTTGGATTCATCGCCGCGAATCCAGTAGCCATGATGGATGTGTTCGCCCCACAAGGAATGGTAATAGGGGCTCATGCGATCGTAGTGATCGCGGACTTTGTCTTTGTCGTTGGGCCGCGTCTCGGCAGTCATGGCAGAGAAGTCATGACCGAAAATCTGGGGATTTGCTCGGTGAGGAGCGATGGGAATCTACGCGGTTCCGTCCGCCCTAGCAAGCCATAACCGTGGAACAGCCATTCCGGCCTGTCCTGTTGCCGTTTGGCCAAATCAACCCCAATCTTCCCGCAAATGGAGTGAAACGTTTGGCCTTTGGGCCGCACTACGCGAAAAGCCCAGGAACGTGTGCCGCTTCGGGTTCTCATGCCAGAGATGGTTTCGGTGCCTTAGGGACCTCGCCAAGAACAGGTATCTCGGCAGTCCGGTATTCTTGCGACTCCGATTGCAGGGAGTTACCGGATTGTGGATCCGTAACGGAACCTTTACATGGGAGTCAGATGGCTGAAACATCCCTTTCGGCAGCCCCCGGTCGAAGCGGACTTTTCTTGGCCGAGGACGTTTCAACTGACGTCGCCGGACAGCAAGATACTGTCCTTCGAGCTGGACGGAGCGGAGCGGTCTATGCGGGACCGTATCACGCCCCATGGGATCCGCGGCTTGCGAGCCGTGCAGCTTCCGCGTAGCCTTACTGGACAACAAAGAAGTTGGAAAAGCTACACGAAGCGACCACTTAAGTCGATCGCGCTCGCTCTGCCACTGGCAGTCTTGGTAATAGGAGCCGTCGACAATGTGGATTTGCCAGGCCCACTCCAACACTTCTTATCTCTGTTAGATATCACTGGTTATTTTTCGACGTGGGTCGCGTTCACTTGGCAACCGCATCTCTTTGAACGTTGGGCGATTCCGATCAACACTGCCTTCTACGCCGCCCTCTTATTTGCATTCTTTTCTTGGCAGGCGCACCGACCAAGCCCGCGTTTGTCCGCTGCGCGCAGCCTAGTTGGTTCTGCGCGTCTGGCCCCCTCCACGGTTGATGATCCGAATATCCCAGCCTTGGCGACTGTTCTTGATCCCGATAAGTGGGGCAAACTGCTAGAGCCGCTTTGGGGCTCGGGGTGGAAAGACGCCCTGCGGGAGGTCCAAGTACACACTTTGAAGTGGCATAGCGCTAAGCGTTGCACGTGCGAAATTGATTTACGAACGGACATTGTTGGCAAGGTTTACGCTAACGATCGCGCGGATGTGTATGAAGTTATGCAGGGACTCAGGGATGCCGGCTTTGGCCGCGAAGCCGAATTCTCGATTCCCCAGCCAATCGCCTATCTACCATCCTTGCGCCTGCTCCTGCAGGAAAAAGTGGAAGGACCGACGGCGACGGAGATTTTCCTAAACGGCGACAGCTGGCAGCGCGAACGGACGGCTGAGCGGTGCGCACGATGGCTGGCGCGGTTCCATGCTGTGGCTCCCCGCGTGGGCCGGGTCTCAGACGTCGGCACAATCCTCAGCACTTGTGAACGTAGGCGCGAGTTTATCGCAAAACAAGCGGGGCGTCTGGCTACCCAGTCGCAACAGCTACTCGAACGGTTAAGGGTTAGGGCGTCATCCCTCGGTACCATTCCCCGGTGTTGCACCCATGGTGATTTCAGTCCGGGTCAGGTCATTCTCACGGAAGGACGAACAGTCACAGTTGATTGGGACGCTTGTCGCATCGCGGACCCCACGCGCGACGTCGCAACATTTCTGGTTAGACTTGGGCAGCTGGGGCTAAAACGGCTAGGCTCTATACGCGCCCTGGATGGCCCCGCCGAAGTGTTTTTGACGACTTACCTCGCCTCGGGCGGCCATTCGCAGGTTGCCGTGCATCTGGCGTTCTACAAGGCGGCGCGGTGTCTTGCCGAAGCGCGGGGCGAGGTCAAGACGAAGAAGCGCAGGTGGCGCAAATGGGCCGAGGTGATGCTCGATGAAGGTCTTCGGATTTTAGAACAACACAAAGATGCTGTACCCTTTCTGGGAGCAAGTACTGGAAGCTCGCTCTGACAGCTGCAAGAAAGTGCGTCGGCTCAGGAGTTGATTCAAGCAGTCACGGTCGGAATTAAACCGACAACCTACGCGTTAGGAGTACGTCGGGCTCTATTGAGCTACGGGGTGCTCTGTACACCAAAACTCTAAACCAAGAAAAACACAGGCTCATTTCGTTGATTACCCAGACTGTTTCCAAAGTTACTTCCGTACTATCGCTCGGAGCTACCAACTCCTAGCAAACTTCTGCATGACAACTTCTGTAGGACCGATCGGTCGCGCGGCTCAAAGCGCGGGTCGCCCCATCTACATGAACGCGGAGCATCCATGAACCTTCGCAACGCTATCGTCGCACTTTTATTTGCTGTGCCTGCCTTGATTGCTCTCCCCGGTTCGAGCCACAATCCGATTGTATTTGTCGGCGCACTCAGCTGGTGCCTGTGGTTCGAATACTGGTATCATCGCGCCCTGCAACATCGCCCGGGGACAATTTTCCAACAGAAGCACCACATTCATCACGCAACCTATCAGACCGTCGAAGACTGCACTTCTACGTCTTGTGCGGAACACCTGGACTTTGGCGGGAACGTCGTATACGTAGCCATTCTTTTCACCGCTAACGGGGCACCGTTACTTTTGATCGACCTAGTTTTCGGCGTGCATTGGCTTGCTCCAAGTATGATCGTATTCGTGTCCTTCTTTCTGTTTCTTGAGATTCTACACCGCCGAATCCATCTCGGGCAGTGGGTGCCCTGGGGTGCAGCACATCATCACAAGCACCACGTGGCCCCTTTGACGAATTTCGGAGTCGTATCAAGCTGGCTCGACCGTCTCTTCGGAACGAAGGCACAGTCATGAAGTACACACTCTATTCGGTGCTCGTCTTCGTGGTTTTCGCGGGAATTCCTGAACAAATAATTAGGAGGGAAGTGGGCCTGTGCAGCGATGCTAGCTGACGTTCTAATGGGTGAAAGTCCCATCGGTGGAGCTTGCTCAGTGGCCACCGTAGTTATATCCGACCGCGGGAAGGACGACCGACCCGTTGGAAAGCTCGGAGGTAAAAGTCTCCGTTGGCTGGGGAAAACCCCGGTCAGATCCGCCAGGGAGACAAGCAACTCGACAGGCCGTAGCGAAAGCGAACCAGTGAAGCCTCGAAAACCCTCCGCCCGTCTGAAGCGGATGATGGGCAACCTTGGGAGTGCCGAGCCGTTAGGCCCTTGCGAAGGCCCATGTCATCGGTGAAGGACTGAGTAAGTGCAGCCGATGGACTCCCCGTGGCCGTAGAGGACGGCATGCCGAGAAGGAACGTACAGTGAAAGCACGGAACCACTCGCGGGTCGCCTAGGCGCACCAGCACAGCGAGGGCATCCCGTATAAACCGCTATGCGGCGAAATCGGGATGTGCCTGCGAGTGGGACGGATGAGGTCGAATAAGCGTGGATGGACTGGGACACTAGAACCCAGACCGGAGCGAGGACCTCTGGGGTAGAGGAGCCAACTCCTCGTATGGCGATGCATCACCGAGTCCATCGTCCCGACACAGAGCGGGGCACTATTATAGATGAGGCCACGGAGTGCATGAAGGGCAGACGCAAACCTACGTGCTGTTCAGGGCATGCCTGGTGCTGGCTTAACCTGCGGGACACGAGGGAAGGCGCTACCTGAAAAGCCAACCTTCCAGCCGTACTGAGGGAAAACCCGCCGTACGGTTGATAGGGGAGGTGGTGGAAACGTCGGCATCATTCGAAGCTCGCTACGCGCCACCACCTTACCCGACCTAGCCCCCTAGGGCCTAGGGCGGCTTTTGCCACCTTTCAACGCGCCCCCTAAGTTGCAGCCCAACAGCGAATTTCCCGTCCTCTAAACGCTGACAGTAGACCACTCGCGCTGCCAACTTCAGGTTGTCCTCCGGTACGTTCAAAAGGACAGGCTTTCCTGGATTGCATATTGAATCGGTAATGACGCGTGCGCCCAGGGGACTCACGTTTTCAGTAGTGGCCTTGTGTTTTTCCGTCGGCAATTCGCCCATGTGCAAAAGCTCTACAGCCTCTGCCTGGGCAACCCGACATTCGAATCGACCAGTCGGCACCTGCATCCTTCGCCGTCTCCCTTTGTCGCTGCCTTTCTGCGACACCGGGGCTGGGCCGGATGGAGTCCACAGGAAGGTAATGATCGGCCAATGTGCCCGCCATTCCACCACCAACAAACTGTAGATGTTACGGCGGCTAAGAAGTCACGGGATATCCGGCGAGTGCTTGAATTCATAGTAAAGAGGATCATCTAAGGCAGAGACGTCAGAACCACCAGGGACGGGGCATGAACACGGGCGGGCTTGCGGCGTCGGGGAAGCGTAAATTCCGTGGGTTCCGCAAGGAACTCACACCGGTAACTGCCCGATAGGCGTAAGGAGTGTGAACACTACCTTGCAGGTAGGGATTGCCCCACGCAATCCGGCGAGAGCTTGAATCTCAAGTAGGAAATTCTGGACATCAAGGCGGCCAGCCAGCTTGATCAGGCTGTCTTGATCAGGCTGTTATGTTGCCTGCCCGGAATTCAAGAACCACTGCGGTTTTTCACCGCATTGGTTTGCCAAGCCCTACCGGATTGTGACCTGCCCTGCGAACTCTCAGCATGCGGTTCAGGGCGGAGGCTTCGGAAACGCGGAAGCTGCCACAGAATGTGGGCATGACAAGAAATGATAGATGTCTGGACAAAACAGGCCCCGGATGGCACGACCATCACTTTCAAGAAAGAAGGCACCAAGGAGGTGGGCTATATATATTCTGCAGAGGGTCGCACGGTTAAGGAAACCTCGAGCATGCGGGACGAGCTAACTCGGTTGGAAGTAGAGACGCTGTTCGCCGATTACGTGAAAGGCACGAAATAGATACTGAGGTATACTGAGGAATGAAATCATGACATTCCTGCCCAATCCTCTTCGTCCATCCCATTCCAGAGAAGGAAAATTGTAAGTCCGGTTTGCATGCTTTCATCTCGATAAAGGTCGAGGCGGCGCAGAGGCTGGCCATGAAAGTCCTGCGCTCCCCTCTCCCTCCTCACGGGTAGAGAGCAGTAGATGACTGCGTTCAACTGTTGAAAGAGATTCACAATGCCAAAGCTGTGAAATACGTGTACATTCGTCGCACTTCACAGAATCAAATTCTTCCTGGCCTGTTTGGCACATTTTCTCTTCCTCGAAACGAGGCACTTTGCCTCGCTTTACTTCGCCAAGAACACTCAGAATTCCGCATAAACACTGAGTTTTCGCATGATTTGAGGGATTTCGACAAACAAGGTGTGCGGGAGGAGGGATTTGAACCCCCACGGCCTTTCGGCCACAAGATCCTAAGTCTTGCGCGTCTGCCAGTTCCGCCACTCCCGCACGGAGGTTCTATTCTAGCGGTTGCGGCGGTGGCATTCCATCGGGATTTCGCGTGGCGGCTACGCTGGAGGCGGAAAAACGGGAACCTATAGACCGCGTGTGCTCTTATTGTTTCAGGATAAGTATGGATTCGTTGGGGTCCGGGAGGCATAATGGTGTTGTCGCTCAAAAGAAGTAAGCTTGGTGTGTCCCCATCCAAGCCCGGATCCTTTGCCCAAAAGAATAGATGCCAAGGGTCGCTGCGCGTGAGGCCAGCGCAATGATCATTCAAGAGCAAGGCGAGCACCTCGTTTTGATTCGCCAAACGGACCACGCGGTCTTGGCGGGCCATTTTGCCCGCGAGTTAGGAAGTGAGGAGTTTGCCCTGCCGCAGCCGCAGGATTCCTTTATCCTGGCTGCCACCGAGCACGATAACGGATGGAACGAGTGGGAACTGCTCCCGGAAATCGATCAGGTGACGTTCTTGCCGTTCAGCTTCATGTCCATTCCCACGCGCGACCACATCGAGCTCTACCAGCGGGGAATTGAGCGCGTTGTAAAAGTGGATCGCTACGCCGGGCTGCTCGTAAGCATGCACTGCCTGGGCCTCTATGATCGCATGCGCGCCACGATGCCGGGATTTTCTGCGAAATACGTCAAGGCAAACGAATCGCAAACGGTGAATGATTTTTTGCAAACGCTGCGCCTGCAACAATTGCGATTGAAAGTGGATTTGCGCGCGGATCCCCGGATGAAAGACTTCACCGAGGAAAAATGGCTGGAGACGAATTTGCTTCGGCTGGAAGCGCTGGACCGGCTTTCGCTTTATTTCTGCATGGGACCGTTGGAGGGCGCGACGATCGATGCGGTTCCTGCCGACTATCACGGCAACGAAGTGGATTGGAACCTGCAGCCCGAGGGAAGCAGCGCGGTGATGCTCGAACCGTATCCCTTCCGGCGCGATCCGCAGGAGATCAGTATTCTGGCGCGGCGCATTCCCCGGCGGCGGTATGCGGATGATGCGGATTTTCAGAAAACGCTGGGCCAAGCACCGTATTTTGCGCTGAAATACACACTGCGGGCCGGCGGCGCGGACATGCGGGTACAACGCGCAGGAATCGGATTAGGTTAATTCGCGGCCGCGCGTCTCCGGAAGCAGCAAAGCGAGAAAAGCCGCGGCAAGAAAAGCTCCCGCCAGCAGGAAAAAAGCCGGAAGAAAGCCGAATCGCGTTGCCATGGCTCCCACCGCAAAGGGCGCGACTGCGGATAAGCCCCGGCCCAGATTGTAACTGAGACCCATCGCCGCCGCGCGAATCTCTCCGGGGAAAAGTTCGCTGGCGATGGCCGCGTAGCCGGAAAAGAATCCCGTGCCGAAAAAGGCGACGAAAGGTCCGAGAAGCAGAAGCAAGACTGGGCTTCGAATGGCGGCGTAGAGGGGGACCAGGATCGCGGCTACGAGCAAGTAAGTGAAGTAAGGTTTGCGCCGGCCAAAAGCGTCAGCAAAAAATCCGAACGACGCATAGCCCAGCCATTTCCCCGGGGAAAGCACCAAATAAAAGGTTGTGCCCACGACGAGGCTGAGCCCGCGACCGCCGCTAGAAGCGGGAAGCGACAAGAAACTCGGAATCCAAGTAAACAGGCCCCAGTAGCCAAACATGCTGAAGGCGTTCATGGTGGTGGCGAGGATTCCATTTCGCAAGACGTCTCTCTGAAGCAGCTTTCGAAACACCCCGGATTTCTTTTCTTTCGAGCGGTTCTTCCACAGCTCCGGTTCGGGCACGCCGCGGTAAATCCAAAGGACCAGAAGCGCGGGCAAGACTCCCGCAAAGAAAACAGCGCGCCAGCCGAAGTGCGGAAACACCATCAGCACGACGATGGCAGCTACAGCTTCACCGATGGCGTAGGCGGATTGCATCAAGCCGAGGGCTCTGCCGCGGTGCTCGGCGCGCCACGTTTCGGCGATGAGCGCGGCGCCGCTGCTCCATTCGCCTCCCATGCCCAGGCCGAGAAGGAAACGAAAGGTCGCGAGCTGGGGGATGGAGTGGGACAGTCCACAAGCAGCGCTGGCTAGGGAATAGACGAGAATGGAAGCCATCAACGCGCGGGTTCGGCCGATGCGATCAGCGAGAATGCCGAAGAAGAGGCCGCCGATGGCGGAAGCGATTAGCGTAAGGGAATTCAGAAGGCCGCCCGTTGACTTGGTTATGCCGAACTCGGTCATCAGATAAGCAAGCACGAACGAGTAGAGCATCACGTCCATGGCGTCGAGCATCCAGCCAAGGCCGCCAGCGATCAGAGATTTGCGCTCCGCGGAAGAAATATCCCGCGGCCATTCGAACGGCGACGCTGAACGCACCGAGGCGAGGGCTGGGGAGAAAGAGGCGCCAGGTTTCATTTGATCTTGCCGCTGCGGTCTCTTAGCTAAGCATGCGTGGCACGGTCAATGCTTTCGGCGATGCGCTGAATGAGGAGGGCCAATTCCAAAAGGCCGCGCCAAATGAGAAGACCTACAAAGAATGACACGATTCCCGCCACAAGAGCGATGAGTCCCTCGGCGGGGGAATTCTGGAAGCCCAAGACCACGTACGTGACAACGCAGATGCCTCCTGCAAGAATGCCAATAATATAAAGAACCTTCACGAGGCGGCGCATGAGCTGCTGCTGGAACGAGAAGTCAACGAGACCCGCAAAGAAGTTCTTATCGTCGGGCATGTAGCCTCCTGGCTAAATTTTGATGAGGAACCGGGCTTTATCTTAGGTACGGCCAACGGGTCACCGATGTCAAGGAGGTTATCGCGGTTATCGCCGTGTGAGTCCCAATGCTCAAACATTTCATGGATTCTCCTTTATCTGATCCGAAGAAGGTTCGCGAAAAGTGCCGGAAAGGTTCCGCGGCTTTTGCCCGGGGATGGATTTGCTGCTTCTTCCCCTTGCACTTCGACAAGAGAAGTGCTAGGTTGCCCCTGTAGAAGCAAAAGGGGAGTACATGGGCGAAGGACGCATTGATCTTCCGCAGGGAACTTTGGATTTGCTGATCTTGCGAACGCTGGCGCTGGAACCGCAGCATGGCTGGGCTATCTCCGAACGCATCCAGCAGATTTCGAGCGACGTGCTGCGGGTGCAGCAGGGCTCGCTCTATCCCGCGCTGCACCGGCTGGAACGGCGCGGCTGGATCAAGGCGCGATGGGGGACTTCGGAAAATAACCGTCGCGCGAAGTATTACGAACTCACGAAAAGCGGGCGGCGGCAACTCGAAGCGGGAAAGGACGCCTGGGAAAAGTTGACCGCCGCCGTGGGCCAGGTGTTGGGTACGGCGTAGGGGTGGGCGATGCTCAGCGATCTGTTGTTTCGCATCCGTGCACTGTTCCGGCGGAAATCGGTGGAAACGGAATTGGATGAGGAGTTGCGGTTTCATTTGCATCGGCAGTTCGAGAAATACGTGCAGAGCGGGTTGAGCCGCGAAGAGGCGACGCGGCGTGCGCGGATTGAGTTTGGAGGAGTCGAACAGGCCAAAGAGGAATGTCGCGATGCGCGCGGCGTACGAATCCTCGAGACCTTGTTTCAAGACGTGCGCTACGGCTTGCGCATGCTGCGCAAGAATCCAGGCTTCACCGCGATTGTCGTCCTAACTCTTGGACTGGGAATCGGGGCAAACACGGCCGTTTTCGGGCTCGCGAACGCGATTTTCTTTAACCCCCTCCCTACCGTCCAGGACCCGAATCGCCTGATGGTGGTGCACGAAGGGCTGCCGGATGGCAGTTGCTGCCTGGTCCCGCCGAAGAGCTATCTCGAATTGAGCGGCGATGGTCAATTATTCGCGCAAACGGCCGCTTACACATGGGCCGAGGCAACGCTCCCCGGCGATCCACTTCCTGAGCGCGTCGAAGCAGCCAATGTCTCGCAAAATTTCTTTTCGATGTTCGGCGCGCGATTCGCCCTTGGCCGCGATTTCTTTCCAGAAGAGTTCCAGCCAGGCCGGTCAGTAGCAATCCTTAGTTATGGTTTCTGGCAAAGCCATTTTGGAGCGAATCGCGGCGTCATCGGGCGACCGCTGCGGCTGGGAGACCGGGAGGCCACCATTGTTGGAGTCGTGGCAAGCGATTTTGATTTCCCGATTGGCGCGCAACTGTGGATGCCGCTGGCATTGAGTGCTCAAGACGGGAATCAGACATCAAAAGGGCAACTTCATGTGCTAGCCATGCTGCACTCGGGGCTGGACGAAAAACGTGCGCGGCCGGAAGCCGCAGCTCTCGCTGCCAGGCTTGAAAAAGATTATTCGGCGACGAGGCAAAGACTCACGCTGGAGCTGCACCCATTCCGGAGCCAAATCAACGGGAACCTAACTCCTCTTTTCACCATGACGCTCATGGGCGCCGCCGCATTTCTTCTGTTGATTGCGTGCACGAATGTCGCGAACTTGCTACTGGCGCGCGGGCTTTCGCGCAAGCGGGAAATAACGTTACGCACAGCGCTAGGAGCGAAGCCGACGCGCGTCGTGCGGCAACTGCTCACGGAAACCGCGCTTATGGCTACGCTTGGCATGCTAGTTGGATTAGCACTGGCAAAGATCGGGTTAGTGCTGCTGGCGTCCGGTATGCCCGCAGAAACGGCTCGCCAAATCGCAGGTTGGGAGCGACTAGGTTTAGATCGCACTTCGCTACTGTTTGGAACCCTGGTTACCGTGATGGTCGCGCTCGTGTCCGGCGTAGTCCCTGCAGTGCAAACTTCGAGCCCAAAACTCATCGAATGCTTGAGGGGAACAGGGGCGACTTCTTCCTCTGGGCCGTCGCAACTTCGCAGCGTGTTCGTGTGTGCGCAGGTCTCGCTGGCCTTGATCCTTCTGACTGGCGCCGGGCTGATGATCAAAGGACTTGCGAACATGTTGGGCGATGCGCGAAGTTATGGTCCGAAGACGCTTCTCACGGTGCACGTTGATCTGAGAGGATCGCGCTACGAGGATCCCCAGAAGCGCAAGGCGTTTTTCAACCAAGTGATAGAACGCTTCGAGGGTATGCCCGGAGTGGTTTCCGCCAGTGTTTTCACAACTCCACCGCTAAGCAACGGCGAGACGATGTGGTGGGAGTTCACCATCAGTGGCAAGCCTGCTCGCGAGCATGAACACCACGCCATGCTGCAGACGGTTAGTCGAAGCTTTTTCCGGGCCGTGGGGCTCAATCTTCTGGAGGGCCGCGGATTTACCGAGGGCGACCGCGAATCCTCGATCCCTGTTGCGATCATCAGCGAGAAGCTGGCAAAGATGTATTGGCCGGGCGAGAGCCCGATTGGCCAGCACATAAAACTTGGCTCGCCCAATTCGGATCAGCCGTGGCTCACGGTGGTGGGCGTAGTGAACAACGTCGAATACGATTGGACCGATAACGCGCCTGAAAAAGCGATCTATGTGCCTTATCGCCAGTCTCCCCCCGTCTTTACTTACCTCGCGGTGCGCACAAATGGCGATGCGCATAAGTTGGCTGCGAGTATCGGTCATGAGTTAGCGTCTATTGACCCCGTGCTAACCGCATCTGATGCGCGGACGCTCGAACGTCTGCTCTTCGGGTCGCTGGGCGGACTCTTCGAAATCGGCGGGTTGATGACCGTGCTAGGAATGATTGGTCTGTGCGTTGCGGTGGTCGGCGTGTATGGAGTCATGGGCTACGTGGTGGGACAACGAACGCAGGAGCTCGGAATTCGCATGGTCCTCGGCGCCAGTCGACGTGCTGTTTTGAGACACGTACTGGGGCATGGGATTTGGCTCACGCTCATCGGAGTGGGGGTCGGATTGACCGGTGCAATCGTTCTGACGCGACTGGTTTCAAGCTTTTTCTTCGGCGTTGAGCCAACGGATGCTGTCACCTTCCTGACCGTCACTTTGCTGCTAGCATTCGCGGCTTTTGTGGCTTGTTATATTCCTGCGCGGCAGGCGATGAAGGTCGATCCGATGGTGGCGCTGCGGCACGAATGAGGTAGGAAAAGGAAGTAAAGGACGCAGAACTGTTTGGGGATGCCAAGGTAGGAGCGTGTAATGTTCAGTGATTTGTGGTTCCAGGTGCGGGCGGTGTTTCGCCGTAAGTCGGTGGAAACGGAATTGGATGACGAACTGCGGTTTCATTTGCAGCGGCAGGCTGAGAAATACGTGCGGAGCGGATTGAGCCGCGAAGAGGCGACGTGGCGAGCCAGGGTGGAGTTTGGGGGAATTGAAGCGGCGAAAGAGGAGTGCCGCGAGGCGCGCGGGGTGCGTTTCATCGAGACGCTGGCGCGCGATATTCGTTACAGCCTCCGGATGCTGAGAAGCAATCCCGGCTTCTCCATCGTCGCAATACCCACGCTAGCCCTCGGGATTGGCGCAAACACGGCCATCTTCCAATTGCTGGATGCCGTTCGTTTGCGCAACCTGCCGGTTCCGAATCCGCAAGAACTCGCTGCGGTGCGCATCGTTGGCGGTAATCGCGGCATGGGCATCAATCAAGACTACGGGGATTTGACGCGGCCGCTGTGGGAGGAAATCCACGACAAACAGCAGGCGTTTTCAGGCATCTTCGCGTGGAGCACGGCGTCGAGATTCATTGGGCGCGGCAACGAAATGCGTCATTTCAATGCCCTTTGGGTCAGCGGCGATTTTTTCCCGGTGCTGGGAGTCAAGCCTTTCCGGGGGCGATTGTTAATGCCGGGAGATGAAGGGCCCTGCCCCATGACGTACGGAGTGGCCAGCTATTCCTATTGGCAAAGAGAACTCGGAGGCCGCGATCCCGCGGAAGGCATCAAGCTGATTGTCGACAATTTCCCTATAGAGATCGTCGGTGTGACCCCGCCGGAGTTCTTCGGCATGGTGGTTGGGGACAGTTTCGACATTGCGCTTCCGTTTTGCCTGCCCCCGGACGGTTTGCGCCGCGACATCTTCGAGGTGGCCGTGATGGGACGCCTAAGGCCCGGATGGAACCTTAAGCGGGCTTCCGCTCAACTCGACGCCCTCAGCCCTGGCCTCTTCGAGGCTACCGCTCCTCCCGGGCGCGATACGCAGAGCACGGAAATGTACAAACATTTTCGCTTGGCAGCCTATCCCGCTTCCCGAGGGGCCAGTTCTTTAGGTGAAACGGACTATACCTCTCTCTGGTTGCTTTTGGGAATCACCGGGCTTGTGCTGCTGATTGCCTGCGCCAATCTTGCGAACCTCATGCTCGTGCGTGGCAGCACGCGCGAACGTGAAATGGCCGTGCGGCTCGCGCTCGGAGCGCCGCGCTGGCGGCTGATTCAGCAACTCCTTTCCGAAGGTGTGCTCTTAGCGGGGGGTGGATCTCTTTTAGGGATCGTGCTGGCGGGGGTGTTTAGCAGGAGTCTTGTGCTGCTCTTCACGACGGAGGAGAGGGTCCCTTTGCTGGACCTTCTCACGACGGACTGGCGCGTCCTTTCATTTGTCGTGGCGGTTGGGCTCCTGACCTGCATTATCTTTGCGCTTGCGCCGGCGTTGCGGTCATCGGGCATGCAGCCAGGCGCCGCGCTGAAAGCAGGTAGTCGCGGAACCACGGCGGACCGCAGCCGCTTTTCCTTACAGCGGTTCATGGTTGTGTTCCAGGTATCCGTCTCCCTGGTGTTGCTGGTGGGCGCGCTTCTGTTTGTGCGCAGTTTTCGCAACTTAGTGAAGGTAGATCCCGGCATGCGCGAGCATGGCATCACCGTGGCGTTTCTCGGCTATTGGCAATCCCCATTGGCTAAGGAGCGCTGGGCGGACTTTCAGAGCGAGTTGCTGGAAGAAGTGCAAGCGGTTCCGGGCGTGTTGAGCGCCGCAACGACCACGCGGGTCCCCCTGGACGGAGGCAGTTGGGAGCATGGCGTTCGCGTTGGTTCGATACAGGCTATGTCGAAATTTACTTGGGTGAGTCCGGACTACTTTGCGACCATGGGGATTCCGGTGGTCAAAGGCCGCGGGTTCATGAAAGACGACACAGCCACATCGCCCCGCGTTGCACTTGTGAACCAGACTTTTGTCCGCAGGTTTTTGGCGGGCGCGAATCCCATTGGCCAAACCTTGCTGACGAGCCCGGAGCCGGACTACCCTGCAACCAGGTATGAAATTGTGGGAGTAATTCCGGATACTCGCTACAAAGATTTGCGCACGGAAACGCCACCGATGACCTTTGCGCCCGCTACGCAATTCCCGGGGCAAGGTCCGTGGTGCCACGTCATCATCTATTCGAATCTTCCTCCGGCCACGATCATGGCCACAGTGAAACGTTTCCTGGCAGAAAAGCATCCCGATGTCGTCGCCGAGTTCAGCGACTTTCAAAAACAGATTCTCGATGGACTGGTGACCGAGCGCGTCATGGCCATGCTCTCCGGATTCTTCGGCGCGCTCGCGGTCCTGCTTGCGACCATCGGGCTGTACGGTGTCATCTCGTATATCGTAGTGATGCGGCGCAACGAGATTGGCATTCGCATGGCCCTGGGCGCCAGCCGAGGGAACGTCGTGAGTCTCGTCTTGCGACAAACCGTGTTTTTGCTGGCCACGGGTGTGGCCATTGGGGTGGTCCTCGCGTTGGCCGCTTCGCGCAGTGCAGGTTCGCTGCTCTACGGTCTTCGCCCCAATGATCCGTGGACCTTCCTTGGGGCCAGCGGCCTTCTGATTGCTGTTGCGTTCGTGGCCAGCTTCGTGCCAGCGAGCCGAGCTTCTCACCTCGACCCGGTAGTCGCACTGCGGTACGAATGAGCAAGGTACAGTTTGAAAAAAACGTAGATGAGAGTGGTATAGTGCGCGCCGGCGTGCAAAGCCGTTGCCTGGTGTAGTGCGCGAAACGGATTGAGCCCGCGCGGCGTCTATCCCTTTGCGAGTGACGGACAGAGTGGTTGCACGTCTATCGTCTGCAAGATTCTTCGGGGAGATAAGCAATGAGTGGTCTAAAGAAGCATGCGGTTTTTTCCGTTTTCTTGCTGCTAGCGAGCCTCGCGGGGCTGAAGCAAGTTTCACTTCAGGCGCAAACGCTGGACGAGAAAGCGTTGAAGGGCATGAAGTGGCGGCAGATTGGGCCCTTTCGCGGCGGGCGCGCGCTGGCCGTGACGGGAGTGGCGGGTGATCCGGAGACTTATTACTTCGGCGCTGTGGCGGGCGGCGTGTGGAAGACGCAAAACGGCGGGCTGACATGGACGCCGATGACGGACAAAACCGGAATCATGTCCATTGGCGCACTCGCCGTGGCGCCTTCCGATCCGAATGTGATTTACGTTGGTACGGGCGAATCGTGCATTCGCGGAAATATTTCCTATGGAGACGGAATGTACAAGTCCGCGGACGGCGGAAAGACGTGGGTACGTATCGGGCTGGAGGATACGCAGCACATCGCGAGAATTGTGGTGCATCCGCAGAATCCGGACATTGTGTACGTGGCGGCGCTGGGGCATGCTTACGCGCCGAACGAGTGGCGCGGAGTGTTTCGTTCGAACGACGGCGGCAAGACGTGGCAGAAAGTGTTGTACAAGGACAACAAGACGGGCGCGATCGATCTGGTGTTCGACCCGAACAATCCGCACATTCTGTTTGCGGCGCTGTGGGAAGCGCAACGCACCCCGTGGAGTTTGACGAGCGGCGGTCCAGGCAGCGGGTTGTATCGTTCTGGCGACGATGGTGCGACATGGAGGCGTCTCGAAGGGCATGGACTGCCGAGCGGCGCGCTCGGGCGCATCGGCGTGTCGGTGTCCGGGGCGGATGGGAACCGCGTGTACGCGATCATCGAAGCGGAAAAGGGCGGAATCTACCGGAGCGAGGATGGCGGCGAAAGCTGGCATCTCATTAATCCGGATCACCGCTTCACGCAGCGCGCTTGGTATTTTCATCACATTTTTGCGGATCCGAAGAGTGCGGACACGGTGTATGTGCTGAACACGGGAGTTTCGCGCTCGACCGACGGAGGAAAGAGTTTTGAGGCGATTCGCGCGCCGCATGGGGACAATCATGGGCTGTGGATCGATCCGACGCATCCGCAATGGATGATTCTTTCGAATGATGGCGGAGCTACGGTTTCGCACGACGGTGGGAAGAGTTGGACGACGGAAGCGAATCAGCCGACGGCGCAGTTCTACCACGTGGCCGCGGACAACGCCGTGCCATACAAGGTGTACGGCGCGCAACAGGACAATTCCACCGTGGCCATTGCAAGCCGCAGTGATGGTTTCGCGATTGACCGGCCGGATTGGTATGACGTGGGCGGAGGCGAGTCGGGATATGTGGTCCCGGACCCGCGCAATTGGCAGGTGGTGTACGCCGGCTCGTACGATGGATTAATTACGCGCTTCGACAAATCGAATGGGCAGGAACAGGACATTTCTTCATGGCCGCTGAATCCGATGGGAGCCGGCGCAGCGGAACTGAAGCATCGCTTCCAGTGGACGGCGCCGATTCTGATTTCGCCGAACGATCCCAACACTCTGTATCACGGCGGGGAGGCGGTTTTCAAGACAACGGATGGCGGAATGAGTTGGGCGGCCATCAGCGGCGACTTGACAAGAAATGACAAGAGCAAGCAGCAGTCGTCCGGCGGGCCGCTGACGCAGGACAACACCAGCGTCGAGTATTACGACACGGTGTTTACAATCGCGGAGTCTCCCGCGGAGAAAGGAGTGATCTGGGCAGGCACTGACGACGGGCTGGTGCAAGTGACGCGCGATGCAGGGCAGCACTGGACGAACGTCACCTCGAAGGAATTCGGCGAGTGGAGCTTGGTGAGCCTGATTGATGCATCTCCTCACGCGGCCGGTACGGCGTACGTCGCGATTGACCGGCACAAGCTCGACGATTACAAGCCCTATGCGTTCAAGACGACAGATTATGGAAAGAGTTGGACCAAGATTACGACGGGGTTGCCAGAAAACAGCTATGTGCACGCGGTGAAGGAAGATCCCAAGAGAAAGGGGCTGCTGTTCGCGGGCACGGAAAACGGCATCTACGTTTCGTTTGACGATGGAGGGCATTGGCAATCGCTGAGGCTAAATTTACCCACGACGCCGATTCACGACCTGACAGTGAAGAACGACGACCTAATCGTCGCGACGCACGGGCGGGCGTTCTGGATTCTGGACGACATTGCGCCACTGCGGCAGATGAACGCTACAACCTTGAGCGAGGACGCCCATCTTTATCAGCCGGCTGCGGCGATCCGATATCGCGGCCCGGGTTTTGCGTTGCCGGCAACGGTTCCCGTAGGCGCAAACCCTCCGAGCGGCGTCATCATTGATTATTTCCTGAAGAGCGCCCCCAAAGACGCGGTCGAGCTACAGATTCTCGACGGGAAAGGCAGCGTGGTGCGGAAACTGTCGAGCAAGAAAGCAGCGGAGGGCGCTTCGCCGGAGGAAGAAGAATTCGGCATCTCACGGCCAAGTGAAAAATTGCCTGCGGAAGAAGGGCTCAACCGGTTTGTTTGGGACATGCGGGGTGAGGCTCCGGCGCGCGTGCCCGGAGCGGTGAGCTGGGGCGGGCGGCCGACCGGGGTGTTAGTAGTGCCCGGTACTTACCAGATCAAATTGACCGTTGGGGGCAAGTCGCTCACGACTTCAGCGGAAGTTCAAAAAGATCCTCGTGTGAACGTATCGCCAGCGGACCTGGAGAAGCAGTACGAACTGGCGATGCGCATTCGCGACCGGGTCAATGCTGGACACGAAGCCGTGAACCAAATTCGCAGCGTCCGCGAGCAGCTTGACGGATTGAAGAAGCGCCTGAGCGGAGATACGGGAGCAAAAGCCGTGTTGGACTCGGCAGACGCGTTGAAGAAGAAGATCGACGCAGTGGAAGAAAAGATCATCCAGCCCAAATCCAAGAGCGGCGAAGACCCGCTGAATTACCCGATTCAAGTGACAGACCAGTTGATGGCACTGCAAGGAACCGTAGAAAGCGCGGATGCCGCGCCTACGGCGCAGTCCAATGCGGTGTTCGACGAGCTGAATGGAAGACTGGAGACGCAATTGACGGCTTGGCGAGAGATTCAGTCGAAAGATCTGTTGGCCCTGAATGAGTTGATGAAGAAGAACAACGTGGAAGCGATTGCTCCGGCAGCGGAGAAAACCAAAGTCGCGTCCGAGTGAGGGACGTCCGTGGCGTGGTCACGAACCTTGAGAAGCGGGACGCTTTGAGTACTTCCATTCCAACAGGAACGCGACGCCCGTTCCGACAAGCAGTAGTGACCATACCAAATTGACGTTCACGCGAGTGACACGGAGGCTGCCCATCAGGAAGAGAATCGCTGTGAGGAAGAACAGCGGTCCGGTGATCACACAGTGAAACGAGCGATTTCTCAGCCAGTTGGCTACGCAACCTATCCCTGCTGCAAAAAGAATGGTGGAGGCGGAGTTCCAATGCAGAGGGTACCAATAGATGCCGGCTACACCCAAGACTCCCCACGCAATCAAGGAAGCGGCGAACCAGTAGCACATTGCCGCTGGTGAAGCGCAGCAGGTTGTTCTGCTCTCTGTCACGTCAGTGGCCTGCGGCGAGTCTGTGAGAGGTCTCCTGTCGGGAATAACTCGCTGAGGTTACACCTGGAGTATAGTCCAGAGTCAAGCTTTTGCCCTCTGGTTGAAAGAGGGCTAATTGCGCGAGCAGGCGGCGGCGCGGTTGAGAAGCAACTCGCGCTCGCGGGCGTTCTGTGTAAGTGTTGCAGCACGCTCGAATTCCGCCTGAGCTTCCGTGAAGCGGCCAAGCTTGAAGAGAAAGTCGCCGCGGACGCTTGGCAGGAGGTGGTAGGCCTTGAGGGAGGGCTCGGAGGTAAGCTTATCGATGAGTTCGAGGCCCGCGGCCGGGCCGAACGCCATGGCCACCGCTACTGCACGATTTAGTTCGACGACCGGAGACGGCGTAAGCTGCGCCAACGCGTCGTAAAGCGCGACGATGCGGTGCCAGTCTGTTTCGGAAGCCGTGTTTGCGCGCGCGTGGCATGCAGCGATGGCGGTTTGCAAGGTGTAAGGGCCCGGAGCTCCGCCCAGTTTCTCCGCACGTTCGAGCGCGGCGAGACCTCGACGGATGAGAAGTTGGTCCCAGCGGGAACGATCTTGATCGAGCAGCAAGATGGGTTCGCCGTGCGGCCCGGAACGGGCGGGCAGCCGCGAAGCCTGAATTTCCATCAGCGCGACAAGGCCGTGAACCTCGGGCTCCTCTGGCGCAAGCTCCGCCAGGATGCGGCCGAGACGCAGTGCATCTTCGCAGAGCGCGGGCCGCATCCAGTCTTCACCGGCGGTCGCGGAGTAACCTTCATTGAAAATGAGATAGATGACTTCGAGTACAGACGACAAACGTGCGGCAAGGTCTGGACCGCGGGGAACCTCAAAGGGAACGCGTGCTTCGGTGAGCGCGCGCTTGGCGCGGACAATGCGTTGCGCGACCGTCGGTTCGGGAACGAGGAAGGCGCGAGCGATTTCCTGCGTGGTGAGCCCGCCAAGCAAACGAAGAGTGAGCGCGACGCGCGCTTCGGTGGAAAGGACTGGGTGGCAAGACACGAATACGAGACGAAGCAGGTCGTCGCTGATTTCGTGATCCTCGGGAACGTTGAAGTTCGCCACGGCCAGATCTTGCTGCACCTTGAGCTCGCGACCAAGTTCTTCGTGCTTGCGCTCAAGGAGCTTGTTGCGGCGAAAAAGGTCGATGGCCCGATGCTTCGCGGTGGCCATCAGCCAGGCGCCGGGGTTGTCCGGAATGCCGGATTCGGGCCACCGCTCGAGCGCGACAACGAGAGCGTCCTGCGCAAGCTCCTCGGCCAAGCCCACATCGCGGACAATGCGAGCGAGGCCGGCGATGAGCCTGGCCGATTCGATCCTCCAAACGGCATCGATCACGCGATGAGTATCGGTAGTCGACACGGCTACCCATCACACCATCTTCAATTCGTGGATGCAAGCCAAGCCCGGACGGAAACTCCGGGAACCCAGGATTTCGTGTCGGATCAGGGTTGGTTGTAAGCCCTCTTCAAGGTCGCAAGGTCAATTTTCTTCATTTGAAGCATGGCATCCATAACCCTCTTTGCCTTGTTCGGGTTGGGGTCACCTAGCATCTCGCTCAGGGCCTTGGGAATGATCTGCCAGGACAATCCAAATCTGTCCTTGAGCCAGCCGCAGCGGCTTTCCTCTCCCCCTTCCAAGAGCTTGCCCCAGTAGGTGTCCACCTCTTCCTGTGTCTCGCAATTCACAACGAATGATATGGCTTCGGTGAATTTGAACAGAGGACCGCCATTCAACGCGGTGAACTCTTGCCCGTCCAAAGTAAACGCCACTGTCATTACCCTGCCTTCGGGCCCGGCTTCGCCGTAGCGAACCACCTCAAGGATCTTTGAATTCTTGAAGATGGAGGTATAGAAATTCGCAGCCTCCTCGGCTTGCGTGTCAAACCACAAGAATGGGCTGATCTTCGGCATGGCTGTCTCCCTATTTTGCTGCCGGTGCTACCAGTTGGCCTTCGGCAGTTTGGTCAGGCTTGCCGTTGAAGGCGGGAAACCCCTCATGGGACTGCCAAGCCTGCTAATGAAATTGTCCCGCCAAAGGAAACGGAATCAGGAATTCACCGCGGCGGTTGCGCAGGTGTCCGCCTCGTAAATCTGGCGAAGCTCGCATTCACCATCACCTGCAACCTGGAGGAACTTCCTGGTCAGTTCGATGGCTTCTTCCTTGGAGTTCACTTTCAGGATGGCGAAGCCAGCGACCAGCTCTTTGGACTCCGTGAAGGGGCCGTCCGTCACAGTCTGCTTGCCGTTGGAGGAGCGGACGCGCGCCCCAAGCTTGCTGGGCAGGCAGCCTTCCGTGCCAACCAACCATCCGGCCTTAAAGCCTTCCTCGACCAGTTTGCCCATCGTGGCCATTTCCTCCTGCGAAGGAGGAGCGCTTCTTTCTTTCGTCTTATAGATGCTCAAGAATCGCATTGTGTTTCTCTCCTTTTATTTTTGAATTTCGTGCAAACTCATCTGATGTTGCGAGCTTCAGACCGGCTGTCAATTCCCGTTTCTACAGTTACGACGAGCGACGTTCCGCAATATCGACAAACGGTTTTTTATTTGTTGTGAGTTCCGGCAAGGAAATCGTCTTTGTCGAACATCGGCCGAACCTCGGTCTCGCCTTGCCAGCCGGGCCAATATTTTCTGTGAAGCTCCATGAAATCCTTGGCCGATTCAACGGCTTCCTTCATGGAATTGAATTCGAAGATGGCGAAACCGCCGCCGATTTCCTTCGCTTCCGAGAAGGGGCCATCGAGCGCGGTCACCTTGCCTCCGCGAAGCTGGACGCGCGCGCTCATCGCACTCGGTTTAAGGCCGCCGCATCGCCACTTTGCCATATGGCCTCCATCAGCGCCTTCGGCGGAGGACCGGAATTCTCGGCAGACTTCACAAGCATCATGAATCGCATGCGCATCTCTCCTTTACGGGGCTCCATTCTTTAGAGCCGATTGCCCCTAAACGGGAGTGAGTCCCGCCCCACATTTACGACGAACGACATTCCACAAAATCGACACAGCACTCTTTTATGCTTCACTTTACTGCGGGCATTGGCGCGTCAAGAAAAGGCAGGACCGTAGGCGCCAATGCCGGTGACGAGAAAATGTTGTAATGCGTCACCCCAGGCAAAATGGCGAGGCGGGCGTTGGAGATTCCTGATCCATCCCAGCCGCCATCCTTCTTGCCTCCACCCAGGAGTTGGAAGAACTCCACTACATGTTCCGGATGCATAGAGTCCGCGTCTCCAAACACAAGCATTGTTGGCGCTTGGATCGCGGCGACGTCTTTCGACCAGTCGAAGTCCTTTCGCAGCAAGTCTCCCATCTTCGTGACCAGCACCGGCCAATTTTCGGGCTTGGGGGCGGTTCGCGCGTAAGCCTGATAAAGAGGGCTCTGCTTCAACTGCTCGGCAACAGCAGGCCCCAACTGTGCCATGGCAGCGAGAATCTCGGGATACCATCCGTTCCGCTTGAAGACTGTTGAGACCACGACCAGTTTTCTGACGCTGGCGGAATGCCGGATGGTGGTTTGCAGGGCCGTCCCGGCGCCAAGCGAATACCCCATCACATCGGCCTTCTCAATTCCGAGCTGTTTCATCAACCCGGCAATGTCGTCCGCGAGCGCTTCGTAGCTAATCGGGCGGTCAATATCCCCAGCGCGCCCGTGGGCCTGCAGATCGGCGGCAAGCACGCGTCGAGTCTTCGCTAGCACTGGTAAGAGCTCGCCAAATATCTCCATGGAGCCCAGCCCGCCGTGGAGCAAGACCAACGGGTCTCCATTGCCGTGGATTTCGTAATAGAGTTTGAGGCCGTTCACGGGCGCGTAACCGGTCTTGGCAGGCGGTGTCGCGGCTGTCTGCCCAAATGCCTTGGTTGATGCTGCCAAGATGCTTCCGGCGGCGGAAGCTGCGTGGAAAGCTCGTCTAGGCATCACTTTTTTTCTCCCATTTGGATTTTTGCTGCCGACGATGAAACTAGGCGCCGGTTTTCTTCTCTTGCAGTTCCGGTGGAAAGTCGGTATTTTCAAACACCTGGCGAATTTCCATCAAGCCGTTCTCCGGGAGAGGGCACCGCTTGGCCCATTCGAGCGCTTCCTCCTTCGATTGCACTTGGATGAGCCAGAAGCCGGCAATCACTTCCTTGGCTTCGGTGAACGGTCCGTCCAGCACAATTTTCCTGCCGCCTGTAACGCGGATGCGGAATCCCTTGGAGGTTGCGTGCAGCCCTTCGGCCAACAGCAGTACGCCGGCCTTCTTTATTTCTTCGTTGTACTTCCTCATCGCCAGCACGATTTCTTTGTTAGGAGCCGCTGTAAGCTTCTCTAGTGGTTCCGGCGGAGCCGGTAAAAGCATCATGAATCGCATGTCTCTCCTTTGAGACTCAAAGCCAGAATCCTTCCAGCTTCTATGGAGACGACGAACGGCAAGCCCGGAAATCGACAGCCCGATTTACTTATTCTTTGCAAGCTTTTTTCCCATCTCGCGGGCACGATCGATTGCCTCGCTAGGGGCGAAGTCGTCCAACTCAAAGAACTGGCGAATCTCGATTTCGCCTTTTTGACCTTCACCAGCGGGGTTAGGGGCGCGCTTGGCCCATTCGATGGCCTCTTCTCGCGACTTTACCTGGATGATCCAGTATCCTGCGATCAGTTCTTTGCTTTCTGTGAAAGGGCCGTCTACGACCGTGCGCTTACCTCCCGAGAACTCGATGCGGGCACCTTTGGAACTGGGTTGAAGTCCCGCGAGGTCCAGGAGCACCCCTGCTTTCATCAGCTCCTCATTGTACTTGCCCATAGCCGAAAGCAGCTCTTCACTCGGCATCTTGCCTGCCTCTGAGTCTTTGTTTGCCTTCACAAGCATCATGAATCGCATGCATACCACTCCTTGGTTTTGGTTTGAAGCAGGCTTTTCGGAAAAGTTGACCCGCCGAACCCCGCCTCTACTCTAACGTCGAACGAATACCAGTCCAATCGACATAGGTGAGCGCTAACCAACTCCGGCAAGAGTCAGGAGGAACTGCAAACAGGAGGCTGACATTTGGAGGAGACCCTCCATGAGGCTCAGGTGGCTATGAGCGCAGGCCTGCAATACTTGCCATGCCCCCTGTAGGATCGAAGAGAGCGCCTGCAGCGCCGCCTTTAAGGGGATTCCAAGGATAATGCTCAACCGCGATGTAATTTGATCCAGACCGACAGCCAACCCTGCAAGTCCCAGCGCAGTTCCTGCTAACGGGCTAATCTTTTCTGTTCTTGCTTTCTGCGTTGCCATGGCCGCCTCCCTGAATTGCTTTCCCGGTTCTATCTACTATGTCGAATCAGAAGCGGCCAAATCGACAGGTGGACCAGGGCCATCCAGAACCTCGACTAAGTCTTTGTGGCGGTTAGCCTTCCGGTCCTATGGATGGCTGTGTTGTTGACTGCGAACGCATGGTCGTGCGCTTCGGGGTTTCTTCTTGACAATAGTAGCGCAGACGTACATCTTGGATGGCTTTGCTCCCTCCTGTCATTTAAAACAGTGAGGGGGACGGTGCAACGCAAACCCCAAATGAAAAAGGTCAGGCTCTGTTTCCACGATCGCTGTTTCGACGGTACCGCTTCTGCTGCTCTCTTTTACCGCTTTTACCGCGAGAAATTTGACAAGAACGCCGAGTTTGCTTTTACCGGCATGACGCACCGGGCTTCGCAACCCTGGGAAGACGGTATCTTCGACGGCGATGAAAACGTTATCGTCGATTTCAAGTATTCCAGTTCGCCGAAGGTGACTTGGTGGTTCGATCATCACCAAAGCGCATTTCTGACCTCCTCCGACGCCGAACAATTCCGCCATCAAACGCGCGAACATATGTTTTACGAGCCGGATTACAAGTCGTGCACTAAGCTGATTGCGACGGTCACAAAAGAAAAATTCGGCTTTGACACTGCGGCGCTGGCGGATTTGGTTCATTGGGGCGACATCATCGACGGAGCACAGTATCCGACGCCGCAGGCAGCCGTGGAATTGGCCGAACCCGCGACACAACTTGCTTTAGTGATCGAGGCCGCGCCGGAAAATGGCCTGCCGGCACGGATTATTCCAGACTTAGCCTACCGTCCTCTGGCCGAAATGGTTACGCTGCCGCTGGTCGCCAAACATTTGGGACCGCTGCTGGAGCGTCACCGCCGCTCGATCGAGATTCTGCAGCAGCGCATTGAGGCGCGCGCCGGCGTGATTTTCTTTGACGTCACCGACTTAGATCTGGAAGGCTACAACAAGTTTATTCCGTACTTGCTGCATCCGGAATGCGTTTATTCGGTGAGCGTGAGCGCCTCCGCGGTGCGAGCAAAAGTCTCGCTGGGCACCAATCCATGGAACCAGGCGACCGCCAACCAAAACTTGGCTTCGCTCGCCGAGAAGTACGGCGGCGGAGGCCATCCGCGCGTCTCTGCCATTTCTTTTGAGCCTGGGAAGCTGGCGTACGCGCGTGAAGTAGCTCGCAATCTCGCAGCCGCCTTGCGCGCAAAATAGCGCCTGATTCCGCAGTTTTGGGTGTTTTCAGCACATCGACAAAATCTAAGCTCCCATGTAAAATTCTAACAATCTCCCCGTGGACCGGTAGCTCAATGGTAGAGCAGCTGACTCTTAATCAGCGGGTTGGAGGTTCGAGTCCTCCCCGGTTCACCATTCAAATCTAACGACTTACGTCATTCTCGGTTTTCGTCCCGCACAGGTCATTGTGGGGACTTTTGCGGGGACTCCACTAGAAAAAAGGGAAGAGCGCATTCGCGAGCGGGTTAGGGACAGTCACCTCGGCGTACTGCTCGCTCTTACAGGTAACGCTCCAGCGCAGGAACAGCGCCAGATGGTCACGGAGAGGCTGAACTGAACGAGGAGAAACCTTTTGGGGAGGTGAGATAGACAACGGAGAGAACACCAGCGTTCATCCGCGAGGGTGCGGCCCGTTTAGAAAGACCGCCTTCATGTTGCCTGCCGTTATCAGGACGACCGCAGCAGCGGACTCTAGCGGTCCTTCCTATCGGGTTGAGAAGATTATAGAACGCGCCCGTGAGATTGTTACATCGTGCCCTCTTCCATCTCTGGAATCTACGGGCTTTGCAGCGCTGCGCTCGTGTCACACCTTACTTGACTTAACCCGGCAGGGCTGCGTCGGCATATCATGGAATTCCGATGCTCACGGCCACCGACATTTCTCCGGCCACCCTCGCGCGCGGCTTGGCCGCCAAGCGAAGGAATGCTTTCACCGCGATCCTGTTTGGCGGCTTGCTTGTCGTACTTCTGCTCGAAGGGTTTTCCTTCAAACTTCTGGGTTTCTCACAGGGATCGTGTTAGGGCCTCTGTACGCCAATGCCTTTGAATATTTGTTTCATCGCTTCGCGCTGCATCCCCCGGGGACGGATTTTGGCTTACTACCATGGATTGCATCACTCCACCTGGGGCACGCCCGACGAGCCGCTGTACGTGAACTTCGCCAAGAACCCGTTGATCGTCGTGCCGTTGTTTGCCCTGAATGCCTTGCCGATCTTTGCCGTCGAGTATTTGCTTCGCGCCGGGCTGGCTCCCGGCATGATGGTTGGCTTCGTGGCTTATTTCGTGGCCCACGAGGAAATCGACTGGCGGATTCACTTTGGCGGTTGGCTGCCGCCCTGGCTCGAACCCGGGCGGAGGCACCACCTGCAGCATCACGCCGCGGAGGAAGAGCGGTTCAACATCTTTTTTTTCCCCTTTTCGATTGGTTGTTCCCGCCGTGCCCCGGCAGCAAACCGCATCGCTGAGGCTCGTCAGCGCCGCCGCCTCCGTTCTAGTGGGTACGGAAGCGCAGCTGCGACGGAGTTTCAGAAGATTCTCGGCCCGCCCCGGACTTGTGAGCAACAACCCGTTGGCCATCTTCGTACCAGGACCGACCTTTCCGATAAGAACTCATGCGCCTCTGGCGCACCAGCAAGCGTGAAAGGAGCCGGTTTATGCGTAAGTCTTTTACTTTCAACAAGTGCTCGGCCTATTTTCAGAGCAGCGCGTCTACCAGGTAGCCGATAGCTGCATCCCGTCCCGTCTCCCCTTGTATGCCGCTCAAAAGGAAGGGTTTGAAGGAGCCAGGAGCAAGGCTTCGCATCCCGGGGTAGTCGCGGCAAGGAGGCATACTGTGATCTTAGTCGTCTGTTGGCCGGGTTCGCGGAGGTGAAGAGAAACTAATCTCTTCGGACGGTGTTGGGCTTTACAGGACAGGTTGGTCGCCACCGACAGAGTCGCGTGACGGCTGGAGCTTTTTGGGCCGAATCATGAGATTGAGTAAGGCCAACATTGCTGGACTCGCCTCCCCACTGCAACACGCCGAGATGAAATCCATCCTGGCCGGTACGTGGCCACCGCTCAAGCCGTTGCCGGTATTCAAGTATGAAACAGTTGAGTATCGCGCCACGATTGATTTCGACAAGAAGCGCGGAGAGTGGGTTTGTCGAAAAACATCTCTGCCGTCCAACAAGGTTCAGGAACTGCGCGGTGGACTGAGAGAAATCACCATGGCATTGCCCCATGGCGACGCCGAAATATTCACCGAGGGCGCGGAACAGCAGGAACAGGAATTGGAGAAGGACACGAATCGTCGTCTTCAAGCCATGCATGAATGGAGAGAGAACTACGAGAACGGCGCACTCTATTTTGAACTACGAGACTATCTCTCGGAAAGCCAGCGAACCGAAATTGACCACAGCCTCCGGCTGACTCTTACTGCCCGGCAACTTCAGTTCAACTCGAAGAACGTTGCGTATGTTTTTGACGCCCTCTCGACTGCGGGCGGCAGGTTTGCAACGCTCATTGAATTCGCAAAGCGAAATAAGGCGAAGCAGCGAACTGACCCCCTGGCACAAGAGGAGGGGGCTGTGCCCGAAGCCGAACGCGCAATTGACCACGACAAACAGTCCCTGGGAATCAGCTCTCGCGAGTTTGGACCTGTCCTTAATAACCGGTTTGTTCGGGATCAGGAAGCCGCAGAGCGTTGCACAGACGCCGACGAGTTCCCGGCCGTGTCGATTAAGAATGTTTTCCCGGAGCAAGACCAAGCCCCCTTGGCAGAACAGATCGCACCCCACATTGCGTCTCAACAATTTGAGATCGAGACCTCCGAGATTGTGGATGCGGAGTCTCCATCGCCCGAACAACCTTACCAAGAAGGGCACCACTCCTCTGCATTTACCGGTCTTGCTGCGCAAGTTCGAACGGGCCAGTCGCCCGCGGATCGCATCGAGGGCTCGACCTCGCGCTTTCCTGTTCTCGAAATATCCGCATTTCAGGTCGCTGTATTCGCATTACTGTCTTTATTCGCGGTGATCGCTTTCACCGTTGGGCTCACAGTGGGACGCGGCCCGCTCGGGAGACGCCTCCGAGAGGCCCCGAAATCAATGCTCGCTGTTGATTCCAAATCACCCACACTGCCTAATCAACCGGACGGATCGACTTCGCGAACTCCCACTCCGCCGGTGGCAAGCTCCAATGACTCTGCGGGCACGCATCGCCCCGGCGACGCCACGCCTTCGAAAGAAAAGTCTAAGGAGAACACCCGAGGCTCGGAAAATTTCGCGCAAGTGCATTCCGCGGATTCAGATTCATCTCCGACAACAGAATCTAAACCATTTGCTAAGCCCGAAGTCAATTCTGAGCACAGTGGCGCGATCGAGCTAATTGCGCCGAGAAGTCCCGCTCCAGACAGGCTAACCCCTACGATAGGCACAGCGCCACACTTGCCAAGATCTTCCGCGATCCTTTTCACTCTCCCAGGCCGGGGAAACCGACCGTTCAGGGTGAGCTTCCCGGAAAAAGCGATCGCCGCCACGTCTTCCTTCGCGATGACCTCGCAACTTTCCGTTCTCGTTTCTCCGGAGCTCGGGCCCACAGTGGCTCATAAACCGGCTCGATTAGAAGGTGGCCAGCTTGTCTCCTTCGTTTGGCCTCGTTATCCAAGGCCGGGAAATCGGCATGGACCGGCGGAAACAATAAGCGTCCGCGTCACTATCGGGCAGCTTGGCCAGGTGCTGGAGGTAAAGTTCTTGAGTGGCTCGCACTCTCTTCTTCCTGCCACAATGCGAGCCATTCGTCAGTGGCGTTACAGACCCACCCTGTTGGACAAAAGACCGGTCCAAGCTCAGCAGGACCTCACGATTGAATTCCGGCCGCCACAATATTCGTCGCAGGTGTCATCTCGACATCCATCCCACAACTAGTGGCAGTGAAATCTTCGGGATACCATGCGCTCGAGAACCGTCCCGTCTCGACGCTTTAGGAAGATCACGGCTGTACCACGGCGAAGTTTGAATCTGTTTGGACCCTTCCCAGGCGCAACGACTGTGACCGACCTGGCCTTGTGCGAGCAGCGCTTGAGCCTGTCCCACTACACGCATGGCACGCGGCATGTTGAGCACGTCGGCCGCGAGGACTGCCTCCTGGTCGAGGTAAAGAACTCCCCGGACGATGTTTCAATCCCGGCGAATCCGGAGGGAGGATGGCACGGCATAAATAGCCGCCGCACCCGCCACTCCAAGGATCGCGACGATTTTCCACCCCAGTTCGTAACTGTGTCGAATATCAAAGATTTTGCCCACAACCCAGGGAGCGGCCCATTGGCCGATGGAGTATCCCATGATAATGAGCGCAAGAAGCTTGCCAAGCGAGCTTATGCCAAAACATTCCGCAGTCACAAGAGGAATGAGCATGTAGTCTGCGCCCATCGAAAAGCCGAAGGTGACCGCGAATGCACACAGAACGAGGGGCGAATGTGGATAGGCGAGCAGGAACACAGACGCTCCAATCAAGAAATAGAAAAAGGCCATGAGATGCGATTTCTCCAGACGGTCGGCAAGGTAACCAACGATCACGCGTCCCCCCAGGCTGGCGGTTAGCAGTATCGTCAGATACTGTGAAGCAGCCGTAGCCGAGTAACCAGCGTCCTTTAGAAACAAAATGAAATGTTGAATTACCGCGCCGATTGCCCCAATGGCCAAGGTGGATCCAGCGACGATCAACCAGAAAGCAGCTGACCCGACCGCTTGCAGTACCCCGGCGGAAGCTGCAATCGTTGCCGATGAATTTTCAAACGACAGTGCTTCTTCTCTGAACGCCTCGAAATCAACCCCAGAGCCTTCCGGCGAAGATCGTGTCACCCAAACGCCAATGGGGAAGAGCACCACGAGGATGATTGTTCCCAGCAACTCAAGTCCGTGGCGCCATCCCAAACTCCGGGCTAGGAAATTTACCAGCATCGGTGCGACGACGCCTCCCGTGCCGAGGCCCAAGTAGGCATATCCCATCGCCCGGCCCCGGCGCCGATGGAACCACTGCGCAATCAGCACTTGATTGGCAATGGGTCCTGCTAGAACGTAACCGATTACTTCCACGATACAGAGAATCTCGAACTGCCAGAAGCGGCTCATGTCCCCCATAAGCAACAAAGGCAATCCGACCAGGCCAACTCCCGCGAGAATCACCACTCGCGCGCCGATCCGATCAATGAGCGTTCCCGCCAACACGCCAAAGGGGAGTCCCGCGAACAGGAATCCGAGCAGGAAGCCCTGCGTTACCTGAGCCCTCGTGAAGCCGAGGGATTCCACGAAGTAGGGATAGAAAACGGGGAAGCCGTAAAAAAGAATTCCGACTACAAAAAAAAGATTTAAGAAAGCTGCGAGAACGATCCACCAGCCGTAGTAGATGCCATTTGAGGCTTTGTTCGTTTTGTTGATGACCATCCGTCTCCTGTGAGTCGTCTCGTTTCGCAGACGGGTGTGCAGCTTATCCTCACTTGCGAGATGATTTCATCCAAATTCGGGGCCGAGGATAGCGCAAAACGAAGCAGGCCTGCCGCGGTAAACATTCGAGCCACGGACCATACGTGTGAGGAGTCTAGACGGAGCGAAGCCGTAAGCACTCAACAATTCGACACCCATGGAATTCGACTTCATGCAGTCCACGATGAGAGTTTCGCGGGAGGATCTGGACAAGAACTCTTGGAGAACTTTTTCCGCTGCCGCGCGGCTCCTCGCCATCCACGGCCCAAGATGATCCGCAAACAAACCACAACGCCCGAAGGCATAGCCCAGTGGCAACCCACCTTCGCAAACAGCGATGGCAAATTCCGGAGCTTCAGCGAAGAGAGAGCGAAGTAAGAAGCTACGATCCGCGCCGAACAATTCTTCATCGAATCTGAAAATCTGCTCCATTGGAATCTCGCCCAGAGGCGCGCACAGTGCCGGTCGTGTTCCTGCCGACCTTTTTAGAATCCATCGTTCAATTTCACATTCATCGACGAATCCCAGATTCGTGTAAAGTGGCTTACCCAGAGGAGTAGCATCGAGCTTCATGGTGGCAACGCGTGCGTCATCTAGATACTCGATAGTTTTTTTCAGAAGCTGAGTTCCAATCCCCTGGTTCCGGTACTCGGGATCCACCAAAACCATGCCAATCCAGGCGAACCGATTCTCATAGCAAATGGTGGTCGCGGTTCCAGCCACCTTCCCGTGGTTCTCCATTACAAAGCATCCGCGCGGACTATTGCAAAGAAAGCGGTGCCAATCCGCAGCGGTCTGATTCCATCCGGAAAGTGTGTTCAGGCGCAGTCCGCCAGGGACATCCCGTTCGGTCATCACGCGAAGGCGCATCCAAAAAACGTTCCTGAGAAATCTGAACTGCAGAGAAGGATACCTGAAACCGCAGGGCGGTCGAGGAACAATTCGAGTACAATCTCGCGGCAGTACGCTGAAGATACATTGGGGACAGAAGCGGCCATGTCGAGCAACCTGACTTTCATTCAAGACGTTGCGCACCTGGAAGAACTGCTCAGCGAACCAACGGAAGGAGTAATCCGCACCCTGAGCAGCCTCGACGGGGACATTATCATTCTGGGCGTAGCCGGAAAGATGGGGCCAACTCTCGCTCGCATGGCGAAGAAAGCCTCCGAGATAGATGGGGCAAAGAGACGCGTCATCGGCGTTTCGCGATTTTCGTCTGCTTCACTCGAAAATCAGTTGCAAACATGGGGCGTCGAGACTGTGCGTTGCGATTTGCTCGATCCGGGTTCGCTTGCCAAGCTTCCTGACGCTGCCAACGTGATTTTCATGGTTGGAATGAAATTTGGTGCCACGGGACAGGAGTGGTTGACCTGGGCCAGCAATACGTTTTTACCCGGGCTTGTCGCGAATCGCTTTCGGAACAGCAGGATCGCCGTCTTCTCGACAGGAAATGTCTATGGGCTTTCACCGCTTGCCAGAGGAGGCTCTCGCGAAGAAGATGCGCTGAATCCTTCGGGCGAATACGCGATGAGTTGCGTCGGTCGCGAGCGGGTTTTTGAATATTTTAGCAGGGCAAACAGGACGAAACTGACCCTTCTACGCTTGAATTACGCGAGCGAGCTTCGCTACGGCGTGCTTTTGGATATCGCGCAGCGCGTCAACGACGGGCAGCCTGTGTCGCTGTCCATGGGCTATCTAAACACCATCTGGCAAGCCGACGCGTCAGCGATGGCCTTGGAGTCGCTCCGCTGTGCAGCGTCGCCGCCCAATGTGATCAACATTACCGGCCACGAATTGCTCAGCGTGCGAAGCGTCGCGGAGGAATTTGCGAAAAAGCTCGGCAAGCCGGTGCGTTTTGAAGGAACAGAGTCGAGCGACGCTCTGCTAAGCAATGCACGGAAAGCGCACGAGCTCTTTGGCCGTCCCCGCGTGAGTCTTCAACAGATGATCGATTGGATCGCGGACTGGATTTGCAGAGGCGGGACAACTTTGGCGAAGCCGACTCACTTTGAGGAGCGTGCCGGCCACTTCTGACTGACATGCAGAGTGAAAGTCTCAATGGAAACAGCATGAGGAATTTGGACCCCAGAATTCGGCAGGTTCTCAAGGCCGGGACAGCGATTCCGGCGCATCCTCTCGCTCTCGACGCCAACGGCAAATTGGATGAGCGGCGGCAGAGAGCTCTTTCTCGCTATTACATCGCTGCCGGAGCAGGCGGCCTTGCCGTCGGCGTACACACAACTCAGTTTGCAATTCGCGATCCGCGCGTCGGCCTGTTCGAGCCAGTCTTGGGTTTGGCGGCTGAAGAAATGGATCGTGCCGACAGAGTTCTGGATGTGCCCCTCGTGCGCGTTGGCGGTATCTGCGGAAGGACCGCGCAAGCCGTAAATGAGGCCCGGATGTTGCGTGCGCTGAAATACCACGCAGGTCTTTTGAGCCTTGCAGCAGCAAAAGACTTGGATGACGAAGCACTGATCAGCCACTGCCGGGAGGTTGCCGCGATCCTGCCGATCATGGGCTTCTATTTGCAGCCGGCCATCGGTGGCCGCGTGCTCTCGTTCAATTTCTGGCGGAAATTTGTCGAGACCGAGGACGTCGTAGCGATCAAGATTGCTCCCTTCAATCGCTACCACACACTCGATGTCGTTCGAGCCGTCGCGGAGTCGGGCCGCGAGATCGCGCTATACACGGGCAACGACGACAACATCTTGATGGACCTGCTCACGCCCTATTGTTTCCAGGTCAACGGCAAGCAGAAAGTATTTCGCATCGTTGGCGGATTGCTGGGCCACTGGGCGGTTTGGACCAAGCGTGCGGTGGACCTCTTAACAGACTGCCATCGGTTGGCGCTCTCCGGTGAGCCCATGCCGCAATCGATGTTGAAAAAAAACGTCCAAGTAACCGATTGCAATTCCGCTTTCTTTGACACAGCAAATCAATTCGCAGGCTGTATCGCCGGCTTGCATGAAGTCCTGCGCCGCCAGGGCTTGCTCGAAGGCATTTGGTGCCTAGATCCCAAGGAAACGCTCAGTCCAGGACAAAAAGAGGAGATTGACCGGGTCTACCGTGCCTACCCGGAATTGAATGACGACGAATTTGTGCGCGAAGGACGAGACACCTGGTTGAAGCCCTAACTGCTTCTTTCAACGGAAAGTGGCCTGTCTAGCGAAGCGGACGCGTCGCTTTGGCGAGAAATGCCGTGGTGGCACTCCATGACTGCCACATGGAATAACCCGACATAGACGCGTACTTCTTTTCCGAGATCGCAAACTGATGGTGAACTGCCCCCGTTGAAAACCCTGTTTCCTCATGACGGCGCAATGCCAATCTACTGAACGCTATTCTTCGTCACCGGCTTGAGCATTGCTCTCTGCCTTTCGCGCTTTTTCCGACCTGGATGCACGGAGCAAATAGCTCACAAGGTCATTCAGTTCGACGGATGACAAAGTGGAAGCATAGTCTGAAGGCATCGGGGACCGTCCGCTGAAGGTCATAGTCCGAATATCCGACTTGTTGAGAAGATGGAACACGCCATCGGGAGTTTGCAGTTGCAGTGAAAAGTTGTCTTCGTTGCGGGCGACGCCGGTAAGCGACGTCGAGTCCGCAAGAATGACAGTGACCAGCGCGCGGCGTGGATCGAGATCCTTGTTGGGATTGACCATTGCGGTGCGGACCTTATCCGCATCCATCCCCGCTGCGTAGGTAGTAAGGTCCTGAGCAAAAAACCCGCCCTGGCCGCTAACCATATGACATTCCGCACATTTCGCCTTGCCGAAAAACAGCATCTTTCCCTGAGCCGGATCGCCCGGTAATGCAGTTTCTTTGCTGCGGCCTTGCAGCATTCGCAGATAGGCAACAAGCGCCGACAGTTTGGCCGGTCCGTAAGAAGCAAACGACGGCATGCCCTCGGCCACTTTGCCATCCCGCAGAATCTTGAAGAGTTCCCTGTCCGTCTTGTGCACAACATCGGGCCCCGAGATGATGTTCGGGCCGCGTTCTCCGCCTCGCGCGTCTAGCCCATGGCACGACGCACAGGCGGCTTCAAAAACTGCTCGGGCTCCGATTCGGCGCCCCTGTTTCGCATCGGATGCTTCTGTTCGTCGTTTGTCTTGCGCACAATGCAAAGTTGCAGCAATCGGAAGCAAGCAAGCGATCGCCGTCAACTGCATCACGGCTCCTGCCGAAATAAAGGAGCGCTGCTTTCGGCCCTCGAGCATAGTTTCAGCTCTCCTCACCGGGAACATGGGATCCGACAGGTTTTCGCCGGCAATGCCTGCGATCATTGGCCGACCTTTGTGCGATGCGTTTTCCCCGATCTTAGTCAATTCAATTTGCGGGGACAACCGCATTTAGACGTGGTCATAAAGACTTCATCGAGCATTTCAAAAGATGTTAAAGTGCGCGCGCGTGTTCAATTCAAGGAGGGTCTATGTTAAGACTTGTGTTTTCGCATCGCACAGTTACTCTGCTTCTCGGCTTGGCGATCACTTTGCGCCTTTTGGCGCTGGCACATCCGGTGAAAATCTCGGCAAATCAAGAACCGTCCGCGGCCCAGGCAAAAGATGATGCGGCGCTCCTCGACGGCTTTCGTCACGTGGAAGTTGCCTCCGTATCCGATGCTCTCGAGCAAGTTGCTGGGAAAAAGATGTACATGACGCATCGCATGCGCCCGATCTTTCCCACGCGTTTCGCCGGCTATGCCCTCACGGTTTCCCTGAAAAAAGAGGTGAATCACGATCCTGATGCCCTCAAAGGCATGCTACACGCCATCGATACGGGCACGCCCAATTCCGTGTACGTCATGGTCCTGGAAGATGGAAACGACATCGCGGGCATGGGCGGGCTGATGGGCACGGCAATGGCCGCGAGAAATTTTTCGGGCGCAGTGATCGACGGTGGCGTACGAGACACCGCCTATCTGCAGAAGATCGGCTTCCCCGTGTACGCGCTTGGCGTCGTTCCTTCCACCTCCGTCAGTCACTACCGCTTTGCCAGCTCGAACGTTCCCGTGACTTGCGACGGCGTGCCCGTAAGCCCTGGCGACATCATCACTGCCGATCCCGACGGCGTAGTGGTGGTGCCGAGGGCCATTGCACCTCAGATCCTGAAGCTGGCGCAGGACATGGACTTCAAGGAGCACTCCATGTATGCGTATATTGAGAAGCTTAAATCGATTGAAGAAGCAGTGGCGAAATTTGGCCGCCTGTGAAAAATTCTGGCCTCCGGCTGCTGATTTGTAGTATATGAAGTTTCATTCTGTGGGCGCTACCTCGGTCTAACCCAACCGCCACAGGTTTCGACACGTGGGTGCAGGTTCAATCGTCTCTGAGGGCACAAGCTCTAGCGATGGTTCGATGGAACGACTTTTCATTTGCTTCGCGCTCCTTGTCTTGAACATTGTGGCGGTGTTTGCTCAGGATGCCCGGATGACTTCCGTCGCGACGAGCACGGACGTGGACCCGGCCCAGTTGCTTGCCAAGCCGGTCGCGGCCAACTGGCTCTCCTACAATGGCGACTACACCGGCCGGCGCTACAGCGCGCTTCGCGAAATCAATACCAGCAATGTCGCGCAGCTTCGCGCCCAGTGGGTTTTTCACGCACAGAGCTCCAGTAGCCTTGAAGTCACTCCAGTTGCGGTGGACGGAATACAGTTCGTCACTGCCGCCAACGACGCCTTCGCCCTCGACGCGCAAACGGGACGAATGCTGTGGCACCACGCACGCGCCACCACAGAGGGGCTCATCGACGACGCCTCGCAACATCACAACCGCGGCGTCGGCATCTGGCGCTCACGCATTTACATGGAAACGGACAACGCACATCTGCTTTGTCTGGATGCGCGTTCGGGAAACCTGCTGTGGGATGTCGCCTACACTGATGGAAACAGGAACTACGGCGCAACGAGCGCTCCTCTCATCGTCAAGAAGGAAGTCATCGTAGGAACTTCCGGCGGCGATGACGGTGTGCGGGGTTTTATTGCGGCTTACGACGTGGAGACCGGAAAGGAGGCGTGGCGTTTTTGGACCATTCCAGGCCCCGGCGAATTCGGCTCCGCCAGTTGGCCGGGTGAAAGCTACAAGCTTGGCGGTGGCACCACTTGGATGCCTGGTACGTTTGATCCCGAGCTCAACACCATTTTCTGGGGTACCAGCAATCCTGCGCCGGATTTTGACGGTGACCCGCGCCCTGGCGACGACCTATACACCGATTGCCTGCTGGCCCTGGATCCTGACACCGGCAAACTCAAGTGGTATTTCCAGTTCACGCCGCACGATCTCTTCGACTATGACGCGACCGAAACTCCCGTCCTTATTGACGCAACCTTCCGGGGCCAGCCGCGTAAACTCGTGGTGGAGGCCAATCGAAACGGTTTTCTCTACGTACTTGATCGCACTAACGGCGCATTTCTCTCCGCCACACGCTTCGTCGAAAAACTCAATTGGGCCAGCGGAATTGACGAAAAAGGCCGCCCGATTCGCACCGGAATCAAGCCAAGTGCGGAAGGGACGCGCATCTGCCCTGGTATGGTGGGGGCAACCAACTGGCACGCTCCATCGTACAATCCAGAGACTTCCCTGTTCTATTTCATGGCCTTGGAATCCTGTAACGTCTTGGCCTTGAAACCTCAGGAATTCAAGCCTGGCCAGACCTACTACTCAACGGGAGCGCGTCACAGCGAGGGTGACTACAGCCAGAAAATCTTGCTGGCCTATTCTCTCGAGGGAGACCAGCCCACGTGGCGCTATGTCCAGGCAGGCATGGGTCATTCCGCCGGGGGAACGATGACAACGGCAGGAGGACTTGTCTTCTTCGGCGACGATGCGCAATCTTTCGAAGCCGTGGACGCCAAGACAGGCAAACCCCTTTGGCACTTTAATACCGGGCAGAACATCGCGGCATCCCCGATGAGCTACGCTATCCATGCGAAACAATACGTGGCCATCGCTGCCGGGAGCGACATTTTCAGTTTTGCTTTGCCATAGCGCAGGCATCACCTCAACGCTTCGAAGCAAGGTTGGCAATTGACAATGGGAAGACAAAAGACCAAACAAAAAAGGAGGAACGATGTTCTCATCTCTCACCTCTCGACGGGGGTTCACCGCGAGGCTTGCCGTACTCATTCCGGGGATGGCCGCCTCTGACGCCGGCGCCAACGCGGAAGTCCCGTCCCTTCAGGCAGATGCAACCGTCAAGAAGCTCAATTATGAAGGCAAACCCTCAGGAACTGGTTTTATTACGCCGCTCGTCATCCACAACGGACTGATGTACATTGCGGGACAGGGCGCTCACTCTCATGATCCTGAGGGAAAATTTCCCATGGACATCGAAACCCACACCAAAAAGGTGATGGACAACGTTAAAACGCTGGTCGAAACGGGCGGCGGTGGTATGGACAGCATTCTCCAGCTGACCGTTTATTTGACCAAGATTGACGACTACGATGGTATGAACAAAGTCTTCAAAACTTATTTTCCAAATGGCGGTCCCGCGCGGACCACTGTGGCTGTCGCTGCACTTCCCGGGAATTCGCTGGTAGAAATTAATTGCATTGCTGCAGTCACGAGGAAAGGATGAGAAGCACTCCCATGGCCATCAGAAATCTCTGGAACAGGCGAACATTCCTCGGCAGTGCCAGTGTTCTGGCTGGCATGGCGCTCCATGCGCGCAGAGTCCTCGGGTTTACAAAGGTTTCGACTGCCCCCACTGGAATACCTGAAAAACTCACCGGCTTTGGCTCTACTGGAAACGTTTATGAAGAGTTGGGAGTCACCACGGTGATCAATGGGCAAGGAACCATGACCTACCTCGGCGGTTCGCTGCCGCGCCCAGAAGTCGAGGCGGTAATGGCTCTGGGGGCGCAACATTTCGTTCCCATCGTGGAGTTGGAGCAAGCCGCGGGAAAGCGCATCGTGGAACTACTGAAGCTGCCCGCAGACTACGACGCGATTGTCACCTGTGGCGCGGCAGCCGGCATGCAGTCCGGCCTAGCGGGAATCCTCACCGGCAATAATCCCAAATTCATTGAGCAGCTTCCCGATCTCACGGGCATGAAATCCGAAGTTATCATTCAGAAGTCGCATCGCAACGGGTTCGATCATCAACTGCGCGCTACTGGCGTCAAACTGGTCGAAGTGGAAACGCGCGAGGACGTGAAACGGTCCATCAACGGAAAAACGGCCATGATGCACTTTTCAAATTTTGCCAACGCCGCCGGGCAGATCAAAGTTGACGAGTGGGTGACCCTGGCGCATGAAAATCAGATTCCCGCCTTCAACGACGCCGCTGCGGATACGCCGCCCGTCTCCCATTTGTGGGACTATGCCAACATGGGATATGACTTGATCGCTTTCAGCGGAGGCAAAGCGATTCGTGGCCCACAATGCGCGGGCCTTTTGATCGGAAAAAAGGAATTCATCGCTAACGCGCTGCTCAACAACAGCCCTCATGAAGACACGCTCGGCCGCGGGATGAAAGTCGGCAAGGAAGAAATCGTCGGCATGGTCAAAGCCCTTGAATGCTATTTGAATGAGGACCATAGCGCGCTTGAAAAGGAATGGTGGCGTCGACTGGACTCCATTTCCGCGGAGATTACGCGCGTTCCTGGAGTTGCAACCTCGTTTAACGTTCCCGACGTTGCCAATCACGTCCCGCACATGCGCATATTCTGGGATCCGCGGAAGCTCTCTCTCTTGCCCCATGAAGCTGCCAGCGCACTGCGAAATGGCAAGCCCTCCATCGTGCTCAGTTCATCTGAAAGCGGCCTCGGTATGAACTCGTTCATGCTGAAACCCGGAGAGGAAAAAATCATTGTCACGCAACTGGTGCAGCTCTTCAAAGCCCATGCGGTCTGAGAGACCAACACAAAATTCCCTGAAGACGCGGATATGGATTTGCGTGCCCTAAGCCTGAAGTCTTCAAGCTTTTTCGACGAGACTCCTTAAGGATTACCGGAAATATAACTAAATGGACGCGCAGATTACTTCCCGGCGTCGAACCCCCATCCGCTGGATCCTGGTCTGGTGGCTCTTTGTCCTAAGTGCGGTTGCCTACCTCGATCGCGTGAATCTTTCCATTGCCGGAGCAAAACTCTCCGAGGAATTCGCCATCAGCAACATCCGCCTCGGCCTCGTCTTCAGCGCCTTTCTCTTTGGATACGCGCTGTGCCAAACTCCTGCCGGATGGCTCGCCGACCGTTTCGGTCCAAGGCGTGTGCTTACCGCGGGAGTTCTGTGGTGGGGTATCTTCACCGCGCTTACGGCAGCGATCGCTCATTCCCTTGCCAATGCGGTGATGGTCCTGGCCGTGATCCGTTTTCTCCTTGGCGCGGGTGAAGCCATCATTTATCCTGCATCGAATCAGTTTGTCGCGCGCTGGATACCCAGTCACGAACGCGGCGTGGCCAACGGCATCATTTTCGCCGGAGTCGGCATCGGCGCTGGCGTCACTCCTCCATTTATTTCCTTCATCATGTTGCGTTACGGCTGGCGCTCGTCGTTTTTGATGAGCGCGCTGATCGGGCTCGTTGCTGGCTCCATATGGTTTCTTGCCGCGCGGGACACTCCGGAAGCGCATCCTTCCGTCTCGGCAGATGAGCTCGCCCTCATTCGGCAGGGGATTCCAGAATCGGCTGCAGCCAAAGACGCCAGCCTTCTCCCCTGGTCTACCATTTTGTCGAGTGTAAACGTCTGGATTCTTTCCCTGGCGTATTTCTGCTTCGGCTACGTCGCGTGGGTTTTCTTTAGCTGGTTCTACCTCTACCTCGCCAAGGTGCGCGGCTTGGACTTGAAGGCCAGCGCCGTCTTCGCGACTTTGCCTTTTCTTGCTATGGCCATGTGCAGTCCTTTCGGCGGGGCTATCAGCGACGCGCTCACCAAGCGTTTTGGTTCGCGATTCGGGCGTTGCGGTGTCGCGGTGCTTGGTTTCGCGCTCACCGCGATCTTCCTCGTTTTTGGATCGGCGGCTCAGGACACGCGTCTTGCCAGCTTTGTGCTTGCAGGAGGTGCGGGCTCCCTCTATCTTTCCCAGAGCTCTTTCTGGGCAGTTTCCGCTGACCTCGGCGGAAGATCCTCTGGCTCTCTCTCCGGCTTCATGAATATGGCAAATCAGATCGGTGGCATGATCACCGTATCGTTGACTCCTTTCCTTGCAGATAGATTCGGGTGGAACACGGGATTTCATGTTGCGGCAGCAATCGCCGGACTCGGCGCGATCGCCTGGCTATTGGTCAATCCCAGAGTTACCCTGTCGCCTTCGCCGGGCATTCCTCCGTTTGAGCAAAGAGAAACTGCCTAACCATGCGTACAAAGAATGCTGCCGACCTGGTCAGCCAGAGAAAAGTGACCTTGAAAAGACATGGCAGAGTGAGCGTCTGATATGTCTGTTGATCCAGCAGTACTGAATCCTGCCAACACAACTTTTGTCGGCGAGCCTTACAGTTTTACTGGCTGCACAAGCAATTCCGCTACTTGCAGGTGAACGAACGCAATTACGCCAGCCCCAACGTGCATTTGCCCTTAGCACCACGCCAGGAACATTTGGTACCGCGAACCGGCATTTCTTCCACGGCCCCGGGTTCAACAACACGGACTTCGGCATACTGAAGCGAACTGTCCTTCGCGAGCAAATAGCGTTTGATTTGCTCATCGAATTCTTCAACATCTTTAACCACGCGCAATTCATGAATCCTGGGGGCAACATCAACGACAACGGGAGCTTCGGAATCGTCACGAATGCGCAACCTCCGCGCATCGGGCAGATCAGCGCGAAATTCTATTGGTGATCCGGCAAACGAATCAGGGCAACCGGTCCGTCTGCGCTTTCGTTCGTGTGCTGTGCTAACTTAGTCTGCTCCCATGAATTGCGGATGGACCGATTCGCTGATTGACAAGGGCAGGTTGCCGCGAACTTTGCTGGTCCTCCTTCTCTCGCTCGGCTACGCCGAGGTTTCCCTCGCGCAGACAGCCCAGACTTACCGGCAGCAGGCCACGGAACTTGCTCGTGCCAAGGCGTGGGACGAAGCCATTGCAGCTTACCGGAAGTCTTTGGAGCTTGAACCTAGGGACTCTCTGACCCACTACAATCTCGCTCTCGCGCTGAAATACAAAGGCGATGCGCGCCAAGCTGCGGATGAATTTGAATCCGCATTGCGGCTCAAACCTAACTGGGCGGATGCGCACTACGGTCTGGGCGCAACCTGGTGCGATCTCCACGAGCAGGCCGCCGCTGTCAAAGAACTACGCACCGCCGTCGCGCTCGATCCAGCAAATGCTGGTGCGCACCATCTCCTTGCGCGCATTTACTCGCAGCAAAATAACCCTTCGGGGTCGCAAGGCGAATTGCGAAGGGCGCTTCGCTCCAAACCCTCTGCAGAGCTGCATTTCGAGCTCGGGCTGACGGAAGGACAGCTGGGCCATCCGCAGGAGGCGGCGAACGAGTTTCGCCGCGCCTTGCGCATGAACGCCCGCTTTGCCCAGGCGCATGTGGCGCTGGGCGCTACCCTTCGTCGCCAGGGAGATCATGGTGGCGCGCTCGGCGAATTCCGCAAAGCCGTCGAAATCGATCCCAAAGATCCTACTGCGCAGTATAACCTCGGCAAGGAGCTCAAAGCTGGTGGGGACACTGCTGACGCCATCGCCGCCTTCCAGCGGGCGATCGAACTGAAGCCTGATTTCGAAGAGGCACATTATAGCCTGGGTATCGCATTGCGCGAGCAGGGCCAAACCCAAGCGGGACAGAAAGAGCTTGAGGAACTGAAGGGGCTGCGCGAATTCCGTGCACGGCTGGCTCAATCAAAATATCTTATCCTTCAGGGCGTAGATGCCCTAAAGCAGCAGAAACTCGATGATGCATTGGCGCTCTTTCAGAAGTCCATTGACCAGAGTCCGGAATTGCCGACCGGCTATTACTACCTGGGAGTCACTTGGGATCGCAAAGCCGAACCTACGCGTGCCATTGCGGACTACCAGAAGGCGCTTGAGCTTAAACCAGATTATGCGCAAGTCCACTCAAGCTTGGGGTTGCTCTTGTGGCGGCAGGGTGATCGCGACCGAGCGCTCGAAGAGTTCCGCAAAGCCGTCATGTCCGATTCGGACTTGTCGGAGGGGCATTACAACTTGGGCCTCGCGTTGGCGCAATTAGGGGGGCTGGACGAAGCCACTCGGGAGCTGCGGGAAGCCATCAGTCTCGATCCCCACTACACCAATGCACGCATCCAGCTGGGTTTGGTACTCAGCCAGAACAACGATACGGCCGGGGCCATCAACGTCTTCCGGGAACTTGTGCGCCGAGATCCTGGTTTTGCGGAAGGTCACAATAATCTCGGTTTGGTGCTATTGCAGGCCGGCGACATCAACAAAGCGGAGGCGGAATTTGCCGAGGCTGTGCGCCTCAAGCCACGCTATGCGGAAGCGCACTACAATCTCGCATTGGCTCTTCATCAGCAAGGAAAGGAGGCAGGGTCGCGCGCCGAGTTCGAGCGAGCTTTCGAAATTTCACCGGAACTGAGAAACGCGTCTCGCCCTTAGCCATGTATTTTCCAAGATTGGTGGTGTCGCTGGTAGTGGCGGTGGGGATTGCTCTTGTTTGGAGGGCATCCGGATTGGGATTCTCTGCGCCCGGCAGATTCTTGCCCGACGGGACGCAATCAGCGCCGACGGCCAATGCCGCTAAGGTTTGCGAATTTTCTACGCCAGGAGCTTCTCTTTCCGCTCCGTACGTCGCGCAACCGCCAGTGCTGAACACGAATCCCCATTCTCCTACCTGGTCGCACGCATCTTCCGCGTGGATGGAAAAAGACTGCACACACCGGATCGACTATCCGAAGCTCAGAACCGAGGTACGCGCATTTTGGACCGACTCCGACTTGTATCTGCTGTTCATTTCCCCTTATTACGAACTGAATCTTTGGTTGCCACCGGATAACAGCAAGGACCGCCTCAAGCTTTGGGATCGCGACGTGGTTGAGTTTTTCTTGGGCGACAATTGGACCAACATCAATGTTTATCGCGAGTTCGAGATCGCACCCACGGGAGATTGGGTGGATCTGGCCATAGACCGGGATCATGACCGTTATGACGCCGAATGGAACTCCGGCTGGGAGCGGCAAGGGCGAATCGATAAAAAAAACCATATCTGGTATGCGGCAGCCCGCGTGCCCTTGCATTCGGTCAGCGAGAAAAAAGTGGGTGCAGGGACGAAGTGGCGCGTCAACCTTTACCGCATCGATGGGCTCGGCGCCGATCCCCAGCGGCGCTTCTTGTGTTGGCAGCCCACTTGTGTCGTCAACCGCGATCCCAACCACGTGCCTGAACATTTTGGCACCTTGATTTTCGTCCAGTGAAAGGAAGGTAACGGAGGAAACGCATGTCTCTCGCACAAGAATCAAACCGCCGCGGATTCATGAAAATGTTGGCCGCCTCGCCGCTGCTGGCTCAGATTGCTGCTTATCAGTTTTATGAAAAATCCGCCGCGGCGATCGGACTTGACCCGCGCGGGAATGTCTACAGCCGGCTGGGCGTCAAGACGGTGATCAATTGTCGTGGAACATGGACCTATCTGAGCGGTTCGCTGCAATTTCCGGAAGTTCGTGCCGCAGAAGAACAAGCAGGGAAGTATTTTGTCAACATAGTTGAACTACAGCGCGGCGTGGGACGCAGATTGGCTGAACTAACCGGAGCGGAATCCGGAATCATTACATCGGGAGCGGCAGGCGCGATGGCTGCCGCCACCGCGGCGTGCATAGCCGGAAGCGATCCCAAAAAGATCTGGCAACTTCCCGACATTACCGGGTTAAAGCACGAAGTCATTATGGTCGGCGGGCGCAGCGCGTTTGACAATGCCATTCGACTCACGGGTGCAAAGCTGGTCCTGGTCGAGAAACCCGACGACATTGTCAACGCCATCAGCAACGACACCGCAATGATTTACACGACTCACTTGGGAGACAAACTCGTGCGCGAAGCGTCCATCGCCAAAGAGCACAACGTGCCTCTTTTGCTCGACGATGCTGCGGGGATTCCCCCCATCGACAATATCCAGTTATACGCAAAAATGAAACTCGACTTGTATACATTTTCCGGTGGTAAGGGCTTGCGGGGACCGCAGTGCAGCGGGGTACTCCTGGGCCGCAAGGACCTAATCGAAGCTGCTCTGCATAATTCCTGCCCGTTCGAAGGCTCCGTGTGTCGGGCCATGAAGGTTGGAAAGGAAGAGGTCATCGGCTGCCTCACGGCCATCGAGACCTGGCTTAAGACGGATTCCAAGAAACTTTACGCCGAGTGGAACGCGCGCGTGGATCGCGTCGCGAAACTGGTAGAGACAGTTCCTGGCGTGCGCACGGAGATCTACATACCTGATGACGGGAATCGTTTTCCCACCTTGAGGGTATCGTGGGATCAGAAGGCTTGGGGTTTCGGCATCACAGACTGCGTTCAAAAACTCCGCGAAGGAGACCCGGTCATCGAAGTGCTTGGCGTGGACAATCCCAGCATGGTCTCTGCTGTGCGCGAAGGCGTGGAAAAGCCAAATCCAAACCCCAAGGAGCTCAAAGAACAAGATCACATCGAGTTGGTTTCCATGACCATTCAACCCGGTGAAGAAATGATCGTGGGGCAGCGGCTGCGAGCGATTCTAAACGCGGCTCGTAAGGGGAATGCTGCATGAGATTCGCTTTGCTTGTGCTTGCCTGCGTCCTTTTCGCTTCTTTGCGGGTGCAGCCGCATCCCGTAGTGCCGCAATCAGCGCCCCCATCCCATGAGGGCATGGGTTCGCCTGCGGTTGAGGCAGGAGGCTACGCGTACGTTTCCGGGCAAGGGCCCCGCCGCCCTGACGGGAGCATTCCCGCAAAATTTGCCGATCAGGTTCGCCAGGCCCTTGAGAATGTCCGAACCGTGATCGGGGCAATGGGTCTGACGATGGATCACGTGGTTTATATTCACGTCTACCTGGAAGATACAGAACGCTACTCGGAGCTTAACGAAGTCTTCGCCGATTACTTTCGCAAGGATCCCCCCGCGCGTGCCGTCTTGGGCGTGGCGCGCCTTCCTGAGCCTCCCGTTCAGATTACCGCTGTCGCTGTTCGCGATCTCCAGGGGAAGCGGCCCGTGTTTGAGCCGGGTTCTCCCCCAAACAAGGCGTACTCGCCGGGAATGCTGACGCATGACCGCCTATTTGTTTCCACGATGCCAGGGAGTGATCCTGCAACCGGAAATGTTCCTCAAGACCCGGCAGGGCAGGTGAATCTGGCGCTTGATCGCATGAAGTCTGTGCTCCAGGCTGCAGGTCTTGGCATGGCTCACATGGTGTTTGTGAACCCCTACCTGACTTCCGAAGTTCCCATGCGAATCATGAATCAGCAATACGCGCAGCGCTTCGAATTTGGGAACACTCCCGGTCGTGCCACCATCGAGGTTTCCAGCCTGCCTCAAGGCGCGCACATCGCGTACACCGGCGTGGCGGTGCGCGATCTGAGCCAGCGGCGGGCCATACGCCCCAAGAACATGCCGCCAAGTCCCACCGCGAGCCCCTGTGTTTTCGCCGGCGACACGCTGTATTGTTCGGCGAAGAGCGGTTTCATTCCGGGGCCCAATGGCGGGGTTTACGCTGCAACCGCCTTGGACCAAACTCGTCAGACCATGCGGAACTTGTTAGACAACTTGGAAGAGGCCGATATGAATTACAGTCAAGTCGTCTCGACAACCATTTACTTGGACGACTTATCAGACAGCCCGATCTTTGCGAAGGTGTATAAGAAGTTCTTCAGTGGGGCTCTCCCTGCGGAAACCACAGTTCAGCAAATCAAATCTGTTGAACGAAAGCCGGACGCCGAGGGGCACTATCCGGACTTGGAGCAAATGTCTCTCATCGCCGTGCGCGGACCGCGGGATTCGGGCCCGCGGCCGGAACAGGTCACAAGGAGCGAGAGGTTGAGCCGATAGGGACTCCCTTGGAATTCGGGCGAGATGAGGGTGGTTCAGGTTGCGCCGAATATTCCTCCGCTATTTTGCGCTTCGTTGTTTTCGAATCTCCTCCAAGCGCTTCTTCAAATACTCCTGATATTCCTGCAATAGCTTTGCATCGCTCGGGGTGGAATAAATCTCGCTCGACTTGTACTTCCCTTCGTCAAACTTCTTTTTCGTCCACTCATCGTGAATGCGGATCTCATCCGCGCGGTCGAGGACTTCTCTCACCAGTTGTGGCGGAACAAAATACACGCCTTCGCGGTCGCCAACAACGAGGTCACCCGGCATCACCGTCACCCCGCCGATGCGCACGGGAATATTGATGCCCGTTAGCATGACATTTCCGATCGGCGTGGGATCAACGGATCGAAAATAGGCGGGCATATCGATCTCCGCAATTCCGTTGAGGTCCCGGATACTTCCATCCACAACCAGCCCGCCGCCGTTGGTCGCCTTCATGACGTAATAAAAGAGGTTGTCGCCGACGATGGTCCCATTCACCTTCTTGCCAAAAATGTCCACAACCAGCACATCGCCAGGCTGCAGCATATCGATCGCCGTCTGATTCGTGAGCCGCGGAACGCCACGGTCTTTCGCTTTGTTTCTGGCGATTTCGTCGACGTCCGGGCGTAACGGCATGAATTGCACGGTAAAAGCCCTCCCAACCATGGGCTTTCCGGGATGCAGGATTTGAAATCCATCCGCGTACTGGTTGTTGAAGCCTCTTTGCTGAAGAACGGCCCAAACTTCCTCGGAAGAGAGTTCGCGCGCGCGTTCCAGCAGGTCGTTTGGCACTTTGGGCCTGCCGTCGGGGAAGCGGTCAAATGGCTCCAGTGCCGTGTAATCCACTAGATCCTGTTTAGAGAAGCTCATTAGTTGCGCCCGCGCCAATGTAGGTGCAACCAGAGTAAGAACGCACACGGAAAGAGCTGCCTTAGCGCTCAGGCTGTTGAGAAGGCTAGCGGCAAAATCTTTCATAGGATTCCTCCAACGCGGTGAGTACCTTGACTCGCGACTACCCACCCTGTTCATTCACTGTCGCGAGCCGAAAACTCTCAAATGCGCGGGTATTTGTCAAACTCGAAGGCTTGTCTGGACACCGCAATCTCGGTATTGTGTCCTGCAATATTCAAGAAGTGCGCAAAACCGCTGTGGGAGTATACAAACTATGCGCAATAAAAATCGCCCGCTACTGGATCGCCGCGAAATTTTGAAATCCTCCGCCGCCGCTTTGGGCAGTTCGCTGCTCTTAGGAGAATCGATGGACGCTTATCCCAAAGGCGTTAATACCAACTCGCGGCCCTCAGATCTGAAGATCACCGACCTTCGTGTAGCTACCGTTGTGAAGCCAGGGCCCAGCCCTTGTCCGTTGATTCGAATCGATACCAATCAGGGCGTGAGCGGACTCGGGGAAGTACGCGACGGTGCCAGCCCCACTTACGTCCTTTTCTTAAAAAGCCGCATCCTGGGCGAAAATCCATTACAAATCGACAAAATCTTCCGCAAGATCAAACAGTTCGGTGGACACGCACGTCAAGCCGGCGGAGTTTGTGCCATCGAAATGGCGTTGTGGGACATCGCGGGCAAGGTTTATAACGCCCCCGTCTACGCAATGCTGGGTGGTAAATTCCGCGACAAGATTCGCATCTATGCAGATACGGAGGAATCCAGAGACCCCGAAATTTACGCCCAGCGGATGAAAGAGCGCAAAGAAGGAATGGGACTGACCTGGCTGAAAATGGATTTGGGGATCGAGATGGTCGCCGACACGCCTGGTACGGTCACCAATCCCACGGACTTGAACCAATGGGAGGCGAACCAGCTTCCTCATCCCTTCTTGGCGATGGAAGTAACGAACAAAGGTATTGCAATGCTTGAGGAATACGTCGCGGCCGTCCGTAATGCCGTGGGCATGGAAATCCCGCTTGCCATGGACCATCTTGGACATCTTGGGGTGAAGTCCATCATCCGCCTCGGCAAAGCCTATGAAAAATACAACTTGTCCTGGATGGAGGATGTGATCCCTTGGACGTACCCAGACTTGCTCAAGCAGATTTCCGACCAGAGCCCGACCCCCATCCTAACCGGCGAGGATATTTACTTGAAAGAGCCGTTTCGCCTCCTGTGCGAAAGGCATGCCATTAGTAAGATCCATCCCGACCTCGCCACCTCGGGAGGCATCCTGGAAACTCACAAGATCGGGGACATGGCGGAGGAATATGGGGTCCCCATGGCCATGCACTTTGCTGGAACACCAGTCTGCTGCATGGCGAACGTGCATTGCGCTGCCGCCACTCAGAATTTCCTGGCGCTCGAGAATCACTCTCTCGACGTGCCCTGGTGGTCATCGCTGGTCCAAGAAGGAGTCAACAATTCAATTGTGAAACGCGGCTGGATTGAGCTCCCTGATCGACCTGGTCTCGGCGTAACTCTCAACGAGGATGTAGTGCGGCAGCACTTGGCGCCAGGAACAGGCTACTTTGAGCCCACCCCACAATGGGATCATGAGCACTCCTGGGATCGACTCTGGAGTTAGATGGTTGGCAGGGGCGGCAGGGATCAAATTCCTCCAGGCTAAGATCTATAGTAACTTGATTCTGTGACGGGCTCGTCTAGGTTGACACAGCCACTGAACGTGTAAGTGTATCCGGGGTGAGCTGTGATGGTGTCGGTCGATAAGGCGACAGTCTCGTGTGGCACGAGCGCCGTAAGCGGGAGGGATTTGCGGACGTTTTAGGCAGATATGCAAGCAATCACTGCGATTTCGCGTACTCCGCTTTGGCTTGCTTGAGGATGGCGTTTAATAAATCGCCCATACTCCGGGTGTAACGACCTCTAATAAGTGCCCATCAGGGTCGCGAAAAAACAGCGCCTCTGCTCCATATTTCCAAGACTCGCGAAACTCGATCGGGACGCCTTGCGAAACGATCCAATTTTCCCAAGCCGACAATTCCGAACGAGCAATGCCGAATGCGACGTGGATCGACCCGGAGGCGTCTGTGTCGGGGGTCGCACCTTTCTTGAACAGCAACAACACACTGCGATCGCCCGCGCGCATTGCACACAGCCGCGCTTTATCGTCCAGCTTGTCGCCGTCGAGGTCCATAACTTCAAAGCCGAAGACCCGTCGGTAGAACTCAGCCGAGCGCGCCACACTCTCTACGTACAAAGAGGTCTCGAGAATCCCATTCACCCTTGGAGGGGTCTTCGGCTGTTCAGCCATGATAAGTAGTTCCTTCCCGCGGGGCTTATGGAGGCTTCTGGCGATTGCTGCATTAGAGCACGATAGTCCAAATTATGCTGCGCCAACTTCCGTTCCGTCGGAGCCACGATAGCAAACCGCACGAGGGCATTCCACATCCTTCCGGCGGGGCATTCGGGTGCGGTTCTAATCAAATATCCCACTCTTTTCCTCGCCGGGCTTCAACTACGGCGCCGGGGAGAACGGCGGGTTGGAGGTTCGAGTCCTCCCCGGTTCACCAAATTGTCCTGTGATCTGTTTCGGACCATCATTCTTTCTTGGCAACCGTTAAATCGCCCGGCCTGTCTCCCTTGGACAAGGTCCAGCCGGACGCGAGCGTTAGCTTCCAGCCGTTTCCTTTAACCTCGCCTGCCGTACCGGCACTGTCCTTCGGTGCTTCCACCGCAACGCGCACGAATCTGCCCTGCCCGCGAACGATGAGCGCTCCTCGGCTAGCCTCGAGAACACCCCACCTGTCCGTGACGCGCAGCGTCGTATAGGCGCTGTAAGTGTCGTCAATCGGAATGACACCGTTAGGGTCAAAGCTGAAGTGGAACTGCTCCATCACCGGCAGCGCCAGCACAGGGCCGGTAACCAAACGCTTTTTGTAATCTTCGAGCTGCGCTTTTCGCTGTTCTTCTTGCTGCGTTTCGAGCCAACGGAGCGCTACACCGTCGTAAACGGTTGCCCTTTGCTCTGCGGCTGCGGATAAATCCGGTGGCAGCACAACGCTGTAGGATTGCTGCAGGAGATCTCCCAAGTTCGATTTTGACGTCAAGCTCTTGCGCCACGGTTTGCCCGACAAATCCAACAACAGGCCATAGGCCGGTCCGCTGACATAGGCAAAAGATCGCGAGAAGGCCGGTTCCGATTCCGCCGAACTAAATCGTCCGATGACCGCTTCCACCGCGGCCGCATCGGAAGTGCCTCGCAGTTTGTAACCGGTATATTCTGCGAGCCCTTCATTCAACTCGAGTTGTTGTTCTTCATCTTCTTGGGCTTTTGGGAAAAGCGCCTGCCTACGCAAGCGAAACAGCAGCGCGTCTTCAACTGCGCGCCGGCGTTCTGCGGGCGGCGCCTCTGGTCGGGCCAGTGCCTGCCGTAGCGCCCGCCACTCCAGTTGAAGCCAGATCCGGCCTTCGAGCGTGCCCAGATGTGCGTTTGGCGGACTAAGGGCCGGCAGGCCCAAATCGTCCTGAATCCGGTGAAACAATTCATGCATCAGCAACCGCGCCCGTCGTGTAGGGCTCTCGGGCAGCGGCCACATAACCATCGTCCAATGCACGCCAGCCCAGGACGTGGCCGTGTTGGCGATGTTGACTTCCTCAGGCAACTTCCCCGCGAATACGCCGTTTTGTGCTTTTAGCCACGATTCAGAGTCCGCCTGATTGGCCGCCAGCGACCTCGTGTCCGGATCAGCGAACAACATGGGCCCACATAAACTCTTGTCCCACAATTTTCCGGCATCGCTCTCACAGATCTTTCGCGCTTCGTCGAAGTAGCGCTTCGCTTGCACTAGATCAATGCTTTGCGATTGTGCCACCACGACGTGAGGCGCCATGGCCATGACGAAAGCCGGAAGCCCGCAGCACAGCGTCCTATGAAAGAAGCCTCGGGGGATCATCTTTACCTCCCGTGAAGCACAAGGAGCACGATAGCTGCTGCACGAGTACGACGTTGATCGGATACGCCGCGCATATTGCGCCGTTTGGCGGCGTAGGATTTCATGGCTGCGTGACACCGTCAGTCCTCCGGTTCCTGCGTCACGATATGCACATCTACGGCAGGCGACTCGCGCAGAAAGCGGTGCACGGCCGAAAGATAAAGGTATTTCCTCCAATCGTGTACCGGCGCCCTGCCAAAGATCACCTGCGTAATGTGCTTGGAGCGCACAAAATCCGCTACGGCATCCGCCACGCTTTTTCCTTTCAAGCGAATCACCTTGGCGCCCAGGCTTTCCGCAAATCGCAAGTTGGCAGCCAGCGCATTCGAATTGGACTCGCGGGCGCCGAAGCCGAACTCCCGGTCCACGTGAACGACGTACAGCTCAGCATCCATGCGTCGCGCCATTCGCGCGCCGCGAGCAATGAGATATTGGCCCGCGGGATTCGCGGAAATGCACACGGCCATGCGTTCCCGCACTCCCCAATTTTTCCGGATATCTTGCGCCTCCATGTAGGATTCGAGGCTGCGGTCCACTTGCTCGGCGACCTGCCGCAACGCTAATTCGCGCAGTGCGATCAAGTTGCCGCGGCGAAAGAAGTTTTTCAGCGAACGCTCCACTTTTTCCGTGCTGTACACATCGCCGCGCTTCATCCGGTTAACCAGGGCTTCGGGCGTCAGATCCACCATCACCGTTTCCGACGCTGTCAGTGGCACCCAATCAGGCACCGTCTCGCGCACCGTGATACCGGTGATGGAGCGCACGACCGGCGCAAGACTCTCGATATGCTGAATATTCAACGTAGAAATCACATCGATATTTGCGGCCAGAAGTTCGTGCACGTCTTCGTAGCGTTTGCGGTGTTTGCTCCCGGGAATATTGGTATGCGCAAGCTCATCGACCAATGCCACGGCCGGGCGTCGCGCGAGAGTCGCATCGACGTCCATTTCCTCGAAGACCGTCCCTTTGTATTCAATCTTCTTGCGCGGAACTTTTTCCAATTGTTCCACAAGCTCTTCAATTCCTTGGCGCCCATGTGTTTCCACGACGCCGATGACTACGTCTTCGCCACGGCTCCGCCGCCTCAGCGCTTCACTGAGCATGCTGAAAGTTTTTCCGACGCCCGGCGCGTAGCCCAAAAAAAGCTTGAACACGCCGCTCGTCTTCTGCGGCGGCGAGGCGATTTCCAGCCATTCTTCAGGCTTTTTCGGCAAGGCTAACTCCACATCCAGGCAGCGGGCTGGGCTAGAATGTACGCATGCAGAGATTCCTCGGCGGGCGTGCCATGGGAGTGGTCGTATCTCTGGCTGTGGTCGCCGGCATCACTCTTTTTTATCGTCACGTTGTAAGTGTAAACCACACCACCGTCGCGCTGTCTTTTCTGCTGGCCATTTTAGCAGTTTCGGCAGTGTGGGGAATGCTGGTTTCCGCGTTCATTTCCATCGTGGCCATGCTCACGTTCAATTATTTCTTCTTGCCCCCGGTGGGAACCTTCACAATTGCGGATCCGCAAAACTGGGTAGCTCTGTTTGCGTTTCTGGTCACCTCGATAACCGGCAGCCGGCTCTCTTCGCGTATTCGCAAAGAAGCCCATGAGGCGCATCAGCGCAGGCGCGAAGTGGAGCGCTTGTACAGCTTCAGCCGGCAGCTCCTCGGGGAAGGCAACGTCATCCAATTGATGAACGCCATTCCGGACTACCTTGTGGAGAGCTTTGAAGCTGGCGCAGCCGAGCTTTTCCTCCCGCAGAAAGACAAGTTCTATCGTTCCGGATTCGGCGCCGCCCATCTCAACGAAAAGAAGATGAAAATCGCATTTTTGAACGATGAACTCGCTGTGGACGCCGAACGTGCGGAGTATTTCATTCCCGTGCGGATGGGCGTGCGTCCCATTGCCAGCTTAGGAATTTCCGGAGCCCAGCTCTCGCGTCAATCCTTGGAAGCTCTGGGCACGTTGGTAGCCATCGCTATCGAGCGCGCGCGTGCTGTCGAGCAATTCGGCCAAACTGAAGCGGAGAGGCAGGGCGAACGTTTGAAATCCGCCTTGCTCGATTCCATCACGCATGACTTTCGCACTCCGCTGACCTCGATGAAGGCCGCGGTGACGGGTCTTTTGGCATCCGCCGAGTTCGATTCCCCACAATCCCACGAACTCCTGACGATCATCAATGAGGAGTGCGACCGCCTGAATCACCTTGTCGAAGAAGCTGGCGAGATGGCCAAGCTGGAAGCGGGAGAGGTGACGCTCGATCTCGCTCCAACATCGATCGAGGACATCATTGACGCCGCGCTGGCGCATTGCAAGAGCGCGTTGGCCGGGCGCCGCGTCGACGTCCGCGTAGCTGACGGCCTTCCCCCGGTGCGGGCCGATCTCGAGCGCGCGAAAGAATCGCTCGTTCAGTTGATCGAAAACGCCAATCTCTACTCGCCCAAAGAGCAGCCCATTACCATTGCCGCTGAACTTACGGGCGACACCGTAACCACCAGCGTTGCCGACCGCGGCCCTGGCATCGATGATTTCGAGCAGACTATGATTTTTGACAAGTTCTATCGCGGAAAAGACCAGCGCTATCTCGTTCACGGCACCGGCATGGGCCTGCCGATCGCAAAAGCGATTATTGCCGCGCAGCAAGGGAACATCAGCGTCACCAGTCAGTTGGGCCATGGCTCGGTGTTTTCTTTCACCCTGCCCGTGGACCACACCCAGGCCGCCGACCGCGTTCATAAGGATGTCCGGTGAGCGCTGCCAACATTCTTGTTGTTGACGACGAGCCGCAGATTCGCCGCGTGCTGCGCTCCACGCTTACAACCCAAGGCTACGTGATTACCGAAGCTAAGACCGGCGAAGAAGCCCTCGAATCGCTGCGCAAGGAACGGCCCGACTTAGTGCTCCTGGACATGAACATGCCCGGCATGGGTGGTGTCGAGACTTGCCGCGAGATTCGCGGTGCCTGCGACGCACCCGTGATCATGCTCACCGTGCGCAATGCCGAGCGCGACAAAGTGACCGCTCTCGATGCCGGCGCCGACGATTACGTCGTCAAGCCCTTTGGCATGGAAGAACTTCTCGCTCGCATTCGTTCCGCGCTTCGCCGTTACGCCCCGGCCGACAGCCTTCCCTCATTCGTATCCAAGGACCTGACCATTGATTTCCAGGCGCGCCAGGTGGCGGTGCGCGGCCGCGAAGTGCATCTTACCCCCAAAGAATACGAGGTTCTCAAACACCTAGTCGCTAATCAGGGAAAGCCGCTTACCCATCGCCGTCTCTTGCAAGCCGTATGGGGTCCGGATTACGGCGAAGAAACCGAAAGCTTGCGCGTGGTGATCAATCAATTGCGCAAGAAGCTGGAGGCCGATCCCGCGCATCCAAAGTACATTTTCACCGAGCCATGGGTCGGCTACCGCTTTCAGCCTCTCCGCGCCAGCGCAGCAAAGCCTGCCGCGCGCAAAGGATGATTCGAGGCCCGCCGGCACGAATCCTAAGGTGAGCGATTCCCTGGCTGCGGCACCTTGCTAGCAGCTAGCCACGCAGTTTTGTTTTCCGTGCCTTACTTCGGTGCGGGAAGCTGGCTCAGCACCTTGCCGCCTTCATCGAGAAACTGAATCGTTGGCGAGCCATCGGCCGCCACCTTGATGATCAGCCGGTCGTGCCCTTTCGTGTCTCTCATTTTCAAAACCGCGGACGTGTCCGTCGCTCGGCCTAGTACAATCCGGTTGGCATCTCCCGGATGTGTCTCCATGAATTTCTTCCATTCCCCCTGCCGCTGTTCGGCTGGGAGCGCATCGATCCTTTTCTTTGCCTCAAACGCGTCCATAATCGAATAGTCGCCTCGGTCCGTAAAGTTCATCACCGAGTAGTGTTGGCCTCCTTCCTGCCCGGCATCCAGCGAAAACACCTGGTCCTGCATGTACTGATCGAAGCTGAGATGTCCGTTGTTTTGAATTTCCCCGTTCTTGTCCTTCCAGCCATCGAAGGTTAGCCCGCCCATCTCTGTCCCCTCTTCATTTAGGAAGAGCAGTCCTGTGTCGTGGCGGTCTGGCCGCGCGATTTCTTTCCCGTTGACAAACGAACCCGGGAACTTCGCCTTATTGGAAATCACCAACCGCAGTGTGCCATCCGGCTCAACAATGTTGATCCGGTGCACGTCGATTTCATCGAACGTTGTCTTCTTCGAGTCCGCAAATCCGGCAAACACCGTGACCGCAAACACCGCCGTCAACACTCCCGCATAGATCTCCAGAAACCGATCTTTCGAAACGAATTTCATCTCCACGCCTCCTTCGCTCCGCAGTGCAGGTTGCAAAACAATAAGACAGTCGACCAGGTGTCATCCTGCGCCTGCCTGCCGTCAGGCAGGCGCAGCGAGGGACCTGCTCTTCTCCTTTTCCGAAAAAGCACATCCTCGCGCCAAAGCTCCTCCCTACTTCCTATTGACATTCTATAGGTAGACCTGTACGATTCCTATCGAATGTCGATAGGAGAAACGCTTGAACTCCGAACCTACCACTCTTCTGCCAGGAACTTTGGACCTGCTCATCTTGAAATCCTTGGCCACCGGCGAGCTGCACGGCCTGGGCATCTCCCGCAGAATCCAGCAAATCACCGGCGGCACTTTTGTCGTCAAGCCGGGCTCGCTTTTTCCCGCTCTCCACCGCATGGAAGAAGAAGGCTGGACTTCCTCCTTTTGGGGCGACTCGGAAAACAATCGCCGCGCGAAATACTACCGCTTGACCAAGGCGGGACGGAAGCAACTCGAAGTCGAATCCCGGCGCTGGGGACGCATCTCCTGGGCCATCACCCAAGCTTTGCAAGCGTCGTAGGAGCTTGTTGAAAAATGCTCTTCGTTGTCATTCCGAGCGAAGCGAGGAATCTGCTTTTTCGGAAGAATTCAAGAAGCAACGCGATTCTTCGTCGCATCGGTCCTCGACTCGCTCAACCCGGTAGCGTTGTAGAGGTGTAGCATGCCGCTCTTGGTCAAAGCCCGCAGTTTTCTCCGAAATCTCTTTTTCTCTCGGCGTGTCGACCAAGACCTCGACCAGGAGGTTCGCTCGCACCTCCAATTGCTGATCGACGAAAACCTTCGCGCCGGCATGCCGCCGAAGGAAGCCGAGCGCGCCGCGCGTATGGAGCTTGGCGGCGCCGAACAGGTGAAAGAACGGGTCCGCGACAAACGCCTTGGCAATGGGCTCCACTCCTTGCTCTCCGATTGCCGCTTTGGCGCGCGCCAACTCTACAAGAATCCCGGCTTCACGCTCACCGTGGTCCTCACTCTGGCGCTTTCCGTTGGCGCTAACACCGCGATCTTTTCCTTGGTGAACGCGCTGCTGTTGAAGAGCCTGCCTTACTCACATCCGGGACGCATGGGCGCTATTTATACGCGAATCATCGGTTCGGAAACGTCCGATAAATACCACAACGTAAATGGAGAGCAATGGGAGCTGCTGCGTGACCATGTTCCCGCCCTGATCTCGGCTGTTTCGGGAGGTACCACAGGCGTGAACCTCAGAGCGGGTTCACGCGTGGAATACGTCCACAGAGGACGTGTTTCGGGGCACTATTTTGACGTGCTGGCGATTCAGCCTGTCCTGGGCCGCAATTTTTCGGAAGACGAGGACCGGCCCCACGGGCCTAGGGCCGTCATTCTCAGCTACGACCTTTGGCGAAATGTTTTCGGAGCCGACCCGGCCCTTCTTGGACAATCCATCCTGCTCCGCAGCGAACCATGCACCGTAGTAGGCGTGCTGCCGCAGGGTGCCACGACTCCCTTGAACGCGGACGTGTACACGCCGCTTCAGCCGAGCCGCGACGGCGAAGGCCGTGGAACGAATTTTACTGCCGTTATCCGACTCCGCGAGGGCGCGACTTGGCAACAGGCAGATGCGCAAATCAACCGCGTCTGGTCAACTCGTGCGGGACGCTATGAATTGGCGGAAAACCCCAGCGCGAATGTGAGCTACCACTCCGTGCCATTGCAGAAAAGCGAAACCGATCCGCTGCGTCCGCAGGTGCTTGCGCTAATGCTTGCAGCCGGCCTCATCCTACTAATCGCGTGCGCCAACCTGGCCGGCCTGACCCTGGTGCGCATGTTGCGCCGCACCTCAGAAGTGGCCACGCGCCTCGCGCTCGGTGCCTCCGGCTGGCAGATTCAGCGGCAGTTCTGGATCGAAAACCTCCTGCTTGCCCTTGTGGGCGGAGCTGTAGGCATTGGCGTCGCCTTACTCTCTCTAAAGCAACTCCTCCTCCTGCTGCCTGAACATTTTCTTCCCGTCCCGAATGTTTCTCTCGACGGCCGTGTGCTGGCTTTCACGCTGGCCGTCTCTATTTTGACCAGCTTGCTCTTCGGCATGCTCCCGGCACTCGCCGCGCGCAGAGTCGATCTGCGGTCGTCGATGGCTGATCGGAGTTCGGTTCGCGGCGGCAGCCTGCGCTTGCGCCAATCGCTGATTACTGGCGAAGTCGCCCTCACGGTGATGCTCCTTGCCGCGTCCGGCTTGCTTATCCGCAGCCTGATCCACTTGGAAACGTTGCCCCCGGGGTTCAATCCCAACGGCTTGACGGTTGGAAAAGCCTCGCTTGACGATGTCCGCTATCACGATCCGGCAGCTTTCCGAAAGTTATTGGACGAGAGCACGGCCGCAATGCGGCAAATTCCCGGAGTGCAAAATGCCGCCGTCGGTTTGAATGTTCCTTACGAGTTCGTCGGGAACGACTGGGTCACGCTCAGTGATGGCAAGGAAGCTGGCCACCAGGGCGGGTCAGATTGGGTCTACGTCACGCCTGGATATTTCGACACCCTGCAGATGCCGGTGCTTGCGGGCCGCGTGTTTACCGACGTGGATGGCCCCAATACGCAGAAGGTGGTCGTGGTGAACCATGCCTTCGCACAAAAGTTTTACGGCGGAGGTAATCCTGTGGGCCGCTACATCGACAAAGACACGCTGATTGTGGGCGAAGTAGCCGACGTCCCGATTTCCTCCGGTTTGGATCCCGTCGCTCCGATCCAAACGGAGCAGACGATGTACATTCCCGCCACGCAAGTGGAGGGGCCGTTACTCGTGCTGCTCCATCAGTGGCTCCAACCGGACTGGATTGTCCGCACCGCAGGTCCCGTGGAAGGACTAACCGCCGCGATGCAGCGCGCCCTGGCCACCGCCGATCCTAACCTGCCTGCTTCCGGCTTCTACAGCATGAAGGATCTTCTGGCCCGAACTCTGGCAACACAGCGAATCGAAGTTGCGCTGCTGGGCGCCCTGGCGTCACTGGCGTTGGTGTTGAGTGCCGTTGGAATCTTCGCTCTCGTGGCCAACATGGTCGCGCAGCGAACGCGCGAGATCGGCATCCGCATGGCCCTGGGCTCCAGCATAGGGCAAGTCATGGTCCAGACCGGACGCTCTGGAGCGGCCGCTTCACTACTGGGTCTGGTTTTGGGGCTGGCCCTTTCGGGAGGGGCCCTGCGCGTCATGCGCAGCGTCCTTTATGGGATCGGCGTTTACGATGGCACGACCATTTTCGCGGTCGTGCTCACGCTTTCTGCCGTGACGCTTTTCGCCACCGCACTGCCTGCACTGCGCATTGCCAGCATCGACCCCGCCCGCACCCTCCGCGAAGAATAAAAACATCCCACGTCTCAGGGCGGGGCACCGGCTCAGTGCGGCATGTTCATACCTTGTTCATACCCTTGAAGAATTGCATGGCCAAGTTCAGGAAATGAGGTCACCTGCAAGTCTTGTTTGGGGGCAGCTACGCGTCACTTTGTGAGAGAGCCGGTGGGACAACTCTTGATTCGCCCTGCGAAGGCAACTCCGACCCTCTGAATGGTTGGATTCGTTGATAAGTCAAGTATTTAGCTGCACTTACCAACACCCACCAATAGGTAAAAACGGGGCTTTCGGGTACAACTTGGGTACAACTTTGTGCCTCATCCTGCTAAGAGGATGAAAAACCATCATTCGTTCGAATCCGACTCGCGCCTCCATATCCAAAAAGGTTATTCGCGTCTGAAAGAGAAAGCGGCGAGGCGTCGGCCTGCAAAGCCGATCTTAGTGGGTTCGAGTCCCCACCGTCACCTCCATATTTTACTGGCTTTCCAGATGATACCCGAGCGTGTTACCAGTGCTTGCCTCAACAAACTTTGTCATTTGATGTGCTTCGAAGTTCAGAACTAAGCGAAATACAAATTTGATTGCGCCCGGGCTGGTTTTGCTGGTTTGGTCTCCGTTTTTATCTGCGTAAAAGTCTGTAAGTGCTGTCAGAGAATGATCGTCCCAACTTGTGACGGGGAAAGTATTCGTGGACATAACCACAGAGTCTTTTGCGCTGGCTTGCGCTTCTGTCAAGAAGCACACCCCGTTGCTGTTGCCTTTTGTCACCTCCTTTTCAGTCGTCACACGAGCACAGAACAGGCTCACGCCTTCGTGCGATTCCTTCCATTTACCAACGGCGAAGGCCGCGTTGATATTTCCATTCACAGTTTGGGCATTCGCCGCTGGCCGTAAAACGAACAGAAGAAACCAGCAAATCAAACTGACTCCGAATCTAATTCTCATGTTTGCTCCGCATTTAGTTCCTCTACGACAAGGTGCCGCTGCATTTCTGTATCACCATCTTCCCATAAGCCATCCCATGACACTTGGACACGCAAAACCTTGGAATCCGCTTGACTCGAAC
>Ga0209808_1000008_pt1 | contig 128854 bp, 120 predicted proteins | sample GraSoiAngelo_157_FD_186171 | JGI IMG/M metagenome (GOLD analysis project Ga0209808, IMG submission 186171) | Grasslands soil microbial communities from the Angelo Coastal Reserve, California, USA - 14_1009_16_20cm (SPAdes) (version 2) | ecosystem: Environmental > Terrestrial > Soil >... | reverse complement strand
AATCCTCAGTGCTCGTGAGAGTGCTTGTTTATTGGGCTAAAAGCAACTATTCGGCGAGAAGAGGAGCTTCCGTAATGATACTGTAGTGTATAAAGGATACCGAATTATTTATGCGCAGCCGCTAAGCGGGGGCGTGGTTCTGTTCTTTTCACGCAAGTTCTGGGTCCGCTCACCGCCAACCTTCAAGTCGCAGACAACGCTCCCGGCACTCCGCAAACCCTGGTCCTCAACGGCACCGGCTTCGCCCCCGCGCCTGCTATCGCTTTTTCTCCCGCTGCTCCCTCGTTTCCGGGCACCACCCAGGGAGCTTCCAGCGCGCCTCACACGTTGACGGTCATCAGCTCCGGAGACGCGGACCTGCACATTTCCTCAGTTTCTCTCGCCGGACCCAACCCTTCCGATTTCCGCTTCACCAACAATTGCACCGGCCCGCTCGCACTCGGCTCCAACTGCACCATCTCCCTGGTTTTCAGCCCCACGGCTGCCGGCCAGCGCAATCGCGGACTTACTGATTGCCAAAGGAGCAGCCACAACCTTCACCGTCACGGTGACTACTAGCGGCCCGTCCCTCTTGCCTCCGTCAACTCCGCTTCGCGTACCTCCAATTTCAAAGGTGCCCCCGCTCGCGCCGGTAGCACTCGTCTTATTTTCCTATGGTTTGCCAGAGACTATCGCTCGCCCACATAATGTCCAGCCATGCAGTACACCCGTAAACCGTGCAATTCTCCGACCGCTCGGCCAAACAGGTCGTAGATGACCTTGTCGTCGTGAAATCCAACAGGCGCGCTCAATGGAGCGTAGATGTCGTTTCTCATCTTTTTCATCCTCTCGACGCTTGACCGAGCGTCTTCGGGCCGCCCGCGCACTTTCGGATGCGTCGCGTTCAAAAAACTTCATTCCGGTAGATTCCGGAACATTGTAAAGTGCATCTTACAAGCGAAAACAAGCGCCTCAGCGCGGATTATTTCGCACGGGCGCATCCAAGAATTAGATGAAGGCTCGTCATCCGGCAGGGGCAGGGTATTTTCTGCACCGCGAATCCCTCCCCCGCCACTTTCCTCCTGCCCCCTGACCCGCTAAGATGCTCCCCATGAAACACGAAATCGATCGCCGTACTTTTCTCGTCACTACCGGGCTCACCGCCCTCGCATCCACTCGCGTCCTTGGCGCCAACGACACGCTGCTCGTCGGGGCCATCGGTACCGGCGGCCGCATGAATGACCTGCTCAACGCTGCCGACAAGGCCGGCAACTACCAACTCGCGGCCGTGTGCGACGTCTACGCCCCTCGTCGCGACGCCATGAAAGAACGTTCCAAAGGCCTCGCCGCCGTCCACACCGACTATCGCGAGCTTCTCGAACAAAAGCTCGATGCCGTCATCATCGCCTCTCCCGACCATTGGCACGTGCGCATGGCCGTCGACGCCATCGCCGCCGGCAAAGACGTCTACCTCGAAAAGCCCGTCACCCATACCATCGAGGAAGGCGCCACGCTCACGCGCGCCGTTCGCTCCAGCAAACAAATCCTGCAATGCGGCATGCAGCAGCGCAGTTGGAGCCACTTCCGCGACGCTGTGGATCTCATCCAGGGCGGCAGCCTCGGCCGCGTTCCCCAGGTCCGCACCTACTGGTGGCAAAACTATCTCGTGTGGCGCGAGCACAAAGCCGTTGAGGTCCAGGCCCTCGATTGGAAGCAGTGGCTCGGCAACGCCCCCGATCAGCCCTTCAGCGAAGAAAAGTTCTACCGCTGGCGCTGGTTTTGGAATTTCGGCGGCGGCGCCATGACCGATCTCTTCACCCATTGGATCGACGTCGCCCACTGGGCCATGAAGTCCGATCAGCCCACGTACGCGCAACTCCTTGCCGATAAATCCATCTTCGAGCAATGGGATTGCCCCGACACCGTGCAAGCCGCCTTCCGCTATCCCGGATTCGATGTCGTCTACGAAGGCATGATGGCCTCTTCCATTGACGATGGCGGCCTCGAGTTCCGCGGCACCGACGCCACCTTAAAAATAAATCGCGGCGGCTTCGGCGTTTATCATGAAGGCGTTTCCGGCAGGGAAAATCCTGTCATGCGCGCCGACAGTTTCCGCGACGGCACCATCGACCACATGCAAAACTTTTTTGATTGCGTCCGCTCCCGCAAAGAGCCGACCGCTCCCGTCGAAACCGGCGTCGCTGCCGCCCGCGCCGGCCAAATTGCCAACTTGGCCTACCGCCGCGGCGGCCAAATCGCCTGGCCTCCAAAGTCATAATCCCATTCGCATCACATCGCGGAACTCTGCTCCCGAATCACGTATATGTTCTCCCTCCTGCAAAGGAAATGACGCTTGCCGATGGAGTGTTGTCGCTTCATCCACGATCAAAACGCAAAGGCTGGTCCAACGTAATCACGATTTTCTTGTGTTCCTTGGCGAAGAGCGGACACCCGGGAATTGCCATCACCCTGTCTGGTTTGGACGGCGACGGAGCCCCGGCCTTGAAAGCCTTCAAGGAATCCGGCGGCGTCACGATCGTGCAAGCGCCGGAGACCGCGGAAAAAGCGGATCCGCCTCTTGCCTGGATGAAGACCGGTTTGGTCAACTATGTAATCAACCCGGAGTCCCTCGCCAGACGTCTCGTAACCGTCGCACGCGCTCATGCTTGGGTTCGCTGACGTTCGTTCTCTCAGGAATAATTTCCCAAGTCGGGTTATGCAAGTGGTTCTTGCCTTTTATAATTTGAAAGTTATCAACTCTCGGAGCATAATATTAGTAGTAAAGGTAGTTCTGCTCTAACGAGCCTTGACATGGCAGCGCAATTAGCTTTCGCGGCAGCCCTCGCGGGGGACGAAGCTGTCCTCGCTGAGGCCGTTCTCGGTCTTCCAGGCCTCACCGTCGACAAACGCTTCGGAACCTTTCCCACCTGGACTCAAGCAAACGAGCGCGCGCGACGGCTCAATGAGGGTCTCGGCCTCACTCAGTCCCAAGCCCAAGCCATCGTCACCGAAGTGAGGCTCGCGGCTCACAACCTCATCGACGAATGCGACTCTATTTTACAAATGGCAAGAGAATTGGGCCAGCGGCAGCGCCAGCTTGAACTCACCTGCCTGCTCGCCCAAATGGAACTTGGCGTTACCTTCTGCCGCAACGCTTGCACGCGCCACGACGTCCGCAAAGAGCGCCTTCTTCGAGATGCGCGCAAAACTCTCTCTCGTACCTTGTCCGCCATGCACAAGTTCGAGTTCGGCTTGGGGGCACTGGACGAACTCAGGGCCGGAATCGATCGATTGCAAGCCGCCTTGGACGATTGGGCTCCGGAAAAATCGAATCCCGCTCCTACCGCACCACGGAGTTTTTTTCCAAATAATTAAGTAACCCGCTCAGCGACGATGAGTGGTATCCACGTGTAAGTCTTCGGCCACAGCATGTTTCAGAGTGCGCGAAAAGCGCGGGGTGTCACAGCTCAGCGTGATTCTGCTTACAGCATCGTGGGATGCGAAGCATCACGAATGCAAAGAAACTCAACCGTGGGCCGGGGCGGCGCCTAAGTCTTGAACCTACCGTAACTACTAGATATCCCATAAGTGGCGGCCAGGGGACGGAGCTTGCCGCAGCCTGCCTAACGCAGGCAGGCTGCGCCCCAGCTTGGCAAGCAATGCTCTTTCTCCCGTCTCGACCTTGACTGCGTGCTCCATCATGGCGCTGATGGAGCCTTTGCCGCGAGGGCGCCAGAGCGGTTTTGTCATTCTGGCCTAAGCCAAGTGGGTTGATTCGATATTTGTGCCCGGCTTTAGAACGTCAGTTTCAGAGCAGCCTGAATTTGACGCGCCGAACCAAAATCTCCCGTCGGGAAACGTGTTGTGGTGATTCTGCCAAACGAGGAGCTTTGGGCATTCAGATTGGGGTTCCCGAAGTTGGGATGATTGAGCACGTCGAAAGCTTCGGCGCGGAATTGCAAGTTCATTCGCTCCGTAAGCTTCGTATTTTTGACCAGGGACAAATCGGTGTTGACGAATCTCGGACCGGTAAACGCATTGCGGCCGAAATTGCCGAAGTGATCGGCGGCAGGTGACGCTCCCAGTGGCAGCGCGAATGCCGCATTGGGCGTAGCCGAGCAGAGTGGAAACGTTGCCGGTATGGTCGGCTGGTTCGGCGGGCCAAAAGGAGTGCACACGACCGGATTGCTGAACCACTGCGCGGGATTTCCAGTGACGGTCACTGGCATAAGAAGGTCGGGCCGCAAACCTCCACCAGCGGTGAGCGGAGTCGTGCCGGTAAAGTTGCTGATGCTCGTTGTGACGTTCAAGGGGTTGCCCGTCTGCACTTGGACGATGGTTCCCACTTCCCAGCCCGCGACCAGCCGGTTGCCGCGGAAAGGTAATTCGTAGAATCCACTGATGACGCCGCGATGGCGCACGTTGAAGTCGGACAGGCCGCGGCTACCGCGGAGATCGAGACTGTTCTGCAAGATGACCCCTTGTGAATTGAGCGAGTTTTCGTCGATGGACTTCGAATAAGTGTAGGAGGAAATCAGCTGCAATCCATGCGACAAGCGGCGGTTGAATGCCACGACCGCAGCGCTGTAGTTCGAGCTCGCGCCGCTGGTGATTTCGGTGATGTTTCCCAGAGCCACGCCCGGGTCAATCGGGCTGGACGCGGATACAGCCGGGAAGGGCCTCGCCAATGCGCCACCAACCAATTCAAGCTGGTTGAGGTTGCGAGCGACTCTTAAGTGCGTCCCTTTCGATCCCATGTAGCCCACGGTCACCCCCATCGAACGAGTAAGCTGCTGCTCGATGTTGAGGTTGTAGGATTGCACGTAAGGATTGTCGAACTTCGGATCAATGGTTGTGGGAGAGAGCAAGCTTGCGGAAGCGGCGTTGACGAGGGAAACCCCCGAGGTCGCCGTGAACGGCGCGCTGAACGGCGGATTGACGTTCAGGCCCGTGACAATGCCGGTGACAGGCTCGTCCGTCATGATGGCGTACCCGGCTCGAAGGATGGTTTTTTGTTTCTTGAACAGGTCCCATACGAAGCCCACCCTGGGCTGGAAATTCTTGTTGTTGGTATGGAAGGGCTGACCGATTCCGCCGGTTCCCACCTGGATGAACGAGCCGGTAGCAACGTCAAAAACGGTGAAGTGGTTGTGGTATTCCCAAGGTGTTGCGTACCAGCTATAGCGAAATCCCAGTTGCAGGGTGACATTAGATTTCACCCTGAAACTATCCTGGGCGAACCCGTCGTACGCCGGGGACAAAATGCGGTTCGCCGGCGTTCCCGCAAAAGTGAACGAGGACGCGGTATCGCTAAGGAAGTTGGTGACGCTCGAGAATCGAAAGATCGTGGTATCGAGAGCGAAATTGTTGTTGTAAACGCGGCGCACCTCGCCGCCGAACGCTAGGCTGTGCCGGCCCTTTAGCCAGTTCAGCGTATCGTTCAAAACCGCGGTGGTATCGCCACGGCCCTGGGGAAACGCTGCGGGACCGCCGAAGTCAAGGGCGCCCGAACCGATGTCAATCTGCGCCAAGCCGATGGGGGCGTTGACTCCATTGTTGATGCCAAAGTTCGCTGAATTCAGCATTTGATTGGGCGTAAAAACAATGTGAATTCGATTGTAGCCGACGCGCAGCGAGTTGGTCACCGCCGGCCCGAAGATGTGGTCTTCACTGATGGTTCCGATTTGTCGGCGGGACTTACGCGTATCGCCCCATCCGGGAAGTGTATTGCCCTGTAACGTAGGCTCCTGCCGCAGGTCCTCCTGAATCGCGGCATATCCATGGAGTCGATCTCTCGGTGCGAGGTCTACATCGATGTCGGCAGTCCCTTGATCAATATTGACAGGCGCGACGGCAGAACCTACGAAGAAGGGTTGGCCGCCTTCGGTCGTGTTCGACGTCGGGATCAAAGCGGCGAGCGCCCGCACCGCGGCATCGCTAGTCGTTTGCGCTTGAACTTGCTGCGCCGGGGAAAGAACCAAGCTGTTGATGGTTATCCCCTGACGCTGGCGCAATCCTTCGTAGCTGGCAAAGAAATGGGCGCGGTCTTTGCGAATCGGTCCGCCGAAGGCCGCGCCGAAATTGTTCCTTTTGAAGGTGGCCTGGGGATTGGGCAATCCGGCGGAAGTCAGCACGGGATTGAAAAAGTTCCTGGCATCCATCGCGCTATTTCGGAAGAAATTGAAAAGCTCACCGTGGAAGTCATTGGTGCCTGAGCGAGTGGCGATGTTCACGATGGCGCCGGAGTTCCGGCCGTATTCGGCGCTGTAGGTGGAGTTGTCGACTTTGAATTCGGAAACCGTATTAATGGACGGCTGGAAGGTGATCTGATTCTGGACCATGTCGCTGAGGTTGATCCCGTTCACCAGGAAGTTGTTGGTATCTTCCCGCTGGCCAGCCGTGTTGAAACCAAAGGATCCCTGGCCGCGGAGCGGGGCGGTCAAGAAGCCGTTTTGCGGAGGTGTTACGGTTCCCGGCGTCAGCAGGCTGAGATCCACGAAGTGCCTACCGTTGAGCGGGATTTCTTGCGTCGTCTTCTGGTCGATGACTTGGCCCATGGTGATGGTCGCAGTGTCGATCACCGCGGCGTCCGCAGTAAGCTCAACGACTTCCGAGGCTTGGCCAATTTGGAGTTGGATATTCCGGTTAACGGAGGTGGCGACGGGAAGGTTGAGGTCCGAGACCACCCCCTTTTCGAAGCCCGCGGCGACAGCTTCTAGCCGATAAGTGCCGATCGGCAAGGAAGGAAAAAGATAAGCCCCGGTGTTGCCGGTTTGCGAGCTTAAGGAGATTCCGGTGCCCTGGTTGGTCACCGTGACCTTGGCATTGGGGATCGTGGCCCCGGTGGCGTCCGTAATAACGCCGCCCACGCTGGCGGTAGATTGCGCCATCGTGGGGATAACTAGCGTCGAGAAAATAAGTGAGCAAAGGAAAACACCGACGCACACACTTCGAAGTGTCATGTTCTTCTCCACCAATCCAGAGCTGGCCCCATCCCGGCTTGACGCACTCCGATTCCGATTACACGTCTGCTATCCCCGAATCGTGCCGACGGGACCACCTGCAATATTTTTCGAAGATTCCTGGGGAGGTATCAGACGTTTACTCTGGTTTGAAAATACCGTCAATAGTACTTTTTTTACCTTTAGGGCACAATAGTCACTAGAAACCACCTTCCGCCAAGAACGTTTTAAGATTTAAGTGGAACGTTGCACCGACAAGCGACGCAAGGGCGAAGCTTACCTGACCGGGGGAACAGCGGAATCGTCGAGCAAAATCTTCTACTGCACGAAGGCGGTGGCGTATGGTATTTTGTGCATAATTACGACGCTGGAGTTCCTCCAGCATCATTTTTCGAAGATGGGTCACGGGAACACCTCCTGTGACCCACACTTATACCCGAGCCATCAAGCAACCAACACTCGGTTACCTCACGCGAAGCGTCCGCCGCCGGGCGGCTACGTCCAAACGGGCTTACCTGACAAGTTCCGACCTGCCGTAGATGTTTGCCATTCCATTTTCACTTCGCTACGGAGACACGATACACGACCTCGGCTCCGTCGTCGGAGACAAGCAGGGACCCGTCTGGCGCAACCGTCACTCCTACTGGCCGTCCATACACATCCGATCCGCCCGGATCCGGCACCAATCCCGTCAAGAACGGCACGGGATCCGCCGACGGCTTGCCATCTTTGAACGCCACGAACGCCACCTGGTAGCCGGAGCGCTTCGCGCGGTTCCACGAACCGTGCTCCACCACAAACGCTCCGCCCCAGTAGCTTTCGGGAAATTGTTTCCCCGTATAAAACGCGAATTGCAGCGGCGCCACATGCGCTCCCAGCAGCACATCCGGAATAATCGCGCGCTTTACCAACTCTGGATGTTCCTGCTTCACTCGCGAGTCGACGTTGTCGCCGATGTAGCTGTACGGCCAGCCGTAAAAGCCGCCGTCTTTCAGCGAAGTGAAATAATCCGGCGGCAGATCGTCGCCCAGTTCATCGCGTTCGTTAACGCTCGTCCACAGTTCTCCGGACACCGGCTCAATCGCCAGCCCCACGGGATTTCTCAGCCCCGTTGCATACAGCCGCACATTTTTTCCGTCGGGATCGCAAATCGTCACGGCTGCGCGGATCGGCAGCTCGCCGGTGTTGATGTTCGACTCCGAGCCCACCGCCAGGAACAAATGCTTCCCATCAGCAGAAAAGGCCACCGTGCGCGTGTCATGTCCGCCCGAAGGAAAATCCATCAAGTGCTCTTTCTCCGCGCGGCGCTTCGAAGTTTTCGGATCGTACTTGAACCGCACCAGCTCGTTCATGTTTCCCACGTACACGTAGTCATCGTGAAATGCGATGCCGAACGGCCGCCGCATTCCGTCCACAAACACTTCCCGTTCGTGCGCTCCCCCCGTATTTTTCGGGTCGCGCAGCACGAGGATTTCGCCAGATCCCGTGTCCGCCAGGAAAATATCTTTGTTCGGCGCCACCGTCAGAAAGCGCGGCATCTTGAAGCCGCTCGCATACACGTTGACTGTGAATCCCGCCGGCACGGTCGGAAGAAAACCCTCCGGCGGCTTGACTCGGTCCGGCCCATTGCCCGCGGACTTCGTGGCAAACGGCGCCGGCAGCTTCGGTTTTTGTCCGTGCGTCACTTGCGCCGGCAAACAAGCCGCCAGAAACAAGCTGGCTACACAACAAAAAACAGTCTTCGATCGCATTCGCGAACCTCTCGCAATTTCAATTTGTCGTGCCCTCGTTCTCTTGCCTTTGTAGGATGCCCCATTTCACTCTTCGGTTCCACTAATCGCTTCATGCGAAGCCTTCTGTAGGGGCACGATATATCGTGTCCCAACTTTTGCAGCGCCGGCTTCGAGCCGACTCGTTTTTTCTGATAGGGGCGCGCTTTAGTTTGCCCAGAGAGCTTGCCTGCTGCAGGCAGGGGACGAAGGGCGCGTTCCCAGCTCCTTCACGAACGACTCGTCCTCTTTGGGCAGCCGTGCCGTCCACGCGACTGCCCCGAGCCAGCTGCAGCCGCTGAGCAATGAGTTCTCAAGTTGCTGTAATACTGAAAACTTATGACTTAGAACTTCCGTCCGGGCGTTCCGTCACCGCATTGCCTCCGGCGCCCGGTAGCGCTCGCTTCTTGCCTCCCGCCAATTCTCCTGCGAGCAACGCTTCGACGCCGTCGTAAGCATAAATCGTGGGCGCATGATTCTGCATCAGCCCGCCCGTGTCCGCCGTCGGCCCGTAATTGCTGTGCAAATCCCGCCCCAGCATCCGCAGCATGGCCATTTGTTGTCCGCGATGGTGTGCGCTATGCGCGATCCTTCTCACCATCACCCATGTGCGCGATCGCTTCACGTCAAAAAATTTTGTTTCGCCTTCCCACCACGATTCCTCCTTCGTCCTCAGTATCACTAGTCGCTTGTTGCTGTCTTCTGCGTAGCGCTGAATGAATTCCAGTCGCGTCTCCGTCTTTGGCAGCGGCCGCGCGCTTACATCAATTCCCAGCATGTTCAGGAACCACAGATTCTCGCTCACGCACTGATGCACCATCTGCTCGCGCAAACTGCGTCCTCGCGGATCGCCCGCACGCGGCCGCACTGGCAAATCCTCGTCTCGAAATTCACTCCACACGCTCAGCACTTTGATGCGCTCCGTCTCGTACGTTTCCACCAGGAAGTCGTATCGCATGCCTGCCCTCCTTCGTTCCCGCTGTCCTGCTTTCCCTGCCGCTTGGGTGGTCGTTTCGGCGGGCATTTTCTCGCCCAGCCATAGCCCCGTCAATTGTTGATGCTCATCCGCGACTGGATGCAACATCAGGCATCAGGCATCGGGTCGACTATGAAAACGTATCCATCATGCGTGCAACTCACACTGCGACCCTTCGAGCAAGGATCAAGACGTGCGCACGACAGTCACTTTCAAGCGGAGCGTCTGTCCCACCAAGCCGCTGGTGAACATCAAAAAATAATCTCTTTGGCATCGCTGCGGTCCAGCAAGCCAAACCGACATTCTCTCCGTCTAATTGGGAAATCGTTTCTCTGGAGAATACTATGAGTTCCAATCGCCGCGACTTCTTGGCCTCTGCGTCCGCGCTGACCTTCGCAGCGTTTTGCCGAGACGTGACCTTCGCCAATGGCATTGCTTCGCCGGCTCTGCTTGCCGCAGGCCCAGCGGCGAATTCCGAACTCTCCGGCAAAGCGCTTCTGGCCAAGATGAAGTGGTTTAACGAGCCCGCATCGGCCAAGCAATCCGGCGATCAGCTTATCGTCATCACCAAACCCAAGACCGATTATTGGCGCAAGACGTTCTACGACTACGTCACCGACAGCGGCCACTTCTTCTATCTGCCCCTTATCATAGTGGCGACTTCACTTTTAGAAAGTCGTGTCTCGGGGAAATACGCCGCGCTCTACGATCAGCCAAGGACTGATGGTGCGCATCGATGCCAGCAACTGGATGAAGTGCGGCCTTGAACTGGTGGATGGCATCGGCCACGCCAGTGTTGTGGTCACGCGCGAGTTCTCCCGATTGGTCCACGGTTCGCGGCATCACCGCCAAGGAACCGTTGTGGTGGCGCATCGTGCGCAAGGGATCCTCGCTCGAAGTCCTCTATTCTCTGGACGGGAAGAACTTCATCGCCGCGCGCCTAGGTTAGCTTCCATTGCGGGCCTCTGTCGATGCAGGCATCATGTGCTGTTCGCCGGAAGGCTCCGGTTTCGAATCCACCTTCGAGCAGATCCGTTTGACCCAGTGATTAGCCGGCGAACAAACAGAAAGGAGCATCGCATGTCCAAACTTCTTGGCCGATATGCGGACCGCATTTATCCGGCAACTCGGTTGGTGATCGGATTCTTGTACGCCTGCCACGGCGCGCAGAAATTGTTTGGAGTCCTCGGCGGGGCACGCGAGCTTCATGACCCCCAAGGCCTGCTGGCGGGAATCATCGAGTTCTTCGGAGGCTCGCTTATCGCGCTCGGCTTATTTGCCGGCATTGCGGCCTTTATCGCGAGCGGCGAAATGGCCGTGGCCTATTTTCTGGCCCATGCGCCGCACGGGTTCTGGCCGATTCGGAACGGCGGCGAACGAGCCGTGTTTTACTGCTTCTTTTTTCTCTGCGTCGCTGCACAAGGCTCTGGACGCTTCAGTCTGGGATCTCTCTTTCGGCCCTCGTGGGCAAAGGCATAAAAGACTCAAAAGGTTCCGGACGCCGTGGTGGTTTCCGGGGATGCGGTGGTGTCGAAGGACGGCAGGATTTATGGGAAGCCGCGCAGCATGGAGGAGGCGGCACAATTCCTGCGGGAGCTTTCCGGCAGCGAATTCCAGTTTGTCACCGCACTTGCCGTGATGCACTCACGGACCAGGAAGATGCTATCCACGGTCGAGGTTTCAGACATTTCGTTCCGTCCGCTGGCGGAGCATGAGATCCAAGCGTACATCAGGAAGTATTCCGTGCTGCATTATGCGGGCGCGTTTGAAAGCGACGCCGTGCTGTTTTTCGCGGACCGCATTGCGGGGAGCTATAACTTCGTGCCGGCGCCGCCGGTCAGCCGGTTGATCGTCTATCTTCGCGCACATGGTGTAAATGTCTAAGACCATAGACTGCAACTCCGCCCAGGGTTAGGGCAACATCTAGCTCGTGGCGTTCATTCGCCAGTCAGGGCCCTGTTGATTTCATTGCTGTTGACACCGCGCGCGCGAGAGAGTATCAAGGCTTTTGCGCATGGCTCTGCCGAGCCCCAGCTCCCTTCCGTTTCTGTGCGCGCACATCCAAATCTTCGAGGAGGCGATTATGAGTTCCGTCCGTGCAATTCCTGAGGGGTATCACACTGTTACGCCGTATCTGACATGCAAGAACACCGCGCAGGCGATTGATTATTACAAGTCCGTCTTCGGCGCCGTGGAAACCGTATGTATGAAGGGTCCCGATGGCCGAATTGGGCATGCCGAATTACGAATCGGCGACTCCATGGTGATGCTCTCTGACGAGTTCCCCGGTATGAACGCCGCGCCAACGCCCGGCGTTAAGAATGCGTGTGGCATCTTCCTCTACACCGAAAATGTGGATGCCGTTTTCAAGCGGGCCGTGGCCGCAGGCGCCAAGGTGGATATGCCCCTGGAAAACCAATTCTGGGGCGACCGCTATGGAAAAATCACCGATCCTTTCGGACACCAGTGGGGCCTCGCGCAGCATGTGGAAGATGTCGCGCCCGAAGAAATGAAGCGGCGCTCGCAAGAGTACGCAGCGAAGATGGCCAAGGCGGCTGCTGCCGGCAAAAGCTAGCCGCGCCGCTGAGAGCAGATTTGTTTCTCCGGAAGCTAAGCTCCTTTGGGCCAATATCTTACGAAAGGCCTCCCGGTTTGTGGCGGGGAGGCCTTCGTTTTTTCAGTAATCGGATTAGTGCGTGACTGACGCTTGGGCATTGCGATCGTCAATACCATCGGTGGACTCTGCGAAGTGGGGCCACGAATCACCACTAGCTGCCAACAATTTCGGAACCTGGGAAGCGGCCGCGACGTAATGAAGTACTGGCGGGATGGAGGCACAAGATGTCTCTCTGGACGCACAGGAAAGACGTGTGGCTCAAGATCAAGGTTTGGTGCTCGAAGAACTGGAGCTTGATTCGTCCGGGGCCGGAGGCGCGGCGCGGAGCGGTGTGGGGAACGCTCGCGGCGGCGGCCGCGACCGTGATCATCGCGGGGCTGTGCTTAAAAACGGGATTCGGCTACGCGTTCGATTTTGCGTTCGCAATTTTGTTTGCTGCGCTGTGCATTCCGTTGATGGCGCTGGGCGTGGTGTTGTTGCTGACGATACTCCGCAAGCTGCCACGGTGGGCCACGGGATGGATCATCGGTTCTTGCGTCGTGGTGATGATGCTTTGGGGACCGCCGGTGCTGGGAGTTCCGATGGCCATCGTGGTGGGCTTAGTCGAAGGAGTCTTAGGCGCGACGATTGCGACGTCGGTTGCGGGAGATTTGCGACAAGCGGCACTGCGAAAAAAGATTCTCGTTTCATTGTTCTTCGTTGCGGGGATTGCGGGGAACGTGTATTTCGTTTGGTTCTTTGCGCATGATGGGTCGATGGAGAAGCTCATCGTGTGGAAGCCACCCGCGGAATCGATGCCCGCGAAGCTAGCGGTGGCCGATCCCGGCGCGAATGGGCCGTATCGCGTGCAAAAACTTTTCTATGGAGTGGGGAACGACGTTCGGCGGCCGGAATACGGGGCGAGTGTCGCGATCAAGACGCGGACGGTGGATGCGTCGGATTTTTTCAAAGATTTCAAAGGATGGAAGCGCTGGGCGCGGAAGACTTATTGGAAGTTTGACGTTGACAAGCTGCCGCTGAACGCGCGCGTGTGGTATCCGGAAGGAGCGGGGCCATTTCCGCTGGTGCTGATCGTGCACGGGAATCATAACTTGGCGGACTTCTCGGATCCGGGTTACGAGTATCTAGGGGAATTGCTGGCGAGCCGCGGATTTATTCTTGCTTCCATCGACGAAAATTTTGTGAATGGCGGCCTGTTTCACGATCCGCCTTTGAAGCCAGGCAGCGCGGTGCGCGGCTGGTTGTTGCTTGAACATTTGAAGTTGTGGAAAGAATGGAACCAGGCGGCGGGGAATCCGTTCCAGGGCAAAGTGGATCTGACGCGCATCGCGCTGATGGGGCATTCGCGCGGCGGAGAGGCAGCGGCGACCGCGGCGGCGTTCAATCGAATGAAATTTTATCCGGAGGATGCGAATATCAAATTTGATTACGGGTTCGCGATTAAAGCCGTGGTGGCCATCGCGCCCGCAGATGGCCAATACAAACCGGCGGAACAGCACCGGTGGATTCAGGATGTGAGCTACCTGACGCTGCAGGGCGCGCACGACGCCGATGTTTCTTCCTTTTTGGGTAGCCGGCAGTGGGACCACGTGAAGTTTACGCAGCCGGGACCGTGGTTTAAGGCGGAAATCTATGCGTACCGCGCGAATCACGGGCAGTTCAACATCGTGTGGGGGCGGACGGACGCGGGCAAACCGCTGAGCTGGCTTTTGAATTTGAAGCCGTTGATGCCGGGGGACGAGCAGCGGCGGATTTCGAAGACGTACATCTCCGCGTTCTTGGAAGCAACGCTGCGCGACCGGCGCGAGTACCTTCCTTTGTTTGAGGATTGGCGAGTGGGGCGCGCGTGGTTGCCGGACACTCTTTACGTAAGCCGATACCAGGATGCCTCGTATGTGGCGCTGGCTTCGTTCAGCGAGGATGCAGACCTCACCACAACCACGGCGGCGGGCGGCAGCATTGCAGGAGAGAATTTGTCGGGGTGGCATGAAGGGCGCATTCCGTGGCGGGAAGGCGACCGCGACTACAACGGCGTGTTTCTCGGGTGGAATCGCGCGAAAGGAGCCCCGGCGGCAACGTACACGCTGACTCTGCCCACCGGGGCGGCAGCGAAGTGGCAGTTGGGTGAGGGATCGACGATCGAGTTTTCGATTGCGGCGATGGATGAAGACGCGGCGCTGCCGGGAAAGAAGACGGAGGAAGAGAAGAAGAAGGAAGAAGAAGAGAAGAAGAAAAAGGAAAAAGAGGACAAGGCGGAAAAGAAAGAGCGGGAATCGCCGGATTTCACGATGGAGCTGGTGACGAGCGACGGCGCAACGGCCAGTGTGCCGGTCGGCAAGTTGATTGCGATTCCGCCGCCGTTCAAGGAGAAGTTCACGAAGCTCGCCATCCTCGATGAGAAAGGATATGAAAAAGACTGGGAGCCGGTGTTCCAGACGGTGCGCATCCCGTTGGCGGACTTTCAAAGTGCTCATGGCGCGAAACGGTTTGAGCCAGGGAAGCTCAGCGCCGTGAAACTAAAATTCGACCGCACGGAGATGAGCGTAATCTGCATCAGCGGAATCGGATTTGGCAGACGCTGACTCCAGGGCGGCGGATCCGGTAAACGAGGTCCATCCGCTGGAGCGATAGAGAAGGCGTTTCGCTACCAAGAGCAGGGCCGCCCGAGACCACCCATTGCACAGAGTGCGATGTTGTCCCGGGCGGCAGACTTCTGGTGCAGGCTTGTTGCTGGTCCTACTTCACGACCCGGGGCCGCATCATGTCGTGCTCTTCATGTTCCAGGGTGTAGCAGTGCCAAACGTACTCATGACCGCCGGTCCTGGGGCTGACAGCTTTGTTCATGTCATCTGTCGGCAGTTTCGGCAGGTTGAATTGCATGATGACCGTCGTCGCCTCTCCCGGTTTCATCCGAACGGTTTCCTTCCACCCAAGTTCATTGGCATCGGGTGGCGTGGAGCGGTGAACCTCAGTTTGCCCGGTACTCCCTTGAACGGTGCCGCTGGATGACCTGGACGTTGACCAGGTGGAAGTGCATGGGATGCGTATCGCCGGTGAGATTGTAGATCTGCCACACCTCGGTTGCGCCAGCGCTTGGCGTTTCTGTGGTGGTTGGCAAGTATCCGATTCCGCATGTGGGTAATCCTGCGTTATTCAAACTCTTGCTAGTAAAAGTGCCAAGGGTCTGGATTAGGCGACCATAGTCGTCGAAGTCTTCGTTCAGCGTCAGCATCCGGTCGACATGTCCCTTGAATGGCACATGGCCTGGCACGGATGGATCGCCGTTGTTGTACAGCAGTCCAGGTTGATTCCCCGTCAAGAAATTGTTTTTCCCGTTTGTTGCTTGCACGGGCAAACGGGAAGGGGGGCAGTAATCGGAGTCACGCCCTGCGCGTGACGCAGGTCACCAAACGGTTCGGGGAGAGGCTCCTTGGGTGGGGTTCCGATTGGAAAGCGGGGGCGCCGGGTTTACTGTTACCGTTTCCGATGGAGGCAGACGCCGGACCAGGGCCGATTTCCGGCGGGTCCTTTCTTTTGCGGCAGGCGCGCCAGCAAGCGCAGCAGCAGAGGAGGCCGCTTGAATTGCGCGGCCGTCTGGAGCACGGGCTTCACTTCCATCGGTTTCCAGCCATGGGGCACGAAGAACTCCGGTCCTTGCGCTGGCGCGAATTTGAAGGGGGCACCCACTTTGCTCAGATGCCTGCCTGTGGTGTTCTGCATCATTTTCAAGAGCCCCGGTGAGCCCAGATCCATGATCCAGCGCTGAAAATTCGTGCCACTCGCCATGGCTCGCGCTAATGCTGCGACTTCGTTTTCGCTCAGATAAATGAGCAGGCCCTCGGTGAGGACAAGAATTTTCTTCGCGCGCAGATTGAGTTCTGAGAAAAGTTTTTGGCGCGCGTGGGCGTCGGCCAAATTGAGACGGACGCGCTCGAGTCTGCAGGCGGGTTTTTCGTTTGCAAGAATCCCTTCCTTGTAATCGAGAATTCCTGGAAGATCGACTTCGATCCATTGCAGCGACGGAGGCAACTGCATGCGATACGGCCGCGCATCCAATCCCGCAGCAAGATTTAAGACCAGATCGACACCCTGCTGCAGTTCTCTCGTGAGGAAGTCGTCGAAAAGGTAAGTTCGCGTGACCCAGGCCCAGGCATGCTTGTTTCCATCGGGAATGGTGTTCGCAATGTCGACGCCGTGCTGTCCGCACAAACGCTCGGCGAAGGGGTCGCGGAAGATGGCATCGGGGCGCTTGGTTTCTTCCGCACGAAAGTAGGCGGCCCAGCGCGCGGTATCGGAAATATTTCGCACCACGCCTTTGGCTTCTGTAACTTGGTTCTCAGACATTTCTTTCCGAAACCGCTGAAGTTTTCTTTCTTCCTAGCCTGACAGCTTGTCAAAAATGTGTTCGGTTGTCATCCGGAGAGAAGCGAAGGATGCGCTTTTCAAGAAAAAAGCGGATTCCACGGGCAAGCAGCGCCCTCGGAATGACACGTCAGGGCATTTTTCAGCAATCTGCTTCCGGCTGAAAGCTTATGACTGCTGCCTGGTCGCGTCACTCGAGCGGCCAGAGCCAGGCGGCGCCGCGGACGCCACTGGAATCTCCGTGTTTCGCTGGCACCAGCGGCGTTTCGGCTTCTTTTCCGAAGACATATTCCTTCAGGCGACCGGGAACGTTTTTGTAGACGCGCGGAATTTGGGAAGCTCCGCCGCCCATCACGACGACATCGGGATCGAGCAAATTGATGACGCCCGCGAGTCCACGCGCGAGGCGATCTTCGAAACGGTCTAGAGCAGCAAGCGCGGCGGGTTCTCCTGCTTCGCCGCGAGCGAGAATTTCTGGCCCACGCAGAGCGGTTTTTGTGGCGCGCTCATAATCTTTTTGCAGGCCGGTGCCGGAAATCCACGTTTCGATGCAGCCGTTTTTTCCGCAGTAGCAAGGCGGGCCAGGAAACTCGTCAGCGCGCATCCACGGCAGCGTGTTGTGGCCCCATTCGCCGGCCACGCCGTTCGAACCGCTGTGCACGCGGCCGTCGACGGCGATTCCGCCGCCGCAGCCGGTTCCGAGAATCACCGCAAACACCACGTGCTTGCCGGCTCCGGCACCATCGGTGGCTTCGGAAACTGCAAGGCAGTTGGCGTCGTTGGCGCACCGGACTTCGCGCGCGAGGGCGCGGCTCAAGTCTTTGTCGAAGGGTTTGCCATTCAGCCATGTCGAGTTAGCGTTTTTCACGAGACCCGTTTGGGTGGAAACCGTGCCAGGAATTCCCACGCCGACGGTGGCGATGCGCCCGAGTTTCTTCTCCATTTCTTTCACTCCCTCGGCGATGGCGCACACCGTGCCTTCGTAGTCGTGGCGAGGGGTGGCGATGCGGTGGCGATGTAATTCGGCACCGTCGCGTTCGAGCGCGACAAATTCGATTTTTGTGCCGCCCAGATCCACGCCAATGCGAAAGGAATCGTCTTTGCGAAGAGCCATCCTGCGTGTCCCCTTTCGGACGGGCAGCATTCTACTCCGTCAGCCTCGGTTCGAGAGGGTCGGGATGACAGGTGGGAGATTCAGGGAGGTGAGAAAAATCCAACTTCGATTTTTGGAATGTGGCGGTTACTGTATTCGTGAAGTCCAGGAGGCGCGGGGAGGTTCAACATGCTGGCTTCAGGAAAGATGGTCGGATTTGTTCCCGTGAGAGACTACGACAAGGCCCGGGCCTTCTATGAAGGCAAACTGGGATTCGATTTTGTGAGCCAGGACCAATTTGCCCTGGTTCTGAGCGTGGGTGGGCATAGGATTCGAATGACAAAGATGCCAAATTTTACGCCGCTGCAAGGCACGATTCTTGGTTGGGAAGTCGACGATATCCAGGCGACGGCTGTATGGCTCCGAGATCGCGGCGTGGAAACGGAAAAATATCCATTCGTCCCGGACCGGGAACTTGGAATTTGGACGTCGCCCAGCGGCGACAAAGTGGCGTGGTTTAAGGATCCGGATGGCAATGTCCTTTCCGTGACTCAGCCTCACTAGGCCAGCGTGCTGCAGTGCGGGGCGACGGCAAGGCTCCTGTGGTAGCATTGCCAGGCTTTGACGACTAACCACAAGAACAACAGCGTTCTCTTCGCTGTCCTCGTTTTATTTGCCATCAACATTATGAATTTTTACGACCGATTGGTTCCGGGAGCCCTGGTCGAACCGATCCGCAAGGAATTTCAGCTGAGCGACACGCAAATTGGTTTATTGGGAAGCATATTCATTTGGCCCTATGCGGTTATCGGCGTGCTGATGGGGCGCATTGCGGATTCCGGCAGCCGCAAAAAGCTGCTGGCGTGGGGACTGGCGGTGTGGGCCTCGCTGACCGCTTGTGCGGGGATTGCCAACAGTTATTCGATCCTGCTGTTTTCGCGGCTAGGCGTGGGGCTGGGAGAAGCGACGTGCGCTCCTGCGGCGACGAGCTGGCTGGGAGACCTTTTTCCGGCGGAGAAGCGTGCCCGCGTCCTGGCGGTATTCATGCTCGGGGTGCCTGTTGGCAGCGCGCTCGCTGCATTCTTCAGCGGAGTGATCGCGCAGGCGCACGGCTGGCGCGCCGCGATGGCGTTAGCGGGAGCACCAGCCCTGCTGTTAGTGCCGGCGTTGTTGACGCTTGAGGAGCCGCGGCGCGGGGCCAGCGAAACACAGCGCGGCGCGACGACGCGTACATCGGTGTGGACGGTGCTGCGCCTGCCGACACTTTGGTGGATCATCGCTTCTGGTGTTTTTCTTAACTTTAGTTTGTACGCCATCGCTACGTTCTTGCAGGCATTCTTGAGCCGCGTGCACGGCCTTTCCTTGGCATCGTCGGGCACGGCGACCGGCGTGGTGTACTTGATCGGCGGGCTGGGAGGAGGATTGAGCGCCGGGTACCTGGGGGATTCCATTGTGCAGCGGCGCAAAGACGGGCGCATGCTGTGCGCCGCAATCGCCGCCCTGATGGCTGTGCCGTTTTCGTGTATCGCCATTTTGCGGCCCGCTGGATCGTTGCTTAGCGCGATTGTTTTTCTGGTACTGACTTATGCGGCGCTGACGTCTTACTACGGCTTCGTGTATTCCGCGATCCAGGATATTGTCGCGCCGAACCAACGTGGCACCGCCATGGCGATCTATTTCATGGCTATGTACTTGTGCGGTGCGTCGTTTGGGCCGCTCCTGACGGGACGGCTGAGCGACCTGCTGGCCCACCGGGCGGCGGCTTTGGCTGGCTCTCCCGTCGTGAGGGAAACTTTTCGCGCGGTCGGGTTGCAGCAAGCCATGCTGATTATTCCTATTCTCTCCGCAGCGCTGGCGGGCGTGCTCTACATGGGCTCGCGCACCATTACTTCCGACATCGCGCGGTGCGAAGCGCTTGCTTTCGAGCCCGCATTGAGCTCCGATTAGCGCGAGCACCGCTTATATTACTTTGGCATGGAATGATCCCGCGGCGGCCTAGTTCGGGAGCTATTCGTCGCCGCGGACTTGCCACCATTCGATGCGTTCGAACTCTGCCATTTTCTCGGCGCCGTGCTCGGCGTACCAACGACTCCAGGTGTCCGCATCGGCAGGAAGATTCTGGTCGGTGATTTCCCGCAGCGCCATAAAGCACCAGTTGCGCATTTGTGCGGATGTGCCCGGTGTTGAATTGCCTAACTGCGCCGCCAGATCGATAAGCTTGGGCACCATGCGCATGCGCTGCTTGCGTGTGAAAATGCCGCAGTCGGCAATGTTGCAGCCAGCCCGATCGCGGACGTTCATGGACGGATCCTGTGTGAACGACATGAATAATTCGTCGAGGACTTCGTCCTTGGCCAGGAAGCGCAGGCCCTCGACGGCCCACTGGCGCACCTCCGGATTTTTGTCATTCCGCGCGTAGTCGAGAAGGACTTTGTGGATGCGGGCGTAGTCCACTCCACGCCCGGCAAGCATCCCGAGGCAATAGACGGCCCAGGCGCGGTGCTTGGGATCCGTGCTCGCGCGAGTGAGGAGCGAATTGGCCGCTTGCTCGTTTTCATGAAAGCCTTGAAGCGCCAGACTCAGGCCGGCATGGGCGAGGCGAACGCGCAAATCCTCTGAGAATTGCGCGCGCTGGAGGAGCTGCGCCGTGCGGTCGGTCTGGTTGATGCGCCCGACCCAGCCGTCAACCTGCTGATCGAAGACTTCCAGCGCCCGCGGGTCATGACCAATCGCGCGCTCGAAGAGCTCCTCTGCCTGAGCTTGCGCAGGTGAAACCAGCAGGCGGTCGACATCGCCATCGGTCAGCGGCCCGGAAAATACGCGCGGCGGAACCGGTCTTGTTCTCCGCGCGGCGGCGGGCCGGGAATTGTTCGCGCGAACGCTGCGGTTCACGGCGGTCCATTTCTCTTGCATCGCAAAAAATGCAAGCACCATGGCGCCAAAAACAGCAAGGGCTACCCAGGCGGAGCCGTTCGTTTGCACGCGGACGCCAGTTTGCGGAGTCCGCGGTTGCGCGGGTTGCGCTTGCAGGCCGAGAGGCAAGTTCACTTGGACATGCGTATCGAGTTTCAGCCCGGCGAGCGTTTCGAGTTGGGAGACAATCCAGCGCGCTTCCTGGCGGCTGCTGATTTCGTCGGCCAGCGTGAATTTCTGTCCACTTTCGGTGACCATTCGGATGGCGTAGATGGAATTGTCGGAGCTGCCGCCTTGCGGCAGGCTGGCTACCGGGAGGATGGAGGCCACTTCGGAGAAGGGGATTCGCCGCAGAGCGCCGAAACCGAGCAGGCCGCTTCTTGATTGGATCTCTCCGTTGCCGGCGAAAATCCGCGCGCTGCCGAAAGCTACGTGGGAAAAACCAAAAATTACAAGCAGATCGCCTAGCGCAAAGACGGCAGTGAAAAGTAAAGGAACACGATTGTGGAGCAGCGCATACACAGCGCCGGTGAAAACTAAAGAAACCACAAGAAGCAAGAGTGCGCGGCTGGGAGTGCGAAGCGGTGGAAAATAAAATTCCGTGCCGCCATCGTGCATGGTAACGACGACTTTCGTACGTTCCGGTTGCGCAACCGCACCGGAATCCGCGTCGAGGCTTTTTTCCGCGGCGAAACCGAAGGAGCTGGAGCTACCCGGGGTGGCTTGCAAGGAAAAATCGGAGGCAGGCTGGGGCGAATCGGCGGTGCGAAAGACCGGCAATTCGAAGTCGTCGGAGTAATCCACTCCGGGAACATCTGCCTGGGCGTGGAGCAGCCACAGGATTTGATCGTCGGGATTGCGGTGATCAGTGATTAGGCCGTCGGTGGGCAATTCGAACTCCACGGGGATGGCACGGCCAAGCGGGCCGGGCTCTATCGCTGTGGACGGAACGTTCTTGTCTGCCTGCCAGAAAGTCGCATTGCTAACAGCGCGGCTCTTGCCGGAACCGGTGACAATGCGGCGGACGCAACTGAGGCGCAAATCGATGCCGTGCACTGCTGGTGTTTCAAAGCGCAGTTGAATCCTGCCAGTCATGCGCCGGCCGGGAGAAATGGGCAATGGATCGAATTCGAAATAGGAATTGCCAAAGCGCTCATGGCGGATGGTGGCGCGGATCGCGTTGATCGTCAGGATGGCACCAAAGGCGCAGAAGCCCAGCAAGATGAAGACGCGGGGGTCGTGTTGGCGTAGCAATTCCGGAATCTTGCCCAACATAAACGGAGCGGTGATGAGATTAACGAACGTCGCAGCTATCCAGGCGGTGATATAGCTTTTTTTGTTCGCGCTTTCGGCACGACGCGATGCCCAATCGGCACGCCACAGCCAGGGCGAAAGCGGGTTGGCGTCCTGAAGGGCCACCTGCTTTTTCAGCAGCCCGTATCCTTTGATGGAGGCGAAGATCAGTCCGGCGCCTATGAGGACAAAGAACGAACCGAAGGTAATGCCGAGAGCGAGATCGGCGGGCTTGAAATTTTGGCTCGAGACAATCTGCGCGCAGATAAAGAAAAGCCCTCCGCCTAGGAAAGGCAGGGCGAAAATCGTCAGAATGACGGGACCCACTTTGGACGGCTGGGCCATGATTCCATTGTAGAGTCGATAGCCACACGGCCCTGGTCTTGGCCGGAGAATAGGAGCCGAAATCGCACCTGCCCGGGAGGACAGGTCGCTCGTTTCCGTTTGGCCGCCGAATTATTTCTTTTGCCTGCTGAACTTTTGCGGCGGATTTGAACGAATAACGCTATGGGAGCACGCGTGGCGGACGACCACGAGCTGTGGGAACGGATTGGCAGCCACGATGCGAACGCCTTCGAGGCGTTCTATCGCGACTCTGCGCCTTCCTGCGGCAGGTGGTGAGAAGCCCACAAGCCGCTGAGGACTTGATGCAGGAGACGTTCACGCAAATTTGGCAGTCGCCGAACGGCTTCCGGCCGGAGCTAGGCTCGCTGCGCGGGTATCTTTTCGGAATTGCGCGCAAGCGGGCGGCGGAATGGTGGCGGAAGCAGTGACGGGTTCCCGGAGAGCAGCCTCCAGAGGATTGCTTCGAATCGATCCCCCAGTTGTTCCTGTCAGGGGAAAAGAGATGCGCGGCAAGTTCGATGGTGGAGGGGGCCAGGTGAGAGTTGACAAATCCTATTTCGCCTTTGGAACAAGATGCAGGATGGTTCGTGTTCTCGTCAAAGCCGTTCGCGGGTGCCGTGGAAGGCACAGTCAAGGATGAACCAGGTTGAATTTACACTCGACGGCAGGCCGTACACTCTCCTCACGGGCGATCCAATGCTGTTCGGAAGCGTAAAAATTTGGATGAAGCACTATGGTTCCATTAAGGACGCCGATCCGACTTCCCCGGGGGAAAACTGGTCAACGGAAAACCCCGCGCTTGCGTTCGGCCAATTAAAGAATCTCGCAGCCAATAAGTGAAATTATCCGACAGAACCAAGTCGAGGCCGAGGAGCGCTCTACTGCGCGAGGGACAGGCGGTTGGCGGCGACGAGGGTGGTGAAGTCAGCGGCAATCTTCGCGGTGATTTTTTTGAGTTCGTCGCCGGAGGGATCGCGGGACATCTCGAAGCGCTCGGCGGGAGCGTAGGAAGTCACGGTAATGACGGGCCCGTGGCGGGGATCGTTGGCGGGAGGATTGGCCAGTTCGTAAAGCGGCTGCTCGGGGCGAGTGAGATTATTGACGCCAACATAAAGAATCAGGTTCGCACCCACCGGATCGCCCCCGACGAGCAGACGACGCGCGCGATTCTGTTCATCGGCTTCGGCAAAGACGCCCCGGATGCGCACTCCCTTCGGGGGAAGCGGCGCACCCGAGGGAAGACGGCGAGCGTCGTAGCCTGCCTGCGTAAGAGCGCGGATGATGTTTTCCGAGACGGCATTCACCAGCGCAGTGGCCTGATCGGCAGGGGATTTCTCGACGGAAGTGTCGGGGGCATCGAGACTCTGTACCGTCGCTGCTTCCGGAGAGGGCTCTTTCCTCGGGACACCGGAAGGAGAGCGTAGAGTTTTTCCGGGACTGGAGCGCGGGGAAGTGCGCGCGGCGGACTTTGGAGACGGCTTGCGGTTGGCGACGTCCAAATCGAAATCGCTGACGTAAACGGTCAGTGCGCCAGAAGGCACGGCGATTGGCGATTGAGGCGCCGGAGGATTGGTGTCGGACGCCGCTTGCTGAGGATTCGGACACGCGGCCGTGGGAAGGGTGAGGAGGGAGAAGAGAACGCAAAGGCGGAAAGACTTCATACGATTACTCGCGACCCGAAGCATAACAATGGTTGGATGAACCGCCGATAAAAACTGGCACATTTTACAGGAGATGAAGAGAGGCAGAGCCAGGGTTGCCCGTGCGCCTCAGGTCATTCAGAAATTTACCAATTGTTGGCAGGCTGCGTGGGAGCGAGGATTTGGCGAGTAGCAGGGTAGACGCGGCGGAAAGCAGCATAGCTGGCGTTGAGAGTGGCGACGGCGGCAGGTTGCGGATCGATACGCGAGGCGACGCGCACGGCGGCAGCGCAAGCGGCATCCACCGAAGGCCAGACACCTGCGCCAACTGCAGCGAGAAGCGCGGCGCCATAGGCGGCACCTTCTTCCGCTGCGACGATTTCGACGGAATGACCGTAGACATCCGCTTGAATTTGACGCCATAGCGGCGAGCGCGCGCCGCCGCCACCGAGACGAATGCGCTCGAAGGGAACGCTCATTTCCTGGAATAAAGTGAAGGTGTCGCGGAGGCTGAAGGCCACGCCTTCGAGAATGGCGCGAACGACGTGGCCGCGCGTGTGCGATGCGGTAAGGCCGACGAGCGCGCCGCGAGCGCTGCCATCAAGATGCGGGGTGCGCTCGCCCATGAGATAGGGAGTCCAGAGAAGGCCGTAGGAGCCGGGAGGAATTTTGGCAGCTTCGGCGGTGAGGTGGTCGTAGGATGTGACCGCGCCGGTGGAATTGATGGTGAACGTGTCGCGGAACCAGCGCAGGGAGAGGCCGGCAGCCTGGGTCACGCCCATCACATGCCACCGGCCGGGAATGGCGTGGCAAAAGGTGTGCACACGGCCGCGGGAATCGAGCGCGGGGCGATCGGTGACGGCAAAAACGACACCAGAGGTGCCGATGGTGGCGCTGACGGTGCCCGGAGAGACGATGCCCATGCCCACAGCACCGGCAGCTTGATCGCCAGCACCTGCAACGACAGGAGTGCCGACGGGGAGCCCCGATTCGGCCGTGCCTTTGGCGGAAACTTTCGCGCAAACCTCGGGGGATTCGCAAACTGCGGGGAGGAGGCTTTCTTCGAGCGCGGCTGCGTCCAGCATTTCCGAAGACCAACGACGACGTGAGACGTCGAGCAGCAAAGTGCCGGAAGCGTCAGCCATGTCGGTGGCGCGTTCACCGGTGAGGCGGAAGCGCACGTAGTCCTTGGGAAGCAGAAGGTGGCGCACGCGGTTCCAGTTGTCGGGTTCGTTTTCGCGGACCCAAAGAACTTTGGTGAGCGTGAAGTTAGGCAGCGCGGGATTGCAAGTGAGCTGAATAAGCCGCTGCAAACCAAGAGCGCGCGTGAGGTCGCGGCACTGCTTTTCCGTGCGAACGTCGCACCAGATGAGCGCGGGGCGAACGACCTTGTCCTGTTCGTCGAGAAGCACTGCGCCATGCATTTGGCCGGAGAGACCGACGCAGGCGATGTTTTTGCCGGAGAGATTCGTGCCTGCGAGCGCTTTGCGCACGGCGAGGCAAGTGGCACGCCACCAGTCTTCGGGTTGCTGCTCCGCCCAGCCAATTTGCGGCGAGGCAAAGGGCTGGTGATCTTCGGTGGCGGATGAGACCAGGCGGCCGGTTTCGTCGATGACGATCGCCCGCGTGCCGCCCGTGCCGACGTCTATCCCCAGGACGTGAATAAGGCCTCCTCGAGGACTTCAAGACAGAATTGCGCGAATCCTCATATCTATTCTATCCAGGCAGAGATGGCAAGAGCGCGCATTGTCGAAAAGCGATGTAGCGAACGAAGGCGTTCGAGAGATTCTTGGCTTGCGCGAAGGAGCTAACTTTATTCGCTGGTCATGATGAACAGCGGTCTCATTTCGAAGCTGGCGTAATGCGGGCGAAGCCGTTCGGTACTGTAGTGCTCCTTGATGTTGACGACTTTTTTGGAAGCGGTGACAGTATCGATGGGCATGTTGTCGTAGCGGCCGTTTTTCAGCACGACCAGACGGCCGTGAACTTTGCTGAGAATGAGATCGAGAGCGAGATTGCCATAAGCCATCGGAACGATGGAGTCGATGGCGTCGGGATCGCCGCAGCGCACGAGGTAGCCGAGCTTCTGGTTGATGACGTCGATTTTCTTGCCCTTGTTGTATTTGGGGGACAACTCCGTGAGCTCCTCGGATACAAGATCGCCGATACCACCGAGCTTTTTGTGGCCGAATGCGTCGGCCGCATCTTTTTGGAAAACCATTTCGCCACCTTCGAACATGGCGCCTTCCGAAACCAAAACGGTCGCGTAATGACTGGGATTGTGTGTGCGGTCGGAGCTGAGCAGCTCACAGAGCTGCTCGATGTTGAATTTGTGCTCGGGGATGACGCAGCGATTGGCGGCGCCGGCCATGGTGGGGAGCATGGCGGTGAAGCCGGCATAGCGGCCAAAAACTTCCAATACCATGAAGCGTTCGTGCGAGCCCGCGGACGTGCGCAGATCGTTGGCGAGCTGAATGGTGCGCGTGATGCAGGTGCTGAAGCCAATGCAGTAATCGGTGCCGGGGACATCGTTGTCCATGGTCTTGGGAATGCCGACGACCTTGAAACCTTCCTGATAAAGACGCACGGCATAGCTGAGTGTGTCGTCGCCACCGATGGGGATGAGATATTCGACGCTCAGCCAGTCGAGATTCTTCAAAACTTCGGGAGTTAGGTCGTTTTTGTCGGCGGTAAATGTGCTTTTGAGATGTTCCGGAAGGCTGGATTTACAGACGCGGCTAGGGTTGGTGCGGGAAGAATGGAGAAAAGTCCCGCCGGTGCGCCCCGCGCGGTTGACGATTTCTTCCGTGAGCAGCTGAAAATTGTCGGAATTGTCATGACCCTTGTCGCGAACCATGTCGACGAGCCCGGCCCAGCCGCGGCGAAAGCCGATGACCTCGTAACCTTCACGCAGAGCGCGGAAGGTGACTGCGCGGATGGCGGGATTGAGGCCGGGAACGTCGCCGCCCCCGGTGAGGATGCCGATGACCCCTTTCTTGGTCTTGACGGTTGCCATGAATGGATGGCTCGCCCTTTCGCGGGATGGAGAACAGGGGATTATCTCCTTTGCAGCGGAATTTAGAAAGGGCTTGACCAAGGATTCATTTTTTCGCACCAAAGAATGGAAAAAAAAGAAGGAGCGAACCGAAATCCGCCCCTTTTGTTTTCCAGATAAAACGAGTGTCGCTTGAGGAGTCCTAAGCGTTGCTGTAGGGCGCCGGTGTAGCCGCCATCCGCTCCGCCGATTCCTGGATCGTCAGCATGTCCGTGCGCACCTTTTCCCACTCAAGCAGCGTCAGGCCTTGAGATGCAAAGAACTTGCGAATCCTGGCGGAGTCCCAATTCAGGACCTTTTCCATCACCGGAACGAGCACGCTCATGGCGTTGTCGCTGAGCACGGTGCGCTTGGCAACACGCGTGATGAACCTGGCTTCGCTTACCGCGATCGTCAGGCCGTCGTATTGATTGACGTGCATCATCACCGGCAAATCGGAGCTGCCGTCGCCCATGTAAATAATCTGGTCGTGGCTGATGCCCAGGCTAGCGCGAAGCTCTTCGAGCACGGTGATTTTTCCCCAGCCCGCGGAGGCGCGAATGATGGAATCGACTTCGCCCGCTTCGTTGTAGCGGAAGCGCGTGCCGAAGATGCGCTCCGGCGGAACGATGCCTTCGAGCGCCGATTGAATAATTTCCTGCGGCGCCGCCGAAATCACGTTGAAATGGAATTTGTAGCCTTCCCCCAGCGTATCAAGCGCACGGGCAAACAACGCCACGTCGTGCTTCAGGCGGATGCGTTTGCCGGTCTCGACGAGATGCTCGCAGCGCACGCGGCGGAAATCCGGATCATGCAGTATGAGGTAGCTTAGCTCCGCACCCTGTTGGACGAGGTTGATCCCCGCCAAGCCTTTGACCTTGTCATGAAACCCGTGAAAACCGATGAGCTCGCTCAGAACGACCCCAGAATCGTTGAAGCTGAGTGTCTGGTCGAAGTCGCTGGCCAGCAAGTAGTGTTTCACCATGTTCTAGTACTCCTTTTTGCCTTTCTCGGTTAGGGAATGGCTCTGGGAAGCCTGCACCCCTCCACCAAACACCTTAATTGCGTTGTCCCCAGAATCCCTCACGAATTATTTTGATGGGTGCGATGCGATAAAAAATTGTGAACGATTCATTATACCTTAGTTTAGATGCAGGTGGGGATAAAGGGTTAGAAAGAAAGGAGATGCATGTACAAAAGGGCACAAGAGTGTACAAATTCCCTGGCCAGAAAGAGAAACTGGAGCCGAAGAAAAGGAGAAAGCTAAGACTCTTGGAAGGCTCAGGGGCTCGGGCAGAGAGCAGCGGCTTCTGGAGTCAAAAGCCAAGCTTACAGGCGTTTGAACCCAGTGCTTCCTGGCGGACCAGCTTGACCTGGATGCTCCCCGGCGTCGTCGGTGACGGTGTATAGCTGGCCGTTGCGGAGGTAGAGAGCCTGGGCCTCGCCTTGATTAAGGGGACGGGCGCCACGTCGACCAAAAACGGCGAGTTGGTTGCCAGATTCATCACAGCGCGGTCGCGGTCAATGCCCTTGGAGATGGCGAGAGCAGGCCCGCGCGTTCGACCGGTGGCAATGAGCTTTGGTGTGGGGCGCGGGCTAAAGCCCGAAAAATGTGTTGGGTCATCCCAAGGCGAAATGATTTGCAGAACGTGCAGGCCGCTCTTGCCATCCGCGACAAAAGCGTAGGCGCTGGCCGCCACCACTCCGATCTTCACGTCGTTCACGTCATTGAGCTGGCCTTCAGCGCTGAAAATTTGATCGAGCTTAGGGGCATCCGGCTTTTCCACATCGATGGTTGCTAAACCTTGCTTGCCGGCCGAAACGTAGGCGTAGGTACGCGCGACGTACACGTTGCGGGCGTCCTCGAGTGGCACCAGCGCGTTCGCTACCAGTTTCGGTTGCGCGAGATCAGTGACATCGAGAACCTTCAGGCCGTCGCGATCCGCAGCGAACGCATAGCGGAATTGCACGGCGATGCCGCGCGGATCGTTGAGCGCAGGCGCGCCGATGGTTGCCGTCACGCGCGGGGCGAGCGGATTGTCAAGATCCACCACCACCAGAGCTTTGTTGGTCAAAACATATGCGTAAGTGCCGGCAATGGCGATGCGGTGTGCGCCCGTAAGAATGCCACCGGGATTGAACGCGAGCGCGCGTTTCAGAAAATTGTTCGCCGGGTTGCCATCGAGCAAAGTGCCTACGCCAGGGCTCTTCGATTTCAGATCGGGATCGCCGACGATGATCAAGCCTTCTTCTTTGTCGGCGACGTAGAGGAAGCCGTAAAGCAAATGAATCGGCTGCTCCTCGTTCTCCGGCAGTTGCTGACGCATCGCACGATTGGCTTTGGCGCGCAACCGATCTATCCACCCGGAATGGATGGCTCGCATGCGGGACCGTTCTTCAATCTTTAACATGATGGGTGTCGCGAATCCCTGCACGCAGGGATTTCAAACGGGCGCAGCAAATTCGAATACGAGCGGAATCATTTTCTTTCCTGGCAGCGCGGGTCTGTATCGCAATGGCGCGCTGGTTGGCGGACTGGGAGTCAGCGGCGACGGCGTGGACCAAGACGACTACGTCACCAACGGCGGAGCGCTCGGATTCGAGACCCCACGAGCATGCGCGCCGACCAGGTGACCGATCAAGGCGTCCGCCTTCCGTATTTCAAGTTCCCTAGAAACCCCACCGACTGAACACTCGACTCAGCCCCCGATTGTCCGATCCGCGTCGCCGTGGCTATCCTTTTCAAATCAGCGCCTAGGCAACTTTTTGCCGCGCGTCAGTTTCGCCAGTGCTCGCGCAAATTCTTCGACCGTTTCCGGCACAGTTTCGCTGTAAACAAACTGCCCTTTGCGGCGGCAGGAAATCAGTCCTGCTTCGCTCAAGATTTTCAGGTGATGCGAGACTGTTGCCGGCGTAACTCCGCGCATGGAGACGATTTCCCCGCAGTTCATGTGCCCGGAGTGCGAGATGGCCTCGAAGATGCGCAGGCGCGTTCCGTCAGCCAGCGCCTTCGAGATCTTTTCGATTTGCGAGCGGTTCATGGACCGGTCGTCTTGAGCCTGTCCGGAGTGTAGCGAAATTGCGGCCTCTGCCGCCAGTAGATGAGATGCCTCACCCTCCAAAAGGGTCAAACAAAGTTGTAACCATATACTTCGATATTCATCTAAATATCGAAATCGCGAAGGCCGAGCGAGCTTGGGCGGGAGAGAGGGCCTTCGAACAGAACAGACCCCAAGGAGCAAGGGAGACCAAAATGAGCGGCACAAAACGATTGGAAGGGAAAGTAGCCGTCGTAACGGGCGGCAACAGCGGTATCGGGCTGGCGACCGCAAAGCGTCTGCAGCAAGAGGGAGCTCGCGTGGCCATTTCGGGCCGAAACAAGAAAACGCTTGACGAAGCCGTCAAGACCATCAGCAACGGCGTGGTCGCGGTCCAGGCCGACGTGTCCAAGCTCTCGGAAGTGGACAAGTTGTATTCGGAAGTTTCGAAGAAGCTCGGGAAAATAGATGTTCTGTTCGTGAACGCCGGAGTCGCAAAATTCGCTCCGCTTGCCAAGACGCCCGAAAACCTGTTTGACGAACAGTTCGACACCAACATCAAGGGAGCGTACTTCACGGTGCAGAAAGCGATTCCGTTCCTGAATGACGGTGCATCGATCATTTTGAACACGAGCGTTGCGGGCCAAAAAGGAACAGCGGGAGCGAGCGCCTACGCCGCTACAAAAGCGGCCTTGCGTTCGCTGGCCAGAACCGCAGCCGCGGAACTGGTGGAGCGGGGGATCCGCGTGAACTCCGTAGCGCCTGGCCCCATTGTCACGCCCATCTTTGGGAGAACCGGCCTTTCCAAAGAGGCCGTGGATGAATTCGCCAAGGACATTGTTGGAAAGGTGCCCATGAAGCGGTTTGGGCAGCCGGAGGAGGTAGCAGGCGTGGTCGCGTTTCTGGCTTCGCCCGACGCGTCGTATATCACCGGCGAGGAGATTAACGTCGACGGCGGGCTAGGCCAAATCTGAAAATTCGAAAATTAGTGTTGGGGTAGGAAAACGGCGACCGTATCGAAAATAAGCGGTCGCCTTTTCATTTTTGTCGTCGCTGATTTGCTGGTGTTCACTTCGTTCCTCCGGAAGGATCGGGCGAAGTCGCGGAATTTACATCGAGAAACCAAGAGTGAGCGGTGTCCCCGGGCTCATAACAATTTCCGTCGCGATAATAGCTCCGGGCACATCGAGATGTAAATTCTTTGCGGCGTGGCGATTGCGCAAATTGCCAGACCAATGCGTAGTGAATTCCACTCTTTGCCGGCGAAGGCGGATCCTGCGGAAAAGTGCAGCCTGGCGATGGCGGACAGGCATCGTTGTAAGCCCAGATGACGAAATCGCGTGACGCGGCGTGGTTGCGAATGTCGCGAGCGGTAGTGATAGTCACGCCCGGTTCTTCTTTGACAGGCATGGCTGAGCAATAGGCCCCGGCGCGAAAGCCTGCACGGCCAAGGGTTTCGGACCACGCGGCCAGATAGGCGTGGTAGGCGTCCGGAAGGCGCCCGCCCTCTTCAATATCCAAAAAAATAATGGCCCCTGCCGCGAAGCCCTCTGCTTTCGCCGAAGCCACTGCATCTTCTCCGTCGCGAGCGCCTCTGTCTTTTGCCAAAGTTAGAGTCTTGAGTTCGCGGCCATCGGGGCCTCGGTAGAGAACCACAAAGCCGAAGCCTTCTGCGCGCAACAGCTCCCGCTTGCCCGTCCAGGTGTTGTTTTTTTCGCCTGGCGGCGGGCTAAGCCAGTAGCTTGAGAAGCTAAACGTTTTGCGGAGAATCGGCAGGGCATCGTCGCCGGGATAAACGTTGCGGTCGAAGCCCAAGTAGCTTTTCTCAGGTCCGGCAGAATCAGAGGAGACGTGGCTTTGCGCCCCCAAAGCGCACAGCAAAGCGATAGCAACAAGCATCAGAAGGGAAAACCCTGCTAAAGCCGACTTCGGAATCGGTTCGCTCATCGAATTCTTGTCAAAGCTTGCATCCGTAAAGGCAGCAGCCGTGTTGCCGCCCTCCCAATCAACCCTCCCGCAACTTATGGCCGGCGAGATTGCCGAGCCCGTCGTAAGCCGCGTACTTATACGCTTCGCTGAGCGTCGGGTAGTTAAAAACCTGCTCGATGAATTCGTCGATGGTGAGGTCCTTGTCCAAAACAGTCAGGCCGATGTGGATGAGTTCAGTGGCATTTTCGCCGATCATGCTGACGCCGAGAAGCTTTTTGTCCGACCGCGCAGAAATGAGCTTGAGCATACCGGCAGTATCGCCCGTAATGTGTCCCCGCGCGTTGTTTTCATAAAGGGCGCGACCCACCACGTAATCTATGTTTTTTCCCTTGCAGGACTCTTCCGTTTCGCCAGCGGCGGAAATTTCCGGAATGGTGTAAATGCCCATAGGCAGCAACGAAGCCACACGTTGCTGGTATTTTAAGCCGAAGGCGTGACAAACTGCGACGCGCCCCTGTTCCATCGAAGTCGAAGCGAGTGCGGGAAAGCCGATGACATCCCCGGCGGCATAAATGTGCGGAACCGATGTGCGGTAATTTTCATTCACGGATATGTAGCCGCGATCGTTGAGACGAAGTCCCGCTTTTTCAAGGGCGAGGCCGTCCACGGCGGCGCGGCGGCCCGCGGCAAAAGAGCAGCCTCTGTTTCCAGAATCTTGCCGCTTTTCATCGTGAGGCACACACCAGCCGCAGAGTTTTCGATCTTCACCGGACGCTCGTCGAGCCAAAAATGCATGCCCAGGGCCGCAAGCGGCACGCGCAAGCGGTTCGAAATCTCAGTCCAGGAAGGGAAGAAGACGGTCGCGGCCATCCACAAGAGCGACGTCGACACCCAGGGCCATAAAAATGGAAGCATATTCGCAGCCGATCACGCCCCCGCCAATCATCGCCAAGCTTTTCGGGATGCGGTCCATCTGGGGAAACGTGTCCGAATCGAAAGTGTGTACATCATCGAAAGCAATCTCTGACGGCCGATGCGGCTTGGAGCCCGTGGCGATGAGAATCACCTCACCTTTCAGCCGGCGCGTGTCTCCGGAAATGACAACGGTGTGAGAATCTTCGAACGATGCCTGGCCGCTGACAAGCTCGATTTTGTGCAGGGCCAGATTCTTCAGGATGCGGCGGCGTTCCATTTCGACAACTTCCCGCTCGTGATGCATGAAGTCGTGCACCGTGAGGTTTTCTTTGAGCGAGTAATCGATGCCGTACAAGCCGCGCTGCTTCAGCCCGGAAAAATAGAGCGCGGATTCGCGCAGCGTTTTACTCGGCACCGTACCGGTGTTGATGCAGCTCCCGCCCACGTATTGGCCGCGCTCGATGACCGCGACGCGCTTGCCAAAGTAGGCAGCCTGAGCGCCCGCTTTTTCTCCGGCGGGACCGCAGCCAACCACAACCAGATCAAAACTTTCTGTCGAACCCACGCAAGCCTCCACCAGATAACCTGAATAGACCGGTGATGCGCGATACGGTGGGACCTGGCAGGATTTTAGGGGAAGCTGCAGAGCAACAGACAATTTTGTTGCAGGATTGTGACGAATCGGGTCCAGCGCAGGAAGTGGGTTCAGGAGGACCAGAAACAGACATAAGAAAGCATGGACATGCGAGGGGAGGAATGGTAAGAAGGAATACCCTGGGGCAAGCCCCGGAAAAGTCCTTCAACTGCCCTCGGGATAGATCCGAATGCTGAGCTGAGCGAATTCTTGAGTGGGATTGCCGAACTGCCTCTCCTTGCATCTAAGCAATAGGGGAGGAGGAGCTTTGCACGATGACAGCACTGGCCAAGCGGCGCACTTTGATGGTGTTGTTGGTAGCGTGCGGGTTCCCGGTCGCCGCCCTCGCTTCACGGTCCTTTTACTTTCAAGAATTATTCTTTGCATTCCTCCTGTTTGCGAGTGTGTTTCTGATCCTGTTGCTGGCAGCATGCCTCGCCGTCGGTGTGTGGATTCTCTATGCGCGAGCGGTGGTCTATCTTGCGACCCGGACAGTGAAACAAGGGCAGCGCGCCATGCCCATCATGCGAGCGATGGTTCTGTGGCTGGCCCCCACAGTCGCAAAGACCGCCGGGTTTGTTTCTGCAGGCCAAGAGATGCTGGTTTATCCGTTCGGTGGCGCGCTGCGCGGCTGGATGCGCTCGTTTCGCCTGGACTCTGCCCACTTCCGCGAGGATGCCGAGCGCGCCGCCAAGCATTTGCGGCTCCGGCTGAAGCAGAGCTGAAGTAAGAGTACGTCAAACTCTCCTCAACGTTTTTAAGCCAAAATTGGAAGATCCCTGCAGGAGCGTGGGCTCAATACTTGTGTCGGCAGTGGATAATCTGTTGAAACGGCACTAGGATACTGGCGTGAACGAAACGCAGCCGCGTGGCAAAGGCCCTTCGCTTGGCTGGCAGTGGAAAGCCATCATTCCGATCGTGGGTGTGTTGCTGCTGGGCCTGATTGCGTTTCAAGCGATTGTGGTCGCGCTAGATATTCCCAGCGGTCATTGGATTGTAATTGTTGCGGCAGCCGGCGCGGTGGCGATTTGTTTTGTGACGCTGTCCGCGCTGCTGGTGCTGATCGAACGCCCGCTGGAAGAGTAAAAAAAAATCATCGGACGCGTGCGCGAAGGCGACCTCAGCGCGCGGGTGAAATTTGCCAAGCGCAATGATGACGTCGGCCAACTGGGCCGCCAGTTCAATGAAATGATTCAGCAGCTCGCGGAGAATCGTGCAGAGATCGAGCGCCTGCACCAATTCGAAATGGCGCGAGCCGAGCATTTCGCCACCATCGGGGAACTTGCGGCGGGGCTGGCCCACGAAATTCGCAATCCGCTGGCAGGAATTGCGGGCGTCGTCGAGGTGATGGGACGCGAACTCCCGCAGGAAAGCTCCAGCCGCGGCGTTTTGCCGGAAGTCCAGAGCGAAATCCAGCACATTCAGGCGATTTTGAACGATCTGCTGGCTTATGCGCGGCCGCGGCCGCCGGAATTTCATCCCGCTGATCTGAATGCCACCGTCGAGCAGGCGGTTTTTCTCGCGCGCCAACAAGTGAGAACGAAACCGATCGAGATCACTTTGGCGCCGGAAAAACGATTGCCGAGAATCATGCACGATCCAGTCCAAATTCAACAGGTCATATTGAATTTACTACTCAACGGCATTCAGGCCATCCAGAAGCAGGGAAAGATCGAGGTGGCGTTGTGGCAGGATGGCGAATGCGCGGTGGTTCGAATTAGGGATACCGGGAAGGGAATTGCGCGATTGCTTGTCGAAAATTTTCAAGCCGTTTTTCACCACGCGAAAAGAAGGAACCGGGCTGGGGCTTTCGTTCGCGAAAGGCATCGTGGAGTCGCACAAAGGAAAGATTGAAGTGACCAGCGAGCCAGGCCATGGTGCGCAGTTCGAAGTGTGGCTGCCGATGGCTCGCGTGGGAGGGATGGAGAAAAGATAACGCCGGGATGCCGAGGGCGCAGAGACTCACGGAGGTTTTTTAACAACGCGTCGGCGGGAATGATAAAGTAGGAATAATGCCACACAAGAAGGTTCTAATCGTAGACGACGAAAAACTCGTGCGCTGGGCGCTTGCGCAGAAGTGCGTCGAATACGGCTACCAGAGCATTGAGGCTGCCGATGGAGAAGAAGCGCTGCGCACGCTGCAGAACGAGTCGCCGGACGCCATACTGCTTGACGTGCACCTGCCCGGCCAGAGCGGCATTGAGGTCCTGGAAAAGCTGAAGCAGAGCGGCGACACGCGCACAGTCATCATGATGACGGCCGATCCGCAACTGGAAGATGTGAAAGCCGCGCTGCGGCTGGGCGCGTACGACTTTGTCAGCAAGCCTATCAATTACTAAGAACTCGGCGTCACGCTGCAAAACGCGCTGGAAGCGGGAGCGCTCCGCAACGAAGTGGAGTCCTTGCGCGGAGAAGTGCGCCGGCGCACCGGCTATCACGATGTCATTGGCGTGTCGCGAAAAATGACTGAACTGATGAAGTTCGTGCACAAAGTGGCCGCCAGCGAAGCCAGTACGATTTTGATTCAAGGGGAAAGCGGGACAGGCAAAGACCTGGTGGCGAAGGCCATTCATTATCAGAGCGCGCGGAAAGACAAACCGTTTGTGGCCATCAATTGTTCCGCGATTCCCGAGACGCTGATGGAGGCGGAACTGTTTGGCCACGAGCGCGGGGCGTTCACCGATGCCAAGGCCATGAAGAAGGGTTTGTTCGAAGTGGCCGACGAGGGCACGCTGTTTCTGGACGAAATTGGCGAACTTTCGCCGCTGCTGCAGGCAAAGCTCTTGCGCGTGCTGGAAGACCAGCTCATCCGGCGTGTCGGCGGCGTGCGAGATATTCAAGTGACCGTTCGTGTGATCGCGGCGTCGAACCGCGACCTGGAACGCGCCGTGCGCGAAGGCCATTTTCGCCAGGATTTGTATTACCGGCTGGCCATCATTTCTATTTTTCTTCCGCCACTGCGCGAACGAAAAGAGGATTTGCCCGCGCTGGTCGATTTCTTCGTGGAGCACTACAACCGGAAGTTCCGCAAGAACGTGCAGGGGCTGAACGAAGAGACGCGGCGCCTGCTGATGAATTACATTTGGCCGGGAAACGTGCGCGAACTGAAAAATGCGCTCGAACGCGCCATGCTTTTGGAGGAAGGGACGCTGCTGAAGCCGGATGATTTGCCATTTGCGGTGGCCAGCGGGCGCAGTGGAACGGCGGGAAGCGCGCCGACGGCGATGGAAGCGAGTTCGTCCGCGGCGCAGGAACCGCTCGAGGGCGGATCCAAGCGGCGATTGCCGCCGCTTTCTATCCCGGAGGGAGGAACGTCGCTAGAAGACATCGAGCATGCGTTGGTGGGGATGGCTCTGAAGCAGTCCAACGGAAACCAGATCAAGGCGGCCAAGCTGCTGGACGTCAGCCGCGATGCGCTGCGCTACAAAATGAAGAAATTTGGATTGGTCCACGGAGAAGAAGAGCAGCAGGCCTCCCCCACGCACTCCTGAGAGCACGCTGGCACCCTAGGCTTACTGTCCGTGTGGGTACGGAACGCCCTCTCCCGATTATCCCGTTATCAGCACTCCCCCCGGTTCATGCTTTCATGCAGGTAACTTCGCGGCAAGCAGGTTCCGCAATTGTGTGATGGCCTCGGAATTCGGAAATGCTCGTCAATGTCTATGGCTTTTCTTCGATGCGCTTGGCATGAGGCGCGAGCCATGGTTCGTGACTCAAAGCCAGGCGCTCTCCCCCTGACTCTTTGCGGCGTGCCCGGCTCAGCCAGGCTTGGAAGGAATCCATGTAGGTGTAAAAGACGGGCGTGAGGTACAGCGTTACGATTTGCGCGAAGATCAGCCCGCCGACTACGCTCAGTCCCAGCGGCCGGCGCGAATTTGCTCCTGCACCGGTGCCTAGGGCGATGGGCAGCGTACCCATGATCGCGGCCATGGTGGTCATCATGATCGGGCGAAAGCGAATCAAGCTGCCCTTTACGGCCGCTTCCGCCGGAATCATGTTGCCGCTGCGTTCCCTATCAATCGCGAAATCCACCACCATGATGGCATTTTTCTTTACGATGCCAATCAGCATGATGATGCCGACAAATCCGAAGAGATCCAGCTGCATATGGAAAAGCATCAATGTGGCTAGCGCCCCAAACGCCGCCGCGGGCAGCCCTGAAAGGATGGTGAGCGGATGAATGAAGCTCTCGTACAAAATGCCAAGGACGATGTAAATGACCAGGATCGCCATGGCCAGCAGTAATCCGAGCCCGGAAAGCGACTGCTGAAACGCATGCGCCGTACCTTGAAAACTCCCACTAATCGTTATGGGCAAAGAATCTGCCGCGGTTTTCTGAATCTCGTTCACCGCCTGCCCGAGCGCCACCCCGGGCGCCAAGTTGAACGAAATGGTCACCGACGGCAACTGCCCCAGGTGATTCACGGTCAAAGGTCCCAGGCTTGTCTTTAAACTCGACACCGCGTTTAACGGCACGAGACGCCCATTCGTCGAACGGATATACAGATAGGAAAGCATTTGAGGGTCTTGTTGGTATTGCGGCGCCAACTCCATGATGACCCAGTATTCGTTCGTGGGCGCGTAGATCGTGGAGATCCATCGCTGGCCATACGCGGTGTAAAGCGCGTCTTCGATCTGTTGGGGAGTGGCGCCCAGTGCCAGAGCCCTGTCCCGGTCAATATTCAAATCGATCTGCGGGCTTTTGATCTGCAAATCTGTGGTCACGTCAATGAGCTCCGGCAAAGCCCTCATCTTGGCGTTCATAATTTGCGCGTATTTGTAGAGCTGATCCGTATCCGGGCTCACAAGCGTGTATTGGTACAAACTCTTCGTCAGTTGGCCGCCAATGCGAATGGAAGGTGGATTCTGCAGATACACGCGCAGGCCCGGAATCGTATTTAAGTTTGTCTCCATTTCCCGCATAATCTCAGGAATGGTCATGTGGTGTTCGAGGAGCGGACGCATCGCGTGAATCAGCCAGCCCACTACAGCCGTGTTTCCGTACTTCGCTTCCAGGCTCTCGTAAGGTGCATTCTTCGTCCACGGGCGGTGCGGAGGGTCTTGCAAGTGGTCGAAGAAGCGCCCGATATTCAGTCCCGAGGTTCCCGAAGCCTGTATGCTTGAGAAAAATTCGGAAGTATTCGCGTCCGCCAGCACAACCTTGTTCAACGCTTCCTGGTGCGTTTTCATCGCGTCGAAGGAAATTCCTTGAATTGCCTCGTCGAATCCGACTACTTCGTTCGCATCTTCTTCCGGGAGGAACCCCTTCGGTATGACCCAGAACTGCCAAGCGGTTGCTAGGAGAAGCAGGACTCCGGCCACCATGACTGCCAAGCGATGCCTCATCGCCCAGTGCAAAGTGACTTCGTAACTGTCCAGCATGCGCTGAAACATTCGCTCCAGCGCGTTGTACATGCGCCCGTGCTGTTGGCGTTCGCCCATGTGCGGCTTCAGAAACCGGCTGCAAAGCATCGGCGTCAGCGTCAGCGACACGACCCCGGAAACCAAAATCGCGGAAATAATCACCACGGCAAATTCGTGCAGCAAGCGCCCGAGAATTCCGGCCATGAAAAAGACCGGTATAAATACCGCCGCCAGAGACAGCGTCATGGAAACAATCGTGAACCCGATTTCGCGCGCGCCGTCGAGAGAGGCCTCCAGCACCCCTTTGCCCTGCTCCATGTGGCGCACGATGTTTTCCAACATCACGATCGCGTCGTCCACGACGAAACCGACCGACAACGTCAGCGCCAGCAGGGATATGTTGTCCACGGTGAAGCCCAGCGCATACATCACCGCGAACGTTCCGATGATTGACATCGGTAATGCCAAACTCGGGATCAGCGTTGCCGAAGCGTTCCGCAGGAAAAGAAAAATTACCAACACGACCAGAGCAATCGCCAGGAACAAACTGAACTTTACGTCGTCGACCGACTGTTGAATCGTAACCGAACGGTCGTATTCGATGGCTAGGCGCATCGAGGGCGGCAAAATGGCATTGAAACTCGGCAACAACTTCTTGACGGCATTTACGATTTCGATCGTGTTCGTCCCGGGCTGACGCTGCACCGCCAAAATCACGCCAGGAACCCCGTTGATCCAATTCGCCAGCTTTGTGTCTCGAATGCTGTCATAAACGTGCCCCACTTCTTCCAGCCGGACGGGGGCGCCGTTTCGATAAGCCACGATGAGCTGCCGATACGGCGCCGCGCTCATCATCTGCCCGTTGGCTTGTACGGTGAAAGCCTTGTGCGTGCCGTAGAGTGTTCCCGTCGGCAAGTTCACGTTTGCCTTTTGAACTGCTTCCTCTGCCTCATCGATGCCAATCTGCCGGCTCGCTAGTTCCTTAGGGTCGAGCTGAATACGCACCGAGTAGGGTGTCGATCCATAGACAGATACCTGCGCCACGCCGCTGATCATCGATATCTGCTGGCCGAGCAGCGTTTCCGCGTACTGATCGACTTCGGAAAGCGGAAGTGTCGGTGAAGTCGCCGCCAAATAGAGAATCGGCGAATCCGCTGGATTCACTTTCCGAAAGGTTGGTGGCGTCGGCATGTTGGGAGGGAGCTGATTTGCCGCAGCAGTTATCGCTGCCTGAACGTCTTGTGCCGCTCCGTCAATGTTCCGGCTCAGGTCAAACTGCAGAGTGATTTGGGTGATGCCAAGAGCGCTCACCGACGTCATCGAGTCAAGACCCGCGATGGTCGTAAATTGCTTTTCAAGCGGCGTGGCCACTGCGGAAGCCATCGTCTGCGGGCTGGCTCCCGCCAAGCTCGCAGAGACCGCAATCGTCGGAAAGTCCACATTAGGCAGGTCGCTGACCGCCAAACTGCGATACGCCACAATCCCGAAGATGAGCACCGCCGCCATGACCAGGCAGGTCATCACGGGGCGCCGGATGAAATTTTCAGCGATCTGCATAATGCTTCCGCGCTGGATCTATCCGCGTGTTGACGAACGTTATCTAAAGACTCGTCTTAATGCGTACCTTCGCGCCCGTGGTCAGCCGCAATTGACCGTCCGTCACCACCATCTCTCCCGGTTTCAGGTTGCCGGTTATCACCGCTTCCCCATTCACCGTGCGCGACACTTTCACCGTCCGCGGCTCCACGGTCATGTCGGGTTTAATCACGAAAAGATAGTCGCCCTCTTGCCCGTTCATCACCGCTTGCGATGGCACGACGGTAGCGTTCTTCTCCTCCGCCAACTGCAGCACGACGTTCACAAATTCTCCCGGCCACAGGCGGTGGTCGCGGTTCGCAAACGTTCCTTTCAAAAGAATGGTTCCCGTCGCCGCATCCACCGCATTGTTGACAAACGTCAAGTAGCCCGCTTCCGGTGCGGAGTTGTCCGAAGGTGTGGCCCCAACCGGCAATTGTTCGTGCTTCATGTAGGACTTGATCTGGTCCAAGTACTGCTGCGGCACAGAAAAATCCACGTAAATCGGAGAAATTCGATTAATGACGACCAGGACGGGCACGTCATTGGCCTTCACCACTGTTCCTGGGAAAACCAACTGGCTTCCGGTTTGCCCGTCGATCGGCGCGTATATCGAGCAATACGAGAGATTGAGTTCCGCCGTCTTCACGGCCGCTTCGTCCGCTTGTACCGCGGATTTCTGGGCCGCTGCCGTCGCGCGTTGTTGATCTAACTGCTCTTTTGGCGCCACGCCCGATTCGAACAGCTTTTCGTACCGCTCAGCCTCCATGCTCGCCAACTCTGCGCTTGCGCGGTCCTTCGACAAATTGGCCTGCGCCACCTCGAGCGCCGCCACAAACGGCCGGTCATCGAGGCTCACCAGCAAATTACTCTTTTTCACGAACTGTCCCTGCGTGTAGTGCACCGCACTCACAATGCCGGCCACTTGCGATTCCACGGATACCGTCGAATACGCCTCGCCCGTGCCGATTTCGCGCAATTCGACAGCCATCGCCTTTGTCTCGGCTTTTGCGGCTATCACGGGAATGACCGGCGCATCGGGCCGCGCCGCCACGTGCTGGGCGCACCCTCCCCCCGCAAGTGCCAGCAAGCACCAAAGAACTACACCTGGATTTGCAAAGAGGTCCGCTACTTTCTCGCGCCTAAGCCACTCACGTTCTTCAGTCTCTGCCTTCCTGTATTCCATACTTCGCAAGCTCAAAGTAAAAAGTGCTCCACCATACTTTTATGGGACGCTTGACGATGCTCCGCCGTTGCAGATTCTCCTTCTCCTTTTTAACTTTTGTTTTTTCTTCGCGGAGGTCTGCCTTTTTGAAAAGCAATGCAACGTGCCGTTGATGCTATTCTGTTCTCCCCGGTTTAGTGGACTGTTTTCCGCGGCTAGGTTTTGGTAGGTCGAACTGACCGGGCCAGTTCCTGCGAGTACTCGCACCCCCGGTGCGGGACAGGTGCGTTACGCACACGGTGTCAGCCTACCCTTAAACAGACATTCTTCGGAGAGCGATCACTTCTTGCGCATCCAGACGCGCCAGGTGACGGGTCCGGCCTCGTCATTGGTGATGGGGCGGCCCGCGAGCTTGAGGGCCAGCTTGATCTGCCCGTGATGGTAGCCTTCATGCCAGATCATGTGCTGGAGGAAAAGGATCGGGTGGTCGTAGTGCAGGTTCATTTCCCGGCTTGTTTCGACCCTGTTCTTTACCGTGTCGCACACCGCCTTGGCGCTGTCGTTGAGCATCTGCGCGAGGCGGCCACGGTCGCGCTCGGCGGCCCACTCTTTCTCGGGCAGGCTTCTGGCAAATTCCGGAGCGTCCTCGGAGACAAAAACTAGCCGCACATAGTGCATGTGCATGAACATCTCCGCGACGGAGGGGCTGTCCGGCATCGCCCTGGCCTCCATCCCGCCCTCAGGGACAGCGCGGAGCAGGTTGACGACGATGATGTTGTTGCGTTGCCAGGAGTCCAGCAGAGCGTCCAGCAAGTTTCCATCTTGTGCGTCTCGCATGTCCCACGCCCCTCTCTGTCGATGCGAAAATGGCGACGGATTCTTATGCAGGAAACGGGTTGGGTTGGTCAAGAGAACCGGCTCCAGCCCTTCCCAATCCGTGAGAAAACGCGAGGCAGAGTGAAAAGCCCCAATGTGCGAGGCCGCCGCATCCACATTCCGACAAGAGCGTCCGTTCAAGTCATTGAAAGAACAGGAGATGTGCTGATGGCGCGGGGCACGGTTTGGAACAAGAGATGCTCCGTGTGAAATTGCTCAGAAGGTAGGCAATGGAGCGATTGTTGCCCTTCTGACCTGTGGGCGTCCTAACTGTGACGGCGGGCAGGCGGTGAAAAAGCTCGAAAGGATCCGGCACAGAATAGGACGCCCACGGAATAGCCGGTAAAAACCCCCAGTTGACCGGTTAGCAGGATCGAGAGAGGCCGCGGCAGAGCACGGATCGCCAAGGAGCGTCGAGGTTCCGACGCGATGACCCGCACGACGGGTCCCCACCAGTGCTCGCCGCTGCCTTGAGTTTTGCATGGATGCCTCGCCTGAAACCTTCGTCCTCTTTATTCCTTGAACGAATTCTGTGGTTTTCTCGCGCACATGGTTGCGCCATTGCGCGCAAAGCTCCGCGGACACGCTGTGCATGCGCGGTATGTTCTTTGTTTGCTATGCGATGCGCATCCGTGTATGTGGAACGCTGCGTGCTGCCTAGGAAATGACTAATAATGCGAAGCGATGACCGTGTGTGAATCAAAAGGGGAATCAAAGAAGGAGGATTTATGCCACAAGTGATGGAGCCGAAAGCGATCGAAGGAGTTTCAAAGAAAGTTTCGCTCACGAAGATCCTGGTAACCACAGATTTCTCGCCGGGATCGGACCGGGCGCTGGATTATGCGCTGGCGCTGGCGCGACGTTATGACGCGAGAATCTACCTGACGCACGTGCTGGCACCGGACCCGTTCCTCTATGCCGAGCCAGCGCTGGCCGAGGCGACCTATGAGAAGGTGCGGCAGGCGGCGGAGCAGGGAATGGCGGACATTCTGGTGTCCGGGAAGCTCCGCGGCGTTCCCCATGAAGTACGGTTGGAAGAAGGAAACATTTGGCCGGTGCTCGCCAAGCTGATTGAGAAGCATGAGATCGATTTGGTGGTTACCGCAACACATGGCCGCGGAAAAGTGCAGAAGGTGCTGATCGGATCCGTGGCGGAGGAAATTTTCCGGCAAGCGAACTGCGCGGTGTTGACGGTGGGACCCCACGTCAAAGAAGAGCCGGTGCGTGAGGTGGAACTGAAGAATATTCTGTTTGCCACAAATTTCGGGCATGGAGCGGAATTGGCGGCGGCTCATGCATTTTCGCTGGCCCAGGAGCACGGCGCGCGGCTGACCGTGCTGCATGTCATTCAGGAAGCTACCGCGTTCAGGGAAGAGAGCGTGCGGCGGCAGCGGGAGGTCACCGTCGAGCGGCTGCAGAAGGTTGTGCCGGAAGGCGCGGAGAATTGGTGCAAGCCGGTGTTCCGCGCAACGTTTGGCGAAGCGGTGGAAGAGATTATCACCATGGCCCGCGAAACCAACGCCGATTTGCTCGTGATGGGCGCGAAGACCAGGGAGAGCCTGGCCGGACATGTTCCGGTCACCATCGCTTACAGCGTGGTCACCAAGGCGCGGTGCCCGGTGCTGACGGTTCGCGGGTGAATCGCGGACGAGCAAGGTGGATCTTAAGTGCAGAAAGTGCTTTTCCAGCTGCGGCGAAAGAATGGCCGAACGGAACTCTCCAGAGCGGGGTCCGTATCCTCCAGGTCAAGGGCGGAACCAATTGCGTAAATCGCAACAGGTTCCCTCCTTTCTTTTTTGATGGCATCCATTGCTTTGGAGATTTCCCCTCCGGTAGTGTACGCTTCCACTTTTCCAGCGAATACATTTGAAAGCAAAAGGATTGTCGGGGTTGCAAATCAAGATTTTTCAGGACAGACACTCATTAAGTAGGATGGCCGCCGCGCATGTTGCGAAATCGCTGCGCGCCGCTATCCGCGACCAAGACCTAGCGCGCATCGTAGCAGCTACCGGTACCTCTCCAATTGAATCTCCGGAGGCCTTGACCACCGCACCGAATATTGGCTGGGGCACGGTGGCAGTGAAATCCTGCTTGGTGGGCGAGATCAGCCAGCTGGCGCGCGCGTCCATTTTGTGCGCGCATCCGCATGCGACGGTCTATCTCGACAAGGATTCCACACGCTTATTAAGCCCGGGCATACAAACAGCACCGTAAGACCGGCTGATTTGATTAGTCCACGTCCGATGGGGGAGACGGCCGTCGCCAGAGCAAATGTCAACGCCAGCCCAAACGTTTTCTTCGCGATTGCGGCCGATTCCCTATCTGAGGTGGTGGATTGGGGGTCTGCTGTTCGCATCGACGGTCATCAATTACATCGACCGGCAGACACTGGCACTGCTCGCGCCCTATCTCAAGCAGGACTATCACTGGACGAACACCGACTATGCCAATTTGCTGATCAGCTTTCGCATTGCTTATTCGGTGGGGCAGGCAGTATGTGGAAGGCTAATTGACCGTGTAGGAACGCGGCGAGGACTGAGTCTTTCCGTCTTTTGGTACTCCGTCGTGTCGATAGCGACCTCCCTCGCGCGCGGATTCTACAGCTTTGCAGCATTTCGCTTTCTTCTAGGAGCAGGTGAGTCCGCCAATTGGCCTGGTGCGACCAAAGCGGTTTCCGAATGGTTTCCAAAACGAGAACGGGGACTGGCTGCCGCGCTTTTCGATAGCGGTTCGTCCATTGGCGGAGCCATCGCGCCGTTCCTCGTTTTGCCCATTTATTTTCGCTGGGGATGGAGGCCGGCGTTTGTGATGCCGGGGCTACTGGGCTTTGTTTGGCTGTTCGCTTGGAGGAGAATGTACTACACGCCGGCCGAACATCCGCGCATTGGTCCAATGGAGCGGGAGATGATTTTTGCCGAGACAGGCGGTGTCGCCGGTCCAGCTGAGAAGTACTCGCGCTGGAGTGCGCTCTTGAAACTGCCGCAAACCTGGGGAGCGATTGTGGCGAAAGCTTTGACCGATCCTGTGTGGTTTTTCATTACCGATTGGTTCCCGCTCTACTTGGTGGCGAAGGGGATTTCCTTGAAGAGCGAATTGATCGCTGTATGGATTCCTTTCATTGGCGCGGATTTGGGCAATTTCTTTGGCGGAGCGGCCTCGGGATACTTGATCAAGCGGGGTTGGCCGCTCGGCGCCGCCCGCAAAGCGCTGGTGGTTTTCGGGGGAATAGGCGTGACCTTGCTGATTCCCACGATTTTCACGGTGAATCTGGGCGCGATCGCGGCGTTGTTCGGGCTGGCCACGTTTTGCTATGCGGCGTTTTCCACGATCGCGAATGTGCTGCCGTCCGACTTGTTTACCGGCGGCTCTGTCGCGTCGGTGAGTGGACTGAGTGGAACGGGGGCGGGTCTTGGAACCATCATCGCGTTCAAGCTCATTGGATATTTCTCGGATGCGAGTCGAGCGCTGCCGGGACATTCGTTTGACAAGGTTGTCTTGGTCGCCGGACTGGTTCCGTTTGTGGGAATGATTCTCGTGCTGTTGCTTGTGCGCAACACGCGCGCGACCGAACAAGGATTGGTGCGCCCGATGTGATTCATCGAACCGATGCGCCCCCTGGGACATGATTGCAGATGAAGCGGAATGGGTTTACGAAATCTTATGTGGCAGACCACATAGGGTCTTCTCTAGGCTCTGCCGGTCCTGCTTGGCAGACAGCAATCGTTATCTCCAGCCTTGGATCGATTTAGGGCTTATCAACGTAGGGCGGTAATGTTCGTCCCGGTTGCTCATGCCGAGCGAGTATCCGTTGGCAAGGTAATCGGGGATGTCTCGAGGATCCGCAAGCGGAATGTGCGGCCCCTGCCGCATAAGACTGACGTGGTAGCGGTCATCGCCCCTGCAGCGATGTGGGAACAGACGGATTCCGGATTTCCTGCCACGGCGGACGACGGCGAATAGCATTTGCGTTCCTCCAAAAGGGATGCAGGTGCAAAGACTATGACCGAGTGCGAGGTCCGTCGCATTAACGTCGCGTGACAGAGCCTGTGGAAAATAGAGGAAATCTCCGTTGCGAATTTGAGTGCAAAAAAGAAGTGGTGCACGGGTGGGGAGTTTCACGTCCCCAAAGCGATCCTCCTCATCTTTTTTGTTTCCTAGTCCGCCTCTTTGACGACGCGCCTTCAGTCCTCCGGTACAGCGCTCGAAGAAAGGTGCGGGAAGCTGAGGGCGGAGCTTACCTGCGGCGAGTTCCTCGAGGGCGCCGAGGCGGTCAGAGAATTCCTTGCCGGTCAAGTGGCCCCCGCGATAAAGCCTGCGGAGAAATCCCGGGCGGAGCCTGCCCCTTTCCGCGAGTTGCATTCCAAGCAACAAGGGACCAGGTTGCGGTAGGAATTGCGCCCGAACTCAGGCTGCGGCACGACATGTTCGAGGCATTGCCCAAGGACGCTGATTTGCCCCAGGCAATAGAAACACCTGCCGCGCTCACGAGCGTAGATGGCCTGGCGCAGCTGCGTTCGACCAGCCGCAAAGCACCGTGGTCAATCAGGCGGCCCACGGCCGGGCGCACGGCACCATCGCAAAGGCGCGTGCCGCGCGCCAGCCAGGCGCAGCCGCTGGACGACATCGTCTTCGCGTTGTTTCTAGACAAGTTCGGGTTTATTGTTGTTCATGTTTTTGAACCTGAGGGGAGAAAACCCCGGAGGATTTTAAGTCCTCAGCGTCTGCCATTCCGCCACCCGGGCAACGGCCGAAGATCAAACTAAAAATTAACATGTAGGCTGGGGATGCGCGAATTTAATGCGAAGACGGGCACGGCATGCCGTGCCCCTACGCCATTTCGCGCGATCATTGCGAGCCTGATGGTTTTGGCGGAGGCGGAGGCGGTGGCGGGCCGGGCAGAGGAGGCGGAGGCTCCAGAGCGCTCAGCTTCTTCTGCGCTGTCGCCGGATGTTCCCCTTGTTGGTTTAGCGCCATGGCCCGATCCACAAATGCATCCGCTTTGCTGATGAGAGCGTCCCATCCCTGATCCGTCGCTGCCAGTTCGGCTTTCATGCGATAGAGCAGATTCAACATCAGTAGAGGCTGGCTCGAACGAGGGTCTATTTGACTTGCGCGATCAAGCGCTGCGGCCGCAGCTTGGATTCGCGGCTCAAACTCACTGCGCAGCGACTCTCGGACCTTTTCGTCGTCGATTCGCGCAGGGCTTTTCATCTGGACGTTTGCTTTGCGCTTCTCGCTTTGAATGTCAAAGTAGATTTGCATAGTCGCGATGGTGCCGGATGCCGTGAGGGCGTCGCTGTCGTTCGGATCGTCGCGAAGAAGAATGGCGAGAGTCTGCTGCGAATCCCGACGACGTCCCTCAAACTCGTAAAGCATCGCTAAATCCCAGAGAGCGAGCCTATTTTGCGGTGATTCCCTGAGGATTTTCCTCAGAGTTGCCTCCGCTGCATCCGCTCGCGTTCGGACATCGGGATCACGCGGATTTTGCATGCACCAGTGGGCCTCAGCATTGGCCAAGTGCAATTGAAGGATTATCGAGTCCGGCGATTGTTGGACCGCTTCGCTGAAGAATTTGACCGCCTGGCCGAAATCTTCCCGCTCATATGCTGCAATGGCGAGCTGGGCCGAATCAGGGGCTGAGCTCGAGGGTTGCACACGGTTCCCTGTTGGGCCTCCCGCGGCGAGCAAGTTGCAGTTAAAGAGCAATGCGCAAACGAGAACTATATATCTAGGACTTAATCGTATTTTTGTCATGAGAACCTCGCTTCCTTTGAAGTTGTACTGAATTGGTTTCGAACTATCTCCGGTTTGGTGACGGCGGTGGAGGCGGGGGCGGGGGAACCCGCAACATCTGTTGCCGTATGCGAGGTTCCGGCACCGCGCTCATCCAGAGAAACGTTTTGCGACCCGAGGACAACAACACTAGGAACAACACCCAAGCGGCCAGGACCAGACAACATTTGTTCCAAGCGCTGAGGTTGCGGAACCGAGAGGGCGAGAACGTGATCAGAGCTCGGATGCGATGTTCAAGCGTGGCACTCTCGGAAATGCCCAAGGCATGAAAAGGAGACGCTCTGTCGTTTAAGGTTTCGGCTACGTCTAGAAGACAGCGCGCATAGTCGGTTGGGGGAAGGATTGGTCCGCTTACACGAGCGTCACAGGCCATCTCTCTTGCTTCAGCGAGCCGGCTCCGAAGCCAGTAGGAAAACGGGTGGTAAGCAAGCGGGGCTAACATGATTTCCGACAAGAGATGCAACAACATATCGCGACGCTGTACGTGGGCGAGTTCGTGCGCGACCACGGAGACGAGGGTTCGTCGGCTTGACGAGACGAATAAAGTTGCGGGAATCAGGATGAAGGGACGCCTCACGCCACAGGTAAATGGGCCACAATCCGAGATCGCCGACGGCGTTGAGAATATTTTCACTTTATATCGCTTGATGCTCAGAAGCAGATCCTTCGGAAGGACAGATTCCAGAGTACCCGGCTCGACAAGCGTCGCGCGGCCGGTTAAGCGGCTGGCGACGATTCCTCCTCGCAAGAGAAGAAACGCACGATACAAAGCTGGCGCTGCAATGATCAGAAGAACCAAATGCGAGGCACCCGAGCCATTCACACGAGCGGCCATGGCCAACCCGAGATCACTGCTCATTGTTCTGGAGTCGCCCCACAATCCGAGCAGGGTTCCGAATGGAGCAAGAAACCCCAGAGTGAGCGCCGCTAGCCACAGGGCGTGGCGTATGCTGGCCGCCAGGTTGGGAACGAACCGGAGGAACAGCCAGCAGCAGATGAAACAGACCGGCAATTCCCAGGTTGCATTTAGAAACCACCACAAGACGATTTGTTCGAGCGCGCTCATGGGGACCTACTTCCGATTGCGGCCGTCAGTGTCTTCGACGAGTTTGCGCAATTCGGCGAGCTTTTGAGCAGATAGCTGCCGCGATTTCACCATGGCAAGAATCACTTCCTCCGCCGATCCGCCAAAAAGTTTATGGACAAGATCGTGCAGCGCGTTGGATGCGGCATCAAAACGGGAAACCGCCGCCGCGTAGTGATAGGCCCGGTCACGCAACTTCCGGCGGACGCTACCCTTGCGATGAAGAACGTTCAAAACGGTTTGAACAGTTGTGTAAGCGAGAGGACGCCCGGCAGGCAGATGATCGACGACTCCTTGGACTGTCGATGGGCCGCACTCCCAAAGAATGTTCATCAACTCGAGCTCGGCTTCCGTGAAGCGTCCTGGTTTGACCTTCTTTGCCATACTTACCACCTGGACTGTAGCGAATCCGATTGAGATTTGTCAACTATATTTATAGGACTTGGATCGCAGCAGGCCCCGGCTGGCGGCAGATCTAATTCTTTTTGCGTCGAGGAAGAAAAACTGGTGCCCGGGGTGGGAGTCGGACTCCCAACAAGGATTGATACCGCATAAGTTGCTGATTCTACGAAAAACCAAAACGGAGAAAAACGACAAATACACCGAAGCAAGGTACACGGCGGGTACACCGGAATGATCTGAGAGGCAGGCCAGAACGAAGGCACAAAACTTGAGATGGAGAGTATCCACGCCGGTGGGCACACGAAGTTCACTTGATTGAAGTCCCACCCTTTTCCTGCAAGGCGCCCATCGGGCTTAGTGCGAAGAATCGGCGGGTAGAGCGGGAGGGCATGCGACCTTTTGCACTTCCTGAAGAGACTTCGTGGAGAAGGCGTCCCGATTAGAGACCGTAGGATCCCACGGCTCGCTTGCGCTGACCCGCTGGCTGCAATCGCAGCTCTTCGAAGTTAGTCCGTGGGACCCGGCCACGTTTTTGGCAGTCGCTATCTTGTTGATTGTGGTGTCCCTCGCCGCCTGCTGGATTCCCGCAAGACGAGCTGCTCGCCTGGACCCGATCGTGGCGCTGCGATAGGAGTGAACCCTTCTCTAGAGGTTAGAGGTAGGGGCCATTTTCGTCGGGGTAAATCATGGTTCTCAGAGTGCCAAATCAGGACGAAAATAAGCCCGAGACGGCGCGGCGTTTTGTGCGGCAACTTTGGCCACAGAGGCGGGAAATCCTGGCTGGTCCTCGCTTGTCTTACCCACACGCTGGCGGTGACAGCGCAGCGTTTTGATGTATTCCCTTGTGTCGGTGGATATCAGAAGATACTGCATGTCACCTCTCATCGTCCCCTTAATGTCCCCAGATTTTATTCAGAGTATGAACCTATTGGCCCATGGCGTTGGGCAAAAAAGACTCTGAGCCACAAAGCCTACAACTTCTACGACGTAGTTCAACACCCGTTCTTCGACCAAGAGGCGCATCATCTACTTCGAAGGCACATATACGTCCTATACGTCGTCATTCAGCGATGCGAAGCAGGACACACCGCGTTACAACTACAACCAGATTATGTACCGTCTTCGGTTGGACGATCCCCGCTTGGAGGCGTTGAAAGTTCATCCGTAGCCTTCACGACAGGGATTGTTCGCTAGCCAGTCGGCGAGGGACGTGCGGTCATCGCGGTTCACCCAGGATTCCGCGTCTTCGAGATACACGCTGGCGGGCTGCCTTTCGCCTCGGAGGTGCTGAATCGTCCCGTCACTCTCCCGAAACGCAGGGAGCGCCGCTTCGTCGAGCCCCACCGCATAGGCAGGACGGTATCCGCCACCGGCGCTCAAAAATACTGCTAGCCGTGCTACATGGAGTGACTCGGTTATCTGCTGGCTGACGAGCTGAAGCAGCGGCTGCCTCTCAACCATCGTTCGCACGGTTTCGCTCAGATCCGTGAGGATTTGTTCTGCGTTATAAGCGTCGCGAAAAAACTTACGATCAACCCATACGCGGAGCGGCTGCGCACCCCTCCCTACGACGAAAGCTGTTACAAACCCAAGCGCGACGACGGTCGCCATGATTACCGGTGTCCGATGCAGCTTCTGGATGGCCACCGTCGCACCGGCATAGATCACCGCTGCAGTAAGCAAAACCTGCATCGTAACGACACCTCGGCGCGCCAATGCGTACTGCAGTCCTTGCCGCAGCACGATGCGCACCTCCATTGCGCGTTCGACGAGAATCACGTGGGCCAGTGTCACGGGGAATAAGCTGATAAGCACATAGGTGCTGATCCAAAGCCAGCGCGGGAAGTCCATCTCGATGTTTTTACGCGTCGCGAGGGCAACAGCGTTCAGGATAAGCAGTGGCCCTATGCTCGCGATGCTGCCTACGGCCAAAAGTCGCAGTCGACGCCTGCTGTCGCGTGACTTCGCCGTGCGCCACTTGGCCAGCATACAGACAGGAAACAATGCGATACCGAAGTACCAGAAAACTAAAATGAACTGCACTGCTGGGGCTGCGATCCTGCGTAAAGGCTCTGTCCCCACGAGGTTTTCCAGTGCTCCTAGTGCGTTGACTGTGACAAGAAGGGTTGGGATGGCCACCAACGCAGTGAACGGCCGGGCGAGCCAGTACCACGCTCGCCACAAGCCTTGGCGTGGAAACGGCTCGGGGAAATAAATCCCCAGCCACAGCAGCCACATCGGTGCTGAAAACGTCAGCAGATGGCGATACGCGGAGCCAAAATCGCGGAGCACTGGCCCCCATAAAGTCAGCCAGGGATTCATGAAGCAGGAAAAGCCCAACAGCAGCAGCAAAAGAAACCAGGCTCGTGGATCTTGCGGACGGGCGAGCGCAACCCAGAACCCCAGTGCGAAACAGAAGTACTGGCTCAGGTAAAGGAAAAGAAGCGCCCAGGCCCCGTGAAAATGACCAAAGGGTGCAAGCCGGAGCGCAACAGTTCGTTGCGTTACATTTCCTTTTGCGTCGGTTGAGAGAACCTTTAGCGGGAGCGTATCGCCTGGACGATGTTGCCGGACAGCCTCACCCAGCACTGCCAACCCCTTGATCGGCTGTTCGTTGACGACGAGCAGAAAATCGGCCTTGTTTCAACCCGGCCTTCTCCGCTTCGGGTTCTGTACTGACGATCTTGGCGATGGGGCCCCGCTGGTCGGTGCCATTCAAAGAAAACGGCTCGCGCGCCGGGTTGGCCCCAAGTACAAACCCGAATGCAAAATACGCAAACCGCGATAAAAAGAGACCTCCCCCTAAGAACAAAACCGTCAGCGCAACATACGGCGCCAACCGACGTCTAGCGTGGTCCAAAGAAGATTTCACGCAGTACTCGAAAATCGGGTCGATTTTACTCTCTTTGGTTCGTAGGCGTGGAGGCAGAAAGGTAAGTCCTGGGTACTGCCAGACGAGCCCCCCGGACGTAAAGGACGTCAGAATCTTGTTGGAAATGTGGGTGGGATTCGGGGCCCCATTGACCCGCCGCAACTTATTGATTTTATTAAACGCGAGAATCGACAAAAAAGGCGAATGCGCCCAAGTAGGGTGCACATGGTGTACACGGGGCTATAGCAATTTCCTTGGCCGCATGGATTACAGTACTGGCGGTACTGCCGATATCGCCCATTTTGCTTCACAGCAACCTCCGAACGACTTAGTCGGCCATTTCGTTCTTGGATCGGAGCACGCAGCGTTGTGCTTGAAAATAGGTCTTGACCGAATACTCGGATTCCGATATAACGGAATCCGAATATGCGAGACGAAATCAAGCTTTTCTTGCCGCTCTCGCCGGCGGAGCTTCACATCCTGCTTGCGCTGGCCGGCGAGGACTTGCACGGCTACGGGATCATGATAGAAGTCGCACGGCAATCCGGCGGGCAGTACAAACTCGGCCCGGGCACGCTGTACGACAATTTAAGAAAGCTATTGACGCAGGGCTGCGTCGAAGAAATGCAGAAGCGAGCTGCGGGAGAGGACCCCCGGCGGCGCTACTACCGGCTGACGGCACTCGGACGCCGCGTGCTGGCCGCCGAAGTCGCAAGGCTGGAGACCGTGGTTCGCGATGCGAAAGCATACTTGGTGGGCCCCAGGCCAAGGAGAGCCTGATGCTACACAAAATGTTTCACGCTCTCTATCGCTGGCTGCTGCGTCTTCACCCTCGCGTGTTTCGAGAGCGTTTTTCTGAGGAAATGATGTGGATCTTTGAAGAGGCTAGAGCAACGCATGGAACAGCGCGGCTGTTTGCCGATGGGGTCATTTCGCTGTTACGGCAATGGGCGACGCGGCAGGAATCCTGGAAATCGCGGATGATGATGATTGCCGCGCGAAGTGGAACCGGGTTCTCGATGGCTTTGCTGAGTTGGGAGTATTGGGAGTTGCCGGAACAGCGCTTGCCTGTTCGGCGCTGGATGCAAGGCGGCATCATTTCGGTAGCGTTGCTCGCATTGGCTTGGTCGGCGACTGGCGGAAGCAAGTATAGGCCGATCAGTCTGGCCGGCATGCTTCAGTCTCACGGCGCGAGCATCGCCCACGGCGTGCTACCGCCAGTCCCAAGAAGCTTCGGCACTCCATTTGCTGAAAGCGGCTCGAGTGCGGAACTTTACAGCCGCCAGAGTGCGGCGCAAGATTTTTCCCAAGAGCAATACCGTCAGCCAGAAAAAGCTTCGCGTGCGGCCATCGAAGATCAGAACGTACCGCCAAGTGCGATCTATTTGACGAATTCGCAAGGAGCGGCAGTCGAGACCCCTAGGACGCCCGCGGGAGAACAATTTGCCGGTTGGTTGAAAGCGTTCAACAGTGGTGATCGCACACAGCTCGAAGCTTTCCTGACCCATTACAAAAATCCAAACGAACACGAAGTGAATCGGGACTTGGGCTTCCGCGAACTGACAGGCGGATTCGAACTCCGAAAGATGGAAGAATCCTCAGCGACGAAAATCAGCGGTCTAGTGCAGGAGCGTGACTCCGATCAGTTTGCGCGGTTTACCTTGGAAGTGGAACCCGAAGCGCCTCACCGGATTACGCAGCTCGATCTGCGAGCGATACCTCGCCCTGCGGAATTTCCGATAGAGCGGCTCAGCCAGAGTGAGCTCCTGAGGGCGCTCCGCGACAAATTGCAAAAGGACAGCGCCGCGGACAAATTCGCAGGAGCGGTTCTGGTGGCCAAAGATGGCAAACCTATTTCTACAAGCGCTTATGGGATGGCCGACCGGGAAAAAAAGATTCCCAACACACTGGACACGAAATTCCGCATCGGCTCGATGAACAAGATGTTCACGGCAACTTCGATTTTGCAATTGGCGCAAGCCGGAAAGATCAAGCTGAGCGATCCACTGGGAAAGTACATCAGCGATTATCCCAACAAAGACGCCGCCGCGAAGGTGACCATCGAGCAGCTGCTGATGCACACTGGAGGAACGGGGGACATTTTTGGGCCAGAGTTCAACTTGCATCGCCAAGAACTACGCACGCTCGAGGACTATGTGAATTTGTACGGCAAGCGAGACCTGAAATTTGAGCCGGGAAGCCGCTGGGAATACAGCAACTATGGATTTCTAATACTGGGCGTGGTGATAGAACGCGTGAGCGGCAAGAGTTACTACGGCTACGTGAAGGATAGCATTTATGGACCTGCGGGCATGATAGGAAGCGGCTCGCTACCCGAAGATCAGAGCGTTCCAAACCGCTCGATCGGATACACCCGAATGAGCGGCAAGCGTCTTCATCCAAACACTGACACGCTGCCGTATCGAGGGACGTCGGCAGGCGGAGGTTACTCCACGGTCGAAGATTTGTTGCGATTCGCAAACGCCCTGAAAGATCACAAGCTGCTTAATGCGCAGTACACGGAAATGCTGACGACCGGAAAAGTGGAAACTCCCATGGGCGACAAATACGCGTTTGGTTTCATGGACGAAAACCGGGAAGGCGAGCCGCGGCGCTTCGGTCACGGCGGCGGAGCCCCAGGGATGAACGGAGACCTCAAGATTTATCCACAAAGCGGCTACGTCATTGCGGTGCTGTCGAACCTCGATCCACCCGCGGCAAGCCGCATCTCCGACTTCGTAGGAAATCGCCTGCCTAAGAATTGAGGCTTCGCGCGGTTTTGGGACAGGTTCTCTGCTTTCGCGCTTTGGTATTTGTGGGCATGCTTGCTCGGATGCAATCCGCTGATTTCGAACCCCGCGCTTCCTTTCATTGGATGGTTGCTCCTCTTGCATGCGGTTCTCCCGAGGGCACCCAACGGGAGTTGGGCCGCTCGCGGCCGTGACGACGCCCGCGGGAATTGGCATATGCGTCCATCTGTGTTCGCCCTGGCGTGGATTTTGATGGCGATCGGGTATTCCTACAGTGGTTAGACGAAGCTGGTGAGTCCGTCCTGGCTCGATGGAAGCGCTTTTGTTCACGTTCTGGCGAATCCTCTAGCACGGCCAAGAGCGCTGAGAGATTTGCTACTCGAAATGCCTCCGCTCAGCCTCCGCATCGCGACCTGGACCGCCTTGGGCTCGAGTTGGGATTTGCTGCCGCTGAGTTTGTTGCGCAGGGTGCGGCCCTGGATTTGGGCCGCTATGGTTGCATTACACGGCCGGCTCTTGGCACTGGTAAGTTTCGCGGATTTGACCGCGGGCATGTTTCTCCTGCACTTGTTCACTTTCGACCCCGCGTCGGTGCACGAGAGGCTGGCGACCGTGGAGAAATAGGAAAGAGCTTGAGGCTAAGATCAGCCGGAATCAAATTCCAATTAGCACTGCACTCGACCGCCTCGCCGCAGTCTGCGAGGATCAACAGAAATATACTGAGGCGGAACCGCTCCGCAGACGTTCACTTGAAATCAAGGAACGCGCTTGGGGTGAGGGGTACTCCTCATTCTTGGCTGATGCCCTTGCAGCGCATGCAAATGTGTTGCACAAAATCGACCGTGAAGATGAAGCCGTTGAGCTTGACAAGCGCGTCGAGGGGATACGGCTGAGATATCCGCTGGGATCGATGCGGTGCTTCCTACGCGCTACGGTGAGACCAATTAAGAGAAGTCTACGTTGGCGGTTCTATACGTTTGTAAGTCTCACACCCATCGCTCCCATCGCGGTTCCAGTAGAATAGCCGCTAGGCGAACCAAGTATGGCGTCATTAGCGTCGCCCACTTAACATACAACTCGGCACTCTTAGAACTGGATCGCGCGAAGTCTCGATCGAGGAACTGAGGCTCCGCCGAAGGTGGCTTACGCTTTCATCTCCTCGAACGTCGTTTCTGCATAGCTGCCGATACGACCGGGGTGTGGAAACCGCAAACGCACTTTTACTTATAGTGACCGCTGATCAGAACAGCCAAGTTCTCGGCCTGTGAAGTCCAGCCAGAAGTCGGTGCCGATTACCATTCTGGTAACTGCCCCTGCTTATCACCAAAGATGAAACCGTAGTGGGAGACGAACAAAAACCTTCGCCCAAGCAGAAACGAGGGCTTTACGGTCATCTTCGCCTTCGCCATCTAGTCTCGTGATGTTCAGCGACCTGCCCTTCGCCTTCCCTGATCGGGATTTTGCGATGGGTAGGCTGTTTCAACCAACAAATCCTTAACCGTCTCTCTCACTGTGCGCGGGAATCGCTGTGAGTAATCTCGAAGCTTGGCAGGGGTTAGAAACTGCAAGTGAAGTTCGTCTAAGGGCGTCGGAAGTCCTTCTTGACGGTTTAGGTAGATCCAGTCCAGTAGGGCTTTCTCAGGTTCCGCAATCAGATACTTGTTGTAGCGAGTCGCCTTTTCCTCGTAGCCCCAATAGAGTTTAGGAGAGATCTTTCGATACACGATGCTCACAGATTTGCTTCTGAACGACTTCGGATACCCCGGCGTAACGCAAATGAGGACTGAGGGGCTTTGAGTGATGATGCCTCGCTCAACTAATGCGGATTCGAGTGAAATGTAAGAGCGAGGTCGAAGTACGTTTACGAGATCGCGCGTTGAAAAATGCTGATTGAAGTGGTTGATGTAAATCTTTGTCGAAACGCGTTCGACCAAACCTTGTGCCTCATATCTGCGTAAGGCATTGCGTGCAACGCGTTCCGAGAGCTTGTATTTGCGAGCTATATCGTTGGTGCGCACGATGCAATTTCGGCGTGCTTCCTCTGTCAGAACACTTGTCCAGTTCATTGGTGCTGCTCCCAGAGCCACTGAGCAAATACAACTCTTAGCGAGTGGCAAATTGGCTCAAATTCTTTTTTAGCAAGGTCTTCAAATATGGCTAGTGGTAAGACCGGGCGGAGCTCGACTGTGCAGAGTTTAGGATTGATGTCCTGAATGCGACTCTCGATAGATTCTCGGTCTATTTCCCTCATTAAGATGAAATCTTCGAGATGCGCCTTAAGATTCTTATCCAGGGATGCGCCACGTGTGAGCAAGAGATGGATGTCAAATGCATCCCGAGCTTTCACGTGACGGCGGGCGAGAAACGTTTCACATTTCTGGAACAAGAGGTACTGTGCGCTTGGTGTAAGGACAGTTTTTTCGGGAGTGCTGGCAATGGCCTTCCTAACGATTTGGGTTTCCAACACATTTCCGCCAATTCTGGTGAGATCGATGCTGAACAGGGGCTTTTGATTGGCGAGAACCCACTGCTTGACGAAGGCAGGGCCGTCAATGTCTTTGCGGAATTCCAGCTGGCCAAGGCCGAGGGTTTCTGCAGTTTGTTGGATGCTGGAACGAACGACAGCTTGGATCTCTTCGGGCTTTAGGATCTGTGATGGGGATGCTAACAGGTCCAGGTCTCGGGAGAGTCGAGGGCTCTCATAGAAGAGCACGAGCGTGGCTCCGCCAAATAAGATGAAATGATCGGGGAACGAGGTGAAGAGTGCCGCCGCACTTTCCTCGATGAGGACAAGGATTTCGGCTTCTACCTGTTGGAAGCCTCGTTTTCTATACCGGTTGATTCTGTCTTGCACGTTCATGATTGCCAAAAATACCATATTTTATGCCACTTACGACTAGAAAATAGGGTATAGTTGTAAAAAGCACTGTATTTGATGTGTTTAAAAATTATGATATACTCTTGCGCGTAGAGGCTGCGGCGGTATGTTTCCGTCTGTCTTGCCTAGCGGACGCTACATGTAGCGACGCTCTTCCTCTCTGACCATTTTGCTGCTTCAGCCTTTCCTTTAAGCCCTTTACCACTCCTCTCGCAAACTGGCGGACTACAGGATCGGGGTCCTTCGCCCAGCCCTCTACGATATCGAGTTCATACTCCAGACGACCGAAAAACGGGCCGGTCCAGGCACCCGAACTGAGTTGTCCGGCGATTACACTTGTGAACGTATCGCGGCAATTCCGCACGATAAATTGCCGCGACACATTCGCTGTTGAACTGCTTCTTGATGGAGTGCCCATCGAACGTGTCTCGATTTTGCTAGGCCACCAAAGCGTGAGAATCACAGAGAAGCATTACGCACCGTGGGTGCGCTCGCGACAGGAACAACTGGAAGCGGATTTGGCTAACGCCTGGAGCCGTGATCCGCTCGTTCTTTTGCAAAGTGGGGTACACCAGAAGTACACGGAAAGGAGCGGCCAACAACTCATTCATCTTCAATAAGAAAGACTGGTGCCCGGGGTGGGAGTCGAACCCACATGAGGAAAAATCCCCGGAGGATTTTAAGTCCTCAGCGTCTGCCATTCCGCCACCCGGGCATCGGCAATACAAACTTAACGAATCGAAAGACTGAGTGCAACACTGCCGGTTCGCCCGCTGTTTGCACAAAGGCCCTGGTGCCGGTCGTGGTGTCAGTTGAACTTTCCTGCGGGGTGTCCAACCGATTCACGCAATCCCTTCCCAGCCAGCCATCGTTTTGGAGCAGGCGCAGCCGCTTTGGGCGCTAGGTTTAGGGGTTGTCAGCCGTGTGGAGGGGCGGGCATCGGAAAGCCTGGCGATTCCAAGAATCGCAGTTTCCACAAGGAGGCACCCTTTGGGGTCCGAAACCCTGTCCCCTCCGCACCCATGCTTTTTCGCAATCCAACAACCAAACAAAGTGGCTGGTGCCAACTGTTTACAGGAGATCACAAAAAAATGACATGCTGATTGCGCTTCCGCATACAAGTAGTTCGATGTCGCCTCCAAACTGCGCGAATCGGCCCCGAGACCAGGTTTCTACGCTTGATCCGTCACTGGCAGGAGGCATGAATCGTCTATTTCAGGCAGGAGAATCTTGGATGAGTGGAAGAATGCCCAGTCACGGTGCGAGGACGAAGAGCACCCCACTGGCTGAGGGTCGCAGAATAGGCCGCTCCTGGAAATGGGTGGTCGAGGGGATGCTTTATGATTGAACTCGAGCACAGCTTAGGCCTGAATGGATTGCCGACGGCAAAATGCACCGAACACGGCCTGGTGCTGCGGCCGGAGCCAGTCCGTGCGCATACAACCTTGACGGTCATCTGGTGCTGCCCGATCTGCAAAGCAGAGGAGTCGCCGCCGTTTAAGGCGTCGAACCGGTCCCTGGCCTCCGATTCCGATAAAGTCGGCTAAACCTAAAGTGCAGCTTGCACAGCTTGCCCAAATATCCGACTGCTGCATCCGTAAGTCCTTGCCTTGTTGTGTCGGATTAGGCCGACTCCGCTTGCGCAAACGAAATACAAAGCAGTAAGCAAACGAATGAGCGCGGAGGGGACGGTTTTCGCTTTCGAACCTCCGTTTTGAACTGCTGGAATACATTTGGAATCTTGCCGGTCAGACATTACGAACATTACGAACCTTAAGCGCAAACGAGCAGCGTGGGTGATTTTGTCGTAAAATCCCGTCACCCGCCCCGCAGGGTGGGGCATCTAAAGAGTGGCCGTCAACTGCGGGTGCCCTCCTGCCCGCGACAGGAGCGAAAGTGAGTCAGGTAAAGAGTCAAGTCGACATTGATCTCCTCAGCATCAATACGATTCGCACCCTGGCGATCGACGCGGTCCAACAAGCAAATTCCGGGCATCCTGGCGCCCCGATGGGGCTTGCGGCGGTCGTCTATGAGTTGTGGCAGCACTACTTGCGCTACGACCCAGCGGATCCCACGTGGCCGAATCGCGACCGCTTTGTGCTTTCCGCGGGACACGCTTCGATGCTGCTGTATACGACGCTGCATTTGGCCGGCGTGCGCAGGGTCAATGCAAAAGGCGAAGTTACAGGCGATCTCGCGGTGCCCATGGAGGAGATCAAGCGCTTCCGCCAGATTGATAGCCGGACGCCGGGCCATCCGGAATCGCACCTTACGACCGGTGTAGAGACGACGACGGGGCCGCTGGGGCAAGGCGCAGGGAACAGCGTGGGGATGGCGATTGCCAGCAAATGGCTGGGCGAAAATTACAACCGACCGGGGTTTGAGATTTTCGATTTCAACGTGTATGCGGTGTGCGGCGACGGCGACTTGATGGAAGGCGTGGCGTGCGAAGCGGCTTCGCTGGCCGGGCATCTCAAGCTGTCGAATCTCTGTTGGATTTACGACAACAACCGCGTGACGTTGGACGGGCCGGCGGAATGGTCGTTCAGCGAGGATGTGGCCACGCGTTTTGCGGGCTACGGCTGGAACGTCACGCATGTTACCGACGCGAACGACCTGGAGATGCTGGCGCACGCGTACGAACATTTCCTCAAAACCAAAGACCGGCCGACGCTGATCATTGTGGACAGCCACATCGGTTACGGTTCACCGCACAAACAGGATTCTTACGAAGCGCACGGCGAACCGCTGGGGGAGGCGGAAGTTAAGCTGGTGAAGAAGAATTACGGCTGGCCCGAGGACGCCAAATTTCTTGTTCCCGACGGCGTGTACGATCAGTTCAAGGACGGTGTGGGCAAACGAGGCGCGCAGGCGCATGCCGCGTGGCAAAGTAAATTTGCGGAATATATCAAGCAGTTTCCGCGGCAAGCGGACCAGATCAACCGGATGCTGACGGGAAAATTGCCGGACGGATGGGATAAGGATTTGCCAAATTTCCCTGCTGATTCGAAAGGCATGGCGACGCGGGAATCCTCGGGAAAAACGCTGAACGTGCTGGCCAAGAACATTCCTTGGTTCATTGGTGGTTCCGCGGACCTGGCGAAATCCAACAAGACCAATCTGACGTTTGATGGCGCCGGTGAGTTTTACCCGAACGAATATCGCGGGCGCAACATTCACTTTGGCGTGCGCGAACACGCTATGGGCGCAATCGTTAATGGAATGACGCTGTCGAAGCTGCGCAGCTTTAGCGCGACGTTTTTTAACTTCAGCGATTACATGCGGCCCAGCATGCGTCTTGGCGCGCTCATGGAGATTCCGGCAATCTACATCTTTACCCACGACTCCATCGGCATCGGGGAGGACGGGCCGACGCATCAGCCTGTCGAGCAACTGGCGTCCTTGCGAGCGATGCCGAACATGCTGGTTCTGCGCCCGGGTGATGCCAATGAAGTGGTGGAAGCGTACAAAGTGATTTTGCAGCACACGCATGGGCCGTGCACTTTGGTGCTGACGCGGCAGGCGGTGCCGACGCTCGACCGCACGAAATATGCGCCGGCTTCGGGCGTTGCGAAGGGCGCGTATGTTGTGGCAGACGCAGCGGGCGGAAAGCCGGACCTAATTCTGATGGCCAGCGGCAGCGAATTGTCGCTTTGCGTCGACGCTTATGAAAAGCTGAAGGCCGAAGGTGTCAAAACGAGAGTTGTGAGCATGCCCTCGTGGGAGCTTTTTGAGCAGCAAGATGCCGCGTACAAGACGAGCGTGCTTCCGCCGGATGTGAGGGCGCGCGTTTCGGTGGAGATGGCGTCGCCGTTTGGCTGGGAACGCTATACGGGCGCAAAAGGGAAAATCCTCGGCATGCGCCGTTTCGGTGCGTCTGCGCCGCTGAAAGATTTGCTGAAGAAATTTGGTTTTAGCGCGGACAACGTAGTCGCTGCTGCCCGGGAACTGTTAGGGAAGTGAGCCGCTGATGAAGCTGGTGATTGGGTCGGACCACGCGGGCTTTGCGCTCAAGGTGGCGTTGGGTGATCTCTTGCGTTCCCTGAAACATGAGGTGTTGGACGTGGGAGCGTTCAACGAAAATCCCTCCGACTACCCAGATTTTGCCGAAGCCGTGGGCCGCGCGGTGCTGGAAGGCAAAGCCGAGCGCGGTGTGCTGATCTGCGGCAGCGGTGTAGGCGCGAGCGTCGCAGCGAACAAGCTGATGGGCATCCGCGCGGGAATGTGCCACGACACCTATTCGGCGCATCAGGGCGTGGAACACGACAATATCAATGTGCTGGTACTGGGCTCTCGCGTCGTGGGCGTGAAGCTGGCGGAGGATTTGGTGAAAGCGTTTCTGGGCGCGAAATTTACGCACGAAGAACGCCATGTGCGGCGGCTCGGAAAAGTGAAGGCGCTCGAAGAAAAGTTTGGAACGGTTGCCAAGGTAAAAGTGTAGGAAATCCAGTTGTGGGTCAGTTTGGATTTTTGACCTATTCTGTCACGAAGCAAAAAGATCCAAACTGACCAACCACCGGAAATCCTGGAGCCGGAACACGCTGGCCCCGCAAGGGGTACAATAGGAATTCGAAGTGTTTTTCGAGGCGAAGGAGAACGATTATGACGACGACAACCACTCTTCCCAGCATCGCCAAGGGAGAAGGTACGAATCCTCTCAAGGGCTTGCTGGGGTACGGCCAGTCGCCCTGGATGGACTATGTGCGCAGAGATTTGCTCGCCAGCGGGCGACTGAAGCAATACATTGATAACGACGGCCTGCGCGGGATGACCTCGAACCCGGCGATTTTCGAGAAGGCCATCACGGGAAGCAATCTTTACGCCGACATTCTGAATTCGCCCGAAGCCAAGAAGCTGGACGCCAACGGCATCTTCGAGAAAATTGCGTTCCGCGACATTCAAGATGCGTGCGATATCTTCCGGCCGGTATACACGGAGACGAAACGCCGCGACGGCTACGTGAGCCTGGAAGTTTCTCCGTTTCTGGGGTACGACACCAAAGCCACTATCGCGGAGGCGCACCGCTTGTGGAAGGGTGTGAACCGCCCGAACGTGATGATCAAGATTCCTGGCACGCCCGAAGGCCTTCCCGCGATTCGTCAGTGCCTGGAAGACGGGCTCAACATCAACATCACGCTGCTCTTCGCGCAGTCGGCTTACGAAAAAGTTGCCGAAGCGTTTCTTTCCGCGCTCGAAGCGCGCGCCAAAAAAGGCCAAGACATCAGCCACATCGCCAGCGTAGCCAGCTTCTTCGTCAGCCGCATCGACACGCTCGTGGACGGCATCATCGATGAAAAACTCAAGGCGGGCGTCGATGCGGGACAGGAAGCTTTGCTGGAAAACCTGCGGGGCAAAGTGGCCATCGGCAACGCCCGGCTCACGTACAAGAAATATCAGGAGCTTTTTGGCGGAGCCCGGTGGAAAGCTCTTGCGGCCAAGGGCGCGCAAACACAGCGACTGCTTTGGGCCAGCACGAGCACGAAAAATCCAAAGTATCGCGATGTGCTTTACGTCGAGGAGTTGATTGGTGCCGACACCGTGGACACGATTCCGCCCGCAACTTTTGACGCGTTCCGCGATCATGGCCGGTTGCGTCCTAGCCTTGCGGAAAACGTGGAAGGCGCGGCGAAGACCATGGCGGATCTGGCCAAGGCTGGAGTCTCCATGAAAGAAGTCACCGACAAGCTGCTTACGGACGGCGTGAAACTCTTTTCCGATGCTTTCAAAACCCTGCTGGAGGCCGTGGGGAAAACCGCGGGAGCTCGTGCGTGAGCGTGAACAAACAGACCTACTCACTTCCCGAAGATCTTGCCAATGCAGTGGCCGCCTCGCTGGAGGACTGGCGAAGAAACAATAAAGTCGCTCGCCTCTGGAAAAAGGACGCGTCACTCTGGACCCGCAGCGACGAAAGCAACTGGCTGGGCTGGCTGCACATTGTGGAACAGCAACTCACGCACGTGGATGCCTTCCAGCGCATTGCCGAAGACGTGAAAAAGTCGCGTTTCAAGCATGCCTTGCTGCTGGGAATGGGCGGATCCAGCCTTTGCCCGGAAGTGCTGCGCATGACGTTCGGAAAAATCAAAGGATTTCCGGAACTGCATGTGCTGGATTCCACCGATCCCGTGCAAATCAAAGCCATCGAAGCAAAGCTGGATCTTAAGAGCACACTGTGCATCGTTTCGAGCAAATCCGGGAGCACGCTCGAACCCAACATTTACAAGCAATATTTTTTCGAACGGGTGAAAGCGAAGGTGGGCGAGAAAGAGGCCGGCAATCGCTTTGTGGCCATCACCGATCCCGGCTCGCACATGCAGGAAATCGCCATTGCCGACAAGTTTCGCGAAATCTTTTTCGGCGTGGCGAGCATTGGAGGGCGCTACTCGGCTCTCTCGAACTTTGGCATGGTGCCTGCAGCGATCATGGGTCTGGACGTGGAGAAGTTACTGCAAACCACGCAGGAAATGGTTGCCGCCTGCGGCCCAAGGTCTGCGGCCCAAGAAAATCCGGGCGTCGTTTTGGGAACGATTCTCGGCGTGGCCGCGACACACGGACGCGACAAGCTCACCATCATCGCGTCGCCGGGAATTTTTGATCTCGGTGCGTGGCTCGAACAATTAATCGCCGAGTCCACGGGAAAAGTGGGCAAGGGCATCATCCCTGTGGACCGCGAGCGTGTCGTCAGGCCCTCCACCTATGGCAACGACCGCGTCTTCGCGTATTTGCGCCTGGCCTCGAAGCCTAACAAGGCGCAGGATGGGGCCGTGATGGCGCTCCAAAGGGCAGGCCATCCTGTGGTGAGCATCAGTGTTTCGGATGCTTATGCGCTTGGGCAAGAATTTTTCCGCTGGGAAATCGCCACAGCGGTCGCGGGCTCGATCATGGGCATCAACGCGTTCAATCAGCCTGACGTGGAAGCCAGCAAGGTGGAAACGCGCAAGCTCACCAGCGAATATGAGGCCAAGGGCAAGCTGCCCATCGAAGTGCCATTTTTTGAGGCCGGCGGCATGCAGTTTTTTGCCGATGAGAAAAACGTCGCGGCGATTCACGGCGGCTTGAATGCCGCCGCGGTTTTGAAGAGGCATCTCTGCCGAATCAGTGCGGGCGACTACTTTGCCGTGCTTGGTTATATTCCGATGAATGCGGAGAATGAAAAGGCCCTGCAGGCCATCCGGCACACGGTGCGCGACAAGAAAAACGTGGCCACGGTTCTGGGATTTGGGCCGCGCTTCCTGCATTCCACCGGCCAGGCCTACAAAGGCGGACCCAACAGCGGCGTTTTTTTGCAAATCACCTGCGACAATGTGAAGGACTTGCCCGTTCCCGGACAGAAGTACACGTTTGGTGTGGTCAAGGCGGCGCAGGCCCGGGGCGATTTCGCTGTTCTCGCGGAGCGCGCCCGCCGCGCATTGCGCATCCATCTCGGGAAAAACTTGAAGTCGGCGCTTGCCACACTATCCAGGGCCGTGCAAAAAGCAGTTGCCTGATACACCGGGTCAAATCTCTTTCACGCGAACCGGCGAGGAGTGCACACGATGCAACTGGGGATGATCGGGTTGGGCAGGATGGGTGCCAACATGGTGCGGCGTGTGCAAAAGGGCGGCCACAAATGCGTGGTGTACGACCGCAGCGCCGAATCGGTGAAACAACTTGCCGCGGAAGGCGCAACGGGGGCTTTGTCGCTCGATGATTTTGTAGCTAAATTGCAAAAGCCGCGCGCGATTTGGCTGATGGTGCCCGCGGCGGTGGTGGACGCCACGCTGCACGATCTGGTTGGCAAGCTCGAGAAAGACGATGTGGTGATCGACGGAGGAAATTCCTATTACATTGACGACATCCGTCGCGCGAAAGAGCTTTCCGCAAAAGGGATTCACTATTGCGACGTGGGCACCAGTGGCGGTGTGTGGGGCCTCGAACGCGGCTATTGCCAGATGATTGGCGGGGAAACAGCGGTGGTGAAACGCCTCGATCCCATTTTCAAGACACTCGCGCCGGGCCGCGGCGACGCGGCGCGCACTCCCGGCCGCGAGAGGGTTGGCGGCACGGCGGAAGAGGGATATTTGCACTGCGGTCCGTCGGGCGCAGGGCATTTCGTCAAGATGGTGCACAACGGCATCGAATACGGCTTGATGGCCGCTTACGCCGAGGGCCTGAACATTTTGAAGCACGCCAACGCGAGCAAATCGCATCGTGAAGCCGACGCGGAAACGACACCGCTGCGCAATCCGGAGCATTATCAGTACGATTTCAATCTGGCGGACATTACGGAAGTGTGGCGGCGCGGCAGCGTGGTTGCTTCCTGGCTGCTCGATCTCACGGCGATTTCTTTGTTGGAGCAGCCCACGCTGGAGCGTTTTTCCGGGCGCGTTTCGGATTCCGGCGAAGGTCGCTGGACGCTTCTGGCGGCCATTGAGTCGACCGCGCCAGCACCCGTTCTTAGTGCCTCGTTGTATCAGCGCTTCATTTCGCGCGGCGAAGATGATTTTGCGGCCAAGGTGCTGTCGGCCATGCGCTTTCAATTTGGCGGGCATATTGAGAAGAAAGCCGGTCACTAAAAACTTTAGGGCCGCCCCGACGCAAGTTCAGAGGGATTCCATTTGATGGACCAGGATTCCCACGATTACCCAGATCCGAATTCATCAGCGTCGCCTTGCGTAATGACGATTTGCGGAGCAGCGGGCGACCTCACCAAGCGCAAGCTCATCCCGGCCCTCTGCAATCTGGCTCAAGAAAAACTTCTTCCCGCTCAGTTCGCGATTGTCGGCTTTGCCGTAGACGACTTCACAACGGAAAGCTTCCGAAAAAATCTGGTTCAGGAAATTCCCAAATACGCTGCCTCGCCGATCGACCCGAAACTCCTGGACTGGATGTGCGAGCGCATCTATTACCTCAAAGGCGATTTTCAGGATCCGGAAGCGTATCAGCGTTTGGAACAGCAAATTGCCGAAGCCGACAGAAAGTACAACGCGCTGGGCAACCGTCTTTTTTATCTCGCGGTAGCGCCGCGATTTTTCTCGCCTATTGTTAAAATGCTGGGCTTGTGTTGTTTGTCAAAAGAAGAAAGCGGCCGCTGGGTCCGGGTCATCGTGGAAAAACCCTTCGGTCACGACCTGGCTTCCGCAAAGCAGCTCAACCAGGAACTGAAACAAGTTCTCACGGAAAAACAGATCTACCGCATCGATCATTACCTCGGCAAAGAGACCGTGCAGAACGTCATGGTCTTCCGCTTCTCGAACAACATCATCGAGCCGCTCTGGAACCGGAATTACGTGGACCACGTGCAAATCACTGCGGCGGAAACGGTGGGCGTCGAGCATCGTGGCGGATTCTACGAGACCGCGGGCGCGCTTCGCGACATGGTGCCGAATCATCTTTTTCAATTGCTGACCATGACCGCCATGGAGCCGCCCATTTCCTTTGATGCCGACGAAGTCCGCAATAAGCAGGCCGAAGTGCTCCACGCCATTCAGCCGGTAACGCCCGAGGAAGTGCTCACCAACATGGTGCGCGGACAATATGGAAGCGGGAACATCGACGGCCAGCGCGTCGTTGGCTATCGCAGCGAGCCGAACGTCGCTCCTGATTCCAATACCGAAACGTTCGTTGCCCTAAAACTCCTCATCGACAATTGGCGCTGGGCCGGTGTGCCATTCTATCTGCGGACCGGGAAGCGCTTGGCGCGGCGCGTGACGGAGATCGTCATTCAATTTCGTCGCACGCCTTTCGTGCTATTTCGAAATACCAGCGTGCGCAATCTCGAAACGAATCGCTTGGTCATTCACATTCAACCCGAAGAAGGCATTTCGCTGAGCTTCGGTGCCAAAGTTCCGGGCTCGATCATGAAACTGGGACTCGTCAACATGGATTTCGACTACTGCACATATTTTGGAACGGAGCACAGCACCGGTTACGAACGCCTGTTGCGCGATTGCATGGCCGGAGACGCCACGCTGTTTCAACGCGCGGACATGGTCGAAGCGGGCTGGAGCGTGAATCAGCCTATTCTCGACGTCTGGCACGCTCTGCCGGCTCGCGGGTTTCCGAATTATGCCGCGGGCTCTTGGGGCCCCATTGAGGCGGACGAACTGCTCGAAAAAGACGGCCGCGCGTGGCGCCGCATTGGCGAAGAAGAACTTGACAAGCGCGGGCGGATCGCCGCTCAGGCCACGCCGGAGAAAACCGGAGTTGTCACCTGAAGGAAACGCGAGTGCAGCGAGAGGTCCAAATCCTTGCCGATGGCGCAGCCATCGCCAAGCGCGCGGCACAAGAGTTCGTCCAAGCCGCCGCGGCTGCCGTGCGCGAGAGAAATGCTTTCCACGTCGCTTTGGCTGGCGGGTCCACACCCAAGGCACTCTACGATTTGCTGGCAACGGATTCTGCGCTGCGTTCTCAGGTTCCCTGGGATAAAATACAAGTGTTCTTCGGCGATGAACGCCATGTCGGTCCCGGTCATGCGGACAGCAATTTCCGGATGGCCATGGAAACGATGCTTTCCAAAGTTCCGCTGAAAGCAAACCAGGTCACGCGGATCAAGGGCGAATACGCGGACGCTGAGCAGGCCGCCCGCGAATACGAGCAAGCGATTGCCTCGCATTTCAAGCTGAAGCCGGGTGAACTCCCGCGCTTCGATCTGCTGCTTGCGGGGATGGGCAATGAAGGTCACACGCTTTCTCTTTTCCCAGGAACCAAAGCGTTGCGCGCCGACGGGCGTGTCGCGGTTCGCAACTGGGTCGGGAAGCTTTATACGGAACGGATTACGCTGACTGCGCCTGCCGCGTGTGCTGCCGCGGAGATTCTGTTTATGGTGACTGGCGTGGACAAGGCATTGGCGCTGAAGGGCGTTTTGGAAGGCCCGTACGAACCGGAACAGTTGCCCGCGCAATTGCTTCAGCCAAAAGACGGGAAGCTGCTCTGGCTGGTAGACATCGCCGCCGGAAGCATGCTATCAAAAGGAATTCGAGAGTAGATAAGGAGCACGTTATGGCCACGACCGTAAGCATGGGGAAAATTGAGACCTACCTTGGCGCAAAGACGGATTCGCTGTTGGGGTTCAAATCGCCCAAAATCCCCAAAGAAAAGCTGAACCTTCCGGGGCCGGACTTTATCGATCGCGTTTACGCGGTTTCTGACCGCAACATTCGCGTGCTGACGAACCTACAAAGAATGTTCGAGAGCGGGCGCCTTGGCGGCACCGGGTATCTTTCCATCCTGCCCGTAGACCAAGGCATCGAGCATTCCGGCGGCGCCAGCTTCGCAAAGAATCCTGATTATTTCGACGGCGAGAACATCGTCAAACTGGCGATCGAAGGCGGCTGCAACGCCGTTGCTTCGACCTTCGGCGTGCTTGGCTCCGTGGCTCGCAAATACGCGCACAAGATTGCATTCATTGTGAAGATCAATCATAACGAATTGCTGACTTTCCCGAACCGGTTCGACCAAGTGCTTTTCGGCACCGTGCAGCAAGCCTATGACTTGGGTGCGGCTGCAGTTGGCGCGACCATTTATTTCGGCTCCGACCAAAGCACACGCCAAATCGTCGAGATCTCTCAGGCTTTTGCTCACGCGCATGAGCTCGGCATGGCCACGGTTCTGTGGTGCTATCTTCGCAACAGTGCCTTCAAAAAAGACAAGGACTACCACGTTTCTGCCGACCTCACCGGTCAGGCGAACCATCTGGGCGTCACCATCGAGGCCGACATCATCAAGCAGAAGTTGCCTGAGAATAACGGCGGCTACTTGGCGCTAAATTCCAACGGCGCAAGTTACGGCAAATTTGACAAGCGCATCTACTCCGACCTGACCAGCGACCATCCCATCGACCTGTGCCGCTACCAGGTCGCGAATTGTTACATGGGCCGCGCGGGCTTGATCAATAGCGGCGGGGCTTCCGGTGCGAACGACTTCGAGGAAGCCGTTGCGACGGCGGTCATCAACAAGCGCGCTGGAGGCACCGGCCTCATCTCCGGCCGCAAAGCGTTCCAGCGCCCGATGAAAGAAGGCGTGCAGCTTCTAAACGCCATTCAGGACGTCTACCTAAGTCCTGAAGTTACCGTCGCCTAGTCGATGGCGTAGGTTGTCCTACTGCCTCACGCGCGCGTGAGCATGGCCGCGCGCGCCGCGCCCAGAAGTTTCTTCGCGTTTTCACGAATGTCGCCGCGTCCGAAGACCGCATTTCCCGCCACCAGCAATTCGGCTCCAGCGTGCACGATATCCCCCACGGTATCGAGGGCCACGCCGCCGTCTACCTCAATGCGGAACGACAGGCCCAGTGATTCACGCACTTCGGCAAGCGTCTTGATCTTATTCAGCGAACCGCGAATAAACGTCTGCGCGCCAAAGCCTGGGTTCACACTCATCACCAGGACGTGATGCACCATATCCAGCACTTCGTCGAGGGTATGAACGGGCGTCGCCGGATTGATCACCACGGCCGGCTCGCAGCCGTGCGATTCAATTAGTTGGAGCGTGCGGTGCAGATGCACGCACGCTTCCTGGTGTACGGAAATCCAGTTTGCGCCGGCCTCCGCAAACGCCGGAATGTGGTTGTCGGGATTCTCAATCATCAAGTGGCAGTCGAAGACAGTGTCCGGAAGCACTTTTCGCAGAGACGACACGACCGGTGGGCCGATGGTGATGTTCGGCACGAAGTGGCCGTCCATCACGTCCAGGTGCAGCACCGTACCGCCGCCTTCGAGTGCGGCTTTCGCGTCGTCGGCGAGCCGCGCGAAATTAGCGGAAAGAATCGACGGGACCAGTTCAATGGTCATAGGCGGCGCCCTGCTCCTTTCCCTCTTGACAACGCCGATTATACGCGAACGCGAGCGTAATGCTGAAAACGCCACGCGACAAAAGTTTTCCGCAGCGCAGAATTGCAACGCCGCGTAGACCGGCGTATGTTTTTGTGCGGGGAGGAAGAACAGCATGCAGTTCCGTCATGTCCGATCCATTCGCTTTCTCGGGTCGGCGCTTTTTCTTTTTCTCTGCGGCGGCTTGCTTGTTGCCCAAGCACCGCAAATTCCCGTTGTGGAGGGCAACCTCGGCACTTGCCGTGCGGATTTCGTCGTGAAAGATGGCGCGGACAAGGCTATCTATAATGCCAAAATTCACGTCACGATAAAGTACGGCTTTCTCAGCAAGCGGAAGACGGAACTCGAAGTGGGCACCAATAGTGACGGCAAGGCCAGCGTGGCAGGCTTGCCCAATATGCCCAAGAAACCGCTCGAGTTCACCGTCAAGAGCGGCACGGTCACAAAGAACATCACCGACGATCCGTCGGACAATTGCAACGCGAAGTTCGACGTCACTTTGTCCGTTCACTAAAGAATTTGCTGGATGCGCTATTGGCTCCAGGGAATCGTGCAAAGCCTCTCGCTGCTCTCGCGCGCCATTTCAAGCAGTCGCATGACGTTTAGCGCCCATTCCGGACTAACCGCAGCTTCCGTTTTTGCCAATAGCGCATCGCGCAAGTTCGCGTAGAAATCGCGGTAATCGCAGCTCGCCGAAGGAATGCGCCGCTGCTTGAACTTTTCTCCGTCAGGAATAGTCAACAAGCCGTAATTTTCTTCCGGCTCCGCGCCCCACGCTCCTTTCGCAGGAATGTTCCCATGCCGCAAATTGTTCTCCTGCGGATCGAACGTTTGTTTGACGAAGCTGCCTTGTGTGCCGTGCAAAACAAAGCGTGGCCGCGGCGCGGCCGCCAGAATGCTCGAACGCAGCACGGCGCGCATGCCGCGCGGATAGTGGAACATGATGTCGAAGGCATCGTCGGCCAAGGCGTTTTCGCGCTCAATGCGCACGTCCGCGGTCACCGCTTCCGGCAGTCCAAATAAGACCAGCGCGTGATCGATCAAATGCGGCGCAATGTCGAAGAGAATTCCGCTGCCCGCCCTGGTGGTTTCGCGCCACGCACCCGGCTTCAGTTGCGGCCGGTAACGATCGTAATTCGTTTCGAAACGCACGATGCGGCCGAGTGATCCCTCGGCGACCAACTTCCGAATGGCCTGAAAATCACCGTCGTAACGCCGGTTCTGATAAACGGTAATCAGCCGGCCAGCCCTGTTCGCAAAATCTACCAGCGATCGTGCTTCTTCCAAGCTCGTGGTGAAGGGCTTGTCCACCACGACATCGCGGCCCGCTTTGAGGCACTGCCACGCAAAGGAATAATGCGTGTCGTTGGGCGTAGCGATCACCACCAGGAGAATCTCCCGGATCGCCAGCAATTCCTCCAAACTGCGTACGACACGAATGTCGGGATACTTCTCTGCGGCTTCATTCCCGGTGCGCTGCAGAATCGCAGTTAGACGCATGCCAGGCACAGCGCGAATCACCGGCGCGTGAAACGCCCGTCCGGCAAGCCCGTACCCAATCAAGCCCACTTCAATCGCGGAATCCGTCATTTCTGCGAACTTCCTCTGCTAAATGGAGTTCTACAGACTATCGAACTTTCGAATTCGGCGCGGCAGGATTTTTTGTCAGCGCGAAGTTGCCTGAAGTGCTCATGTCCTGCAGAATGTCCTATCACCTCTATGAGCGAGCTAACGGCCACGAACGCAGCAATAAATGCTGCGGCGAATACCAAGGATCAAAAGCATCGCAACCTGCTGATTCTTTTATTTGCAGGTTTCGTGCTCAGCGGTATTGCCACAACCATCGTTGGGCCTATGCTTCCGGTATTCATTCGCAAATGGTCCCTCGACGACGGCCAAGCCGGCCTTTTCTCCACCATCCAATTTCTCGCGGCGCTCGCAGGCACATTGGCTTCCAGCGCTATTGCGTCCTGGTGGGGATATCGTCCGGCGCTCGTCTTGGGTTACGCGCTGATGGGCGGCGGGCTTGCGGGTCTCAACGCAGATACGCACCTGCTTGCGCTTCAAGCCGCCGCAGCTTTCGGCTTGGGTTACGGACTTATCACTCCGGGGACGAATTTGTTCGTCGCGGAACTGGGTGGCGCAAGAAGTGCTTCGCTTCTCAACCTGCTCAATTTCACCTGGGGGGCTGGAGCAATGTCCTGCTCGCCGCTGATCGCCCTCGCAATGAGGCGCAACAGTTTGCCAGGCTTGCTGGTGGGTTTCGCCGTCTTCGGCGGCCTTCTTACTCTGGGCCTGCTGGTTACTCCTTTTGCCGCGGAACACCACGAAGCAAATCCGAAGACCAGAGAGTCGGGACATTTCCAAATCGGATTGGCGGTCACGCTCGCATTGGCGGCTTTGTTTTTTATTTATGTCGCGACGGAAACCAGCATTGGTATCTGGGCCGCCGAGTACGCCAAACGTCTGGCTCGCGGCATCACCGGGATCACCACACTGGCGCCCATGTTTTTCTATGCAGGCCTCACCTCCGGGCGTGTTACCGCGCCCCTGGTTCTGCGACGCGCTTCCGAGCGAAAAATTGTCCTCAGCGCCCTCGCCTTGGCCGCTTCTGGAATCACTTTGCTGATCGCCTCCACCAGTCTGAAGATCGCACTCCCCGCGGTTTTTCTTGCGGGCCTTGGGTGCGCCAGCCTTTACCCGATCTTCATTGCCTGGCTCTCGCGTTGGTACGGAGCGCGGGCGAAAAAAATCGGAGGCATGCTATTTGCTCTGGCTTCGCTTGGCGGGTCCGCCGGTCCGGGCGTGGTCGGATTTATTTCCAAGCACTCGGAAAGTCTGCGAGTCGGATTGTTGGCGCCTTTGGCCGCCGTCGTTGTCATGTTCACCATCGTTCTCCTGCTGCGCAGACAAACCACCGCCTGAGGTATCCTTAAGCTCGTGCAAGAGGCTGCCTTTTCGCATCGTTCACCCACAAATCGGCTTCTTTTCGGCTTGGTCATCACGCTGGCCGCGGTGCTGGCTTACTCGTTCTACATCACCGTGCAGCTGGCCGGCCTTCGCAAGCTGCAAAGCGAAATGGTGGATCGCAACCGCAAGGATTCGCTGCAGCTCCTGCGCATCCAAAATGATCTCAATACCGTGGCGCTGGATATGCGGGATATGCTCGACACCACCGAGCGTTATCCCCTCACTGCCTGGACCGCCCAGCTCGAACGCTTGCGGCAGGATTTGGACTCGGCCCTCAAAATCGAGGAAGGCTTGGCGGTCGCCAGCCGCACGCCAGACCAGCGAAAATATCTCACGCAGTCCGTCGCGCAGTTCTGGGACGCCGTCGACCGCATGTTTGCGCTCGCCGACAGCGGCAAAGAATCAGAGGCGCGCGAGCAGATTCGCTTGACGCTTCAGGCGCGCGAACAAGCGCTCAGCACCGCCGTTTCGCGTCTGCTGGTGCAAAACAACGAAGGGGAGGAGCAGGCCGCCGCAAGCATAGCGAAGATTTACGACGGCGTGCAGCGCCAGCTCTATCTCTTTCTGACCGCAACTCTGATCGCCATTGTCCTGACCAGCTTGTATTTGATTCGCAGCAATCGCCAGCTTTTCGCGCGACTTGCGGAACTCTCTGGACAACGCAGCGAGCTCGCGCAGAAACTGATTTCCACGCAGGAATCTACGCTGCGGCACATTTCCCGTGAGCTCCACGACGAATTCGGCCAGGTGCTCACTGCGATCGGATCGATGCTGCGGCGCGCGGGCAAGCAGGCCGGAGAAGGAACGCCGCTCCATAGCGACCTGAAAGAAGTGCAGGAAATCGCACAAACGACGCTAAACAATATCCGCACGCTTTCCCAGGCGCTCCATCCGGTTTTGCTGGAAGAAGCCGGCCTGGAAAGCACTCTGGACTGGTATATTCCCACGGTAGGCAAACAAGCAGGCATCGAGTTGCACTACGAAAAGAGCGGCAAGCCGTTTCCGGTGGAACCGAGCGCCGGCGTGCACATCTATCGCGTGCTTCAGGAAGCTCTGAACAATGTGAGCCGCCATTCTGGTGCCCGTGATGCTTGGATCCGCCTGAAATACCTGCGAGATTCCTTGGAACTTGAAGTCGAGGATCACGGCTCCGGGTTTGTTGCAGAGAAGATGCAGCGGGGAATTGGGCTGGTTGGCATGCGCGAACGCGCGGAGCTGATTGGCGGAACCCTTGCCGTCACTCCTTGGCCGCAGGGCGGCACGCATGTCTGTTTACGCATTCCCCGCGAGAAAGTGGAAAGTCATGCCGCATAAAATCACCGTTCTGCTGGCGGACGATCACGCGCTGGTCCGGCGGGGATTCCGGCGCATGTTGGAGGACGACCCGGGAATCTCCGTCGTCGCGGAAGCGAGCGATGGTGAAGAAGCCGTGCGCCTGGCAACGGAACTGAAACCGCGAGTCATCGTGATGGATTGCGCCATGCCGGAATTGAGCGGTATCGAAGCCACGCGAAAAATATTGGAAACCTGTCCGGAAGCAGGCATTTTGATGTTGAGCATGCACTCCGAAGAAACGCTGGTAAGCCAGGCGTTACAAGCGGGCGCGCGCGGCTACGTCCTGAAAAACGCGATGGACCTCGACCTGGTGAGTGCGGTCAAGAGCATTGCGGCGGGGATGACCGTTCTCGATCCGCAAGTGTCGCGCAAGGACGCGCTAAAAGGAGAACGCGGCGGCGGATTGACTCCGCGCGAACTGGAGATTCTCCAGCACATCGTGGCGGGAAAATCCAACAAGGAAATTGCCTCGGATTTGAATCTCAGCGTGAACACCGTCGCTGTGCACCGCGCCAACATTATGGATACGCTCGGCATTCACAAAACCGCGGAGCTGGTTGTCTACGCCATTCGCAACGGTCTGGTGAATCTGCCTTGAATCGGCGCGATTTCCTCTTTTCCGCATTGGGAGCGGGCCTGGCAACTGCAGCTTCTCCACCTTGGATACTCGTGTGCGCCGCCGCGAATTTGGAATTTCGCCTCACCGACGTTACCGCAGGAGCAGGAATTCAGTTCCAGCACAACTCCGGCGCATATGGCGGCAAGCTGCTTCCGGAAACGCTCGGCTCCGGCTGTGCTTTCCTGGATTACGACGCCGACGGCTGGCAGGACATTCTCCTCATCAATGGCATGGACTGGCCCGGCCACAAGCGCCAGCGTTCAACCCTGAAACTCTACCGCAACAATCGCAACGGCACCTTCACCGACGTCACCAAGGCCGCGGGGCTCGACATCGAGATGTACGGAATGGGTGTCGCCGTCGGCGATTACAACAATGATGGCTTCCCCGACATTTTCATCACTTGCGTTGGCCAGAGTCGCCTTTTTCGCAACACGGGCAAAGGAGCCTTTGTCGATGCCACGCGCTCCAGCGGCCTGTTCGGGCGGCAGGGCTTGAGCACCTCGGCGGTATGGTTTGATTATGACCGCGACGGCTTTCTCGATCTCTTCGTCTGCAACTACGTGCGCTGGTCTCCCGACCGTGACGTTTTTTGCAGTCTCGACGGCACGCATAAGTCTTACTGCACACCGGAAGCTTATCGCGGCGATACCTGCTGGCTGTTTCACAATCGCGGCAACGGCACCTTCGAGGACGTCACCGCGACCAGCGGCGTCTTTGACAGCAGCTCGAAGTCCCTGGGCGTGGCCATGCTGGACTACGACCAAGACGGCTGGCCCGATCTCCTTGTCGCCAACGACACACAGCCCAACAAGCTCTACCGCAACCTCCGCAACGGAAAATTCAAGGACGCCGCCATCGAGGCCGGGCTCGCGTTCAGCATGGAAGGTAAAGCGCGCGCCGGGATGGGCATTGACGTGGGAGATTTCGACAATTCCGGCAAGTCCGGCATCGCCATCACGAATTTCGACAACGAGATGATCGGCCTTTACCGCGCGAGTGCTCCCGGAGCATTTGACGATGTTTCCCTTCCGTCCGGAGTGGGCGCTCCCTCGCGCAACACTCTCGGCTTCGGCTGCATGTTCCTCGACGTGGACTTGGATGGCGCGCTCGATCTCGCCGTCGCCAATGGACATATCGATGAGACCGTTCGCAACATTCGCGGAAATGTCGGCTACGCTCAACCGCCGCAACTTTTCTTGAACGATGGGCACGGAAAATTCCGCGATGTGGCCGCGGAGGTCGGCGGCGGTTTTGATAAACCTCGCGTAGGTCGCGGCCTCGCTTATGGTGACTTCGATCGCGACGGCGAATTGGACATCCTGCTGACCACCAACAACGGACCAGCCGTTCTTTTTCGCAACGATCAGTTGGCTGGCAACCACAGCATCCGCTTCGAATTCCACGGCACCGAATCCAACCGCGACGCCCTCGGCACCACCGTGAGAATTTTTGCGGGAGACCTTCAGCAGACGCGCATGGTGCGTGGCGGCTCAAGTTATCTTTCGCAATCCGAGCTCCCGGTTACCTTTGGTCTGGGGAAACGCGACAAAATTGACCGCGTCGTCATCAGCTGGCCCGGCGGGCGCACCGAAGAATACAAAGACCTCCAAGCCCAGAGAGCTTATAAGTGCTTGGAAGGAAAGGGCATAGAGCCCTTCTAAAACCCCTAATGGTTTTGTAGTATTGCCGCTAGTCTTTTAATTTCTGATGATTTCCCGGCTTCTAGTGCTTTCGCAGTATTGCCTATTTGGCGGCCAAAACTTATAAGTATGCCCACGAGCACCATCGCCTCCAGCTCAGCCATTCCTTGGCTTGCTTCGGGGCACCCCAAACTGAATCGCGGCCGGATGGCTCTCAGACATCCGGTCGCTTTTTTTCTGGCGCCCAGCCCTTCGGAAGAGGCCTCCGATGCGCACTGAGTTGTCCCAGCGCTGGTTATCCCGTCTCCTGATTTTCCTGGCCCTCAGTGCCGCGTATTTGTACGGATTCCCCTCCGCCACGCTCACCTACGCGGTTGTCGATCTGCTTCACGTTGCAGTTGGGGTCCTCGCCTTTCTCTTGCTGCTCGCTTTCCTGGTTCCTTTAGTTTGGAATGGAACTATTCTCGCTCGTCTTGGTTGGATTCTCCTCGCCGCCGGGTCCGCTCTTGGTATCGTGCTGATTAAAATCGGCACGCCCCATCATCTTTGGAATTGGCTCTACGCCCACATCGTTCTATGCCTTCTCGGTGTGTTATTGCTCGCATCCTCCTGGCTCCATTCCAAAGGATGGCTGGGGCAAACCAATGTCATCCGCGCGCTGCGGTTCGCTTTGCTAGCGATTCTGACCTTCACTATCTCCGCAGGCATGTGGTGGAGGCGCGAAATCGACTGGCGCGATGCTCGCGCGAATCGCATCGTCAACCCGCTGATGCCGCCCGACTCCATGGACCGCGAAGGCGACGGCGCGTCAGGCAAATTCTTCCCCAGCTCCGCGCAGACCAAGCACGACGTAAACATCCCCTCGCAATACTTCATGAAATCCGACGCCTGCCAGCGCTGTCACGCCGACATCTACGCGCAGTGGAGCAGCTCCATGCACCACTTTTCTTCTTTCAACAATCAGTGGTATCGCAAGAGCATCGAGTACATGCAGGAAGTTGCCGGCGTGCGCTCCTCGAAATGGTGCGCGGGCTGCCACGATCCCGCGCTGCTCTACAGCGGCTTGTTTGATACGCCCATCAAGCAAATCGTGAACCGTCCCGAAGCGCGTGCTGGCCTGGGCTGCCTGATGTGCCACAGCATCGTGGAAGTGAAGAGCACCATGGGCCAGGGAGACTTCTTCCTCGAATATCCCAAGCTGCATGAACTTGCAGCAAGCGACAATTCTGGGGTTCGCAAGCTGCACGATTTTGTCGTCCGCCTGAATCCGGAGCCGCACCGCCGCACGTTCCTGAAACCCTTCATGCGCACGGACACGGCGGAATTTTGTTCTTCCTGCCACAAAGTTCACCTCGACGTGCCGGTGAATCGTTACCGCTGGATTCGCGGCTTCAATGAATACGACAACTGGCAAGCCAGCGGGGTTTCTGGGCAGGGCGCGCGCGCATTTTATTATCCGAAAAGCCCGATGAACTGCGCCGACTGCCACATGCCGCAGGTCCCTTCGAAGGACGATGGCAACGTGAACGGTTACGTGCATTCACACCGTTTCCCGGGCGCGAACACCGCCGTGCCCACCGCGAATCAAGATGAGGCGCAATACGAGTTCGCGAAGAAATTCCTCCAAGACAAGCAACTGAGCGTGGATATATTTGCCATTTCCCCGGCTGGAAAACAGTCAAGCGCTCCGGTTCGCAATGAAATGGGCAAGCAGGAACTCTCCACGACCTTCGCAGTCGGAGAGGAATCTGAGACCGCGCTGCCGGGGGGCCCAGCCGGCGAAGTCCGCGCGATTACCGCTCCCATCGATCGCGCCGACGCCGCCGTGCGCCGCGGCGATGATGTTCGCGTGGACGTGGTCGTTCGCACGCGCAAGGTAGGTCACTTTTTCCCGGGTGGGACGGTAGACGCCTTCGATGTTTGGCTCGAACTGCAAGCCACCGACGAAAAAGGCCAGACCATTTTCTGGAGCGGCCAGGTTGAAGACAACGGCAAAGGCCCTGTCGAGCCCGGCGCGCATTTTTATCGCTCGCTCCAAATCGATGGCCATGGCAACGTCATCAGCAAGCGCAATGCGTGGGCTACGCGCTCCGTCGTTTACGTGCACTTGATTCCGCCTGGTGCGGCCGATACCGTGCATTACCGCTTGCATGTGCCCGAAAATTGCGGGGACAAAATCACTCTCCACGCCAAACTCAACTATCGCAAATTCAGTTGGTACAACACGCAGTTTTCTTTCGCTGGCGTCGAAGCGCCGGAAACCAAGCTGGCCGAGGCCAACAGGAATGCAGCCAAGACGACTCCGGATTACGACGATCGCCAGTTCACTTTCACGGGAGACACCTCGAAGGTGTCGGGAAACATAAAAGCAATTCCCGATTTGCCAATTACTGTCCTTGCTGAGGACACGAAGACTTTGTGTGTCCGTCCGAAAGATTTTCCCGCCCAGGAACAGAAAACCGTCAGCGTCAAAGACGACTGGACGCGCTGGAACGATTACGGCATCGGCCTTTTCTTGCAAGGCGACTTAAAGGCCGCCGCTGCCGCATTCGAAAAAATCACCGAGGCCGATCCGCAAAATCCCGACGGCTGGACCAACATCGGCCGCGTGCTTGTGCAGGAAGGCGACACCGCGGGCGCGCGCAAAGTTCTGGAGAAATCACTGGCCATCGATGCGAAGCTGGCCCGCACCAATTTCTTCTACGCTAAGGTGCTTCGGGAGGATGGCGACTACGATGGCGCCATCGCGCATTTAAAGACCGTCCTCGATCAGTTCCCCCGCGATCGCGTGGTTCACAACGAACTCGGCCGCGTCCTTTTCCTCGAAAAGCGCTACGCCGACGCCGTTGCCGAATTCGAGAAGACTCTGGCCATTGATCCCGAAGATTTGCAGGCCCATTACAACCTGATGCTCTGTTACAACGGTCTTGGCGACGACAAAAAAGCCGAAGAGCACAAGGCGCGCTATCTGCGCTTCAAGGCCGACGAATCTGCACAGGCCATCACCGGCCCCTACCGGCAGATCCATCCCGAAGACAACAACGAGCGCCAGGCGATTCACGAGCACTACAGCGTCGCTCTCGGGGCCACTCTGCACGCGAGGCCGCCGGCGAGTGGGGCGAAGGCGAAATCGGCGGCGGCGAGAGTTTCGGCGGGGAAGGCGGCCATGATAAAAGGCCCCACGAAGGCTCCTGTGCAACAAAACGGCCGGGCGGCAGACCCGAGCGGTTTGTTTCACTGAGAACTTATAACTTAAAACTGAGAACTGACATGACCTGGATCCAGACGGTCCGCATGGACGATGATAAGAGCGTCAAGGACGCCATCGAGTCGCAGCGGAAACTCTACCCTATCGAATACGCGACTCCCGTTCAGCCCGTAAACGATGGCGAGACTGCGGGCATTGTCGCAAGCCACACGCTGATTCCCGAAGCGCTTTATCACGCCTTCAGCACGTTTGGTGCGCTGATGTCTCCCGAACTGCCGTTGAAGCGCCACCAGCACGAGATGATCGCCACCATGGTGTCGGTCACCAACCGCTGTCATTATTGAATCGTCTCCCACGCAGAGTTTCTGCGTCGCGTTACGCTAAAGGAAGAGATGGTGGAAGCGCTGAAGAAGGATTACCGCACCGCGCCCATCAGTGAGCAGGACCGCACTATGCTGGACTACGTGGTGAAACTGACCAAGGACGCCACGAAATGCTCGCCCGCAGATCACGCCAAGCTGCGCTCCGCGGGCTTTGATGATCGCGGCATATTGCAAATCACGCTGATCGCGTCCTGGTTCAACTACATCAATCGGGTTGCCGACGCGCTCGGCGTGGGCCGCGACTAACGTGGCTCGTATGAACAACGCCCCAATTTGTCATTCCGAGCGAAGCGAGGAATCTGCTGCTTGGTTTCGCAAGGTGCGCAGATTTCAAAAACATGGGGGAATAGTGAGCCGTTTGCTTTGGGGAAGTCTCATTGTTGCATTGACAGCTTTTTCTGTCACAAGAACGTCAAGCGGTGCTCCTCCTGAATCCTCGGCAATTCAATTCCGCGACGTCACCCAACAAGCCGGAGTCCATTTCGTCCACAACAACGGCGCCTTCGGCAAAAAATATCTCCCGGAAACGATGGGCCCGGGCGTCGCCTTCATCGATTACGACAACGACGGCTGGCCCGACATTTTCCTCGTCAACGGCATGGGCTGGCCCGGCCACATTCGCAAGAACTCGACACTCAAGCTCTATCACAACAATCACGATGGCACGTTCGCCGATGTGACCCACAAAGCTGGTCTGGACATGGAGCTGTACGGCATGGGCGTGGCTGTCGGCGATTACGATAACGATGGCAACGATGACCTCTTTGTCACCGCCTACGGACAAAGCCATCTGTTTCACAACAATGGCAACGGCACATTTACCGATGTGACGCAAAAAGCGGGATTGCAAGGCGCGCACGAATTCAGCACCAGCGCCGCCTGGGTGGATTACGACAAAGATGGCCACTTGGATCTCGTTGTCGGCAATTACGTCCAGTGGACTCCCGAGACCGATCTTTACTGCACGCTCGACGGCAAGGCCAAATCGTATTGCACGCCGGAATCGTACAAGGGTACGTCCGTTCGCCTATGGCACAATCGCGGCAATGGCACTTTCGAAGACGTGACGCAAAAAGCCGGCCTCGGCGACGCCACGTCGAAAACGCTCGGCATCGCCGTGCTCGACTACGACAACGACGGCTGGCCGGACCTTCTTTTCTCCAACGACACGCAGCCCAACAAGCTCTATCGCAACAATGGCAACGGCACGTTCAGCGAAAAAGCCATGGTCGCGGGTGTGGCCTTCAGCGAAGACGGCGTGGCCCGCGCGGGCATGGGCGTGGACGCCGCCGACTACGATCATTCCGGCTACGCCAGCGTGCTCATCACCAATTTCTCGAACCAGATGATTTCGCTCTATCACAATGAAGGAAAAGGGCTCTTCGTTGATGAAGCGCCGCGCTCGGAAATCGGCCGCGCCACGCTGCTCACTTTGGGCTTCGGCTGCTTCTTTTTTGACTATGATCTCGACGGCTGGCCCGACGTTTTCATCGCCAACGGCCACATTGACGCGGACATCCAGCGCGTGCAGGCTAACGTCAAGTACGCCATGCCGCCGCACCTGTTCCGCAACGTCGGGAAAGGGAAGTTCGAGGAAGTCACCAAATCCATGGGCGCGGCGTTTGCGTCTCCCCGCGTCGGTCGCGGCGCCGCTTATGCGGACATCAATAACGATGGGCGCCTGGATTTGCTGCTCTCCACCAACGGCGGCTCGGTGTACTTGTTCCGCAACGAAGCGTCAGGCGCCGCTGCGGCGAATCGCAGTCTGCGCCTCAAGCTGGTTGGCACAAAGTCCAACCGCGACGGCATCGGCGCCGTCGTCAAGCTGACCGCTGGCGGCGAGACGCAGACCAAAATGCTGCACAGCGGCTCGAGCTATCTTTCCGCCAGCGAGCTCGTGCTTACCTTTGGCCTCGGCACGCGCGAGAAAGCCGACTCTATCGAGATTCGTTGGCCCAGCGCCCAACTCGACCGCCTCTCCGCCATCCCCGCCGGCGCCAACCTCACCGTCACCGAAGGAAAGGGCATTACCGCCACTCGCGCTTTCGGCAAACCCTAAAGGAGAACGCACGCATTCCTCCGCCTCTACTGTCCCGCACAAGAACTATTGCCGATCTTCATGGTTTTGTTGTCCTTACCGCGCTCGCTCCTTATGCCGCTCAAGGCTTTCTCAGAATAAGGAGTGGGTCAGGGCCATGTTCAAATTCGGAGATGCGGGCCGCATTTTGCGCGAAGAACTTGGGCAGCGATGCTGGTCGAGTAGTCGCAGTTCTCCAGCCAGATAACTTTAGGCGGTGAGCCGAGGGTATTCGCGAGCGTTGCGAAGTCTGTGTCAGCGGTGAGTATCGCAAAGCCGTTTTGCTCGAGCGTAATCCCAAACCTTACGATCAGGCGTACCTTGGCTGAGGGCGGCCTGCGCGACGTGAACCGAACCGGGAGTCCCACACCGTGATCCGCAAATCGTTCCGTTGGTCGTTACGACTTTCAATTCCCGTCCGCCTCCGCCCACCGTTCCGGAGAGATCCTTCGAGCTGAGCTGAGACTCCCATGCACGGTAATCGGGAAATCCGTGTGAATCTTGCCGTTTGTCGTGCCCGCATTGACCTGGAATTCTGACGAGGCCGGCAGCAACACGTCCACGTTACCGTTCGTAGTCTTCACTTCCAACTCGCCGTCCCATTGCGCGTTGCCCATGGACATGCGCACTCCGCCGTTCGTCGTTCTTGCCGAACCCCACTCGCTTGTCGAGACCTCCACGTTGCCGTTCGTAGTCGTTGCCTCCACCACGCTTTTCAGGTCGTGGCATACAACGTTTCCGTTGGTCGTCATCGCATGGAAGCGCACGCCGCGCGGCACTTGGATATCAAAGTTTACCTTTGCATGATGCTCGTGCCATCCTCCGAGGTGCTCGGACGAAACGCCGCCACGGTGGCACCGCCCGGGCGTCATGTCCCTCGCTTGCACCGCACAAATCGTCACCCCTTCCGGGTACTCGAGCACCTCGATAAACAACTCGTCGTCGCTGCCTCTCCTGATGCTTTCGGCCCGCGCCTCATTGGCCGCAGCGCCGCTCGCCTCAATTTCCCCGTTTCGATTGATCACTTCGAGCGCCTGCCCAGCTTTCAAATTCCCATGCCAATGAAAATCGTCCGGCGCGAACACCGTCCGCTTCTCGCTCTGCGCCCATGCTGGCGCACTTCCGACTAGGGAAGTCACCGAGAGGCAAAACGCTCCCGCTATCCACCTCAGCGCAAAACTCCTTGTGCCGTTCATAGTCACCTCTCCCTCAAGCCAGAGACAAGAATAGCCGGTCTCACGAACCGACCTTCTCTCCCTATCTACGCTTTCTTATCTGCTTTAGTTCCAAGAGGATTTGTACTCCAAAACGCCTTAGGGAGGGTCGGGGCACGCGGGCCACGGAATTCGGACTGCCCGGACGGCTTAGCGCTTCGCGTCTCGTCCAGCGGGCTCCCACAACTCAATCGGATTGCCTTCCGGATCACATAAGCGAGCAAAGCATCCGTTCGGGTACGATTCTTTTTCCACCTCAACGGTGATTCCGGCGGCGCGCAGTTGCGCCACCGTGGCATCCAGGTTAGACACGCGAAAATTGACCATCCAGGTTTTTGGGAATCGCCAAAGTACTTCGTCGTCTCAGGAAAGGGGGCAATCGCACTTGGCCCGGCTTCTTGCCACCAGGACAATTCATTGTAGTCCTTGGGAACGAGCGGAATGCCCAGATGATCCCGGTACCACCGACCAAGAGCTTCAGGTTCTTTGGCTCGAAAGAACAGCCCTCCAATCCCATTGACTTTCTCCATCGATTCCTCGCGTCGTCGTTTAATACCGAATCGGAGTTCCTTTTGTTCCCGTGCCATCCGGAACTAAATGGTCTATGGGGAAGACCTGCTTTATGCCTCGTTCTTTTCCGTTTTCGTCTTGCCCTGGTTGAAGGCAAAGCTACTGCCGCTGGCGTTTGCGGTTCCGGCCGTACAGCCAGCCAGCGGCATTGCATTGGCCGCACGGCTTCTCATTCTGCGTTCCCGTGCTCAAGCAGGCTGAACAAGGCTCCCAGTCGGCTTTGTTGGTGGCACCGCCAATAACCCCGGTGCAGCGTTTTCCGGCAGTGATCTGCGAGCATTGGCCATTGATCATCTCAGGGGAATACGAGACAGCTCCGCAGCGCGTGCACACCGCCACGGGTTGTGTTTTCTGCTCAGGCATGGTGCGGACAACTAGTTCAAAGGGGCACGATATATCGTGCCCCTGCAAATTCGCAAGAAGGGAATGGTGACTAGAACAGGTTCCAGAGGAACTGGTTGTAGACTTCGTGATGGAACTGGACTTCTTGCGCTTTCACGATGGTGCCGAGGGAGCGCGGACAACGGTCGGCGGCGGTACGCTTGAGTTCGGCATAGCGTGCTTTCACATCCGCGCCGAGAAGCGTAGTGGTCCAATCGGCTTTTTCGAAATTCTCAAGCGCAGTGTAAATGTTGTCCGGCAGAAAGCGCTGCGCGGAGCGGAGGTTCTGGATCTTGGCCGTCTCGCCGTCCAGGCCCGTTTTGAAGATGGAATACATCACCAGGTACGGGTTGGCATCGGGCGCGACGGCGCGCACTTCGGTGCGCATGCTGCGTTCGTTGCCGATGGGGATGCGCACCATGGCGCCGCGGTTCGTGGGGGAAGCGTTGAGCTGATTCGGCGCTTCGAAATGCGGGTCGAGGCGGCGGTACGCATTGACGCTGGAATTGATGAGCAGGCAAATATCGTTGCCGTGCGTGAGAATGCGATCGACGAAGTCCCAGCCGAATTTGCTGAGCTTCTCCTCACCTTTGGGATCCCAGAAAAGATTTTTGCCGTCCTTGCTGACAGAAACGTTGGTGTGCATGCCGCTGCCATTGACGCCCACGATGGGCTTGGGGAGGAAGCTGGCAGTGAAACCCATGTTGGTGGCGACCTGGCGGCAGACTAATTTGTAAAGCTGAATCTGGTCGGCCGCTTGCACAACTTCGCCGTAGTTGTAATTGATTTCAAATTGTGAGGGCGCAACTTCGGGGTGATCTTTTTCGTTCTGGAAGGCCATGGCGCGCTGCACTTCGGCGGTGGTGTCGATGAAGGTGCGCAGAGGATCGCCGGGAAGGGAGTGGTAGTAGCCGCCGGTGTTGACGTACTCGAATTTGCCGGTTTCGTGGTAGCGGCGCTCGGCACTGACTCCATTGAAGAGGAACCCCTCGATTTCATTGGCGGCGTTGAGCGTATACCCCTTTTTCTCGTAGAGGCCGTCAGCGTAGCTTTTCAGGACGCCGCGAATGTCCGCGGAATACGGGGTGCCGTCCTTATCGATGACGTGGCCGAAGACGAGGACTTTGCCGGAGCCGAACACGTCCGCAGGTGCCCAGTAAAACGATGGCCAATCCATGGCTAGGCGAAGATCGCTCTCGCGCTGTGCAGTGAAGCCGCGAATCGAGGAGCCGTCAAAGGTGAGGTTATCCCAGCTCTTAATGAGAAATTTCTTGTCATAGTCGAGCATGTGGAGGCGGCCTTCCAGGTCGCTGAAGAGAACGGTGACGGCCTTGATGCGTTTTTCGTCCGTCAAATATTTGAGGCGTTCTTCCTGGACTTTGTGGACCGGTATGCGATTCTTGCGCTGCTCCTTGGCGTTCAGATTCACTTGTTCCAGCTCATCGTAAGAGAGGGTGAGAAAATTTCGCAGTTCGTTGGACATGAATCTCCTCGGGTTGGAATCAGACGCAAGTTCGCGGGTTAGCTTTGTGGCGGACGCGGCCATCAGGATCTCCTCATATTCGGATTAGGAGCAAACGTTGTCGTAATCTTACTGGGGACAAACGCAGCCATCGGACGAGCATTAGGGTATCGCGGCGGGATTGCGAGCGTCAATCGAAAGACTTGATGCAATGAATGCAAGAAAGTGGATGGATTGTGGAAAAAACAAGAGGAAGAGAGACAAATTGGAAGGATACAGTTAGCGTGAAGATTGTGGCAGCGATACCGGGAGTCCCTTTGTCACGTCGGACTTTTCGCAACAATACTGGGAAAACCCTGTGTTGTAAGGGCCTTCCGGCCGATGGCTCGTTTCAAAAAGACCAGTGTTGTTGGCGAATTTTGCCCCGCTGAATTTTAGAAAGTAGTCGCAAATAGTCTCACGGCAAGTCTTACAATAGCAAGTTTCCCGTTCGGCACAAGCATGGATTTTCGGTCACGTTCGACAGGTCGGGGAAGCCTGTGCTATAAATTTCTCATGCCCAGAATCGTTGAGCGGTGGCTGCTCTTCAAGTACATCGGTGGTGAATTTTACGCTGCTCGTAACGGAGGGCGACCATGGGATCCACAAGGTCGTGACTCTCGGAGAGCCACGACGAATGATGAAAGCAGCTCGAGTCTCAGCCTTGTAGAATCCATGACTTACGGGCTTCTTTCGTAGGAGTAAGAGAGTTATCGCGATCCATCCCGCGATGCCGTCGTTCTTACTCCAGGCACCTTCCTGCTATCGAACGCATCCTCAAGAAAATCTGTGCTCAAGAATCTGCCTGGCCCGCGAAATTGGTTTCCGCACGCAACTCACTTTCACAATGTCCCAAGGCAAATTTGTTTTTCGCAACGCATGCAAATTCGCTTTCTTTAATTCCTCCGAGTTATAGGAGAATGCCCACATGTCTCTGCTCGATTTGCTTCTGGGCAAACCTCTCGCCTCGGACCAGGCGCGCGCTGAGTGCATCGGCGTTGCCGCCGGGATCCCTATTTTCGGCTTGGACGCCCTGAGCTCCGCAGCCTACGGCCCCGAGGCGGCTCTCACCTTGCTGATTCCCCTTGGCGCGGCGGGAATTGCCTACATGATTCCCATCAGCGCAAGCATCATGGTCCTGCTTGTAATCGTTTATTTTTCCTATCGGCAGACCATCCAGGCGTATCCGGGCGGCGGAGGCTCGTACACCGTTGCCCGCCAGAACCTCGGCGTTTCTGCCGGCCTCCTGGCCGCCGCCGCACTAATGATTGATTACGTGCTGACTGTCGCCGTGGGCATTTCCGCTGGCGTGGGCGCACTGGTTTCAGCCATCCCAAGCTTGCAATCCCATACTTTGGCCATCTGCCTGGGAATCCTGGTCCTCATTACATTGATCAATCTCCGCGGCATGCGGGACGCCGGTTTGGTCTTCATGGCACCTACCTATCTATTTGTCGGGACCTTGCTCGCTGCCATCCTCGTCGGCTTGATCAAGACCTTCGTTTCCGGCGGGCATCCGGTGCCGGTCGAGCCTCCTCCGCGAATCACCCAGGCTACCGCCCTGCCCGGCGCTTGGCTCATCCTACAGGCATTCGCCAGCGGCTGCACCGCCATGACCGGTGTCGAAGCCGTAAGCAACGGCGTAAAAGCGTTCCGCGAACCGGTGGTTTCAACCGCCCGCCGCACTCTGACCGTGATCATCTTTCTGCTGATGGTTCTCCTCGCTGGAATCGCGTATCTCGTGCGCGTCTATGGAATTCAAGCCACCGACCCCGGGCAGCCCGGCTATCAGAGCGTCCTTTCCCTTTTGCTCGCTGCAGTCTCCGGCAAAGGTGTGTTCTATTACGTTTCGATGGCTTCCATCCTTCTGGTGCTGGCGCTTTCGGCCAACACCGCTTTCGCGGACTTTCCCCGTCTTTGCCGGGCCATTGCGCAAAACAACTATCTCCCGCATTCTTTTGCGACGCGTGGCCGCAGGCTGGTCTACACGCAGGGCATCCTGGTCCTCGCCGTTCTCGCCGGGGTGCTACTCGCCGTCTTTGGCGGGGTGACTGACCGGCTGATTCCTCTGTACGCCGTGGGCGCGTTTCTCGCCTTCACTCTTTCCCAGGCCGGCATGGTTGGCCACTGGCGCCGCGTTGGTGGCAAAGGCGCAACGCGGAGCCTGTTGATCAATGGTTTGGGTGCGTTTGCTACGGGCATCACCGTGATCGTCGTTCTCGTGGCGAAATTTGTGGAAGGCGCCTGGATTACCGTGCTGTTGATCCCAGGGCTGCTGCTGGCCATGGGACTAGTGAGGCGTCATTATCACGCCGTTTTCCTGGAAGTTCGCAGCATGACTCCACTCGAGCTGACCGACACGATCCCTCCGCTGGTCATTTTGCCCGTGCAGGGCTGGAATCGTATCGTCAAGAAGGCACTGCGCTTTGCCTTCAAGATTTCTCCCAACATCCGTGCCATTCACGTCGACTGCGGACAGGGCTCGGATATTTTTCGCGACGAATGGTGCCGTTTCGTCGAGCAGCCCGCCATGGTGGCCGGCCTGGCTGCGCCGGAATTGGTCGTGTTGCCGTCGCCTTACCGATTAGTCCTTGCCCCGATTGTGGATTACGTTCTTGAAGCCGAACGCGCGAATCCTGGCCAGCAAATTGCCGTTCTGGTTCCAGAGCTGGTGGAACGCCACTGGTATCACCATTTGTTTCATAACAAACGTGCCTCGGTCTTGAAGGCGCTTCTCCTGCTCCGCGGCAACCAGCGCATCATCGTCATCAACGTCCCGTGGTACCTGGACGCCTGATTCCTCACACTTCGCGAAGCTATCTGCGACCAGCAGATCCTTAGGGGGAGTTTTTGGGATCCAACGTTAACGGGGGCGCCGGGGCACGTCGGGAAATCTCCCATGCCACTTGGCGCATTTCTTCATGAATGAAGCCGTTCGTTGCAAGAATGACCGGCGCGCCCAGCTGGTATGGTTTTCCCTCGAAGTCGGTGACCTTGCCGCCAGCTTCTTCAATGAGCAGAACGCCCGCGGCGACGTCCCACTTGTTGAGGCCGAATTCCCAGAAGCCGTCGAAGCACCCGGAAGCCACACAGGCCAAATCGAGCGCCGCCGACCCGTCGCGGCGCACACCGTGGGTTCGCTGAGTGAACTCGCCGTAATACTGAAGATTCGGGCTGATTCGGCGGTTGCGCACGGGAAAGCCGGTGCAGAGCAGGCTTGTCGAGAGGGTGGTGACCTTGGAGACTGCGATTTTCCTGCCGTTGAAGGCGGCGCCTGCGCCTCGCGCTGCCGTGTACAGCTCGTTGTAGTAGGGATTGAAAATTGCAGCGGCAAGCAGCGTGTCGCGCTCGGCCAGCGCGATGGAAACACAGAAACAAGGATAGTGATGGGCGAAATTCGTGGTGCCGTCGAGCGGATCGACGTGCCACCGAAATTCGGAAGCGGTGTCCTGGCCAGTGCCCTCTTCGGCGGTGATGGCGTGCCCCGGAAAATATTCGTTGAGGCGGGAAACAATCAATTGCTCCGAGCGCTTGTCCGCCTGCGTGACCAGGTCCACTTCGTCGCCTTTGTAGCGAATATCCAGCGGCCGCGAGAATTCCTCGATGAGGATCTTTCCGGCTTCTTGGGCAATCTCGACGGCAGCCTGCAGATAGTTTTTCGACATAGGAAAGATTTTAGAGGAAGCGGTGGGGGGTGGCGAGCAACGAGCGGCGTACAGCAGCTTGTCGCCTGCGGTAAGCATGGGGCGGAAGGCCACAAAGGCCGGTCGGCCCGGAATGTTCGATATTGGCGTTTAGAGGGAAGCGAAAAGGAAGAACTAGCCAGTCCCGCCTTGGCGCGGGATGGCTCTGTGGTCGTGGCGCATGCTCGGCGCTCCGTCGGTGAGCTCGAATGATTAGTGGCAGTTCGCTACGAGCTTGGACTTCGTCTCCTCGGTCACCGGATGTGAGTTTGCCTCAAGCAAGTAATCCAGCAGCGGCTGGGGGAGACATTTCGCGTCCCACCAGTTCGAGTCCTCCCATTTGCTCCCGCCGTAGACCTTTACGCCGCTGAAATCGGCGTTATCCAAAGCAACTTTGCGCAAGTATGTATCCTTCAGGGTGGCTCAGTCAAAGTGAGTACCCTTGAAGCTCGAGTTGAAAGAATGCCGAAGCTGAAATCGGTTTCGGTGAAGTCCAAACCATCAAAGCTCGCGTTTTCGAGTACTGCTCCAGAAAGCTGCCAGCCACTCGGTGAGAGGCGTTTCTGAGAGTCTTTGTCCGTCCAAACGCTTCTCAAGGTGCGGCTCACCGTATCCAGTTCCCACGCGGCCACCCTGGTTTGCTGGTCCTTGTCGCGATCAAAATCCTTCGGATTGGCACCGAGTGATTCCATCAGAAACGGCGTGTTCTTTTTCGATGCCGCCCCGCTAATGTGGAATTTTTGGCGCGCTGATCCAAGCCCAACATCTGAGCGATGCCAGTCAGATCGGGGTAATTGCCGCGGTCGGTAGCAACCGCAGAATTCGCGGAAATAGTCCCAAAGCAGTCCCACGGCACTGGGACTGCTCGGATACGCTAGACAATTAGAGGCTTAGAAAAGCTTGGCAGCGATACCGGGATTGTCCGGCAGAATCTTCAAAAACGCAGCAAAAACAAGGGAACGCTAAAAGCAGCTATTAGCGATTTGGTCCGCAAGATAGGTTCGCGCTTCGTGTCTACTTTATGACACAAAGTACGCCACAGAGAAATTAAAGAGCGGTTCTGGTGATCGGCTATTGATCGCCGAAGAGCCACACATGTGGTTTCGGGTCCAATTCCACTTCTCCGGTAACCGCGTAATCAGATTATGCGCCGGTCCTTTTGCACAGAAAGTTTTTCGATTCTCCTTGACACCCACGTTCCTGGGGAACAGAATCGTCGCTGAGATTTCGCCGTTTGCGGCGAGACTCCCGCTCCCTAGTACGAGCGCAGTTCCTTGAACACCTAAGCTCCGCAACGAGCGCCAAGAGGGCAGTACGTCCTCGGTTCCTTTTTCTCCGCTCGCGGCGGGGCCTGCACTACTCTCCGACGCACAGGACTGCACGCGCAAGACCGCAGCGGTTCCAACCCACAACATTCGAGCTCGACTCGCCACATGCGAGGACCGTTTTTGCTTTTCTTAAAGAGGAGAACACGAAATGTCTGAAAATAACAAAGCTATCATCCGTCGTCTCATTGAAGAATTTTGGAACAAGGGCAATCAGTCGCTTGCGGATCAGCTCTTTACCCCCAACTACACCCATCATGACTCTTCGACGCCCGATTTTGGGCATGGTCCCGAGAGTGAAAGGAAGAGAGCAACTCTCTACCGCACTGCTTTCCCCGACATTCACTTGACGGTCGAGGACATCATTGCCGAGGGCGAAACCGTCATGACCCGTTGGTCCTGCCGCGGCACCCACAAAGGTGATCTCAACGGGATTGCTCCAACAGGCAAGCAGTTCAATATCACCGGCGTGACCATCGCCCGCCTCTCGAACGGCAAGCTGGTGGAAGGCTATGTCAACTGGGACGCTCTGGGCCTTATGCAACAGCTCGGCGTCGTCCCTGACCTTGCCAAAGCCAAAGCCGTTGCAGCGAAGCCTTAGACTTCGGAGAACTTTCCAATCTTTCTCACGGGAGCGGCTCCCTCCGCTCCCATTTTTTCTTCGGAATCGCCTCCCGGCTTCCACTGTCCGGTTTCCGCGTTACCAGATGTCGATCGTCCCTTCCTCCCTGCCAAATGTCCCCACATCAGCTTGCCTGACAAGCCGCGTGCATTCGCGTGCGGCTAAATGCCTCACAGGTCACTAACACGGGGATGATTAGGAGCTTTGCGGCATCATTGACGCGAACGACTATTCGTAGCGTAAGGCAGTCATAGGATCGACTTTGGTGGCGCGCCGTGCCGGAATGAACGATGCGAGCAAAGCCACGGCGATAAGCACGGCTGCGACGGAGGCGTAAGTGATGGGGTCGGAAGGTGAGACTCCGTAGAGGAACGTTGCGATAAGGCGAGCCACGCCGAGAGCCAGCGCGATGCCGACAACCACTCCGATTAACGCAAGCTTTGCAGCCAATTTGACGACGAGGCCCAAAACGTCGCGGGAATTGGCGCCGAGAGCCACACGGATGCCGATTTCGCGTGTGCGCTGACTAACGTAGTAAGACATGACGCCGTAAATGCCCATTACTGCCAGCAGCACTGCGATTCCCGCGAAAATCCCCAAAAGCTCCATATAAGCCTGATAGTCGCCCATGGATCGCGCGAGAACCTGATCCATTGTCATTGCTTCGCCTACCGGCTGGTCGGGATCAAGTTCTGAGACAATCTTCTTCACAGATTGGGCCAAATCCCCGCGGCGTGCGCCAGGAGCTGTGCGTATCGCCAGCGTTTGCCACAAGTGCGCGACGATAGCACCTCCGGGGTAGACGGCAGGCTGCTGCAGAAGAGAGGTGTACATGAACGGAGGCGCGGGTTGTCCTAAGCCCCAATGCTTCACGTCACCGACAACGCCGACGATTTGCCGTGGCCGTTCCTGGTTCACGGGATACGGGTCATAGCGCAAAAGGACTTGTTGCCCGATTGGATCTTCGTTGGGAAAGAAGCGATGCGCGAAGGTCTCGTTCACGACGACAGCCCAAGGGGCAGCTTCCGTATCGTGCTCGTCCAAATAGCGTCCTTTTTTCAACGGAATCTTGAAGGTGCGGAAGAAGCCAGGACTGATTTCATTGTACCCGGCACGCGGCCTCTGGTCTGGCGGCGGTTCGGGGTGCCCCAGGATCGAGAAGGTGTACCCCTCGGAGAACCGCGTAGGCAGACCGGTGATGGAGCCAACCGATTCGACTCCCGGCAACGCGGCAGCTCTCTCCAGCAGCTGCTTGTAAAACGCATTGACCGCCGGCATGGCCCTCTCCATATCCCCGCCGGGCACTCTGTTCATGTACTGTCCGCCTTCCGGCAACTGAATGCTCATGGTCAAAAGGTTGCTCGAATCGAATCCGGGATTCACTCGCTGCAGACGCAAAATTGAATTGATCATCAGGCCTGCGCCGATGAGGAGCACCATTGCCAGCGCCACCTCGCTCACTGCCAGCGCATGCCGGTTGAGTCCCCGCGATCCGGCGGTTCGCCGCTCGCTTCCACGCAGTGCATTGTTCAGATTGGGATTGGAGGCTTGCAGCGCGGGTATGAGTCCGAAGATGATTGCCGTCGAGAGAGAAGTGCCAAGCGTGAACAGAAGCACGCGAGCATCAATCGAAATGCTCTCCGAGCTTGGGAAATCTCCGACTAGTGCCCGAAAGATCTGAATGCCCCAGTGCGCAAGGACCACGCCTAGAACTCCGCCGAACAACGCTAAGAGCCCACTCTCCGCGAAGAGCTGCTGCATCAGGCGGCGCCGGTCGGCGCCCAGGGACGCTCGCACCGCGTATTCGCTTCGCCGGGTCTCTGTACGGGACTGCAGCAGGTTCGCCACATTAGCGCACGCGATCAACAGAACAAACGCCACGGCACCGAGCAACGGATAAAGCGGCTCCCTGGCCCAGCCGAAAAGTGCTTCGTGCAAAGGCTGAACCTTTTTGCCGATGCCTTTGTTTGTCGCGGGATACGCTTCTTCGAGATGGTGGGCGATCAGGTCCATCTCTGTTTGCGCCTGTGCCAAGGTCACGCCGGGCTTGAGCCGCGCAACGGGCATCAGCCAATGGTCCTGCCGCGCCTTATACCTGGTGTTCGCAGGATTAACGGGTTGCCAGAGATCAATTCGGTCTCCATAGAAAGGCGCGAAGCCGGACGGCATGACTCCCACGACCGTAGTAACAATTCCCGTGTTGTGATTCGTGAAGCTCTTTCCTAGGACGCCGGCATCGCCGTTGAAATGCCTTTTCCAAAAAGATTCGCTGATGACTACCGTTTGCGTGAGTTCTTGCATTTCGTCGGCAACAAAGATGCGTCCCAGGATGGGCTTAACGCCCAGCAGGTCAAAAAAATTCGGCGTGACATCCTGAATGTGAATCGGCTCAGGCCCATTTGTGCCGGAGAGAACGGAGGATTCGGTGCCGCTGGTTAGAGCAATATCCTCAAAGACGTGGTTCTGCTCCTGCCAGTCCAGCACCTCGGCGATCGGCGGAGGCTGCCACTGATCGGGATGGCCGAGCGGCGTTTCCCAGATGGCTACCAGGCGGTCAGCGCCGCGATAGGGGAGTGGGCGATAGAGCAGCGCGTTCAGAACGCTGAAAATAGTACTGTTTGCCCCGATGCCCAACGCCAGCGACAAGACCACCACAGAAGCAAAGCCGGGATTCTTGCGCAGGCTGCGCGCGGCATAATGAAGATCTTGGGCGAAGCCGTGAAGCCAAGAAGAGAGGCGCATGTTAGCGTTACCTCCATTGTTGCAGCTCGGCCACCCGCGACCCTGCGACTGTAATACGTTAGATGGTAGCTCATTTCGCCGTGGTGCAGTAGCGGGCGATCCATCAAGCGCATTGCGAATTCTCTGTCAACGGAGTGCAAAAACCTTCCTTTTTTCCTGTGTGCAATCGATTGTTTGTTTCCCACAGTCAACGCCTCAGGGCCCGACAAGTCACGTACCAGGACTTCACACTTTTCCGATTACCGCGTTTGAACGTGGCCGCCCGGCGGTGCTATGGCCTGTTTTCTTCAACCGTGCCGTTGGCCTCTGCGTCGGTCCCTCGAGCTTACCTTAGCTTCTGCGAGTCAGGAGTTGTCATACTCCGTTACTACCGTTGCTTTGGCGACAGCTTTTGCGGCGGTATTTTCCTCGCTAGTCGCAACGACGTGATAAAGGCCCACATGACGCGGAGCTGTATAAACTCCATCTTCGGTTATGCGCCCGCTGTCGCGCTCTTCAACCGCCCGTCGTATTCCAGTGCTATGAGTGCCTTTAACGACGGCTTCAAACGTCTGCGTTTGTCCCACGTGGACAGTCGCCTCAGGCGGATTGATGGTCACTGAGGCCGAGTCCCGGTTGACATTTTGCCGTGAAGTCACAGCGAAGGGTACGGCAGACGGTGGCAACAGGAGCGCGACGGTTAGCACTGCGTGAAATTGAGACAGTGACATAAGCTGCCTCCCCGGCGCACTTTACCACTCCCGTTTCCTTGCGCGAGTGATTCCGGTGCGGGCCTCATCCTTACACGATCACTCAAACCGCAACGCTGAAATCGGATCGATCCGTGTTGCTTTTCTTGCTGGTACCCAGACTGCTACTAGCGCCACCGCGCACAGGAAGATTGGGGTCAGGACGAATGCTGTCGGATCCCACGTTTTTACTCCGAACAGGAATCCCGTCAGAAACTTCGTCAGCCAGAAGGCTCCGCCGATTCCGATGACTAGCCCAATTCCCGCAAGCAGCATTCCCTGACGAATCACCATATTGCGAATGTTCGAAGCGGGCGCTCCCAGAGCCATCCTGACGCCGAGTTCCTGGGTTCGCTGCTGGACCGAGTAAGCCATTAATCCATAGATGCCGATCGCCGCCATCAGTAACGCCGACGTGCCGAAGACCGTGAGCAGCAGCATGTTGAAGCGTTCGCGCGATGTCGTAAGCACGACGATCTCGTCCATGCTGCGGATGTGCGCCACGGGCAGACCGCCCGTCGCTTCGCGGATCGCGTTGGTGACGGCGGCCGTGAGGGTGTGGGGCTCCATCCGCGTGCGCACAATCCACCACAAGGGCGCGATGCGCGAGTTGAGCTCAGTGACTTTGTTGGGCATCTGCGCAACCGGGATATACATGGTTGGCCCCGGGTCCTGATTGAGTCCGCCATCGCGTGTGTCTCCAACAACGCCGATCACCTGCCGCGGTGGTTCGACGAAGACCGGTCCCATGCCCGCTCCAATCACGATGCGGTCGCTCAGCGGATCACCGTTGGGCCAGAACTGCCGCGCCATCGCCTCATTGATGATGACGACACCGGGCGCAGCTCCGTTATCTTGTTCGGTGAAATTGCGCCCGCGGACGACGGGAACCTTGAAGACGTCAAAATAACTCCACGAGACCGGGAAGTATCCTGCTCCACCCGTATTCGGATTGTTGCCGTTCGCACGCCCGACAATGTTGAAAGGTAGCCCAAAGCCACCTTGCAGGGGCAGACAGCACGCGGCGGCACTGGCCGTGACGCCGGGAACGGCATTGATCCGCTCGGTGCCGTCGTGAATGACCTGCGCGACGCCGCTGGTCTTCAGAAACCGGTCGCCGCTGATCGACATGGCCATGGTGAGCACGTTGTGCGTGTCGAACCCGGGATCGACCGACTGCAGGTTCATAAACGTGCGAATGAGGAGCGCCGCGCCGATGACCAGAACGAGCGCAAGAGCCATTTCGCTAACGACCAGAAGAGAACGCACCTTGCCGTTGCGGAAGCCTACTCCTGCACGGTTGCTGCTCTCGTTCAAAACTGCTGCAAGACTCTTGCGCGAGGCGCTGATGGCAGGCACCAGGCCAAACAAAACTCCGGTCAGCACCGAAACTCCAAGCGTGAAGAAAAGCACATTCAGATCGACCGTGACTGCCGATCCATCTTCGCCGATCCGCGGGATGCTCCCGGGATTGATCGCCAGCAAGAACCGGACCCCCGCGAATCCAAGAAGGAGTCCAAGCAGTCCGCCGGTGAGCGATACAAGCAGACTCTCGGTAAGCAGCTGGCGAATGATGTGCCAGCGTCCAGCGCCAAGCGCAGAGCGCGTTGCGAGCTCCCGCTTACGAGCGGTGGCGCGAATCAGCAGCAGATTGGCAACGTTGGCACAGGCAATCAACAGCACAAGTCCGACGGCGCCCAGCAGCACGTAAAGGGACGACCGCGCATCGCGGACCATCAATTCCTGCAACAACACCACGCCGAAGCTATTGTTCGGCCCCAGCGTGCCCGGATAGGTCGCCCGATATTGATCGGCGGCCAGCTTCAACTGCGCGTTGGCCATCGGCTCAGTCACGCCCGGCTTCAAGCGCGCAATCACGCCGAAGTAGTGCGCCTGGTCGGTCGAACTGAGTTCAAACTGGAATGGCAGCCAGAGATCAGCCGGATTGTCCGTAATAAAGGCGCGGCCGATCACGCCCACAACCTGATACGGCTGTCCGTTGAGCTGAATGTTTTTGCCGACGATGCCGCGATCTCCGCCAAATCGCCGCTTCCACAGACCGTAACCCAGCACAACCACATTTCCGCCGTGGGGGCTGTCTTCCGCCGCCGTGAAAGTCCGACCCGCGATCACGGGTGCGCCAAGAACCGAAAAATAGTCAGCGGTTACGTGTACGCCTTGTACCTCTTCCGGCTGATCGTTACCGGTCAGGTTCAATCCGGCGCCGCCGCTGTCGTAAGCCGCGACCTGCTGAAAAATCCCCGTCTGCTGCCGCCAGATATTGAACTTGGGCACGTTCGCGCCGGGGAAGGAACCTTGATCGCCGGTGTTCATCAGATGCACCAGCGATTGCGGATCGGGATAAGTGAGTGGCTTGAGCAGAACTGTATTAATGACGGAGAAGACGGCTGTATTCGCACCGATCCCGACCGCCATCACCAGAATCGCGACGACCGTGAATTCTGGAGCTTTCAGCAGCGATCGCACAGCAAATCGAATATCGCGCCAGATAGATTCCACTGACACGAACGAAGAACCGGCTGCCACGCTCTGTGCATTACGGGGCCTGTCTTGATTCATGCCGCCTCCTTGTGATTCAAAGAAGTCTGCGCACTCATTATGCACGCAACCGCGCCCCAAAAGTTAGTGCCACGGACAGCTACAACACAGACGCGCCGGCCCGCCTTTCCGACGAGGGAACTTTGGCTCGAGGCCCACGCCACGATATTCAGATACGAAACGAATACGTCTACGAGTTCATCAGCACTTTCGGCAACTGCACTCACGCGTCCTCGCTCCCCTCCAGAATACCGGAGTGCCGCCGACAAAAAAGCAGCGCGTAACTGGCTAAAATCGCGATTATACTCACAGCCCCAGAGACGGCTCGCCACCAGGTGGTTAAACGTCCACTCGGAAGTTATCCTTGGACGCAATTCCAGTGGTCTTCTGACGTATAGGGGCCGAAACCGTACAAGTGCCGCAACCATGCCTTTAAATGGACGGGACGTTATTCACGGGACTTAGTCCGCTGTTAGACAAACGGAGCCGTCGATTCGCTACTCTTTGGGCAAGAATTCCCGGGGAGCCGAGCGTGGAGCTTAGGTGCTCTGGGGCTTGGTGTCGGTTGGCCAGGGCTTAAAGGCGAAGACAAATAGTAGGGCAAAGTTCACGACGGGCAGGAAGCAGAACAAAGACCACACAGGATTGTGTCCTGTACGCTTTAGAATCTTTGCGACAGGAATGGCGACACAGGCGAGGATTGCGAGAACGACGAACCAGTGGAACGGGTGGAATTCTTCTATGCGTTTCTCCATGACAAGGGAGGAGCGATTGAGGTGAGCTTATCACAGCGGCGTGGGGTCACCCTGTTAGCGTAGTGGGTTGACTGCTGAAAAGTCGCGTTCCCATTTAAATGACCAGCCAGCATTCGCGGGTGAGTTCACATCTCCGCGAACGCTGTTTATCGGGACTTGGCCGCGTCGCTCAGTTAGTCTTCTTTTTCTTTGCCCGCTCCAACTCGGATTCGAAGGCAACGTCAGGGGGCCACGCTTGGCGATTATTGGACAAGTTCCACCTTCGTCCCCAACCCTGCATACAAATAGTTCTCCCCATATGCCTTCTTCAATCGCGCAAACGCCGGCTCACCAGTGCAATGTCCCGGCGCAATCCTTTGCACCTTCCACTTCGTCCTTAGATTCTGCACCAGCGCATCTATCTCCTCCACCGGCGCCGTCACCAGGTGCAATCCCCCAAACACAATCTCCGTCCTCGGATCCACCGCACTTGCCGCTTCCAGGATCGCTTCAATACCCGCGTGCGAACATCCGTCCACCAGCAGCAATCCATTCGGCCTTTTGATTGCCAATGTCAGCTCCGGCAGCTCCAGCGTCCCTTTCTTCTGTGACACCGTCGGCACCAAAAACACTCCCGGAATCACCTCGGTCAACTTGTTCACCAGCACAAAATTCCCCGTGTCATATAGCCTTCCCGACGTGAAGTGTTCCGGCTCCCCGCCTCCGAAATACCGCATCTTTTCCGGCAGGCTCTCGTCCGCTCGCAAATACGCCTTCGGGAAGACCGCGCCCCCAAATCCGTTCGACCCATCCGCGGGAACGTACACCGTCACATTTGGATTCACGCTCAACACATACTTCAATCCTGTCGCGTGGTCCGCGTGTCGATGCGATATCACCACAAAATCCACTTTTGTCACATCAACGCCCAGCGCCTTCGCATTGTGCTCGAAATTCGGCGCGTTATTCCCCGTATCGAACAAAATCAGCTTCCCGTTGTGCTCCACTAGCGCGGAAAAGCCCCAATCCTTCGTCAAATCCTTCTTCTCGCCGAACGCATCGTAAAGAATTGTCACCCGGTCCTGCGCTTGGCAGGGAACCGCCGCCAAACACACCAGTACAAACGCCACAATCCGCAAAACGTGGATTCGCAAAGAACACCTCCAGCCGGAATTCCCAATTTAGACCCCTGGCTCGTGGCATCGTACACTTTTTCCTTCGCGGACACATGAATTCGCCAGCAGACAGACCCCGCCGAGATCAGTAGACGATTAGTGAGATTCGCGTCCACTTGATCGGCACGCCCTCGCGACAGATTCCACATGGATGTGAACGCTGTTTACCAAGAGGTACGCGTTGATCGGGCACGAATGATATCGTTTCGGCGTCTACAAATGTAACTGGCTTCCTGTCAGAATATGGAGTCGCCGTGAGGGGGAAACTTAGTCTTGCGCTGGTTTTGCCCATTGTGCAGGTTGCAATAACGGCGGTCTTGGAAGTATGGGCGGACCGGGTTGATTGGATACTCCTGGCCAATACATCGCGAGCACCGGGGCGTTTCCTCTATTTAGACCTGAGCGTCATCGAAGCCAGAATGATTTGGCGCGGTATCAACGCCCCTGCATACCCGCTTTGCCTTGTGGGGTCATTAAGCCGTCAGATATTGGGCTTCGGCGTGGGCGAGATTCTGTATCTGGCCCCTGTGGCTGTCTTATGGTATTTGGTCGGTCGTTCCTTTGGTCGGGGCGGAAGTTTAGATGGCCCCACGAGCCAGAGAATCAAGGTGCTTAAGACCGTGTCTTATTTTCTCATGATGGCCTGGGGGATATTCCTCCTATTTGTGAGCCTCTGGACAATTCGCGCCGAACTCTCTTTTGCTCGCTCTTACTTCCTTCGCATACATGGCTTCGTAGTTGCGGCGTTATTCTTGGCGTGGTCTCTGATCCTTCTCATTTTGGCGTGCAGGAGACTCGTAGGCGGGACTCACCGCAAGAATGCCATCGCCGTGTGAACAACGTGCCCTTGACTCTGCGAGCGGCGTCGAAGGCACGTGGCCACTGCCTGTATGTAATCGGGAAACTTGAAGTCCACATGGACGATTGCGCTGTTATCAGATGAGATGAGAAGGCCGGTCTCCCGCGGGATGCGATACGCTCCCAATGATCGACGCGCTCAGGGCGCAAAAAGGAGACCGGCTATGAAGAAGATTAGCACTGTGCAGACATTGAGAAACGAAATTTTGAAGAAGCAGAAGCTGACGATCGGTATGGATCTGGGAGATCGCTGGTCGTGCTACTGCATTCTGGATGAAGCGGGCACAATCATTCTGGAGCAGAAAGTGGCGATGACACCGGAAGCGATGAAGCAGACATTTTCGAAGATACCGCGGAGTCTCATCGCCATGGAGACCGGAACACATTCCCCGTGGGTCAGCCGGCTGTTAGCGGAGCTGGGATACAAAGTAATCGTAGCGCACGCGCAAAAGGTGCAATTGATCACCAAGAGCAATCGAAAAGACGATCGACACGATGCGCGGACACTGGCACGGCTGGCGCGAATCGATCCCGAGCTGTTGGGGCCGGTACGGCATCGCAGTGCGAAAGCGCAAATTCATCTGACGGTGATTCGGGCACGGGCCGAACTGGTGCGTGCTCGAACGGCCTTGGTGAACGCCGCACGCGGGTTGGTGAAGTCTTATGGCCAGCGGCTGCCCAAGTGTGGCACGCGGCAAGTGAGCCGGGAGCTGGGCGCAGGATTGCACGCGGAGTTGCGCGAGGTTCTGGAGCCGCTGCTCCAAGAAATCGAATCGTTGAACGAGCGCATCCAGGGATACGACGTCCGGATGGAGAAAATCGCCAGGGAGAGCTATCCGCAAGTCGAACTGCTCAAACAGGTGAAGGGAGTAGGAACGCAAATCGCACTGACGTATGTCCTGACGCTGGAAGACCCGCATCGGTTCCCGAAGAGTCGCGAGGTTGGCTGTTTTCTTGGGTTGCGCCCAGGGCGCAGAGACTCCGGTGAGAGCCAGCCGCAGATGCACATCAGTAAAGAAGGAGATCGTTATTTGAGGACCATGCTGGTGCAGGGGGCGCACTACATCCTGGGACCCTTTGGCGAAGACAGTGATCTGCGGCGTTGGGGGCTAAAACTTGCAGAGCGAGGAGGGAAAAATGCGAAGAAGCGAGCGGTTGTTGCAGTGGCGAGAAAGCTAGCGGTACTGCTGCATCGGTTGTGGGTGAGTGGAGAGGTGTACGAACCGCTGCGCAACAGCCAGAAGGCGATGAGCACAGCGGCATAGAAAGGCGCGAGCCTCCGCAAGGAAATCTGTCAAGGATCTTCGACCGCTTCGCGGCGCGCTAACGCGCGTCCTTGACAGATTTCCTTGCTGCGGCTTGGTTTTCAGCTATGGGGAGCTGACGCTCCCCGATTCCAGAACCGGGAACGGGAGTCGCGTAACAAAGAGTTTGTACCGAACAGCCGAGCTCGACCGCCGAGATCAGGTGACTGCGACAACTCCTGGCCCAACTTCCCTTCTAGGGAAGAGAGGTCGATAATCAGGTAGCAGCACCTACTGAATCAAGGACACCCAACTTGCACCGAGCGACAATCGCTCAACAAAGAGTGCGGATGGAAGGGTGGCGACAGAGGCGGCTTGGCTGGGCGGAAAATATGTCGAACAGAAAAAACTTGAGGAAAAGAGTAAAAAACTCTTGACAGGGATCGGCCTTCTCATGGTTAACCGGCCTATCTTGATCCGATCCGCCACAAAAACGAGAGCTGGAGGGTATTATTGCTTTCATTCTAATTTCGTGGGGAAGTGGAAGCCCTCTTCTGAACACAGATCCTGACAAGAGTCCCAAGAATGAGTGCACATTGGCCAGTCAACTCATGGAAGGAGTTACCACCCCAATTGCAGTCCGATAGACCGCTGCGAATAGCACATTTAGTATTGAAGTAGGACACTATGGTACGCACCCTCGCCCCGCTGCTTGCAGATGCGGGCATCCCCATGATTGCTTTGACGCTCCCACTGATGTTGATATTGCTGATTCCCGTGGTCGTCATTGAAGCGATTCTTTGCAAAAGGTGGCTGAAATTAACGAACTGGGAAGCGATGAAATCAAACGCGGTGGCGAATCTGGTCTCAACGATTGTCGGTGTGCCTCTCGCATGGGCGATAATGCTCGGGCTTCAATTTGCGGCGATAGCATCAGTGGACCGGAGAACGAATCTTCTAAACTCAAATAGCCCACTTGCAACTGCGGTCGTCTTTTTGCTCCATTCTGCTTGGATTGGCCCTGCGGAGGGCAACAATGCATGGTGGATTCCGGCAGCCACTCTGGTGCTGCTGGTGCCCTTTTTTTTCGTTTCGTATGGTATCGAATATTTTGTGATGGCCTACATGATAGGCATGCCTGCTGGAGGCCCCGAGAACTTGGCGTATTCACGAGTCAGAGGCGCCGTGCGTAACGCGAACCTTGTGACTTACGGAGCGATGTTCCTTGCCACGAGTATTTGGCTCATCGTTTCTCTAAACTATCGCTAGACTGCCTGGCTCCTGAATTAGTGGGGTACTCGTAGAAGTGGCCGGCGCGATTCCGCGACGGATTTCACCTGGGACGGGGCTTTCGCTTCGTCCAATACAGAGTTATCACGACGGCTAGCAAGATACTCGCCACCTGCAAAGCGAACGGAAACCAACCACCCAATGCACTCTTGGCGACGCTGAATAATTCCCACCAGAGATTCATGCAGATATGAAGGGCGATAGGAAACCAAAGGCTCTGCCAGCGGTAGACAAGCCAGGCGAACACGACCGCTCCCAAGCCGGTAAGTAGCATCAACTCGGCCGTCTCTAGGGGTCTTTGTCCTTGCTCGATGTGCCCCAACCCGAATAATAGGGCTTGGGGCCAGACCAATATCCAAAATGGCCAGCCCGTCCCGCGTTGAAGAACACGCACGCCAAGGCCGCGAAATTCGATTTCTTCCGCTATCGGAGAAATTACGGTTAGAAAAAAAATGGTCCGTGGTTCCATATGAGGAATGAGGCTGCGAGTCAGCACGAACCCGACGAGCATAGGGGAGGAAGCTAGGAGGGCAAAACACAGGGCGGACAGCGGGGAGTCGGGCAGTCCCAATTCGTGAACGATGTCCTTCCAAGCTACCCGCCTCAGTACCCACACCGCCAGGGCACAGAGGACGATACCGCCGATCTTGTCCCCTCCGGCACATAGAACGCATGGTTTTTGTGCAGACTGCGGTATGCGGCGAAACGCGACAGGACCTCGTGCAAGTAGTTCAAGATCACCAGCATCAACAGCGTGGCGGCTGCAAAGGCCCAAGGGTGGGCTCGCCATGTACTACTGGAATCGTTCTTGAGCATTGCTCGGCATCGTAAACCGCGTTACAGAATTTTCAAAAAGGAAATATAAGGAATTCCAACGCCTGGGAACTCGGAAAAGTGCCGGTCACGGGCCAGAAACGCGGTTCGAGTCGAACCTTCTAAGTGGATGGCCAATCAGCGGCGCCAAGATTAGCAAGATTACTTGGGTGTCAAGCAGGGAACCACTTGGCGGCTGTGGCGGCGGTAAACCCGAAAATCTCGGTCGGTCGTGAGGATGACAGGATCGGCAAGCGTTTCGGTCATGCGAACGAGGCAAGCATCGGCGAAGCCCATGGGAACATTGGAATACTTCTCGATCAGCTTCACGACTGGCTCTAGGTTCTCGGTAAGGGTGAAGGCGACCGGCAGAGCGCCGCGGCGAAGTAGCGCGCCGAGCTTGGGGGTGCCAAGCTCTCCGAGAAGGTAGAAAGCCTCGGACAGAACGGCTTCGCACGTGGACCACGGTGGAGGCAGTTCGGAGGCCTGCGCCACAGCCCATTGGTGGTGAGCGTCGCGACGGCTAAGCAAAGCTACAACAAATCCAGCATCAACGAGGACGTTTCTGGCCATAACCCGTAGCGTGCAAATATTCCTTCTTCCGCGCAGTTAGGTCGGTCGGTAGGCCATCCACCGATCCGATAAGGTCGGCGATGGCAGTAAGGGAGGCCGTGCGGCGCCGCTGGCGGGGCACATGCTCGAGCCGCTCGCGAACGACATGCGACTTCGAGATCTTGCGTCCGCGCGATTCCGCCTCAATGTCCGCCACCAGTGGCTCGGGCAATCGTACGGTGAGACTCTTCATGAAGCAACTGTATTACATCTCCGGCAGATGTGCAAGACAAGCGAAGGTATAGGGAGGTAAAGGACCAACTGGCACAGGCGCTCGATACTCTGGCTACCTTGCAATGACACCGCGCGTGGTTCATCCCCGGCAGCAAGCAGGACAGCAACGTTCACTCTTTGACTAGGAAGTTAGTTGGGACGAGGCACTGCGCCCACTTCTACGTGCCTAGAGCTTGGAGTTGGTATGAACAGAGCGCACAACGCGACTAATCGCGTCGATGACCACGTCAGGGCGGTCGATGATGACGAGATGGCTGCTATTCTCGGCAACCATCTCCTTGCTGTTTTGGGATAATAGCCGACTCTGCAATTCGACGTAAGCGAGGTTGCGGTTCTTATCGATGCTGACTTCAATGAGGGGCTTATTGCCCAGCGGATGGACATGTTCCTTGAGGATTGCGTCGGTCTCCTCAACGCAGCCGGGCATCATTTCATGGTTTTCCTGCAGGGCCTTTTGAATTCGCGGCTGCGAAATGCCCCAGAGATGAAGCTCGCGGTCACGGGCAGATAACTTGCTAAAATTGGGTCTTTCAATTCCACCAGTTGGGAGTTTTGCGCCCCCGCTCGGAGCAGATGGCATTGGCGGAGGAGGCGGGAGTGGCTTATTGCCAAGTGAGAGTAGCGTGGGGCTACCCGCGTGATCTACAAAAACCATGCCTGCAACTTCATCGGGATATCGCCCGGCGTAGACGCGCGCAACCAATCCGCCAAGCGAGTGCCCCACCAGCACATACGGCCCCTTGATCCCCAGGTTCTTCAATGCCGTGGGGAGAAGTGGTGGCGAGTGGCCAGATGAGACACTTCCTCAGACGAGTCTTACAATTTCACAGGAGAATCCTTTGACGTTGTTCTCGTCAAGAAGTCGGTACAGGCGCTGAGAAATGACAATTAAAGGTGTAGGTCGGAGAAGATTTCTGCCTTGCCCAAAGAGGTTCTCTGTAATAGCAATGTCCGAGCCGTCCCATTGCTCACGTTGCAAGAAAATTTCAGAGAGAAATCTCGTTCCCACTGAATGTCCCTGCGGGCAACACCAGCCAATCTGCGAGGGGCTAAAGGGGTCCTTCCCCATCTGGGTCCTCTCTGACAATTTGCCTGCTCTACCCGTGACCCATAGCTGGTACCAATCTTTGGATTTTCTGGTAGGGTGCTTGAACTCGAAAATTGGCCTAAATTCTGCACCGTTGAGTTTCCGCTCACGGAAAATCCGTACGAACCGGGAAGAAACAACCCACTCGACCCACGCAATTGTCTGGGCCATGTCCTTCATCTGAGGGGCACGGCGCAGGTCGAGGATTAGTTCGGACGCTTGGCGTCCCATGTTGCATTCTTGGCAGAGGGTCTCGTAAACAGTCCCGCACTCCTCCCCACTAGGCTCGAAATACGAGGAAACATCGAGTGTAAGTAGTTCTGCGTCGCGTAATTCATTCTTAGTGTATTTGCGAAGATACGAAGCAATGGGGAAATACTCGAACGCTTTCTGGCCCTGCGCTCTCCTAGAACCTATGAAACGCGCAATTTCCCGAAATTCCGGTGAATCTGCGGGCACCCGAGTCTCTACGCACTTGGTTCCCTGGATTGCGTTCCGTCCGATTGATTTAGTCGCGCTGGGAAAGCGAGATTCCAAGAATGCCACTAATTCTCCTTGGCCAAGCGTCTCGGACACTCTAAGAGCCCAAATATTCTCGCATCGCTGCTCATTGTACCCCCGGCAGTTCGCGGTGCTGCGGCTTCAACCACTACACCGGTAAACTCGTCCGCCATGGCTCGGATGGGAACCCCATCATTTGGATGAATATCGCGGAGTCGGGCATCACGCTGTGGGGCCAGGATGCGAAGAGGATCGCACCGCACGTGTCCCACGAATGCCTCCTTGAGGCGCTGAAATTGGAACTGAACTACCTAAAGGAAGACCTGGCCGCCAACGCCGGGGACCGGTCCGACAAAGCATTCGTCCACAATGCCTAAGCGGTCCTGACCGCGTGCCGCATCCTTTGGTATTCATTTATACCGCCTACGAGGAAGTTCCTCTTGATTCCAAACTCTTTGCAAGGCCCGACGGTGTCAAGATTTCTGAGACGAAGCCCTAATCAAACGGACGAAAAGTGACCATAAGGATGACTCGGAGCAAGTAAGCCCTAACCGGACGAGTCCCGTACCAGGACCCCAAGTTTCCGATTACCGCGTCAGGACTTGACGGAGAGATCGCAATCCACAGGACTTCCAATCGCTTACTATTTATGAGCACCCTCGGTGACTCGAATAATCAAATTAATTTGATGTGCGACTTCGTCGATGTCCGTCTCAGGTTGCAGTTGCGCTTCCGGGTAGCCATGATCCGCATAAAGCTGTGTCGCCCTCTCCATCCCCGCACGGACTTCAACCACACTGAACAGATCATTCGGCCGAAGGTGGAACTGTTCCCGAAGGGTTGCAGTTAGGATGCTCAACGACTTGTCCGGCGGAACGCTTGTTATCGTTAAATTCTTTAGCCGGTACTGCGTGCCTTCCGAAACCGGGACGACGACGAGGATCTGCTGCTTCCCTCCGCTTTCATCCAGGGGTTTTGATGTTGGGTCCTGTACCACAACCTTGGGGTATCCTCGGCTTTGAAAGTCGGACCTGACGCCGCGCTGCGCCACGGCTTCTACCAAATCTTTGACGTCATCAAATTCCTGACCTGCCAACTGCTTAAGGACCCGATCTCTCACTGCATTCCGGTCATGAACATCACCCTCGATCTTCAAATCGCCCAAGATGTATTCCGCCTTCTGAGTTGCGGAAGCGATGGTCGAGCGCGTGCCGCCCTCGTTCTCCATGGATCCGCTGTTCCCGGCATCTTTCGCTAGTCCGATCGGTTTCAGTTTGAGCCCTTTCGGCAACTCCACCCAATCCAGGCTCGCCTTACCGGGCGTCATCAATTCCATGCGCCAGTGGACAGGATCCGTGTCTCCTTCCTCCAGGTACTCGAAGAACATGGCTTTCCCATCGGAGTGAACGTTCGTGAGCTTCATCGGTTCCGATAATTCGCCACTGACGCTGTACACTTCGCCGCTTCCCTCCAGGTCAATCTGCACGTTCATCGTTCTGATGGTGCCCGCCAGGTTGCCTTTATCGTCCTCTAGGTTGATCACCAGGAAATTCTTCCCTTGATATTCCACTCTCCAGGTCCCGGCATACGCTTCCGACGAAGCGGCATTCACTTGCAGCGCGAACCCAGACATTCCCAGGCACACGACCGCAAAAACCGCTCCAACCGCGCCCAGAACGATCCGCCCTACTTTCTCGCCAATCTGCTTCTTCCTCGCCATTAAACTCATGATCCGTACCTCCAGATTGTCGGTCTCAAACAATCCCAAGACATGGCTCGCCTGTCTCTGCATGGACTCCCCGCTAATCGACTGTGCAATTCGGAGTAACGAACTCGCATACTTGCTGCGCGATCCCGTCTGTTCCGCCGCGATTTCGTCGCAAGCCAGTTCACGCGAATCTTCAATCTTCTGCTTGATCAAGGTCGTGATCGGATGAAATGCCACGGGAATGGAAGCAATCTCGTAAACTAGATTCAGCAGAAAGTCGCGCCGCCTCAAGTGCGCAAACTCATGCGCCAGCACCAGGGACAGGTCAGCCTCTGAGCTTTTCTGCAATAGGCTTTCCGGAATTACCAGCATCGGTTGGCGAATGACCGTGATGAATGGGCTCGCGGCTTCCGGCGAACTTTGGATCAGTACCTTGCCCAGTGAACCTTCCTGCTCCAAACGGTTGACGATTTCCCGTATCGCGGGTGGCAGGTTCACATCTTTCACATCGGCCAACAGTTGCATGGTCCGTCGCCAGGCCCATACCAGCCGAAGCAGCCGATGTACCAGAATCGCTGTGTAAACGATGTTCAATGTCCACTGCAGCTTTGCGCCCAACGCTACCTGCTGGCTCCGCCGATGTACGCCGCTCAATCGCAGCCCAGTCGCATTCTTCTCAAGCAGCGGGTTAAATCCATCCTTTTGGGCAATATGAACCGAACCCACCGTATCCGCACTTCCGGCTATTGGTCTCGCCAGGCTCATCAGAGGTAAAACAACCCCAAGCAGGAGCGTCGCTACCTACACCGCATGTTGGTACTTCGCCGGTAGTCGGTTGGCGAACTTCATACACACCCATGCCGTCGCCGCAATGACTGGTATCTGCCAGAGCGCATTCAGGACGTAGGTCGACAGAATCAGGCTAATCATCGCCATCTGTGTCCTCCTGCCGCTGCTTTCGCACAACCTCTTTCAGCTCTCGCAATTTCTTCGGATCCAGTTGTCTTGTCTTGAGCAGGTTCATTACCAACGCTTCCACGGAGCCACCGAACATCCGGTCCACCATATCGATCAGCGCCTCTTTGACTGCTCTTTCGCGGCTCAGGATCGGGCTGTACGTGTAAGCCTTGCCGACCAGCTTGCGTTTCACCCGCCCCTTCCGGTGCAGGATGTTCAACATTGTCTGGACCGTCGTATATGCTAGAGGGTCTCCCGGAATCGCAGCCTGGACCTCTTGAACAGTTCCCGCGGCAATCCTCCAGAGGACTTCCATGATTTGCAGTTCAAGGCGCGTTAGCTGTGGCGAAGGCTTTCGTTTTGGGCCCATCTTGTCTCCTAATGTTTTAGGAGACTACGGCTACCTAATAGAGGTTGTCAACTAATATTTTAGGAGTTTCAAATATTCTGGCATTCGGTTCAAAGTCCCGATAAGTGGGGTAACCGGTAACTTGGCTCCCAGTACTTGACTTTTGGCAAATGTGCTTTCAGACAAGAGGCTTAACGGGGGTTGGCAGCGATACCGGGATTCGAACCCGGATTTTAGCCTTGAGAGGGCTACGTCCTAACCCTTAGACGATATCGCCGGGGACTCTAGCAAACAGGGAATCGGCACGATATTTCATTTTCGCATGGACGAGCAAGACGAGCAAGCCAAGGAGCCAAGGACAGCGATTAAGCCAAGGAAGTGACTGGAGCGTTAAGCGCCATTGGGCGCGCTCACTGCGATTCAATATTGGATGCGGAAACCCAGCGCACGGAGCGGATACAAGCCGTTATGCTTGGGAACAGAAGGGGGCCGAGAACGCGGCGTTGTGTATAATGAACGGTCTGGGCGAATCCTAGAGTTTCATGCCAAAGGGCTTTGGAAAATCGCATGCTTCGCTGAAGGTGTGGTTCTGGCGAGCGGAGCGCTTCTTCCACACACGGGCAAGAGAACTGCGCGCGATTGTGAAAGCGCTGATTTCGACGAAACACCCTTTCCTGGTGCACATCATCCCCATCCGGCGATGCAACCTGGCATGCACGTATTGCAACGAGTTTGACGATTTCTCGCCGCCGGTGCCGCTGGAAGAGATGAAAAAGCGGCTGGACATTCTGGCGGACATGGGGACGTCCATCATCACCATCAGCGGGGGCGAGCCGCTGCTGCACCCGGGGTTGGATGAAATCATCCGGCATATCCGGCGTCGCGGGATGATCGCGGGGATGATCACGAACGGGTTCCTGCTGACGCAGAAGCGCATCGAAGAATTGAATCGCGCCGGGCTGGAACACCTGCAAATCAGCATCGACAACACCAAGCCCGACGATGTGTCGATGAAAAGCCTAAAAACGCTGGACCAGAAGCTCGAGTTGCTGGCCACCTACGCTTATTTCCAGGTGAACATCAATTCGGTCCTCGGGAGCGGCGTGAAAGATCCGGAAGATGCGCTGCGCATTGCATATCGCGCGGTGGACCTGGGATTGACCAGCACGGTGGGAATTATTCACGATCATAACGGCCAATTGAAGCCGCTGGGACCGCGCGAAATCGAAATTTTTGAAGAGATCATGACGCTAAGCAAGCGATCCTTCTCGCGCTTCAACGATTTTCAGCACAACGTAGCGCGCGGGAAAGAGCACAACTGGCGTTGCCGGTCGGGTTCTCGGTATCTGTATGTGTGCGAGGACGGGCTGGTGCACTGGTGCTCACAGCAGCGCGGGTATCCGGGGATACCGCTGGAACGGTATACGCCCGAGATGAGGCATCGCGAATTTTATACCGCCAAGTTCTGCGCGCCGCTGTGCACCGTTTCCTGCGTGCAGCAAGTGGGAATGCTGGATAATTGGCGCGCGCCGCAAACGCTGAAACCGCAGCCCATGGCGGCCCCCGAACTCCAACCGGAACTGGTACAAATCGAGCCGGCGAGCGGCGATTCCTGATTCGAAAGGTCTTTCCATTTTTCCGTACCTGTTTTCACTCCATGCACATGCCATACTGGGGGGGATTGACGGTCCGGCAACCCCTGCTAAAAATGTAGGCATGCATGCACCAGCGATTGAAACGGAAAATTTAACCAAGGAATATCCCCATGGGTTTTTGAACCTGAAGAAGAAGACGTCGCTCGAGGGGCTAAATATGCAAGTGGACGAGGGCGAAATCTTCGGGTTCATTGGGCCGAACGGCGCAGGGAAAACGACGGCCATCAAGCTGTTGATGAGGCTGATTTTCCCGACCGCCGGGAGCGCGCGCATTCTCGGCAAACCCATCAGCGATATCGAAATGCACCGCGACGTCGGCTATCTGCCGGAGCAACCGTTCTTTTATGATTATCTGACCGCGGAGGAATTGCTGGATTATTTCGCGCGGATCCACGACCTGACTGCTAGCGACCGCAAAGAGCGCGTGCAGCAAATGCTCAAGAAAGTGGGGCTGGAAACAGCGGGGAAAATTCAACTGCGCAAGTATTCGAAAGGGATGCTCCAGCGCGTGGGGATGGCACAGGCGATTCTGCACGATCCGAAAGTGGTGATCCTGGATGAGCCAATGTCGGGATTGGACCCGGTGGGACGGCGCGAAGTACGCGACATCATCCTGGCATTGAAACGCGAAGGCAAGACGGTGATGTTCTCGACACACATTCTCAGCGATGCGGAGATGTTGTGCGACCGCGTGGGCGTGATTGTGGGAGGAAAGCTGCGCGGAGTTGGCGCACCGGAGCAATTGGTGGATGTAAAGACGCAGAGCATGGAGATTTTCTTCGAGTTGACGGGACAGAGCACGGCGCCGCTGCTGGCCAAGGCGACGCGCACCGGTGACCGCTACCGGTTGCAAGTCCCCGAGGCGGAACTGTACGGAGCCATCGAGCAAGTGCGGGCCGCCGGAGCAAGAATTCTCTCGGTGACGCCGGTGAGAGCCACGCTCGAAGAGTTTTTCATGAACCTGGTGGGAGCGGACGGCGCCCAGGCAGCGGCGGTCGAGGTGAGCGGGAAATGAAGCGCGCGGGCGTAGTGGCGTTAAATACGTTTCGTGAAGCAGTGCGCGATCGCGTGCTTTATAACCTGCTGTTCTTTGCCTTGGTGATGATGGCGGCGTCAATCATCGCGGGGCAGATTTCGATCGGGATCGAACAGACAGTCATCGTAACGCTGGGGTTGAGTGCAATCTCGCTGATCGGGCTGCTGATTTCCGTTTTTATCGGCGTGGGACTGGTGTCCAAGGAAATGGACAAGCGCACGCTGTATGCTCTGCTGGCGAAGCCGGTGCGGCGGTGGGAATTTCTGCTGGGAAAATTCGGCGGGCTGGTGCTGACGCTGGCAGTGAACACGGCGGCGATGGGACTGGGTCTCTTTCTCGCGCTGATGTACGCCAAACAGACGCTCGAGCGGGGCGATGCGACCGTATTCGTGGCGGTGTATTTCATCTGGCTGAAACTGGCGCTGGTGGTGGCACTGGCGCTGCTGTTCTCGTGCTTTACCACGCCGCTGCTGGCGATTTTGTTTACCGCAGGCGTCTACATTGTCGGCCTGTACGTGCAGGAGTTGCGGAACATGCCCATGCAGGTGATGAGTCCGGGGATGACCGCATTTACGAAGTGGCTGTCGTACCTGCTGCCGAATTTTGAAAATTTCAACATCATGGCGATGGCCGCGCACAGCCGGCAGGTGCCTGGGAAGCTTATTGTGCAGAATACGTTGTACACGGCAATTTACTGCGCGATCGTGCTGACGGGGGCAATCCTGGTCTTCTCCCGGCGGAATTTGAAATGAAAACAGCGAAAACCATCGTTCTCGTGCTGGTGATTTTGCAGGCGGGATTTCTCGGCATCTGGAAACTGCAGCACACCATCGACAAACAGCGCGCGGCATTGACCGAAGAGCGGGATTACGTGCTGCTGAGTTCGGCGAAGCTGCTAAAGGCGGTGAGCCTGGAATATGCGCCGCTGATGGCGGACTTCTATTGGACGCGCGTGGTGCAGTTTTACGGCAACAAGCACGTGCGGGGCGATGCCAACCTGGAGGAACTGTGGCCGCTGCTGGACATTACCACGACGCTGGACCCGAATTTGATCGTGGCTTACCGGTTTGGAGCGATTTTTCTCAGTCAGCGCCCACCAGGCGGTGCGGGACGGCCGGATCTAGCGGTGCAGTTGATTCAGCGCGGCATCAAAGCGAATCCGGACTACTGGCGGCTCTACGAAGACCTGGGGTTCATCTATTACATGGACATGAAAGATTACAAGAAGGCCTCGGAAGCATTTCTAGAGGGCAGTAAAAACCCCAAGGCCCTTATCTGGATGAAAATAATGGCAGCGAAAATTGCGGCCGAGGGAGAGTCTTACGAAACTTCCTTCTTTCTTTGGAACGACGTTTATACAGCGACAAGGGATCCAAAGATTAAAGAAAACGCGAAGGCCCACTTACAACTGCTCAAAGCCCATGAGGACTGCAGACAGCTCGACTTGCTGGCCGATCAGTACGCGAAGCGCTTTGGACATCGCCCCAAGCGCATCAGCGAATTGGTGCAGGCCGGAATGATTAGCGCCATGCCCGTCGATCCGCTGGGCTATACGTACGTCTTCGACGACAACGGCAAAGCCGCTCTGAATCTCAATAGCCCGCTCCTCGAAAAACAATTGTTCTTTGAACGGTTTAAATAGCTCTCACTTCGTGGCCCTGCCGACGCCTAATCCGTGGTACACAGCAAAGTCATCTGCGGGTCGATGAGGATTTTGCGCGGAAGGCTGGAGGCGTGGAAGCGGAACGGCGTTTCCGCGCCAGCCGCAACCACGTGTCCGAGAAAGGAGCGTCTGCCACTGCTGCTGGTGGCATAAAGTGGAACGCTGGCGAGAAATGAGCGCGGGACGCCGGTTTGAAAAAGCTTGCCGCGGACCGTGTATCCATCCTCATCATGGTGCGTCGCGAACTCGACGCGATAATGAGGAATTCCGGTACCGCGCACCCATTCGTCGAAGAACCAATCCATCGAGCGGCCGCCTTCGAGTGCCATGCTGGGAGTCATGACGGATTCCACTTCGTGCTGGAAGTCCTCGGTGGAGAGCGCACGGTAAGCGAACTTGGTCACCAGTTTCTGGAGGAGCGCAATGAAGCGCGCGTCGACCTGCTTGCTACCGGCCTGCCCTGCCACAGCAGGTTGGCGGAGCATTTCCCGGAGCATATGAATAATCCAAGAACCCTTGCTGTAAACGAGGTGCTCATACGCGGCAGGGGATTTGGAGGAATTAAGGCGTAGGCCGAGAGTGAGTGCTCCGACATCGCCCGCGGGCTCGTGGGAATCCGGAGATTGTTCGACGAGCTGAAGGCGGTAGCGCGAAAGCCAGGCGTGCAGCGTGTGCTCGGGATTGCCGCGGGTATCCGCAAAGAGCAGCGCGAGGTAGTTGGCGATGGCTTCGTCAATCCATTGGTCGCGATAACTGGACCAGCCAACCACATTACCCCACCATTGATGCGCGACCTCATGATAAGGAAGCAGCTCGGTAAAGTGTTCCTGGCTGGTCGTTGTCAGTCCGGCGCGCTGCTGCGCTTCCGCCGAGAGAAAGGAGAACGTAGAAACGTAAAGGAGGCCGGGCCAACCCTGACCAAAGGTTCCGGGAATCTGCGAGACGCTGAGATTGCGAAAGGGGAATGGCCCGGAATAGGTTTCGTAGAAGCGAACCGAGGAATCAATCTCTTTCCCGAGCCGCTTCAGCGCATCGGCGGGACTCGGCGGTGGCGGAGGAAGTGCAAGCGCGAGCCTAGAGGAAGGAGGCCCGGCCGTGGTGGGAGAAATGGCGATCCCTTCCGCAGGCGAAGCCGCAAGCCGTTTCATTAGGCTCTCTTCGAGCTCGCGGTTGGCATAGATATCGATGGAATGGCCGCCGGAAGTCACCGAGGCTGCGGCGTATTCTCCCAGATTGAATCCCGCCACCGAGGTTGGCTTTTCCGTTTTCCAGTGGCCAACGCGAAATTCACCGTCCTCGCGCTCCTCCAGCTTCGAGCCAGTGGCGACAAGGTGAAGCTTGCGGGGCCAGCGGATGGTCAAGTCGTAGTTTGCAAAGTCCGCGGGACCGCCGAGATGGGGGTACCAGCTTTCGCGGGCGCCAACGAACAAAACGCCGTTTCCCGCGTCCTCGATTACATTGCCGCGATAGTGAAACTGCAGCGTAAATTCCTGATTCTGAGGCGGAGCAGCCGGCAGAACCACAGTCAAATAATCGTTTCCGCGTGCGCTGCGTTCTTGCAGGTTCATGCCCTCATTCTGAAAAAACGCCAAAGGTTCGCCACGTTCGCCGGTTACGCGATCGACGTTTAAGGCCCGAGAAAGCTGAAACGCCAGGATGCGCGCTCGACCGGTTTGCGCACTGACCCGGACGGCTGCAGTCGCATCGAGAGAGATGTTGGGGAGAATGGACAATTCCAGGGAATAGCGCAACGCGCTGAACGCCGCAGGGCGAGTCGGAAGATTCGCAACTTGGTGGCAGGTCCATAGGTCGTAAAAGTTCCCAGCAGGGACTTTGCGAGTCTGACCGAGCAAGAATTGTTCCTCGCGCCGCTCATCCAGGACGACATCAAAAGGGCCGGTGGATGCTCCGCCCAGGCTGGCGAAAAAGGCGGGCCGGGGATCGGGTGAGAAGAAGTCGATGAGAATACGGAGGGTGTAAAGCGAATTGAGGCCGGCAAGTGTCGGCTCCCACTGCGATGCGAAAGCAGTATCCGTGTGCGGAGTGAGGTTGGCTTTATGAAACTGCGAAAGCAGCTCGTCCGCCGTGCCGTCCGTGAAGCGGACATAGGCGCTGCTGAAAGTTTCGTCAAGAACCGGAGCGCCGAGAGAACGCCCCATCTGCTGCTTTTCGACGGGGTCACGGGGAGCGGCAAGCACGTGACCTCGGCCGGAAAAAACTGCCCCCGTGACGCGCCCATCCAGCGGGGAAAAGAAAGCAAGGATGCCCTCTTCGAGCGAAATCAGCGCATCACCGCGGCGAAGCTCAACGCGATTTGCTGGGACCAAATGATAGACCGAGGAAGGATCGACAGTCAGTAAGTTGATCGCATCATACAATTCATGAGGAGATTGCTCCGCCGCAACAACCGCCACCGGTGCAAGGAAACACCACAGCGCAAACACTCCGGCCCCAACGCGCATAGGAGCAGTGTAGTCAGATTCGGCATGCCGGAACAAGGCGGGACGCCCAAGAGAGCTACCAGGAATTAAAATAAGCAGATGGCGATTCCGACAGTTTCCCGCAAAATGAGGTTTTTCTTGTCCGGTGCTGCGTTTTTTTTCCTGAGCGCGCAAACGGTGGCGGATACGATTGTCCTGAAGAATGGGCGCCGGATCGTCGCGCTAAACGCCGTTGAAGAGGGAGACAAAGTCAGATACATGACCTCTGCCGGTGAGTTGAGCCTGCCGAAGTCCATCGTGGACCGCATTGAAAAAGGGGGATTCGCGGCCACTTCGGGGCCGCCGGGAGATGCTACGGCCAATCTGACCATCACGACGCCGGAGGTCCGTCCCGTGATTGGAAGGGAAGATATTCAGCGGGCCGCGGTGCGCGAGGGGTCCATCGATCGCGAATACATTGGGAAGTTGGAGAGCGAAGCCCGGCAGGGGCATGCGCGAGCGAATTTCAATGCGGCCTTGGGCCATCACGCTGCGGCGATCTTTGAACTGTCACGCGGCGACCTGGAGCACGCGCTGTCCGACGAGCGCACTGCCGTGACCTACGCGCCGGACGAGCCGGCGCTGCTGATGAACGTGGCGTACATTTACCTGCGGCGGAACGAATACAAGCAGGCCTTGGATTACCTGGACCGGGCTAAGCGCTTTGTGCCGGACAATCCCGATGTCTCGAAGCTCGCGGGCTGGGCTTACTACGGCTTGAACCAACTCGATGAGGCGGTGGCCGAATGGAAGCACGCCTTAGCGTTGCATCCCGACAAAGAATTGCAAGCCGCGTTGGAAGCGGCCCTGCGCGACAAGAAGGAAGAGGAAAGTTACAAAGAAAACGAGAGCGCTCATTTCAAATTGAAGTACAACGGCGCGGCCGAACCAGGGCTGGCGCGCGATGTGCTGCGCACGCTGGAGGCGCATTTTTCGGCGATTGAATCCGAGCTGAACTATACGCCGCCGGAATCGATCGGCGTGGTTCTCTACACCGATGAGGCGTTTCGGGATATCACCAGGGCGCCCTCGTGGTCGGGTGCCCTGTACGATGGACGGATTCGCGTTCCGGTGCGGGGCCTGACGTCCGTGGACGGGGAATTGTCGCGCTCGCTGAAGCACGAGTTGACGCACAGCTTCGTTGCGCAGAAGACGAAAAGCGCTTGCATGGGGCTGGCAGCTAGTTGCGCGAATCGCGCGCCGACGTGGATTCAGGAAGGGCTGGCCGAGTGGGTGGAAGGGTACCGCAGCGGCGATGACGCTGCGGCCTTGGTGCAGATTTTTGATGAAAAGCATTCCGTTCCGCTAGGCCGGTTGGAAGGCCCGTGGACTCGCTTCGATCGCGACACGGCGCAGTATGCGTATGCCTGGGCGCTTGCCAACATGGAATACATCATCCAGACGGACGGAATAACCGATATGGAACGCATTCTAGACCGCATCGGCTCGGGCATGGCCACTGAGCAGGCGTTGCGCGAAGTGCTGCATAGTGACTACAGCGATTTGATGGAATCCACTGTCGCGTATCTGCGAAAGAACTGCGTGCATTAAAAGCTGTGTGACTACGCTTCTGCCAATCTTCAATCCCAGTTTCCATTTACAGGCTTTGTTTTGCCTTAACACGTGGCTAGAAGAGCGGCCAGAAGTGCGGCGCGGGCGGGCATGGTGCGAATGAGGACGTACTCGTGATTGGAATGCGCGCCATCGCCGACGGCGCCAAGACCGTCGAGCGTGGGTATGCCGAGAGCGCCGGTAAAGTTTCCGTCGGAGCCGCCGCCTGCGGTGCATTCGCCTAAAGTCAGATTCATTTGCTCGGCGAGGGACTTCGCTCGCGCAAAGAGGGCTGCGCACATTTGGCGTTCAAGCGGAGGGCGGTCGAAACCGCCGGTGACCTTCAGTCTTGCGCCGCTATGAACAGAGCGCAGGGCATGCAGGCGGCGTTCGATGTCGCGCATGTCGGAAGTTCGCAGCGCCCGCAAATCGAGAATGGCGCGGGCGCGCTCGGCAATGACATTGGTGCGCGTGCCGCCTGCGATGATGTCGGCGTTGACGCTGACGCCGCGCCGGGCGTCGTTCCACTTCTCGATGCGCGTAAGCTGCGTCGCCAGTTCATGGATGGCATTGATGCCTTCCTCGGCAGCCAGGCCGGCATGGGAAGCGCGGCCTAGCACGATCAATTCAGCTTCACCGACGCCTTTGCGCGCGGTCTTCAGAAGGCCGCGCGGGCCAAAGGACGGTTCCAGGACGAAGACCCCATCGCTGCGGCGCGCTTCGGCTTCGATGAGTTTGCACGAAGATTTGCTGCCGATTTCCTCGTCGGAAGTCCAGAGAAAGACGATTTGTTTCTGCAAACGAAGTCTGGCCTGCTGAAGCGCTTGTAACGCAAAAAGCGCTTGGACGATGCCCGCTTTCATGTCGAAGACCCCTGGACCGTAGGCTTTGCCACCGGAGATGCGGAAGGGCATTTTCTGCAAAGTTCCGGTGGAATAGACAGTGTCGTAGTGGCCCAGCACGAGGAGTTGGCCGGAGGGGCGAGATTTATTGGGGGCGTAGGTTACACGAAGGTGCTCGCCGCGGTGTTCTTGCGGGATGCGCTCGATGCGGACGCCCGGTCTTCGCCACTCTTTGGCGATGACACTACAGCAACGGTCCGCAGCGGCTTTCTCGAGGCTGGGCGATTCCGCGGTTACAAAGCGCCGCAGAACCCGAAGCATTTCCGGCAGGCGCGGCTGTGAAGCGCGGAGAAACTCCAAGGGCAAGGGGGAGTCCGCCATGGCGCGGACATGCTAGCAGCGCCCTGAAAGGAGAGCAACTTACAAGGCGTGTCCCGGGTTGGGGCGCGGGCTCGCGAAAAGCGCTAGTCCGTGCTTAACGTTGCCAGAAGTGCGCGTATCGCAGCCGCGGCGGTTCGCTTATAATTGAAGTTTTCCCGGGAACGTGCCAGGCGCCGCCGAGCGGGTGTGCGGCTACGGAGACCGCGAATGATCATGGACGTTGTGGAAATACAGAAGATTCTGCCGCACCGCTACCCGTTTCTGTTCGTGGATGCCATCGTGGAGATGGAGCGGCTGAAAAGCATTGTGGGCGTGAAAAACGTGACCATCAACGAGGCTTACTTCCAGGGGCATTTTCCAGGCACGCCGGTGATGCCGGGCGTGCTGATCATCGAATCCATGGCGCAAACGGGGGGATTGTTGCTGCTTCAGGAAGTTCCCGACCGCGAAAAGAAGCTGCTGTATTTTGCGGCGGTAGATGGGGCGCGGTTCCGCCGGCCGGTCGTGCCGGGGGATCAATTGCGAGTGGAGATGAAAGTGATTTCGTGGCGCGGCGATTTCTGCAAGCTGGAGGGGCGAGCGACGGTGAACGGCCAGCTGGCTGCTGAGGCTACGCTAATGTGCAAAATGGTGGACCGCGGGCCGGCCGCCCAGGCGGAAAAATCCGCAAAATGACCAAACCCGAGATTCATCGGCAAGCCACCGTCGCAGCAAGCGCAAAGCTGGGAGAAGGCGTTCGGGTTGGTGCCTATGCCGTGGTGGGCGAAGACGTGGAATTGGGCGAAGGCTGCGTGTTGCACGCGCATGCGGTGGTTCAGGGACCATCGCGATTTGGCAAGAACAATGTTTTTCATGCCTTCTGTGTGATTGGCGGCGATCCGCAGGACTACACGTTTCGAGGTGAGCGCGTTGAACTGGTTGCAGGCGATGGAAACAATTTCCGTGAGTACGTGACGGTGAGCCGGGGCACGCAGAAGGGCGGCGGGAAAACTTGTTTGGGTAGCGACAATTTCTTCCTGGCGTACTCGCATATCGGGCATGATTGTCAACTTGGGAGCCATACGCTGTTTGTGAACGGAGCGACATTGGCGGGGCATGTGACTGTGGAAGATTATGCAACCGTCGGTGCCTTTTGCCCGGTGCATCAGTTTTGCCGGATTGGGCGCTACGCTTACATCGGCGCGTCGACGGTGATTACCCAGGATGTGCCGCCGTTCTCGAAGGTGGTGACCGAGCGCGAGACGAAGAGCTTCGGCATCAACACGATTGGTCTGGAGCGCAAAGGGTTTTCGCCGGAGCGCTTGCAGGCGCTGAAGGGCGCTTATCGGCTGCTCCTACGGTCGAAGTTAAATACCTCGCAGGCATTGGACGAAATGAAGAAAACGCTGAGTGATTCGGCGGACGTGCGGGAATTGATCCAGTTTATTGAAAGTGCCGAACGCGGCATTGTGAAGTAAACAGGCTACCCATTTCATGCCGGACGCGAACACTAATACGACAAGCTGGGGACTGATTGCGGGAAACGGACGATTCCCGTTCCTGGTGCTCGAGGGGGCGCGCAGCCAAGGAATCGATATGGCGGTCATCGCGCTCAAGGAAGAAGCTTCGCCAGAGTTGGAGAAAGCTGCGAAACGCGTGCACTGGGTAGGCCTCGGCGAGCTAAGCAAGACGATCGATTTAATGCATCAGGAAGGCGTGACGCAGGCGGTGATGGCCGGACAAGTAAAGCACAATAAGATCTTCAGTTCGATTCGGCCGGATTGGAAGCTGGCGAAATTGCTGTTCTCGCTGCCGCGCAAGAATACCGACGCGCTGATTGGGGCGGTGGCACGCGTCCTCGAAGGCGAAGGGATACGGTTGGTAGATTCGACAGTTTTCCTGAAACCGCTCCTTCCAGAGGCCGGCGTGCTCACGCGCCGCGCACCAAATGAGCATGAGGCTGAAGATATTGCGTACGGGCGCGGACTTGCGCAGCAAATTGCAGGAATGGACATCGGTCAGACCGTAGTGATTGCCGATCATGCTTGCGTTGCGGTAGAGGCCATGGAAGGCACGGATGAAGTCATCGTGCGAGCGGGGCGCATCGCTGCCGGCAAGCCCCTGGTGGTCGTAAAAGTGAGCAAACCGGCACAGGACATGCGCTTCGATGTACCTGTGGTTGGTTTACCTACCGTCGAACAAATGAGAAGTGCCGGGGCCACCGCTTTGGCAGTGGACGCAGCACGTACGCTCCTTTTTGACAAAGCCAAACTGATTGAGCTGGCGGATGCGGTAGGAATCGCCATCCAGGCGTTTGCTCCCGCGGCTGTAGCGGAACCAAACGGCGCAACCAGGGGAATCAACAAAGAATGAGCGCGGCGGCAGAACCAAAGAAAACGCGTGTCGCCGTCGTGGGAACCGGCGAGTTCGGACGCAATCACGCGCGCGTGTATCACGGACTCAGCGGCGTGGAGTTGGTTGGCTTTTACGACCAGAATATCCAGCGCGCCTCGGCGGTTGCGAAGGAATTTCAAGCGCCGGCGTTCCAAAGTCTTGAGGAATTGCAGGGACGCGCAGATGCGGTGAGTGTCGCGGTGCCAACCGTCGCCCATGCGCAAGTGGGATGCCGGCTGCTGGAAATGGGACTGGACGTTTTGGTAGAAAAGCCAATGGCCGTGGATTTGGCGGAGGCTGATGCGCTCCTCGAGGCCGCAAGGAAGAACAAGCGTATCCTACAAGTGGGCCATGTCGAACGCTTTAATCCCGCGGTGCGTGCCGTGGAGCCGATCCTGAACCGCCCGCTGTTTTTCGAAGTTCACCGATTGGGTGTATTCACGCCACGCAGCCTGGACGTGGACGTAATCTATGATTTGATGATTCATGATCTGGACATTCTACTGGCATTGGTCAACGAGCCCGTGACGGAAGTAAAGGCTGTCGGGATACCCGTGTTAACGGACAAAGTGGATATTGCCCATGCGCGGCTGGAATTTGCAGGCGGGGCCGTGGCCAACGTTACCGCGAGCCGCGTCTCCACCGAACGCGTGCGCAAAATGCGCTTCTTCCAGCAGCATGAGTACATTTCCCTGGACTACACGCGGCGCGACGCCCTCCGCATTGGAGTGAAAAAAGCGGGCCCGCAGCCGGAATTTGGGTTTGAAAAGCTGAATGCTCCGGTGGTGGAACCCCTGCAGGCGGAACTAGAAGCCTTTGTGGAGGCCATGCGAACGCGCAAGGAGCCACCGACGAACGGCGCCGCCGGACGCGCAGCCCTGGCCTTGGCCGGACGCGTAATGGCAAGCATCCAGGAGCACGCGGCGCGCGTCCAACCAGAAGCAGTAGCCGCACGCGAAAATGCGACAACATGATCCCTCGTTTCCTGGTTCCGATCGGGGCTCGTCCACCAGCTCCTGATGCGGTCACGCAACGCCGCCGCCCCACCACCATGGACGAACGCACGCTCGTGCCGGCCACGCTGCCCATCGTGCCGTTGAACGGGCAATCCACCATTCCCCCGGATCTGCCACTCGAGTCCATTGCCGCGCGTGTGGTGGTCCCGCGCGACGTAAGCCGTGAAGCCTACGGCGTTCGGGAAGACCTTTCGGTGCCACTACAGCCCACGGATTTGGACCAACGCATCACCGTGCCCGTTGGCGCCGCTCCTCCTGCAGTCATTGAGCCAATGACCCTTCCGCCTCCTGTGGATTTGGTCGGCCGTGACATTTTCATGACCGGCGAAGTGCAACTGGCCATTCCCGAGCAAAAGGAGGAGAGCGGGAGGTGGCAAATTGCGACGCGAGCCTCGTCCGTCGTTTTTCACATCCTGCTCATCTCCGTGATTTTGTTGCAATCGAAATTCTTCCCTGCGCACGCGCCGACGCAGGAGGAAATCGAGCTCGCGCGCAATCAATTGAAGCTGCTGCTCCCTCCTGGAGCGTTCGAGCCCTATAAGCCTCCAGCACGCCCGCTGGCACCCCAGCCAAAGGTGCACCTGGACCCGCGCATACTGCGGGAAGTTGCGCCTCCTGAGCCCCAGCCTGCGCCCGCGCCCGAGCGGCCGGTGAAAGAATTGCCTAGCGCTCCCGTGCCGAAGACAAATACGCCCGTACCAGACCCGCAGCCGAGTGCTCCCGTACCCAAAACCGACGCGCCGAAACCCGCGCTGAAGCTGGAAGCACCGGATTCTCCCTCGCCGCGGCGCGGCCTGATTTTGCCGAAGAATTCGCTTAACCGCTCGCTGCAGGACACCATCCGCGAAACCGCCAAGGCGCCCACCTCGGGCGGGCGTTCTGCCCTGTACAGTGGCCCGATGCCGCATTCTGGCGGTGGACTCAACGGGGGTGCCGGTGGATCACAAGGTTCGGGGGGCACATTCGGAAACGGTTACGAAATCCTGACGCCGACCGAGGGTGTGGATTTCAGCGACTACATGAATCGTGTCGTCGCGGCGGTGCGCCGCAATTGGTACGCGGTCATGCCGGAATCGGCCATGTTGGGGGACCGAGGCCGCGTGGCCTTGCAATTCCGCATCATGAAGAACGGTTCGGTTCCCGATGGCGAGCCCGTGCGGATCATGAGTTCGGGTAAGGAACCTTTGGACCGGGCAGCAGTGTCCGCCATTCGTTCTTCGAACCCTTTTGAACCGCTGCCGCCGGCTTTCAGCGGGCCATTCATCGAGCTGCGGTTTATTTTCCTGTACAATTTGCCCATCGAAGCCGCCTACCAATGAAGCTCCGGCGCCAGCAAATTATTGGCAGTCTTCTCCTTGCGCTCTTTGTGCTGCTCTTTGTTTTTGCCCGGGTGCGGCACCTCCTGTTTCGATGAATCCGGAAAACTCGCAGCTATTTCTCGTTGCCATCGTGGGACCGACGGCATCGGGCAAATCCGCATTGGGAGTCTGGCTGGCGAAGCAGCTCGATGGAGAAGTCGTCGCATGCGATTCCACGCAGCTCTACCGCGGCTTTGACATTGGCACCGCCAAACCACACCTTACGGAGCGGCGCGGCGTGCCGCATCACTTGATTGATGTTCTCGCTCCTCATGAATTCGCCACGGCCGGTGGCTACCGCGAACGGGCGTTAGCGGTTCTGGAGGACTTGCGGCATCGAAAACGCGTGCCAATCCTAACGGTCGGTACGGGATTGTACTTACGCGCGTTGCTTGAGGGCCTCGCGGACATTCCGCAACGCTCAGAGGAATTGCGCGAGCGGTTGCGCGCCAGCGCCGAGGAGCATCCGGCTGGCCATTTGCACCGCATCTTGAAGCGGCTCGATCCGCAAGCCGCGCATAAAATTTCTCCCGCAGATGAACAAAAGCAGATTCGTGCCATCGAAGTTTGCTTGCTGGCGCGCAAACCCATTTCGGAGGTGCATCGCCTGGGCCGCAAACCGCTTGAAGGTTGGCGAGCGGTGAAGATTGGCTTGATGCCCCCGCGCGAAAAGCTCTATGAGCGAATCCATGCGCGCACGGCCTCCATGCTCGAACAAGGATGGCTGCAGGAAGCGCAAGAATTGCTCAAAAGTGGTTTGGATGAAAATGCAAAACCGTTTGACTTTATCGGTTACCGCGAATTGCGCGCCGTTTTGCGAAACGAATTAACACTACAGCATGCGCGCGAGGCCATCCAGCAAGCTACGCGACGTTATGCCAAGCGCCAGCTCACCTGGTTTCGAAAAGATTCTGGCGTCCAATGGTTCCCGGGTTTTGGCGATGATCCGGAAATACAAGCCAGCGTCTTGCGGCTCCTGCAATCGCAAGACGTGGAAGTAAGTCGCGGGGCAGGCGAGAGGGGTGTATAATTTCGTTTCGGATGGATTGCACCAAGAAAGTACAAGATCCCATCGTGACTCCCGGCCTGCTGCCGTGATGAAAACACAGCATAAAGTCTCGACTGCAGAACGCGCCTTGCTCGTCGGCGTGGGATGGAAGCGTGCACCCCGGTTTCCCGGCATGCCCATGGGCGACCAGGGCCGCGAGTCTCTTTCCGAATTGGTTGAGCTGGCCCGCAGCGCTGGGGCGGAGGTTGCCGGGACTGTCTTCCAGTTGCGTGAAGCGGCGGATCCTGCCACGCTCGTCGGACGCGGCAAGCTGGACGAAATTCGCGCTGAAGCCACAGCGCACAAAGCGCCGCTCATTATTTTCGATAGCAACCTTTCTCCCGTGCAGCAGCGGAACATCGAGTCGGCCACGGATCGCCGCGTGATCGACCGCACGCAGCTTATTCTCGACATTTTCGCGCGCCACGCGCGAAGCCGCGAAGGTCAGTTGCAGGTGGAGTTGGCGCAGTTGAATTACTTACTGCCGCGCTTGACCGGGAAAGGCACGGCGATGTCCCGTCTAGGCGGCAAGAGCGGGGGTGGTGGCGCTGGTGGGGCGGGAGGCGGGGCAGGACGAATCGGCGTTCGCGGCCCTGGGGAGAAAAAACTGGAAACCGACCGCCGCCGGATTCGCGAGCGCGTGCGCAAGATCCAGGCCAGCATCGACGAAGTGCGCAAGCAGCGGGCGCTGCGCCGCGAAGCTCGCAATGCGGTTCCGCTGGGAACCATTGCGCTGGTGGGGTACACCAATGCCGGCAAGTCCACTTTGTTCAATGCGCTTAGCCGTGCTGAGGTCCTGGTTTCTTCGAAGATGTTCGCGACGCTCGACCCGACGATCCGCGCGATTCGCCTTTTGTCGAATCGCCGAGTGCTCCTCGCCGATACTGTCGGCTTTATTCGCGATCTGCCGAAAGGCCTACTGACCGCGTTCCGCGCCACGCTGGAAGAAGTCCAAGAGACCGCGCTGATTCTGCATGTCAGCGACGTGTCGAACCCTCATCATGAAGAGCTCGACGAGGATGTCGAGAAGATTTTGCGTGAACTGGACGTTGCTGACCGGCCTCGTCTGCACGTACTGAACAAGGTGGATCGCCTCAGTCTCGAGGAACGGGAAACCCTGGAGGCGAGCGTGGCCAGAGCAGGCGAGGGTGCACCCGTGCTGGTATCCGCGCTGACGGGCCAAGGGATCGCTCAACTTTTGCGGCGAATGGACACGGTCATGCCTGTCGATCCTCTTCTCACGCTTTCCATCCGGCTACCGCTGGCCGAAGGTCGAACGCTGGCAATGATTCACGCCCTGGGGCGCGTCCTGCATTCGGAGATCGACGATTCGCACATGCGGCTTGATGCTGAGATTCCCTCGTCGGTCGCAAAGCGACTGCGGCTCGACGACTACAAAGTGGAAGGAACTTTTCAGCCTTCTCTTTCGTAGTGACAAGTGAATGGTGGGAAATCCGAGTAAGTGTGTGCAAGCGGGTCTTGAACTTCCCAGCGAGGTTGCCATGGCTGCGTTCTTTCTGTGGTGCATTTTGTTTGTTCTGTGTTGGCCCATCGCGTTGCTGGCCCTGGTCGTTTACCCTATCGTTTGGCTTCTGACTCTTCCCTTGCGCATCTTCGGTATCGCCGTCCATGGTGTCTTGAGCCTGATCAGCGCGCTCTTTCTGCTTCCGGTGCGGCTGCTTCGCGGACCACGAGCCATCTGACGCCCTTGCCGCCTTTTGATAAATAAACATCAGAGTAAACAGCTCAAAATCGCGTTAGTCGTTCATTTTGGGGCACTTGGAGCGCGGGCGCCTAAGCGCCCTGGGATCAGGACGGCCTGTGGAAAACGTTGTGGAAACTACAATTCCAAGTTTGCGGCGGAAACCCGTATGCTCGCAAGGTCACCGGGGGTCCGCTTTCTTGCCAGTCAGTAACCTAATGACATGCAAGGAGTTATCGGTGTTCATCTCCGCCAACAGTGCTAATTCTTGCTCTTCGTCGTCGTTGTCCCTCCCCAGCAAATTTGCACAGTCTTGCAGCAATTTCCTTAACCCGTTCGGCAAAAGTTCATCCTCATTCAACACAACGGAGCCGTTAACCACCCGGTATCTAGTACCTAGTGGGCGGTCTCTAAAAGATACTCTTCGATCGCCCGTCTCAATTCCTTCACACTGAAGAAAGTCCCACGGCGAATGCGTTTGTCCGTGAGCTTGCCAAACCAGCGCTCCACGAGATTGAGCCAGGAGGAACTGGTGGGCGTGAAGTGCAGTTGAAAGCGGCGGTGTTTGGCCAGCCAGTTCTTCACTTTGGGATGCTTGTGCGTCCCCTTGTGCGTCCCATAGTTATCCAGGATCAGATGCAGATCCAAGTCCGGGGGAAACTCATGGTCCAGTCGCCGCAAGAATCGCAGAAACTCCTGATGGCGGTGGCGTGGCATGCACTCGCCGACCACCGTCCCTTCGAGAACGTTCAGTGCCGCGAACAGCGTGGTGGTTCCGTGGCGCTTATAGTCGTGTGTCATGGTTCCGCATCGGCCCTTCTTCATCGGTAGTCCCGGTTGCGCGCGATCCAGGGCTTGCATCTGGCTTTTTTCATCAACGCATCGCACCAAGGCCTTGTCCGGAGGATTCAGATACAGACCCACCACATCGGTCAACTTCTCCACGAAGCGTTTGTCCCGCGAGAGCTTGAAATTTCCGGTCCGATGCGGTTCCAGGCCATGGGCATCCCAGATGCGTTGCACCGTGGCCGGACTCACTCCTTGCGCCGCGGCCATGGTCCGTACGCTCCAGTGGGTCGCCGCCTTGGGCTTGCTCTGCAGCGTGGCCTCGACGATTTGCTTGATCTTCTGAGTCGTAATCTGCGGCTTCCGACCGCGGCCGGGGGCATCCTCGACCAGCGCTGCTGGCCCGCCCTCCTGGAACCGTTGCCGCCAGAGGATCACCGTCGGGCGACTGGTCTCCAGTTCTTGGGCGATTCTTCGGTTGGCCATCCCCGTCGATGCCAGGAGGGCGCCCCATGGCCAGGTTTGGCATAGACAATTCAAGATCTCGCATCGCCTTGGCAGGTACGCAGGTACCGCAGGTACCTGGACGTGTTGACGCCTCTTTTGCCGAAGTCTATAGTGAAACTGGGGTGGCTGAAGCCGCGGGGCTGCGCCTCGCCCTCATTCGCCCATGAATCTTCCGAATTCACTGACGTTGCTGCGTATATTCTTCGTTCCCGTGCTCATCGTGATTCTCCTTACGCGCAGCCCGACGGTGGAGATGTTCGGCTTCACCATCCA
>Ga0209808_1000005_pt1 | contig 149291 bp, 158 predicted proteins | sample GraSoiAngelo_157_FD_186171 | JGI IMG/M metagenome (GOLD analysis project Ga0209808, IMG submission 186171) | Grasslands soil microbial communities from the Angelo Coastal Reserve, California, USA - 14_1009_16_20cm (SPAdes) (version 2) | ecosystem: Environmental > Terrestrial > Soil >... | reverse complement strand
TTTAGGCCGGCGGGATATCCGCTGCCATCCCAGCGCTCGTGGTGGTGCCGAACTATTGGAGCCACTTCAGCAAGAGCCGAGTGCTGAGCGATCATGTCCGCGCCTATGTCGGGATGGCGCCGCATGATTTCCCATTCCTCTTCGCTGAGGGGTCCAGGCTTGTTCAAGATGTCGTCTCTGACGCCGATCTTGCCCAGGTCGTGTAGCGCGCCCGCGGTTCGAATTAGGTCGCATTCTCGATCCCCGAGCTCAAGATGCTCGCCTAGACGACCGGCCATTTCTGAAACGCGTATCGAATGTGACTCTGTGTATCGATCTCTTGCGTCCAAGGCTTGTGCAGCCAGGTCGAGGGTCTGATCTTTGAGCAACGTCTGCCTTTGAACGTCAGCAATCGTGCTTCGAACAGCAAGCACGAATCCGAACAAACCAGGCGCGATCACGTAACCCACTGGATATGGTTTTGCGAAGAGCAGCAGGTACAGAATTCCGCCGGCGAAATTGAGAGCGAGAGTGGGGACCATGGCGCCAAACCCGACGTTGTCTAACAGCGTCGTCCAGAACGAGTTCTGGCTTACAAGAGCAATCGCGAGCGCGGTAACCACGTAGTTAAGGGCAACAACGGCGACGACGTAGGCGATGGTGCGAACCGGTAGCGACCACCATGCCCCGGTGCCAATGCCCGCAACAGCAATGGAAGCCAGCACGTGGGTGGTCGCGTAAGCGGCTCGGTTGAATAGAAATGCCCACCACGGTATGGCTCGCCCGGGAACTCTGCCGTCGAATGTCGCCAGCCAGGCAACTGCTCCTACACCGACGCCAGGCGAATACAGACCGCTCGCCACGAGAAGCGGGTCCACCACAGATTGATGTCCCGTTTTCCAAGGAATCGGTCGAAGCGCGGCTATCTGGGTCCCTATGGCCAGGTAAAGGAGCGTCGGCAAGGCAGCGACCTGCACCGGCTCGTACAGGAACCAGCCAATCGGAAGTAGCGCGGCGCCGATGGCGACTACAGCGATCGCGTACAGGCGCGCCGGCCCACTGAGCGCTCTGAACGGTGGCAAGACTGTGGAATTCTAGGCTCCAGCAATTCCGCTTGAGCGGCCTTACCGTCGCCCGTTCAAAATACCGTCCGCCTCAGGCGGACAGCTTCAAGCCTGAGTTACAGAATCCAGCTACCGACCACGCGTGGTCGGCTGCCCCCGCGCAGCAATCGCTTGAACATGCGCACCATGTTCGGCTTCCCTCCTATCTGTAGATTCCCTGACGATCGCCATCCACCCGAGGGTGGACAGCTGTAGGCGGTTCGCTTACAGGATCCAGCTGCCGACTACGCGTGGACGGTTGCCCCCACGCAGCAGTCGCTTGAACATGCGCACCATGTTCGGTCCCTCCTATCCCCTAGATTTGCTTCGTCTGCGGCGGCGTATTCCAAGTCACTTTCGCTGTCGAGAAGTTTCACCGGCTTGTCAGGGGTCGGGAATCATGAAATTCCATGAGACACCTCATGGAAAACCATTAGATTCGGCGGCTAGGTTCCGTTAGAGATCGGTCATTGTGATCAAGCCGAGTTTGAGAGCCGTGCTAACCGCCTCGCCTCGGTTGCTGGCATCGAGCTTCTTGAAGATGTTGTGGAGATGGGTTTCGACGGATGGTATTGCTAGCCTCAGGTCCCCCGCCAGTCGTTTCGTCGTGTGCCCTTTTGCAATGCCCCTGAGGATCTCCATCTCTCGAGAGGTCAAGGTGACCTGTGAAGTCCGCGACAAGGGTGTCGACTCAGCGACCCGGCGCAGAACGTCAGGAATCATCCGGCGCGGTACTGGACTTTCGCTCCGCAAGGCCGACAGCAGGGCGCGCTGCAGTTCCGCTGGCCCGACGTCCTTTAACACGTAGCCCGAGCACCCCGCCTGAATCATTCGCAACAGGTCGTCGCTAGATTCGGATACTGTCCACGCGACAACTTTCGTAGCGGGGTATTTCGCAAGAACTGCTCGTGCCGTTGCGGGTCCATCCATCTCTGGCATGTGCACGTCCATAAGGACCAAGTCTGGCTTCAGTGCACCTATCGCCTTTAGAGCGTCTGCGCCGTTTGAAGCTTCTCCAACATGCCTCAGCTCAGCCGCCGATGCGAGCATTGCTCTGGCTGCTGTCCGTGGAACAATGCTGTCGTCAACGACCATGACTCGATACGCCTTGCGGTTTGAGGCGGCCTTCGCGATAGGCGCAGCTTAGCAAGTGGGGACTATGGCCCGAACGGTCCTGACTTACGCATACTTGGCCGCTCTTGCCACGGCAATCGTCCTCACCAACCTCTTGACACGCTCCTACGACTTCGCTCATCCGGACGACGCATTCACGGTTGCTTATCTATGTATTGCTGCACCGTTGCTAAACATTCCCCAGGTTCGCATCGAGCAGGGACGCTTGAGTCTGGTCGGTATCGCGAACCAAGCTGCCGCATTGGTTTTGAATCCATTGGATGCCACGATCGTTGGCATCGCGTCATCAGTCTCGACAATGCGACGAGGCTGGTTTCCCGTGTTAGCTAACGCCACCCTCTCTGCATCCATCAATCTGGCCGGATCTGTTGTGGCAAATGAGTTCCGGAGCAATAACGGAGCGCCGCTCTACGGGCGCGTGCTAGCAGTGACAGTCTGGTCCCTCACGAATATGACTCTGCTGGTACTCGCCTTCCGGATTAGATCCGGAGTTTCCGTTCGTGGCACTACAACGCAAACCTTCACGGCGTCCTTCTATGTGGCCTTCGCATATTCATCTCTGGCGGCGATCCTGGTCAGCTACGTAATAGACAAGTCTCTACTTGGCTACATTCTTGCGACGATTGTTTTCGTGTTGGCGCTTGCGCTGACGGACACCATCGCCGGCCGCCGTGTCCGACGCGTTCTCGAATCAGAGCTCTCCGATGCGGATCGCCACCTTTTCCACAGCCGCGCGGTTGAGGGTGTCGTACACAACCTCCGCAACCACATAGCGACGGCGGCTGGTTACCTCAAAGAGATCGATCCACACCGCCTCGACCCCGTCGATCGCGAGGCGGTTGAAACCGCGACCGCCGCGACAAATGATGCAGTTACGGTGCTGCGCAGCCTCTCGCAAGGTGCGACGCCGCGGGTTAGCTACGCCACCGAGCCGGTCGATCTCAACGATCTGGCCTCACGCGCGCTTGGGATGGCGCGGCCAAGAGCGCGGACCAAGGAGGTAGAACTCGGGCTCCGAGAATCGACCGACGACCTCAAGGTAAGGGCCGATCCGCTACTCCTTCGTGAAGTTGTGACGAACCTGCTCAACAACGCGATCGACGCCGTTTCGGCAAAGGGCCGAGTTGACCTGACGACTGGTCGGCGTGGCAACGGCTCACCCTATTTCAGCGTCGCGGACAACGGGCCTGGCGTATCGGAGGAGAATCGCCACCACCTCTTCGAGCCACACTTCACCACCAAAGAAGGCGGCACCGGTCTGGGTCTGTTCATGTCCTACGGAGTCGTCCGTGAGCATCAGGGCCAACTTTTGTTCGAGGGAAATCGCCGCGGTGCGGTGTTTACCGTTGTGCTGCCGCCATTCAGCGGCTGATCCCGTCCGTTACGCCTGGCGCAGCCCGAGGATATTGCCATCCGGATCGCGGAGTCATGCTCCTCGTGCCGGGCCGATTTGCGCGATGTGGCCGGTGGTCATCAGCAGGCCTTCGGCACGGTCAATGAACTCGACTTCGCGCTTCTCGAGTTCGCGCACCACCGCTTCGATATCGCCCGCCTCAAAGTGGGCGAGGGTGTGATCGGCCTTGCTCGCTCCCCGGCGGAAGATCACAGGCTCTGTCCCGCCACCACAGCCAATACCGGCGCCGGGTTCTCACACAGCACCTTGAGCCCTAGGGCATAGTTGGCAGGGACGCCGCCCGGGCGCTACCGCGTGTCCATCAGCTAATCAGCACTTCAAGACATGGCTGCGTGGGACCTATCGAGGCGTTTCGGACAACCAGATGCAGGTCTACCTCGACGAGTTCGTCTTCCGCTTCAACCGTCGGCGCACGCCCATGGCTGCTTTCCAAACCTTGCTCGGCCTCGGCAGCCGTCTCGCCCCCACCACCTATGAAGGGGTCAGGGGACCCAAGCCTGGCCTTGCGGAGCTAACCGGATAGGCAGAAGCTGGCCTTACTTACATCAAGCCGAGCCGCATTAGGGAAATAAATCTGCACCGTCGTCAAGCTGGCGCGTGCCTACGCACGCCGAACTCACGTCGATTTCTGGCTTACTGGAATGCCGATATAGGACAGTCGGCTCATTGTTTCGGGCGAGCTGCTTGTTCAGACTGCTGCCAAGTAATGGGAAGACTAGGAAAACCATGAAGATGCTCAGGCAGATGCCAAGGGCGGTCTTGCTCGTTGTTTTGAGCATGCTATTGGTAGGAATCCCAGCCTCTCCCGCGAGCGCCTCGACGGCTCCGCAACTCGATACCGAGGCATCACTAATCGGCTTGGCTTTCCCCTCTGCTGACCCTTGCATTGTGTATGACGTACGCGTAGATGTCCTGAGGTTCGTCCTTCCCGACAAGCCGTCTTTGTTGACCTACAGCGTCGGTACTCAAAACGCCTGTACGGGGGAGTGGTTGCAGCTCATCAGCGGTCTCGTGGAGCCAGCGGTGATCGATAAGTCAGCCTTCGTCGTTTCTCCGGCCCTCAGGGGGGCTGACCTAACCGTGACAGTCAGCGGATTCGATTCAGTGGATCAGAGTGAGTCCCCGCTCACGCTCAACTTGCACTGGTCGAAACCTGACGGAAGTCACCTCCCCGATGGCTTGGCCGCGGTCACGGGGTCTGTCAGCAGGGACAGCCGCGTCATTGTGTTCGATAACTCGATCACGTGGAACAAGTGGGCCTCGGGGCCCTTTCCTTGGGCTGGCCTGTGGCTTTGCCGGTTCGCGGCGGGCAGCCATCCAGCCTGCCTCGGCCAGGCCTGACGCAGGATTTCGGATGCGGTAACCGAGCCGAGGGGCGCGACAGTCTCGATATAAACATAGGCGACAGCGTGACCCGGGTTACGGTGCTCGGTGTGGGTGGGCACCCGCTGACCATGGAGGCGTTTGTGGGTTGCGGGCTTCCGTCGCTGGTGTTCACCGGCCTGCACCCGAGCATGTCCCGATGACCGTGGAATTTCGGGCGGTCCTCCGACCATCGCTAATGCCATCGTGTGCCTCGCTCCTCCGACGGCGTTCTCGATTGGATTTGCAGCCAGCCCGCTGAATGCGCACGCACAGCGCCCGTTGCAGAGCTCATACGTGAATCCGTCGTGCGTTGGCATCAAGGCCAGTTAAGTTACGAAGGCAACCGCCATGGAGCGGTTTTCACAGTTTCCCTGCCGCCGTGGTCCGATGCTGCCGGTGGCTAGCCCGAGTAACGGTCGAGTCTAGGTAACGAGCTCCACCCACTTCGCCCACCAGGCCGGAGGGTCGAAGGGGGCTCCATGAACATCGATCGTCTTCACGATCTTGCCGACCGCAACTCGACGAGAGACACATCTCTGGCGTCCGGCGCGCCAGGTCCGATTAAATTGCTTCTGAGCGCCGAGTTCCGCGCCGGCCGCGCAATGTGCGAGAAGGTCTACCTTTTACAGCCCCCGGCGGTCGGGTGCGTGACGGGGGCTCCGGTCGGGTGGCTCGTTTTCGATCCCACCGGGACTGGTGGCGGCGCGCTGGTCGGGTTGCCATCGCAGCCCCTGTTGTGGTGGCCTCCAGTTGAGGAGGTACCCGTAGAATCGGCATTGGACTCGAGGTCGCCGGGAGCGACGACGCCGCCCGGTTGAGTCCCCGACGGCCCCACCGTCAGCGGTCCGCTCGGAGCCAATGGCGGCGCGTCCACCCTTGTGTGGGGAATCAATCGTGCGGTCGCGGCAGGTGGCAACTTCCCCTGCATCGCCGAGTCCGAGGTGAACGAGACAATGCCCACGAGAGCCGCGGTCGCAGCACCCGCGGCCAGGGTCGCGGACATCCTCTGAGCCTTTTCCACTGAACCGACCGCCGTGGCGACCCAACGTCCGAGCCGGTCCGCGTGACTAACCACGTACGCCCCGACCACCAGGGCGAATGCCGCCAGCCAGGCTCCTGTGCGGTTGACGTACTCGTCAAGACGCTGGAGAGCAACCGACAGCCGCCGCCGAACGGTGCTGACCGAGACGCCCGACATGGCGGCGATTTCGTGGTTGGTGCGGCCTTCAAGGTAGGCGAGAGTGAGGACACGTCGTTCTTCGGGGCTGAGCTGGGACATGCCATCGTGAACCGTGTGCCTGTGAAGTGCCGCCAACAGCGTCTGCCAGCGTTCGGAGACGCCCGGCCACGCCCGTCGATCGACGACCAGCAGCTCCTTCGCACGGGCGTGACCCCCGAAGCGGCGACGCGGATCGACGACGAACAGGTGGATGCCGCTGACCAACCAGGATCGCATCGCATCCCGCGGCAGGGGGCGACTCTGACGCTCATGCTTGGCGAACCTGGAGTCGTGGCCCTGTTCGTCCTGCATGTCATACCCGCGGTCACGTGGCACGACTTTCATGGAATCTGCTCGATGGACTAGGCCATCAAGACTGCCGAGCGTACACCAAGAATGCCAAACTTGCCCTACGAGTATTGGGATTAAGCCGTAGCAGTCAACTCATCAACTCACCAAAGACTCATTAGGGTCCATTTCCATGGGCTATCGTGCGCTCCAGGAGGCCACCCAAACGCAGTTACCGAGGCTCGAGAACTGGGTTGATCTTCAGGATGAGAATCGCCGGCCCTTGACAGATGGTGTTCGAGCGCGGAGCCGACCTGGCTGGTGTCGTAGACCCATTGCCAAAGGTGGTTAAGGACTCGGCCTCATGCGTGAGCCCCGCGTGCGTTGGCATCAGGGACAACTTTTGTTCGAGGGCAACCGCCGGGGCGCGGTGTTCACTGTGGTACTGCCACCATTTGGCGCCTGATGACCGCACGCTGTTGAGCCAAAAGAAACGGTCGGTCTTGACACATTGCAGGCTCGAAGCATTACGGCTCGATTGGGCGAAAAGTGAGCTCACAGGCTGGAATCAACCGGAAGGGCGCGCGGCCATGCCCCCGCGTTAGAGGCGCAGGGGTGGCCGACGTCGGCCACCCCTGCTGGGCTTCAGCTCGATGTTGCGGAGACGATGTCGGTCGGATTGCCGCTTGAAACCGCGACTCCAAATACGGATAGGAAATTACTGCCCGTGTCGGTCAAGCCCGTGTAATCGCCGAGGAACCAACCTCTGCCAGTCGAGAACGGTGCATTCTCGATGGCGAACGGCCCCCCGATCTGCGTTTCGGTCCAGGTTGCAGCGGGGCTCGAGCAAGAACTGGCGCACTCAGCAATGAAGAACTTGGTGCTCGATCCCCCGCTTCGGAAGTCGTAGTAGGTCACTCCGAGCGTCCCGGCGGAGGGCCGGAAGTGGACGACGCTGGTGAAGGCTTGGTTGTCACCAACCGCCGTGCTAGCGGGGGTCTGATTGACAACAACCGGATTGGACCAGCCGGTGCCGCCATTGGTCGATTCCGAAAGCACGATCTGGTCGTACCGGAAGGCGCTAAAGCGCGCGTCCATCCAGACCACAAAGAGATTGCCGGTACTCGGGTCGACACTGATGTCAGGTATCCCCGCGCCTGCCCTGACTCTGGTTGCATCGTCTGGGTTCGTAACGCCGATAACATCGAGCTTCGAGATCTTGAAGGGACCCGCCCAGGTGGCGCCGCCATCTTTGGAGATCAGGACAGCCTCCCAGTTCTGGTTGGAGGGCTGAATGCCCGAGCCCTGGCTCAGCTGAAAAACGTCGACCAGTGTGTGCGACGAGTCAGGCAGCACCACGATCTGGTTACCGATGGTGAATAGGTTGGCGTTCGTCGGCATGATGCTGCGCGGTGTTGACCAGGTTGTGCCGCCGTCGCTAGTCATCGAGAACATCGGCGTCCCGCGAAAGGCAAAAGAGCGGTCGGAATTCGGATTGCTTTGACTTTGCGGCAGTGCGACCCGGTCCCAGACCACGTACGCGACCCCGTGGCGGTACGGATCGGCAGTCACGGCCTCCTTGTCGTCGAGTACGAACGTGCTCGATGTGCTGTTGTCAGTGATCAGGATCTTGGGGGTGTTCCAGCTACTCCCGTGGGTGGTAGACGTACTGACCTGAACCGACGAGATCGTTTCGGCTCCATTCAGGCCCAGCGCCGCGAAGTAAGCGACTGTGCCAGTCCCGTCGACGTTGGACCCGATGCTCACCCAAGGATCCGAGGCTCGTGGATAGGCCGAGTTGACGTCTGTGCACTGGCTGAAACCGGGCTGGTTTGAAAGTGCCGGCTCGCTCCAGTTGCCACCGCCGTCACCGCTGGTCGAGGCGAGCACGCCCTTGGCGCCCCCGCCGGACCAGCGATCTTGCTGGAAAACGGCTATGGCATCGGACGAGTTGGCGGGGTCTACCGCCACACGTGGCTCTAGCTCAGAGTCCGCAGCCACCGTCTGCGAGTCAAATCCCCCGAAGTTGCATGAGTTGTACGGATCGCCGGGGGAGACAATCGGCGCGCTGGCAAAGGCAGTGCCAAAATCGCCAACCAGCGCAATCAACGCAATGCCCGAAACCACGAGGAGGCCGAACAGCTTCCTACGCCACATGGGCGTCCTCCTTCAAAACCCGTATCCGTGACCGACGGCACCAAAAACTGCACCCGGCAGCCACTCACCGGTTTAGCAACGCCAAGGGCAAACGTCAAGCACCTAATCGAGCGCGTTCCCCTGCTCCCAACGCAGGCGAATCGCGCTGATCCGCGTCCACGGCCCGCCTCAACAAACGAAACAGGTTGTCTATTGGGCTCATACGTGAAACTGTCGCGCGTTGGCATCAAGGCCAGTGGATTTACGAAGGAAATTGGCGTGGGGCGGTCGTCGCCGTAACTCTTCCACCATTTGCGGACTGAACGACCCGCTCGGCAAGTTCGCGCTCGCGGCTAGGTGATGCGCTCCACCCAGCGGGACCGCCACGGTGGCGGGTCAAAGGGGGCACCATAAAGCTCAGTCGTCTTGGCAATCTTGCCCGACCGCAGTTCAATGAGCGACATCACCTGCCAGGTCTGGCCGTCTGGGTACCTGGCGGAACCGATGAGAGTGTAGACGTCGCCGGTCCCTTCGATCCGCAAGACGTTGAAACTTGGCCCGACAACCCACTTGTCCTCGCTGCCGATCACTTTGCCATCGACGTCTTGAGGCAAACCGCCTGGGTAGTTGTCATGCGCACCCCGAACGTTTGCCCAACCCCGAATTCGCTCGCCCGACTGCGGGTAGTCGACCACCATGTCCGGCGCGCACACCTCCTCCTGAAGGTCAAGGTCGCGGGCGATCAGCGCCTGGACATATTGCTCAACAACCTGACGGTTTGATCTGGACGCCACTGTCACCCCTCCTTGGCGATAAGGACCACCAACTCTGACCCGCGCGGTCCATTGGGTCCTATTCGAATCGAGTACGCAGAATCTTAGTGCCGCAGGCTGGCCCAGGCGGCCCCAGCGGTTGACAGGGCTGTGAGCCGTTTGGTCGACTCCAGTCAATTAACCCGGGAATAGTCAGGGCGCCTGGCGAAGCCCGAGGATGTTGCCATCCGGATCGCGGAGCCACGCCCCTCGCGCCGGGCCGATCTGAGCGATGTGGCCTGTGGTCTGCAACGGGCCCTCGCCATAGTCGATGAACTTGACTTCGCGCTTCTCGAGTTCGCCAACGACCGCCTCGATATCGGCCACCTCGAAGTGGGCGAGCGTGTGATCGGCGGTGCTCGGTGCTCGGCGGAAGATCGAGAGCTCTGTCCCACCTCCACAGCCGAGCCGTACAGACGCCGGATTCTCCCACAGAACCTTGAGGCCGAGCGTGTCGGCATAGAAATGTTTTGCGCGGTCGAGGTCAGTCACCGGGATTGTCGCAACGATCATCGAGGAAACCAACATTTACGTACCCCACGTATGAATGATGGCGATCTGAACTGGGCGAGTATAGGAGCCCTCGCACACAGCCAGCCAATGGCGACCGCCTCGAGCAATTTGCGGTGGCTAGTTGGCGCCGACGGCCTTGAAGTACTGGTTGACAAAGATGTGGTGCGGCCAGTTGACGCCGATGTTGTGCACCTCGTACTCACCGTCGCTCAGCTGCACAACACGGTCGACGATGCCCCCTGGATAGGCGTCCAGCGCGGCTTCCGTCGCTTTATTCGCGGTCGTTCCGCTCACGATCGTTCCCGACCCCTGACTGTAGTTCGCCGGGATCTGACCGACCTGCTTTGACGTGGTCGGTGCACCTGGCTGGAAGGGGATCACCCCCGCCGTCGCGGAAGTCGCTGACCCGCCGCCAGTCGATTGCACGATGACCTGCGTGGCCGTGATTGTCGTTCCGCTGGTCGTCCCAAGCGCGAGGACGTCTTCGCCTGTTGTGATGGCATTCGCTGAGGTCGAGCTGGTGCCCTTCATGTACGTCGTGGACGACGCCTCATTGACGGTCACCTTCTGACCCGTTGAGGTCGACATGGTGAAGCTCGACGTGGACACGCTGTCGACCATTCCCACCGCTCCGCCTGCGGCCGGTCCAGACCGAGCGTTGGATCCGAGACGGCCGGCGGAGCCGCTGCCGGATGCCGTTGCTGAGGGAGACGTGGTGGTTGCCGAGGACATGCCGCAGGCGGCGGAAAGCCCGATCGCGACGCACATCAGCGAAGCGGCCATGATCCGCCGACTTTGCCTGATTGATGGTGAACTGGGCGGGGCAGCGGAAACGGTGTCGTGGTGGCTTGTCGGGTCGTGATCGTTCATGGTGGCGTTCCCCTTGGTCAGGCAGTTGAGGAAACATTGGCAGCCGTTCATTCGAGGTTCATGTGGGCGGCCTGTGAGCGGACTAAGGAACCTCCCATGGATCCATCGACGCCAAGCCGCGCGCTCCGAGAAGGTTCGATATCTCGCCGCAGTGAAAGGCGTCATGCATGACGAGCCGCGTCAAGACCGACTGCCGCGTGTGCCGTTGGAGCTCACCGGCGCGCTCGCGAGTGAACGTCTCGCCGAGCATCTCTGGCGTCCAGCGCGCCAGGCATGATTCAACGACCTGCCACGAGCTCTCGACCGCAAACATGAGCTCGTCCGACTGCCGCGGAACGTCGAGGTGATCCTCCCACCCCTCCCCGGGGTCAGGGAAAGGCGTTTTCTCAGCGCCAGGCTCCTTGAGAACTCCGCACAGCCAGTAGACACGAGCGACGGCAATGTGGCTCACGATTGCCCAGATGGGCCACCCGCCCGGTGAAGCCCTCAACTGCAGCTCTTGCGGTCCGAGCTTGGGCATGCGATGACTCAGACTCGTTTGCGTCCTCTGCCAACCCTCGAATATCGGCGCGACACTCATGACCGACGGAGAAGCGTAGCCCGCTCGGAGGTCGTGACCTCCGCCTACCCTGCTCTGAAGACGGCGCAGACCATGAACCAGCGCACCGAGGTTGGAAAGGTAAATCCGGTTCGCTGCTGGCCTGGGGCGCTGCTGAGAGCGTCCTCCTCCGCCTGAGTGCCTGAACTCGACTGAGCGCGCTTGACCAAGGCCACTCCCTGGGTCGCACCCGGAGTCAGGTTGCCGGGGCTGTTGGTCGCCACCAGGCCGCCGAAGACCAGCTCGCCTCCACCGACCGCCGCCGTCAAGCCGGAGTCCGCGGCGGTGCTCGAGCCGTTACCGACTCTCACCTGGTCCACTGGGTTGACGACGGCCACGCCTGAGTACTGAGCCACCGAGGCTTGCAGATAAGTGGCGCTGGGGGCAGACACCGTGACCGTGAGCCCGGAGGCTGCGGCTGCGTTCGGTAGGTAATACAGAGCAATGTCGCCTGACGTGCCGTTCCAGATCGTCGAGGCGGAGCGGGTCCAGGCGCCATTGACGCTGTCGGAAACCTTGACCTGGCCGGTCGAGTCGTACTGACCGAACCAGCCGACGATCAGGTCACCCGCGGCCACAGGTCCCAGACCCAACGTAACGCTTGTGACCCGGGTGCCTGTCGTGACCACCGTCGCTTGCTTGAAAATCACCTGCGCCGGCACGTGCACGGCGACCGACGAGGAAAGGGCCGAATGGTTGCCGGCCCCATCGAATGCGTCGACTGTATAGGTGTAGTTGGTTCCGGGTGTCACGCTGACGTCGGTCACGGCAAGGGTCGTGCTCGAGACCGAGGCCACCAGCACGCCGTTCCTGTAGACGTCGTATCCCGTCACCGCGACGTCATCGGTGGACGCGTTCCACGAGACGGACACCTGCTTTGAGCTGACGGCGACGGCTTCCACGCCGGTTGGTGTCGTTGGCGGCGTGGTGTCGGCCGCAGGTGTCGTCACCGTCACGGCAGTCGCCGTGGCCGAGTGGTTACCGCCCACATCGAATGCGTCGACCGTGTAACTGTGCGTGCTTCCTGCCGCCACCGTGTCCTTGTACTGGAGCGTTGAAGCGCCGACGGAAACGACCGCCACTCCGTCCCGATAGACGTCATAGCCCGACACCGCAACGTCATCGGTTGAGGCCGTCCAGCTGACCTGCACGTTGATCGGTGAGGTCGCCGTGGCTGTCAGCCCACCTGGGACCGTCGGCGGTACCGTGTCTGTCGGGGCAGGCGTGGTGACACTCAGCGGCTGCGACTGGGCGGAGTGATTGCCGGCCGCATCGAACGCGTCGACCGAGTACGAGTAAGTGGTCATCGCAGCGGCTGAGTTATCGGTATATGCGAGCGTCGAGCCGTTCACGGTTGCGAGCTGTGAACCGTTGCGATACACCGTGTAGCCGGTAACTCCGACATTGTCCGTCGAGGCGTTCCAAGTCAGATTGACCTGCGTCGGTGTGGGCGCTGAAGCGGCAACGCCTCCAGGCACGGTAGGCGCGACCCAGTCCAGCGTCGTCACTGACACCGAAGCCGATTGCGCCGAATGGTTGCCTGCGCCATCGAAGGCGTCGACTGTGTAGGTGTATGCCGTCACCGAGGCGACTGTGGTGTCGGCATAGGACAGTGTCGAGCCGCTCACCGTGGTTAGAGCCGCGCCGTTTCGGTAAACGGAGTAGCCGGCGACTCCGACATTGTCAGTTGAAGCCGACCAGCTCAGCGTGACACTCTTGTTGGCGTTGGCGGCGGCGAGCCCGGCAGGGACGCTGGGCGGCGTCCCGTCAACACCTGCGACCTTGAATACGGCGGCCACGGCATACCAGGTGACGGGATTGCCGATCGTGAAACGAGCATTCTGCGTGCCGGCGAGGCCGCTGACAATGTCCGCGTCCGCGCTATCCCCGTATGCCGAGCGAACCGTGAGCGTGAGGCCGGCGCTCGATCCACCGGTCACCGATCCAGGAGAGTTGTTGGCGGTGAGCGCACCGAATATCAGCTCGCCGGCCGGCACGGCGCCGCTGGGCCCCGAGTCAACCGAGGTGCCGGAGCCGGATCGCATCGCGAACTGATCCAATGGCGATGCCACCGCCGCGCCCGAATATTCGCCTACGGTTCCGGCGAGGTACGTGCTCGCGCTGGCGCTGATCGTGATGGTCAGTCCGGTGAGCGATGCTTTGGAGTTGGCCAGGTAGTAGAGAGCGATATCGCCCGTGCCGGTGTTGTAGGTCATGCCCTGAACGCGGGCCCACGGCCCATTCAGGCTGTCGGACACCTGGACCTGACCCGCCGCGTCCCACTGGCCGAACCAACCCGTCAGCAGATCGCCTGCGCCGACCCGTCCTGTGAGAGCGAGGGTCGTAGCCGGGTTGCGGCTTCCGGTCGCGAAGGTGGCGCTTCGTATGTAGGCGATCGATGCGGCACCGGTGGTTGCGCTGACAGGCGAGGACTGCGCGGAGTGGTTGCCCGCGGCGTCGAACGCATCGACGGTATATGTGTAGGTCGTCGAGGGAGCGACACTCGAATCGGCATACGACGTGGTTGATCTGCCAGTCGCTGTGATGGCCGTGCCATTGCGGTAGACGGTGTATCCCGCGACAGCGACATTGTCGGTGGACGCATTCCACTTGAGGCTCACCGCGCCTGAGCTCGTGGATGTCACCGCGAGTCCTGTGGGCGTGGTCGGTGCCTGCGTGTCGGTGGAGGACTGCGCCAGCTCGAAGGCGCCGATGTCACAACCCGCTCCCTGGGGCCGCGCGACCCCGCGCTGGTCGCTGCTTCCAGTGCAGCCATTCAAGGCCGCTGGAATCGCGTCCACCGCGGCGCTCTGTAGCGGCAGCGCCATGGTCTGGGTCGGACCGCCGTTCGACTGCAGCGGCCCGAGCTGAGGATTTGTGCTCACCAAAGAACCCAATGGAGTGGAGAAGCCACATGATGTTCCGCTGTCCAGGTTGTAGCCCGCGTCCGTGATCGCGAGGGAGCCGCTGCAGTTCTGGCCCGGTGACCCGTTGGCGACGATGCTCATTTTCAATGTGGTCGTCGGCGGGCCGGACGGATTAGCCGTGTCATTGAAGTCATGGATGTTGGCCCCGAACAGCGAGCTGTTCGCAGAGAGCGTCGTTTGGACGATGCTCAACATTCCAGTGTTCTGAATGCCGCCGCCGCCGTCGTCCCCGCTCGGACCCGTCCCGATGACCCCGTTGTTGAAGAGGGTGTTGTTGCTGAGGGTCGCGGTGCCGAAGTTCGCGATGCCTCCACCTTCGGTCATGGCCATGTTCCCGGTGAACGTGTCTCCGATGAGGGTGTCGTGAGCTCCCCCGGGCTGCTGGCAAGGCTGCGCCTGCGGCCACGGCGGCTGGCATATGGGCATCGTCCCGCCATCGAGCTGGGCCTCGAAAGCTCCACCGCCGAACTGGGTGGTCGAGTTATTTGTGAACGTGCTCTGCGTGACAGTGGCCTGGCCGCAGAGCGGCTGGCTCGTGTGACACTGGGTGGCCTCGTCTTCGATGGCGCCGCCCTGCAGTCCGACGTTGCCGATGAACCTGCTGGATGTGACGGTCAGCTGACCCATGTCGTGGTTGTCGATTGCCCCACCACCGGTCGACGCCAGGGATGTGTTGTTGCGAAACGTCACTCCAGTAACCGTGAGCTGCGAGCGGTTGATGATCGCCGCTCCGCCGTGTGGGTCGCTTGCCGCGATTGAGCCATTGCTGAGGGTCACATTGCTCAAGCGCAGGCTGCCGCCCTCGTCGATGATGAAGAATCTAAAGTTGGGCGCACCGCTCGTCGGGCGTGTGATCGTAGCCCCGCTTCCGACGATCGTGACGTTGCCGAGGACGTCCGGAAATGCGTTATTGCCGTCCGCTGTGTTGTTGACCGTTGTCATCGTGTACGTACAGCCGGAGGCGAGCGTCACCGTTCCACTCCTGCCCGACCCAGAGATCGCCGCCAGGGCAGCAACGAGGCTGCTGGGGTCGCATGGCACCGATGCTGCTGCTGCTTGCGGGATTGAGATGACGGTCGCGACCACGGCGATGCTTCCGGCCGCGATTAACGTCGTCAGGGCGCGAAAGGGACGAACAGCAACGTGTGATAGCGAAGTGAGTGCCCTTTCGGGCAGCGCCTGCCAGGCCAAACAGTCCCTCGGAACGTCGAGAACGGCGACCGCGCAAGCCTATTCAGTGCCCCGCTGCAGCGATACAGGTCACCTGTCCTACAAGCGGGACATTTGCCTGACGGGGCTGTCCTATGCCGTAAGGACAGCTCGCACCCGAGCCTTACTGCGAATTGATCTGCCGCAGAGCTGCGATGTTGCCAGGCTGCCCAACAACTTGCTGGCCTTGATAGTCCCAGGCGAAGATCCAGTAACCGATCGCTCCCTGGCCCTTCCAGTGGTCGAATTGACCCTGGATCTCTGCCGGCGTCGGCCAGCGCCAAGGGGCGCTGCTGAAGTCCTGGATGATGAACTCCCAGTTGGCCACGTGGGCGGCATGGATCTGCTGCACGGCCCGGTCGATGGTTGCGTAGTCACACGGCCCGCTCTCGCAGGGATACACGTCGAAGGCCAGGATGTCCACCGTACCGTTCATCGGCACGCCCGCACCAACCGGATTGCCTTCCTGGAACTGATCGTCAGCAACCCATGTCTTGGCGCTCCGGTCGACTCCGTGCACTAGTTGAGTGATGTGCGCGTACGTGGGAGCGGCGTTGCAGCCGTTTGCCGTCGGCTCGTCGCCGATCTGGTAGCGGAGGCCTCTACGCCCCGCGTTGACGTTGGCCTGGACTATGGCTGTGATCCCCAAGTCGCCCATGGTCTGAGAGCAGCTCGAGTTGTTGTAGGCGCCGACCCAAACCATGCCTGTGATTCCATTCGCGGCCTGTGCGCTGCCGGCATCCTGCACGCCACCATCCGTTGAAGCATTGAAGCCGGCCGCATGCATGGCAGGCCAATCGGTCGAGCTGAACCGAAAGAGGCCGCGCGTACGCAAGGACGGTCCCGCGACGGGCGGGGCTGGAGCGGGTGGCGGTTTGGGCGCCGCGACCGCCGGTGAAGGCGATGGAGACGGAGAGGGCGTCGGGCTCGGAGATGGTGTTAGAGACTGAATCGGCGCGACAGCGGAGATCGCAGCGGAAATCGGCGGGGTGGCCAGGCCGGTCTGGGCAACCGTCCGGGTCGGCGACTTGCCCGTCACACGGCCACCTACTGCGGCGCCCACGCCAAAAGACCCAGCCGCGAGTGCCCCGAGCAGGAGCACCGGGATGATCCAGCGCTGCGGCATCGGAGCGGCGAACCACGTTCGCTTGACGGCGCGCAACAACGTAACGAGCTTGGTCAGAACGCCCAACATACTACTGATCGGGCGACGGTGTTCGTGCGCCCGGCCGCGAGGTGGTGCCTGTGGCACCCCAATCGCCCAGAAGAAGGGATCGACCTGGCACCTGCCAGCGTTAGTAGTGACGTGACGTGGTGACTACCCGCCACCCCTCTCCCCACCGTGGGGAGAGGGCTGCTCGGATGCGTGGCGATTGATCGCCACCGCCAGCTCGTCCATGTCGACTGGTTTGACGAGGTAGGCGCTCGCCCGAATCTCGTCCGCGAGCGCGCGTGAAGCGGGGTCCGTCGCGCCTGTCAGCACGACCGGTCGCGCGGCTTTGAGGACGTCGCGCTCAGCTGGATTGAGCGACGACAGCACGCCGAGGTCGAACACCACCACCTCGCGCGGCCGCAACGCCCGCAGCCGGGCTGCCGATTCCGCCACGTAGCCCATCCTCCGCAAACCGCGCGCCGTCAGCTCGGCCAGGCGCTCGTCGTCATCGACCACAAGCACCGACACGATCGAAAACGCCGCCGTCTCGACCAGGCCCAGCACGTCAAGCGCTTCGCGCAAATCCCCCAGCAGCCGTTCGACGAGAACCGGATCTCCGTCGGGACGCGCCAGCTCCAGCTCTGCGCGCGCCCTCGCGAGCGTGGAACGCAGGCGGTGGAGGGCCGCCGCAAGCTCAGGCCTGGACGACGAGCTTGTAGCCGATCCCACGAAACGTCTCGATCCATTTCGGCTCACGCAGCTCCCTGCGGATCTGATGGACTGCCTGCTCCAGGCTGTGCTCGAATCCCTTGTACGAGCTGCCCCACACCTGGTCCAGAAGCTCGGAGCGAGGTACCACCTCGCCGGAGCGGTTGGCGAGAAGCTGCAGCATCAGCAGCGGACGCCGCTCGAGCTTCAGCGTTCGATCGCCAAGACGAGCCTCGCCCCGCGCCGCATCGACATGGAGGCGACCGCGAGCGACTGCTCCCGGAGCTGACGCCCGCTCGCGAAGCGCACCACGCACGCGCGCAAGCACGACCTGACGGTCAGTGCCTTTGACGATGAAATCCGCAGCGCCACGCTCGATGCCGACCACCTGGTCGCCCGGCGAATGACGCGCGCCCGTGAGGATGATGACCGGGAACGGGATTCTGTCGCCGCCCGAGCGCAGCGTATCGAGGACCTCCGGCGCTTCCATGTCAGGCATCTCGTAGTCAAGGAGCATCAGGTCCGGCGAAACGGAGCGGATTCGCTCGAGTGCTTCCGTGCCGCTGTTGGCAACGTCCACGGAATAGCCGGCGCGGCGCAGCAGCTCGGCCGTCAGCTCCGCGGTTCGCGGCTCGTCGTCGACCACCAGCAACTTGGCGGGCACGCCCCCAATTCCCCGCTCGCAACCTAACAGGTTCAAGGAAACTTGAGCAAACGCTGAATCTGTGCTGAGGTCAGCAGCCAGAGCCAGGCATAACCTGCCTGGCATGGGCCAGCTCCCAGACCTTGAAGAAGCCAGGCGCCGGCTGGGACTGGCCCTAAGCTCTGTCTGCCACGACCGTTGGGTCCTGGGGTACCTGCGTAACGGTTCGCTGCAACCCATTGCGGCATCGGAGGTTTCGCGCCGCTTCATGCAGAAGCGGCCGCTCATGCCCCTGTCGCGGCGCTCCCTCTACGAGAAGCGGCCGCTCGTCATCAACTCGGTCTTCGAGAAGCCCCACGCGAATGAATACGACTGGGAGCTCGATTGGCCCGCGATCCTGTACGCGCCCGTCGGCACGATGGGCCATCAACCGATCGGTCTCCTCGTGATCGGCTGCCGGAGCGATCACTGGTACACGGAAGAGGACGTCGCCTACGCGCATGCGCTCGGCTACAGCCTTGCCTCACTGGTGACTGCGCTACGCGGACCATTGAGCAGGCTGAACGAAAGCGAGGGTGAGGTGGCGCAGCTCCTCAGCTACGGCCTGTCGGCACCGGAGATCGCTCGTGTCATCCGCACCGATGACCGGCACGCGAGAACCCTCGTCAACGGCGTCACCAAGAAGCTGCGGTCGGTCGCAGCAGACGACCTCATGTTCCCAATCGTCCAAATGAAGCGCCGGGCTTACCGCCTGTGACCTGGTAGATCCTCAGTTGGGGCCGAACAGGAACACCGTCGTGCCGCGGCCTTCCGTGCTGACGACCTCGAGCCGGCCGCCGATCCCCGCGGCCCTCTCCCGCATACCCATCAACCCATAACCCGCGGCGCCGCTGTCCACAAAACCACGACCCTCATCTGCAACCTCGATCAGGAACGGGCGGGCGGCGAACCCCATCCTGACGCGGCAGATGGAAGACCCGCTGTGGCGGCGCACGTTGGTCAGTGCCTCGCGGACGACCTGGGCAACCACTTCTCTGTGACGAGGGGACAGCAAGTCCTCGGTGCCATTGCTCGACAGCTCGACACGAATCCCATAAAGACGCGCGAAGTCGTCGGCCTCCCGGCGCAAGTCACCAACCAGGCCCTCCGGGCCGATCGCCGCAGGGCGCATGTCAGCAAGCGATTCACGGACGCGCTTGAGTGACCGTTCGAGGATCTCGAAAACGTTGATTAGCGTCTCGTCCGGCTTGCCCTTGCTCTTCTCGATGTACACCTTGAACAGTGAGATGGCGCCGGCCAGCTCGGTCGCGAGACCGTCGTGCAGCTCACGCGCTATGCGCGCGCGTTCGCGAGCCACCGCGTCCGCGACGGCCTGCTGCGCGAAGCTCTCTGTCACCGGGCTGCTCGACGACGCGCGTAGGACTGGAGCACAGCAAGCGCGATAGGGTGGCGAAGCAGCCGCAACAGCCTGCGATAGGGCTGCCAGAGAACCTCCATGTCGGCGAGCTCGGCCTTCAGCCGTGCGGACTCAGCCTGCATCTGCGCTTGCTCGGCCGCGAGCCGCTGGCTGAGCACGCGAGACCGCTTTGCGATCCGCATCGTCCACAAGGCAGCGAGCACGCCTTCGATCAGGATCGCCCCGAACGCGATGACGACCAGCCACGCGCCGACCCAGCTCAGGTCAGCCATCGTTACGAGTCGCTTTCCTCGATCCCAGCCACCGGGGCGATCGCGACGACCTGATCGTCCGGCGTCAGTCGCATCACGATCACGCCCTGCGTCTGGCGGCCGATCTGGGAGATCGCGCCGACCGGCGTGCGGAGCACCATCCCGCTCGCGCTGATCACGAGGATCTCTTCCTCAGGGTCGCTCACCACTCGAACCGCCGCAAGCTTGCCCACACGTTCGGTGACTTTCAACGTGAAGACGCCCTGACCCGCGCGGTGGTGCATCGGATACTCGGCGAGCGGGGTGCGCTTGCCGTAGCCCCGCTGCGTGATAACGAGCAGGTCGCCGCCCTCCACCACGGTGGCCATGCCCGCCACGGCGTCACCTTTGCCAAGCTTGATCCCTATCACACCCTGCGTGTCACGGCCCATGGCCCGGACCTCGGTCTCGCTGAAACGGATCGCCTTGCCCAGCTCGGTCGCGATGATCACCTCATCCGACCCGGTTGTCGGGGTGACCCAGTCGAGCTCGTCGCCCTCCTGGAGGTTGATGGCGATCAAGCCGTTGCGACGCACGTTGGCGTACTCGGCCATCGCGGTCTTCTTGATGTATCCGTTCTTGGTGACCATGAGCATGTAGTGCGCATCGGTCTCGGTTTCAGGGCGCACGAACACCGACGTGATGCGCTCGTTGGAGCCGATGTCGATCAGGTTGTTGACCGGCATACCTTTCGCCTGCCTCTCACGTTCCGGCACCTCATGCACGCGCAGCTGGAACACTCGACCGCTCTGCGTGAAGAACAGCATCGAGGCGTGGGTGTGCGTGGTGAGCAGGTGCAGCGCGTAGTCCTCCTCGCGCGTGCCGCTCGGGGCTTCGCCACCGGCGGTCGGCCGGGCGCCTTTCAGACCCACGCCACCGCGCTTCTGCGCTCGGAAGACACGCAGCGGCTGCCGCTTGACGTATCCGCGGTGCGTCAGCGTGACCACCACGTCTTCCTTCGGCACCAGGTCCTCGGCTGACAGCTCGGTGGCCTCCTGGTCGGTGATCTCCGTGCGGCGGTCGTCGCCGTACTTCTTGACCACGTCGTCCATCTCTTCCTTGATCAGCAGCCGCACCTTCTGCTCGCTGGCCAGGATGCTTTCGAGATAGGCGATCGTCTTGATGATCTGCTCGTACTCTTCGTCGATCTTGCCGCGCTCGAGCCTGGTCAATCGGCCCAGGGTCAGGGCGAGCACGGCCTTGGCCTGGCGTTCGCTGAGCCCGAACCTGGACTGCAGCTGGGTCGAGGCGACCTCCTGGTCGGACGCGGCGCGGATCGTCTTGATCACCTCGTCCAGGTGGTCGAGACAGATCTTGAGACCCTCGAGGATGTGGGCGCGCTCCTGCGCGCGCTCCAGATCGAACCGTGTCCGGCGGAGGATGACGTTGCGGCGGTGGTCGATGAAGAGCTGCAGGGCCTGCTTCAGGCTCAGCACGACAGGACGCCCCTCGACGATCGCCAGCATGATCACGCCAAAGGTCGTCTGCAGCGTCGTGTGCTTGTAAAGGTTGTTCAGCACAGTGAAGACCTGCGCCTCTCGCTTCAGCTCGATCAAGATGCGCATGCCGTTGCGGTCAGACTCGTCGCGCAGGTCGGCTATGCCTTCGAGCTTGCGCTCGGAGACGAGCTCGGCGATCTTGGCCACGAGGCTGGCCTTGTTGACCGCGTACGGCAGCTCGTAGACGATGATCCGCTCGCGCCCGTTTGCGGCCTGCTCGAGCGAATGTCGGGCACGGACGATGATCCGGCCATGGCCGGTTGAGTAGGCCGCCTTGATACCGGCGGTGCCCATGATCACGCCACCGGTTGGAAAGTCCGGACCCGTGACGAAGCCGAGGAGGTCCTCCGCCGTCGCGTCGGGATTGTCGACCAGGTGTTTGACCGCGCCCGCAACCTCGCGGAGGTTGTGTGGCGGGATGTTGGTCGTCATGCCGACCGCGATGCCCGAAGCGCCGTTGATCAAGAGATTTGGAATCCGCGCCGGCAGGACGGATGGCTCTTCCTCCGAGCCGTCATAGCTCGGCACCATGTCCACGGTTTGCTTTTCGATATCCGCCATCAGCTCGCCGGTGATCGCCGAAAGCTTCGCCTCGGTGTAGCGCATTGCCGCCGGCGGGTCGCCGTCGATGCTCCCGAAGTTGCCCTGCCCATCGATCAGCGGATAGCGGAGTGAGAACGGCTGAGCCATGCGCACCAACGCGTCGTAGATCGCGCTGTCCCCGTGGGGGTGGTAGAGCTTCATCACGTCACCGACGAAGGCCGCCGACTTCTTTGTCTTTGTCCCGCTGGTCGCGCCCGCTCGCTGCATGGCGTAGAGGATCCGGCGCTGCACCGGCTTGAGCCCGTCACGCACGTCGGGCAGGGCCCGGCTGATGATGACGGACATCGCGTACTCCATGTAGGAGGTCTGCATCTCCTCCTGGAGGTTGCGATTTATGACGGTGCCGATCGTGTCTTCAGCCAATTCTCAATCCTCGTATCGAGCCAGGACTACGACCGCGTTGTGCCCGCCAAAACCAAATCCGTTGGAGATGGCGATCCGCACGTCCTTGCGGCGGGCAGTGTTGGGCACGTAATCGAGGTCGCAGTCAGGGTCGGGATTTTCGTAGTTGATGGTCGGGTGGATGATGCCGCGGTTGATGGTGAGGAACGTCGCGATCGCTTCCACCGCGCCGGCCGCGCCCAGCAGATGGCCGATCATCGACTTGGTGCTGCTGATCGCCACGCTGTAGGCGTGCTGGCCGAGCGCGAGCTTCAGCGCTTTCGTCTCGCCGGCATCGTTGAGTTGCGTCGAGGTGCCATGCGCATTCACGTAGTCGATGTCTTTCGGTTCGAGGCCGGCATCTTTGAGCGCGTTGGTGACGGCCCTGGCCGGTGCCTCACCGGTCTCATCCGGCGCGACCTGGTGGAACGCGTCGTTGGTGGTCGCGTAACCAAGTATCTCGCCGTAGATGCGCGCGCCTCGATTGATCGCATGCTCGCGTGACTCGAGGATCAAGATCCCCGATCCCTCGCCCGGCACGAAGCCATCGCGGTCGCGGTCGAACGGCCGGCTCGCCTTTTCCGGCGCCTCATTGCGCGTCGAGAGCGCCCGAATCGCATTGAACGCGGCGATGCCCACCTCGCAGAGCGAGGCTTCGCTCCCACCGGCGAACATGACGTCGGCGTCTCCGTGCTGGATCATTCGCGTGGCGTCGCCAAGCGTTTGGGTCGACGCGGCGCAGGCGGTCGTCACTGTCGTGTTCGGGCCACGGAGATGGAAATGCATCGCGACCGAGGCCCCTGCCATGTTCGGGATGATCATCGGCGCGTAGAGCGGATTGAGACGTCCCTTGGTGGCAAAAGAGATGGCGCCCTGGGTCATATCGTCGAAACCGCCGATCCCGGTTCCCATCGCCACGCCGACGCGGAAGCTGTCCTCCTTGGAGAGGTCCAGGCCCGAGTCGGCCAGCGCCATACCAGAGGCGGCGACGGCCATCTGCGAGAAACGGGCCATCCGCTGTGCGGCCTTGCGCTCGATGTAATCCTGGGGATCGAAGGTGTTGACCTGGCACGCGAACTTTGTGACCAGGCGGTCAGAGGGAAACCGCTCGATCGGGCTCGCTCCACTCCGGCCCTCGATCAGGCCGTGCCAGTACTCCTCGAGGTCCTTGCCGAGCGGATTGACCGTCCCCATGCCGGTGACGACCACCCGGGTACGCCCGTTTTTGCCGGCGAGCCGGACAAGGTTGGGATTCATTGAATTCTTGGCTTCCCCACCTCCGCCCGAATCTTACCGACGAGCCCGTTCTTAGCCGCGTCGCGCGTCACCCGAATGGCGTTCTTCATCGCGCGCGCGTCGGACCGGCCGTGCGCGACCACGGCCACGCCGTCAATGCCCAGAAGCGGCGCGCCTCCAAACTCTCGCCAGTCGACCCGGGCGCGCAGCTCCTGAACGCGCGGCCGGATGAGCGCGCCGCCGATTTTTCCGGACAGCGTCTTGGGAATCTCGTCGCGCAGGCCGCGGAACAAGAACTCGGCGGTCGCCTCGGCCATCTTGATCGCCACGTTGCCAACAAATCCGTCAGCGACGATGACATCGGCACGCGCCGCATAGATGTCCTTGGGCTCGACGTTACCGATGAAGCCGGGGAGCACACCCTTCAGCCGGCGCGACGTTTCGCGCACCAGCTCATCACCCTTTCCTTCCTCCTCGCCATTGCTGAGCAACGCCACGAGCGGCTCCGCCCGACCCAGCATCTCGCGCGCGTAAACGGCGCCCATCGCAGCGAACTGCACCATGTACTCGGGCTTCGAGTCGACGTTGGCGCCGACGTCGAGGAAATACGCAAAGCCGTTCTGCGTCGGCACGATCGAGCCGAGAGCCGGTCGCTCCACGCCTCTGATCCGTCCCTGGATCAAGAGCGCAGCCGCCATGATGGCCCCCGAGTTTCCGGCCGAAGTCCAGCCGTCAGCGCGACCTTCCTTGCACAGGCGCGCGCAGACCGCCATCGACGAGTCGGGCTTGCTGCGCACGGCCTGGGCCGGATGCTCATCCATGGCGATCGCTTGCGTGCAGGGCACCAACTGCAGCCTCGGATGGCTGTCCAGCAACGGCTGCACCGCGGCGGGCAGGCCGACGAGCGAAATGTCGATGCCGTATTCCACCGCCGCCGCGGCGGCGCCGCGGACGATCTCAGCAGGCGCGTGATCGCCGCCCATGGCGTCGACCGCGATTCGCACTTGTGACCCCTTAAATGTCTAGGTTCCGGACGCTCTTGGCGTGCGCCTGAATGAACTTCTTGCGCGGCTCTACGTCGGGACCCATCAGCTTTTCAAATGTGTCGTTGACCGCAGCGGCGTCCTCGACCGTCACTTTGAGCAGGACGCGAGTCGCTGGGTTCATCGTCGTTTCCCACAGCTCTTCGGCGTTCATCTCGCCGAGACCTTTCATCCGGGCGGCCTCCGCGCCTTTGCCGAGCTCACGCATCGCCTTGTCGCGCTCGGCCTCGGACTGGCACCAGATGACCTTCATGTTCTTGCCCGTTCCCTTCGAGACCTTGAACAGCGGCGGTTGCGCCATATACAGGTATCCGCTGTCGATGACGGCAGGGAAGTAGCGGAAGAAGAACGTGAGCAGAAGCGTGCGGATATGACTGCCGTCGACGTCGGCGTCGGTCATCGTCACGATGCGGTGATATCTGATCTTCTCGATGTTGAAGTTGTCGCCGACGCCAGCGCCCATGGCCGTGATGAGGTTGCGAATCTCGTCGGACGTCAGAACCTTGTCGAGTCGAGCCTTTTCGACGTTGAGGATCTTGCCGCGCAGCGGCAGAATCGCCTGCGTGCGCCTGTCGCGGCCGCCCTTGGCGGTGCCGCCGGCCGAGTCTCCCTCCACGATGTAGAGCTCGGAAAGCGCCGGGTCGCGCTCGGAGCAGTCGGCGAGCTTGCCGGGAAGCGTGCTCGACTCGAGGAGGCTCTTGCGCTGGACGAGGTCGCGAGCCTTGCGGGCAGCCTCGCGGGCGCGCGCGGCGGTGAGCGACTTCTCAATGATCCGGCGACCTTCCGACGGGTTCTCGTCGAGATACTGCGTGAACCCTTCCGTCAGCGCCAGCGACACATGACCCTGCACCTCGGCGTTGCCGAGCTTCCCCTTCGTCTGGCCCTCGAACTGCGGCTCCAGCACCTTGACGCTGATCACGGCGGTGAGGCCTTCGCGCACGTCCTCGCCGGAGAGGTTTGGATCCTGCTCTTTGAGGATTCCTGCCTTCCGCGCGTAGCGGTTCAGCACGTTGGTGAGCGCAGACCGAAACCCGGTCAGGTGGGTGCCGCCCTCGATCGTGTGGATGGTGTTCGCAAATGCGATCACGTTCTCTACGAACGTGTCGTTGTACTGGAGGGCGATCTCGACCTGGGTGCCTTCGACCTCGCGGTCGACGTAGAACGGCGGGACGTTCACGACCGCCTTGTCGCGGTTCAGGGCGCGGACGAAGGCGACGATGCCGCCCTCGAAGTAAAACGTGCTCGAGTAGCCGAGGATCTCGTCGGCGAGCGCGATCTCGAGGCTCTTGTTCAAGTAGGCCATCTCGCGCAGACGGTGGAGGATGACGTCACGGTCGAACCTGGTCTCGGGGAAGATCTGTGGGTCGGGCCAGAACCGGACGATGGTGCCTGTGCGGTCGGTCTTGCCCACCGGCTTGACGCCGCCCTTCGGCACGCCCCGCTCGTACTCCTGGTGGTACACCTTGCCGCCCCGATGCACCCAGACTTGGAGGCGCTGGCTTAGGAAGTTGACGGCCGAGACGCCGACGCCATGGAGCCCTGACGAGACCTTGTAGCCGCCCCCGCCGAACTTGCCGCCCGCATTGAGGCGGGTCATCACGAGCTCCAGGGCGGAGAGGCCTTCCTTCTTGTGCACGTCGACCGGGATGCCACGGCCGTCGTCGTCGACCTGGACGCTGCCGTCGGCGAACAGGGTGACCACGATCTTGTGGGCGTAGCCGGCCAGCGCCTCGTCCACCGCGTTGTCCACCACCTCGTAAACCAGGTGATGGAGGCCGGTCGTGCTGGTCGAGCCGATGTACATGCTCGGACGCCGCCGCACATGCTCCCGGCCCTCGAGGACCTGGATCTGCTCGGCGGTGTACGCCACGTCCGCGCCCAGTGGTCTGGGCCTTGGGTCACGTCCCGGGAGCGGCTTGGAAACCGCCATTTACAGACGCACCTCGAGTGCGCCCGACCGGTGTTTTGGCCCTCCCAGCGCGGAGAACTCGTAGGGGTCAACTGGGCAGAACTTCAGATCCTCAATTCTACCGGATTTTGAATACGAAATGGCCTCCGGCGGGGTCTTAACAGGCGGGTTCGGGCACGGTCTCCGGAAGCGCTTTCCAGCGCAGGACGGGGTCTTCGCTCAGACCCTGCAGATAGGCATTGATCCGGCGCGCCGCGGCCACCTCGTCGAGGCGGCCGACCGGGGTGTGCTTGGGCTGTTCGTGGAGGCCTTGGGGGTTGGTTGCGGCCTCCGCCACGATGTCCTTGACCGCCGTCGCGAAGGAGTCCAGGGTGGCCTTGCTCTCGGTCTCGGTGGGCTCGACCATGATCGCTTCCGGGACCACCAGCGGGAAGTAGACGGTCGGGGCGTAGAAGTTGCGGTCGAGGAGGGCCTTGGCGATGTCCAGGGCCCGGATGCCGTTGTGGACCGTGAGCCCGTGCGCGCTGGCCACGAACTCGTGCATGCAGGGTCCGTCATGCGGCATCTCCAGGTCGTCCTCCAGCTGCTTACGGAGGTAGTTGGCGGACAGGACGGCGTCCTGCGAGGCCTGGCTCAGCCCGTCGCCGCCCATGGAGAGGATGTACGTGTAGGCGCGCACGAGCATCCCGAAGTTGCCGTAGAAGCTGCGCACCCTCCCGATCGACTGCGGCCGCTTGTGATCCAGCGTGAGGTGGCCGTTCGTCCGCTCGACCATCGGCGAGGGCAGAAAGGGCACCAGCTCGGCTTTCACGCCGACCGGGCCGGCGCCGGGTCCACCTCCACCGTGCGGCGTGGTGAACGTTTTATGCAGGTTCATGTGGACAGCGTCAAAGCCCATGTCGCCGGGTCTGCAGATCCCCATGAAAGCGTTCAGGTTGGCGCCGTCGTAATAGAGCATCGCTCCTGTGGAATGCACAAGCTCGGCTATATCGAGGATCTCGCGCTCAAACAACCCCAACGTGTTGGGGTTGGTCAGCATCAGCGCCGACGTGCGCGGAGAGAGCTTCGACTCGAGGTCGGCCAGGCTGATCCGACCGTCCCCGCCAGACCTGACCTCCAGCACCTGGAAACCGCTCAGGGCGGCGCTCGCCGGATTGGTCCCGTGAGCTGAGTCGGGAACGAGGACCTCGCTGCGTGCCTCGCCCTTGGAGTGCTGGTAGGCGCGGATCATGCGCAACGCGGTCCACTCGCCATGGGCGCCCGCCGCCGGCTGGAGAGTCACCCGGTCCACGCCCACGATCGCGCAGAGCGCCCGCTCGAGGCGCCACATGAGCTCGAGAGCGCCCTGAACCGTCTCCTCGTCCTGGTAGGGATGGAGGTCGGCAAAGCCCGGCAGGGCGGCTGCGGCCTCGTTGACCACCGGGTTGTACTTCATCGTGCAGCTGCCGAGCGGATAGAAGTTCTCGCTGATCGAGTAGTTGAGCGAGGCCATGCGGCTGTAGTGGCGCATGATCTCGGGCTCGCTAAGTCGTGGGAGGCCAGGCGGCTTGGCCCGGAGCGCGTCGTGCGGCAGCACGTCTGACGGCGCCGGCCCGTCGACTTCGGCGTCCGGCAGCCGCGGTGGGTCGACCGCCGGGCGGCTCAGCTCGAAGCTGAGGGGCTCGGTCATGACTCCAGGGCCGCCAGCAGCTCATCGAGGGCGCGCGCATCGTTGACCTCGGTGCACGTGAACGTGACCACGCCCTTGAGCTCGCGGAACCAGCGGTTGACGTCCAGCCCGCCGAGGATGCCTCTTCGGCCGAGCTTGCGCAGCACCGCCGGCGCCCTGGGGACCCGAATCGGGAACTCGTTCAGGAACTGTCGCTCGGGGAAGGCCATCTCCCAGCCCGGCAGGGCGGCAAGCCGATGGGCGAGCGCGTGGGCCCGCTTGAAGCTCACCTCTGCGACGTGGCGCAAGCCGTACGGACCCATGTAGGTCAGGTAGACCGCGGCGGCCAGCGCGCACAGGGAGTGGTTGGTGCAGATGTTGGAGGTCGCCTTCTCGCGCCGGATGTGCTGCTCGCGGGCCGCGAGGGCGAGGACGAACCCGCGCCGCCCCGCGGCGTCGTGCGCTGTGCCCACGAGACGCCCGGGCAGCTTGCGGACCAGTTCGCGTTGGCACGCGATGAACCCGACATGAGGGCCGCCGAAGCTGGGTGGAAGGCCCAGCTGCTGGCCCTCGCCCACCGCGATGTCCGCTCCGTACTCGCCCGGCGGCGCCAGCACGGCCAGGCTGATCGGATCGACGCACGCGATGGCCAGCGCGCCGGCGTCGTGCGCCTCCGCAGTGAGCGCGCGAGCGTCCACGAGCAGCCCGAGAAAGTCAGGTTGCTGGAAGATCACGGCCGCCGTCTTCTTGTTCGGCTGGCCGCCTTTACGGACCTTGATCCCGCGTCCCTCGCCGAACACGCGAAGCACCTGCACGTACTCCGGATGGACGTAGCCGGAAACGATGACCTCGTTCCGTCCGGTCTGAACGAAAGCCATCATCGCCGCCTCGGCGACGGCGGTTGCGCCGTCGTAAAGGGACGCGTTGGCGACGTCGAGCGCCGTCAGCTCTGCGATCAGGGTCTGGAATTCGAAGATCGCCTGGAGCGTGCCCTGGCTCGCTTCCGCCTGGTACGGCGTGTAGGCGGTGTAGAACTCAGGCTTGGAGGTCACCGCCGCCACTGCCGCGGGGATGAACCGCCGGTAAACGCCGCCCCCCCGAAATGTGAGGCGGTCGGGAAAAACCCTGTTCCGATTGGCCAGCGCCGAGACCTCGGCCATCGTTTCGAACTCCGAAAGACCGTCCGGGAGCTGGAGAGATCCGAGACGTAGGGATTGTGGGATGTCGACGAGAAGGTCGCTCATGGAGCTCACGCCGATCGCCTCGAGCATCGCCGACCGGTCCTCCGGGGAATGGACGAGGTAAGGCAACTTACTCGGCGGAAGCCTCGGTGACCTTTTTGTACCCCGCCTCGTCGAGCAGGTCGTCTGGCAGGTCGCCCGCAAGGTCGAGCTTCAGGATCCAGCCTTCACCGTAGGGGTCGGAGTTGATCAGCTCTGGTCTGGACGACAGCTTTTCGTTGACCGCGGTTATCCGCCCGGCGATGGGCGCGTACAGGTCGCTCGCGGCCTTGACCGATTCGATGACACCGAAGGTCTCTCGCGCCGCGAGCTTGCGACCGGTGCTCGGCAGCTCCATGAAGACCACGTCACCCAGCTGCGACTGCGCGAAGTCGGTGATGCCGATGGTGGCCTGATTGCCGTCGACCGTGACCCACTCGTGCGTCTTGGTGTAGCGACGGTCAGCCATTCGAATCTCCTTCTTCTCGCTGAATGGACCTGGTCAAGGCTTGGTCGGCGAGGCGGCCGAGCGCGCCGATCCCCGATAGAAAGGAAGCTTGACCACCTCAGCCTGTGCCTCCCTGCCTCTGAGCTCGACCGCGACCCTGTCTCCGATTCGAAATGTACCCGCTTCCACCATCGCGAGCGCGATCGGATAGCCGAGGAAGAAGGAATGGGTGCCGCTTGTGATCAGGCCGATTCGCTTGCCATCGGACACCACCCCGGCTCCATGGCGCGCGATGTTGCCCGGTTCCGTCTTGAGCCCGATCAGCGTACGGCGCGGCCCAGCTGCCTTGATTTGCTGCAAAGCCTCGCTGCCGACGAAGACGCCCTTGCCGAGCTTGACCGTCCAGCCGAGTCCGGCTTCATACGGATTGACCGACTCGTCCATATCGTTGCCCCACAACCGCAGCGCGGCTTCGAGTCGCGTCGCGTCCCGGGCGCCGAGGCCGGCCGGCAGCACTCCCGCCGATTGGCCCCGTTCCAGGATGGCGTCCCAGACTTCCGCCACGCGGTCGCTGCTGATGAACAGCTCGAAGCCGTCCTCGCCCGTGTAGCCGGTGCGGGAGACCAGCGCGTGGACCCCGGCCACATCGCCGCCGCGAAATCCGAAGTAGGGCAGATCGTGCAGCCCCTCGGCCGGCAGCAGCTCCTCTGCTCGCGGCCCCTGGTACGCAAGCAGCCCGAGTTCGAACGTGCGGTCTTCGATCTCGACGCCGGCCAGGGCGTGCTCACGCAGCCAAGCGAGGTCACGCTCGCGGTTGGAAGCGTTGACGACCACGAAGAAGCCTTCGCTGCCCCGGTACACGACCAGGTCGTCGATGATGCCGCCTGCTTCGTTGCAAAGCAGGTTGTATTGCGCCTGGCCGTGGACGAGGGCAGCGATGTCGTTGGTCACCACATGCTGCAGAAAATCGAGGCTGGCGTCTCCGGCGATACGGAACCGGCCCATGTGCGAGACGTCGAACAGGCCGGCCGACTTGCGTACGGCGAAGTGCTCGTCGCGGATCGAGGTGTACTGCTGCGGCATCTCCCAGCCGCCGAAATCGACCATGCGCCCACCGAGGGACACGTGGCGGTCGTAGAGAGGGGTCCGCTTCAGGGTGCTACTCGCCGTCAATCGTGTCGTCGGAGTCGATGGCGTCGGGGTCGATGAACGCCAGCAGCTCCTCGTCGTGGCGGCGCCTCGCCTCGGCCACCACCTGGGCCACGTAGCGGGTGCGCTCCACCGTCCACTCCAGCTTTTCGGCGATCTCGCTTTCGTTGGGTGCGCGCCGCAGCTGGCGTGCCAGCAAGAGCTCCGTGCGCTCGTAATCGCCGGCGGCCGTGACGAGAAGCTCCGCATCGCGCACAGCGGCGGCTTCCGCGACCAGGGCAGCGTCCATCTGCTCGGCCACCCTTTGCTCGGCGAACTTCGCGAAATCTGTTTCGCCGCTGGAGACGAAGGAGCGCACCGCGTCGACAAGGCCCAGCGATCCTTCCTGGACCAGGTCCGGCACGGAAAGGCCCTTCTGATCACGCGCTTCGGCGAGCCGGATCACCAATCCGAGATTCGCAGCGACGAGCCGGTCCAGGCTTGTCCGGTCGCCGGCCGAAGCCTTCTCGAGGAGCGTTTTCGCCTCGACCGGGTCAATCGGCGGCGTGGTCCGGGCCTCTCTGCGCAGCTCACGAATCAGCGCCTCCTCATCGCCCGTGTTGAACGGTTGAGCCCCCACCGCGCCGATTTTACGCGCCACCCGGACGCCCCTCTCTGATCGAATGTTCCACGTTTTACACCGGGGGTTGCCATACTCCAGACATGCGCGCGCGGGTTGCGCTCCGCCTCGGCTGGGCCGTCATTGCCGCCGCCGCGCTGCTGCCCTTGAGCGCTGCGGCGGCGTCAGCGCGTCACGTCGAGGAAGCGGACCTCAACGGTGACATCAACACGATCATGGCTTCCTACATCCAGACCTCGGTCAGTCGCGCCGAGGCCGACCGCGCGGACGCCCTCCTCGTCGTGGTCAACACGCCGGGCGGCATCTCGACCTCCATGGATGAGATCGTGACGAGCCTCCTCAACTCCAAGGTGCCGGTCGTCGTCTATGTGTATCCGAGCGGCGCTCGCGCCGCATCGGCGGGCCTGTTCGTCGCCCAGGCGGCCGACATCCTGGCGATGGCGCCGGGCACCAACATCGGCTCCGCCCACCCGATCCAGGCCACCGGTGCCGACCTGACCGGCGACCTGGGCGCGAAGGTGCTCAACGACGCGGTCGCGCGCGTGCGCAACCTCGCGACGATGCACGGACGCAACGCCGACTGGGCGGAGCAAGCGGTGCGCAAGAGCGTGAACATCAATGCCGAGGAGGCGGTGACGCTCCATGTCGCCGACCTCGAGGCCCCGGACATCGGCACGCTGTTGAGCCAGATCGACGACCGCGAGGCGCAGCGCCCGAACGGCACCGTGGTCTTCCACACCGCCGGCGCGACAGTCGACGACTTCGCCATGCCGTTCTGGCAGGTTTTCCTGAACGCGCTCATCGACCCGACCATCGCGGCGCTGCTGATCATCGTGGCCGGCTACGGCATCATCACCGAGCTCTCGAATCCCGGCCTCATCCTGCCTGGCGTGGTGGGAGGGCTCGCGGCGATCCTGGCGATCGTTTCCCTGGCCAACCTGCCCGTCAGCATTGCCGGCGCCCTGCTGATGCTGCTCGCTCTCGTGCTCTTCATCGCCGACCTCAAAGCGCCAACACACGGATTTCTCAGCGTCGGCGGCGTTTTCGCCTTGCTCCTCGGCATGGCGTTTCTTGTCAACACCGGGCCGATCGGCCTCGGCGTCAACCCTTGGGTCTCGCTCGTGACGGCGGTCCTGACCCTCGGCTTCTTTGCTTTCTTCATCCGCAAGGTGATCGCCGCGCGCCGCCAGCCTGCTTTTGTCGGCGGCGACAGCATCGTCGGCGCGGTCGGAGAGGCGCGTGAGGAGCTTGCGCCCGAGGGTCTAGTCTTTGTCTCAGGCGCGCTCTGGAAGGCAACCTCCACCTCGCCGATCCCCGCGGGGTCGGCCGTGCGTGTGGTGGGACACGAGGGTCTTCACCTCCAGGTGGCACGCGAGAACGGACAGGCCAAGGAGAGGAAATAGTTGGACGCGTTTTCGGTAGGGCTGATCGTCGTCGTCCTCGTGATCGCGCTCATCGCGGTGTTCTCGAGCCTGCGCATCGCCGCCGAGTACGAACGTGGCGTCGTCTTCCGGCTCGGCCGACTGATCCCGCTCAAGGGACCGGGACTCTTCTTCATCATCCCGTTCGGGGTCGATCGCCTCGTCAAGATCGATCTGCGCACGATCACGCTCGAGGTGCCGCCGCAGGAGATCATCACCAACGACAACGTGACCGCCAAGGTCAACGCCGTCATCTACTTCCAGGTGATCGACGCCCGCAAGGCGGTGACCCAGGTTCTCAACTACATCAACGCCACATCTCAGATCTCGCAGACCACCCTGCGTGCCGCCCTCGGCCAGAGCACCCTCGACGAGCTGCTCGCCAACCGGGAGAAGATCAACCAGAACCTGCAGCGGATCATCGACGAGCAGACAGAGCCATGGGGCATCAAAGTCGCGGTGGTTGAGATCAAGGACGTCGAGCTGCCGAGCACGATGCAGCGGGCCATGGCCAAGCAAGCGGAGGCCGAGCGCGAGAAGCGCGCCAAGATCATCAACGCCGACGGAGAGTTCCAGGCTTCCCAGACTCTGGCCAATGCGGCTCAGGTGATCTCCTCCCAGCAGGGCGCCCTCCAGCTGAGATTCCTGCAGACGATGGTTGAGATCGGATCCGAGAAGAACACCACGGTCATCCTGCCGCTGCCGATCGAGCTCTTCAAACCTTTGATCGAGTTTGGCAAGGCAGTGGTCGACGGGTCGCCGTCGACACCCGTATCCGACAAGGGCGCAAAGACCGGCTGACCGCTCAACTTCCCCTCGACGTCGCGACCGCCGTGGTCGAGCTGACGCCGCTGCCGCTGGTCCTCATGGCCAACGCCGCTGTCGGCAAGCGCTGGGCCAACCTCGCCGCCGAAATCCTGTCGGGCGTCGCCGGCGGGCTGATTTGCCTGCTGGGCGCCGCCGACCTCGCCGGCGCGAAGGTGCTCACGCCGGCGGCCAACTCGAACTTCCAGCTGGCGCTCGACGTAACCGTCATGGCCACGGGCCTGGCGGCGGCGGCCATTGCTTCGCACCCGGTGCGCAAGCGGGTGGGGCAAGTGCTGCCGATCGATCCCGACAGCCCGGTGCATGCCCTGGCGCTGGCCTTGACCGTGATCCTGCTGGGCGTCGACCTCGCGGTCGTCGCTTTTACGGATGTCCTGGCGACGGCTCAATCTCAGCCTCCGCTGACCATCGCCGACCTGATCTTCGATGAGACGCCTTTCCTGGTTTTTGCGCTCGTCGGGGTGGGCCTTTTCGTCCGCCGCGAGCTGCCGGACACCGCGCGCCGGCTCGGTCTCGTCCTCCCCACCTGGTGGCAGATCGCGATCGCGCTCGCGGCGGCGGGAGTGTTCTTCGTCTTCGTCCAGCAGGTCGACATGCTGAGTCATGCCTGGACGCCCGGAATCGCTCATCGAGTGGACGCCGCGACCAACCACCTCTTCGGGCAGTTGAGCTGGCCCGGCGGCGCGCTCGCCGTCGCGCTCATTCCGGGGCTTTGCGAGGAGGTTCTATTCAGGGGGGCGCTGCAGCCCCGGATCGGGTTGCTGGCCACAGCGCTCCTGTTCACCTCGATCCACACCCAGTACGCCCTGTCGCTCGACACGGTCGCCGTCCTGGTGATCGCCCTCGGGCTCGGCCTCCTGCGCAAGTACACGAACACCACCACTTCGGCCGCATGCCATATCAGCTACAACCTGTTGGTTGGCATCAGCCTCGCGGGTGCGGTCGCGAACATCGCGGTCGGGGCCGAGGTCGCCCTCATCGCTGTCTCGATTTATGTGATCTGGTCGCGCCGGCGGCGCCCGGCCGCGCCGGCTCAGCCTTAACATACCTGGCTGGCCATCCTCTCCGGCCAGGGATAGAATTTCGCTCAATGACCCAAGATGTAGGAGCCGTAAGCGACACCAGACCCAACATGTTGGCGACGATGGCTCCTCCGATCATCGCCGTCGTCAACCAGAAAGGCGGTGTGGGGAAAACCACCACGGCGATCAACCTCAGCGCGGCCATGGCCGAGGTGGGCCATCCGACGCTGCTGGTCGATCTTGATCCGCAAGCGAACTCCACGTCCGGCCTGGGCCTCGACCCGGCCCGCGCCCGCCTGAGCGTTTACCACCTGCTGACGGGCGAGGCCGCGGTCGAGCAGGTGGTTCAGCCGACCGGCGTGGCCGGCCTCACCCTGGTCCCGTCCCACATCGACCTGGCGGGAGCAGAGATCGAGCTCGCCGGGATGCCGGACCGCGAGGCTCTGCTCCAGAAGGGCCTCGCCGTCATCCCCCCAGGCGTCGAGATCGTCTTGATCGACTGCCCTCCTTCGTTGGGCCTCCTGACGCTCAACGCCCTCGTCGCGGCGACCAGCATGCTCATCCCGACCCAATGCGAGTACTTCGCGCTCGAAGGTCTCCGACACCTCATGTACACGCACCAGCTGGTGCGCTCGCGCCTCAACCCAAAGCTCGCGATAGCCGGCATCGTGATGACGCAATTCGACACGCGCACGACGCTGGCCTGGGACGTCTTGCAGACCGTGCGCCGCACCCATCCGCACCACGTGCTCGAGACGTTGATCCCTCGGAACGTGCGCATCAGCGAAGCACCGAGTCACGGCAAGTCCGTGCTCGAATACGACCCCACGTGTCGAGGCGCGGCTGCGTACCGCGCGCTCGCGAAGGAGCTGCTTGAACGATGAGCCAACCACGACCGCGCGGCCTCGGCCGCGGACTCGACGCCCTGATCCCGATGTCCAGCTCCGGCGAGGCCCTGGTGCCGCAGATGATCGCCGTCGACCAGATCCGGCCTTCGCGACAACAGGTGCGATCTCGATTCGAGGCTGAGCCCCTCGGCGAGCTGGCGGAGTCGATCCGCCTGCACGGCGTGCTGCAGCCCCTTCTCGTGCGGCCGCTCTCCGACGGCTATGAGCTCATCGCCGGCGAACGCCGCTGGCGGGCGGCACGGCTGGCCGGCCTGCAAGCCGTGCCGGCCGTCGTGCGGAGCGACGCCGCCAACGATTCACAGCTGGTGCTCGGCCTCATCGAAAACCTGCAGCGCACGGACCTCGATTCGATCGAGGAGGCGCGCGGACTACGCCGTCTGATCGAAGAGTTCGGGCTGACGCATGAGGAGGTCGCAGACCGCCTGGGCAAGCATCGCGTCTCCGTCACGCAGTCGCTACGCCTGTTGGGCGGGTGCGCCGCGGTGCAGTCGGCGGTTGCATCCGGCGTCATCAGCGCCGGACACGCGCGCGCGCTCATCGCCCTGGAGAGCCAGGCGGTGCAGGAGCAGGGCCTGAAAGTCGTGATCGCGAAACACCTTTCGGTCAGGCAGACCGAGAACTGGGTCAGGACATACCGTCCGCGTCGCCGCAGGCATGGCGACTCTTCCGCCGACCTGCGCGCCATCGCCGCTGATGTCGAGTCGAGCCTCGGTGTGCCCATCAAGCTCAGCGGAAGCCTCAACCGAGGTACGCTCGAAGTGCGCTATTCGAGTCGCGAAGAGCTCGAACGGGTCTGCGCTAAGCTCGTCTCCTAGACGCATGGCGGCCCAACACGAATCAGCGGCTGGCGCCGCCTCAAGCGAAGGTTCCACTGCCTCTTCGCTCTTGCGCGAGGTTGCAGAGGTCGTCGTGCTCGCGGTGATCCTTTACGTCGGGATCAGCTTCGCCGTCCAGGCGGTCCACGTCGAAGGCCTTTCGATGTGGTCGACGCTGGACAACAACGATTACCTGATCGCCAACAAGATCGACTACAGACTCCATGCGCCGCAACGCGGCGACATCATCATCCTTCGCCCTCCCACCAACAACTCGACCGACTTCATCAAACGCGTGATAGCGCTGCCGGGCGAGAAGCTTTTGATTCGCAGCGGTATCGTCTACATCAACGGCCACAAGCTGGACGAGCCTTACCTGCCGGACGAGTGGACGAACGACAACAGCTATCCGCACAACGGATCCGACGGCGAGGTGATGCCCGCGAATTCCTACTTCGTCATGGGCGACAACCGGAATCGATCGCAGGACTCGCGCTTCTTCGGCCCCATCACGCGTGACCGTATCGATGGCAAAGCGTGGTTCCGCATCTGGCCTATCGATCATTTCGGCAACATCTACTCGCAGGTGCCGATTCTCGAAACGGGCACCGCGTCAGTGGGCTCCAGGCAACCGGCGATCGCCTAAACCTCGAGGTCGCTCAGGCTCCAATCGCGAGTCGGAAGGCGCTGTCGCGAACGAAGGGACCGATGATCGACATCTGGATCGGACCGCTCAACACCGCCTCCGCGACGCGCTTCACGTCGGCGGCAGTGACCGCGTCCACCAGCGTGAGCTCTTCATCGATCGACTTGATCTCTCCTAAGAGCAGCTCCTGGTAGGTCAGCCAGAAGGCCACGCCGTTGGTCGTTTCCAGCTCCAACCTCAAGCGGCCTTTCGTGAACTCTTTGGCGCGCGCCAGGTCTTCAGGCGAGACCTCGGTCTCGCCAAGACTGCGAAGCTCGGCCATCACCGCGTTGACCGCATCCACGGCCTTCTTCGGATCGACGCCGATGTAGACGCCGAGGTAGCCGGTGTCGCGATGCTTCTGCGTGAAGCTGTGTACGTCATACGCGAGGCCGAGTCGTTCGCGGATGTTCAGGAACAGGCGGGAGCTCATCCCTTCGCCGAGCACCGTGTTCAAGAGGTCAAGCACGTAGCGGTCCGGATCGAGGTAGCTGAGCGCGCGGGAGCCGAGGCAGATGTGCGCCTGCTCCGTCGCTCGCCGCTTGATCAGCACGCGCGGACCCTCAAGCGGCGGGGGCGGCAACGCGGGCTGCGCGCCATCGATGTCGCGCCGCAAGGAGAGGCTGCGCGTGACCACCGCCGCCGTTTCGTCCTCGTCGAGCGAGCCCGCCGCGCCGACAACGAGGTTGGGCAGCCGGTAGTGCGCGTCGGCGTACTCGAGGATGTCGTCGCGGGTCAATCTCGAGACCGACTCTTCGGTCCCGGCGATGTCGCGGCCCAGCGGATGGTCCGGCCAGATCAGCTCCTCGAAGAGGTTCTGGACGTAGTCCTGAGGCTGGTCCTGGTACATGCGAAGCTCTTCGAGAATCACCATCCGTTCGCGTTCGACGTCTGCCGGATCGAGCCTGGAGTTGGCGACGATATCGGAGAGGACGTCGAGGCCCAACGCCATGTGCTCGGACGGAACCCTCGCCCAGTAGGCGGTCAGCTCTTTGTCCGTCGACGCATTGATGAAACCGCCTACGCCCTCGATCGCGTCCGCGATCTCCTTTGGCGAAGGACGCCGCCTGGTGCCCTTGAAGAAGAGGTGCTCGATGAAGTGAGAGGCGCCTGCGAGGCGCTCGTCTTCAAGCCGCGAACCGCCGCCGAACATGAAAACGACGCTCGTCGAGTGGCGCTCCGGCATCGTCTCCGTAACCAGGCGCGCCCCTCCTGGCAACGCGTGGACCCGATGCGGGGAGCCCATTGGGAGGCCAAAGTATAAGAGCGCCTCAGTTCGCGCCGCCCTCTCTTAAGGCACCCAGCGCGGCATAGAGCGTCATGGCGACGAAATCGGCCGGCATCCCGTCCGAAACGGCGTCGAGAGCCTCGCCCAGGTAGCGCCGCACGTTCTGAACGCGGTCGACTTCGCCCAGCTCGAGGCAGTCTCGAATGGCCTCTGCTATCTCGGTCGGGGTGATCTCCTCGTCGCCCGCCTCGTCCGCGACGGAGTTGACCAGAGCGATCGCCTTCCGGATCCGATCCGCGGCGGCCCGCCGGCCGGCCGTGCCCCCGTTTTCCGTTAGCTCTCGGCCGGCTTGCGCGGCCCGACCACGACGCGCCGCTCGGGTTCTTCGCCGATGCTCGAGCTCGTCACGTCGGCGTCGCCTTCGAGCGCAAGGTGGATCGCCCGCCGCTCGAACGGCTGCATCGCATCGAGCGTGATGGCGTCGCCCGTCATCTTGACCTGGCGCGCCGCGCGGATGGCGATCTCGCGGACGGTGTGCTCCCGCCGCTGGCGGTAGCGCTCGACGTCGACGATGACGCGCTCTCCCTCGGCAAGATGCTTGCCGACCATCACATTCGTGACCGACTGCAGAGCGCGCAGCGTCTCGCCGCGCCAGCCGATCAGCGGGCCCAGATCCCGGCCGCTGATGTCCAGCGTGATCGGATCGGCGCCCTGCCGCACGCTGACTTGCGCCCGGACACCCATGTGCTTCAGCAGGCCTTCGACCAGAGTTTTCGCCGCTTCGGCCTTGCCATTGGTCGGCGCCGTCGCCGCCCCGGTTGTCGGAGCGCCCTGCTCGATGATCGTGACCTCGACGACGGTCTCTTCGGGCGTCTCGCTGAGGATCTTGACGTCGACGTTGCGCCGGCTCTCCTGGAGCTCCATGAGCGCGGCGTCGACCGCCTCGTCCAGCGTGCGGCCGCGGCCTTCAGCGGATCTCAAGTTCGTTCACTCCTTGCGGTTGATTTTTTTCGGCTTTCTCTGCTTGTTCGAGCCGCCCGGCTGCCCTGACTTGGCGCCGTTTGGCCCCGCCTTGCTCGTGAAGCTGGAAGATGCCTTGCTCGGCAGCGCCGGCGCTCCCCCCGCGACAGTCCTGAACCGCGACGGCAGCAGGTTGCCCCACCCGACCACGAAGCTCTGCTGAATGATACTTACGCAGTTCCCGATGAACCAGTAGAGGCCGAGTCCGGCGGGAACGTTCAAGGCGAAGTAGCCGATCATCAGGGGCGAGATCCACACCATCGTCCGCTGCATCTGCAGCGTCTGGAGCTCCTGCTCGGTCGGGTTCGGCGGCGACGGCATCTGCAGCATCTTCGACTGGATGAACGTCGTGATCGCGGCGAGCAGGGGGAAGATGAGGTACGTGATCGCCGGAATCGGCAGGCCTGGAAACATCAGCTCGTGGTTGGGGTTTTGGTTGAGGTTTGCCAGGAACAGGAAGTGCGTGGCGATGTCGTGCCCGCGACCGAAGTTGGTGAACACGTAGTAGAGAGCCGTCAGGATCGGCAGTTGAACGATCAAGGGCAGGCAGCCGATCAGACCGCCGAACGGGTTGACCCCGTGTTCCTGGTACAGCTTCATCATCTCGGTGTTCAGCCGCTGCGGCTCTTTCTTGTACTTCTTGCGAAGCTCCGCGACCTGCGGGGCGAGCTTGCGCTGCTCGACCATCGTCCTGCGCTGAGTCACGAGCTGGAACTGCTGGAGCGGTGCGAGCAGCAGCCGGATCAGGATCGTCAGGAAGATGATCGCTACGCCGTAGGCGCCGATCGTATTGAAGACCGCTATGCCGACGACGTGGGTGTAGATAAAGCTGAGCGCGCTCTGCAGGGTGACGCCGAAGATCGTCCACCATGCCGACTGGATGGGGTGAAAGATGTCGAATGGCGAGCTGAGAAAGATGGCCTTGTCCCCTAAGGCACCGGGTCGTACCCGCCCGCGGCGAAAGGATGGCAGCGGGCGATGCGGGCCGCTCCCATCCAGCCGCCTCTGAGCCAGCCGTACTTGTCGATCGCCTCGTACGTGTAGTGCGAGCATGAAGGGTAGTAGCGGCAGGAGGGCGGCAGAACCCGAGCCAGCGTGAGTTGGTAACCGCGGATCAGCAACAGAAACAGCTTCGTCATGGCTTGAAATTGGCGAGCCTGAGCGCAGCCAGCGCCGCCTCCGCCTTCAGGTCGGCGTATGTGACTTCGAGCGCCGCCGGGCGGGCGATCAGGACCACGTCATATCGTATTCCCACCTGGCTCAGCGGCGAATCAGGTCCGAGCAGACCGGACCGTGCGACCTCGCGCAGCCGTCGCCGGGCGCGGTTGCGATCGACCGAGCCCTTCACGGTCCGGCTGACCGTGACGCCGATCCGGTTCTCCGGCGCCTGGGTGGGCACGGCAAATCCGACCAGGGCGCGACCGGTGTGAAAACGCCGGCCCCCAACGGCTTTCTGGAAGTCCGAGCGTTGGCGAAGCCGCAATCGTTTCTTCATCGAGGAGGGCCGTGCATGGGCCGCGCTGGCCTCGCGATCGGCCGCTAAGAGGCCAGCCGCTCTCGCCCTTTTCGGCGGCGGTTACGAAGCACGCGGGCTCCGCCCCGCGTGCTCATCCGGCGCAGGAAGCCGTGAACGCGCCGGCGGTAACGTTTCTTGGGTTGATAGGTCCTTTTGATCGAGCCAGTGTAGCGGAGGGAAATGGCTCCACAAATGACACCGGCCCTATCACTTCATCACATGACCAACGTGCCTTGCGGTATCCACAGGCCAGTGCTATAGTGCCCGCCCGGAAGCATTTAGCCCAGGCGTCGAGCCAGACCTCCAGTACAGATCGCACCACCGAGTTCCACTAGTAATTACAAGCTAGGCAACACTTAGTCGTACAACACCGCTTCCATATTTCGGGATCGACCGGATAGTGGATTTCGGACAGGTCGGCGCCGCCAGCCTGTGGAAATCCGGTCCGCTCTTTTCCACAGGCACCAAGGAGGCGGAGCTCATGCTCGAAGAGCTTCGGTTGAATCCGCGGTCCCAGGCAGAGCGATTCAAACGTCGCTACCAGGGCCAAAGCGCGGCTACCGAGGACAGCACGGTTGATCCCAGATTGTCCACAGGTTTTGCGGATGGAGCGCGCCTGCACTCCACAGGGCCGGCGGGGCTCATCCAAGGCAGGGTGGGCGCAAAAAAGGAGGAGGTGGGGTGAACCAGGATCAGGTCTGGTCGCAGGTGCAAGAAGAGCTGCGCTTTCAGCTTGCCAAGCGCACCTACGACATGTGGCTCAAGAACACGTCGGTCGTCTCCGCCGATGGAGGCACCTTTCGGATCGGCGTGCCGAGCAAGCTCGCCAAGGATTGGCTCGAAGATCGGTTTTCGGGCTTGATCCAGGAAACCCTGCAGGCGGTCACCGGCTCTGAGGTCGATATTGATTTTGTGATCGCTCCTTCCGGCCACCGCCCTGCCCACGCGCTCTTCGAAAGCGACGATGACAACCATCGCGACAACGGTCACGACAACAACGCACCTGAACCGATCCCAGAAGCCGAGCTCGTCGCTCCCTCCGAGTTGAATGCACGCTTCCGGTTCTCATCATTCGTCGTTGGTCACAACTCACAGTTCGCTCATGCTGCCGCGAAGGCCGTGGCGGAGGCGCCCGGCGACAGCTACAACCCGCTCTTTCTGTATGGAGGCGTTGGTCTGGGCAAGACCCACCTGATGCACGCCATCGGTCATGAGGTGCACGAGCGTTTTCCCCGCAAGCGCGTCGTGTATCTGACCTCGGAGCAGTTCACCAACGAAGTGATCAGCTCGATTGCGACCGCACGCATGGGCGAATTCCGCCACAAATACCGCACGGTCGACGTGCTGCTGATCGACGACGTTCAGTTCCTCGCCGGCAAGGACCGGACCAAGGAAGAGTTCTTCCATACCTTCAATGCGCTTCACGAGATCAACAAGCAGATCGTCATCTCGTCCGACCGCCCGCCCAAGGAGATCCCTACGCTCGAGGACCGGCTGCGTTCGAGATTCGAATGGGGTCTTATCGCTGATATCCAGTCGCCGGACTTCGAGACTCGCCTCGCCATCCTTCACTCCAAGCTCGGCGACAACATGAGCTTGATCCCTGAAGAGGTGCTCAGCTTCATCGCACACAAAGTCCAGCGAAACATCCGCGAGCTGGAGGGCGCGCTGACGCGCGTCCAGGCTTTCGCGGCGGTCCATCAGCGGCAGGTCGACCAGGAGGAAGCTGCACGCCTGCTTTCCGACATCATTCCTGCCGGCACACGCAAGCCCATCAACGTGGAGCGAATCCAGTCCCTCGTCGCCGACTACTACAACGTCACGCTCGAAGATATGAAGGGGAAGCGGCGCGACAAGCACATCGTCTTCCCGCGCCAGGTCGCCATGTTCCTGGTGCGCGAGGAAACCCCATCCTCGCTGCCGGCGATTGGAAAAGCTTTCGGCGGACGCGATCACACGACCGCGCTGCACTCAATCGAAAAGATCGCCAACGAATTGAAAGAAGACGAGCGGCTCCGTTACGAAGTCCAGGCCATCCGCGAAAAGCTGTACGTCCAGTGAGCCAGTTGTCCACACGTTTTGAGAACCGGCTTGGGATGAGAGTGGTATGGACCGCCAGTGGCCATTTCATACCCAGCGGCTCAACAGCCTCGGGCGGTCCCCACTACGATTCCCCAGAGCTTATCCACCGTCCATTTCGATCTGTAAATGATCTCGACATCCACAGTTCGCACAGCGCTTACTGTTATCGGTTACGGATGACTTCTATTAAGAGAATCTCTATCAACGGGGGACAACTTTCGTGAATGCCAAAGTTCTCACTGCTCAAATGAAGGTGACATGCAGGCCGGCAATCTTTGGTCAAGCGCTGCAGGTGGTTTCGCGGGCCATCTCCAGCCGGACCACGCTGCCGATCCTCAACAACATCCTCATCGAGACGACATCGGAGGGCCTGGCGCTCACCGCCACCAACCTCGAGATCGGAATTCGCAAGCTGGTTCCCGCCGAGGTTGAAACAGAGGGTTCGACGACGGCGCCTGCCCGCCTTTTGACGGACTTCGTCGGAACGCTGCCTGACGACGACCTTGAGATGACGCTCGATGGGGCGACCCAATCGCTGAACCTTAGGTGCGCCCGTTTCGACACCCACATCAAATGCATCGAGGCTGAAGAGTTCCCTCCGGGACCGCGGCCGGACGAAGGCGACCGCCTCGAGGTCGCGCTCGATGACCTCGTCGGCGCCGTCGAGCAAACGCAGATGGCCGCGTCAACCGACGAGGCCCGGCCTGTCTTGACCGGTGTGCTGGTGCAGGTGCAAGGTGGCAATCTGACGCTGGCCGCGACCGACGGTCACCGCCTGGCGGTGAGGAAGCTTGCGGCCGCCGGGTCGAGCGACCTCGAAGCGAGCCTCATCGTCCCGGCGCGGGCCCTGGCTGAGCTGTCCCGGGTTCTCAAGGGCGAACCTGGCAAGGTCGAGGTGATCATCTCCAAGGCGCGCAACCAGGTATTTTTCCGTGCCGGCAGCTCCGAGCTGACCTCGAGGCTGATCGATGGAAAGTATCCCAACTACGCACAGGTTATCCCCAGCAAGAGCTCGACCAAGGTGAAGGTCTCGACCGCTGAGCTCACCCAGACAGTCCGCGCCGTCTCCCTTTTCGCGCGGGACAGCGCGAATGTCATTCGGGTCAAGGCACAGGCCGGAGAGCTCACGCTGTCCGCCACCACCAACGAGGTGGGCGACAGCAAAGCCGAGATGGCCGCCGACGTCGACGGATCCGACATCCAGATCGCCTTCAACGCCCGCTACGTTCTCGATGCCCTCGGAGTGATCGGGGAGGATGAGGTCGAGCTGCTGTTCGACGGTCCCCTGAGTCCGGGGCTGATGCGGCCGCCGGGCAAGGAGCACTACCTCTACGTGATCATGCCCGTGCGGGTGGCAATGTCCTGAGCGCACGGGAAAGGTGCGCCTCCGGAGACTTCAGCTCAAAAATCACCGCAACTACGCGCGGCTAGATCTCTCGCCGGGACCGAGCGTCAACGTCTTCATCGGCGCGAACGGGCAGGGCAAGACAAACCTGCTCGAAGCTGTCGCCATGCTGGCGCTTTCGTCCTCGCCGAGGGCGCGCCGCGAGATCGAGCTCGTTGGCCCCGCCGGCGCCGGCTCGCGAATCCAGGCCGAGATCGATACCGGGCAGTCACGGCGAGAGATTTCGATCGAGCTGGATGTGACGGGCGACAGGGCGCATCGCGCGATCGAGGTCGACGGGGCGAGGCGCCGCGCATTCGACCTACCCGGCCACTTCCGGGTGGTGCTCTTCTGGCCTGACGACCTGGGCCTTGTCAAGGCCGGTCCGGAGCTCCGGCGCAGGTTCCTCAACCAGATGCTTGTCCAGGTCGAGCCGGGCTACGCGCGTGCCCTGGCCGGGCTCCGCCGGGTGCTCGAGCAGCGCAACAGCCTGCTCAAGCGGATGGCGGCCGAGGATACCGGCGCCGACACGCTCGACGCATGGAATCAGGAGCTCGTCAAGGTCGGAGGCGAGATCGCCGCCGCGCGGACCAGGGCGGTCGCCGAGCTCGCGCCTGAGGCGGCTCGTTGCCACGCCGAAATCGCGTCGGGCGAGCGGCTGGAGATCGAGTACCAGGGGCCTCCGGAAAACCTGGCAGAAGCTGTGAATAACTCCCTCGCCGAAGACCTCCGGCGCGGTTCCACGAGCGTGGGTCCGCATCGAGACGACATTCGGGTTCTTCTCGATGGTCAGGAGGCCCGCTCCTACGCCTCCCAAGGTCAGCAGCGAACGGCGGTCGTGAGCTTGAAGCTCGCTGAAGCGGCCCTGATCGAACGGCGAGCCGGCGAGAGGCCGGTGCTCTTGCTTGACGATGTCCTTTCAGAGCTTGACGGAGACCGCCGGGCCGCTCTTCTCCAAGAGGTCGCGGTTGGAGGCCAGGTCATCATCACGTCGGTCGAGGCGGGGCCGTTTCCACCCGATCTGATCGCCAAAGCAATGGTCTGGACCGTCGAAGCGGGCAGGATTCAGCCCTGTGGATAAGCTGGGCAATATCCTGCCCAAAATCGTGCGCCGCCAGCCCGGCGGAGCCCGCCTGATGGGTATGCAGGTCGCCACGGCTTTTCGTCAGCTGATGGGCCCCGATGTCGCGGGGCTGTGCGACGAGGTCGAGCTGCGCTCGGGCACGCTTCTTGTCACCACCTCGAGCCCCGCGCTGGCCCATCAGCTGAGGCTCGACGCCGAAACCATCCTGGCTCGACTCAGCCGTCCGGACCTGGGCCGCAAGGTGCGGGTGCTCCGGGTGCGTATCGGCCGGTCGACGCCACAATGAGCTTCGGCTCGTGACGCTCGGTCGGGAGCAGTCCCAAGCCGCCGCGCTCGGAACGGGTCCGGTGCGGGTGGTCGCCGGGGCGGGCACGGGCAAGACCGCGGTAATCGCCGAGCGATTTCGACGTCTCGTCACTTCCGGGGTGTCGCCGGCCTCGATCCTGGTCATGACCTTCACCGAGCGCGCGGCCGCCGAGATGCGTCAGCGGATCGAGACGCTCATCGATGGCGCGGCGCCGGCGGTCGGCACGTTTCACTCCATCGCCCTTGGCTGGCTGCGCGAGGACGGACGGGCGATCGGCGTCCCAGCCGGTTTTCGCATCCTCGCCGGCGCCGACCGCTGGATCCTCGCCCGCGAGCTGATGTGGGGAATCGGCGACGCCGCACTGACAGGGGATGAGCGGCCGGACGATCTGGTGGCTCCGGCGCTCCAGATGCTCGAGCGTATGAAGCAGGAGCTGGTCCCGCTCGAACGTCTCCAGGCCTGGGCATCGTCCACCGACGACGCCGAGAAGGCCGAGCTCATGCGCGCGTGCCTGAAGCTGTTTCGCGCGTACGAAGGCGAGTGTCGCAAGCAGCGGTTACTGGATTTCGACGATCTCCTCCTCCTTGCGGTCCGCCTCTTCGAGAAGAGACCTGACGTTCTTCGGCGCTACACCGACCGCTATCCACACGTGCTCGTGGACGAGTACCAGGACCTCAACCTGGCGCAGGAACGATTGGTCGAGCTTGTCGCCGGCTCCGGGGCTCCTTTCGTTGTGGGCGATGACGACCAGTCGATCTACCGTTTCCGCGGTGCCTCGCGGGCAAGCCTCGAGCGAGTTCTCGCCAGCTTTCGCCGGGCGCGCACCATTACCTTGGGCCGGAATCGGCGAAGCTCACGGCGCATAGTCGCCGCGGCCGCGGCTCTCATCGCGAACAATCCGGGCCGGCTGCCCAAATTGTTACGGGCCGACGCGAGCGGCCCCCATGTCCAGGTCTGGGAGAGCCCTGACGGAGCGTCCGAAGCGAGCGCAATCGCGCAGGAGATCGCTCGTCTTGCCGGCGAGAAAACTTCGTTTTCGTCGATCGCGGTGCTGTGCCGCACCAACGCCATCGCTCGACCCGTCGCAGCGGCGCTCGCTGCTGCGGGACTACCTCACGTCGTGATCGGTGGGCGTGGTTTTCATGACAGGCCGGAGATCAAAGACCTGATCTCGATCCTCCGCGTGGTGCGGGTTCCCGGCGATCTGGTTGCTCTGGCTCGGATCAGCGGGCGGCCCGCCATGGCGGCGGTGCCATCGCTGGTCGAACGTTTTGCCACGGCCGCGACACACCTCGACGTGCGCGACCTGTTCTTCGAGCTGATGGAGCAAACGGGCTACCTCGAGCGGCTGCGAGCCGGGCTTGAAGCCAGCGAGGCGGCGCGCGCTACCGCGAACGCGAGCCGCTTTGCAGAGATGATCGCGGAGTTTTGCGAAACCACGCCCGATCATTCGCTCGACGCATACATGCAACACCTCGAGCTCGTCCTGCTCTCGGGTGAGGACGAGGAACCGGCGCCGGTCGAGACAGGTGAGGCCGTCCAGGTCATGACCATCCACCAGTCCAAGGGCCTCGAGTTCGGCGTGGTGTTTGTCCCCGCGCTCGTCGAAGGCCGGCTGCCGCAATCCGGCCGCTCGCCGCGTTTCGAGCTTCCGCCCGCGGTGCTCGAGCCGTTGGTGCGCGGACGCGAAGACGTGATCTCCGAAGAGCGGCGGCTGCTCTACGTTGCCATGACACGCGCGCGGCATCAGCTGTACCTGACGCACGCGACTCACTACGACGGGGGACGGCGGTGGCGGGAGTCGCGATTTCTCGCAGAGGTCCGCGCCGCCGGACCGCGTGGGATTCTCGAGAAGCAGATTGCGGCGGCGCCACAGGCCCCTCCGCGGCCCACGGTCAACGGGCACGTCGGTGAGGTGCAGCTCTCCTACAGCGCGATGGCGTCGTATCTCGACTGTCCGCGCCAGTACTGGTATCGGCACATGCAGCGACTTCCGGTTGCGCAGAGCGCCGAAGCCGTCCACGGCCTGATCCTTCACGAGGTGCTCAGGCGGGCGGGCGAGCTCCGGCGAGATGGTGCTGCAATCAGCCGCGCGACCCTGAGCTCGATCCACGGCGATGTATGGAAGACCACAGACTTCCCGGACCCGCGGCGCGTCCCGGCATTTCAGCGCATCGGTGCAGCGGAGCTCGAGGCTTATCGCGTGCGGGGCGGTTTCGATGCTGTCCCGGCTTACGTGGAGCAGGAATTCGACCTGGCTGTTGACGGCTGGAAGCTGCGCGGCGTGATCGACCGCATCGACCGCACCGAAGGTGGCTGGCGCATCATCGATTACAAGAGCGGCCGGCCGATCGCCCGGAAGAGGCGCGATTTGCAGGTGGCCCTATACGCGCTTGGCGCGACCGGCGCGCTCAAACTCGATCCGATTGAGCTGGAGGTTGTCTACCTTGCGTCCGGCGAATCGGTGCGAGTCGAAAGAGTCGCGGCGCTGGTGCGCGAGGCGCAGGCGGACGGATCCGAGGTTGCGGAGGGGATAAAGTCCGGCCGTTTCGACTCGCGACCCGAGAGGCGGCGCTGCCGCCTCTGCCCCTACAGGCTCGCCTGCGACGACGCCCTGTAGTGGGCAGCCAGGATCAGACACTCGCGGGCGATGTCCGACGAGGCGTAGGGATGCGCCAGCTCTTCCGCGTTGCGCGACATCTCGCGCCAGGTGGGGCCGCCCTCGGCCATGACGCGGACCTCGTCGAGCAGGTCCGATTCCCGAGGGGCGAAGGCGCCGATGCGCGACTCGACCACGAAGTCGACATTCGGCGTTTCCTGACCGGGCAGGAAGCCGGTGATCACAAGCGGGACGCCAGTCGCGAGAGCTTCGGCGATGGCGCCTGGACCCGCCTTCGTCACCACCAGGTCGCAGGCGCGCATCAGCTCGGGCATGTAGTCGACGAAGCCGAGCACCAGCATCGGCGTCGCGGCGGGCAGCTCCTGGAGGCGCCGGCGAAGCTTCTCGTTGCGGCCGCAGACGACCGCGAGCTGCCACGGATGAGGGTCGATGGCCAGCTCACGCGCCTGGGCCGCGAGATGCCCGACCCCGGCCGCGCCCCCCATGACGAGGACGGTGAATCGATGCTCGTCAAGGCCGAACCGGCGGCGCAGCGCCTGCTTCTCGCCTGGCGCCGGCGGCCGGAACCGCAGGTCGACCGGCAGACCCAGCAGCTTGACGCGCTCGGCCGGCACCCGGCGCCGCAGTGCGACCCGGCGCGCGCGCTCGGTCGGCGCGACCACCAGGTCGGCCTGGCTGAACGTCCAGCCCCGATGGAAGTCGACGAGGTCCGTGATCACAGTCATCAGGGCCCGCGGGCGTCCGCTCTTCCGGATCGCCTGGTGGGCGACGTGGTTCAGCAGAGGATGCACCGACAGCACGACGTCCGGGTCGTGCTGCTTCAGGAGCTGGCGCAGCACTTTGCGCACGGCCGGTCCGAATACAGCGCGGATCGCGGCGAACGTTGGCTGCGTGTTGCTCGAGTGATAGACCGCCCCCCACGCGGCACGCGAGCGGCGAATGACAGGTGAGTAGAGGGAAGCGAGGCGGCGCACCACGGCGGGTCCCTGGCCGATCAACGGATCGGCAACAGTCACGATGCACGAAGGATCGAGCAGCTGAAGCGCTTCGGTGAGGGCGCGCGCGGCGGCGCGATGGCCCCCGCCCGTGTCGCTGAAGAGGATCAGGATTCGGGGCGAGCCGCCGACGGGTGTCGGGTAAAGGGGCGGTGCGGCGGCGGCTTCGGCTACTTGCGTCGCGCCGCTGCGCGGCGCGCGATCCATCGCATGTTGTACGAAGACAGCAGGTAGGTGATGAAGACCATGGCGATGATCCCGATGCTCACCCAGAGGATGGTCCGCTTGGCGAGCTCTCCCGGCGAGAGCGCCCCGCCGCCGGGAGTGCGGTTCTGCTGGATGATGAAAGCCGCGAGGTCTTTCACGTCCTGGTCGGTCAGGTTGGGGTTGCCACCCTTTGGCGGCATGGTTTTTCCGGCGTCTGTCTTGCCGTTGGTGATAACACCGATCAGGTAGGCGGGGTCGAGCGGATTGGCCACGCCGGGCAGCTTCTCGATCGGGTTCAGGGCAGGTCCGATCCCGCCCTCGAGGCTGGCTCCGTGGCATGTGGCGCAGTTCTGCGAGAACAGCGTCTGGCCCTTTTCCGGATCGCCGGGAAGGGTCGTGGCGCCGCTCGCGGTCGACGCCGGCGAAGGCGTCGTGTCGGCGAGGGTCGACAGCGCGGTCAGGAGGAAGAAGGCCGGAATCCCCAGCATCAACAGGAGCCCTCTGGTCACCCGCATCGCCGCCAATCATATCGAGGGTCGTTCACCAGGGTCCGGGCGGGAATAGCCCGAAACCTCGTAGGTTTTAAGGATTATGGGTTCCTGTTCGCCGGTCTCTCGTTCCGGCTTTTGCTGCGTCTCGAGACGCTGGCTTGACGCGAGATCGGCGTACCGTGGCTGAGAGCGACCTTCTGACTTCCGACGGCCCGCGCCGCATCGCGGTCGTCTCCATGCACACATCGCCCACCGCGTCGTTGGGCCAGAACGCGAACGGCGGACTGAACGTATACGTCCGCGAGGTCTGCACCGCGTTCAGCGACCGCGGCATCGCGACCGACATCTTCACCCGCAAGCAGTCGCCGGACGACCCCGGGGTGGAATCGCTCGCGGCGTTGTCCCGGGTGATCTATCTGCCTGCCGGGCGGCCCCTGGACAAGTACTCCCTCTACGACGAAGTCCCCGCCTTCGCTGTACGCATCCTGGACTTCGCGAGGAGCGAAGGCCTTGCGTACGACCTTCTTTTTTCCAATTACTGGCTCTCCGGCGAAGTGGCGTGTTTGCTGCGCCCGCAGCTCGCGGCGGGATGGACCCACATCGCCCACACGTTGGGACTGGTCAAGAACCGAACGCTGGCGGCGGGCGCTCGCCCGGAACCCGCGCTTCGCATCCGGGTGGAGCGAGAGATCGCCCATCAAGCGGACCTGCTGGTCGCGTCGACCAACGATGAAGCCGGGGACCTGGTTGGCGCGTACGGCGCCGACCCAGAGCACGTGGTCGTGGTCCCGCCAGGCGTGGACCCATCAATGTTCCAGCCGATCGACCGCGAGGAAGCTCGCCGGAAGATCGGATACGGGTCTGGTCGCCTGCTCCTCTTCGTGGGCCGGTTGGAGCGACTCAAAGGAGTCGAAGTTGCGATTCGCGCCCTCGCGCTGCTTCGCGACCGCCGGCACGATGACGTTCGGCTGCTCGTGCTTGGCGAGGACAGCCGCGACGGAGACGAGAGCGAGATGGTGCGCCTCAAGACGATCGCAACGGAGCTCGGCGTGCGTGACCACATCGATTTTCTCGGCTCGGTTGCGCACCACGAGCTTCCGTTCTTCTATTCGGCGGCCAACGTTTGCGTGATGCCCTCGTACAGCGAATCCTTTGGTCTGGTTGGGCTCGAGGCGCAAGCCTGCGGCACGCCGGTCGTCGGTTCCGACGTCACCGGACTGCGATCGGTGGTTCGTGACGACGTGAGCGGCTACCTGATCGATGGGCACGAGCCTGCGGCCTACGCGGAGCGAATCGGCCGGCTACTGGACAATCCAGAGCTCGCGGTGCAGATGGGAAGGCGCGGGCGCCTTCTTGCACAGCGCTACTCGTGGAGGCGCACAGCAGACCGGCTGCAGGACCTGTTCGAGGGCGTCGTCGAGCGCGCTCAGGTTCGCGTCCAGGCCACCGCCCGGCACGAATAAGGAAACGACGCCGGGTCTTCCCGGGTCAGCGCCGTCGGCCGGGTCCCGTCGCCGTTCATCAGCCACACCTGGTTGCCGCTGAGAAATGCGATCTGGTGCCCGTCGGGAGATGAGATCGGTGACGACACCTCGATCGCCGGGTCCGAGGGGAGTCCTGACGCCAGAGTGAGAGGCGCCGGCGGAGAGGCCACATTCACGACGAACGCTTTGTGCACTGGGCCGCTCGAGGAAGGTACTGCCGCCGCAAACACAAGGTGCGTCGAATCGGGCAGCCACGCCGGCCTCCCGAGGTCGCCGGTGGTCACTGTGGTGGTCGCGGCCGCGCCGCTCAGGTTGCGCACGCGCAGACTCGTCGTCGACAGGTCATGGCGGAGGTACGCGATGCGGTTGGCGGCCGGCGCCCAGGAGACTGCGCCCACAGGAGCTGAGTCGGTCGCCAGCCCGTAACGCGAGCGCAGCCCCACGTCGTAGCCCCAGATCTCGTTCAGGTTGCTCGTCCCGTTGATGAAGGCCACGCGCAGCCCGTTGGGAGCGACCGCCGCCTCCGCGACGTCTTTGGAGATGACCGCGTCGTCGCCATTGCGGTCCTGCCTGTGCAGCGCTCCTGCGTCATCGATGTAGACGAAGCCGAGCGCACCGGCAAGGGAGGCCGCCCACGTCGCCTTGAATGCCAGGCGAGTGGCGGAGCCGCCGGGTGTGAACTGCCACCATGCTTGGTCCGGGCCCTGGATCAAGAGCGACTCGCCTCCAGGCGACCAGCTGAACGAGTCCACCGGGCTGGAGTCGAAGAGCTCGCGCGGAAATCCCCGCTCGTTGACGATCCACAATCCGCCCGCTGGGCCCGCCGGCCCGGCTGTGGCGAATGCGATCCAGTGGCTGAGAGGGCGAAGCGCTCCCGTGCTGAACTTGACGAGCTGATTTCGACCGAGCTGGTTGCCGTCGACGTCCAGCGCGGCGGTGTTGAGGAGCAAGCGGTAGTCGGTGTTCGCGGACAGCAGCTGGGACGGCGCGATGATGGCGCGCCGGCTGTCCGCCTGGTCGATCCGCACATCGAACGGCACGCTCGGGCTCAAGGCAATTGCGCTCTTGAGGCTGGCCGGTTCCATGGCGCGACTGAAGTCGAGACTCAGGTACGCCGATGGATCGACCCCGCTCTCGCCGTCGGACGGATTTGAGGCCGAGAGCGCCGGCGGACCTTCGGTGGCGAACGACCAGTGGTGCCGCAGGGTGTAGGTGTTGCCCGCGGGATCGCGGTACCCGGGCTCGAGGATCACCTCATAAACGGTGTTGGTGCGCAAGGTGGCGTGGACATAGACGAGTTGGCGCCCATTGCTCCACTTCACGGATCCGGTCGTCAGGGGCGACAGATGCATCCGGCTCTCGACGGAGGTCTGGTTGACATCGTGGTCGAACGTGATCCGGATCGGAGCTGCTGTCGAAACGTCGACGGTGTTGCGCTGCGGCGCGTAGTCGACGATCTGTGGCGGGTCGCCTCCGCAGGAGGCGAGAGGCGCGATTGCGATGAGGCCCGCGACGGTCAGCAGAAAGCGCGCCAGCCGGGACCGGATCGAGTTTGGTCGCCAAACCACGAAGACCGTAGTACCCACCCTGTTAGGGGCCTACACCGCCGGCTAGAGGTGGGACTTGAGCCGGGCCCTCATCTCTTGCGCCAGCTGCTCCAGGCGCGAGGAATCGACGAACAGAAGCGAGATGCTGGGGATCTGGTCGATGGCCGCCTCGATGCCGCCGAGTGACGGGTCCGCGGCGCCCAGGATGTCCTTGACCTTCCGCGCCCTGTTGCCGAGCGCGTCCTCCGCCATGGCTTGCAGCTCAGACACTATGCCGCCCCAGTCGAGCTGCGGTCCGCCGCCCGACCTGGGCGGCTGTGTCGGCGCCACAGGCGCGGCTCCAGCGGGCTGGCCGTAATTGGAGAAGGGCGTCGTCGGGATCTGGGCCGTCGGCGGTTCCGGCTGCATTGCCGGCATGACCGGCACGGTCGGGTTGGTGGCCGCTGCCGGATCGGCGGCCGGCGCCGGAGCAAAAGAAGAAGGCGCAGCGGGACGTCCGCGCTGGCCGCCGACGATCTCATCCACTTGGAGCGGGGGATGCTTGGTCGCGTCGGCCGATTTGACCTCGATCATCGCGTTCGGGTCATCGCAAAGCGCCAGAGCGCGGTCAGGCTTGTCGGAGATGTCGCGCGACTCGCTCGTGTAAGCGCCGGCGAGCTCGCCGGCGGCAAGGATGATGACCCCGGTGCCGGCGCCCGAGCGGATCAACACGCTGCCGCTCAGCTTGCGCTCGCTCAAGAAACTCAAGAGCGCCTTCATATCAACCCACGCGGCGTACAGCTCGGTGTACATCGGTCGAGATACGGTCAGCTCGTAGAGGCCGTCGATCAGCTCAGGTGACAGTCCGACCACATCGAGCACGCCGTGCCCAGCGGTCACGTCGTCGTTGAACGCCTGCAGCGCTTGCTTGCCGAGGAAGAGGCTTCCCGGCTCGGCCGCGCCGTCGTACAGGCACTCGAGGGCCGAGCCTTCGCGGAACAGGATCAAACCCGACGCGTCGTCGGTCAGGAGCCGGACGTAGCCTGTGTAGCCCTCGCGCTCAAGCGTCGTCAGGAGGCGCGGGAAGTCGACGAACGATGTCTTGAGCGAGTCGTAGAGGATCTGGCCCGCGGGGACTGGAATCGGCTCTCGGCCGTGTTTCGGCGATGGACGGTGCTTCACGCCGCGTCTCGGTTGTGGTGCTTCCACCTTTCGTTCGGGTTCAGCATGCTCTCTCCTCTCGTTGCGCGGCTCCGCCTTTTCGGGCCTGGGTTCGGTCTTTGGTTCAGCGGGAGCCGGCTTCGGCGCCGCTTCCGCGGCGTGAACGAGCTCCGGGATGCCGGCCTTGACCGTCTCGTCGGCCGGCAGCTTGGCCTTGGCATCGAACTCGAAATCGCCTTTGGTCCAGTTGAGAGCGCTGACCACCGCGTCGTCGCCGGACTTGCCATTGCCCTGGGCGTGAAAAAGATGCCCGAACAGGAAGTACAGCGACGTGGATTCGCCGTTCCCATTGCGGACGGTAAGGGTACCTGTGGACCGCTCACCCTGAGCGGATTCCAGAAGCGATCGCAGGGGGTTTTCGGCCAGCGAGCCGCGAGAGTGCAACAGTCTTCTCCTGAGATCGGCCCAGTCCGATCGAGAACTAAGAGAAAGTTAGTATAGGCATCGAGATCAGAGCGCGCCCGGAGCCTCCTCAGACTGGCGTCGCCGAACCCGCGGGGGTTGTGCCGCAGCCAGAGGGTGGCGACGCCGCCCCACTGCCAGCTCGCCCCGCTCCCGCTCGTCTGGTCCTCGTCCGGCACGGTCAGTCGACGTGGAACCGGGATCACCGCATCCAGGGCCAGCTCGATCCGCCGCTTTCCGAAGAGGGCCGCCGTCAGGCCGGGGTCCTGGGCGCCCGGTTGGCCGGCCGGAAGTTCGTCGGGTCGTATGCGAGCGACCTGAAGCGGGCTTTGGAGACAGCCGAGGTGATAGGCGACCTCGTCGGGATCAGGCCCGAACATACGCCCGCCCTGCGCGAGATTTACCTGGGGGCGTGGGAAGGACTGCGCACGGAGGAGATCGCGCAGCAGTTTCCGGACGCGTGGGCGGCGTGGGTGGCGGACCCCGATTGGGACGTGGTTCCCGGCGGCGAGGGGGCGGCGAATTTTGACACGCGAGTCGGGGCTGCGCTCGATGAGCTCCTCAAGCGCCATCAGAATGGCGACGTGCTGGTGGTCACCCATGGGGGCGTGATCCAGGTCGCATTGCATCGCATCGTTGGGCGCCCGAGCCGCGGACTCTTCCCTTTCAAGATTCAGAATGCGTCGATCTCTCTGATCGAAAAACGCAACGGCCGAATGGTGATCGGAGGCGTGAACGACATCGCCCACCTCGAAGAAACGCTCGTGACGGAACCTGGCCCGTCGTGAGCGACGACGCCCAGCGGTGGGATGCCGAGCTCGCCCAGGCCGCATCGCCGGCACCGCTGCTGCAATCGTGGGCCTGGGGGGAGGTCCAGTCGAGATCCGGCTGGAAGGTCGAACGTGTGCGTCTCACTCGGGGCGCGATCGTAAGCGTCCAGCTCCGCAGCGTCGGACCCGCGCGCGAGGCGTATGTCCCACGCGGTCCTGTGCTTGCTAGCTCCGAGTCGATCGATTGGCTCATCGCGTGGGCACGCAATTCCAAGATCGCACGAATCGTTGTCGAGCCCGAGGCGCCAGAAGAGTTCAGCGAGGTGATGACCGAGAGGGGCTTCGTGCGCGTCGCGCCGACTCAGCCGCAGCACACGCGCATCATCAAGCTGATGCCGCCCGACGAGCTGCTCAAAACATTTCGTCACGGTCGTCGCTACAACATCCGCACGGGCCAAAAGCGCGGCGTCGTGGTCGAAGAGGGCAAGGATGCGGCGGAGCTCGCGCGTCAGTCGGCCGCCGTCGAGCGACGCGAGGCGATCCGTCTCCCGGACCGGCGCTACTACGATCTGCTGCTCAATTTGTTGCCGTGGTGCCGCACGTACACCGCGTACGCGCAGGGAAAGCGCGAGCCGCTGGCGACAGTGCTGGTGGCGCGCCACGCGGGTCGCGCTTACAGCCTCTTCGCCGGACGCAGCGGCGCCCGCCGGGAGCTGATGGGCAACGACCTCGCCTGGTGGTCCGCCATATCGTCGGCCGCTGAAGCGGGCTGCCATGACTTCGACCTGTGGGGCGTACCGCCTCCGAACGCCGGCCCCGGCCATCCGTGGCACGGGCTTGGCTTCTTCAAGTCAGAGTTCGGTGGCGAGGAGATCGCTTACGCCGGCGCCTGGGAGCTGATCCTTGGCGGCGGCGGTGCGGCGCTCCTCGGTATGGAACGTAAAACTAGAGCGTTCATTCGGGGCCTGAAACGAAACATTCCCTAACAATCCTTCAAAGACGTTAGGATGGAGGCATGGCTGTGGCGGAGTCCGCTCGCAAGGTTCTGGTCGTCGAGCCGGACAGCTTGACGCGACGTGAGATCAAGCAGGTTTGCGAACAGGATGGATATCAGGTCGTCGAGGCGGATGTCGGATCCGAGGCGCTGCGTCAAATCGAGCATTCGAGACCAAGCGTCGTCCTGCTCGAGGTCACGCTTCCCGACGCCGCGGGCTTCGACGTGTGCCGGGAGCTTCGCAAGATGGATCCCGCGGTCCCCGTGATCATGATGAGCTCTCGGTCCGACGAGATCGATGCGGTCGTCGCCCTCGAGATCGGCGCCGACGATTACGTCACCAAGCCGCTGCGGCTGCGCGAGCTCGTGGCGCGAATGGCCGCCCACCTGCGCAGGGCCCGTCTCGAGAACGCCGAAGCCATGCGAAGCAGGCTTGAGTTTCGTGACCTCGTCATCGATGTCAACGAGCGCCGGACCTACAAGTCGGGCAAAGAGGTCGAGCTGACGCACACGGAGTTCGACCTCTTGACCTTTCTCGCCAGCAACGCGGGCAAGGTGCTGAGCCGCGAGAAGATCCTCAACTCGATCTGGGGCTATGAGTATCCGATCGAGACGCGCGTGATCGACGTGCACATCAGGAACCTGCGCCGAAAGATCGAGACGCAGCCCTCGCGTCCTTATTACATCCTGGCCGTGCCCGGCATCGGCTACCGCTTCACCAACGCCCGACCCGCCTGACTCCGAGCTCGCTCAGCGACTCGATGACAAAAGGTCTCTCCGCGATGCGCGGATGCGGAATGACCAGGTCATGAAGCTTTACGCGGTCTTCGCCGAACAAAAGGATGTCGACATCTATGGCACGCGGTCCCCATCGCCGCGAAGGCTTGCGCCCGCCTTCGCGCTCGACTTCTTTCGCGAGCAGCAGCAGCTGATGCGGCCGGCCGTTCCACTCGGCCTCGACCACCTGATTGAGAAATCTCGGCTGGTTCGCGACGCCCCAGGGCTCGGTTTCGATGACCCGGCTTTGGCGGACGATGCGGACTCCCTTTTGGCGCAGCCTTCTTCGCGCCGCGCTCAGATTGCGGGACCGCGTACCGAGGTTGGAGCCGAGGCCGAGATAAACCCTGGTCACCGCATGCGGTCGGCGACCCGGACCGCGCGGACCATCTGCCGCACGTCATGGACGCGGACGATGTCCGCGCCGCGCAGAACGGCGCCGACCACCGTGGCGGCCGTACCCTCGAGGCGATCCGCCACGGGAAGATCGAGCAGCTTGCCGATGAAGGATTTGCGCGACGTTCCGATCAGGATCGGCTGGCCGATTTCAGTGAGCTCGGAAAAGCGGCGCATGACCTCCCAGTTCTGGTCCGCCGTCTTGCCGAACCCGATGCCCGGATCGACAATCACCTTTTCCCTGGGCACTCCCGCTGCGATCGCACGTGCGGTAGCGTCGCGCAGGAAGCGCTTGATCTCGGCCATCAGGTCCGCATAGTCGGTGCCGTCCTGGTTATGCATCACGACGAGGCCGCAGCCATACCGCGCGGCAAGCTCAGCGATCGCGGGCGAGCGCGTCAGGCCCCAGACGTCGTTCAGGATGGTCGCGCCCGCAGCAATTCCGGCGGCGGCGACCTCCTCCTTGTATGTGTCGATCGACACAGGGACGCCTGACTCGCGCGCCAGGCGTTGGACCACGGCTTCGGTGCGCGAGATCTCCTCAGCCGCGGTCACGGGCACATGCCCGGGTCGGGTCGATTCACCACCCACATCCAGCATGTCGGCGCCTTCGCCCACCATGCGGAGGCCTTGCGCGACCGCCGCCTCCGCGTCTCCGCCCAGACCGTCGCCACTGAACGAGTCAGGCGTGACATTGACGATTCCCATCACATAGGTGCGAGCGCCCCATTCGAAGCGGCCGGCACCGATTTCCGCGATCACGAGCCGATTATCCTCAGACTCGATATGAAGCTGGCCGATCTCGCCCGCGGCGCCGGCGCCGTGCTCGAGGGCAACGGAGAGGTTGAGGTCACCGGCATCGCCTACGACTCGCGCCGCGTCTCCCCCGGCGACCTTTTCGTCGCGGTCCAGGGACTCCACGTCGACGGCCACGTGTACATCACCGAGGCCGTGGCCCAGGGCGCCGTGGCCGTGGCGATCGAGCGTTACGTCAAGGTCGCGCAACGGATCCCGGTGCTCCACGTTCCCTCAACCCGCACCGGGCTCGCCGAGCTGGCGGCAGAGTTCTATGGGCGGCCGTCACGAGGCCTCAAGCTGGCAGGCGTCACCGGCACCGACGGCAAGACCACCGTCACTCATATGGCCGAGCACGTGCTGCAGGCGAGCGGGATCGTCGCCGGCGCGATGAGCACCGTCGCCTTCAAGGTCAGCGGCCGCGAGGTCGACAACGTCAGCGGCCAGACGACGACCGAAGCACCGGAGGTGCAGGCGTGGCTCGCACGCATGGTTGAAGCGGGAGCGGCCTGCGCGGTGCTCGAAACGACTTCGCACGCGTTGGTCCAGGAGCGAGTGCATGCCTGCGACTTCGACGTCGCGGCATTCACGAACGTCGGCCACGACCACCTGGACTATCACGCGACGTGGGAGGAATACCTGGAGGCGAAGGCCCGGTTGATCGACCTCACCTCACGCGCGGCCGACAAAGGGGTGGAGAAGACCGCTGTCCTCAACCGTGACGATCCGAGCTACGAACGCCTCGCGGGACGGCCCATCTCACGCCGGTGGACCTACGGCTTCACCACCGCGGCCGATCTGCATCCGCTGGACCTCGCCATCACCGGCTCGGGGTCGCGCTTCCGCATGAAGACGCCGGTGGGCGAGACCGAAGTCGCGTTGAACGTGCCGGCGCGATTCAACATCTACAACGCGCTGTGCGCGGCGGGAGTCTGCCTGGCGCTCGGCGTGGAGGTCGATGACGTCGGCCGAGGCCTCGCCGGTTTCGAGGGCGTGCGCGGCCGGCTTGAGCCGGTTGATCTCGGGCAGGACTTTCGCGTGTATATCGACTTCGCCCATGCAGCCGGTTCGCTGGCCAGCGCGCTGGCCGAGCTCCGGCCGTTCACCCGCGGCCGTCTCATTGCGGTGTTCGGATCGACCGCGCGCTCGGATCACGACCGACCGGGCATGGGCCGCGCGGCGGCTGAGTTCTCAGACTTTTTCATCATCACCACCGACGACCCGTTGAGCGAGGACCCGGCCGAGATCGCGCGCGACGTTCAGGCGGGCGCCGAGGGCAAAGCGCCGGGTCGCGACTTCGAGGTTGTCATCGACCGCCGCGCCGCGATTCGACGTGCCATCGAGGTCGCTCAGACCGGTGACACGGTGCTGCTTGCCGGCAAGGGCCATGAACGCTCCATGCGCACCGCGCGCGGCTCCGAGCCGTGGGATGAACGGGCTGAGGCTGAGGCCGCGATCAAGGAGCGGCTCGCGGTCGGCTAGGGAGTTCCCCCTCCGACCATGCGTACGATCTCGACCTGGTCTCCTTCTCGGAGCGTCACCGACGCGTAAGCAGATCGCTCGAGGATCTCGCCGTTATGCTCGACCGCGACCGCACGAGGATCCACGCCGAGCCTTTCGAGGTATGCGACGAGTGGCGTCGAGCGGTCGAGCTCCACTGGCTTCCCGTTCACCTGCAACGTGATCATTCGAACAATCGAATGGCCGCGAAGCCCGCAGCGCCCGCGGCATGACATTCGGCAATGCGGCCTTCGGTCACGCCTCCGATCGCAAGCACCGGAATGCGCACAGCGGCCGTGACGCGTGAAAGAGCTTCGATGCCGGCCGGTACGACTTCGGGATGCGTCGTGCTTGCCCAGATCGGGCCAAAGATGACGAAGTCGGCGCCGTCGCGTTCCGCCTCGATGGCCGCGCCTGACGAGTGCACGGAGCGGCCGACCAACCTGTCGCCGAGGAGCGAGCGCGCGTCGCGCGTCGGGATGTCCCTTTCAGGCAAGTTCACGCCCGCGACCCCGCAGGCCAGGACGACATCGCATCGCGAGCTCACGAGCACGGGAATGGGCGAAGACGCCACGAGCCGTCTGGCTTCGTCCTCCAGAACGGCGGTGTTCAGGTCGGGAGCGCGAACCTGAAGGATGGTCGCTCGCTGGGCCGCGCGCAGGCCGGCCTCCGCGCTGGAAACGATCGCCATCGCCACAGGCGTAACTAGCTCGGGCGCGAGATGCCCTCGGTCGGCGAGCTCGCGCTGGCCTCACCTCGCCTGGGGATGCGTCCGGCGAGGTACGCCTTCCGACCCGCCTCGACGCCTTCCTTGATCGCTTCGGCCATCAGGGCCGGATCCTTGGCCAGCGCGACCGCCGTGTTGACGAGCACGGCGTCGGCGCCAAGCTCCATGGCGAGGGCGGCATCCGAGGGCACTCCGATGCCCGCGTCAACCACGACCGGCACGCGCGCCTCGTCGATGATGATTCGGATCTGCTCGAGCGTCTGCAGGCCCTGGCCTGAACCGATCGGCGAGCCCAGGGGCATGACCGTCACGGTGCCGAGCTCCTCGAGCTTGCGGGCCAGTACGGGGTCCGCGTTGATGTACGGAAGGACCTTGAAGCCTTCGCCAACCAGCACGCGGGCGGCCTTCAACGTCTCTTCCGGATCGGGGAACAGGTAACGGGGGTCAGGAATGACCTCCAGCTTGACCCAGTCCGACAGACCCATCGTGCGGGCGAGGCGGGCGATTCGAATCGCCTCCTCGGCGGTGCGGCAGCCGGCCGTGTTCGGCAGGATCCGATAGCGCGACCAGTCGATGACGTCGAGGATCGTTTTCCTGGAGGGGTTGTCGAGGTCCAGGCGGCGGAGGGCCACCGTCACCAGCTCGCAGCCCGATGCCTCGATGGCGGCGAGCATAGATTCGTCGCTCGTGTACTTGCCGGTGCCAAGGAACAGACGCGAGCGAAGGGTCACGCCGGCGACTATCAGCGGGTCCGCGTGCGTCAGGGTCTGCACCCGACCAAGCTTACCGATGCCGCACGCTTGCGAGGCTTGTCCCGGGCCAGCCCCTCGGGCCGGCCCCTCCGGCCGGCAGCCCCACCCGGCGGCTTTGCCGCCGACCTCCCCATAAAAATGGGAAGGAGTTGCTGCTTTCTACCGGAGGTTCTGTTGCAGGAGCAGCGTCTTGTCGCGGCCGTAGGTCAGTCGCTTCATCGCGTCCTCGACCGGCAGCCACATCAGCCTGTCCACCTCGATACCTGGTTTGAAACGTCCGCCGCGCACCTCCATCACCCAGTAGCACGCGACTTTGTCTCGCCCTCGGCGGTCGACGTACGCGGTGCAGCCAAGCGGCCGCACGAGCTCGCATCGCAGCCCAGTCTCCTCGCGGACCTCGCGCAGCGCGCAGTCCTCGGGACTTTCGTCCGGCTCGATCTTGCCCTTGGGCAGAGTCCAGTCGTCGTACGCGGGTCGATGGATGATGGCGATCTCGGTCTCGCCCGATCTCGCCTTGCGCAGAACAACTCCACCCGCGGCTCTGATCACGCTCACATCCGCAACTTCAAGGATCTTTGTTGCCACGTTTGCTCCTTCGTCAGCTGAAACGTTTGGGCGCTCGGTCCTCAGCAAGTTTAACCGTGGATACGCAGATCAGAAATAGTCTTTGCGTTTGCTATCCATGCAACCCGGCGGTATGGAGGATGGCGAAAGCGACCCACGCAATCAGCGCGGACGCGGGAATCGTCACGAACCACGCGGCGATGATGTTGGCGCCGAGACCCCAGCGGACAGAGGATAGCTTTCGGCTGGCGCCGACGCCGATTACCGCCCCCGTGATCACATGCGTCGTGCTGACAGGTAGTCCGGCAAGCGTCGCGGCTTGAATCACGGTCGCGCCCATGAGTTGCGCTGACATAGCCGTCGCGGGCTCCAGCTTCAGGATGCTCCAGCCCATCGTCCTGATGATGCGCCACCCGCCGGCGTAGGTCCCAAAGCCGATCGCGGCCGCGGAGAGAGCGACCACCCAAAGAGGGACCTGGAACTTCGGCAGATCTCCCGAAGCCACCAGGGCGAGCGTGATAGCCGCCATCGTCTTTTGGGCATCGTTGGCCCCGTGCGAGAAAGAAAGATAGGCCGATGTGACCACCTGCACGCCGCGCAGGGTGCGATTGACCGGGGCCGGCCGCCATCCTGCCCGATAAACGACGACGGTCAAGAGGACGGCAAAGATCCCCGCGGCTAGAAAGCCGAGGGGTGGCGAGATGACCAGGCTGGCTACCTGCTTGACCAGGGCGGACCATTTGACGCCACCAAGCCCGCCGGCGGCGGCAATCCCGGCGCCACAGAGACCGCCGATCAAAGCGTGCGTTGAGCTGCTAGGCAATCCTCGATACCACGTGATCAGGTTCCATGCGATCGCGCCTAGCAGCGCAGCCATCACGACTACGAGCCCAGGCTTGATCGCCAACGTGCTGGCGATGGTGTTCGAAACTTTGGCTTGAAAGAACGCGACCGTGACTACGGCTCCGACCAGATTGAAGACTGCGGACAGCCCTACGGCGGCCCGTGGAGACAGCGCGCGGGTCGAGATGGACGTGGCGATGGCGTTCGCTGTGTCGTGAAAACCGTTGGTGAAATCGAAAACGACGGCGACCGCAATCGTGAACCACAGGAGGATCGCGGTCTCACGCATTCTTGATCGCGATCGTCTCCATCACGTTGGCCGTGTGCTCACAAGCGTCCATCGTTGCTTCGAGCAGGTCGTAGATGTCTTTCCACTTCACGAGCTCAGATGCATCGGTGACCCGCGAAAACAAGTCTCCGATGGCAGTCCGCATCAACTGATCGCCCTCGTTTTCCAGCCGGTGGATTTCGTCCCGGTGAGGCTGGAGTTCGCCAAAGCCCTCGAAACGATCCAGCGCAGCGGCGACTTCGACGCCGGCTTTGGCGAGGTACTCGCCCATTTGCCTGGCTGGGTCCGAGATGGACTGGATGCGATACAGGTCGATTTTGTCGGCGGTTTCCTCCGCAAGGTCGACCACGTCGTCAAGGCTCGAAGCCAGCAGCAGGATGTCGCCTTCATCAATGGGCGTGATAAACGCGCTGTTGACAAGGTTGTGTATCTGATGTGTCGCGTCGTCGCATTCGTGCTCGAGGTCACGCAGCCGTGCGTGGCGGCTCTTGCCCTCGAGCAAAGACTTGCTGAGCTCGGTCAGCGTCTCGCTGACCAGCTTGCCCTGAGTTCGGAACAGCTCGTAGAAGCGACGTCCGGGGGTGACTGGTGTGAGTTTCATGTGTCCTCCGCAAGAAAGGCTAGGGAGCCGTTGGTTAAGGCGTCGTTAACGTCGCCACTACCATTCTCGGAGTGACCGAGACTGAGTTGCAGCGCCTCGGAGAACTGGTTGAGCAGGCACTCGAGGGTGCGTTGAAGGCGTTCGCCCGAGCCGACCTGGCTCTGGCCGATCGGGTCGTTCGTGACGACGTGGAGGTAAACCGGCTCCGATATGAGCTGGAGGAAGAGATCACCGGTCGGCTCTCGGCGGCGGCTGAGGACGACATTCGGGTCTTGGTGGGAACACTTTATGTGCTCCCCGAGCTGGAGCGCATCGGTGATCACGCGGAAGGCATCGCGAAAGTAGCGCTGATGCTCGGGCCCCGGCCTGCCCTGGCGGTGCCAGGCGTGATCGTCGAAATGGGCTCACTAACTTTGTCGCTGCTGAGGCGCACTCTGCAGGCCCTCGACAAGCGCGACGCGGAGCTGGCGCGAGCCCTATGTCGCGAAGACGACGACATCGACGGTCTCTACGACCGCGCCTATCAGGAGTTGATCTCGACCATGGTCGCCGATCCGCGTCACATCACCGAGGCGACGTACATGCTTTGGGTCACTCACAACCTCGAGCGGGTTGCCGATCGAGCCACCAACATCTGTGAGCGCGTCGTCTACCTCGTGACGGGGCATGTGGAGGAGTTGAACGTCTCCAAGTACTGAGGCGACCCGTACCCGAGTTGTGGTGATCGGCGGCGCACCCGGGACAGCGGCGCACCTCAAAGAGCGGCTGGGCCCCCGCGGGGCAGACGTCTTCGCCCACCGGCGTGTCGACGGTCTTCAACGCGAGCCATTCGTGGATGCGATCGTCCTCGACGCCATCGATCTGGTCGATGGGACGGCAGCTGTCCGTCGCGCTACAGCAGCGCCGCTGTTGATCATCGGCTCGGATCAGGCGGTGGCTGCGACCTGCCTCGGGATGGGGGCGGACGCATGGCTACCGAGCGGCAGCGCAATGAACCTCGTCGCGGCACAGGTCCAGGCCATGTTGGCCAAGCGTGCCCTGTCACCGCCAAGGCGGCACCTGAAGGTCGGTCGTATCGAGCTGAACTCAGACGCTCGGCGCGCCCATGTCCAGGATCGCGAACTCCCTTTGACACCACGTGAATTCGACCTTCTGAATGTGTTCCTCTTGAACGAAGGCACCGTCTTGAGTCGGGATCGAATCCTCGCCGCGGCCTGGGGCGCGAGGTTTGTGGGTGAGCCGAAGACTGTGGACGTGCACGTAGCATGGCTCCGGCCAAAGCTCGAGGCCAGCGGCGTTCGAATCACGACCCTCCGCGGGATCGGTTACCGTCTGGACGAGTTGGAACGTGCCCGACCACGTGTCCTATTTGTATGCGTTGAGAATGCCGGCCGCAGTCAGATCGCTGCAGCATTCCTCAAGCGCATGTCGGATGGCAGCGTCGATGTGGAGTCGGCAGGCACGAGGCCCGCGAAGCGTGTCCACAGCGAGGTGATTGACGTGATGCGCGAGGTCGGCATCGATCTCAGCAACGAGCGGCCCAAGGTACTGTCGGCCGAGATGGCGATGGCCGCGACGCGGGTCGTCACGATGGGCTGCGAAGCGGAAGAGTGCCCGGTTTTCGCCTCTCCGGTCGAAGATTGGGGCATCCGCAATCCGGCCGGTCTTCCGGCGCCGGCAGTCAGAGAGATTCGTGATGAGATCGAGAGCCGCGTGAGAGTGTTGCTGTCCGAGCTGAATCCCTGATTTGCCGGCCTACTTGATGTTGATCGATTCCATGATCTCTGCCGCCGACTCACATTCGTCCAGCGTGGACTCAAGCAGCGCGTAGAGGTCCTTCCATTTGATCAGGTCGGCCGCCGTCCGATGGTTTGTCTCGAAAAGTCTCTGCAACGCTTGCCGAGTGATGTGATCGCCCTCGTTCTCCAGGCGGTGAATGTCCTCGAGCACCTCGACCAAATCCTTTCCATCGACCAGTTTGTCGGCTGCGCTGGCGATTTGGGAGCCAGCCTCAGCGAGGCAGCGGCCCATGCTTTTCGCAGCATCCGTAATGGACTCGACGTGGTACAGATCGATCTTGTCTGCGGTCTCTTCGGCGAGGTCCACGATCTCATCGAGCGAATGGGCAAGCATCAGGATGTCGGCCCGTTCGAAAGGAGGCACGAAGGTTCGGTTCGTCAGGTTGTATATCTCATGCGTCACGTCATCGCATTTGTGCTCGAGCTCCCGCATGATCGCGTGACGACTGAGTTCATCGTTTAGGGAGCCGCCGAGCTCGGCCAACGCCTCGCTCACGAGCTGGCCTTGTCGACTGAAAAGTTCATTGAACCTGCGCTCGCGCGGAACAAGATTCAGTTTCGGCATTCCACCCCGGCTCCAAGGTTAAGGCTTCCATCCGCATCGCCTACAGGGGCTTGCGTCGAGCCAGTCCGGGACGGCGTGGGTACGGCGCCGGCGTTGGCCGAACCTTCTCGACGATCACGAGTGTCCCCGTTCGACGGACAGCGGAGCGAGCTTGCTCTATGGTCGCCCTCGACCCACCCAGGACCTCAATGGCGCGTTCGGCCGGCGTGATGGGTTCCTTATCCGTTTTCTGAGCGAGGAGCCTGCCGCCGACCCGAACCAGGGGCAGGCAGAGTTCGACCAGCACGGGTAGCGGAGCCACCGCTCGCGCCACCGCGACGTCGAAGGATTCGCGGTAGCGCCCGTCCCGTCCGATCTCCTCGGCGCGTCGAGCCAGCACCTCCACGTCCTCGAGCTCGAGTCTCGCGCAAGCCTGGACCAGAAAGGCCGCCTTGGCCTGGTCGGCCTCGATCAACGTTATGGCAAGGTCTGGTCGCGCGATCTTCAGGGGCAGGCCGGGCAGGCCGCCTCCGGACCCGACGTCGACCAATCGGTGCGCCTCCCCGAGATGTTCCAGCAAGACCAGCGAGTCCTCGACAAGCGCCTGTGCGGGCCCGGAGACCAGGCCCGGCCACTCCGAGATCATTCGCGCGAGCTCAGACAACCTAGAATCGTTCACTGAAATGCCCATCTACGAGTATCGGTGCGAGAGCTGCGCCGAGAGGTTCGAGGTCCTGACGCGGTTCGCTGAGCGTGACAGCGCGCAGGTGTGCCCGGCATGCGAGTCCACCAGGACCCGGGTGCTGGTCTCGAGCTTCGCCTTCGCAAGTGGCGGCGAGTCGTCATCGGCCTCGGACTTCACGAGCGAGTCCAGCGGTGGCGGATGCTGCGGCGGGGGTTGTGGCTCTTGCGGCTCCGGCCCGAACTAGCAAACTAGATTTGCTCTTCCCGGTCACGTACCGGGTCAACGCCGCCGGCCACATGGAGGTGGGTGGCTGCGACCTCATCGAGCTGGCACGCCGCCACGGAACTCCCCTGTATCTGTATGACGAGGCCACCGTGCGGCAGCGCGCGTCGGAATACATCGCCGCGATGGATGGGGCCGGACAGGTTCTCTACTCGGCCAAGGCTTTCGCGTCCCCGCAGTTTCTGCGCGTGATCGCAGACGAAGGTCTAGGCCTCGACGTCGTTTCGGCGGGTGAGCTGCACCTCGCGCTGAAGTCCGGCTTTCCGCGCGATCGAGTGCATTTCCTCGGCAACAACAAGAGCGTCGAAGACCTCGAGGCTGCGTATCGCGCGGGCGCGACCATCGTCATCGATGGGGACCAAGAGTTCGAGCTGCTGCGGAATGTCGTCCCCCATGGCTCTCGCGCGCAGGTGATGCTTCGCATCTCGCCGGGCGTGAAGCCGGACACCCACGATCACATCTCGACCGGCCAGCTCGATTCCAAGTTCGGCTTCTCCATCGAGTCTGGAGCGGCGCGAAAGGCGGTCGAAACCGCACTGCAGCATCCGAGCCTGGAGCTCGTCGGCCTGCACTCGCACATCGGGTCGCAGATCTTTGCCCTCGGTGCGTACGAACAAGCCATGGAGATAATGCTCGGCCTGCTTGTCGAGCTGCGCGATGGGCTCGGCTACGAACCTCGCAGGCTGGGCGCGGGCGGGGGGCTCGGCATCGCGTATACCCAAAACGACGACCCACCCACGCCGAGACATTTCGTGGAGACGGTGCGTCATGCGCTCGTCACGGGTTGCGCGCGTCGCGATTTGAAAGTGCCGGAGCTCGTGGTGGAACCCGGCCGCTCCATCGCCGGGCCGGCCGGAATCGCGCTCTACACGGTGGGTTCAATCAAAGACATCCCAGGCGTTCGACGCTACGTTGCCGTCGACGGCGGAATGGGCGACAACATTCGGCCCAAGCTCTATGGCGCGCGCTACGAGGCATTCCTCGCATCGGATCCCGACCAAGCGACCGATGGCAAGGTGACCATCGCGGGCAAATACTGCGAGTCGACGGACATCCTGATCACGGACATCGCGATGCCGCCGCTCGAGCCGGGGGACGTCATCGCGGTGCCGGCCGCCGGCGCGTACTGCCTGGCGATGGCGAGCAACTACAACGGGATGCCGCGGCCCGAGGTTCTGATGCTGCGCGATGGTGAGGCGCGTGTCATGCGCCGGCGTGAAACCCTGGACGACCTTCTGATCACCGAAGTCTTCTAAGCGAGGATCGAAAAGGTTGCGCTCGCGAATCGGCCGTTCCCGTCGTTTGCCGTGACCTTGGCGGAGCCGATTTCCAACGCCGCCGGCTTGAACGTGGTTGTGAAACCGCCATTGCAACCGACGGGAGCGGTCCAGGTCTTCTTTAGCGACGTGCCGAGGTAGTAGTTCAGGATCACTGTCTTGTTCGGCGTGAAATTCTGACCGGTCACGGTGACCGTCGTCACGCCGGCGATGACCGTGGCGGGCGATGTCGTGACCGCAGCGGCCTGGCTTGATGTCGGGCAGGGATTTTGCGTCGGTGTTGGACTTGGCGTAGGTGCCGACGTCGGTCTTGAGGTGGGGGTCGGAGTCGAGCCGGGAGTAGAACCGCTGGCGTGCGAAGGCGTGGCCGTCGGCGTCGCGCCCGGTGGCGGTGTCGTGACGCCCGGGGTTGCTGGGGGTGTGGCGTTCGCGACTGGCGTAGGTGCAGCTTCGGCCACGCCCGAGACCACGCGGAGCGGGGCTTGCGCCGGACAGGAGTTCTTCCAGCAGATCTTCACCATGTGATCGCCGAGCGCGATATCCCTGGGCACCGTCATCTCGAGCGCGACGTTTCCGTTGGCGTCGGCCTGGAACGGATATGTATGGACGACGCTCCACAGCTGGATCTCGCCGACCTGGTTGGCCGGCACGTGCTTCGCCGTGACCGCCACCGTGTCTCCACGCACGACCCTGTCCGGGTTCACCGTGATCGTGGTCGCCGCCAGCGCGGCCTCGCAGAGCCCAAGCACGAGCAGAAGCACCAGGACCGCCGCGATGCCGAGAACCAGGCGGCGGTTGAGCCGACGCAATCGCTTCCGGGAGGGAGCCGAGTCCCTGCCAATTGGGGACGGATACGCCACCGCCACCGTCGCCGGTTCGGGCGGAGCGGCGTGCTCGACGACCGCAACGCCGCCGATTGGGACCGTGGAGGCGATCGGCGAGGCCATGACCATCGTCTTGGCGAGCGCAGGTCTCGCGGGCGTGGCGGCGGACAAGGCCCCGGCCAGCGCGTCGACGAACGCGGCGCACGACTCCCAGCGAGCCGCAGGATCCTTGGCCAGCCCGCGCATGATGACCTCGTCCGTCTGCGGTCCGAGCACTGAGTTCCGCGAGCTCGGCGCCCGAGGGTAGCGATGGACCTGGGCGTAAAGCAGCTCCATCAGAGCCTCGCCGTCGAAGGGAATCACGCCGGTCAACATCTCGTACGCGATGGTCGCCAGCGAGTAGCGGTCGGCCGCGGGCCCGACCTGGCTGCCCGTCACCTGCTCCGGCGCCATGTACGCCGGGGTGCCGGTGGTGACGCCGGTCATCGACTTCAGGGACGATCCCTGGAGCAGCTTGGCCAGCCCGAAGTCGGCCAGCACCGGTGTGTCGTCCGCGGTCAGAAGCACGTTCGCCGGCTTGACGTCGCGGTGCACCACGCCGTGCCCATGCGCGTAGTCGAGGCCGGCGGCGATGCCCCGCAGGTACCTGAGAGCGCTGTGCTGGTCCGGCCTGCCGTGGTTCATCTTCGCGGCGAGGCTGCCGCCGGGGATGTACTCGACGATCATGTACGGCGTCCCCTGGAACTCGCCGAAATCGTAGACGTCGACGATGTTGGGATGCCGCAGCTTGGCGATCGCCTGGGCTTCGTGGCGGAAGCGGGCGACCGTGTCGGGGTCGGGCGTCATCGCCTGCATCACCTTGACCGCCCCCGTACGCTCCAGCTGAGCGTGGTAGGCGCGGTAGACGAGTCCCATCGCCCCCTGGCCGATGAAGTCCTGGACCTCGTACTGCCCCAGCCTCGTACCGGTCGCGATCGACACGGCCCCTGATTATGCGGTTGGGCGGCCGGAACTCAGTTCGAGTTAACCGTTCTTTGATTTCCAGCCGCCGCCGCCGCCGCGCCGGACGGCAACGAGGCCCGCGAGGATGGAGAGAGCGATCTCGGCGGGGGTCCTGGCGCCTATGTCCAGGCCGACCGGGCTCTGGATCCTGGCTATCACTTCCTCGGGCACGCCTTTGGCCCGAAGCGCCTCGAGGTGGTGTCCGGTGTGGCGCCGGCTGCCCACCAGGCCGATGAACCTCGGGTCGCGAGGGAGGACCGCCTCCAGTGCCTGAACCAGGTCATCCGCGTCGTGGTTGGTGTGCACGACAAAGAGTTCGCCGTCGATATCATCCGGCAGGTCGGCGGCCCGCGCCGCCATTACGGGACGAAACCCGACATCAGGTGCCCACCTGAGCAGCGCCTGAGCCACGGGGGTGGCGGCGAACACGACAAGCGTCGGAGCGGCAATGTACGGCTCGACGTACACGTCGATGGAGCCCAGGTCGTGTCGGTAGGTCCGGACTTGCGGGGCCCCGGATGTCGCGATCGCGGCGGAGTCCGCCAGCGCGGCGGAGTCGAACTCACTGCATCCGAGCGTTCCGGCTAGAGGCGCATTCCGCGTCATCAGCAGCTTCGCGCCGGGTTGCGACGGTGGCTCGCCGTCGAGCTTGATCACTGTGGCGAGCACGACCTCCTCGCCTTGCGCGAGCCGAGCCGCGAGCTCTTCTTCGACGCTAGGCACGAGCGGGAGTCTGCGTGAGAACGGACTGCAGGATCGATGTCGCGGCCGCGATGTCTTCGTCGGTGGTGTTGTAACCGGTGGTCAGGCGCAGGCTGCCCAGCGCCTCCTCCAGGCTCAAGCCCATCGCGAGCAAGACGTGTGACGGATCGAGCGAGCCAGACGCGCAGGCGGATCCGCTCGACGCGGCGATTCCGGCCAGGTCGAGGGCCATCAGCATGTCTTCACCGCGCCGGTCCGCGAACGTGCATGTCGCGAAGTTAGGAAGGCGCTCCTGGCCTCCTGTGAAGGTTCCGCCAAGACCGAGCAGTGCTTGATGGAGCGCCCTGCTCTGGCGACCTGCGGCTTCCGCGCGCGACGCGCGTTTGCGGACGCAAACCGACAACGCCGTCGCGACGGCGGTGGCCGACGCGACATCCTCATGGCCGGCGCGACGGCCCCACTCCTGCGGCCCTCCGATGAGCCGGGGGTCGATTCGCACGCCGGCTCGAACGAACACCAGCCCTCCGCGACCTGCGCCGAGCTTGTGGCCGCTGATCGAAACGATGTCAGCTCCGTCCGGAATCGGTATCCAGCGTGCTCCTGCGCACGCGTCGAGGTGGACGAGCGCCCCGACGTCGCGCGCCCGCTCGATGATCTGGGCCACCGGCTGGATGGTGCCGACCTCGTTGTTGGCCAGACCGACCGACACCAGCGCCGTGCCCGGGCGGATCGCGTCCGGATCAACCCTCGCGTCACGATCGACGCCCGCGATCCGGACCTCGCGGCCCGCCTCCTGAAGATGACGAATCGAGGCCAGGACCGATTGGTGCTCGGCGGCCCACGTCACGATCTGGGCGCTGCGGGGCAGGCGGGCCGCCGCGCCGAGCAAGGCCAGGTTCACAGCTTCGGTGCCCGAAGCGACGAACGTGACCTCGGTCCGCTGCGCGGCGAGCGCGGCGGCGGCTGTGTCACGCGCACGGTCCAGCGCCGCTCGGGCCGCGCGGCCCTCGGAGTGAGGGCTGGACGGGTTGCCCTCAGGCAGCTTCTCTAACGCGTCGCGCACCTCAGGCAGGACGGGTGCCGAGCCGGCGTCGTCGAGATAGATCCGGCCAGGAGCCTTGGCCGGGTCAGCCGCGGCTGGGATCCGGCTGGTGGATCAGCTCTGTGAGCGTGCCCTGAAAGCCCTTCAAGAAAAGGTGAAGGTCGAGGATCTCGTCGACGCTGATGGGCTCGGCCTCCGCGACCGGCTCTGCGACGAGATCGGGGGTGGCATTCTCGATCTCTTCCATCGCGCCGCCGGCGATCGCGAGGACGACGATGAAGGTCACCTGGCACTGCGCGCAGGTCACCTGGAGCCGAAAACTCTCGTCCTCATGGCTGAGGACCTGCACATCGCAGCCCTTCAGGCTGCGTCCGCAAACCGGGCAGTTGTAAAACCGTGCTCGGTCGCGGATGAACTCGATGATGCTCATCGCAGCGACCCATATTACGCCCCGAACGTTAGATGGGACTGTGGCTAGCGATGGCCTTCGATGCACGTGCATCCTGATGCGCCGACGACCGCCGAATGCACGGTGCCAGGCGGCAGCACGATGCGGTCTCCGGGCCTCAATTCCATCCGGCGGCCCTCGCCTTCAAGCAGGAAGGTGATCGATCCGTCGACGCAGTAGAGGACCTTCTCGTAGTTGTGGCTGTGGGCGGCATAACGATCGCCGGGACCGTTGGACCACGAGTAGCATCCGCTCGCCTCGGTCTCGAGCCTGGTCATCAGCTCTTCGAACGAGCTCACCGGCCGATTCTAAGATTGCTTGGGTGAGCCCCGTTTGAGACTCCGTTTCCTGGCCGACTGCAACGTCGGGCGCCTGGCGAGGTGGCTGCGCGCTCTTGGTTACGACGCCTCGTATCACGCGCGGATCGATGATTCCGAGCTGGTGCGCGAAGCCGCGGCGGAAAATCGGGTGCTTCTGACCCGCGATCGCGACCTGACCAAGCGTCGGGTCATCCAGACGGGCGTGGTGCGCGCGATCCTGATCCGGGACGACGAGGTCACCAAACAGCTGCGCCAGGTGTTCGCGGAGCTCGGGCTGGAGTTGAAAGAGGCGCTGACCCGGTGCATCGAGTGCAACTCCGAGCTGGAGTCGCGCGTGCCGGCGGTGGTCGCGGAGCGCGTGCCGCCGTACGTCCGCCGGACGCAGTCGCGCTACTCCGAGTGCCCAGAATGTGGCCGCATCTACTGGGCCGGCTCCCACTGGCAGCGAATGCGCGAGGTGCTCCTCGGCCTGTGAGGAATTTGCTGCGCCGTCTTGTCGCGGGCGAGCTGAGCGAGGACGACGCTCTGGCCGAGCTGCGTCGGCTGCAGCTCGACGAGTTCGGTGGCAGGGCGCGGCTCGACCTTGGCCGCTACCTTCGCCGCGGGGTGCCGGAGGTCGTGCTCGCCAGCGGAAAGCCGGCCCGCGAGGCGGCGCGCCTCGTGATCGCGATGGCCGAGCGCCAGGGGCAGGGGCTCATCAGCCGCATGACCGACGGGCATGCATCGGCGTTGGAGGAGGCGGCGTCAGCCGCCGGAATGCAGCTCGTTCGCTACGACGCGTCGGCGCGTGCGCTGCGTGAAGGATTTTCACCGGAGGCTGTCGCGGCCAGGGTCGGCATCATGACCGCCGGCACCTCGGATATCCCTGCGGCCTCCGAAGCCCGCATGGTGGTCGAGGCTTGCGGGGTCGAGGCCAGGCTGGAGGCGGATCTCGGGGTCGCGGGCCTGCACCGGTTCGTGAGTCCGCTGGCCGCGATGCTCGAGTGGGGGGCGGACGTGATCATCGTCGCCGCGGGCATGGACGGCGTGCTCCCCGGCCTGGTGGCGGGGTTGGTCGACCTACCGGTGATCGGGCTTCCCGTGTCCACCGGTTACGGCCGCGGAGGCGCCGGGGAGGCAGCCCTCACGACGATGCTGCAGTCCTGCTCCTCGGGTCTAACCGTGGTGAACATCGATAACGGTGTCGGCGCCGGGGCGGCAGCCGTGCTGATCGCGGCGCGTGCGGCTCAGGGACGTCGCCGAGGCCGGAGTGCCGCGATGACGGCAAACACCAATGCCCCGACGATGAGCAGGCCGAACACGAAGACGGCGACGGCGCGCGAGATGTCGGCGCCGCCCGGAATCGCAAAGAACAAGCCGAGAAAGACTATTGCCGCGAGGACGCCAACCAGCAGCCACGGGAAGCCTCGTCGGCGCCGCCCGTAGAAGAACCGCCAGAGCAAGCCCGGTCGCTTTTTTGGCCCGCTCATACCAGCGGCTGCACCTCAGCCAGCGAGCGAATCACCGCCACGCCGTCGGGGGGGTTCTCATCCGCGTGCGCGGTGACGATCACGGCGCGCATACCGAGCGCCCGCGGGCCTTCGTAGTCCTCACGCACGCGATCGCCTACGAAAAGTGTTCGCTCGGGGCGCGTTCCGAGCGCGGCGAGCGCGGCTTGATAGACCTCGGGCGCCGGCTTGCGCCGTCCGACCTCGCTCGAGAAGACGATTGCGTCGACAAGAACGGCGAGGCCATTGCTCCTGACCTGGCGTCGCATCATCGCGGGGGGAAACGGCGCATTGGAGCAGACGCCGCGCTTGATACCCTGGTCGCGGAGCCATGCAAGCAAGGAGAGGGCGCTCGAGTCGACGCGGACGGCGCGGTCCCAGCACTGCTGTTCCGCGTCGAGGATCTCGTGCAGCAGCTCATCGGGGAGCTTGAGGCCGGCCCGCTCCCACGAGGCGCCGTACACGGCGGAGTAGTCGACCTCGTCCTCGCTCGTGCTGTCGACGTATCGCTCCATCGGGAGCAGCACGTCGCGGAGGATCGTTTCCGCCTCCGGTGCTCGAACTGCGAGTGCAGCTTCGATCCGCGGCCGAAATTCGCGAAGCACACGCAGCAGCTCGTCTGTCGGATACGTGAATGTGACGAGCGTGCGACCGTAATCGAACAGCACGCCGTCAATGCTCGGCATGCGCATATCCTGATGCCCGTGGCGAAGAGGCTCACTCATGTCGACGAGAAGGGCGCGGCGCGCATGGTCGACGTCGCGGACAAGCTCGCCACCGTGCGCGAGGCGACCGCCGAATGTGTCGTTCGCATGGCGTTTGAAACGCTCCGGGCAGTGCGGGAAGGGACCGCCAAGGGCGATGCGCTGCAGGTCGCTCGGGTGGCCGGCATCATGGCCGCAAAGAAAACCGCCGACCTCATCCCGCTCTGCCACCCGCTGCCGCTGACGAGCGTCAGCGTCGACTTCGAGTTCGTCAGCGGCGGCGTGCGCATCCTCACCAGGGCGCGCGTTGTTGGCCCGACCGGTGTCGAGATGGAAGCGCTGACCGCAGCCGCCGTAGCCGGCCTCACCTTGATCGACATGACCAAGGGAGTCGAGCGCGGCGTCTACCTCGAGACGGTTCGCCTGCTCGAGAAATCCGGTGGACGCTCGGGGACATGGAAAAGGAAGGAGTAAGCGGTCGCGCGCATGTGATCACCGTCAGCGATGGCGTGTCGGCGGGTATCCGTGAGGATGTGAGCGGTCGGGCGGTGGTCGATCTTCTCAAGCGCGCGAGGTTTGGGGTTTCCGGTCCGGAGGTCGTGCCGGACACTCACGAATCCATCACCGACGCGATCGTGGCCGCGGTCATCGCCGGCGAGGATCTCATCGTGACCACTGGCGGGACGGGGCTTGGTCCGAGGGACGTGACCCCCCAGGCCACGTCGATGCTCATCGACTATGAGGTCCCAGGGCTTGGCGAGCTGATGCGGCGTGCCGGGGCCTCGAGCACGCCGATGGCTGTTCTTTCGCGCGGCGTCGCCGGCGTGCGCGGGCAAACGCTCATCCTCAACGTGCCGGGCAGCGCGGGTGGCGCAACCGAATCCCTCGAAGCGGTCATGCCGGTACTGGGGCACGCCATCCAACTCCTCCACGGCCATACCAAACACTGAGTCCGGATTCTTGAATCTCAACGCCGACGTCGGCGAAGGCGCCGGTGAAGACGAGTCGATCCTGGCTTGCGTCGACAGCGCCAACGTTGCCTGCGGCGTCCACGCGGGGTCCCTGTCGATCACGATCGCGACCGCTTGGCGGTGTCGCAAGCTCGGAGTGGAGGTTGGCGCCCACCCCGGCTACGACGATCGGGCGGGCTTCGGTCGGGTCGAGAGATCCCTTTCGGGGGACGAGATCGAAGCGTTGGTCGCGTTCCAGGTCGCCGGGTTGGCGGCCATCGTTCCACTCGCCTATGTGAAGCCACACGGCGCGCTGTATCACCGCTGTCAGCGCGATGCCGCCGCCGCGGACGCCCTGGCCCGGGTTGCCCAGGCGTACGGCGTGGGACTGGTCGGTCAGCCCGGATTCGAGATCCAGGCCGCGGCCGACAGAGCCGGAATCCCGGCCTACCGAGAGGGGTTTGCCGACCGCCTGATGCTGCCCGACGGCAGCCTTGCCCCGCGCGGCCAGTCAGGGGCCGTGTTGAACCCAGAGGTCGCGGCGGAGCAGGCGGTCTCGCTGGCGCGCTCAGGTCGGTACGACACGATCTGCATCCACGGCGACACCAAGGGCGCCGCGCAGGTCGCGGAGGCGGTCCGTCGGGCGCTTCGCGATGCCGGAATCGAGACGACGCCGCTGACGCGTTGAGCCCGGGCGCCGCCCTCGCGCTGAAGCTCGTCGTCACGCCGCTGCTCATCGGGGCGGCCAGCCTGGCCGGCCGGCGATGGGGATCGGCGGTGGGCGGGTGGCTGATCGGGATTCCCTTCACGTCGGGCCCGATCGTCTTGTTTCTCGCGCTCGACCACGGGCCGCGTTTTGCCGCGAGCGCCGCCGCCGGGGTCATGGCCGGCACCGCCTCGCAGGCGGCCTTTTGTCTGGCGTACGCCTGGACCGCCCAGCGGCAGGGATGGGGTGTCTCGCTCGCGGCGGCTACTCTCGCTTTCGCGGCTGCCACGGCGGTTCTCGACGTGGCCGTCCTGCCCGTGCTCGCGCTGTTTGTCGTCATGATCGTGGTGCTGGTGGTCGCGCTGTTCTTGATGCCCGGACACGCCACGGATGGGGCGGAGCGGATCGACTTCCCGCGGTGGGACATCCCGGCCCGCATGATCGTGGCGACGGCATTGGTCGTGGTCCTGACGTCGGCCGCGCCCGTGCTCGGACCGCGACTGGCGGGTCTGCTCGCCCCGTTCCCGCTTTACGGCACGGTGCTCGCGGTGTTCGCGCAACGCCTCCAGGGCCCGGGTCCGGCGGTGGGCGTGCTGCGGGGCTTGCTGCTGGGATTGTTCGCGTTCGCGTGGTTCTTTCTCGTCCTTGCGCTGCTGCTCCCGAACGGCATCGCATTCGCCTTCGGATCAGCGATCGTTGCGGCGCTTGCGGTACAGGGCACATCGCTCTTGGCGGGGCGCCGCCTGGGCCTCGCATGAACCATGAGATTCGAGAGGTCCACGAGCTCGAGGACTTGCGCGCGCTCGCCGAGCTGTTTGCGGTGGTCTGGGGACGGCCTGGAGAACCGCCAATCAGCTCCGATATCCTCAAGGCGCTCGTCCATTCCGGCAACTACATCTCGTGTGCGTTCTCGGATGGCCGCTTGATCGGTGGTCTTGTGGGTTGGCTTGGCGGCGATCCGCGGCATGAGCTTCACATGCACTCCCACATCCTCGGCGTGCTGCCCGACGACGAAGCGCGCGGCCTTGGCTTTGAGCTGAAGCAGCACCAGAGAAGCTGGTGTCTCGCGCGAGGGGTGAACGTCATGGAGTGGACGACCGACCCGCTCATCCGCCGCAACGCGTACTTCAATCTGGCCAAGCTTGGCGCCGAAGCGCCGCGCTACCTCGTCGACTTCTACGGCGAGATGCGTGACGGCATAAACAAGGGGGATGAGTCCGACCGCTTGCTCATCCGTTGGAGCCTCGATTCGAAAAAGGCCAAGTCCGCCGCTTTGCGACAAGCCGCCGAACCCGATGTCGAGAAATCTGGCGGCGATCCGATTCTGTCCACCGGGCCAGAGGGCGAGCCGGTTTTCACGCCCGCGTCATCGCGCGTCCTTTTATGTGCCACGCCCGCGGACATCGTTGCGATGAGGCGATCCGACCCCGCGCTGGCGCGGGAGTGGCGCATTGCGTTGCGTGGCGCGCTAGGCGGAGCGCTCGCCGAGGGCTATGCGATCGCAGGTGCAACTCGCGGCGGCTGGTACGTATTGGAGAAGCAATAAACTCAACGCGTGCTGCAGGTCGGGGACAAAGCGCCCGATTTCAAGCTGCCCACGACCGGTGGACAGGAGCTGACACTTGGCGACGCGCTCGAGAAATATCGTGCGCTCGTCTTCCTTTTCTATGTGCTCGATTTCACCGGTGGTTGAAGGACGGAGTTGACCGAGTTTCGGTCGAGGAACGATGACGCGGTGGCCAACGGCGTAGGCATCTTCGGCATCAGCGTCGACTCCGTTTTCTCCCACCAGGCCTTTGCCAAGGAGCTTGGGGGCCTGCCCTACGACCTCATCGGAGATTTCGAGCGCAAGATGGTCACGGATTACGGCGTGCGTCGAGACGACGTCGCCGGCTACTCGGGCATGGCCCGCAGAACGATCTTCATCGTCGACCGGCAGGGAGTGATCCGCTGGACGTGGGTCGCCTCGCGCGAGAAGCCACAGCCGGATTACGACGCGGTGATCGAAGAGGCGAAGCGAGTGGCCTCCGAAGCATGAGCGCAACAAATGCGGTCATCGCACCTGTCGAGCGCGGCTGGGACGAGCTCAACGCGGTGATCGATTCGCTTGGTCCGCTCGGTTTGACGATGACCGGCCCAGACGGCTGGGCCGTGAAGGATCACCTGGTTCACATCGCGGCGTGGGAGCTGTCGTTGCTCGGACTGCTAGAAGGCGCGGACCGTCGGTCGGCGATGGGCGTCCCGGGAGCGGACGAGGAGACGGATGCGCTCAACGCCGCGGTGTGGGCGCTCCACGGCGGTAAGACGCCAGAGCAGGCACTCGACCACTTCCGAGAGACGCACGCCAGGCTGATGCGGCACCTCGGCACTTTGAGCGACGCGGACCTACGGCGTCCGTACAACGACTACCAGCCCAACGAACCGCGGCACCCGAACGACAACAGGCCGGTCGTGGACTGGGTAGCAGGCAATACGTGGGAGCACTACGCCGAGCACATCGGCTACATCAATCAGATCCTCAAGGACTCGAGCCACGCTCGCTGAGCCTGGCGCATCTCCAGGGCCGCGTCGATCGACGTCTCGGCAAATCGAACCTCGTCACCTGGCGCGAGCTGCGCGGCGACCGGCATCGATGCGCTGATCAGCGCCGCGACCACCGGGTAGCCGCCGGCCGTCTGGTGATCAGCCATGAGAAGAATCGGGTGGCCGCCGACCGGAACCTGCACCGCGCCCGCCACAAGTCCAAAAGACAGCATGTCATCGCCCGACGTTTCGAGGTGTGGGCCCGCCAGCCGGTAACCCATCCGGTTCGAATCCGGGCTCACAACGAAAGCGGACTCATAGAAGGCCTGGCGTGCATCGGGCGAGAGCCGGCCGACGTGCGGTCCCACGATGACGCGGAGCGTGTGTTCGGCGTAGGGCGGAAGCAGCTCTGGAGCAAGCGCCCGACCGGCGGCGGCGGGTGCCGGTGGCTCGCCGGCCGAGATCACATCTCTATCCGTCAGCGGCCGGCCGTGCATCCCGCCGCGCGCAGCCATGATGTTTGTCGACATCGAAGCGAGCCAGCGGTCGCCGACGATGCCGCCCGCGACCGCGATGTACGCACGCGCGCCGCTTCGCCGGCCGCCGAAGCTCAACCTGTCCCCCCGAGCAAGCCGGATGCTGGTCCACATCTCCACCGGCAGGCCGTCGACGCGCGGCACGAAGTCGCCTCCCGTGATGGCGATGAGGCACGGACTCTCCACCACGAGATGCGGTCCGACCAGAGTGCACTCAAGGCTGGCAGCACCGCGGTCATTGCCGACGAGGAAGTTCGCGGCGGTGTGTGCGAACCGGTCCATCGCGCCTCCAGGCGGGACGCCAGACGCGACCGCTTGCGGACGGCCGAGGTCCTGGATGGTTGTGAACAGGCCGGGTTCCTGGACCCGTAGAACCGCGGTCATTCTTGTATCGCGAAAAATTTCACCCGATCCCCCGCGCGAAAGAGTGACGGGGGGTCGGAGTCTGGCAGGAACAGTCTCACCGACGTGCGGCCGATCAGGTGCCAACCGCCCGGTGTGGCAAGAGGGTAGATGCCGGTCTGCCGTCCGGCGATCGCCACCGAACCCGCAGGAACCAGCGTGCGCGGGACCGGGCGGCGCGGGAGGACCAGCTCATCAGGTAGCGGACCGAGATACGCCCACCCGGGTACGAATCCGATGAGGAAGGCTCGGTAGATCGGGCGGCCGTGCAGCTCGATCACCTGCCGCGGCGTCACGCCGAGGCTCGACGCCACCTGATTCAGGTCGGGGCCGTCGTACACGACCGGGATTCGATGCAGGCGTCCAGGCTCCTCGATGGGTGGACGTTTGGTGGCCAGCCTCCGGATCGCGGCCCCCAGCGCGTCGTGAGATATCAAGTCGGGGTCGAAGCTCACCGTGACGCTGACCGCGCCAACCACGGCCTGATGCACGTCGCGTCGCTTCTTCAACGCGGCGGCAAGTGCGATGGCCCGCGTGTTGAGGGCGCTATCGAGACGTGTCCCCAGCTCGGCGATTAGAGCTGTGTCACCCAGCGGATGGATATGAACCCGAACGGTGGAGCGACGCGGTGGCATGTGCGCTCACAAGGATGGCGTAGAAGACGCCGGCGACGATTCCAACGCACAGCAAGCCCGCGCACGCAAGCCCGATGGCCCAGCCTGTGACGAGCGCCGCCGCGACGATATTCCACCTGGCGAAATCGCGCCGGACGCCGCGGACAGCCGCGGCGAAGTTGAACAGATCGCCCGGTCTTCCGCTCGCGGCAAAGGACGCCGTGGCGTGCGGGAGGACGAGCAGCGCGACGAGACCCCACGGAAGCGCCAGGCCGGAGAATGCGAACGCATGCGCGTAGACGCCGGCGAGCCATGTATCGTGCGAAGGCGAGGCGCCGGCGCGCATCAACACCCCGGCCAGCGGGTGCCATGCGAGCAGGAACGGCAGCATGGTCAGCAGCACCGCGCACGCCGTCCAGAGTCCATCGGAGAGAAGTCGTGCCGACAGGCGCCACGAGGGCGGGCCGGTCGATGGATCTGCTTCCGCCGCGCGTGTTGCCGCGATCGCGTAGCCGAGCAGCGGAATGAAAAGGAGCGGTAGGACGAAGATGCAGAGGATGCCTGGCGCCCAGCGGGATCGCCAGTGGCCCCGAAATGGCCAGGCGAAAGACTCGGCGACGAGCTTCACGCGGAAAACATAAGCCGGGCGAGCTACGTCGACCAACTCCGCCCTGAGGGATCCCCACGAATGGGGAGGACGGGCGTTACTGCGCCTGAGCTTCCAGCTCCTGCCCGAGCTCGTTTTCCTGCAGCATGTAGGCGCATCCGTACGGATCCCGAAAGCCGAGCGCCTTCACACTGACGTTGAGCTCGGTGTGCATGAAAAGCCCTTCGAGCACGCCGGCATGGAACCGGCATATCACCGGCGCCCTGCGGCAGACCTCGGCGAAGAGGCAGTTGTTGCACTGGATGATGCCGCTGCGATCCGTCTCGTACTCCGCGCCCATCTCGAGCATCGGCTCGAGGGCGGCCATCGGTGACTTGGAGCCCGGAAGCGAGATCGATTCACCGAAGTTGCGACCGGCTCGCCGCACCGCGTGGCTCCCGATGTCGCCCAGCTCGTCGAATGCGCGCCCAAGTGATTCAGCCACGATGTCGTATCTGCGCATCGGATGGCTGATCTGCACAGGCCCACCCGTGAGCTTGTAGATCTTGGCGGGCTTGCCGGGGAGCCCGCGCCGATGAGCGACTTCAAGGTAGCCGAGGGCAACCAGGCGTTCCAGGTGCTCGAAGGCAACCGAGCGGTGAACACCAGCCTCGCGGGAAACATCTTCCACGCTGCGCGCCTTGCGGTCCGCGTAGAAGCGGAGCAGGATGTCGCGCCGCGTGAAATCGCGCAGAGCGCCAAGTGCGCGCTCCATGTCTCCACCACCCATCACACGCAGCATAGCCCGAGTTTGGAAGGTATGTCGGCTGCAGAACAAGAATTGGATCTGCCAGAACGTTGATAATGTTTGTCGACCGGAGCCATGCGCGAGCAGGCTCGCGACCTCGGTCGGGGGGTGATTGAAATGACGGCGCTGCGCCGGCCCATTGACGCGCTGTTCGGCTTCGCCGTGGCGGGCTTCGTCGCGCTGCCGTGGCCCGTACCCACACCTGGCAGTCTGCCGGTCGCCCTTCCGTCGGTGTCAGTGCCGGCGGCGGTGGTCCCGACTGTTGTCGTCGCGAGTCCCTCGCTGCCCGCTCTGACCACACCCGGCAGTGCGGCAGCTCCGGCAACAACCCCTCAGCAGATTGCTCAACCTGGAACGGCATCGAACCACAGCGCCGGCACGAGCGGGACGGCCAAACCAACAACCGGCGATCCACCGCGCGGCGTCGCGATCCCGTTCACGACCATCTATGTTTCGTCGCCTCTCGACATAGCCTTGATCGGGACGCTTGTGACTCTCCCGCTGCTCTTCGGGATCTGGCTCCTCCTGTTCGGCCGCACGTTCCGAGCGGCCCGCAAGGCTCGCGAGGCCCAGCTTCGGCTCATGCTCGCCGCCGATCTCGGATTGAGACCAAAAGACCTCTCCTCGATGACGACCCGGGCGTTGTTCGACCTGCGGGAGAAGGCTGCCTTCGACGAGCTGACCGGCGTGCTGCGCCGTGCGTCCGGCATCTCAGTTGCGGAGCGGGAGATTGCGCGCGCCCGCCGCCACGACACCCCGCTGTCCATCGCATTCATCGACCTGGACGGACTGAAGCAGGCCAACGACCGCAGGGGTCATCCGGCCGGAGACAAGTTGCTGCGCGGCCTGGCGCAGGCGCTCCAAGACGGCCTGCGGGCGGAGGACGCCGTGCTTCGCTACGGCGGTGACGAGTTCGTGTGCGTCCTGCCCGAAACGGCGGCGCAGGGGGCCCGGCGAAAGCTGGCTTCGATCCAGGACGTGGCGGCCAGGGCCGGGATCCGTTTCTGCGCCGGCGTCGCGCAGCTTCAGCGGTCGGATGACGTGGTGTCGCTCTTCGCCCGCGCTGACCGCGACCTTTACGAGTTCAAGGCCAACCGAGGCGAGATCGTGCAACTGCCGCCGGCCGCGAAACGACGTGCCAAGGGGCGAGTCACGGCCTGACTGCGTGTTGACAACACCGCCTTAACTAGTGTTTACTGGGTTGTAACCCACTAAATCCGGAGCTCAATTCGAGTAGAGCGCGGTACTCGCGCGTATCTGTCAGATAGGAAGGGACCAAACGACCCTGAAAAGGGGGAGTGCCGACTCATGTCCCGGGGCTTTAGAGAAAGAATCGCCGTTTCGCTGCTGGGTGCAGCCGTGGTCCTGGGCGCCGTGCTCGGCGTCATGACCGTGAGGTCGTTCACTCAGCCGGCATCAACCGCGCTGGTGCAGCAGGGCGAGGTGTCGGGCGCCCAGACCGGCGCCAGCCCCGCGGCCATGCCAGCTGCTCCTGGCGGCGCAACGTCCCAGGCGAGTGGGGGCTCCGGCGGGGTGGCCGGCGGCAAGATCACCATCGGCGGCTTCTTCGACATCACCGGGCCAGTCGACTCGTCGGTCGAACGCGACACCGTCCGCGCCTACATGCAGGCGGTCAACCAGGCGGGCGGCATCAACGGCCGCCAGGTCGAATACGTCTGGTGCGACTCGAAGTACGACGCGAGCTCCGCCGGCCAATGCGCCCGCTATCTGATCGCTCAAAACGTGCTCGCTGTCGTCGGCCTCACAGCGCCGCTTGGCGAGAACGATCAGATCCGAACGCTGACCGCGGCCGGCATCCCGGTCATCGGTGGCCTCGGCACGCCCGCCGAATACGGCGACCGGCTCTCCTTCCCGGTTTCCGCCAACTTCTATCGGTACGGGACCGCGATCGCGGACGAAGCGAAGGCGCTCGGCGTCAAGCATCCTGCGGTCGTCGTCCTCGGCGACGTGCCCTGGGTTCATCCGGTAGAGGCCAACCTGCTCAACCGGTTGGCGGCGAACGGCATCGCCTACACCGACGTGGAGGAGGTTTCGGCGACGCAGGCCAGCTACACGGCGACCGTTTTCAACCTGCAGCACTCGCACCACGGACCGAGCGGTGGCGGTGCGCAACCCAGCTACCAGTGCCCGGCGACGGACAAGTCGTGCCCCGATTATGTGATCGCGGCACTCGACCCGTTCAGCTACCACCGCCTCTTCGACGCCATGCAGGCGGCCAACTGGTATCCAGGCGTGCTGGGCGCCGGGCTCGACAAGTTCAATGTTCAGAAGTCATACGGCGGAGAGCTCCGCAACGCCCACTCCCTGGTTCCATTCCTTTCGCCGTACGACCACCAGGGCAACTCGACCGTGCGCCAGTACCTCGGCACGGTGCAGCACTACTATCCAGGCCAGTTCCAGGCGCTCGACATCTACACGCAGCACTCCTGGACCGCGGCGATGGTCTTCGCCGCCGCGGCCAAGAAAGCAGGCTCGAACCTCACTCGCGACTCATTGGTCGAGGCGCTCAATTCTCTTCAGGGTTTCCAGACCGGATGGTCTGTGCCGCTCTCTTATGGGGCTGGCAACCACGATCCAAACCACTGCTTCACGTACACCGAGAACAAAGGCAGTGGGTGGCATACGACCTCCGGCTGGATCTGCTCCTAGGCCTAGCTGATGGCTGCGCTCGCCGCGTACACGATCATCGGCCTGAGCCTCGGCGGAATCTTCTCGCTCGCCGCGCTCGGCATCGTGCTCATATACCGCACCACGGGCGTCCTCAACTTTGCACACGGTGCGATGGGGATGTTCTCGACCTTCGTCGCCTGGCAGGTCTTCTACGGCTGGTCGCATCCGTTCTGGCCGGGCTGGATTTCGACGCTCCTTGCCGTGATCGCCGGCCTGGTCTTCGCCGCGCTGATGGGACTCTTCCTCGAGTTCGCCATCTTTCGATGGGTGAGGACACGCGACCCGGTCGTCAAGGCGGTGATCACGATCGGCGTCCTGCTCGCACTGCAGTCGGCGGCATCGCTGATCTGGAAGAACAACCAGTACCACCTGCCGATCTATCTGGCGCCCCAGGCGGCGACGTTCACGATCGCCGACGTGCCGATCGGTGCGAACAACATCGTCGTCATCGTTGCGGCGCTCCTGCTGGCTTTCGGCCTCGGCGCGTTTCTCCGCTACACGAGCTTCGGCCGGGCCATGCGCGCTGTTTCCGACAGCCCGACGTCGGCCTCGTTGTGGGGCGTTGCCGTGGGACGGGTCGGGGCCGTCAGCTGGATGCTGGGCAGCCTGGTCGCGGCGGTGGCCGGGATCCTCATCACTCCCTTCATCAACTTCGACACCACGAGCCTGACCCTGCTCATCATCGACGCCCTGGCCGCAGCGCTGATCGGCGGTCTCGTCTCGCTCCCGCTGACGGTGCTCGGCGGTTTCCTCCTGGGTCTGCTCGAGACGTATCCGACGATCTGGATTCAGTCGATCGGATTCCCGCGGCTGGTTGCGTTGCTGGTGATCCTGGCCGTGCTGGTGGTGCGCAATCCCCGCGGGTTCGCGGTTGCCGCGAAATGACCTCTCGCCTGATGGTCCGCGTGCTCGTGACCCTGGTCGCCTTCGCGGTGCTGGCGCGGATCCCCGTAGGTTTCGACGTCGGCTTCAAATTCGACTCGGGGCTCGCGGTGATCTGGGCCTTCGGCCTGTTGAGCCTCGTCTTGCTCACCGGCTATGTCGGACAGATCTCCCTCTGCCAGGCCACGTTTGCCGGCGTCGGTGCGTACGCCGCAGGGATGATGACTGCCACGTTTCACGTCGACTACATCGTGGCCGTCGCGGTGGGAGTGGCGGCTGCCTTTGCGCTGGGGATCATCGTCGGCTTGCCTGCCCTGCGGCTGCACGGGATAACGCTCGCCATCGTTACGCTGGGCATCGCGCTGGTCTTCGACCGATATGTGTTCCAGGACCACGCCTTCGAGTGGTTCACAGGCGGGACCGGCGGCTGGAGCGTCCGCGAGGCCAGCATGTTCGGCCTCCAGATGGACTCGTCGAAACACCTGATGGCCGCTTATGTGGTGCTGCTTGCGCTGTTCTGCCTCGTGGGACTGCTCATGGTCAACCTGCACGACTCAGGGGCCGGCCGTCGCTTCCGCGCGATCCGCGACTCAGAGCTCGCCGCGGCGACGATGGGTGTGGACCTGACCCGCTACAAGCTGCTGGCGTTCGGGATGTCGGCGGCGATCGCAGGATTGGGCGGCGCGTTCTACCCGCTGGTGGCGGGTAACGTCAGCCCGCAGCCGTTCTGGCTTTTCACGTCCCTTCAGTTCGCGGCCATCGCCGTGCTCATGGGCGTCCGCTACGTCCCCGCGGCCGCGCTTGGGGGTGCGTTCATGGCTTTCGTGCCCGACGTCCTGACCCGATTCGGGCACGGCAGCCTGTTCGGCCACCAGTACGAGATCTCGTACGACTGGTTTCAGATCGCGGTCGGCGTGCTCCTGATCGTCCAGCTCATCGCACTGCCAGACGGAGTGTGGGGAGACCTACGTCATCGGGTCCGCCACGCGCGGTCGGCGGTCGGCGCGCTTGGCGGTAGGAGGGTGAAGGTCGCATGACGATGCTGCGCGTGCGCGACATGACGGTGCGTTTTGGCGGCATCGTCGCGCTCGACGGCATCTCTCTTGATCTCAACCGAGGCGAGATCCTGGGCCTGATCGGGCCGAACGGCGCGGGCAAGACCACGCTCTTCAACTGCATATCGGGTGTCATCCACCCGGACCGCGGCTCGATCTTCTTCGAGGGCCACTCACTGGTTTACGCGCCGCCCCACGTACGAGCGCGATTTGGCATCGCGCGGACATTTCAGAACCTGCAGCTCTGGGGCTCGATGACCGTTGAGGAAAACCTGGTCGTGCCGATGGATGCACTCGGCCGGCGCAACACGTTCAGCGACGCCCTGTACCTTCCCTTCTCCACATACGCGGAGCGTGCATCGCGGGAACGCGCTCGCGCGATCCTCCACGTGCTCGAGCTCGACCGCCACGCGCGCACGCTCGCCGCCGACCTGCCGGCGGGAATCCAGCGGCGCGTCGAGATCGCCCGAGCGCTGGCGATGCGCCCTCGGTTGCTTCTTCTCGACGAGCCTGCGGCCGGGCTCGACGCGCAGGAGACGGCTCGCCTGGCGGAGCTCTTGCATGCCGTGCGGCAGAGGTTCCACGTGTCGATGCTCCTGGTCGACCACGACATGAGCCTCGTGCTGCGTGTTTGCGACTACGTTTACGTCCTCGATTTCGGCAAGCTGCTCGCAAGGGGGCAGCCTTCCGCCATCCGCAGCGACCCGAAGGTCATCGCGGCTTACCTTGGCGAAGAGTCCAAACAGTCGACAGGGGAGACGACAACAGTCGTCGCGGCCCCCAAACAGGCCGCGCCGCTGCTCGAGGTCAAGCAGGTTGCGGCGGGTTATGGAGGCCTCGAGGTCATCCGCGACGTGAGCCTACAGGTGCGTCCGGGCGAGGTGGTCGCGTGCATCGGCGCCAACGGAGCCGGCAAGACCACGACGCTGCGAGCGATCTCGGGCATGATCCACCCGCGACGCGGCCGCGTGATGTTCGCCGGCATAGAAGTGACGGGCAGGACCGCGGAGCGGATCTCGAAGCTCGGGCTCATCCACATACCCGAGGGCCGCGGACTGTTTCCCCGGCTCACGGTCGAGGACACGCTCCGGCTCGTCTCCAACACGGCGGGCCACGAGGTGGACATCACACCCGCGTTCCAGCTCTTCCCCAAGCTGCGGGAACGGCGGCGCCAGCTGGTGGGCACTCTGTCAGGCGGCGAGCAGCAGATGGTGGCGATGGCCCGCGCGATCCTTTCCAGGCCACGCCTCGTGATGATCGACGAGATGTCGCAGGGCCTCGCTCCGTCGGTGGTGCGGCAGCTCTTCGAAATAATTCGCGTCTTCCGCGACGAGGGCATCGCGGTCTTGCTGGTCGAGCAGTTCGTCGAGTCGGCGCTGGACGTCGCGGACCGCGCCTATGTGTTCGAACACGGTTCGATCGTCCTCAGCGGCGCGGCGGTCGACCTCCGCAGTGACCGCAAGCTGGTCGCAGGCTCCTACCTCGGCACCGCTGTCGAAACGCCGGCGATGGCCGCGGCCGACGGCAACGGGCATCGAGTCGATCCGGCCCTCATGGAGATCGTGTCGGTCCGGGTTCCGGCCAAGGTCAAGCGCGCGCTGGAGCAGCGGGCCGAAGCCGAAGGCCGCCCCACCGGCGCGGTCGCGATCGAGCTCCTGGAAAAGGTGGACCGCCAATGAAACGGCTTTTCATCGCTCTCAACTGCCTCGTCGTGGCGGTTGCGTCCGTCGTGCTGATCCCTGCTTTTGCGCTGGCTGCGGTGCCTTCCAGCTACACGAGCTTTGGCTACGCCTCCGGAGTGCACGCGATCGGCGGCAGCGACGCCTTCCCCAACTTCCAAAACGGGGCGGTCAACAACCGGTATCCGCTCGCTGAGGCCGCCCAGGACGCAAGTCCCTCGTCGACGGCCGTCGCGACGTACTCCGACAGCGGGCCGCTCGCTGCCACCGCCGGGTCGCAGTACAACCAGGGCTGCAGCAACTCGGGCGACCACCCGCCACCGCCCCAGGTCTGCGAGAACCCGAACAACCAGGTGCCGTACGCGAGGGCGACTTATCCCGGCCCGCCGCACGCGCACATCGACAGCTGCAACGGCTGCGGCGACGGACCCCGTGCCGACAGCGATGCGGCGCAGCTCACCGCGTCCGCCAGCGGCTATTACGCGGGCGGTGGGGCGCAGCCGTTCAGCGGCGCGTGGGGTCAAACGAAGACGGTGATCGACGCAGGCGGAACCCTCACTGTGACGACCCATTCCGAGGTCGACAGCTTTGTCATCGGCACCGTGAAGATCAGCAAGATCGTGGTTGACGTCACCGCGAACAGCTCGCTGTCGGGTGGCGGTGGCACAGCGCAAATCCAGGGCGGCCAGGTCACTGCTAATGGCCAGCCCGTCGGCGTCACCGACCAGGGCGTGACGATCCAGGACAAGCGGCCGATTCCCTGTACCGCCGCGCCAAAGCCACCCGTTCCGGCACCCGCCCCACCCGCCCCACCGCCACCACCCCCGGCGCCGCTGCCCACCGGCCTGCCCGTGGGCGGAGGCTCGAGCGGATCTGGCGGCTCGGGGACCGGGTCAAGCGGAGGCACGTCCAGTGGATGCGTGCCGACGTTCGACGTCACCTACCTCACGATCTACACGGTCGCCCCGGTCAAAACAGTTGACGGCAGCCACGTCACGATCTGGGCCACCGGACTGCACATCAAGATGACCCACCCGTCACCGGGCCCGGGCGTGCCGACGCAAAGCGCGGAGTACGTTCTTGGCGAGGGATTCGCCGACCTGCAGGTCGGTACCGGCGGGCCCGCTTTCGACTTCGGCGGCTTCGGCGGCTTCGGTGGCTTCGGTGGCTTCGGTGGCTTCGGCGACTTTGGCGGCTTCGGTGACACAAGCGGCGCCAACGGCGGCGGTTCGGGCTTGAGCAACCTCGGCGCGACCCTGGCTGCGAACCGCACCCCGCTGGCCTTCATGTTCCTCACCCTCGAGGCGCTGCTGCTTGCGGCGGCGGCCGCGTGGGTTTGGTCCCGCAACACGCCCGTGGACATGGTGCCCGACGAGGTGCTGTCGCCATGATCGCCAGGCTCCGGCTGCCAAGGTCCAGCCCTCGTGTGCGACGCTCCGCCCGCGCCTACTGCGAGGCCGACAACTGGAGCTTCGACTCACGCTACACGCAGGGCAAGTGCCCGATCTGCGGCTGGCAGCCCGAGGGAGCGCCCAACGCCCCGGACTGGCTGGCGCTGGTCAACCGCGTCGACTGGCAGATCGTGGGGTTGTTCCTGCTCGTCGACGTCTTGTTCCTGCTGGGCCTCGTGGTGGCCAACGCGGCCGGACTTCTTCCTGTCGGTCATCCGCCACTGGGCGGGCCGTCGACGCTGGGCGGAGTTGCGAGCGGGGTGCGCGGGCCCTAAAGAGGAGACGGGATCGCGGTCACGAGGCGATAGCGGTGCTCGGGCCGGCCGGGGGATCCGTAGCGCATTGTCACCTCGACGCGGCCGAGGTTGCACAGATGGTCCAGGTAGCGCCGAGCAGTGACCCGGCTCACACCGGCCTCCTCGGCTACGGCAGCCGCCGGCAGGCCTGACTGCGAACGGCCCAGCGCCGACACGACCAGGTCAAGCGTTGCGTCGGAAAGGCCTTTGGGCAGCGCCTCGGCGCGCGCGGTGCGCAAGGCGCCGAAGATGCGGTCCACGTCGCCCTGCTCGGCACGGTTCAGGCGTGTCATCCGGTCGCGGGCAGCCGCGTACGAGAGCAGCTTTGCCTCGAACGCCGGAAACAGAAACGGCTTGATCAAGTAGTGGACGACGCCTCCGCGCATCGCCGCGCGCAAGCTGTCGACGTCGCGCGCCGCCGTGATCGCGATCACATCGACTGGCGTCTTTTCTTCCTCGCGCAGGTGCTGCAGCACCTCGAGGCCGCTCATGTCAGGCAGGTAGATGTCGAGCAGGACCAGGTCGGGCTGGAGCTGCTCGACGTCTCGCAGCGCCTCACCGCCGGCGTGAGCCCGTCCGATGACCTGGAACCCGGGGATGCGTTCGACGTAGGCGCAGTGGAGGTCGGCGACGCGAAAGTCATCGTCGACGACCAGGGTGCGGATCATCGCCCGGCCGTGACCTTGAGCGGAATACGAACAGTGAACAGCGCGCCGCCGTTGTTGACCGCGGTCACGTCTCCGCCATTGCGGCGGGCGACCTGGCGCACGAGCGCAAGTCCGAAACCGCGACGCTTCCGATTCGGCCCCGCCTTGGTGCTGAAGCCCTCCTGGAAGATCTGTCCGCCGACGCCCTCGGGAATGCCTGAGCCCGAGTCCTGAACCTCGAGCACCAGCTCATCGTCCTGCTCGGTGACCGACACGCTGACCCAGCGTTCGTCGCTCGACGATGCCGCCGCGTCGAGGGCGTTGTCGATGAGGTTGCCGAGAAGGGTGATGAGGTCCTCGCTGTCTAATGAAGAAGCGCCGTGCGCGCGCCCGGACGCGCTTCGAGTCATCACAGTGTCTTCGCTCACGCGAAGGTCGATACCACGCTCCGAAGCGATCGCCGCCTTGGCCAGCAGCAGCGCGCCGAGCACTGGGTCGCCGACACGCTCGAGCAGCGCCTCGGTCAGCTCCTGATGCACGCCGGAAGTCTGCGCGATCAGGTTCATGGCCTCCTCCGCGCGTCCGACCTGCATCAGGCCGGCGATCGTGTGGAGGCGGTTCGCGAATTCATGCGCCTGCGCGCGTAGGGCGTCGGTCAGGCTATCGACGCCGAGGCCCCGCGCCAGCCCGGTGAGCTCGGTGGTGTCACGCAGTGTCGCCACATGGCCGACCTCGTGGCCGCGGACCAGGATCGCCCGGCGGCTCGCGACCAGCACCCGGTCGCCCGCGAGCAGCACCTCGTCCTCGTCTTTGAGCCCGCCCGAGAGGAACTTCAGAAGCCGGCCTTGGGGCAGCACCTGACCGACACGGCGTCCCACGCAGTCGTCGGGCAGTGTGAGCAGCCGCCTCGCCTCGTCGTTCGCGAGCGTGATGGTGCCGTCGCGGTCGGTCGCGATCGCGCCTTCGTGGATGCCCTGAAGGCTTGCCTCCCGCTCCTCGAGGAGCCCCGCGATCTCGTACGGCTCGAGCCCAAAGGTCTGGCGCTTCAGGCGCCAGGCCAGGAGCCACGAGGCGATCACGCCGATCGCAAGCGAAGGCAGCAGCGTGGTCGCAAAACCGGGCAGCTCGCTGAGCCACCGCTGGCCGAGAGGCGGTTCCAGGAATCCGACGGAGACCATGCCGATCACCTGGCTCTGGAAGAAGATCGGCGCTTTGCCCCGGGCCGATACGCCGAGCGTGCCGCGCTGCACGCCCACCCACGTCTGGCCGGCGAGGACGACGGCCGGCGACTCGTCGACCGGCTTGCCGATGAGGGCCGGGTTGGGGTGGGAGTAGCGGATGCCGCTTGAGTCGGTCACGACCACGTAGCTCGCCCCGGTGGAGCGGCGGATCTGTTCCGCGGTCCGCTGGATCAGCGCGTCCGGGTCGCCCACCAGCAGTGCCTGCTGGATCGAGTCGCTGTTGGCGACGGCCTGGGCGATGGCGAGCGAGCGCTGCTCAGACTGCCGGTCCAGCTCCTGGCTTGCTTGCCAGACGGCCGCGGCGGCTCCGATGAGCGCGGACAGCAGGATGATCGCAACCTGGAAAACCAGGATCTGGTACGCGAGCGGTAACCGAGTTTTCAACGTCTGAATAACACGAGATCGTAGTACCTATCCGGGATCGGATTGGGCGACCAAAACGACCAAAACGGCCACAACGACCGCATCCGTTGCCGGCGCTGCAGATTCCGAAGAAAGTCCGATTGAATGACTCCAGCCATCGACCTTCGCGGTGTCACGAAGCGCTTCCTGACCCCCTCGGGCGGCGTGTACACGGCGCTGCGCGACCTCAATCTGACGGTTCAGGCAGGCGAGTTCTGCGCCGTGGTCGGACCTACAGGCTGCGGCAAGTCGACCACCCTGGCGTTGATCTCCGGCCTGGAGCCGGCCAGCGAAGGCGAGGTTGAAGTCCTCGGCAAGCCGGTGCGCGGCATCGCGGAACAGATCGGATACGTCTTTCAAACCGATGCGGTCTTTCCGTGGAAGACGGTGCTCGACAACGTGGCGGCCGGACCGCGCTACCACGGCCGGCCAACCAGCGAGGCTCGGTCGACGGCACGCGAGTGGATATCGCGCGTTGGCCTGTCCGGCTTCGAGGACCGCTACCCGTATCAGCTGTCAGGCGGCATGCGCAAGCGTGTCGCCCTCGCCCAGAGCCTGATCAACGAGCCGCGGATCCTGCTCATGGACGAGCCGTTCAGCGCCCTCGACGTCCAGACGCGATCGCTGATGGAAAACGAGCTCCTCTCATTGTGGGCGAACACTCGCGCCTCGGTTGTGTTCGTCACACACGATCTCGAGGAAGCGATCGCGCTGGCCGACCGCGTCTTCGTGATCAGCGCCGGGCCAGGCACGGTGAAGGCCAACTACCCGGTGCCCCTGACTCGGCCACGCAACGTGACCGAGATTCGGATGCAGCCGCAATTCAGCCAGATCTACGGCGAGATCTGGAATGACTTGAAGGACGAAGTCCTCGTGAGCTATGAGCGCCAGAAACGCAGCGGCGCGGCTTGACGTGACGGCGCCCATCAGCGCGCCAGGAACCCCCGCCCCAATCACGGACCTTGCGGCCCAACGTATTCGCGCGCGACGCAGGCGCGAGCTCAACATCTATGGGCTGCGCGTGCTGGTCGCGGTCATCGTGCTCGGCAGCTGGGAGCTGACGACCCGCATCGGCATCGTCGACCAGTTCTTCTTCGGTCAGCCCTCCGGGATAGCCAAGCAGCTGTGGATCTGGATCACCGAGGAAACCGCGTTGGGTCCGCTCTGGGAGCAGGTGCTGGTAACGATGGAGGAGACGGTCCTCGGCTTCATCGTCGGCACGGTGCTGGGCGTGGTGATCGGCGTGCTGCTGGGCCGGAACAGGCTCCTGGCCGACGTCTTCTCGATCTACATCAAAGCCGCGAACGCGATACCGCGGGTGGTCCTGGGAGCTCTGTTCGCCATCTCGCTCGGGTTGGACATTCGCTCCAAGGTTGCGACCGCGGCGATCCTCGTCTTCTTCGTCGTCTTCTTCAACGCGTTCCAGGGCGTCCGTGAAGTCGAACGCAACCTGATCGCCAACGCACGCATCCTCGGCGCTGACGATCGAAGGCTGACCACCGAGGTGATCGTTCCCTCGGCGCTCAGCTGGATCATCGCGAGCCTTCACATCAGCTTCGGCCTGGCCTTGGTCGGAGCGGTCGTAGGCGAGCTCTTTGGCGCAACCCAGGGAGTCGGGGAGCTGATCTACAGCGCCGAACACAACTTCAACGCCAACGGTGTTTTCGCGGGGATGTTGCTGCTGGCCGCCATGGCGCTGCTGGCGGAAGCATTCATCACCGCGCTCGAGAACCGCCTGGTCCGATGGCGGCCCCCAGCAGTCGGCAGCGAAATCCAGATTTAGGAGGAGGAGGCGTATGCGCATATTCATCCGTCCGTTGTTATTCGTCCTGACTGCGGTGTTCGTCCTCACCGCGTGTGGAGGCAGCACGGCCGCGCCGGCGACCGACAACTCACCAGCCGACGTGAAGATCATGGTCGGCGGCCTCAACAAGCAGATCTACATCCCGAACAAGCTGGCCGAGCTCCTCGGATATTTCAAGGAACAGAACCTCAACGTCACGCTGATCGACGAAGGCTCAGGCCAGGCGTCCGAGGAAGAGGTCATCGCCGGCAACGTCGATGGCGGCTCTGGCTCATACAGCCACGTCCTCGAGCTGCAGCCCAAGGGCAAGTACATGCAACAGGTCATTCAGTTCCAGATCGCCCCGGGCGAGGCGGAGATGGTCGACGCGAAGAAGGCGGATTCGATCAAGACAGCCGCCGACCTCAAAGGCAAGAATCTCGGCGTGACCTCGATCGGATCAGGCACGCACACGATCAGCCTCGCGCTGTTGGGACGCGCGGGTCTCACCGGCACCGACGCCAAGTTCGTGGCCGTGGGCGCGGGCAACACTTTCATCGCGGCCATGCAGCAGCACGTGATAGACGCCGGAATGACAACTGAGCCGACGATCTCGCGCCTGGTCAAGAGTGGCATCGGCAAAGTCCTCATCGACCTGCGCACGCCGACATCCACGCGCGCCGCTCTCGGCGCGGACTATCCGTTCATCGGCATCTTCATGATGTCCACCTACGTAAGCAGCCACAAAGGCGTCGTCCAGCGTCTGGTCAATGCTTACGTCAAGACGCTGAAATGGATGAAGGCGCACACCGCTGCCGAGATTACGGACAAGATGCCGACCGACTACTACGCCGGCGACAAGGAAGGGTACGTGGCCGCTCTTGACGGTCAGAAGGACTCGTTCACGGCTGACGGCAAGATGCCGGCCGCGGGCGCGCAGAATGCGCTTGACATCGAGCTCAAGTACGTGAAGGACATGAAGGGAGCCACGGTGGACCTCTCCAAGACCTACACCAACGACTTCGCCAACAACGCGAAGTAACAGCACTCACCAAGGGGCCGGATTGATGTCCGGCCCCTTACTTTTTCTTGAGCTGAACCTCGAATCCGTGGTCGGATTGGGTCACCTCGACATCGCCCGCCTTGATCCTTACCCCGCCAGGGGTTCGCGTTGCGACGACGGAACCTTCGAATACCAGCTCGTCAAATCGCCACTCCTTGCCGTGCTTGCGCATGCGGACGATGGCGCCCTGCGGGCTTCGCCACACGCCCTCGCCGGACGGTTTGAAGCCTCGCGTGACCAGCTCGCCCAGCTGGTCCGGGATTGCTTCGGGCGGAGGTTTCGCCGCCGGCCAGACCACTGGCTTTTCTCTGGAACTGCCTGGCTGGGGAAGCACACGGAGATTTGGCTTTTTCTCTCTCGCCTGCTCCAGCGACAGCCGGAGCAGCTCGGAGCCCTCTTCCTGGGCAAAGAAAGCTCCGGAGATGCGCGCCCGGTCCTTCGAGCGACGGATGCAGTTCGCGCAATCTGGCTCGGAATCGACAGCCGCGTATGAGCCTTCGCCGAGCGTCTGGCCGCACAGGGTCGTGACCGGTCCCGAGCGGGGGACCCTGGGGGTTAGATGGATCCGTCCGCCAGACTTGCGGCCGACGGACTCGAGCTTGATCGTGTGCACCCCCAAATCATGGAGGTGTTACCGCTCTTCTTGTTTTTATCTGCTCTTTTTGGCTTGCGCGTTGGAGATGCGCGCCGCCCGAGCCTTGCTCATACCCTTCTTCTTGAGGGCTTCATAAACCTTGGGCTTCTTCACCGACGGCCCGTGCTTCTTACCGGGCACACTTCCACCTCCCTTGCGCTTCTTGCGCTCGATTTCGCGGGCAAAACACCCACCCTTAGAACGCCTGCCTCGCGACAACAACTCGGTCGCGCGACCACGGGTAGACGCCGAGCAGTGGGCGCTTATCTAGCAGCCCATGAGTCTGTTGATCATGCCTCCAGCCCGTACAAACCCGCGGCGGTCGGTGCTTCAGCTAGCCGAGGAGCTGCACTTCGACCACAGAGCCGTTCGCCGCGCGGTCGCGGCCCTGGAACGGGACGCCGGCCGGGCGCCGTCGCAAGGGCTCCTCGTGCGCAGCGATCTGCATGGGCTGAAGGTCGCCGACGTGCGCCGGGCGCTGTCAGGCCTACCCTCGCCTGGCGATTACCGACTCGTGGTCAAGCCTCTGCGGTACCGCACCCGGCCCCATCTCTCGGGCCTGTGCGAGTTCGACGTCGGCCGGATCATCGTCCGCGTCCCGGAGCCATTCCGCCCGTTCTCCGAGCTCGTGTACGTCAACGCCAGGCGTAAGCCGGGTGCGGGCATGAGGTTTGCCTGGCTGTCCGAAAAGGTCAGGTTTCGCACCCGACGCGACGTGCTGCGTTTCGTCTATCTCCACGAATGGCTCCATTGGTACTTGCGCGAGATGCAGGGGTTGCGCGCGGGCGCCGAGACGGCGTGCGACCGGTTTGCGCTGCGCAACTTTCGCCGCCGGCAGGTCAGCGTCGACGACGCTCTGGAGGCGCTGGAGGGAACCCGGATGCAGGCGGTGCCGGCGCTGTTCCGGCTGGTCGCCTAGCTTTTTCTTCTGCGGGATCGCCAACCGGGCACAGTTGGCTGCACCGCGGGCGATGGATACAGCCAATCGGGCGCACTTGGCTCACATGGGAGCCGCTCGGCCCCGCGACGAGCGAAGAGCTGAGCGCGCTGCGCGACCAGGTGTCTATCTAACCGGGCTTTTCTCCCGCGGGTTAGGCAGCGGCGTGAGGTTCGGCTCGATCTGAGCGCGCAGGTGCTCAAAGGCCGGCGGCAGCGACAGACGCTCCCCGAGGTGCTCCTTCGCCTCGTCGGTCGCGAATCCCGGGCCCACGGTGGCGATCTCGAACAGCACTCCGCTCGGCTCCCTGAAGTAGATCGAGCGGAAGTAGAAGCGGTCGATCACTGGAGTCGGGTCGCCGCCGCCTTCGACGACGCGGTCGCGCCACGCGACGTGGTCCTCCAACGTCGAGGACCAGGCGACGTGGTGGACGGTGCCGGAGCCACCCAGGCCCCGGGCTTCGGGGGCGGCATCGTAAACGTAGAACGAGCCGCGCGAATCGCCCCGGGACTCGTACGCGTCAGGGCCGGTGCCCTCGAAGCCCAGCGTGTCAGCCAGGAACTGGTGGCTGGCACCGCGCCGGCGCTCAAAAGCCCGAACGCCGGCAAAGCCCTGGAGGGCGAACTTCTCGGGAATCTCGGGATGGCGCGCGACGAGTGGCGCATCCTCGGTCGGTGCAGCGATGAGCTCGAATCCGAGCCCCTCCGGATCATCGAAGCGGAGACGGTCACCCTCGACCGTGGACTCGAGCCCGGCTGACCCCAGCCGTTGTGCCCAGAACCCGAGCGCGGCCTCAGAAGCCACGCGAAAGCCAATCCGGTGGACCATCCCGGCGCCTGCACGGCCCCGCACCAGGCCTGGATATTCAAAGAAGGTGAGGTCGGCCCCGGGGCTTCCGTCCTCGTCCGCGTAGAAGAGGTGGTAGACGGTGGGGTTGTCCTGGTTGACCGTCTTCTTGACCAGGCGCATGCCCATGACGCCGGCGTAGAAGCGGACATTCTTGGTTGCGTCGGCCGTGATCGCGCTGATGTGATGGATGCCGTTGAGCTCTTTCATTGCCATCGGTTTCCAACACGGGTCCTACCCAGTTTTGTTCCCGGCGTAACAGATGCCCCGGTCCCTGCGTAGAACCGTTGGAGGCGTGAGTGACAACCGGACGTTTGAAGAGCTGCTTTCCACCGTGCTCGATCCGGCGTTTCGACTTGCGATGACGATGCTGAACGACCGAACCGCGGCGGAGGACGCGGTGCAGGAAGCCGCGGTCAAGGCCTGGCGCAGCTTCGGCAGGTTCCGCGCCGGCGCCGAGATGCGTCCATGGTTCTTGACCATAGTCGCCAACGAGTGCCGCAGCGCCCGGCGCTCTCGGTGGTGGCATGTGTGGCGATTCCCCGAAATCGCGCCGCACTCGATCGCTGACGAGTCATCGGCTGACCGCATCGATCTCGATAAGGCGCTCGGCCGCCTGGCGCCGCAGCATCTGCTCGTGTTGTCGCTGTACTACCACCTCGACCTGCCGATCACAGAAGTCGCCCGCGTCCTCGGGTGCTCCGAAGGCGCGGCGAGGCAGAGGGTCCATCGGGCCCTCGCCGCCCTGCGGCCGGGCATGAAGCTCGAGGTGGACACATGACCCCCGATGAGCGTGAGCTTCGCCGCGCTCTGGATGCACGCAGCGGCGCGCCGTCGCCCGACTTCGGCGCGCGCGTCGGCAAGGCGTTGAGCGCCGGCCAGCAGCACCCGAACCTGATGCCCGCGGTCGCTGCATTTGTCGTCGCCGTCCTCACCGTGGCGACCGTAGGTGTTCTGGTCTATACGCGGAGCAGCAGACCACCGTCCCATGTCGGCCCGGCGAGCGCCTCGCGCACCACCTCACCCGCCCCTAGCCCGCCCGGGCCCTATTACCCGACGACAACGCAGCTGAGCGCGCCCTCGCACAACGTGGTCTGGGCGTTTGTCGCCGACACGTTCCTCTACGTGTCGACCGACAGAGGCGATGCGTGGGCGCAGCGCGCGCTGCCGGCGGTCGAGGGCGGCGGCCCGCTCGAGGTTTCCTTCGTCGACGCCAACCATGGGTGGCTTTCGGTGCCGGGGATTCCGGAGACCCAATGCAACGCGGCCGGCATTGCGATCTGGCACACGTCCGACGGCGCCAGGACGTGGGAGCGTCTGACGACCACCGGCATCGCAGACCGCCAATGCAAGCAGGGGCTCTCGTTCACCGACGCCAGGCACGGGTTCATCAGCGGATGGGACGACAACAATCCGCCCGTTGTCTATCGGACGGCCGACGGGGGCTTGACCTGGAAGGCATCGGCGCCGATTCCGGATCCGCCTGGATTCAAGACCTCCGGCGGCGGCGACGCGTTGAGAGTCCACCAGGTTTGGGGATCTGGCGGCGCTTACCTGATGACCGCCTACGGGACCCAGCCGACCGGGGGCCGGGCGTACGTGTTCAGGTCTGGCGATGGGGGTGCAACGTGGACATACGCTGCGGACGTGCCGAACCCTGCTGTTTCTGTCGCCTTCATCACCGCCTCGCATTGGTTGCAGGTCGGCGCACCCGGTCAATCGGTCGAGACGACGGATGGAGGCAAGAGCTGGCACGCCTATGCGTCGGACTACTCGCAGGCGGCTCCCATCGCACCCGAGGTCGTGTTCGGCGACGCGATGGTGGGTTATGCGACCGTGCGCGGCGCCATCCAGAGGACCGTGGACGGCGGACTGCACTGGACGCCGATACGGGCGCCCGGCACGTAGCAACCCGGATAATCGGGCGGCGCGATGCCGGTCCGAGTGGTGGGGTTCGACGGCGACGACACGCTGTGGCACAGCGAGACGCGGTTCCATGTCACTCAAGGTGAGTTTCACGAGCTGCTGGAGCGGCACGTGCCTGAGGCGGACGCAGACAGGCGCCTGGCCGAGATGGAGCTGAAGAACCTCGGCATCTACGGCTACGGCGTCAAGTCGTTCACGCTGTCGATGCTCGAGACCGCGATCGAGCTCACCGAGGGACAGATTCCCGCATCAGACCTGAAGGTGATCCTCGGCTGGGGCAAGCGCATGCTGATGGAGCCCACCGAGCTGCTGGAAGGCGTCGAGGAAACGCTTCACAAGCTCAGCCCAAGCTACGACTTGCTGCTCATCACCAAGGGTGACCTGTTCGATCAGGAGAGCAAGCTCGCGCAGTCAGGCCTGGGCGACCTTTTCCTCGGCGTCGAGATCCTCACCGAGAAGAATGTCGATTCCTACCGCGGCGTGTTCAGACGCCGTTCAATTCAGCCGGAGGACTTCGTGATGGTCGGGAACTCGCTTCGCTCGGACATCGTTCCAGTGGTCAGCCTCGGCGGCCACGCCGTCCACATCCCGTACGAGGTGACCTGGGATCACGAGCACGTCCCCGAGGAAGAAATGCCGAAGGGGGGCTGGCGGCGCATCGCGAGCATCCGCGAGCTGCCCGGGCTGCTGGAAGAGCTCTAGGCCGCCCCTTCGCGAGGGGCGCCGCCTCCGGTCATCAACAGTCCGAGTCTTTCTTCTGCTGCGTCCGGCGGCTCGATGCTGACGATTCGGCCTTCGTACATGACCGCGATCCGGTCCGACAGCGAGCGCACCTCATCCAGCTCGGCGGAAACCAGGAGCACCGCGGTTCCCTCGTCGCGCTCCTGGACGATCCGCCGGTGGATGAATTCGATCGCCCCGATGTCGACGCCGCGCGTGGGCTGCGCGGCCAGCAGGACTTTCGGCTTGCTGCCCATCTCGCGCGCGACGATCACCTTCTGCTGATTGCCGCCGGAGAGGTTGCGCGCGGCCACTTCGATGCTCGGCGTCCGGATGTCGAACTCTTTGACCAGCCGGCGTGCCCATTCTTTGATCGCGACCAGCTTCAGCACGAACTCGTTCCAGGAGAAGGTCGGTGAGCGCTCGCGGCCCAGGATGGAGTTCTCGGCGATCGAGAAGCTCAGGACAAGACCGGTGCCGCGCCTGTCCTCGGGAATGAAGGCGACGCCGGCGCCGCGCTCGGTCCTGGCGTCGTAGGTGGTGATGTCTCGGTCGCCCAGCAGGACCCGCCCGCCGGTCACTTGGCGCGTTCCCGCCAGGACCTCCATCAGCTCGCTCTGGCCGTTGCCCTCGACACCGGCGATGCCCAGGATCTCTCCCTGGCGCAGCTCGAAGGAGACGCCCTTCAGCGCCGGGACGCCCCGGTCGGTGTTGGCGCTGATGTTCTCGACCCGCATGACAACGGCGCCAGGCGTTGCCGGCTTCTTGTCGACGCGCAGAAGCACCTCGCGGCCGACCATCATGGTGGCGATCTCCTCCTCGTTGGTTTGCTTGGTGGTCAGGTGGCCGACCACCTTGCCGCGCCGCATCACCGTGATTCGGTCGGAAATCTCGAGGACCTCCTTCAGCTTGTGGCTGATGAAGATGATGGTCTTGCCTGACTTGACCAGGTCCCGCAGCACGACGAAGAGCTCCTTCGTCTCCTGAGGTGTCAGCACTCCGGTCGGTTCGTCGAGGATAAGGATGTTCGCGCCGCGGTAGAGCACCTTGACGATCTCGGCTCGCTGCTGCAGGCCGACGGGAAGGTCCCCCATCCGCGCGTCGGGATTCAACGCGAGCCCATAACGCTTGGTCAGCTCATTGATCGCCGTCCGGGCTCGCGCGTGGTCATAGAAGTCCGGCCCGGCCACCGGCTCGCGCCCCAACATGATGTTCTCGCCGACGGAGAACACAGGAATCAGCATGAAGTGCTGATGCACCATGCCGATGCCAAGGGCGATGGCGTCGCGGGGACCACCGATATGCGCCTGCTTGCCGTTGATGTGAATCTCACCGGAATCGGGCGGAAACAGGCCGTACAGGATGTTCATCAGCGTCGACTTGCCCGCTCCGTTCTCGCCGACTAGCGCGTGGATCTCGCCCGGCCTGACGCTGAAGTCCACGTGGTTGTTGGCGAGCACTCCTGGAAACTGCTTGGTGATGCCGCGCATGTCGACCGCGAGCTGTTCGTCGCTCATTCGGAACCCGGCACGTAGGGAAGGCCGTCGGCGGCGGGCGGCGTGCTGCGGCCGACGAGGCCGGCGAGCACGACGAGGGTGAGTATGTAGGGCAGCATGCTCAGCAGATAAGGCGACACGTGGATGATCGAGTTGTTGTCATAGATCGCCTCGCCCAGTCCGAAGATCACGCACGCGATGAACGCGCCGACTGGCGTCCACTTGCCGAAGATCATCGCGGCAAGTGCGATGTAGCCCCGGCCGTCGGTCATGTTGGGTACGAACGTGTTCGAGACGCCGATGGCGAGGAACGCACCGGCGAGGCCCGAGAGCAGGCCGCTCGTGATCACCGCGCTGTAGCGGATGAGGTAGACGTTGATCCCGGCGGTGTCCGCGGCCTGGGGATGCTCGCCGACCGCGCGGATGCGCAGGCCCAGTCGCGTCCGGAACAGCACGACGTGGACCAGGACCAGCAGCACCAGCGCCATGTAGACGACCACGTTCTGCTGGAACAGCACCTTGCCGACGAACGGAATCTGGTCGAGACCGCCGACGTTGATGTACGGGAGGCTCTCGCTCGGCGTCACGTGCCCGATGTCCTGAATTCCGTAGATGCGGTTGACCAGGAAGACCGTCAGGCCTGCCGCGAAGATGTTGATCGCGATGCCGCTCACGATCTGATCGGCGCGGAACTGGATCGACACCACTGCGTGGATCGTGGCCATCAAAGCGCCCGCCAGGACAGCGACGCCGGTGGCAAGCCAGGCATTGTGCCAGGCCAGGTCCGCCACCACGGCAAAGAACGCCCCGGTGAGCATCATGCCCTCCATCGCGATGTTCACGACGCCGCTGCGCTCCGAGATCACGCCCCCAAGGGCGGGCAGAAGCAGCAAGACGGCGGCGGCGAGGGTCGCCTGCCAGAGGTTGGCGGTGAAAAGCAGGCGGAAGATGTCTTCGACGCCGCTCATGCCGTCTCGGGGGGCGCGGTCGCCGCCTCCGACATCAAGCCCGCGGCCGGGGGCAGCTCAGGAGGCAGGGCGGATGGCTTCCGGCCGATCGGCAGTCCTCTTCGGATCGCGCCGACGAAGTTCGCGGCGATGCTGAACAGGATCAGCGCCTGCAGGACCAGCACCAGGTTGCTCGAGATGCCCGCGTCGCTCTGCATGATGGCGCCTCCCGAGTGCAGGGCACCAAATAGCACCGAGGCGAGCACGATGCCGACCGCGCTGCCCAGGCCGAGCAGGGCGACCGCGATGGCGTCGAAGCCGGTGGTGTCGCTGAAGTACTTGTCGGTCAGGTTGTGGTCGACGCCGGCGATCTGGATCGCGCCGGCCAGGCCCGAGAAGGCGCCGGCGATGAGCATCGTGAGGATGATCGTCCGGCGGACGCTGACTCCGGCATAACGGGCGGCCTTCTGGCTCTGTCCGACGGCACGGATCTCGTAGCCGAATGACGTTCGCCACAACACAAAGGCGAACAGCGCGGCCGCGGCGAGCGCGATCAGCAGCCCCGTGTGGACGCGAAACACGCTGGACGGCAGGCCGAAGACGATCAGCGAGTTGTCCGCCGGCAGCAGCGTGGCGAGACGCGCTCCGTCGCCGATGGGCAGCGACTTCGAGGTACCCGGCCCCAGCTGCAGCGGGCCTCCGATGATGAGGAAGCGCAGCAGCCACTGCGCGACGTAGTTGAGCATGATCGTGGTCACGACCTCATGCGCGCCGACGACCGCCTTAAGGACCCCGGGGATTCCGGCCCACACGGCGCCTGCGGCCATGCCGCCCAGCAGCACCATGGGCAGAAGGATCGGAGAGGGCAGGGTGTTGAACTTGATGCCGATGGCGGCGCAGGCCATCGATCCCGCGAGCAGCTGGCCCTCAGCGCCAATGTTGAACAGGCCGGCTCGAAACGGTAAAGCCACTGCGACCCCGGTGGTGATCAGCGGGATGACGAAGACGATCGTGTTGGAGATCTCGAGCGCCGGGTTCTCGCCCTGGGTGCAGCCGATGCCGAGCCCGCCGCAAATCAAACCCGCGTAGGCGCTGAATGGATTTGCCCCCGTGACGCCGACGATCAGCGCACCGACAACGAAGGCAAAGACAACCGAACCGAACGGCATCGCGAGCCCGCCGGCGAGGCGCCGGACGATCGGCGGCAAGCCCGGCGGTCGAGGACGGGCGCTACCAGCACCCGTCCCCGAGGTTGTGGCTATGGAATGTCCGCGGGTGGGGTCAGAGCGCCGGACTTGATCTGAGCCTGGATCTTGTCCAGCTCGGTTTTGAGCTCGGCGGGCGGGTCGAAGTTGTCGATCGCGTACCCGGCGCCCTCATTGGCGATGCTGAACGTGAGCGCCCCGCTCTGGAACTGACCGTTCACGACATTCTTGATCGCGGTGTAGGTCGCCACGTCAACTTTCTTGAGCGCGCTGGCGATAACGGACGCGTCGGCGTCCTTCTGGTCTGCGTCCACGCCGACGCCGTAGACGCCGGCCTGGCCGGCGGCCTGCAGCGCGCCAAGCCCGCAGCCGCCCGCAACCTGAAAGATGACGTCAGCGCCCTGCCCGATCTGGGTCTGAGCCTGACCCTTGCACTTGGCCGGGTCGGTGAAGTTGTTCGAGTAACCGACGAGGACGTTGACCGAAGGGTCTTCCATCTTCGCCGCCCACTTGTAGCCCGCGATGTAGTGGTTGACCGGGGGGATGCTGATGCCGCCGACCGCGCCGACCACGTGCTTGTTCTTCTTGGCCTTGCCATTCTTTTCGAGCCACCCGGCGATCACGCCAACCATGGCACCTGCGTCCTGCTCTTTGAAGAAGAGGGACTGGACGTTGCTGTGCTTCAGGTCGACGCCCTTGGCGTCGGTGCCGGCGCCGTCGATGATGGAGAAATGCACGTTCGGAAACGTGCCTGACACGGTGCCAACCGCTTCCTGCATCAGGAAGCCGACCCCGATCACGAGGTCGTAGCTCTTGGTCGCGAAGTCGGTGAGATTGGGGACGTAGTCGTCGCCGCTCTTCGACTCCTTGACGTCCGCCTGGATCTTGAACTCGGCCTTGGCCTTCTCGAGGCCGACGTCCGCCAGGTGGTTGAAGCTCTTGTCGTTGAGGCCGCCGATGTCGGTGACCAACCCGATCTTGAACGTCTTCGTCGGAGTGCCCCCGCCCGAGGTCCCGCCGCACGCCACGGCCAGGACCATCGCAGCGGCAACCACACCAAGGAACCTGAACTGCTTATGCGCCATCCTTGTCGCTCCCTTCACAACTGAAAAGCCCAGTACCAAACTGGGCGCGAACCGCTCGGTCGCGCGGATTGTACACCTGCATTATGTGACGGCCGGAATGTGGAACGATGTCCCGCGATGAACGCGCTGGAGGTGATCAGCCACAAGCGCGACGGCGGCGAGCACACGCCGGAAGAGATCAATTTCTTGCTCTCGGGGTACCTGCGCGGCGAGGTCCCCGACTATCAGATGGCCGCCTGGCTCATGGCGGTTTGCATTCGCGGGATGAGCCGTGCCGAGACCCTCACCCTGACCCAGGCGATGGTCGCCAGCGGTGAGGTGCTCGACCTTCACGCGATTCCGGGGATCAAGGTCGACAAGCACTCGACCGGCGGCGTCGGCGACAAGGTGACGCTGATCGCTGCGCCATTGGCCGCGGCCTGCGGCGTGAAGGTGCCGAAGCTGAGCGGTCGAGCGCTCGCCCACACCGGCGGCACGCTGGACAAGCTCGAGTCGGTTCCGGGGCTTACGGTCGACCTCGAGCCGGAACGCTTCATCGAGCAGGTGCGCGCGGTTGGGATCGCCGTCGCCGCGCAGTCGCCGCGCATCGTCCCGGCTGACAAGCTCCTGTACGCGCTCCGCGACGTCACCGCGACCGTGCCCTCAATTCCTTTGATCGCATCGAGCGTGATGTCCAAGAAGATCGCCGCGGGCGCCGACGCCATCGTTCTCGACGTGAAGTTCGGGCGTGGCGCATTCATGCCTGACGTGGCCTCGGCCGAGGAGCTGGCGTGGGAGATGGTGCAGCTCGGGGAGGGCGCCGGCAGGCGCACGGTCGCGCTGGTCACCGCGATGGACAACCCGTTGGGGGTAACGGTTGGCAACGCGCTCGAGGTGCAGGAGGCCCTCGACGCGCTGTCTGGCAAAGGCGACGAGGAGCTCCTCGAGGTGTGTGTGAGGGTCACGCGCGAAATGTGCGAGCTGGCAGGTGTCAAGGCGAACGTGGCGGAGGTCCTGGGGTCGGGCGCCGGCCGGCAGAAATTCGAGCAGATGCTTTCGGCTCAGGGCGGGCATCTCGAGCGCGGCCTGCCAACAGCGGCTGTCCAGAGCGAAGTGACGGCCGACAGAGACGGTTACGTGGCAGGGATCGACGCACTCGAGATCGGGTTGGCGGGCATCGATCTTGGCGCCGGACGTGTCCGCAAGGAGGACAAGGTCGACCCATCCGCCGGATTCACAGTTGACGCGCCGGTTGGCGAGCACGTCGGCAAAGGCCAGTCGCTGGTGACCGTTCACGCGCGTTCGCAAGAGTTGATCGATCGCGTAGCTCCAAGGCTTAGAGCCGCGTGGAGGCTGAGCGATCGGGAGGTGCGGCGCCCGCCTCATGTGCTCGCCCGCGTGGACAAAAACGGGGTCACAAAGGGCGATTAGTATTCGGGCCGATGGCTGTGAGTGAGAAGAAGTATCACGTTGGGCTCGGTCCCGGAGACGTCGGCGACTATGTGCTCGTTCCAGGCGACCCGTTTCGAACACCGCTGGTCGCCAGGCATCTGGAGGGAGCGCGTGAGGTTGCCTTCAGCCGCGAGTACCGTACTTTCACCGGCAAGGTCGACGGGGTGCCTGTATCCACGATGTCGACGGGGATGGGCGGGCCATCGGTCGCGATCGGGGTCGAGGAGCTCCACGAGCTAGGGGTGCATACGCTGCTTCGTGTTGGGACATGCGGCGCTTCGCAACCAGAGATCAAGATGGGCGATCTCGTCATCGCCATCGGCGCCGTGCGGAGCGAGGGAACCCCCGACGGTTATGTGCCGAAGGAGTACCCGGCGATAGCCTCCCTGGACGTCGTCAACGCGCTCATCGCGGCGGCGCAGGCATCAGGCGCGCCGTATCACGTGGGTCTGCTGCGCTCGGTCGACGCGCTGTACTCCGACCTGCTGCCCGACGAGATGCCGCGGCCTCACCTCCGCGACGAGCTCGCGATGTGGTCGAAGGCCGGGATCATCAGCAACGATATGGAGACGTCAACCCTGCTGATCGTCTCGCGGCTTCGGAAGATGCGTGCGGGGACGATCAACCTCTGCGTCGACGAGCTCGGTGCCGGCGAGATCCACCACCTCGACCCGTCCTACATGGACCGCATGCTGACGGTCGCCGTCGACGCCATCCGGCGGTTGATCAAAAGCGATGCCAGTGCCTCTAAGCGTCAGTAAGCATCCGCTCGTCGCGGACAGCCTGCGCGGCTTGCGCGACAGCAGCACACCGCCGGACGAGTTTCGGGTCCTGGCGCGCAAGGTGATCAGCCTTCTTCTCTATGAAGCGACCCTCGACCTGCCGGTGCGCCACGGCAAGGTGCGCACGCCGCTGGCCGAGGCCGATTCCATCGCGGTCGAGACCGAGGTCGTCGCCATCCCGGTGCTCCGCGCGGGCTTAGGCCTGCTCGGCCCCGTGCTCGAGCTTCTGCCTCGGGTGAGCGTCGGCTACATCGGCCTGGAACGCGACGAGGAGACCGCGGTGGCGCGGATCTACTACAAGAAGCTGCCGAGGCTGGAGGGCAAGATCCCTCTTCTTCTGGACCCGATGCTCGCCACCGGGGGCTCGGCGGCCCAGGCGCTCGACCTGATCAAGGAGGCGGGCGGGCGCGACACGCGGATGGTCTGCATAGTGGCCGCGCCGGAAGGCGTGAAGGTCCTCGAGGAACGCCATGCGGAGGTCGATGTCTACACCGCGGCGCTCGACGAGCGCCTCAACGATAAGGCGTACATCGTGCCGGGCCTGGGTGATTTCGGCGACCGATTGTTCGGGACTGGGAACTAGGCGCGACCCATCCGGATAGTCCGGACTATCCGGGGTTGGGGCGAGCGATGGGCCCACAAAGTCCGGACTAACCGCGTTTGTGGCTAGGGGCTAGCCGAACTTCGCCGCGTAGGCCGTGCGATTGCAGAGCTGGAGCTCTTCGTCCGTCATTCCGATGCCGGCCATCAGCTCGAACTCGTGAGTGAGCGTCGTGTTCGCAACCGTGCGCGAGTCCGTGCTGATGGTGCAGCGCAGGCCGGCGCGCACCAGTCGCGGCAGTGGGTGGTGGGCGAGCGTGCGGACCGCCTTCGTCTTCCAGTTCGCGGTCGGACACATGTCCAGCACCACTCCTTCAGCCTGAACCCGCTGGACGATGCGCGGATCGCGGGCGCCGGTCACGCCATGGGCGATGCGCTCGACGCCGAGGTTCAATGCCTCCTCGACGTGCGATGGATCGCCGGCCTCGCCGGCGTGACACGTGAGATGGAGTCCCGCCGCCCGCGCGGCGTCGAACGCCGGGCGTTGGGGTGCCGCCGGAAAGCGCACCTCATCGCCCGCCAGGTCGAAGCCGACCACGCCGCGCCCGGCGAAGCTCCCAGCGATGCGCGCCAGCTCCACGTTGTCCTCGGGGGCGTGCTGGCGCATCGCGCAGACGATCGCCACCGCCTCGATCGGGCCGGAGTCGAGTCCCGAGAGAACCGCGCCGATCACCTGTTCCACGGTGAGCTCTTGCCGCAGGTGCAGGCGGGGTGCCCAACGCACCTCGAGGTAGTCGACGTTCTCGTCAGCGGAGTCGACGCACAGCTCGAGCGCTATGCGTTCGAGCGCTTCTTCGGTCTGCATGACAGCGATCGCAGGCTCGAAATACTTGATGTAGTCGGCCTGGCTGGGGCAGTCGTCCGGGGCGACCATGGAGAGCCCCTTGCTGCCGCCCAGCTCTTCGGCGGTCGACACGCGCACCGCACCGTCGAGGTGCGAGTGCAACTCGGCTTTCTTCCAGCCGAGGTACGGGGAGGCTATGTCAGCGAATAGATGTGGGGTAGCTCGCGGTACAGGCCGGCGTAATCAAGGCCGTAGCCGATCACGAAACGGTCCGGGATGACGAATCCGGTGAAGTCGATCTTCACCTCCACCTGCCGCCTCGCCGGGCGATCGAGCAGCGCGGCGAGCTTCACCGATGCTGCCCCGAGCTTGCGGATGCGCCTGGCCACCGCGTTGACCGTGACACCGGAGTCGATGATGTCCTCGACCAGCAGCACGTGCCTGCCCACGAGCGGACCCTCGACCATATGCGCGAGGCGCAGGCGCCCGTTGCTCGAGGTGCCGGTCGGGTAGCTGGACGCGCGTACGAACTCCAGCTCGGCGGGGATGCTGAGGCTGCGTAGGAGATCGGCGGCGAACACCGTCGCGCCCTTCAGGATCACGACCATCACCAGCGGGGTGTCGATATCCGCGTAAACCTCGGAGATCTGTCTTCCCAGCCTTCGGACGCGGCGCGCGATCTGAGCTGACGAGATCATCGGCTTGCTGGGCCTGTCCAGTCCGAGTCCCGAAGTCTCGCTCGGGGCCGGCCGGGTCAGCACCTCAGTCATGCAAGTGCAATTCTAAGTGCCGTCAAACACCGATTGGGTGCCAGACGGTTTTCATTTCCATGAAAGCAGCGACGAGATAAGGACTCTGCTCGTCCTGCGTAACTTTGATCACACGCTTCACGTTCCCCGCGGCTGCTTCCTCGATCCCTTTGATTTCCTCGGGCGTGCATCCGGCCGTGTCGATTGCGTTGATGTCCATGTGATTGGCGAGCCACGGCAGAAGCTCCTTCCGCTGCCCGCTGATGATGTTGATCACCCCTGCCGGCACATCGCTCGTGGCCACGACCTCGGCCAAGGTCAGCGCGGCCAGCGGGTGCGATTCCGCGGCCAGCGCGACGACCACGTTGCCGCCGCACAGCGCCGGCGCCAGCCTCCGCACGAACCCGCTCAGCGGGGTCTCCTCGGGTGCAACAACGGCGACCACGCCAGTTGGCTCCGGGATCGTGAAGTTGAAGTAGGGTCCCGCGACCGGGTTCACGGTGCCGGTGACCTGGGACAGCTTGTCGGTCCAGCCCGCGTACCACACGAGCGTCTCCACGGATTGGTCCAGCTCTCGGCGGGCCCGCGCACCGCCACCGAGCAGCTCCACGAACTGCGCCGCGCGTCCGTCCAGCATCTCCGCGGCGCGGTAGAGGATCTGGCCGCGGTTCATCGCGGTACGTCCGGCCCAACCCGGAAAAGCCGTGCGCGCGGCACGAACCGCGTCGCGCAGGTCCTTGCGCGAGCCGCGCGGCACGTTGACCTTGCCATCAGGCCGGTAGGCCCGGCCGGACTCGGAGCGCACGAACTCCCCGTTCACAAACAGCTTGTAGGTCTTGCGCACGTCCATCAGTTCAGGTCCACGTACGGAAGGAGGCCGTGCACGCCGCCCTCGCGGCCGAAGCCAGATTCCTTGTAGCCGCCGAAAGGCGAAGTCGGGTCGAAGCGGTTGAACGTGTTCGCCCACACGACGCCGGCGCGCATGCGCTCCGCCATCCAAAGGATGCGCGAGCCCTTGTCCGTCCAGACGCCGGCGGACAGCCCGTACGGCGTGTTGTTCGCCTTTTCCACAGCCTCGTTCGGAGTCCGGAACGTGAGAACAGAGAGCACCGGGCCGAATATCTCTTCCCGCGCGATGCGGTACGACTGCGACACATTGGTGAAAAGCGAAGGCGGGAACCAGAATCCGCGCTCGGGCAAGACGCACTCGGGCTGGTACAGCTCGGCGCCTTCTTCAATCCCCGACTCGACCAGGCCCTTGATCTTTTCCAGCTGGGCGCGCGAGTTGATGGCGCCGATGTCGGTGTTCTTGTCAAGTGGGTCGCCCAGGCGAAGGGTCGAGAGCCGTCGCTTCAGCTTCTCGAGGAGCGGCTCGGCAATCGACTCCTGCACCAGCAAGCGGCTGCCTGCGCAGCACACGTGACCCTGGTTGAAATAGATGCCGTTGACGATGCCCTCGACCGCCTGGTCGAGCGGTGCGTCGTCGAAGACGATATTCGCGGCCTTGCCGCCGAGCTCGAGCGTCAACCGCTTGCCCGAGCCGGCGATTGCGCGCTGAATGGACTTGCCCACCTCGGTCGAGCCGGTGAACGCGACCTTATTCACGTCCGGGTGCGAGACGAGAAGCGATCCCGTCTTGCCCGCGCCCGTGATGATGTTGACCACGCCGGGCGGCAGCTCCGCCTGCATGCAGATCTCGGCGAACAACATCGCGGACAGCGGGGTCGTCTCGGCCGGTTTCAAAACGACGGTGTTGCCGGCCGCGAGCGCGGGTGCGATCTTCCACGCGAGCATCAACAGGGGGAAGTTCCACGGGATCACCTGGCCAGCGACACCAAGGGGCCGCGCCTTGCGGTTGGGGAAGGCCCACTCGAGCTTGTCCGCCCAGCCTGCGTAATAGAAGAAGTGCGCAGCGCTCAGCGGGATGTCGACGTCGCGCGATTCCTTGATGGGCTTGCCTCCGTCCATCGTCTCCACGACTGCGAGCTCGCGCGAACGCTCCTGGAGCAGGCGCGAGATGCGGAACAGAAACCTCGCGCGGCGCGATGGCGATAGGCGAGCCCACGAATCGAAAGCCTTGCTCGCTGCTTTGACGGCGCGGTCGACATCGACCTCATCCGCCTCCACAACCTCGGCCAGCTTCTTCTCGGTGGCCGGGTTGATGGTCGGGAAATGTTTCTTGCTGTGGCCCTCGACCATACGCCCGCCGATGAACAGGCCATAACGGGGCTGGATCTTGACGTGGTCTATCGCCTCGGGTGCCGGCGCGTACTCGAAGACCTGCTTGGCGAGTGCGTCGGATTGTTTCTTGGTGATTGCCATCAGTCGATCGTGAAGTAGTCAGGGGACTGGTACGCGCCGGTCCGCTCCTTATCGATCTGCATCAGGACATCGTTGAGAAGCGTCGAGGCACCCAGGCGCAACCGTTCCGGTGTCATCCAGTCGGGTCCGAGGGTCTCGTAGGTCAGCACCAGATATGCAATCGCCTGCTTCGCGGTGCGAATTCCGCCCGCCGCCTTGAAGCCGACGGGCCGGCCGGTTTCGCGAACGAAGTCGCGGATGGATTCCATCATGACCAGGGCGACCGGCAGGGTAGCGGCGGGCTGCACCTTTCCGGTCGATGTCTTGATGAAGTCGGCGCCGGCGGCCATCGCCAGGATGCTCGCGCGCCTCACCGCGTCGTACGTGCCCAGCTCGCCGGTCTCGAGGATGACCTTGAGGTGGGCCGCGCCGCACGCTTCTTTCACGGCGACGATCTCGTCGTACACGCGCTGATAGTCGCCGGCGAGGAACGCGCCTCGGTCGATCACCATGTCGATCTCGTGCGCGCCGGCCCGGACCGCCTGCTCGGTCTCCGCGAGCTTGATCGGCGTGAAGCTCTGGCCCGACGGAAAGGCCGTCGCCACGGAGGCGATCCTTACATCGCTGCCGCGCAGGTGCTCCACGCAGTCGGCGATGCGCAACGGATACACGCAGACGGCCGCCACCGACGGGATGGTCGAGTCGCCGGGCTTGGGCCGGATGGCCTTGGCGCACATCGCGGCGACCTTGCCAAGGGTGTCCGCGCCCTCCAGCGTGGTGAGGTCCATGCAGCGGATCGCCAGGTCTAGGGCCCACAGCTTGGAGGACTTCTTGATCGACCGCTTGGCCAGCGAGGCCGCCCGCTCGTCGGCCCCAACCTCGTCGACGCTCCGGACGCCGCGCATCAGCGATCCGAGGTGGGTGAGGGAGAGGGCGGTCGCCATGCTGGGATTATGCGACGGGATGAAAGGCGTCAGCCTCGTAGCGGGCATCGCGTGTTTGGTGGCTTTGGCGGGATGCCGCCCGAACCAGGTTGCGCAGCCGACCAGCCCGGCGCGATCCCCATCCGCCTCGCCGAGCCCCTCGCCCTCACCTTCGCCACTGCCTCCGCAGCGACTGGAGGCTGCGTTGCCGGCGCCGATCGAGGAGACCGGCGCGGCGACCGCCGCGGGCAGGCTTTACGTGATGGGCGGATTCAATGCGGCCGGGGTGAGTCTGGCCTCGGTTTATGTGTTCGACGGCAACACGTGGGCAGCCGGTCCGCCCCTGCCGCTTGCGGTCGACCATCCCTCCGCGGCGACTCTTGACGATCACGTTTACGTGGCGGGCGGGCACAGCTACGGCAGGGACAGCGCGCGTCTGTTCAGGCTCGACTCTGACCACTGGACCGAGCTGGCCTCGATGCACTTCGCCCGTGGCGGCCACGGGTTGGTCGCGGCGCAGGGGCGCCTTTACGCCATCGGCGGCAACAACAGCCGTGGCAACGTCGGACCGCTCGAGGCCTACGATCCCGGCTCCAACACGTGGTCGGTGCTCACCGCGTTGCCAGCAGCGCGTAACCACGTGTCCGGCTTCGTCGCCAACGGTGCGGCATGCGTCGCGGGAGGCCGCTCGCCCACGACCGGCCGCGTCGACTGCTTCGATCCGGCCTCGGGCGCCTGGTCGCGGTTGCCTGATCTCCCGCTGCCCACGAGTGGCGGCGGGGCAACCTCGTTCGTCAGCGGCGACGTGGTGATGACAGGCGGCCAGGACGCCAGCGAGACCCGAATTGTCGATCAGCTCGTCTTCTACTCGCAGGGCGGCGCCTGGACGGGCAGCGAAAAGATGATGTCGCCGCGACACGGGTTCGAGCTCGCCACATTCGAAGGACGCGCGTGGGCCTGTGGCGGAGGCAGCGCGCCGGGTCTTCACCCGGTCGCAACATGCACCTCAGTCGGGGATGGGCCGGCCGCGTCCCTGAACAATTGACATGACCGCAACGCTCAGTGTCGTCAGCACGATGACAAGCAATGGGACGCCGTAGTTGAACTCAGGGGTGGTCAGGAGTGGAAGGTCTGTCTTCCACACCACCTCGAGCAGAAGGTCGCCCAGCTCGATGATCGCGAAGAAGATCAAGATCACGACATTGGCGGCCAGGGCCGCGAACGGGATCGGCTGCCGGACATAAAGAAGAAGGGCGGCCAGTGGAATCGCCGCCAGGAAAGGCCCGAAGAAGTTCACAATCGCCTGCCGCACGACATCAAGCTCGTGCGCAGGTTGCGCGTGCAGCGCATAGATCGTGAAGTTCACGTAGCCGAGACGCCACGGACGAACGATGATCGAGCCGTCGACGCCGACCGCGTAGATCAAGAGCAGGTGCATCACCTCGTGGGCGCCGAAGCCCAGCATGAAGATGAGCAGTGAAAGCACGAGAACTCGAATGACCAAATTGCCTCAACCCTATTACAGCCCAGGGTTTCAGGAGCACATACCCCGAGGGGGTATACAATCCTAACTCATGCCAGGCTATACGACCCACAAGAGAGCGGTTCAGGGAAGGCTGCGTCGTGTCGAGGGGCAGGTCCGGGGCATCCAGAAGATGGTTGAGGACGATCGCTACTGCATCGACGTACTCACGCAGGTGAGCGCCGCCAAAGCTGCTCTGGACGGCATCGCGCTGCTGCTGCTCGCCGACCACACGGAGCACTGCGTCGCCGAGGCGATCCGTGCCGGAAGGGGCGGCGCCAAGGTCAAGGAGCTGAACGGCGCCATCGAGAGACTGGTGAAGGCATAACGTGTTCGTCCTCCTGGCGATCTGGGACGCGCTGCAGATGGCCTTCTTCATGTTCTGGGAGGTCCTGTGGCCGCTCGTCCTGGGCTTCCTGATCTCGGCCGTCGTCCAATCGCTCGTCCCGCGAGAGGCGGTGGTGAGGGTGTTGGGCAGAGACGACCTGCGGAGCGTGACTTTCGCCACGCTGCTCGGTGCGGCAAGCTCCAGTTGTTCTTACGCCGCGGTCGCGGTGGGGCGCAGCCTCTTTCGCAAGGGCGCCACGTTTGCCAACGCCATCCTCTTCGAGTTCGCGAGCACGAACCTGGTGTTCGAGCTCGGGCTCGTCCTCCTCATCTTGCTGGGCTGGCAGTTCCTGGCCGCCGAGTTCGCCGGTGGGCTCCTGATGATCGCGATCCTCGCCGTGATCTTCAAGTACACCCTCCGCGCCCGCATGGTCGACGCCGCGCGGGTCCAGGCTGAGAGGGGGCTGCGGGGACGGATGGAAGGCCACGGCGAGATGGATATGTCAGTCACGGGAGGGCCCTTCCTGGCGCGGCTCTTCTCAACCCGCGGCGTCACCGCGGTCAGCCATTACTTCTATGGGGACGTGGCCAGCGTGGCCCAGGACCTCCTACTCGGCTTCCTCATCGCCGGCGCCCTGGCCGCCTGGGTGCCCAACAGCTTCTGGCAGGCACTGTTCATCTCAGGCAACCCAACGCTCGGCACGATCTGGGGGCCGATCATCGGCCCGGTGATAGCGATGCTCAGCTTCGTCTGCTCAGTGGGCAACGTCCCGCTGGCGGCGGTCCTCTGGAGTGGGGGAATCAGCTTCGGCGGAGTGATCAGCTTCATCTTTGCCGACCTGCTCATCCTTCCCATCCTCAACATCTACCGGAAGTACTACGGCGGCCGGATGAGCCTCTACCTGCTCGGCACCTCATATCTCGCGATGGTGCTGGCCGGGTTGATCATCGGCGGCCTGTTCCAGCTGCTCGGTCTCGTCCCTGCCCACCAACATATCGAGGCGTTTCAGGCCCGACCATCCTGGAACTACACGACATTTCTCGATGTCGCCGCGCTTGCGCTCGCCGGCGTCCTCGGCTGGAGGTTCCTGCGCACCGGCGGCCGTGAGATGCTGCGGATGATGGAAGCCGCGCCAACGGGTGGCCACGAGATGGCTCACCATGACCACCATGGCGACCACGACCATCACCACCGCTGAGGTGCAGCGGGACTACATCAAGGAATACAGCCATTCACTGGGCCGAGACATGGAGCTGCTCCACTTCGGCCATGCCGGCAGGCCGCTGCTCGTGTTCCCGACCTCGATGGGCCGCTTCTACCAGTGGGAGGACTTCGGCCTCATCGGGGGTCTGAGCGATTTCATCGAGTCGGGCGCGGTCCAGCTCATCTGTGTCGACAGCGTCGACGGCGAATCCTGGTACGCGAAGGACCGTCCGGTCGCTGACCGGGTCAGGCGGCACCTCCAGTACGAGGCCTACATCGTGGATGAGATCCTGCCCCGGATCCCCGAGCGCCCGGTGGCCTGCGGCGCGTCCTTCGGGGCGCTGCACGCGGTGCTGTTGGCGGCTCGCCATCCCACCAGGCTCGGCGGGTTCATCGCCCTCAGCGGGGCCTTTGACACGGCGCAATGGCTCGACGGCTACCACGACGACAACACGTACTTCACCAACCTCATGGCCTTCCTCCCAGGCTTGATCGACGAGGCGTACCTCGGTCCGCTGCGGGCGATGCGTCCCAAGGTGGTGGCGACCGGCGAGCAGGACCCCAACGTCGACGACTCGAGAAAGCTCGCGGCGCTCCTGAGGGACAAGGGCGTCGATGTAGGGCTCGATATCTGGCCCGGATGGGCGCACGATTGGCCCTACTGGACGGACATGATGCGTCGCTACCTCGCCGGCTGACCCGATTCACCAATCAAGAGGAAAGAAGATGGCTCCAAAGAAGATCGTCGGACTCCTGGTCGGACGCGAGAACACCTTTCCGGGCCCGTTCCTCGAGATGGTCAACCAGAAGGGAAAGGCGGATGGCATCACTGGCGAGCTCGCCGTCCTGGGCGGCACGCCTGAGCTGGCGGAGCCGTACCACGCGGTGCTCGTCGACCGGATCTCGCACGAGGTGCCGTACTACAGAGCTCACCTCAAGAGCGCGGTGCTGATGGGGGCCGTGGTCGTCAACGACCCGTTCTGGTGGGAGGCTGACGAGAAGTTCTTCGAGTGCACGCTGGCCCGCAAGCTCGGAGTTGCGGTGCCGAAGACGGTCGTGCTGCCCAACAAGCAGTACATCCCAGACATCGACCACGTCCGCTCCCTCCGCAACCTGCAGTTTCCCCTCGACTGGGAGCACATCGTTTCGTACACCGGCTTGCCGGCCGTGCTCAAGCCCAACACGGGGGGAGGCTGGAAGGACGTCTTCATCGTGCACACCATGGAGGAGCTCATCACCGCTTACGACCAGACCGGCTTGAAGACGATGATCCTGCAGGAGTTCATCGACTGGGACGACTACGTCCGATGCATCTGCATCGGCCGCGAGCACGTCATGCCGATCCGCTACAACCCCAAGGCCCCATTCGAAGCGCGCTACCAGATCTCGCAGCCGGTGGAGGGCACCCTACGGGATCAAGCAATAAAGGACGCGCGAACTCTGGTCGAGGCCCTCGGTTATGACATGGACACCGTCGAGTTCGCGATCAAGGGCGATGTCCTCTACGCCATCGACTTCCTGAACCCCGCTCCCGATTTCGACAACTTTTCCATCAAAGAGGACAGCTTCCGCTGGGTGGTGGACAAGATGAGCGACCTGGTGCTCGCGTACGCGCGGGGCGAGGCCACTCCGCCGTGGCGTGAGGAATACCGCTGGTGGAAGTACGTGAAGAAGACACCCGTGCCGAATCCCGTAGGGACTTGAGTGATGCGGGCGTGAAGGACCCCGTCGTCGCCTTCCACGCCCTCCTTCAAGACGAGCGGCTTGCGGCCGACAGCGCTCAAGCCCTGGCCGACGGCCAGCGCGAAAAGCAATTGATGTTCGGGGAGCGTCCGCTTTGTGTCGCCCTGCGGCCGCAGCTGCTCACGCGCCGCCGCTTTGAGCAGGCCGTTTCGGCCGCGGAGGGGGTCGCTTCAGCGCTTTCCGCCCTGGAAAAAGCGGTGCTTGATGACGCCGTGCTTCGCGCCGAGCTGGCTCTCGAGTCAGAGGAGGAGCGGCTGGCGATGGCCGACCCAGGCTTCAGGTTCTCGTCGCCCTCGGTCCGGCTCGACAGCTTTTTCGCGGATCAGGTCCGGTTCGTCGAGTACAACGCCGAATCGCCGGCGGGCATGGCCTACAGCGATAACCTGACCGAGGTCTTCAAACGGCTGCCGGTGATGCAGGCCTTCCGCAAACGGTTTCGAGGCAAATTCATGCCGACCCGCCGCCGTCAGCTGAGCGCGATGTTGGGGGCATTCAAGCAGTGGGGGAAGAGCACGACGCCGGTCATCGCGATTGTGGATTGGGAAGGCCTGCCGACCGCGCCGGAGTTCGAGATGTTCAAGGCTTTCTTCGAGGAGGCCGGGATCAGGACGTTGATCTGCGACCCGCGGACGCTGGAGTTCACCCGCGGCAAGCTCCACTCCCAGGGGACCGCCGTCAACCTCGTCTACCGACGCGTCCTGACGAGCGAACTCCTCGCCCGGGGCGATGACACCCGCGCCCTGCGCGACGCTTACATGGCGGGCGCCGTTTGCGTGGTCAACAGTTTTCGGGCCAAGCTCCTGCACAAGAAGATGAGCCTCGCGCTGCTCTCCGATGAGCGGTACGAGCGTCTGTACACGCCCGCCCAGCGAGCGGCCGTCCGGCGCCACATCCCCTGGACCCGGCAGGTCCGCCCCGAGCTGGCCGAGGACATCGCGCGGCGCCGCCAGACACTGGTCCTCAAGCCGAACGACGAATACGGAGGCAAGGGCGTCGTGCTCGGCTGGACAGTGGACCAGGCGGAGTGGGAGGCGGCGATCGATGTCGCCACCAGGCAGAGCTACGTCGTCCAGGAGGCGGTCGAGATCCCTCGGGTCCCGTTTCCGATCGCTCTCGACGGCATCCGTTATCTCGACCTGGCCGTCGACCTCGACCCCTACCTCTTCAACGGCCGCGCCGGCGGCTTCATGACCCGCGTCTCGGCGGCCGCCCTCCTCAACGTGACGGCCGGTGCGGGCAGCGTCGTGCCAACATTCGTGGTCGAGGGGCCAGCATGAGTAGAGAAGGCTTGCTCACGATCGGCGTCGAGGAGGAGTACCAGATCATCGACGCGACAGGTCAGCTCCACGCGCACATCGACACCCTGCTCGCGAAAGCCGCGCCGCGCCTGGGCGACAAGGTGAAGCGGGAGATGATGCAGTCGGTGGTCGAGGTGGGCACCACCATTTGCGAAAACGTCGACGAGGCTCGCGACCAGCTCGGCGAGATGAGGCGCACTCTGTCGGAGCTGCTGCAGCCCGAAGGCCTGCGCATCGCCTGCGCAGGCACGCACCCGTTCTCGCGCTGGCAGGAACAGCAGATCACAGACAACGAGCGTTACAAGATGCTCGAGGAGGAGCTGCAGGACGTCGTCCGCTCGCTCGTGATCTTCGGCCTCCACGTCCACGTCGCGATTCCGAATCCGGAGCTGCGTATCGAGGTGCTCAACGAGGCGCGCTACTTCCTGCCCCACCTCCTTGCGCTCAGCACCTCGAGCCCGTTCTGGATGGGGCGCAACACTGGCCTTAAGTCGTACCGCAGCGTGGTCTGGTCGAACTTTCCGCGCACCGGCATTCCACCGGACATCAGCTCTTTCGACGAGTACCAGAACTACGTTGAGCTGCTGGTGAAGACAGGCTCCATCGACAACGGGAAGAAGATCTGGTGGGATCTTCGCGCCCACCCCAGCTTCCCGACCCTCGAGTTTCGCGTTTGCGATATGCCGACCCGGCTGGAGGAGACGATCTGCCTCGCCGGGCTGATGCAGGCGATCTGCGCCAAGCTGCTGAAGCTACGCGCCGGGAACCTCGGATTCCGCAAGTACATGCCCGCCCTGATCGCAGAGAACAAATGGAGGGCGATCCGGTATGGCATCGACGGCATGCTCATCGATTTCGGCAAGCAGGCTGAGGTCCCGATGCGAGACCTGGCGCTCGAGCTGCTGGAATTCATCGACGACGTGGTCGACGAGCTGGGGTCGCGCCAGGCGGTGGAGTACGTGCATACGATCCTGGCCGGCGGGACGAGCGCGGATCGGCAGCTGCGGGTGCTGAAGAACGGCGGCGACACCAGAGCGGTGGTTGAGCTGCTGGCGGCGGAGACGATGGGGATCGCCGTCCCGGATTAGCGCCGCCTGGTATCCGGTTCTTGTCTAAATGAAGACCGCGAGCGCGTTGATCCGGGAGTCGGTCGGATCGTGGCCGGGAGTCAGCGCGGTGCCGCATCGTTTCGGCGGCACCGAATACATGTACGGCAAGAAGGAGATGGGGCACGTGCACGGCGACCGCCTTGCCGACCTGCCGGTTCCGCGCAGGCTGCACGACGAGCTGATCGCGGCTGGGCGCGCCCAACCGCATCACATCCTGCCTGAGACAGGCTGGATCAGCGTCTGGATCGAAAGCCCGGACGACATCGCCGGCGTGATCGAGCTGTTCCGGATGCAGTACGACCGATACGCGAAGACTCCGACCCCATCAAGCGTTTAATTAGCCCCGTGTCGACACGGGCTGCGCCGCGCCATCCGGGAGCGGTTAGCGAGCGGAGGCGTCAGGAGCTGGTGGTGGCCGCGTACCGCCAGATAGCCGAGCACGGATTCGAGGGCCTGCGCACTCGCGAGGTTGCAGCTGTGGTGGGGGTCAACATTGCAACGCTGCACTACTACTTCCCAACGAAGGAATCCTTGATTCGCGCAGTCCTCGACCACGCGATGGGCCGGTTTCGCACCACCCTGGCCCCGCACGGATCGCCCGCTGACCAGGTGCGCAACTACCTGCGCGCGACGCGGAAGCTGATGCTCGACGAACCAGAGCTCGGCGCGGTCATGGCCGAGCTTGCTCTTCGTTCCGTCCGCGACGATCAGATCGGTTCGATCATGAACGAGATGTACGACCTGTGGCACGTCACGGTGCGCGGACTCCTGCGCAGGTCGGTTCGCGAGGGCAAGCTGCGGCCTGAGGTCGACAGCGACGCCGTCGCGGCGCTGATCATCGCCACCCTTACCTCGATGACGCTGCCCGTCATGAGCGACGCGAGCCGAGGCGACCAGGCGCTCCGCCAACTGGAACGGTGGCTTGGAATCTCTGCTCCGAGGTCGGGACGCGCAACTCAAGCAACTGATTGATTAGCGTGCTATCCTGAAACTCAATCAAATGATTGGGTTCAGGAGGCAGAGGATGGCTGCTTACGTCGAATCGACTCGCGTTCCCGCCCTGGTGGGTTTCTTCAACCCTCTGGCGCGTCGAATCTTGAGGGTGGGCGCCCTCCTCGGTCCGAATGCCCTTATCACCGTTCGCGGACGCAAGACGGGCCTGCCGCGGACGACCCCGGTCGCGCTGGTGGACCTGGACGGCCGGCGGTGGGTGATCGGGACCTTCGGCGAGACCAACTGGGTCCGGAACCTCCGGAGTGCGGGCGAAGCGACGCTGACGGTTGGGCGGCGCAAGGAGGAGGTAAGGGCGAACGAGCTGACAGGGGAGGCTAGGGTGGCCTTCTTCCGTGACACGCTCGGGCCGTATGTCCGCCGGCTGCCGGTCGGGGTCGGGCCTGTCTTGCTCTCGATTCTGGGCGCCAAGGACATCCTCCAGGATCCTGCGGGCGCCGCGGAGCACAGGCCGGTGTTCGAGCTGGAGGCCGCGGCCTAGGGAGCCGCGACACACCGGGTCTATCCCTGGTCGAGGGCGTACGCCACCGCATCTTCAGGGGTCATCGCCTGGCCGGCCTCGAACGCTTTCCTCTCCTCCGCGTCCTCGGCCACGGCAACGGGCCGTCCCCCGATCGCGTTGGCCAGCGTCGCCAGCTGCGCCCCGCTCCTGGCCTGCATCCCGGCCGCCGCACCCGCGAGCCGGAGGGAGCGGAGACGCTGCTCGCGCAGCCGGGCAATCTGCGCTGAGTCATCGAGCAGGATCATGATGCCGGATACATCACCTGCTTTTGAGAACAGCCCCAACGCTTCGGTGACGAGTGGCTGTGCGGTCGTCGGGTCGCCGAGATTGATCGCGACCAGGGCCCGAGTGTGCAGCGACCATCCAAGCCCGAAGCCTTGCCCGAGCTTCCGGAAGAGCTCGATCGACTCCTCGAGCGGAGGTACGGCCGCGTCGTAGTCCTGAAGGAAATGGTGGACGTTGCCGATGCCCCACAGGCAGCGGGCAATCCCCGGTGCGTCGTCCAGCTCCCGGAACAAGCCCAAAGCCTCGTCGAGCAATGGGAGCGCTCTGGCCATATCGGTTCTTCCGACGACCAAAGGAAACGAGTCGTTGTAAATCGCATTAGCAATCGCGTTCTTGTCGCCGGTTGCCCTGGTCAGGACGAGGCAGTCGTCGTACCAGGCCTGCGCGGCGTGCATATCGGCCTGCCAGTAGGCGATGCCACCGGCCGCCTCGAGCGCGCGCCGGTGCGCGGCCGGGTGTTTGTCCACGCCCGGCAGGTCGAGTACCGCTTCGATCCTCGACCGCCCTTCGTGCAGGTGACCGCGCATCTGCCAGAACCGCCACATCGCCGAGGCGAGGCGGAGCGCGAGCTCGGTCCGGTGACCGGAGATACACCAGTCGAGTGCGGCGCGCAAGTTGTCGTGGTCCCGCGCCAGGCGGTCGAGCTGCGCTTTGCGCTCGCTGCCGAGCAGCCGTCCTTCAACCTCTTCGGCCATCGCTGCGAACGCCTCCGCGTGACGGTCACGGATCACCTCCGCTTCGCCGCTCTCCTGAAGGCGCTCAGCGCCGAATTCACGGATGGTCTGCAGCATGAGCAGACGAGGCTCCTCGACGTCGGGCACCCGGCGAAGCAGGCTCTGGTCCGCGAGCTCATCGAGGCCAGTGACGACGTCATCGCCGACCTCCTCGGCAGGCCCGCACACGGCGCCGGCCTGCTCGAGCCCGGCGCCCCGGGCAAACACCGAAAAGCGCGCGAGGAGACGGCGGCCTGGGGCATCCAGCATGTCGTAGCTCCACGCGATCGCACCGGTGAGCGTCTGCTGACGGCTGGGCAGGTCGCGCGCCCCGACTCCGAGGGCGCTGAAGCTCTTCTCAAGCCGGCTGTAGAGCGCCTGTGGCGAGAAGAGCTTGATCCGGGCCGCCGCGAGCTCGATCGCGAGGGGCAGGCCGTCGACGCGCTCGCATATGCCCGCGATGGCGGGAGCGTTCTCGTTGGTGGCGTAGAAGTCCGGCTTCGCCGCCGTTGCGCGTTCGATGAACAGCTTGACCGCCTCGTATTGGGAGAGGATGTCCAGCGATGGGTGTGTGGTGGAATCGGGGATCAGCAGCGGCTCGACCGGAAACTCGTGCTCGCCATAGGCGCGAAGAGGGGCGCGGCTGCTGACTATCACTTTCAGGTTCGGGCTGGCCTGGAGCAGCGTCGAGGGAAAGCCCGCCGCCTCCGGCAGCAGCTGTTCGAAGTTATCTATCACGAGCAGGGTCTTCCTGTTGCGCAGATGCTCGATCACCATGTCCAGCGGCAACCGGTTGCCTGTCATCGGAATCCCGATCGCCTGCGCGATAACGGATGGAATCACTTCGGGATCGCGGACCGCGGAGAGCGCGATGAAGTAGACACCATCCGGAAACTGGTCGAAGGTCTCAGCTGCGACCTGCAGGCTCAAACGGGTCTTACCGATGCCGCCAGGTCCGGTCAGCGTGAGCAGGCGCGACGTCTCGACCAGCCGCTTCGCGCGCGCCACCATCTCCGAGCGGCCCACAAAGCTGGTCAGCTGGGTCGGAAGGTTATTGGGTGTGCCGTCGAGCGTGCGCAGCGCCGGAAATACATCTGGAACTCCCTCCACGAGAAGCTGATAAAGGTGCTCCGTCCCTGCGAGATCACGCAGGCGGTGCAGGCCCAGGTCGCGCAGCTGCAGCCGCTCCGGAAGACGGCCGGCCACCAGCGCCTGGGTGGCCTCGGACACCAGCACCTGGCCGCCGTAGGCCGCCCCCGCGATCCGCGCGGCATGATGGACGTCGAGCCCGATGTATTCGTCGCCCATCAGCGGCGCTTCGCCCGTGTGGAGGCCGATCCGGACGCGAAGCGCGCCACCTTCCGGCCATCGGTGCTCCGCGAACGACTGCTGTGCCGCGGCGGCGGCGTGGCAGGCGTCGAGCGCGCTCGCAAAGACGCAGAAGAACGAGTCGCCTTCGGTCCGCAGCTCGCGACCTTCGTTGCTGCGAAAAGCCTCGCGCAGCAGCTCGTGGTGGACCATCTGCAGCTCGACGTATCCCTGACCGAGCTGCTGCATCAGACGCGTCGATCCCTCGATGTCTGTGAAAAGAAACGTGACTGTCCCGGTGGGGAGGGTCAACGTTGGGGCTTGGCCAGCGATGGGCTGAGCAATGGCTCGAGCGCTGCCGTAATCGCCGCGCGGTGCTCGTCGCGCTCGAAGTCAAGGAGCGGATCTGGTGGCAGCAAATGCTCAGTCACGACATTGTTGCGCCGCACGTACACGATCGGATAGAGATCTTCGCGCCCGTTCGATTCGAGCGCGATGGCGGCGCCGTCATGACCTGCGCTGTCGACGAACGTCGCCAGCGGGGTGATCCCCTGATCCACGATTCCGCGGTCGGAATCAATCGCGACAACGTGTGCCAGATACGAGCGCTGATGCCACAGCTCCGGTCCGTACCTCGCCTCAGCGAGCAACAACGGAATCACGTCGTCCGCCGCGATCTGGCGCCGTGGCGGCTGGATGCCGAAGTGCGCTTCAGCCAGATGACGGGCCAGCACGCGAGCGTTATACCGGTAACCCTGCACCGCACCCGAGTTGCTCGGGATGCCGTGCTTCATCATGCCCTGAGACCCCTGGTTGATCGTGCCCGCAAAGTAAATCCCCGGTGTGGAGGCGCTCTCCCAGAACGGAGTCTGGACCGGCAGCCGGCTCTGGCCGACCGTCCGTACGCCCAGGTCGGGCAGGTCGCGCAGTGGAGAGGTGAATCCCGTGGCGGCGATCACATCATCGACCTCGACCACGAGGCTGACATTCTCGCGAGCGTTTCGCGTACTCACCTGGTAGGTGTTGCCGGCTCGTTTCACCTCCTCGATCGACGCGTCGAGGATGATCACGCCGCCCGCGAGGACCGAATCCTCGTAGGGCTGGACGTAGCGCGCGCGCACGCCGACGAGGGAATGAGTGTTGACCGAAAGCTTGGCCGGGCTGGGCGACGCGAGGATGATCTGCCTGGCCCACGGCAGCAGGCCGGAGGCGATCTCGAATCCCGAGTTTTGCTTGCCGATGATGAAGACGCGGCGGTCGGCATAGGTCTCGACCGCACGCAGCTCGCCGTAGTGCGGGACCTCGGCAACTCCCGGAATCGGGGGGCGAAACGGCTGCGCCACGCCGACCGCGAAGACCAGGATCGGAGCGCGGTATTCGCCGTCCGTCGTGCCAAGTACGAAGTCGCCGGCGCTGTCCTTGCGGGTCGTCTCCCATCCGCATCTGTACCTGACCCTCAGGCCGGTCCGTCCTGCGAACAAGGCCAGCCCGCGTTCCATCTCGGGGCGGGACGGAAAGTAAGAGCTGCCATCCATGACCTCGGGCATGACCCCGCGATGCATTTCCTCTTCTGCCAGGAGGCTGTTCCAGTCGTAGCGCTCGTACTCACGCGAGTGGCGGTCGAAACCGGTGAATGGCTTGGTCCAGCTCAGCATCCGCTGGAAGACAGGCCAGCGCCGGAACATGCCGCCGGGTGCCTCGTCCTGCGAAAGCACCGCGTGCTCGATGCCGAGACGGCGGAGGCAGTAGGTGAGCTGCAGCCCGCCCGGCCCACTGCCGACGACGATGAGCGGATAGCGGCCCGGCGGAAAGGGTTGCGGCTCTAGCTCAGCCACTTGGTCGTGGTGCGCACCTTGCGGGCCTCGCCCTGGAGAAGCCGGAACATCACGTTGGGGTTCGCTTTGAGGAAGCTTTCCACCTGGGAGCTGGGCAGCACGAGGCAGCGCAGCGGCCCGATCGCGACGATGTCCGCGGTGGGCGCCTCGCCGAGCAGGACGGAGATCTCGCCGAAGTAGTCCCCGGCCCTCAACGTCGCGCGGTCGACGCCGTCGATGCGAATCGCGGCGGTCCCGTCAAGGACGATGTACAGGCCCGATCCGCTGAGCCCCTGACGGAGAACCTTCTCGCCGTCGGCGAACCACTGCTCCGCAAACACGTCGACGACGTTCTCGCGCTGCGGAGTCGTCAGGTCCGCGAAGAGGGCGAATCCGGCGATCGTGTCCGCGAGCTCACCTACCGCCACGTCATGCCTCTCCGACCATCTCGTCGTCTGCGAAGCAGTACAGCCAGCGTTCGCCGGGCTCGAACGACCTGACGATGGGATGGGAGTCGTGGCGGAAGTGAGCCCTCGCGTGCCGGTTTATCGAATCGTCGCAGCAGCCGACGTGGCCGCAGGTCATGCAGAGCCGCAGGTGCACCCACTCGCCTCCGGTCGCCAGGCATTCCGCGCAGCCGTCCGGGGTGCCCGGCGCAACGTCGCGGATCATGCTCAAGTGCCGGCATGTCACTGCGCGATCATGATGACACTCACCCGGACGAGCGGCGGCTCAGGTCCCGACCTGCTCCTGGCACCATGCGTAGAGCGCGTCGTACATCGGCATCTGCGCCTCCAGCTTGTCGTGGTCATGGTCGCCGTAGGCGCGGCGGAACCCCATCGCGATAGCGCGGAGGCCCGCGGCTTCAGCCGTCTGGCCGACATCCGAGTCGATATCGGCGCCGTGCACGATTCTGGCCATGCGGTCGAGTGCGGCGTCGTCCAGACCGTACTTGACCAGGATCGACTCAAATGAGCACCGGCCGTCGACATGGCCAAGCTCGACTCCCTCGACGTCGAATGGCACAGCATCCTTCTCCCTGGCCACGCGAAAGACCTCATGCGGATCCACATAGAGGAACTCGGCCTCATTGTCGAGAAACCGGCGGATCAACCACGGGCAGGCGATCCGGTCCACGGCGGCATTCTTCCGGGTCACAAATCGCATCGGCTTTGTCCTCACTTGCTCTCCTGGCTGTCCCCGCGCCGGTATTCCTCGGGTCGCCTGCCGGTCACCGGTCCAGCTCGTTCCCCGAGGCGATTTTGCGCCACGACCGATCAGCGGCGCCGGCGCGACGGCCCCCGGGCGGTCACGTTGGGATCTGTGAGGTAGCGCTGAATCGTGGGGCCGATCCATCGCGCAAGCTCCTCGCGAGACGCCGACGACAAAGGTTCGACTTTGATCACGTAGCGGAGAAGTGCGAGCCCGACCAGCTGCGTCGCCACCAGGCTCGCACGCAGCTGTGGATGGTCGAGCTTGATCGCCTCGGCAATGCGGCCAAGGACCTCGCGGGTGACGAACTCGCGCATCAGGTCTGCGGCCAGCTCGCTGCTCACGACCGACCTGATGAGGCCCAGCAACGAGGAACCGGCGGCAGAATCCCATGTCTCGAGAAAGAACATGACCATGCGCTCGCCCAGCCCGTCGATCCCCGGCTCGAGCAGGCGAGGGATGAACTCCGCCGGGTCGACCGGAAACTGGACCGCGGCGAGGAACACGCCCTCCTTCGACCCGAAATAGTGGGGAATCATCGCGGGGTCGACACCCGCCCCCGCGGCGATGCCGCGCATCGTCGCGCCGTCGTAGCCCTCCTCGCCGAAGTGGGAGCGGGCGGCCGCCAGGATCTTCTCCCGCGTGCCGCCTGCGCCGGGCCGGCGGCCGGTTCGTGGCATCCGAGAAGAGTTAGCGAGCCACGGCCGGCATCGCGGCCGCGGCACGGACACGATTCCGAACGGCCTCTGCAACCAGCATCAACACGAGGCCCGCCAGCAGCCAGGCGCCCAGGACGAAGACCGGTGTCGCCACGCCGCTGCCATCGAAATACAGGGCGCCGCGAAACGCGCTGAACAGCTGTCCCGCCGGCATCCACGGCGATAGCGCCCGGTAGGCGTCCGGCAAGAATTCCTGGCCGGCCGGACCGCCTGACGAGATCAAGTCGAGCAGCACGACAACCAGACCGGCGAGGCCCAGGCCCGGCTCGGCGAGCAATCGCGTCAAGCCGGCGGTCACACTACCCGTGGCCAGGGCGGCGAGTGCGATCAGGCCCGCCATCGCGGCCGCGCCTGTGAAGTCGTACCCGCCAACGATCCAGGCCGACATTCCGACGCCGGTGAGCCCGGCCGCCAGCGCCCAACCAACCACCACGCCCAGCCATGTCGAAAGGCGCGCCGCGCGACCGCGGGCAAGCAGGATCGCCTGCACGACGAAAGTCGCCACGATCGTGGCGAGGACCAGGAAGAACAGGACGAGACCGTGCGGGTCACCGGAAGCGAACGGATGAGTCACCTCCACCGCAAGCTGCGCGCCTTGAGCCGAAAACACTTGCGTGAACACCGCCGTCGTCAAACCTGTGATCGCGTCGCCGGCGGCGCCCGCGACGATCAGCTTCGGCGCGCCGGCGGTGAGCACCAGCGCAGCGTCGACGTCCCTTGCATCCAGAGCCGCCCGCGCCTGGTCCTCGGAGGTGTAGGCCGTGAACTGGAAAGTGCCCGGGGCTTTGGAGCTGAACGCGTCGGTGATCTGAGCCACCGCGGGCGGCGGTCCGGCTACGCCGACCGGAATGTGGTGCGGTCGCGGGTCACGGATTGCAGTCCCGATCAGCCCGAGCAGCGTGACCAGCACCAAGAGCCCGGCCGCAATCGGGGCCAACACTGATTCCACTGCTTGGCTTCGGTCTTTCATCGCCCATCCCTCACCTTGCGCGAATTCACCCTGCGTTGAATTCTACGATCGTTGAATTATGGAGGTCAAGAGGCGCGCTCTGAAATCACAAGTGGCGGACTGCGGTTCCCTTACAAATAGGTAATGAAGCGCGTCCACTACGCCTGGATCGTCGCGGCGGTCACGTTCATTGCACTGATGGGCGCGGCCGGCTTTCGCGCCACACCAAGCGTGCTCATCGTGCCGCTGCAGAACGAGTTCGGATGGAACCGCGCCGTCATCTCCGTGGCGGTGTCGATCAACCTCATCCTCTTCGGACTCACCGGCCCGTTTGCCGCGGCCCTCATGGACCGATTCGGCCTGCGCGCCGTGACGGTGGGCGCTTTGATCACGGTCGCCACAGGCGCCCTGCTGACCACGGTCATGACCTCGCCGTGGCAGCTGTATTTGCTGTGGGGACTGGTGGTCGGTCTGGGCACCGGATGCATGGCGTCCGTCCTGGCCGCCACCGTCGCGGGACGTTGGTTCGTCCATCGCCGAGGTCTTGTGCTGGGCGCGTTGACCGCCGCCGGCGCGACCGGGCAGCTCATCTTCCTGCCGGGACTTGGATATCTCGCTCAGTACCAGGGTTGGCGCTGGGCCGCGATCACCGTCGGGGTCGCGGCGCTCGCCGTCGTGCCGATCGTCGCGCTCTTCCTTCGCAACCGGCCAAGCGACCTGGGGCTGCGAGCCTACGGCGCAACGGAGGCTGACAGCGCTCCGCTGACCACCGGAAGTCCGATCCGCAACGCATTCGGCGGCCTTCGCCTCGGCGTCCGCTCACGCGACTTCTGGCTTCTCGCGGGCAGCTTTTTCATCTGCGGCGCCTCGACCAACGGACTCATCGGGACCCACCTGATCCCGGCCTCGATCGACCACGGCATGGCGGAGGTCACGGCGGCGAGCCTTCTTGCCGTGATCGGGATCTTCGACGTCATCGGGACGCTTGCGTCCGGCTACCTGACCGACCGCTTCGACAGCCGCTGGCTGCTCTTCTTCTACTACGGCCTGCGCGGGCTCTCGCTTCTGCTTCTTCCTTATGTGTTCGGCAGCGCGCAGTTCGGGCTGATCCTGTTCATCGTCTTCTACGGACTGGATTGGGTTGCGACCGTCCCGCCGACGGTGCAGCTGGCGCGTCGCGCCTTCGGGCAGCAGAATTTCGCCATCGTCTACGGCTGGATCTTTGCTGCGCACCAGCTGGGCGCGGCTTCGATCGCGTTCGCGGCAGGCGCGGTGCGCACCTTCTTCGGCGACTATCAGCTCGCGTTCATGAGCTCGGGCTTGTTGTGCCTCCTTGCGGCGGGACTCGTGCTGCGCATCGCGCGACCGTCGCCTGGGCCTGTTCCGGTGGTCGAACCCGGCGTGGGTGCTGAGGCCCCGGCCTACTCCTGAGCCTCGCCCGATGGCTGGCCGCTGCAGGTTTCGCAATCGCTGTTGCGCTGCTTCCCCAGACGGCATCCGCCCACGCGCAGCTGTTGCAATCGGATCCCGCGCCAGGATCGGTGCTCGAGTCCCCTCCGTCATCGATCACGCTGATCTTCAGCGAGCCGGTCACACCCGCCGGCGCGGGCATCAAGGTCTTCAGCCCCGCGGGCGGTCAGGTCGCGGGGAACGTCGTGGCGCGCGGTCCAATTCTGTCGGCGCCGATCAACTCCGGCGAGAGCGGGACCTATGTCGTGAGCTGGCAGGTGCTCGCCGCTGACACACATCCGTCACGCGGCGCCTTTCGGTTCGTGGTGGGCGCGCCAAGCGCCAATCCATACTCGGCGCTCCTCGGCACGCCTCAGCTGGGGACCGCGACCCCCATGGGGCTTGCCCTGCAGGCCGTCGCGCGCTGGGTCCACTTCGCCGGGTTCGCCCTCGTCTTCGGCGTCGCCGGGTACTGCTTGCTGACGCGGCGAGCGCCAGGTTTCGGCCGGTTGGTTGGAGCCGGGGTCGTCCTCCTGATCGTGGCCGAGCCACTTGCATTGGTGGGTCAGCTGGCGAGCCTCTCGTTGGACTGGGACACCGCACTGGCGGTGCTCGGGTCAGGTTCCGGCCGCATCATCGGGCTGCGCCTCGGCGCTGCAATCCTCGCGTGGACAGTCCTTCCGGCGGCCCGGGCATGGCCCCTGATCGCGATTGGCGGCGTGGTCGCGTTGCTGGACGGCGCGAGTGCTCACGCCATCCCCGGGCTACCCGCCGTGGGCCAGCTGCTGGTGGCCGCGCACGTGATCACGATGGGGCTGTGGGTGGGTGGACTTGCCGCCTTCCTGAGCGCGCCAGACCGTCGCTTCGGGCTCTACGCGCTACCGCTGGTCGCGATCACCGTGGTCAGCGGAGTGCTCCTTGCCTTCGCGCACACCAGGTTCGGAGGTGCGCTCTTCACGACCGATTACGGCCGCGTGCTGCTGCTCAAGGTCGTGATCGCCGGCGCGGCGTTGGGGACGGCTGCGCTGCGAAGGCACCGGGCCGAGTTTGCGATCGTGATGATCGTCCTCGCCGGCGCGACTCTGCTGGCGGTGCTTCCTCCTCCATTCTGAGGTGCGGTTACTGGCCGACCTGATCCGCGAGACGCGCGGGGTCGGCGATCAGCTCGATGGCCGTCACCGTCCCGCCCCGGATCGTGAAGGCGAAGGCGACGCGAGGACTGCTTCCATGTGACCACAGGAGCCCGGGCACTCCGTTGACGAGTGCGGGCTGCGCCGCCCGGGCGCGACCCGCGAACGTGCGAGCGGCCGCCGCCGCGCCGCGGACCTCCCTCTCCGCGCCCAGCTTCACCGCCGCCTCGTCTGCTCGGACGACGACGTCCGGGTCGAGCATGGCCAGCAGGCCCTCGAAGTCGCCCCCGCGTGAGGCCGCGAGGAAGGCATCGACGATCTCGCGATGCAGGGTGAGATCGCCCGTTGCGGGGTCCGCCCCGCGCACACGGCGGCGTCCGCGGCTGGCCAGCTGCCTGGCGGCAGATGGCGTCCGGCCCACGATGGGAGCGATTTCGTCAAAGGGAAGTCCGAACAGGTCGTGCAGCACGAATGCGACGCGCTCCGCGGGCGCAAGCGTTTCGAGCACGACCAGCATCGCCAGGCCGACCGAATCGGCCAGCAGAACCTCGTGTTCAGGGTCGTTGCCGGCGACGTGATGCAGAGACAGCGGCTCTTCCCGCCGAGATTTGCGCGAACGAAGCATGTCCAGGCATACGCGTGCTACGACGGTGGTCAACCAGCCGGCGAGGTTGTCGACGCGTCCTGCGTCCGCGCGGCTCAGCCGGATCCATGCCTCCTGCACCGCGTCGTCGGCCTCGTCGGCCGAGCCCAGCATGCGGTACGCCACGGCCCTCAGGTGGGCGCGATGCGTCTCGAAACGCTCGGCCAGATACTCGTGCTCAGTCATAGACCTTCAGATGGATGACGAAACCAGGCCCGGCGATGTGACGACGGTCATGCCAGCTCCTTTTCAAACCAGTGGTGCGCATACGGCTCGTCGTTGAAGGCGGGCACCTCGCGGTAGCCGCTGCTTCGGTAGAGCCGGATCGCCTCGACGAGCGCGCGGTTCGTCTCGAGGCGCACGACCCGCGCGCCGGCTCTTCCAGCCTGCCGCTCCAGCTCCCCCAGCAGCCGGCGGCCAAGTCCGAGGCCGCGCGCTTCCGGATCCACCCACATTCGTTTCAGCTCCGCGGGGGCTCCCGGATGAAACTTCAGCGCGCCGCATCCGAGCGGGCGATCGTGTAGCCGTGCGATGAGGAAGGCGCCGCGTGGCGGCATCAGGTCGTGTGCGTCGGCGGGGATCGTGTTGGAAGGATCGAAGCCGGCCTCGAAGCGGACAACCAGCTCGGCAAAATACTGTCCGATGCACCATCGCGCGTCGGTGGTGGTCGGATCCTCCACCGCAATCGTGATGAGTGACGCGCGCAGAAGCCGCCCGACCTCGGCCATCGCGGCCACCAGGGTCGCTCGCTGCTGGTCCGTCAGCGGCTCGAGGAAGCCCCATGCAACTCTGTCCGCGCGCTGATCGAGCACGGCGCGCTCGGCGCGGCCTGTCCTGGTGAGCCGCGCGAACCGAACCCGCCCATCGTCAGGACTCGTCTCGACCTTGATCAACCGTTCACGTTCGAGGGCTCGCAAAACGCGGCTCATGTATCCGGAATCCAGGCCGAGCCGGGCTCGCAGCTCCCGGACCTCGGCCCCCTCGAGGCCGATCTCCCACAGCGTCCGCGATTCCACCATCGGCCGGCCGCGCCCGAGAAACCCATCGTTCAGCGCGCCGATTCGCTCGGCGACGGTGCGGTTGAAGGCGCGCACGGCGCTTACGGCTGGCCCGTCCATGTTCTCTGACTTTAGTCAGAGAATTGTCTGGTGTCAAACCCGATGCGCTGATGGCGTAACGCCGCTACCCGCTGCGCGTTTTCTTGATAGTCGCCTTCGTCCGTAGGACCGGATCTTTTGGCCAAGGAGGTGTTGAAGGTGGGGAGCGGATATCGGTGGATCCAGGTTCTGATCATTCTTTCTGCGGTTGCCGGTTTGGTCGCTGTAGGCTCCACGCGCTCACGGCAGGGCGTTCTTACCAAGGCCTGAAGCACAGGCCTTCAAAATTGCCTGTTTGGCCGGGACGCAGGCCAAACGGGCAACAATATGGAGTGGAGATGGACGGACCGAACGGCAGAGTAGAAGCGATTTACCTTGCGGCCGCGCACGGGGAGGCGCCGCATTCGGTGGAGCGGGCGATCGGGCACGCGGGAAAAGGTCTCGAGGGGGATCGCAACTTTGGCGACCCCGACCCGGATTCGTGCGATATCACGCTGATCGAAGCCGAAATCTTCGAGAGTCAAGCCGCGCAGCACGGCCTCGATCTCAACCCGTGGGAGGCTCGACGCCAGGTATTGGTGCGCGGCATCGACCTCGGCGACTTCATCGGCCGGCGTTTTCAGGTTGGCGATCTGGAATGCGAAGGCGAAGAGCGATGCGAACCGTGCAACCACCTCGCCAAGCTTGTCGGCACGCAGGTCGTGCTCAAGGGCCTGCTCCACTCAGGGCTGCGCGCCAGGATTCTGAAAGGCGGAACGATCCGGATCGGTGACGAAGTCCAGCTGAGCGCCGAGCAATCCCGAGCCGTGCCGCTTTCCTACTGAGCGGTGGCGCTACGCCGTGAGGCGCCGAAACGCCCACAAGGTGGCGGACTGAAGCACCAGGCCCAGCACCGCAATGGCAATCAATGCCTTGCCGATCGCGGCCCAGTCATAGCCGCTCACCATGAGGGGACGAATCGCTTCGATCAGGAATGTAATCGGATTCCAGCTGTTCACGGTCTGCAGCCAACCGGGCATCAGCGCCGGCGGCACAAAGGCGGTCGACATGAAGGCGATTGGAAAAAAGACGAGCGAAAGCGTGCCGGTGGCCTGTTCGCTCTTGGTCAGGAGCGCGGGCACGAATGACGTTCCAGCCCAGGCCATGCCAAACAGCCCGGACAGAACAAGGATCAACGCCGCGCCGATCAGACCGGTCTTGATGGTCGCGCCCAACAGGACGCTCAGGAGGAGGATGCCTCCGGCCATGATCGCGGACTCGATGAACAGCGGCGCAAGCTCACCGACAAGAATCGACACGCGGAATATCGGCGTCGCCCGCAGCTTGTCCATGTAGCCGTTGCGGTATTCGACCAGGATCGCGCTTCCGGACCATGCCACGGCGAAAAACGCCGTGAATGCAATCTGTCCTGGAGCAAGGTAGGCCAGGTAGCTCCCACTCCCGCTGGAACGAAATCCAGGCAGCTGGATGATGTCTTTGAACAGCTGGCTGAAAACGAAGAGCTGGATCAGCGGAAAGAAAATGATTCCGATCCAGTTGGCGGGAACGCGGAAAAAGCGGCGCAGCGTGCGCAGACTCAGGTACCAGGCCTCGTAAAAGAAGTCGCCGATCATGCGGTCACCAACCCAGAATGAGCGGCTGGTCTGCCGCCTCGGTCCGGATGCGCCGGCCCGTGTACTTGACGAAAACGTCGTCGAGCGAGGGCCGTCCGACAGCCAGCCCGATCACATGCACGTCGTGCCCGTTGCGATCCAGACGGCGCATCAGCTCCGGAATGGCCCGACCCGCATCGCGAATGGCGAGGCGGACTCCGAACGGTTCGGGTGTCACGGATTCCAGGGACTCGAAGCCGGCCAGCAAGCCCCGTACCTCTTCGTGGAGGCGAGCCATGTCTTCAGATCCGCTTGCTTCGAGCTGGAGCGTGACGGAATCGGCCCCGATTCCTGCCTTGAGATTCGCCGGCGTGCCATCGACGACGATCCGTCCGTTATCGATGATCGCAACCCGGTTGCAGAGGCGATCGGCTTCCTCCATGTAGTGCGTGGTCAGCAACATAGTCGTACCGTCGCGGCTGATCCGTTCCAGCTCCTCCCACAACGCGATGCGGCTCTGGGGATCAAGGCCCTCCGTCGGCTCGTCGAGAATCAGAACCCGCGGTCGATGCACGAGCGCGCACGCAAGGTCGAGCCGGCGGCGCATCCCGCCCGAATAGGTGCCGGCCAGCTTGCGCGCCACGTCCGTTAGACCCATGAGCTCGAGCAGCTCGTCGGTTCTCCGTTTCAGCTCGGCTCGGCCCACTCGATGCATGCGGCCGATGAGCTCGATGTTCTCGCGACCGGTGGCAAACGCGTCGAGCGTCGGAGTTTGCATGGCGAGTCCGAGCCGGCGGCGCACGTCGGCCGCCTGCGTCGTGACGTCGAAGCCGGCGACCCTCGCCGTGCCACTGGTCGCCGCCAGAAGAGTTGCGAGAATGCGGATGGTCGTGGTCTTTCCGGCGCCGTTGGGGCCGAGGAAACCCAGGAGCTCACCCGGCTCGACGGTGAAGCTGATGCCGTCTACGGCCCGGGTGCCGCCGGGATAAACCTTGACCAGGTTCTCGACTTCGATGATCGGGCTAATCACGGGTTGACCTCGTCACAGGTAACCAGACTCGAGCGGAGCTACGCCGAACCTCCGGGCAGCGTTGGCCTCTTGGAGCTGTGGTCGTTGTTCGCCCCGAACGATTCATCGGCGGTCGAGACCAGCGCTTCGAGGTTGGCGATCCTCCTGGGCGGAGAAGACTTCCTGCCAGGCCGAGTAGGCCGCATTCTTCGTCAACAGGTTGGCGAGCTGGGTTTGAGCCCGGATTTCGGCACGCCCACCCCGCGCCCTGCGATCCGCGGCGGCTAGGTCTTGTGGTGTTCCAGGTAATCACGGCGGAGCCGGCCGGCGGCGACGCTCAACACATGTGACAGCAGCTGATCGTTGCCTTTGACCGCGTCTCGGAACTGGGCGTGACTCATGACCATCAGCCGGACCGGCGTCCTGGCGACGACAGTTGCCGTCGCGGGACCGCGGTCGAGCATGCTGATTTCGCCGAAAAAGCTCCCTGGCCGTAAGGGCGGCCTGGCCTTGCCATCGACCTCAACCTCGGCTTCGCCGTCCAGCACTACATAGAAAGTGTCGCTTGGAGTGCCTTGCCGGATCAGGGTTCGACCGGCTTCCACGTCCACTTCGTCAGTACGCGAGGCGAGAAACTCGAGCTCCTTTCGAGGACTGTTCGCAAACAACGGAACCCGGCTCAGTGCGTCGACCTTGGGATCGCTCAACGAGCGCAGGATAACCCGACTCCGGGCCATTCTGGCCGGTGTCAGGGCGAGCCATAGTATGGGACGCGCATGGAGCGGAAGTTGGTCACCATCCTCTTCGGGTTCGGGGCGCTCCAGGCGGGCGCGGAAGCTACAGCTATCCGCAAGCTGTTGGCTTAGCCGTGCGCGCCGCCATCTACAACGGACCTCGTTCGATCGAGGTCGGAGAGCGGCCAGACCCGGTTGTCGCCGCGCCCACCGACGCGGTCGTCCGCGTCGTGCTGGGCTGCGTCTGCGGGTCCGACCTCTGGTACTACCGAGGGGAGACGCCTCACGCCGTGGGCTCGATCGGTCATGAGTTCATCGGCGTGGTGGAGGGCATCGGCACCGACGTGCGCGGCATCGCCGTCGGAGATCTCGTGATCGCCCCTTTCAAGTACTGCGACGGCACGTGCCCGCACTGCCGTGCGGGAGTCACATCGCAGTGCGTCGCCGGGGGTGCGTTTGGGAACGGCGAGATCGACGGAGGCCAGGGGGAGGCTGTCCGTGTCCCCCTCGCCGGCGCCACCCTCGTCCCGGTGCCCGGCTCCAGGCATTCGGACGAAATGATGCGGTCGTTCCTCGCCCTCTCCGACGTGATGAGCACCGGCCACCATGCCGCGGTGAGTGCCGGTGTTCGGTCGGGCAGCGTCGTCGCTGTCGTGGGTGACGGCGCGGTGGGTCTGTGCGCGGTCCTTGCAGCGCATCGCCTGGGTGCCGCGCGAATCATCGCCCTCAGCCGACACCCGGCCCGTCAGGAGGTCGCCCGTTCTTTCGGTGCCACGGACATCCGTGCCGAGCGCGGCGACGCCGCGATCGGGGCGATCCTCGAGTTGACCGATGGCGTTGGCGTCGACGCCGCCCTCGAATGCGTCGGCACGGGCCAGTCGATGGCGACGGCGTTGGGCATCGCGCGACCCGGTTCGGTCGTTGGCGTTGTCGGGGTTCCCCACGACATCGAGAACCCGATGGAGACCGTGATCTTTCGCAACATCGGGTTGCGCGGCGGGGTGTCGCCGGCGCGCGCCTACATTCCTGAGCTGCTTGACGATGTCCTCGATGGCCGCATCAATCCCGGGCGAGTCTTTGATTTCGAGACCGACCTCGACCATATCGCGGAGGCCTACAAGGCGATGGACGAACGGCGCGCGATCAAGTCGCTCATACGGATCGGGGCCAAGGAGGATGGCCGATGAGTGCGTGGGACAACGAGGCGCTTTCCAAGATCGCAGCGGCTGAAGAGGTGCGGATCGCCTCGGTCCGGCCCGACGGCACGCTGCGGAAACCCGTGACCGTCTGGGTGGTCCGACACGGCGACGACCTGTACGTCCGATCCGTTAGGGGACGCGGTGGTCAGTGGTTCCGTGGTACCCAGGAAAGGCACGAGGGTCGGATACGGGCGGGCGCTGTTCAGCAAGACGTCACGTTCGTCGACGCCGCTCGCGACATCGACGACGAGATCGATGCTGCGTACCGCGCCAAGTACCGCCGATACGCCGGCAGCATCCTCAACAGCGTGCTCACGCCCGAGGCGCGATCGTCGACGACGAAGATCGAGCCACGCTCGACCAGCGCCTAGTCCGAAAGAGTCCTGGACGGCGCAGCGCCATGAGCGATCTGGGAGAGGTTCTCGAACTGATGCACACGAGCTCGTACCGCTGGAGCTCACTACGGCTCCGCGGCCACGAATGGCGGCATTTGGAGACGTTCAGTCGAGCGTGGGAACACGCCTTCGGCGAGTTGAGAAAGAGCGCATCGGCAACTGTGATGTCGTTTCGGTTCGACAAGCCTGATGAACCTCATGAAGAGAGCCGCGAAGACTGGCGCGTATGGCTCGCGAAACCCGACAAGAGGAGGACCCAGTTTCTGGTCGGTGACCAGTTCGTTACGGCCGTGTTCATCGGAGACCACTGGTGGAGTTGGTCACCTGACGCCTTCAGGACAAACGACGGAGCGCTGAACATCAACCATGGCTTCGGCCCGGCCGAAGGCCTGGTCGACCCAGCCCGCCGCCTCGCTTCATTGCATTTGCGCTTCGAGGGACGGACGAGTCTGCTGTCTCGGCCCGCCTTTCTTGTCACCGCACTGCCTCATGTCGTCGAGCCGCAGGCTTTTGATCCCACGTTCCATTTGTTGGGCACCGGCGCGGATGTGTACAGACTGATCGTGGACGCCGAGGTTGGCATCTTGCTCCGCTGCCAAGCAGAGTTCGATGGCGAGCCGTTTCGCGTCATCGAGGTGGACGAGATCGGCGTCAATGAAATCCTTGCGAGAGAGACGTTCGACCCGGATCTTCTCCGCGCGGGCGTTATCGAATTCTGATTGTCGTGATAGAACTATGTCCGCGCTGGCGCCTGCTGCACCGCCCACGAGTTCCCATCGGGGTCGCTGAAGAAGATGAATGAACCCCAGGGATGTACCTGGACTTCGCTGGCTTTCACGCCGCGGCCCAATAGCTCCCGGCGAACAGCTTCGACGTCGTCTACGACAACCTGAAGCCCCTTCTGGGATCCAGGGGGCATCTCAGTAATGCCCACTCCCATCACGATTGAGCATGCCGATCCAGGCGGGGTGAGCTGCACGAAGCGCAGTTGATCGTTGACCTGGTGATCGTGGTCCAGATTGAAGCCGACCATGTCGACGTAGAACGATTTGGCGCGGTCGACATCGGTGACGGGCACGGGAACGAGTTCGAGCTTCATGTCCATGACCCAAATCTAGTTGCTCACGTGCGAACGTGTCCGAGACACGGCCGCACACTCGTCTAGCGCGCTGCGGTCAATGCCTCTCTCGTTACGGGCGTCGCTCCTTGAGCTGCTGTTTCGGGAGCTGTAGCTGGGGCTTGGATCAACCTCACCGCCGACAGGGCAACAGCAAAGAGCATCGTGTAGAGGCTAACGATCGCAACAGATTCGGCGATGTTCCTTGTCTGCCAGACCACTCCGGCCGCATCGGTGACCTGCGAATTGCGTCCGCCTATCACGAACGTAAGAACGGGCGTCAGGCCCATAACCGCATACCAGGAAGACTTCGGTCCGAGAGCATCGGTGTAGTGGTAGTGACCGAAGGGAAAGCCGGTCAGGATGCTCGTGTTTTCCAGTATGTTGCTCACGGCGAGACAGATGGCGACGATGCCACGATGCCGCTCCAAGCCGTAGCGGACGGCTCCGTGAACGAGCGCAAAGGCAACCGAGATCAACAGCACGACGGCGATGGGGATGCCGAGCCCGAACGTGATGTTCGCAACCAGGGTTACGACGTAAGCTGCAGCGGTATCCAGAGGATCGCTGTAATCAGCCCCTTGTTTCTCTCAGCCACGTTCGACCACCTCCAACGAGACCTCTTCTTGGGTTCGAGTCCGCTCGGTGATCCCGACGCTGCGATGGTTGAATTGGATGTTGGTGGCAGCCCTGACCATCCACCCTGCCGCGTCCGCGCGCGAGACCCTGTCTGAAATCCTGCGCTTCGCGCCCACGGAAAGCACCTCCACCGATCCGCTCGCAGGGCCGTCCTTGAGCACGCTCGCGTAGATGATCGTCCAATCGAGGTCGCTCTGCCGGAGCAGTTGCTCGCCGGCGGTCTTGTCCTTGATGACGGCGCCCATGGCGACTCCGGTGAGCAACCGAGTCACAGCGCCGAGGCGTTCCCGTTCGACGAAAAAGGACGACAGGACGACGACTCGTCTGAGTCCCGTCATGTGGGCGGCTTCGACGATTGCCCGGGTTGAGTCGACGATCACCGATCCCGCGCCGCCGAGCGTGCTCAGCACCGCGTCAGCGCCCTCGAGCGCCCTCGCGACATCTGCTGCATCAGTGGCCTTGCCCGCGAGCACGCGAAGGCTGGAGTCGCGAAACGTCAGCTTCTCGGGCGTGCGGACAAGCGCGGTGACGGTGTGGCCGGTGGCGAGCGCCTGCTCGACCACGAGGCGGCCAGTACGGCCGGTGGCTCCAAGGACTACGAGATTCATCGATTTCCTTCTGGCCCCATTTCTTGAAGTTGAAGCTTCAAGTTGCTAACCTGAATAAGTTGAAACGTCAAGTTATTCCAGCCGCCAAGCCGGTCCGGTGGCTGAACAACCACGAATGGAGCGCCTGGCTGCACCTGATGGCCACGTTCACCCTGCTGCCTGCGGCAATTGATTCCCAGCTGGAGCGAGAAGCCGGCATGAGCCACTTCGAGTTCGGCGTGATGGCGGCGCTGTCCCGGCAGCCTGGTCGGCGTCTTCAACTCAAAGACCTGGCTGTGGTCGCCAACGGGTCCCTGTCTCGGCTATCCCATGTGATCTCGCGACTCGAGCGGCAGGGATGGGTGCGCCGAATGAGCGGGGCCAACGGCCGCGCGACAAACGCCGAATTGACCGACAAGGGATACAGCAAGCTGATGAAGGCGGGTCCGATTCACTTCGCGGAGGTTCGCCGGCTCGTATTCGACGTGCTGACGCCGGAGGAGGTGAAAGAGCTCAGGCGAGTGACCAGCCGAATCAACGCCGCTCTCATTCCCGAGACGAATCTAGGACCACTGGCGCGCCGGACCCGAGCAGGCGCGCTGCGCCAGTCGAGCTAATGGCGCCTTTCCTTCGCTACCGGCTTCAGCTCGCCCTTCAACGCATCCTCATACGCGGCCCACAGCACCCCATACGCCGCCACCAAACCTTCCGGGCGAGGCTGACTCAGGGCCGCTTCGAAACGCTTCGTGTACGCATGGTCGCCCAGTTCATCCCGCAGCAAGGCCTGACTCTGTGCCTCCCATTTCGACGCCGACGCGAGGTCCTTGCGCTTCTCAATCATCAGCCGGCCTCGGTTCATCATCTCCTCCAGGCGCGCGACGAAACCGTGCCGGTCGAATCCCTCCGGCGCGCGGGGCGGGCCCTCGCGGCTTACCGTCTTCCACTGGACCGGGCGGCCGTATGCCGGGGCCGACGCGGAGGGGCGCCAGCCAACTGCTGCCCGCTGTCGGTCGTATCCCGCGCGCTTGCTGCTGTTGGTCAGAACGTCGTGCGCCAGGTTGATCAACTTCGCGTGCTCGAGCGCGTCGGGATGGTTGCCGCGGTCAGGATGCCAGTACTTGAGCTGCCGCCGCCAGGCGGCGTGCAGTTCCGCCTCGGTTGCGTCCGGCGGGACGCCAAGCACAAAGTAGTAGTCGGCTAAGGGACGGCGGTCGTCAGGCGAGGCCGCACCTCCTTCGTGTCACAGGCCAGCATCGCGTCGCGTCATGGTGATCCAAACCACGTAGTCAGTGCATCGCGCAATCCGTTATCCGTGCCGTCCCCCACCCAGGCGACATATCCATCGGGCCTGACCAGCACTGCGGCAGGGGCTGTCACCTGGCCCAGATCTGGGAGTTTCCATTCGCCAGCATGCTGGGCGTCTAACACCTGAACGCGATGTGCCCATGGAGTGATGTCGAGCCCGCCGGGTTCGCCAAAGTTGAGGAGCACGGGCTTGGCATCGTGGAGCAGGGCGAAGACCCGGAGGGGGCCATCGGCGGTGACCAGGTCGAGGTCGGGCATACGGCGTCCGAGCAGGGGATGTCCCTCGCCGAGGTCGTACTGGATGTCCAGTCCAGACACCATCGCGCCGAATCGCCTGCGGGGCTCTTGCATGGCGAGGAGCTCGGTGATGATGTCGCCCAACGTCTTGACGTAGTCGTTGGCGCGCAAGAGTGCGACCTGCGCGATCGTGTTGCGCAGCACGCGGGCGGCGACCGGGTGGCGCTCGGCATGGTAGGTATCCAGGAGGCTGTCTGATGAGGTCCCCTTGACCACCGAAGCCAGCTTCCACCCCAGGTTGACCGCATCCTGCACACCGGTGTTGAGGCCCTGTCCACCCACCGGGTAATGGACGTGGGCGGCGTCGCCGGCGAGCAGGACGCGCCCAGCGCGGTAGGCGGCGGCCTGTCGCGCCATGTCGGTGAAGCGGGAGATCGAGGCGGGACTGTGGACCCCGTAGTCGGTACCCCATACGGCGGTGAGCGCCTGCCTCAGCTCGCCCAGGGTGGCGTCACTGGCGGGGTTGACGTGCTCTTCGGTCACCAGGACCCCCACCAGCCCACCCTCCAACCTGCTGAAGGCGTGGCGCCCGAAGGCATTGTCGTGGACGCCCCATTTCGGCTCCTCGGCCAGCTGGACCTCGGCGATCAGGGTGCTTGTCGTCGGCTCCCATCCGGGGAACTCGATGCCGGCCGCCTTGCGGACCACGCTGCGCCCTCCGTCGCACCCGACGAGGTAGTCCGCACGCAGGGCCATGCCGTCGGACAGCTGCACGTCGACGCCGGTAGCGTCCTGCACGAACTCCCTCACTTCACGTTCGCGATGGATCGGCACCTCGAGCTCGTCGACCCAGCCGGCCAGGATCCGCTCGAAGTGGTTCTGCATCAGCGCCAGCCCATATGGGTGCCGGGTGGGAAAGTCGCTGATGTCAAAGGGGGTGCCGGCGAATCCAGCGACCTGCGCCACGTGCCCCTCCGACAGGAACCGCTCGGCGATTCCGCGCTGATCGAGGACCTCGATGGTGCGTGAATGCAGACCGCGTGAGCGCGAGCCGGTGAGATCCTGGCTGGCCCGCCGCTCGACGATGGCGACGTCGACGCCAGCCAGCGCCAGCTCGCCCGCCAACATCAGCCCCGTCGGTCCGCCGCCCGCTACCACCACCGCATGGTCGGCCATACGCCACCCCCCTTTCCCGCAGGTTCTGGTTTCAGCCGGAAACTATGCTGCACTACCCGGGTCTTGCCGCAAGCCCCCCGGTGCGCTGTATGTTGAGAGTGGCAAGGAGTGAGTGGTCTCCTTTCCGTGATGGCCCGGCCAGAAGGATCTTCCGTGGGCCTACGCCAAGCTGAGCAGCTGCCTGACTCCCGAAGCTCGCTCGACGACGCTCAAGCTGGTCCCGCAGTTAGCTCGTTGAGCTTGCGAATCGTGTTCACGCTGCGGATGGTGATCCGCTTGTAGTAGGGCGTGCCGATGATCCTGCTCATGCGGCTCTTCGCAATGTCCTTGCGGTCGACCTGCCAGATCACGGCCCCAGGCGCATACCTGAGGTTGTCGACCCCAGGCCTGACCGGCAGCCGCTCGAGGATCGTGCCGTCGTCCAGCTCCTTCCATAACAAGAGGACGTACGTGCGCATGGTCTTGTCGTCGACCCAGTTGCGTGGGATCGCGTCGACCAGCTTCTTCAAGCCCTTGTGATCGGTGATCAGCACCATGATCGGCATGCCGGTACGCTCCTCCAGCGCCTTCTCTATCCTCGCTCCGAGCTTCTGGGTGTCCGACGCCCGGGTCGAGAAGATGACGTTGCCTGAGTTGATATATGTCCGCACGTCTGACAGGCCGAGGTCGACGAGTGCCTCCTTGATGGCCGCCATCGAGACGATGGTCTTCCCCCCCACGTTGATTCCCCTCAGAAACGCGACGTAGACCATCCAGCCGCCAGTTTGACCACTACACGATGACAATCAGCCGAAGTAGCTGTGACCCATCAGCCGAAGTGTGTGACACATCAGCCGAAGGCGATTTGTGACCGTTAGCCGAGGTTGCACACGCACGGTGGTGCTCGCGCAGGGAGTCGAACCCTGAACCTTGGGATTAAGAGGCTGCGGGCATGCTGCGTCAGGGCGTGTCAGCGAGTGTCAGGGAGTGTCAAACAAGCCCGAACCTTTGACGCAGCAGTGTCACAGAGTGTCAGGGAGTATCAGAGAGTGTCTGCGTGAAGGTGTCAATTAAGGTGTCAGGCGTCTCGTCTTGCAACATGTGGTACGAATGCGAGCCCGATCCAAGCACCATTGACGAGACGAGGAACCTCAGGCCGGTTTAGCCGCAGCTGCCCGCCGAAACCTCTGACCGCCGAGGAGCAGCGGCTCGGCCAACTCGAAAACGGTTCCGTCCGGCTTTAGGATCGGCTCGGGCGAGTACTGGACGACGTAGCTGCGCCGCGGGCGCGAAGTGCGGTTGGGGCCGCTCCGGTGCAGCAGTGCCGACGAAAACACCGCAATGCTGCCCGCTGGCACGATCACCAGATCGCCCGGGTCGTCGCCGAAATAGCCCACCAGATCGTTGAGCTCTGGATCCTTGACGTGATCGATCACCTCACGCGTGCCTGCGCGAGAGAAAGGCAGCACCGAGATGGTTCCGTTCTCTTCAGACATGTCGTCTAAGGCGCACCAAAGGGTTACGTAGGTCCGGGTGTAGCTGGGCATGTTGTATTTGACGTAGCCGGAGTCCTGGTGCCATGCGAATTTCAGTCCGACCTCGGCCATCTTCACGACGAACTGCTCCACGAAGAGGTAAGCGTCGTCGCCAATCGTGGCCTTGCAGATATCGGCCAAAGTGTCACCGAACAGAAACGCGTCGAGGCGACCCTCGGCCTCGGCGTGGCGATTACCGATGAAGTAGCGCTTGCCGCGGCGATTCAGGCCGAATTCGTCTGTGCCGGAGGCATCCATCGCCGCCTCCGTCTTGGCGATGAATCGATCAAGCTCGTCGCGAAGCGCGGCCAAATCGGCCTTCCCGATTACCCGCTCGAGAATGAAGTAACCCTCTTCTTGAAACTGCTGCTGCTGCTGGGCGGTGATCGTGAGTGCCAACGCTTCCTCCTAATTTGGATCGGATAGCCCGACGCTACCGTTCGGCGCTTGGCTCCCGCCTCTCATGAGGCGGCGGAATTCTCTCGCCCGGCGTTGCTTCACCTCGCAGGTACCGGTTGGGGCTGGTTCCGAACGCCGCGCGGAAGGCGCGGTAGAACTGGGCTTGGCTGCCAAACCCCGCATCTTGCAGCGACTGTGTCACGCTGCGTCGGGCGCCTTTTCCATGGATTTGAAGGAATCGCTCCAATCGCAGCTGGCTGCGGTACTCCTGGAGCGAAACCCCCATCTGGGCCTTGAAGACCCTTCCCAATCGAGATGGACTGAGACCGCAAGCCGCGGCCAGCTGCTCGAAGGACTCCAGGGTCAGATCGTCACGCAGCCGCATCGCCGCGCGCTCGACGGCCGGATGCACTTCTTGAAGAAGGGATGTCTCAGCATCGCTGTATAGGTGCCAGGCCTGCAGCAAGGCGAACTCAAGGCCGGCATTGTGCTCGCTCGGGGTTTGCGCCCGGGTCACTGCGACCAACAGCCGATGCAGCCAACCTGCATCGCGTTCCGACAGACGGCGGCTGTACAAAGACGTTCGTGCCGTGAGTTGTCGGTGCTTGCGCGACAGCGCTGGACGGAAGACCGCCACCCAGGTGTCAAAGTCGGGCGAGCGATCGATGAGGATATGGTCCTGCGTCGGCCAAAGCCACACGAGCGAACGCCGGACGACTCGATCTCGACGGCCGGCAAAGAGATAGGTAGCAGCCCCACGGAGAACGAGGTTCAGCTCGAGTTCCGCGTGGCGGTGGCTGCTCACGATCGGAAGCTCGGGCCCGGCGCGCCAGGCCAACCCTAGGTGGCCGGTCGGAACCTTGAGCTTGACCAGTCCCACGGCTTGCGGTTTGTAACTCTGACTGAAGTCATGGCGCCCCCGCGCCAACCAACTACGTGGGCGTACCTCGATCTGTTGGCTAAGGAATGCAATGTGAGGGTTGTCGGAGGCACGATGGTGCTCGCGCAGGGAGTCGAACCCTGAACCTTGGGATTAAGAGGCTGCGGGCATGCAGTGTCATGCGTGGGAGTGTCAGCATTTCTATCTGAGCGCGGTCACGCCCACCGCTCTCTCGGCAATCCTGTTCAGTAACCCACGTCCGTATCTCGGGCGAGGTGGTCAACGCCCTGGCGACCCCGGCGTACATCGTCGTCACGTTGCCTTTTTTGAGATTCTCAAGCCGGTCAACGGCACCCAGTCGGTGCTCGCCGCTTTCCTATGACCCTCTCGCTCCGGGTTAGCGGCGTGAACGTGCAGCGATGGCAGGTCGCAGCAGCTCGATGAACGAGCTGCCCGCACGCGTGCTGGCCCGCATTGCGGGCGCCCTGTACCTCACCAACATTCTCCTTGGCGTTTTCGCCCTGGGCATTGTTCCGTCAGCGCTCACGGTGGCCGGCGACGCCGCCGCCACAGCGCATCACATCCAGGCCAACGAGCTTCTCTATCGCTCGAGCCTCGCGGCCCACGTGATCGTCACCCTCACCAACGTCCCGCTGGCGGTCATCTTCTGGGAGCTGTTCAAGGTGGTGAATCGGCGCGCTGCGCTTCTTGTCGTGTTCTTCACCCTGGTCGCGACCGGGATCGAAGTCGCCGGCATGCTCAACCAGTTCGCTACCCTGGCCCTCCTGGATGGGCCATATTCGAAAGCTTTCACGCCGGGGCAGTTGCAGGCCCTCGCGTACTTGCCCTTCGACCTCCAGGCGAACAGCTACAGCCTCAGCGTTGCCTTCTTCGCCTTCTACGACATGGCGCTCGGTTATCTCGTCTTCAGGTCGACATTTCTCCCGCGGGCGATCGGAGTGCTGCTCGCAATCGGCGGCCTCGCCTATCTGACCCACAGCTTCGCGATCGTCCTCGCACCTACCTTCGCCGCGCACCTCTTCCCTTACATCGGACTGCCGTCCCTCGCGGGCGAAGGCTCGTTCACGCTGTGGCTTCTCATCGTGGGCGTGAACTCTCAGAAATGGACGGAGCGTGGCCGACAACCACGCTCCGCGACCGACTATGCCTGACCCCGCGCGGTAGCAATTTAGATCGGCGCCTCTGCGTGGGTTGTAGCTTCAAAAACATGATGGTGCTCGCGCAGGGAGTCGAACCCTGAACCTTGGGATTAAGAGTCTCTCGACGCGGCGTCTCAGAGCGTCTCAGGGAGGATCAGAGCGTCTCAATCGAACTCGGATTTATGACGCAACAGTCTCAGGGAGTCTCCTGGAGTGTCAGGGAGTCTCACGGTCAAGGTGTCAAATAGGGTGTGAACAATCCACTCCCACAAACGGCGAAGAGCTTGAGCGAGTCCAACGACTGGAAGTCCCCTGTAGTGGGGCGGGGCTTGGCTTGGCCAGAGCCGCGAGCAACTTCATCGCCGGCTCGCCGCGGTCACCGACAGCCAGAAGATTAGGAGACAGTTTTTTGTGCCGGCCATTGAACACTTTGACCAGCCCTCACTAAGCTAACCCCGATCAGCCCCGATCGATGATGACAGCCCGATGTCACCATTCCCTGGCTGTGGGTGAGTTGGCGCACCAATGTCATCGCTCTACCCTGGGGGCCGGCGCTTCATCCAGCGGACGGTGGCGTCTGCGTAGGCACCCTGGTAGGCCCGCGAGCCCGGCAGCAATGGATCCTCCGGGAGCCGAGACTGCCGCCAGTAGGTAGCGACCGCGGCCAGCAGGACAACATCTATCCAGCTCGCGGCGACATCGCGGGTTAGTGGGTGACCGCGGACCAACATCTCAGCATCTGCGCCACCCTCCGCGTTGACAGACAGGGCGAACAGCACGACATCCAGCCACTGCGCGCCGTTGCAAGTCGCGCCCCAATCCAGGAAGACAACGCCTCCCTCGGGAGTGAGGAGGACGTTATCGGAGCGGATGTCGTTGTGGAGAAGTGCGTCCCCGCCGAACAACTCGGCCACATCGATCTCCTGAGCAGCCAGCTGGTCGAGGTGCCGGCGCAGCCAGGGCTCTGCTTCAGTGGGTGGCTCGGCGGCCAACTCCTCCCAAGCTCTCAGGAATGCGCCATTGGCGTCCACGAAACCCGGGCCCTCTCGCCATGGCGATGGTTGGAGCGCGGCCCCAAGGTTGGTGATCGCGTCCGCTACGCACTGCAGCTCGTTCAAGCGCCAAGGCAGCTCAGGATGCCGTCCATTGACCTCCTCATAAACGAGGGCGATCCAGTTTCCGTCGTCATACACGTCGAGAAGCCGGGGCACGGGCAGGCCTGCTGGGAGGTGGGGCATAGTGGCTGCCTCTCTGCGATACAAGCCGACACTGTTCGGGTGGAGGTCGATGCCGATTGCCTTCACAAAAGCGCTGAGTCCGTTCGCCAGGCGAAGGCGCGCTGCAGCCCCGGGCGAGAACCCGCCCTCTTGCGTCAGTGCTTCCACGACCGACGCTCCCAGCACGGCTTCGACCGCGTCGCGTACGCGGTCAGGGACCTGCTGCCAGGAGATGCGTCGGTTGGCGGCGCGAGGAGGTGCCATCCGGGCCAGCCTCGCAGAACGCGGCCCACTGGCGCTCGGAACGCCGCTCATTTGGTGCGGACGAAAGTTGACCGCGATCGAGGCCTACCCACCTGCTCCCTGGTATGCATTCACCCCACGGAACCAAAAGCGGTAGGCGCCAAAAAATAACAGCGGCCCGACAACTGGAGCGAACCAGCCGATCCAGCCGGGGAAGAACCCGGCATTCTTGGACAACAGAACCGTCGCGGGATAGAAGTTGATGAAGGCAAACGGCACGATTACGGTCAGCAGCACCTGGATCGAGACTGTGTAGACCGACACCGGGTAAAGCACGAAGTCTTTCAACCGGTAGTGGATCGTGAACAAGAAGCCGACCCGACCCAGACGGAAGGCCCATGCGCCGATGAATGTAATGGCGGCCATCTGGATCAGTGCTGCGCTGACAATCGCCGCCGCCAGAAAGACTAGTGCCAGAGGGCTCCAGGCTAGATGTAATTGCGTGATTGCCCAGACAAGCACACCTGCCGAGAGAAGAACATGGGCAACGTAACCCACGTTGTACATCCTCGCCGTCAGGTAAACATAGGGGTTGGTTGGCCTGACCAGTACCCCATCGAAAGTGCCGTCCCTGACCATTCTTTCCAGGTCTGTCATCGGGCTGAAGGTGAAGGCGGCTCCAAGCGCATAGGTGAAGAGCTCGAAGCTGTACAGAAAGGCGACCTCAGGCCACGTCCACCCCGCGATGGTCCCGAAACGCCTTAACAGAAGCCATACGACCACGAACTGCGCGCCATATCCAAAAATCTGAGCGGCAACACCAATGACGTAGGCAGCTCGATACTCCATGCGCTCCTTCAGCCGCAGGCGTACGAATTGCCAGAAGGTGTTCAATCCCATGGCGAGCTAGCCGCCCTGGACAACGAGGCGCCGCATGGAGACAGCCCACATCAGCGCCGCAGCGCACATTAGAAGCACGATCCACATCAGCCCCACCGCTAAAGTCGGCGCTATCTCCGTTACCGGCATCTTCCCCATGTAGATCGCAGCTGGCACAAAGCCGAGGAACTGGAAGGGCAGGGCGCGGGCGACGTCCGCCCAGCCGGCTGGAAAGAACCACAAAGGCAGAAACGAGCCCGAGAACATGATCACCAGCCCTAAAAAGGTCCACGAGAAGTGAAGCGTGGTGAGAAAGTGGAAAGCCAAAAGGGCAATTAGATAACCGAACGCGAAGGAGAGAATTGTCGCTATGACCATTGCCATCACAAACGC